>Ga0228535_1000038_pt1 | contig 407268 bp, 368 predicted proteins | sample SJ1metagenome_FD_168457 | JGI IMG/M metagenome (GOLD analysis project Ga0228535, IMG submission 168457) | Enriched culture of PCE-dechlorinating microbial communities from Ithaca, New York, USA - SJ1 | ecosystem: Engineered > Modeled > Simulated communities (microbial... > Unclassified... | reverse complement strand
AGAACTCGCATTGTGCGCGTATTCCCTAACGAGGATTCTTGTTTGCGACTTGTTTCAGCTATTCTGATGGAATTCAATGAAGAATGGGAATTTGGCAGAATTTATTTGGGATTGCAGGATAGTTAGGGTATCATCAAATCCTGAAAGGTCCTGTGACTATTTTACAGAAAAACTGACACACAATCATTCAATTAAAAGGTTAGGTTGAATGTGAAGATTAAAGTAGTAGAAACTCAGATTAATAAGTTAATTAAAAAATAATAAATGGTTTGTTCTCTTGATAAAGGATGGGAAATGAGTGCTTCAAAGTGGCAAGATGGATTAGATCCTGAATCATCGGCGTATAGATTTGCAAGTTGTGAAGTATCTACCTGTCGGTCACTCGCTGGACCGGGGACAGGGAAAACTTTCAGCTTAATGCGAAAAATAGCATACCTATTAGATGAGAAAAAGGTTGATCCAAAGAAAATACTTATTCTCACTTTCACTCGTGCAGGTGCTGCAGATATCCAACAAGAACTAGAAAATTTAGGGATTTTTGGCGTTGAGGATATTCATGCAAGTACTTTGCATAGTTTTTGTATGGGTATTTTAAGAAGAAGAGATATTTTAAAAATGCTAGACAGGTATCCCCGTCCCTTGCTAGATCATGAGGTTGTCCCCCTGCTGAGTGATATTAATACTGATGAAAGATTTGGCAAACAAAAAGAACGAGAAAAGATGCTTAGGGACTATGAAAGTGTATGGGCAAGACTTCAAATTGATGAACCTGGATTTGTTCAAAGTGAAGATGACATTGAGTTCCAAAAACGAATTAGACAATGGATGTTATTCCATAAGGCAATGACAATTGGGGAAATAATTCCCTTCACATTGCAATTTGTAAGAGCTAATCCTGCTCATCAAGGTTTTCGTCGGTTCGATTATGTATTAGTTGACGAGTATCAAGATTTAAATAAAGCCGAACAAGTAATCATTGATATGATTGCTAAAGGAGCGAATCTAACCATAGTCGGTGATGATAATCAATCAATTTATAGTTTTAAGAATGCTCATCCAGAGGGGATTAGGCAATTCGCTGATAAATATAATCCTTGTGGGGATATACCAATGCAAGAATGTCGTCGATGTCCGAAAAAAGTTGTTGAAATTGCAAATGCATTAATTCAGCATGATTCCCAGCATCAAAATACTACACAACCTATATTATTGCCATTTGCAGATAATGGCGATGGTGAAGTTGACATAATTCAATGGTCTTCATATAAAGAAGAAGTATATGGTATTGCTAGAATTGTGAAAGAATTACTTAAATCAAATCCGGACACACTTTCTCCAGATGATGTATTAATTTTGGATCCTAGCAAGAAAATCGCAAAAATGATTGATGATGAACTTAATGAAATTGATATTCCCTCTCATTTTGTTTCAAGAAGTATTGACATTATTTTGGACTGCGACGAGGCAAAATGGATTTATGCATTTATTACTTTCTTAGCTTACGACAATGATTATGTGGCATTCCGTTATGTGTTACAAAAAAATAGAAACTTCTATTCACAGAAATACAATCAGTTAATGGAAAATGCGAAGCAACAAAATATGACACCAGTTGAGATTTTTCAAGCTATTATTGCTGGCGCTATATCAATCCCACGAATAACAAAAAATACATCAATAGTGAAACGATACACAGAACTGCTTACTATGATCAATGAATGGAAAAAAATTGATACCGTTGATGCTTTTCTAAACAGTATTTCAGAGTTATGTGGTGAAAACGCAATTGCTCTAAGAGATAGAATTATCAAGTTATCGTCTAAATTCGAATATCAGGAGAAGGAAGGGGCTATAATCTTTGCCATCCAATTTGCACGATATCTAACTAAACACATTATTGATGTGATTTCTGCTAACGAAGATACGATTGAAGAAGGCAAGGTTCGTGTTATGACATGCCATTCCGCTAAAGGTCTGAGTGGAAAACTTGTCATAGTCGCAAGTTGTGTTGATGGATTAATCCCACGTATTTCCAATGATGAAGATCAACACATTCTGGATGAACAACGACGTCTTTTCTATGTTGCTCTTACTCGCTGTAAATATACTCCAGATGGCTTTCCTGGTAGACTTATCATTAGTTCATTTACTAGTATTCAGAATGGGCAAAAATTGAGTTTAGGGATAAAAGTTAAGAAACCGGGAGCGAATGCTTCCAGGTTCTTAATGGATGAAATACCGCCAGAGATTCTACCAGAAGCCCAATTCGGAAAAGATTATTGGAACTCTATTAATAAATAAAATACTGAAGGAACATAACCATGAATGAAACCAAGCTCAATGGACAATCCGCCGATATCGTGTCTGGAAATATCCAGAAGTTAAAGGAAATCTTCCCCGAAGTATTCTGCGAAGACAAAATTGACTTTGAAAAATTGCAGGCAGTGTTGGGAGAATATACCGATGATGATAATGAACGCTACAACTTCACCTGGTGGGGTAAAAGTCGGGCATTGCGGTTGGCGCAGACGCCATCCATGGGCACACTACGTCCATGTAAAGAAGAAAGCAAGGATTGGGATACTACCCAGAACCTCTATATTGAAGGAGATAATCTGGAAGTATTGAAACTTTTACAGAAGTCTTATCATGGCAAAGTTAAGATGATCTATATCGATCCGCCCTATAACACTGGCAAGGATTTTATATATCCTGATAATTATAGTGATCCATTAAAAAACTATCTTGAGATGACCAAGCAGGTGGATGATGATGGGAGAAAGATCAGTACCAATAGTGAAGCCAGCGGGCGTTTCCATACCAATTGGTTGAATATGATGTATCCGCGTCTTAGGCTTGCTAGAAACTTGCTCCGAGATGATGGAGTTATTTTTATTAGTATTGATGATAATGAATTAGAGAATTTAAAAAAGATTTGTAATGAAATATTTGGGGAAGAGAATTTTGTTGCAAATATTGTATGGCAAAAAAAATATGCAGCGACAAATGATGCAAAAGGCTTTTCCGTTATGCATGATCACATTATTGTCTTCCAAAAGTCTGAAACCTTTAACCGAATATTGCTTCCGAGAACCTCAAAACAAAATAAACTATATAAATACGATGACGATGATGGTAAAGGATTGTGGCGATCAGACAATTTATTAGTAAAGACTTTCTCACAATCCAGTGTTTTCCCTATTACTAATCCAAATACTAATAAAGATTATTATCCACCAAAGGGAAGTTCATGGCGAGGGAGTAGAGAAACCATTGAAAAGTGGCTGGAAGAAAACAGAATATTCTTTGGAAGGGATGGAAAAGGAGCTCCTCAGTTAAAAAGGTACTTGAACGAAGTTCAGCAAGGACGAGTTCCTGTTACTTGGTGGCCTTTCCATGAAGTTGGTCATAATGATGCTGCTAACAAAGAAATGAAAAATTTATTTAAAACAAAATCACCATTTGATACCCCCAAACCAAGCACATTAATTAAACGAATGATCCAAATTTCTTCCCCAGAAGAATCTATTATCTTAGATTTCTTTGCTGGATCGTCTTCATGTGCACATGCCGTAATGAAACTTAATTCAGAGGATAATGGTCAGCGGAAATTTATCATGGTTCAGTTACCAGAACCAACCGACAGAAAATCAGAAGCATATAAATCTGGATATAAAAATATTTGCGAGATCGGTAAAGAACGTATCCGTCGTGCCGGTGAAATGATAAAGGCTGAATTGCAGGCGAAACAAACCAATCAGCCTTCCATGTTGGAAGAAAACAAGATCGTCCATCCTAATGACTTGGATATTGGATTCAAAGTATTTAAACTGGATAGTTCAAACTTGAAAAAATGGAATCCGGATTCAGAAAACCTCGAAGAAAGTTTGCTGGATGCTATCGAGAATTATGTCGAAGGTCGCAGTGAGTTGGATGTTGTCTGTGAGATCATGCTCAAGTACGGCATTGACTTGACCTTGCCGCTGGAGGAATACGAAGTTGGCGGGAAGAAAATCTACTCCGTGGGCTATGGTGCTTTGATGATCTGCCTGGACCGTGACATCATCACAGATATTGCCAACGAGATTGTTCGTTTGAAGAAAAAATTGAGTCCGGAAGTGATGCGTGTGGTTTTCAAAGATAATGGCTTCAAGGATGACAGTGTTAAGACCAACACCAAAGAAATCCTGCGTAATGCCGGTATCGATGAGATTGTGAGTGTGTAGGGTAGGAAAGTTATGTCTATAGATATGTATATACGGTCAGTGAATCGAAAACAAGAAGAACAAGCTAAGCTTCAAAAAGATTTAGCCAATGAAACAAAAAAAGGTGCAGATCTTGAGAAGAAAATTAGCAATGCTCAGGCTTCAATCCCTCGTACAAAAAGTACCTCAATTATTAGATCGAAAAGTCAGGAGATTGGAAGGTGTTGGGATCAATTAGTCACTGTTGAAAAAAAGAAAGCTGATATTGCAAAGAAATTAGCCAAAGCTAGTAAAGAATTGTCTGATGAAAGGCAGAAATTGCAGAAAGAAGAAGCGAGAGAAGCTAAAAAGCAATTGGAGACAACAAAAAGGTTTCAACAACAAACACTTAACACATTAAATAAACATGAACAGCATCAGTTTCAAACCGATAGAAGAGTAAAGAAACTGGAGAATCTTCCTCAAAAAATAAAAGTCCTTTTTTTAGCCTCCAGTCCAATTGATCAGGATAAACTTCGGCTAGATGAAGAAATCCATAATATTTCCGAAATGATTAGAAAATCTGAACATCGAGATTCTGTGGAATTAGTTTCAGCATGGGCAGTTCGCCCACTTGATATTTTACAAGAGTTAAATATTCACGAACCAGCTATTGTCCATTTTAGTGGACATGGCTCATCTAATGATGAGCTGGTTTTACAAGATAATAATGGAAAAACAAAATTAATATTAAAAGAAGCTATTGTTCAAGCGATGGCAACAACTACATCAGGTATTCGTTTGGTCTTTCTTAACGCTTGTTATACGTATCAGACTGCACAATCAATTTGCGAACATGTTGAAGCAGCAATCGGAATGAATGATTCAATTGACGATGAAGCCGCCCGGATATTTTCAGCCCAGTTTTATTCAGCAATTGGATTTGGTAAAAGTGTAAACAATGCCTTTGAGCAAGCAAAAGCAGCTTTAATGTTGGAAGGAATTAGAGAAGAAAATATCCCCGTGCTTTTCCTGAAAGATGGTATAGATGGTGACCAGTTGATTATCGTAAATCCTAGTGACAGGAGTGTATCTTTATGAAACTTCAATTCAGTCCCAATCTTAATAGCAATCGATATGTCATTACACAGGGAGTAAAATAGTGGCTTTATATCGAATTTACATCGATGAGGTGGGCAATGATGGTATGAAGCGGGAAAAGGTTATTTCCCCTAATGACCGCTATTTATCGCTTACCGGCGTTATTTTAGAGGGAAAATACTATACAGATGTATTTTGTCCAAGGTTGTTTAAATTCAAATCCGCTTACATTCCCGGTTATCCTGATGATCCGCTGGGAACATCGTATTGTTTGCACAGAAAGGATATTCTTCATAGGCAAGATGGTTTTGAGTTTTTAAACAACGATGAAGTTCGGACCCAATTCAACGAAGATTTATTACATATTGTTGGAGATACGGAATTTACGGTGATATCTGTAGTTATTGATAAGTTGGCACACTTGGATACATACCATTTCTTTCACAAACATCCATATTATTATTGCTTATCCATTATCATGGAACGGTACGTTCGATTTCTGGAAAATCAGGATTCAGAAGGGGATGTAATGATTGAGGCTCGTGATAAGAACAAAGACCGAGAATTGAAAAAGAATTTTGAGGAATTATATAGGAGCGGTACAGAATTTATTTCGAGTGCAAGGATACAAAAGGTTATTACTTCAAAAACGATCAAAATTAAACCGAAAACGAAAAATGTTTATGGTTTGCAATTGGCTGATGTTGTTGCTTACCCCTCTTATATGGGAATGAAAAGCCAAAAATTAAAAATAGATGCTCCTGCGAATTATGGAGGTAAGATATTCAAGATACTGTCTGATGAAAAGTATTATCGAGCAGGGAATAGAGTTTGGGGACTCGGCAAAAAGTGGCTGCCATAAAAAAAAGCACCCCTGAAGGGTGCTTCGATAGTGACACCACTATCTCCCTCCGATTAACGGATTAACTGTATTATACAGGAGAAATATAAGAAAAGCAATAGATTTTATATTGGAAAAGCTGAAATACTTATGAAATTACAATTCAATCCCGATCTTGAATATCAAAAACAAGCCATCACTTCAGTGAAAGATCTCTTTTTAGGGCAAACACCGAAACAATCCAATTTCACCGTATCTTATATGCATGGTCAGATAGGCGTCTTTGACACACAAAATGGCATAGGCAATAAGCTTGAATTGGATGATGAAGATATTTTGCGTAATCTTCAGGTTGTTCAACTCCGCAATGGGCTACCCCAAACCCAAAAGCTCATTCGTGGGAAGTATGATTTTGACATTGAGATGGAAACCGGCACCGGCAAGACGTATGTTTACCTGCGTTCCATCTATGAACTCAATAAAGCCTATGGCTTTACCAAATTTGTGATTGTGGTTCCTTCCCTGGCGATCAAGGAAGGTGTCAAAACCTCCCTGAGACTCATGGGTGCTCATTTTAAAAATCTTTACGATAACACGATCTGTGAATCTTTCATCTATGACAGCGGCAAACTCGACCAGGTGCGCAACTTCGCGGTAAGCGATAATATCCAGATCATGATCATTAATATTGATGCCTTCCGACGCAGCTTTACGGATCCCACCAGAGAAACTAAAGCCAATATCATTCACAGACCAAATGACCGTTTAAATGGGATGAAGCCGATTCAACTGATTCAGGAAACCCACCCATTTGTGATCATTGATGAACCGCAATCGGTGGATACTACCCAGAAAGCTAAAGAAGCAATTGCATCACTGAATCCAATGTGCATTTTCCGCTATTCTGCTACTCACGTAGAAAAGCACAATCTAATTTACAAGCTGGATGCGGTAGATGCCTATGAATTGGAACTGGTCAAGCAGATCGAGGTAGCTGGTTTTGAAGCCACCAATGCGCATAATAATGCCTATATACGCTTAGTGTCGGTGAACAACAGAGAATCTCCTATTACTGCACGGTTAGAAATTGATGTGCAGGGAAGGGATGATGTAAAGAGGAAAACAGTAACAGTAAAGCATGGGGATGACCTGTACGAGAAGTCCGGACGCCGGGAAGTGTATGATGGCTATGTGGTCAATGATATTTATTGTGAAACAGGCAATGAATATATTGATTTCACCAGCAAGCCGGATGTTCTTCTATTAGGGGAAGCGATTGGTGACTTCGATCAGCTTTTGTTGAAAGAAATGCAGATCAGGAAGACGGTGGAAGAACACCTTGATAAGGAATTGATTCTCAATAAGAAAGGCGTCAAAGTCCTTAGCCTGTTCTTCATTGATCGCGTTTCCAATTATCGCATTCATGATGAAGAAGGCAATCCCCAAAAGGGTATTTATGCCAAAATGTTCGAGAAAGCTTATCGCGAACTAATCCATAAGCCAAAGTACCATACTTTGTTAGAGGGAATTGACCTTGATGAAGATATCGAAAAAGTGCACAATGGCTATTTCTCAATTGATAAGCGAACGGGAGCTTTCAAAGATACCAGCGGCACCACACAGGATGACGATGATGCTTACAGGCTTATCATGCAGGATAAAGAAAAACTCTTGAGTTTTGATAGTCGTCTGCGCTTTATCTTTTCCCACTCTGCGCTGCGAGAAGGTTGGGATAATCCAAACGTTTTCCAGATATGCACTTTGAATGAAACCAAATCGGTCGTCAAACGACGGCAGGAAATCGGGCGCGGCATGCGTTTATGTGTCAACCAGGAGGGCGAACGCCTGCACGGATTCGAGACGAATACGCTGACCGTGATGGCGAATGAAAGCTATGAAGTATTTGCCGAAGGGTTACAACATGAAATCGAGGAAGAAGAAGGCATCCACTTTAATATAATTGAAGCACATACCTTTGCCAATATTCCCGTTGAACAAGAAAATGGTTCTGTTGCGTATCTGGGACAGGACGCCTCAGAAGCTTTGTTTGAGTATTTCCAGATTAAGAACTATATCGATGCCAGCGGGAAGGTCACAGACATTTTAAAGGTGGGTTTGAAGAATGACCAAATTGAGATCCCGCCAGCGTATGAAGCTTGTAAGGATCAGATCATTGCCCTGACGCGCAAGATCAGTGGCAAACTCAACATCAAGAACAACGATGATAAGCATAAGGTCAAGCTTAACAAGCAGGTCTATCTCAGCCCTGAATTCAAGCAGTTATGGGATCGTATAAAATACAAAACCACCTACTCTGTGCAGTTTGACAGCGATGAATTGGTAAGGAAATGTAGCCAGGTGATTGCTCAGGAAATCAATGTGCGTGAACCAAAATGGCTGTATCGCAAAGGTGGACTTGATATCACTGCTGGTGGCGTGATTTCCGAGGAACAGGATGCCTACACCGTTGGAGCAGTTAATGAGAATGTGTATTTACCCGACATCATTTCTTTCCTGCAGAACAAAACTTTCCTCAAACGCAAAACCATCGTTGATATTCTTATCAAAAGCAAGACACTTCGATTATTCAAGAAGAATCCGCAGAAATATATGGATGAAGTCGCCAAATTGATCAGCAGCGAACTTCGCTTGATGATTATGGATGGCATTAAATACACCAAGATTGGTGAAGATGCTTATTACATTCAGGAATTGTTCCAGGACGAAGAGTTATACGGTTATTTATCCAGGAATATGCTGGAGAGTCGGAAATCGGTGTATGAATACGTGGTCTATGATTCAGATACTGAAGAAAATTTCGCCCAGCGTTTCGAGAGCAATGCCAGCGTGAAGCTGTATGCCAAACTGCCGGACTGGTTCAAGATCAGTACTCCGATTGGTTCTTATAATCCTGATTGGGCGGTTTTGGTTGAGGATGATGGGGATCAAAAGCTGTACTTTGTTCTGGAAACCAAAGGTAATATCCTGGCTGAGGCATTGCGTCCCACTGAGCATGCAAAGATTCAGTGTGGATATGAACACTTTAAGGCGTTGGACAATGAAGTTATTTTCAAGCCAGTGGATAATTTTGACCAGTTTGTTAAAGGAATTTAAAATATAAGAAAAAGGAGGGCATTTTGAAAATTCGTTATTTATCTATTCGTAATTTTCGTGGGATTCGTGAGTTAGAATGGGATATTACTCAACCATTTGTTTGTCTTATTGGACAAGGTGATTCTACAAAATCAACAATTCTTGATGCTATTCATTTGTGTCTATCTCCAAGTTGGTCGTTAACATTTTCCGATGCGGATTTTTTTAATTGTGATATCACCAATCTAATTGAAATTATAACCACCGTAGGCGAACTTCCTGATTCGATGATTACACAAGATAAATTTGGTAATTATTTACGGGGATGGTCTGTTGATAAAGGTTTGGTTGATGAACCAGAAGATGATACAGAATCAGTCTTATCCATTGCTCTCACGATAGATAAGGCTCTTGAGCCAAACTGGGTAGTAAAAAATGATCGAGAACCAGAAGGTATTTTTATTTCAGCTAATGATCGAAAAAAAATAGGTATGACTGCTCTTGGTATGTATGTAGATCAGCAATTATCTTGGGGAAAGAACTCTCCTTTATCGCAACTTACTGAGAATGATGATGATATTTCTACTGTTCTTGCTAATGCCAATAGGCGTGCTAGAGAAGCTGTAGCTTCTGCAACACTTAACGAGTTGAGTAGAGGTGCGGAAGTGGCCAGTGAGGTAGCGAAGACATTTGGTGTAAAACCTCATACGCAATATATTGTTGGTTTGGACGCAAAACTAAGTGTCACGGGGCAAACAACTTTAACATTGCATGATGGTCAAGTTCCTGCACGAATGGCGGGTTTGGGAAGTCGCCGTCTTTTGACGCTAGCAATTCAGCACCAGAGCGTTCCTGAGGGTGGCATTATGTTGATAGATGAAATCGAGACAGGTCTGGAACCTCATCGCCTCAGACATCTAATACGCAAACTTCGCCCCACTGATGATGCGAAATATCAAGTATTTTTGACCACTCATTCAAATATTGCCGTTGAGGAATTAATTGCAGATGAATTAAATTTTGTTCACAATGTTGATGGGAGAATTGATATTCGTCCCGCATCCCAAGAATTGCAAGCATTAGTACGTAAAACCTCCGAAGCATTTCTGGCAACAAAGATAATTGCTTGCGAGGGAGCAACAGAAGTTGGTTTTGTAAGAGGGATGGATCAATATTGGCAATCGGAAGAAGGAGGTAAGAGTATTCCATTTGCGTGTTTGGGAGTGGTACCGATTACTTCAACAAAAGGTGGTGGTACTGATATGCCTAAAAATGCATCTCTTTTACAAGGATTAGGATATCGTGTGGCATTTTTAGGTGATTCAGATGTTTCTCTGGATCCATCTGAGGAGGATTTAGCGAAAAGTGGTGTTAAAGTTTTTGTTTGGAAAGACGCAAAGAGTATTGAGGAACGAATATGTCTTGATCTTCCATTTGAGGGTTTAGATAATTTTATTGCTGGGGCAGTTGAATGTGTTGCAGAGAAGGAGAAAACAGAAGACAGTGTATATGATGCGATAGGATCAGGATTAGGAATGAATTCAGGAGATTTTCAAGGTGAAGTCCAATATCTAATTAATAAAGGATACTCAGAAGACACAATTCGAAATGCGGTTGGGAAAAAAGCGAAAGAAAAGGGTTGGTATAAACGAATATCTTATGGAGAACTCCTTGCGCGAATTGTTATTCAATACATTAAAGATATTGCAGATACTGATGTAGCCAAACAACTTTCTGCTTTGAAAGAGTGGGCAAATGAGTGATGAGATCGCTCTAAAGTTAGCGACAGCTGAAAATGCGTTTTTAATTGCCCCTGCAGGTTATGGAAAGACTGAATTGATCGCAAGAGCAGTAGCATTACAAGATCAAGGAAAAACATTGCTATTAACTCATACTCATGCTGGGGTTAGGTCAATGCGGGAGAGACTCAACCGTCTTGGCGTTTCTTCGACGAAATATAGAGTAGAAACAATTGCCTCATGGGCATTGAAATTGGCAGTGAGCTATCCTAAATTATCAGGTATCGTAAATGATCAACCTGCAGGAGATGAATGGAAGGAAGTTTATCAATTCGCCCAAAACGCTTTGCAAAATCAGAATATCAAAACTATTGTTAAAAAATCATATGATGGTATTTATGTGGATGAGTATCAAGATTGTACAAAAAGCCAACATGGCCTTGTAATAACCTTAGCTGATTTATTACCTGTAAAAATATTGGGGGATCCATTACAGGGTATTTTTGGATTTGATGATGATCCTCTAATTGATTGGGATACAGATATATTTCCTAACTTTAAAAATATCGGTCAACTAAAGGAGCCATGGAGATGGAAAGAAACAAATCCTGAACTAGGAAACTGGCTTGAAACTGTCCGGAATTGCCTACTTACGGGACAAGAGTTTGATTTACGGGAAGCACCTAACGGGTCAGTAACATGGAAACAATATGATCAAAATGCTGGACGAAATGCTTGTTTCCATGCAAGCAGTTTTGACGGAAGCATTGTTGCTATTCAAAAGTGGCCTAATCAGGCTCATGCATTAGCTAGCCAGTTACGGGGATTGTATACATCGATGGAGGAGATTGAATGCCGTGATCTGTTGGCATGGGCGCAAAAACTAGATCGGGTCGGTGCGCGTGAACGATGTTTAATACTTATTGATGGTGCAGGAAAGTGTTGGACAAGATTAAAGAGTGAATTGAATAGTATTCGCAAGGGATTTGAAGAAGATAAGGTTCCACGATCGCTAAAGTACCCGGAAATAGTTGATGCTCTAAAGAGCATAAAACAGAATCCAGACGACCTTAGTTTTCTTCTCCCTGCTTTTGTGAAGTGCGAGAAAGCTGGAGATGTCTTATTCAGAAAAGAATTATGGTATGAAATGAAACGAGTTTTAGAAATTTTTCCACAGGGGAATTTTAAAAGTTTTGAAGATGTGGCTTGGCATATTCGAAACCAGGCTAGAAAGCAGGGTAGGAAGATTGATCGTCGTTTGGTATCAAGGACATTACTTGTTAAAGGATTAGAGTTTGATCATGTGATTGTAGTGAATGCGGATGATTTAGATGATCCAAAAAATCTGTATGTTGCATTGACACGATGCAAACAATCACTAACAATTTTGTCAAGGTCACCAATTATAAAAAGATCTTTGCCAGAAAATCATCATACTCTGGATAGATAATTGCCAGTTCTTTACTTTGACCATTTACGCTCTTGCTTTGAATTTTTTTATAATTACAACGGACGATGCTTGTGATCACATTCGATTTCAATAATGTGTTTCTCTGAAATTTTCTTGACTATCGTCCTACCACTTGCTGCCCTCGAAGCTGGAATTCTCCAGTGATTCCGGAATATAACCAGTCCATCAAATCAGGCTTACTTTCTTGACCCCAGATTATTATCTTTTCAAGGTTGTTGTTAATTAACATTGTCATACACTTCGGTTTCAAGGATAATGCCTGCAACGGGTTGTCCATTGATCTGATGCACGACCTGCATGCCAATCAGCGCACGGGCGACCTCTACCACGGGTCGTTCGTAAAAATCACAGTTCAAGATCTTATTCATTACGCTTTACTTTTCTGCAGCAAGAACCAGACAGGCGGTTCTTTTAAGATCACTTTTTCCGTGTTTAGAAGGTCGATATGATCTTTCCAGGAAAATTTGTTCACCAGCACAAAACCGTTATTTTCCCATGCTGGTGCGAGTTCTTCTTCATTTTCCTGGTAGATGATAGCAAAATTTGCATGGAATGTGGTGAGGTATTTCTTCACATCTTCTACGGACCGTCCCCAGAATTTAGGGGAAGCTTGCGTCATCGATTCAAAAACTGTCCACCAGGTGGGGAGGAACAAGAATTTTCTTTTGGTGGCGATGTAAGCGGGCACTTCTATTAACCAGCGATAACCATCAAATAAGTTCTCATAAATACCCTTTGGATCATCGAATGCGAAGAACACGGTTTGCCCTGTCTTGACAGGCGACAAAAAATCTTGCATACCCTGCATGATCGGTTCAATGGATTTCAACCTTCGCTCTGGCATGATAACCATATCTTTCATCTTCTGGATTCCGTAAAAGATCAATGCTGGAGGGGCGATCAGTATCCAAAATAGCACACCTTGCAAAAGGCTTGGGTTTTCAATCGTTATCGTAAATCCGATGGTCATTAGCATCGCTTGGATGGATTGCGGATCAGCAAAGCGGAAAATAAATCCGTTGATGAGCATTATGACGAGTGCAACCAATCCTTGCCATGGCAGGCTCCCTGTTTGGAAATAAAAGCAGCCGAGCAAAGCACAGAGGGAGAACAAGAAATAGAAGACACCGGTCTTCAATCCTTTGGTGGTGGTTCGTTTATACGCGTTGCTCTTTTCGCTCGCTCCAATCCGCTGAAGGATATTATTGACGTTGTCCTTTAAGTTCTTAAAATCCAGCGAGAGCATGAATTGAACAAAAATGACGAGAAATCCGGGTATTAATGTGAGGATGGGCAGGTAACTTGCATTCCAGATACAGGCGGCGAGCGTGAAAAATGCAGCAGAGGTCAACGCGGTTATGGAGAATAACCCTGCGCCAAGCCATCCCACGCAGGTTATCTGGAGGTTCCCCGTGAGCAAACCGTACAAACCGATCGGGAAGAAGAACCAGCCCAGCACGTTATAATTCTGCGCAGTGAAAGCGTGCTGAAAAAAGGTCGAACTGATCAAGATCAATCCCATACAGATCAAAACGATGGCTGGCGCTTCTAATTGTATCCAAAGTGCGTGCGTACAAAGCCATAGCAACATACAGACTGGTACGATGAGTGGCTTTCCCCTTTTTGCTATGATTAATGCTATTTTCGAGTAACTGAACCAGCGGGAAATTGGATAGTCTCCGAGGCCTAAATAAGGACTTGTGGCTTTTCGATTGAAGTACTCAAAATTTAAAGCCTGGGTATCATAAAAAAGATAAGACAGCCCAGTTCGAACAGAGAAACACAGGTTTTCCCATTTTCCCTTTTTGAGAACACTCAGCGAAGCAAGGGTTTCACCGAGGCGGTAGATGCCGGAAAAGAACATCGTTATTGGATATAAAACAATTCCGACCAGGAATTTACCAGTTGTTTTTTGAAAAAGACGTTTTAAATTTTCTCTAATCCACATTTTTTGTCAATTGATCCTTAGAAATCTTCTAGATTGAGAAATCGTTATGAATCCTTTTGCTCATATTTCTTTTTTGCGCGGATGCAAATAATAACGTTACAGTGAACTGAATGGAGGAAAGGAAAAGGAATATATCTCCTCTTAGTTAACTCGTATTTCTTTTCTAAACATTTCACAATATAGCTAAAGATATTGCAATGTTCATAATGCACAATTGCGTCATAATCAATGCCATATTTCTTTTCCATGTAGGGCTTGCTTGTCAGGTTTCGCCCTATATCATATAAAAGACCGCCTTCAGCGGGCACCCCGACTAATAATTCCCCTTCTGGTTTGAGCACTCGGTGAACTTCTCCTAATCCTCTCGACAGTTCCTTCAGGTGTTCGAAATTGTAAATGGATAAAATCAGGTCTACTGAATTGTCCGAAAATGGTAGATTGTACACATCTCCATTAATCACAGATGAATTGCTATATCGAGATTGCAGGGTTGCTACATATTTATATTCGATATCAAGACCAATATATTTTTTGTATTCCTGGTTTCCATACAACAGGTGATGACCATGCCCACAGCCAATTTCGAGAACGCGTTTTTCACTGAATTCCTTTGACCATTTTCCTAACACTTGGTGACCTCGAAGTTGGAATTTGCCAGTAAGCCCAGAATATAGCCAATCCATTAAATCTTGGTTTACTTTTTTCCAGATTTCGAGGTCACGTTCAGTTGGTTGCTTTATTTCTTTGGTCATTTCCCATGCTTTTCATTTAACTATTAACAATGAATACAAAAAATCACTTTTTCCTTCCCCATATCGATGTTCTTTCTATTTTGTTATCATCAATAACTTCAACAGAGTGGGAGTGAAACTGTTTTTTGATCTTTTCGTTTGATAGGAATTGAAGCTGTGGCGGGGCAATGTTGGTCATAATAACCTCTTCGATCTGTAAAGGGATCGCGTTTTTTTGTGACATTTTCGAGTTGGATGGCAGCAGACCGTAGAGGGGAATGATCATCCTGGCGATTCTCCGTTTCCCTTCGAGATTCATCCCTTTACAAAGACCGCGGATTGTTTCGAAGAATATTTTTTTAATTCCTGTAATCTCTGGTGAAAATATTCCAATCAATCCGCCAGGCTTGCATACCCGGTATAGTTCATCAAATGCCTTCTCAGGGTTATCGCAATACCCAAGAACTCCAAAAGCGAAGACGATATCAAACGTTGAATCAGGGAACTTCAGGCTATCCAAATTCATTACTTGAAATCTGTCCATTTTATTGTGGGTTTGATTCTGTAATTGACTGATTACAGATTGTGCAACATCAATTCCATAGTAGTGATGATTCTGGTTGGGTAAAGAACGCAGATAGTGCCAATGGACGCCATCCCCACACCCGGCATCCAAAATGACCAGCTCTTTTTTCTGTAGAAATTCCTCGATCGGTGCAAAGAAATGTTTCGCGCCGGATAACTTTGAAGTCGGAACTTCGTTGCCCTGAAAAATTTCCCAATGGCTTGCATAATATTCGGTATTTGAAGTGTTCTTTTTCATAAAGATTAATCTTTCTTCTCAATTCGATATTTTTTCAGAACGTTTTCGAGCAATATTTGCCCCGCTTGAAAAGCGGCGTCCTCGTTTTCTTTGTAACTTTTGTTTGGATCGAGCTGAAATGGGATCGTATCAATAACTTCGCCAGCATCGACCTGTTCGTTCACAACATGGAGAGTTGCTACCTGCTGAAGATCATCGCTGGAAAGCGCGCGCTGGATTGCCATTAAACCGGCGTACTTGGGCAATCGGGCGCAATGGATATTGATCACCTTCGCACCGGTTTGGAGTACCCTTCTGCGAATAATCAATCCCACATGGTAGAGAATGACCTGGTCTACTTTATTATTTTCAATGAAAGCTAGCAAATCGTCATTTGTTTTGATGCGAGGAACCCGTGGAATAGTATGATAAGGGCGCAACAATTCCGCCCAGGTCATTTTCATTAGAATCGGAACAGTGAGTGACCCCTTTTTCAATAATTTGTAGACGCGTTTTAACGAATGGGAACCACTATTCAGGGCAAATAAAACCGAGTAGTTTTGCGCTTGATCGTGCAAGAATTCACGACCTTTCTTATCATTCCCAATGAAGACCAATGTTTTCATGCTTTACCTGGATGATTACCTCATTCTTTTTGGGATAGTTAATAACAAGTGGAGATGCGTATTAATTTGCGGAAGATGTCGCTCTCCACGTTCTCCACTTCGGCGACCTCTTCAACACACGGAGAATTCAATTCTTCTTGACTTTGTTGTTGCAGATCATTCCACCAATTTTCATCGATATAAATGTATTCAAATCCATTATCGAGAAAATCAGATATCTTTGGATCAGTTTTCAATCTCAACCAGTCTTCTTCCGTAAAGATGTCAGATTTGATGAGGGTCGCTTGCCCGCTGAGAATGGCTGCTCGCCAGCTTTGACTTGCAGGGTCATAGATCCAGCCATCATCATTCAATTCACCCCACACTGCACTGCTGATGCGTGCGTCCCACCCATCGATCCCCTCAGCCAAAACCGGTTGGTTTATGGCAGAAAGTTGAACAAATCCGATCACCATCCCTCCTATCGCCATGATTCCAATGCTGAGGATTTCGAGGCAACGCATGAGTAGCTTTTGTGTTTTCCAGTTTCGGAGGATAAAGAGCAAGAACATGGTGATCAATATTGTCAGACCATACCCTGAGAAGCGCGTGATGTCGCGCGTTGATGATTGATAGGTCAGAAAGGCGGGAATGAGCAGTCCCAGAACGGCGCTGAAAAATATGACGGTAAGCGTGGTTTTGTTGATCTGATCCGTCGCATTGCGGATCCATTTCCATATCGAGGGGATGAAAAAGATCACGGGTCCTAACTCGCACAATCCAACGACTAACTGCGCCGGGTCGAAGATCGATAACCTCCCGAGATGACCAGAAAAAATGACCGGCGGCCAGTGAAAAGAGAACATACCGCTTTCTGTGATACCAGCGTTGATGGTCGGCGTAGAGGAGAAAAGGCTGTGAATACCGCTTTTGACAATTTCATGAATGGTTCCCCCCTGCAATAGTACTAACGGTATCGAAAGTATCCCTGAGCAGACCAGCATTTGCAAAACGCTGTTCTTCGATTTTTTGTGGATGAGAATTTTTACCAAGAGGAGACAGGCGATCACGATTGCCAGTAATGCGTAGTTTGTCTCCCAGGTTAATGCCAGTTGCGCGAAAAGGATGGCTAAGATCCACTTTGCGGAAGGTTTCCATTGGACTGAAGTGAACAGCCAGATCATCAGCACGATCGCAAATGCCAGCGATTCTGTTCCTGAATGAGACATGATGAGGGGTTTCATGATGCCATTGATGAAACCGAAGGGATATGCATGGGGTGGGCCACCGCCAATCACCCAGTCTGCGAAAAGAGCTTTAGAAAAAGGAAGTCCCATATCCTGGCTTGAACCAAGCAGGGTGATCTTCCCGTCCAATCCTGCGAGGAATTTGTCTGAAAAGAGGGTCAACAGGTAGCGTGTGCCTGTCAGAAATGGATAGATGGATGCGAGCAAGATAGCGACCCAGTTCTTGGATGTGAAACGACGAAAAAGCACGTACGTTAACAGGATGGCAAGAGCCCAGTAAATGGCTTTACTGATGTCGAATGCGCTCCAGGGGAAGAATCCGCCCAGCCTGACCATACTGGCACCCAGCAATTGTGAACCATAATGATATTGGTAGAGAGTTGAGGGATTCAACGGATTGTGGGGCGGGATATCCCCATTCGCCATCAGAGAGATCAGTGATAGATTTTTTCTTTCATCGAAAATCGCCAGTCCGCGACCAATGAGGGTGAAAAATCCTGTCAGTGCGGCAAAGACAAGCGCCTGAGTGAAGATGGTTTTCAGGTGGAATGGATTTTCTTTTTGGGGATTCAAACGCCAGGCGAAGTAGCCTGTCAAAAAGATCATTGGCGCGGGTAGCAGGAACGCCAGTGAACTGGGCAGGAAATGCCCTAAAATATTTGCCAACCACAGGTATAGGACCAGTCCGCTTCCAAACCCCAGACTGGGGATTTCATGCTTGTGCAGAGAAAAGATAGAGGCGACCAGCCAGTTCCCCCCTATGCTCCACATCAGTGTGCAGGCAACCCATAGTAATACGCCAAGATAGGTGCTTTCGCGCAGCCAGTACATACAGGATCATTTCTCCTTTTCTGCGATTTGCTTTTTCCTCTTGCGAATATCAGGAAGGAAGAACACGCCGGGGATGCTGCTGATGATGAATGCCATGCGAATCAATAATGCCAGCGCATTGGCTGTTTCCATAGACATGTTTCCCAACATCGAGAAAAGGTTGGAAATCGCTAACTCCTGCACTCCCAATCCGCCGATCGACAGGGGAAAGAGCGAGATAATATAACTGAGACTGTAGATAGCGCCGATTTTGAAAATGGAAATAGATACCTGCATGGTGTGCAGCAATAACCAGATTGCGCCAAAATAAAAAGCCATGTGCAGCAAGGTAAACCCAAGCGATTCAAGCAGAAAAGCGGGATGCCTTACCCACAGTTTTACACTGTCCCATATCTTTTGGATGAACTTTTTTAACCATCTCAGCAACTTTGTAGAGACGTCAGAGAAGGTACCCATAACGACCAACGACGTGATGGAGGTCGCGAAAGCAGCCTCGCTTTTGTCCATATTGAAGAGAAGATACAATCCAAACGGCATAAACAAGAACATGCCGGCAAAGCCGGTGATGCGATCCATGATCAAAGAAGATGCTACATAAGCCGGATCCAGTTCAGTTTGAATGCCCATCAATAAGCGCACAAAGTCACCCCCGATGCTGGTAGGCAAAATGTTCGAGGAAAATAACCCCGCATAGGTAGTTTTAAGAGTGTCTTTGAACTTTGGTTTGGGATCGTTTATTTTTAACAGGGCATTCCAGCGCGCCGCAGTGGCAATCCGTGAGCCAGTCATCAACAGCAGAGTTCCTATGATGGTCGCCATCGGCATGCTTTTAATGATGTGAAACGTCTCTTGAAAATCTTGGCGCGAGAACTGATAAATGAACAATCCGATAGCGATACCGGTCAGAAGCCACCTCCAATAGGAGGATTGTTTTTTGGGTTGCTCTTCTGGCTCTAAAGGATTGGCGTTTGTTTCCGTTTTCATTGGGTTACTATCCTCTGCAATTCATTTTCCGCGCGTGGCACGTAGATTTCGGTGTCAGTATAACGCAACCAGGTGATCGGTGTATAGTATCGCATCAGTGGGATGGTGATGTTCTTTACCCAGGCGTTGTTCTCTTCTGGAAATGCATCTTCTTCATCTTTGAAAATAATATATTGCTTGTTCACAATGATCAGGTCAAACCTGTGGGCTGCCAGATCTGCGTAGAATTGCTGCAAATAAGCGCTTTGCCCCGAAATCGCCATTTCCATCAATTCCAGCAATTCATAGTCAGATATCAAAGGCGTTGCGGTCACGTATCCAAATGTCAGTAACTGGCGTTGATTGATGAATAAGATCTTGCTGTGTGGATGATGAGTATTGATCGAATCAATTGCCCCGTTGATCTCAGCCAGATCGTGCTGCAAAGATTCGCCTGAATAGTAAACGCGTGGCGACCAGGCGCTCAAAGCCCAGAACACAGGCTGCAAAAGCAGCGCTGCCGTTAGTAAAACGGAAAAAGCGCTCGTCCATGCAATTTTCTGATTGGGGTAGAAATCTGAGAAGCACAGGTAATTAACAGAGGTCAGCATTAACAACAGGAATGCATCCATGTTGTGCAAGTTGCTACCCCCGCCGATCTTGACGCTCACGAACAGTCCACCAATGAAAAAGACGGATAGGGCGGAGATCAAAAATGTGCGCTGGATCCATCCAAAGTCTTCCCTCAGCCGGGGCAGAGAGAATCCTAAGAATAAAAGGAGCGGTGCAGTTAGCCATAGAATGCCGGTTAAAATCCCTTTCGGAAACGTTGGACTTGGAAGCAGGCGGTACCATAGCAGGTCGGAGGTGAAACTGGTGGTGAAGTTTTCAATAGTACTGTTTCCCGAGAGCGGAATATATGCCATATTGGCGATGAAGCTGAAGAAAATGCCAATGACGATATAGAAAAAAGGTTCTTTGATATACTCCCACGTCTTCGTCTTTTCTTTTTGCGGAGTTTCAAAAAAGTAGAGCAGCGCAGCCAGCACACCGGGGAGGGGATACCAGTTTATGCGGCTGATGCCTGCCCAACAAGATGCCAGGATCACCCACAGGCAGGATTTCCAGAACTTGTTTCGATCAAAACCAAATAGAACAAGGATAGCTGATATCAGCAGATGGTAATAGATCGGACCTTGCTGCAAAAAAAGAAGCCCTGACAAAACCAGAATGGCATTCCACCAGCTATCTTTCTGCTTCAATCTTTTCACCATGCCGATCATGCATATCAGGGTCGTGGAAAGCCAGAGAAAAACCTGCCAGGCGCGGTGGACGAAAATCCCGGCGTTTGGCAGAAGAAATGGCAGAGATAAGATCACATACCGACTGGGGTGCAGGAATGAAAGGGGGAGTTGTTGTCCGTAAAGCTTCTCGGAGAATAACAAGGAGGAATAATAATAGCGGCTGCCTTCAGACCACTCTAATGTAAAGGGGTTGCTGGAGATTTCAGCCAGGTGGTTGCCCGCTTGATAGGCGCATCCAAGGGCTAAGAGACTGAACAGAAGCAAGCCATTGAAGGGTTTTTCTCGATAAGCTCCCTTTAACATCCCTGCGGTGAGGCAGGCGGCAAAGTAAATTGTGTGGGCTCTTAACAATGGTCCACTGAAATAGCGATCGAAGCGGACGAAAATACAATAGAGAAGCCCACCCATAAAAACCCCAAAAAGAACCCAGGTCAGCAAGCGGGAACGCTTGAAGGGAGCTGCAATTTTTTTGAAGAGAAGTTTGAGCCCCTTGTCTTTTTTAAGGATCGTGAGAATGAGCGTTGTGAATCCCAGGCAGGCAAGGATGCCATTTGCGTATCCGATGATTTGCCAGGCTGAATTCGTTTCATAAAGGCCGTTGTTTGTCCCTTCAAGAAAGGCAGCGAGTGACAGAAGACAAAATAGCAGAATGAAAAGCTTTTGAAGCAAATCCGATTTTTCAAGAATCTGGATGAACTTTTTCATGCTGGGGTTTCTTCCCTCTGAACAGGTTATGTACAAATAATTGTATCTGCTTTTGAAGCGCTTTAATTTCGGAAGTTGTCAGGAGAGAAAAAACAGGGGTTAATAGGAGAAAGAAACACAAACCGATCAACCCGATGAGTATTTCCAGCCAAAGCTTTTCTATCTGCACCAGCAGGCTCAAAAAAATAATTCCTGATGACACCCCGACAATTCGCAAGATCCTCTTCCAATCGTATGGGATGGGGTGGCTTTTTTGCGAATTGAAATAAAGAGCAAAGTTGTAGATCAAGTTCGCTGCTAGAACAACATAAGCAGTTCCCCTTTCAGCATGCCCCGGGATGAAAAGGAGCAAACCACATCCCATGAGCAAAGCGCTTATAGCGGTTATCCAGCCGATATTTTTTGTGTTTTTGCTGATAAGCGAACCGATCGAAACGATCTGAGAGGTGCCGGAAAGAACATAAACAAATGCCAGAGGTGGGATGACCTGCACTGCGGGGAGATATTCTCTGCCAGAAAAGAAGAGCAGAATGGGTTTTGCAAAAAGGGAAACTGCCACGGCGATCAGCGAGGCGAAATACAGATAATACGAAAGAGTTTTTTGATAAACGGTGGATGCGTCAGTTTCTTTGGAGACATCAAAAATGAAAGGCAGATTCGCTGTCCGGAACGCCTGAACGAAGAAACCGACCACCGATGCAATGCGTAGCCCGGCTGAATAGATGCCGGTTGCTTCCAATGTGGACATGCTCGACAAGATCAGGCGGTCAGCCGAAGCCAAAAACCAGGCGCTAACGTTCACCGGGATCAATGGTCGCCAGTAGCGAAACATTTCTTTAAATTGAGGGAGGTCAAAATGCGCACTGAAGAATGAACGGTTGATATATATTCCAATGACGGTGAAAAGGATGTAGCAAGCTAAATTCGTCCAAAAGATGCTAGCCATGCCCCCCTGCATTAATAATACGAAAATGATGTTTGCGGATATCTGCAGAAGAATAAACGGCAGGGTAATGGAAATGTACACAATGGGCTTGCGTTGCAGGCGCAGCAGATTGAGATTAAAAGTATATAACCCCATCCAGGGGATTACCAGGCAGGCGATGCGCAATAAATTTGAAAAATCTGCTGACCCCAACAGCCACAGGCTGATCTGTTTGCTGAAAACTCCAACCAGGAGGGCGACCAGGGTATTGATAAGAAAAACATAAATGCTCAGGGTTGAGATTGTCTTTTTCCGCTCCGAATCCCCTTTGTATTCGTAGAAATAAAAACTCTGTGCCAGATCGGTTCCTGAAGTCAATAGAATGCTTGCCAGAGCAAGAAAGGTATTGATAACCTCTATGGCGCCATATTCGGTTACATTGAATAACCTTGAATATAAAGGGAAAAGCAGAAATGAAATGAACTTGCTGCCGGCACCGCCCAACCCGTAGATGGTCGTTTCTTTCAATACTCTTTGAGTTCTGGAAGGCATGGGTTGGTTACCGGTTAGTTTTTCTCATGGAAACGTTTGTCTTGCTGCATGGTTTTTAGAAGTCCCTCCCTCAAACTGACGCTGGGGCGATACCCAAGTTTCTTTTGAGCAAGTGAAATATCTGCGCACATGCGGGAAGGTCCTGAATCATGATGTTGGTTGTGGACGATCTCTGGTTTGGTTCCGCTGAGCTCTGTGACCAATCTTACAATCTCATTCACCGATGTCTCTCTGCCACTTCCAACATTGATGATCAGGCGGTTGACGTCGGATACAGAAGAAGCGCGTATGGCTGCGTTGACCACATCATCCATAAACACATAATCGCGGGTTTGCTTCCCTTCTCCATGAATAACGATTGTGCCATTATCCAGGGCTTGTTTTATGCAATAAGGGATCACTGGCGCGTGCGCGGGTGGTAAGCGCTGCTCTGGTCCATAGGCATTGAACACGCGTAAGATGACCGTTTCGATTTTCCATAATTCACCGATTGTCCTGATATAGTATTCGGCGGCTAATTTGGAAACTGCATACGGAGAGCGGGGCTGCGGACGCAGGGTTTCTTTCATGGGTTGGTTGTGTTGATTACCGTAAATAGAGCCGGATGAGATAAATACGACACGTTTTACCCCTACATCGCGCATGGCTTCCATCAGTGTAACCGTTCCACCGACATTTACCAGGTTATATTCACGCGGATAGAGAACCGATTCTGGTACAATGACCCGGGCAGCCAGGTGGTAAACACAATCGACACCCTGTAATAATGTCCACAATTTTGGTCGGTCGTTAATATCCCCTCTTACAAGGTGCACGTCAGATGAAAGGCGGTCGGGGTCTCCGGTTGATAAGTCATCCAGTCCTACCACGCTATGTCCGTCACTGACCAGACTGTTTGCCAGTGGAGCGCCGAGAAAACCTGCTGCACCAGTAATCAGAAATCTCATCGGTTATCCATTCTAAAAGAAATCTAGAGCGCATTATAGCATAGATGGGTAGCCGAACTTTCATAAAGTGACAAAGCTGAAAGTGAAGAATGAAGTAAAATGGAGAAATATTGGATTTTGAAAATGACCATGAAGAAAAAAGCAGTCTTTACTCTTGTGTTGTTCACCCTGCTGTTGGGTGCGCATGTTGGCGCAGTCTCTGCTCAGGGCGAGGGAACCCCCAGTTCAACCCCATTGGCAGTCGAGCCTGTTTCAACCGAAACGCCCACAGCGACGGTGAATGCAGGCGTTTCGGACAAGGATTTGCCGCTTTGTTTACCCGGCGCCTATTTGGAAACGCCTGAAGATTGTCTCCCGTTGGGTTCATCGCTGATCTTGACCGAACTGGCAAGAAAAGGTTTCACAATTCCGCTGAAACCGCTTGCCGCGACGAAACCGGACACCAGCTTGGTAAATCTAGACATCAAGTATGCCAAATTGAACCTGCAGGCAGGCATGCAGGCGGCTTTTTACCCCAACCTTGACTCTGCCGTGGCTGGCATCAATGCTTTCCGTTTTCTCTCGGGTGAGTTGCTGTATATTACGTATACTTATCAGTCAGATGTGGGCGGAAAGCATTTTGTGCAGGTTGAGAGTGGTGAATGGGTCAGGGCTTCACCTGCTACCTATTCCCCTTTTCAAGGGTTGCAGTTTACCAAGACGCCATCCCATTCGTTTGGGTGGATTCTTGATCAAGCCAATCCGCGCCGAGGACCTGGTTATCAGGCTGAAGTAATCAACGAAACCCTCACACGTGAGCAGGTGGTGCAGGTCTATGATGCTGTGGAAGCGAACAAAACTACCTGGTATATGATCGGTTTGGGAAAGTGGGTGGAACAACGCTATATCGGTGTGGTCAATCCCATGAGCGCTGCGCCAGATGAGAAGATCACCAATGGACGCTGGATAGAAATCAACCTCTACCAACAAACACTGGCGGTTTATGATAATAATCAACTTGTGTTTGCCGCATTAATTGCCACCGGCGCTGACCCTTACTTTACGCAGCCAGGCACCTTCCAGATCTATGAGAAAAAAGAACTGGAGACCATGACCGGTTCCTTTGCCGCAGACAAATCAGATTATTATTACCTGGAAGACGTTCCCTGGACCATGTATTTTGACCAAAAACGGGCATTACATGGGGCTTACTGGCGGGCGTTGTTTGGGTATACCCAATCACATGGGTGTGTCAATCTATCGATGGGTGATTCTCACTGGCTCTATAATTGGGCGAACGTGGGGGATTGGGTCTACGTGTGGGATCCCAGTGGGGCAACTCCTACTGATCCGACTTTCTACACGCAGGGTGGCGCCTAGGCAGGCGATCAATTTGAAGCGAATGCTCTGCTGGAGTTGAAAAAACATCAAGAGGCTGTCCCAAAAGGCTGATTTTTACTTTTTAGACAGCGCAAAGTGGGAAACAATACTCAAAAAAGAAGAGAATTTTACCCTTCTGCCCCAAAATTTCCCTATTTTCGGGCTAAAGTGGAAAAAATAAAAGGAGCTGTCTACTTTTTAGACAGCTCCTTGATGTTACTTATGGGGAAACTCTACAAATTATAGATTTCTCCAAACTTGCTCTTAAGGTAGCGCATAAAGGAGGCGGCATTGATTTTTTGCCCGGTCACTTTCAATACCAGTTCCTGCGGCTCATATTTTGCGCCATATTGATGAATATGTTCGCGGTACCATCCAAGCAGTTGAGAAAAATTGCCTGTCTCGATCTGCTTTTCGACATCCGGGTTATCTTTCAGCATTGTTTCCCACAACTGAGAAGAAACCAGATTCCCTAAAGCGTACGTCGGGAAATATCCAAACAATCCAGATGACCAATGCACATCCTGTAAGACACCCTCTTTGTTGTTCGGCGGCACGATGCCCAGATATTCCTTGAATTTTTCTTTCCAGACTTCGGCAGCATCTTTGGCTTGAATGCTCCCTTCCATAAGCCCAATTTCCATTTCAAGGCGCAACATGATATGCAGGTTGTAGGTTGCTTCGTCAGCTTCAATGCGGATGAGTGAGGATTCGACCTTATTGATGCCCTTATAAAAAGTTTCCACATCTATGTTTCCCAACTGACTGGGGAAGATCTCTTGCAGGTCTTTATAATATCTTTTCCAGAATGCCATGGAACGTCCAACCAGGTTTTCCCACATGCGTGACTGCGATTCGTGAATTGCCATAGAAGCGCCATCAGCCAGCGCAGTGCGGTTGTATTTTTGGGCAATTCCCTGTTCGTATAAGGCGTGCCCGCACTCATGGAATGTGCCAAATATACAGGGGTTTAAAAAGTCAGGTACGATCTTGGTGGTGATGCGAATATCGTTCAAACCGAATCCGGTTGTAAAAGGATGGACCGAAATATCCTGGCGACCGCGATTCCAATCATAACCGAAGTCCGTGATAACCTTTTTACCAAAGGCGATTTGTCCATCGCCATCGTAATGCAGGAATAAGAAACGATTGTCAACTTGTGGCTGCTGGCTGATCTGATGGATCAAATCGACCTGCTCTTTCTTCAGTGCTGTGAAAATCTCTTGCACTTCAGCGGTTTTCATACCTGGTTCAAAATCATCCAACAGTGGATCGTACACATGGGTATACGGCTTGAAGAATTCAGCATACTGCCGTCGCAGATCTACCAATTTCTCGAGGTGGGGACGGAAGAGTTCAAAATCATCCTTGGCTCTTGCCTGTTCCCATGTGCTTTGGGCGACCGCGGTCTCTTTGGCGAAAGTTGCGACCCAATCACCGCTCACTTTGGTGTTTTTTTCGTACTTTCTCTTTGCCACTTTTACCAGGCGGGCATCGTCAGAATCGGCGTCGACGTTTTGGGTCATTGCGGTTAGTTCATTCAGAAGGTCGCCAAGCTCATCGGACGTTGATTTGTCATGGACGATGCGACTCAATGTTGCCGATTGTTCGCCTCGGTCTTCGGCTGCCCCACGCGGCATGTTGACCTGCTGGTCCCAGTCCAGTACCGCGCTCGCAGCAGCCAGGTCGTGGATCTCATGCAGCAGGTTTTTCAATTGTTCTAATTTGCCTTTCATGTTTTCTCCTTATAGGTACTATATAGTGTGATCTTATGCTACTCTCCAATGGAGGGGTTCACCATTCAGCGCTGCCACAACTTCATTGACAATATCCGCAGATGCTCTCTGCTGGGCTTCTTTTGTTTCTCCGCCTATATGAGGTGTGGCAATTAATTTAGGGTGTTTTACTAATGGAGAATTCGCTGGAGGTTCTTTTTCAAAAACATCCAGCGCTACGCTGGTGACTTTTCCGCTTTCTAATGCCTGTAGCAGAGCTTCTTCATCGATCACACCGCCACGCGCGGTCGAAATGATGCGAACACCATCTTTCATTTTTGCTATCGTTTGCGCATTGATCATATGCCGGGTGCAGTCGGTTAAAGGAACGTGGATGGTGATGATATCTGCTTTTTGCAGGAGTTCATCAAAACTGACAGCTTTATTGTCGTGTTTTTCGGTCTGTGTTTCTGATGTGACCGGGTTATGGTCATATACGATCACTTTCATGCCGAATGCCTTTGCATATATTCCAACGGTTGAACCGATGTGACCAAAGCCAATAATACCCAGTGTTTTTCCATGTAATTCGCTGCCTTTGACCTCGTTCTTGCACCAGATATCCGCCTTCATTTTCGCATCAGCTTTTACAATTTCGCGCAACATAGCCAGCATCAATGCCATGGTAAGCTCTGCTACCGCAATGGTTGTGGAAACAGGCGCATTTACGACAATCACTCCTTTTTCTTTTGCTGCGTCAAGATTGATGTTATCGACGCCGACACCACAGCGCCCAATTACTTTCAGCTTGTTTGCTTTTGCGAAGACTTCAGGTGTAACTTTTGTCCTTCCTCGAACGATCAATGCATCGTAATCTGCGATGCATTTCAATAAAGCATCGGCTTCAATGCCTTTTTTGTCGTCAAATGCGATGTTCTGGGAAGTTAAGATTGCTTTACCTGTATCAGCTAACCCGTCTGTTAGAAGAATTCTCCGCGCGGTCATGCTCCACTCCTTAATTGAGATATGATGGGAAATTGTAACGCATTCCCATCCCCTGCAATAGTGTCTAGTTGCCCGATTTTCTTCATACAGGCATCCATATAAAAAAAGCAGCGGTACATCCGCTGCTTTTCGTCATTCATGTCTGAGGGCTTCGACCGGTTCCAGGTTGGCGGCTTTGTTTGCCGGATAAATCCCGAAGAACAACCCCACCGCTGTGGAAAAAAGAGTGGCGAGGAAGATTGCACCAAGATCAACCTGCGGTTTGAAGGCGATCCCTTGGGTTGCAGCAAAGGAGCCGATCAGCGCTGAGATGATCCATCCGAAAATGATCCCCAGAATCCCTCCCAACATGCTGAGCAAAGAAGATTCTGCAAGAAATTGAATCAGGATATCTTTTTTCTTTGCACCGATAGCCTTGCGTAAACCGATTTCCTTTGTTCGTTCGGTGACGGACACAAGCATGATATTCATGATTCCTATGCCACCCACAAGCAAAGAAATGCCGGCGATGCCGCTCAGGAAAATTCGAAATATGTTCGTAATGCTGCTCGCCAGAGTCAGAAAATCTTGTTGCGAGTAGATTGTGAAATCATCTTCACCCAGACTCGTACGATGTCTTTTTCTTAAAACTTCCTGAACTTCGCTGGTTGCCTGGGGCACAGATTCAGCGCTGATCGCTTTTATGTAAATAATATCTACTTTTCCCTGTTCGCGGGTGAACAGGCGGCTGCGGGCGGTACTGATGGGCACCAGAATAACATCATCATGGCTGCCGAATTGCCCCCCTCCTTTTGGAGCGAGTACGCCGATGATGCGAAAGGGTTGACCTTCAATGGTGATGGTTCTTCCAACCAGATTTTCTGTCTGACCGAACAGTTTTTCTGCAACGTCTACCCCGAGTAAAGCTACGGAGGCGCGACCGTTGATATTCTCTTCGCTGATAAATTCCCCTTCGGTTAATTCATAGTTCCGTATGTTTTGAAATTCGGGGGTTACTCCGAAGATCTGGGTTGATTTCGTTTCTCCGCTATATTTCGCGATGCCACTTCCCTGAATTACCGGCGCAACCAGTTCTACATGCGGCGCAGCAAATACTTCACCGATCGCGTTTGCATCCTGCATGGTCAGTGGACTTACATTCGTTGATCCATTACTTCCTTCGTTTCCTTCGAAGACAAAGAGCAGATTTGTGCCAATGCCGCTGATCTGATTCAATATTGTGTCCTGTGCTCCGGTTCCAATGGCAATCATCGCGATGACTGCTGCCACCCCAATGACAATTCCCAAGGTGGTTAGAATGGAACGCATTTTATTTGCATTCAGGCTGCTCCATGCTTCATCGACGATCTGCAGGAAATTCATGATCTTGACTCCTTGATCTTGCCATCGAAGATGTGAACCGTTCTGGCTGTGAACTTGGCGATCTTTGGATCGTGGGTAACAATGATGAGTGTTGTTCCATATTCTTTGTTCAATCCCAACAACAATTCCATGATCTCCTTGCCAGATTTCGAATCAAGGTTTCCGGTTGGTTCATCAGCCAGGATGATGGCTGGGTTATTAATAAGCGCTCTGGCGATAGCAACCCGTTGTTGCTGCCCTCCTGAAAGTTCAGGGGGTTTATGGTTGACTCGGTCGCCCAGTCCGACGTTTTCCAGCGCTTTCTGGGCTAACGCCATGCGATCTTCATGAATTCCTGCATACCTTAAAGGTAGCTCCACATTTGCAAGGGCAGTTGAACGGGAGAGGAGATTGAAATTCTGGAAGACAAAACCTACTTTTTGGTTGCGGATGTTAGCCAGCTCGTCATCATCAAGGTTGGAAACGTTTTTACCATCCAAAATGTATTTGCCACTGGTTGGACGGTCCAAACAACCCAGGATGTTCATGAGCGTGGATTTCCCTGAACCGGAGGGTCCCATGATGGAGATGATTTCACCTTGCTGTATGTTTAGCGTGACGCCGCGCAAAGCGTGCACCTCCACTTCTCCCATTTTGTAGACCTTGGTTAGATCCTTGATCTTGATTACGTTTTCCTTCACGCTTACCTCGTAAAAACAGGTTGTTGATTGGTGCTGAAAATATCTTCAGGGGGATTGAGCACTAGCACATCGTTTTCATTGATATCGCCAGAAAGGATCTGGGTATAGCTGTCTGAGGAAGAACCGATCGCAACAACCACTTTCTCGATTGTCCCATTGCGTTGAACATATACAACAGTTTTATCATTTTCCAGTCGGATAGCCCGGCTGGGCGCGATCAGCACATCATCCAGTTTTAGAACGGTGATGCTCACAGATGCGGTCATGCCAGGCAAAATGTTTTCATCGGCGTCGTTCATGAGTAATTTGATGGTGAAGGCTGTCTCTCCCTGGCTCTCTGTCCCTGCACCAGCCACTTCAACCACTGTCCCATGATATGTTTTATCGAGCAGGGAATCAAAAGTGAACGCAGCTTCCTGACCGGTCTTGATGCGGTTGATATCGATCTCGGGTATATCTACCTCAATGTAAAATTTTGAAAGATCATCGATGCGAAATGCATTGACGCCTGCGGAAACCTCATCCCCTTCTTTTGTCATGATTGCGGTGATGGTGCCATCGAAGGGCGCGCGCAGGTTCGCCATTCCTGCCACCGCTTCGGCAGCGGTCACCTTTGCCTGTGCCGCCAGAGTATCATCCTCGTTTTGCCCATTTTTGACTCTATCCCATTCTCTCTGCGCATCCTCCAGTTGAGCTTTCGCCAGGTCATAATTAGCGAAATCCTCTGCGACCTCCGTATTGTATGTTTTTCCTAAGACGTAGCTTAAATTGCGCAGGGCTTTATCCCGCGTTGCTTGCGCTTCATCAGTTTTCGCCTGGGTTTTTTGGATTTCTTCTTCACGGGCATTGGTGCTCAATGCCTGCAGTTCTGATTCAGCCTGTTTCAAAGCTTCTTCAGCCTGGATGAATTCAGATCTGGCTTGATCAATGACTTTCTGATCGGCGTTTTTATAGTTCCAGCGGTCGATATCTTTTTGTGCTTCCTTCAATGTCTCTTCAGTTTTCAGAAGATCCAGGTAGGTTTGGGAGCGCAAAGTATTCGATTCGAGAACACTTTCGAGATTCCTTTTCGCCTCCACCAGATCTGCCTGGGCTAATAGGACCGCTTGAGGCAAAGAGGCTGGAGATAATTCAGCCAGAATATCCTCTGCCGAAACATCATCACCGTTTTTTACGTGGATTGCGCTTACGTTACCGCTGGTTTTCCAGGTCAGGGTAGCGGATTTGTTCGCTTCCACTTTACCGGTTCCACCTACCGTCGCTATCAACTCGCCCCGTTCGACCACCGCGGTAAGCAAACCATCATTGTTTGCTGCATTCTTTCGTATTTGCGCAACAACCAATATCCCAATCAGAGCAAGGATCACTCCGCCCATATAGTAATATTTCTTGCCAATTTTTGTCTTTTTTTCAGCAGGCATTTTTCCCTTTCCTTGTGTCAACATAAAACAGCCATTTTTCTATTGAATACTTACGGAACGGCATAAACATAAGTTTCGCTGTCCCTTTTGTCAAGCGGAAATGCATAAAAAGTTTATTAGAAAGAGGAAAAGGGAAAAGAGTTTCTTAGTAGAAAAACTAGCTGAGAGTGCTTGAGGGCGGATTGATATCGGGCAATTCTTTTTCGATCTGTTCGAAAGTCTGCCCTTTTTCCAATCGGTCTATTACTTCGTTGAACTCCGGCTCGAATTTTTCACCGGTTTGCTCTTCCATTGTGCGCATCATCTTCCCCATCGAACGGGGGTCTTCTTCTAATTCTGAGAACGCTGCGGGATCAATAGAGAAGTCATCAGCATGGGCGGCATCACGGTTGATGCGGACCTTTCCGATCTTTCTTTGTACATTACTTGATTGGCAGTGTGGACAAGAGATCGGAATGGTTCCATATTCTTTGAATGAGATGGACTTTTCAAAGCCAAGATGGCAAGCGAGGCAGATAAATTGATAAACGGGCATTTTCAAACTGCGTTTTGAAGATTTTTTCAATTATAATCACTTTAAATTTCCGTTGGATTTCGCCCATGACCCTTGCAGAAAAAGTAAATTTTCATATTCTCCATGAGGGGGCTCTCTTGTTTGTTATTTCCGGTCCGTCAGGGGTCGGGAAAGATTCAGTGGTAAAGGCGTTAAAAAGACGACCCGCAAAATTTCATTTTGTGATCACAGCTAACACCAGAGTTCCACGCCCTGATGAAGTGGAAGGGGTGGATTACTTTTTCGTCAGCAAAGCTCATTTCGAAGAGATGATCAAGAATAATGAATTGGTGGAATGGGCGCATGTATACGGAGATTATAAAGGCGTGCCCAAGAGTCAGATCGAAGGAGCCCTGGCAAGCGGAAAAGATGTATTGATGCGTTTGGACGTGCAAGGGGCGAAAAAGATCAAAAGTCTCTATCCCTCTGCCATTCTCATTTTTCTTTTGCCGTCCAGCGAGGAAGAATGGAGAAGACGACTGGAAGAGAGGGCGAGAGAGCAAGGCACGGATGTAGATATGGACATTCGCATCGAGAAGATGAAAGAAGAGTTGGCGACCCTCGGCATTTTTGATTACGCGGTTATCAATGCGGATGGTCAGTTAAATCAGACCGTTGAGACGATCCTGGCGATCATCACTGCTGAACATCACAAACTGGTTTAATATCCCCTCTTCGTCTTTATGAGATTATGAAGGTTGAATATCTTCTTTTAACCGGCGCTGTCCCTCTTCTTCGATTTTCATCATAGAAGGATTGGAGATTCCAAGCAATCCCATAATCACGCAGCCCAAACCACCGATATAGAACCAACCCTGAATCCCGACGGTATTTGCAACCGGCGCTGCAATCAGCATGGCGATGGGGGTCATGGCGCTGGCTGTGCTGTTCAAGGTGGTAAAAACCCTGCCTTGCATCTCTGCCTTCACGTTTGCTTGCATAATTGCAGTAAGGGAACCATTGGCTATGGGGTTCATGAACCCGGTGATGAACATGCCCGCCAGCGCCAGTTTAAACTGATCTGAAGGCGCAATGGCGATAAACAGCATGCCCGTTCCCATTCCGATAATTCCTGAGAGGGAGGTCAGGATCTTCTTCTTAAAACCGCCCCAGGTGCTTAGAAGAAGTCCGCCGGCAATTACCCCAATTCCAAAAATAGATTCGACCAAGCTAAGTTGGATGGCTCCTCCTGAGAAGTGTTGGGTTACGAGCAGGGGAGTTAACGTAAAACCAGGATTGATCAGAAAATTGAGCAGGGTTGCGGTGAGGGTCAACAGGAACATGCCTTTCCAATTCCAGAGATAGCGATAACCAAATTTCACGTCGCTCCATAAATCGCTGACGGAAGTGATTTTCTCGCTGGTCTTTTTGGAAGGTTGGGGGATATTGACGAAAGCGATGGGGGTCACTGCGAGCAGAGCAGTAATAATGTCAATGAAAAGCAGTTCATAGATCGGAGAGACTTCCAAGAGCAGGGCAGCCAGGAGTGGACCTACCACATTCAACAAACCTCGAATGGTCTGATTCATCCCTTCAACCCTTGCCATTTGTTCTTGCGGAACCAGCAGTGAAGTGGAAGAGCGCATGGAGGGCCAATGGAAAGTGCTTCCCAATTCGCGTAAGAAGAGGGCAAGGTATATATATCCGATCTTGACCTGTTCTGTTTTGAAGAGGATGATCAGTAAAAAAGTAACCAGGGCTATCAAGAGATCAGAAATGATCATGATTCGCTTGCGATCCCACCGGTCTACCAATGCGCCGATGAAAGGAGCCAGGAGCACATTCGGTAATAGGCTTACAAAAGTGGAGATAGCCAGCACGGCTGCCGACCCTGTCTCTTTGGTGAGATACCAGATCAAAGTGAATTGGACGATCTGAGAACCGAGCAAACTGAACGCTTGCCCGAGCCAGACGGAGAAAAATTTTGTTTTCCAGTTTTTGTTGAATTGATTCTGCATGAATGTCCCCTATGCTGACTGCCGCTATTCGATGAAGATTTCTACATGTTCATCATCGTCATCATCAATCACATCGAGGATCAAACCGGTCTTTCCTGATTTAATGAAGTTCATTAAATCATTTGAATTCAGTTGCGCGAACTCTGGTGAGAATTGGGCGCCAATGCTAAACCCTGCATTGACAAGACCTATGGGAATGCGGATGTTCGTTTTTTGGATGCCGGTTATTGCATCAGTAACACGCACACGAAACCATTTGCCTGTTTTTTCTTCATTCTCTTCTTTGGAACTTGCGGGTTTTCCGGCTTCTAGTGCCTCAAGAAGTTTTGCTGCCTGGTCGGCGTTGATCTTTCCCTCTTGCAGCATTTTTAGAATCATCATGCGATCTTCTTCCATGGTATCCTGCTCCTGTCTAATTCTAATCCGTTTTTCTAGTTGCCGCGTAATAGTTCCTGGGCTTCATCGATGGAGATCTTCCCTTCGTTCAATTTGGTCAATATCTCTTTTCTGGCTTCGCTGGAAGGTTTGTCATCTTCTTCTTGCGATTCGAAACCCATCACGCGCAGAATCTCGTTAAATCGGCTGCGCAGAGTCGGGTAGGAAAGGTCTAGTTCTTCTTCCATGCGATTGAATTTTCCTTCGCATCGGATGAAGGTCAGTACAAATTGGAGTTGATCAGCAGAGAGATTGCTCAGTGGAGTGTGGGTAAGTTCAAACACCCCTTGGAAGTTGGTTCTGCAATTATTGCAATGTAGTGCGGTGACGATAAGTTCATGATTACAGATAGGACATTTATCAATAACTTTGTTCATTTTTCACCTGCTTTATATTGTGATCAATATAATTGATGTAATCATATCATTATTTGCGTAATATCGATGTGCTGATGAATAATATTTATTTTATTCCTATGGGGTGCAAGGGTATTCCTGGAATAAGAACCAGTTTCCCTCCCGATCAGAGGCTTTCTGGGGTGCCCGATCGAAGTAAATTTCGAAAATTTGTCCGGTGCGAACCTGGACTTTAAAATAAATCCTTCCGACTCCCCAAGAACCTTTTTCTTCAGCCCTGGTGCGATGAGCTTCACGCATATTCCTGCGCATATTGCCTTTGCGTGAAAAATCGGTCCATTGATTGATGACCTTGCTTATCACATAGTCGTTTGAACGCCAACGAATCGCATCTGGACACCCCGGATTCTTGGTCTTGATCTGTTCTTGATAAAAGATCGCTTCAATAGGTTCCCCAATGAAGCGCCCTGCCAGCGACTGTTTATTCATAGGAAAAAATCAAATATGTTATACTATCCTCGATTTCATATTTTATCATTTCGTTCTGGAGGTCCGTATGAAAAAAGTGTTTCTCATGCGTCATGCGAAATCGAGCTGGAAAGAGGCCAATATTCCGGATCATGACAGACCTGTCAAGAAAAAAGGTGAGAAAGATGTGAAAGAAATGGCGAAAATGCTGAGACATAAAAAGCATTTGCCAGATTATATTCTCTGTTCATCGGCAGAGCGAGCAAAACAGACCGCCATCATTTTTAAAAAGGCTTCCTCTTGTGAAGGGGAGATTGAATATTCCGATAAATTGTATATGGCTGAAGTGCCCGACCTGATTGCTGCCTTGAAAGATGCTCCCAAAAAAACCAAGACGGTCATGGTCATTGGGCATAATCCGGGTTTGGAAGCGTTGCTACAAACCCTTACCGGGAAGGTAGAAACTCTGCCCACTTCCTCGATTGCGTATATTTCCTTACCCATAGAGAAATGGTCAGAACTCAATTCCGAAGTAGAAGGGAAGCTAAAGAAGCTCTGGCGCCCGAAAGATCTCTAGTACTTATCCAACAGATGCTCACGAACCGTGAGCATTTTTTAATTATCAAATAAGGAAAACAGCATGAGTGCAACGAAAATGGATGTGGAAATGCTTTTGAAGAAAAGCCATTTGCAAAACGTTCAGTTTGGAGAGGAAGACCTGCTCCTGTGGACCGAAAGCGACGATGGGGTGGGGAAAGCGTTCATGCGGAATGCAAACAGTGAAACCCGATCCATTGACCTGCCAGATTCGATAAAAAGTGGTCTGTTCTATGGGGGAGGGGAATTTTGTACCGGAAGTGGAAAAGCTATTTTTTGTGTGAACCGCAACCGCCTCGTGGCAGTCGATGTGCACAGCGGTGAGAAGAAAGAACTCATTCCGGCATGGGGCAAGGTAGCCGCACCTTCCATTTCTCCGGATGGAAAATGGGTGCTCTATACGTTTACCGATGGTGAGACGGATTTGATCGGAATTGCGCCTGTTCATGGGCTGGATTGGCCAAGGCAGATGGTCAAAGGTGCAGATTTCTATTTACAACCAACCTGGCATCCGCAGGGAGGGTTGATTGCCTGGGCTGAATGGGATCACCCCTGCATGCCCTGGCAGGGCAGCCGTGTCAAGATTGGTGCGGTAGAAGGGATGCAGATTCGTTTGTTTGAAGAAACCTGGATTGATGGAAAACTTGGTATGGCAGCTCACCAACCACAGTTCTCACCCAATGGGCGCTGGTTGAGTTACCTGATACAAAATGGAGAGTGGGAAGATCTTGTTCTGTTCGACTTGAAGAAAAAAGAAAAACGTGTGCTTGTGCGTGGAAGTGGATTCATGCTCTCCACCCCTGATTGGGTGCAAGGGTTGCGATCCTATGCCTGGGAAAGTGATGCGCGCAATATCTATTACATTCGATATGCAAATGCACAAGCCACACTCTGGCGGGTGAATGTGCGCAGCGGTATGTCTGTGCAGGTGCCCGTGAGCCCATATACCTGGTTGTCGCAGCTTACTGTTTCATCCCACTCGGGCACATTGGCTTGCATCGCATCTTCGCCATATATTCCCAAGCGCATCATTTTTCTGCGGGGGGGCAAACTGGATGAATGGAACCCTGCCCAGAAGAAGGAAAGCCTTGATTACTTCAAGGCACCGAAACATATAGAATGGAAGGGGGTGGATGGGGAGAGCGTATTCGGCATCCTGTATCTGCCCGAGAATGAACAGAACGTGCCCCTGCCGCTCATTGTGGATGTGCATGGAGGACCCACTATGCAGCGCACTTTTTCCGAAACGGCTGAGGTGGGGTTTTTCATCTCGCGTGGATATGCTTACCTTCAGGTGAATTATCGTGGCAGCAGTGGCTACGGCTTGCGCTATCAGGACGCGTTGGAAGGAAAGTGGGGTGAATTGGAGGTGGATGATATCCATTCGGGCGTTAAGCACTTGATCCGTATGGGCATTGCCGCCGAAGGCAGAATTGCGTTGATGGGTAACAGCTCGGGCGGCACAACCGTATTAAATGCCCTGCGGAAATATCCCGGTCAATTTCGTTGTGGGATATCCAGCTTTGGGATTGGTGATCTTATCCGGGATGCGCAGCAAACGCACAAATTTGAGCGTTTTTATCACCGGTATCTGATTGGTGACCTTGAACAGAAACTGGATGTCTTCCGGCAGCGTTCTCCGCTGTTTCACAGTGACGAAGTTCAAGATCCACTCTTATTGTTTCATGGGAGCGAAGACCCCGTGGTGCACCCAGCCCAAACCCAAGCGCTGTATGATTCATTGTCCAAGCGAGGGATACCCTGTTGTCTGAAAATTTTTTACCAGGAAGGTCACGGTTTCAAACGAGAAGAGACCTTGCGAGAGTATTACACGCTGGTCCTTGAATTTCTAGAAAAGTATCTTTAAAGCAAAAAGCCCACTTTTGGGGTGCAGTTCACACTTCTGGTGGGCTTTTTGTTATTTTGTTGTTCTCCTATTTCATGAAGTCATCGATGTTCGCTAATAATTTTTCCACGTCTTCCATGTGTGTTTCACCCATGGTGGCGATGCGGAATGTTTTATTCTTCAAACTGCCATATCCATTGGCAATGCGCATATCTCGCTCAAGAAGGAACGCGTTCAATTTGGAAATGTCAAGTTCGCGGGTATTCTTGATGGTTGCGACGGTTTTGGAGAGATATTTTGCATCTGCGAAGGGTTCCATACCGCGTTCCAATGACCAGTCGTACACGCGTTTCGACATGGCTGCGTGACGGGCAAAGCGCTTATCTAAACCTTCTGCAAAGATGTGATCAAGCTGGAAGTCAAGGCCATAGACCAATGTTACCGCTGACGTCATGGCTGTGGAATTCTTGATGCGGTATTCTTCCATGATCAATAGGTCAAAATACCAACCGCGGTTTTCGACTGTCTTGGCTTTTTCCATGGCTCGATCGTTGGTGCCCGCCAGAGAGAGGCCTGGAGGCAGGGCGATACACTTTTGCGAGGAGGTCAATAAGAAATCAATGCCCCAGGCATCCATTTCAATCTTCGTGCCAGCCAATGACGAGACTGCATCGACCATCACCAGCGTATCAGGGCTCACTTCTCTGACCGCCGCGCACAGGTCTTTCACGGGGCTTTCACAGCCTGTGGATGTTTCATTGTGAACAATGGTGACTGCTTCGTAATGTTTTTTCTTGAGCGCATCGCGTAGCTGGTCGGGCTCTATTGCTTTTCCCCACGCAACTTCTAGTTTATCTGCCTGTTTTCCATTGCCGATCGCTATATCATACCAGCGAGCAGAAAAAGCACCATTCACACAGCAAAGAACATCCTTCTGTACGAGGTTGCGAATTCCGGTCTCCTGCATGCCGCTGCCGGAATGGGTGCCAATGAAAACGCGGTATTTTGTATAAAAAAGATCTTCACATTTTTTCGCTGCACGTTGATAAATTGCTTCATACTCCTTGCTGCGGTGGGGAAGAACAGGCTGAGACATTGCAGCGAACACTTCGGGTGCAACATCTACGGGTCCAGGAACGAACATTCGTGACATTTTTCTCTCCTAATTCTTTTTTCCCTGCGAGGGATATCTGATGATGAAACAAAATAATGATAATATGATAGTAATGCTTTAGCTAGTATGCAATTGCCTATCCGGTGAAAATAAAAATCATACGACTATGAAAGTCCTCTCTCTTCATGACCAACTGACCCTTGTTTGCCGCAGGGTGATCAATTTACAAAATCAGGATCCGCTTTCGAAAACCAGAGGGTGTTTTGACCGGCGTTTTTGGGCGTGGAAATTATGCGATTACCCCGAAGCGACCTATCAGCGGTTGATACTGCCGTTATGTTGGTACATGCATGAGGAAAAAGATCCATTTCTCAAACAAAAAGCGTATGTAGCCGTTCGGTTAGGGTTGGAATATGCGTTGAAGATACAGCACAGCGATGGCAGTTTTGATCAGGCTTATCCTTATGAGCGCAGTTATGGAGCGACGGCGTTTTTGCTCCACCCCTTATTGAAAGCATACCGATCCATTTCCGCACAATATGAGCCATTCGAAAGACAATCTTTTGAAAAGCGCCTGTATCAGAGCGCCGCGTATCTGGTAAAGTACAAGGAATTCCATAGTTTTATTGCCAATCATTTAGCCGGCAGTGCTCTGGCTTTATTGGAAGCCGGTTTATTTTTCAACGATTCCAGGTTCTCGCATTCTGCGCAGGAACTGGTTGATATGCTCATTTCAAATCAATCTTCTGAAGGATGGTATCTGGAATATGACGGGGCTGATCCAGGGTATCAGACCCTCTGTGTTCATTATCTGGCTCAATTCTATGATTTGAACCAGGATCCTGGATTGCTTTTATCTTTGCAGAACGCCATCCATTTTCTGAGCCATTTCGCTCACCCTGATGGAAGTTTTGGAGGAGAGTATGGAAGCAGGCGAACTGCCATATATTATCCGGGTGGCGTGGCTCTGCTGGCAAAGACCATCCCAGAGGCGGCAAGTTTGCATGATTTCATGCTGCGCTCGATCGAAGCAGGAAAAACGGTCAGTGCTCTTGAGATCGATGACGGCAATCTGGCTCCCCTTCTTTCAAGTGCCATCCTGACAGAACAGGAAAACGGAGAGCTGGCATCTCCGCTCGAAGCTTTGCCCTGTCAACTTGCTCAGATCGACCGTGATTTTCCGCAAGCCGGTATTTCTATTCGGGGAAATGGTCGCTACTACGCTGTGGTCGGCATATCCAATGGGGGAGTCTGTAAATTCTTCGCTCAAAAGGACAAACAACTGATCTATAACGATTGTGGATTGGTGCTCCAAAAGAAAAACGGAAAAATGTTGACATCGCAGCATACCCATTTGAAGAATTCTTCCGTATCGCTCAACAAGAATACGATTTCATTCTCAGTACTCTGTAGCCCCTATGCAAGGTTGGAACAAAGACCGGCTACGTTTCTTTTGTTGCGCATTGCGAATCTTACTTTCATGCGCATCCGTTTTTTGAATGAACTGATAAAGAAAATGTTGGTGAACGTATTGATCAGCCCTTCTTCTGGTGGAAAAATTACAAGGACCGTGAAAATCGATTTTAAAGAGAATGCCATTCAAATACATGAATCGCTAAGCGGGAGAGAATTGCACAACATCCTGTCTATCACCAGAGCATCCGCTTTTACCGCCATCCACATGGCGTCAGCACGCTACCCTTTGAGCACTTCCTGGATTGGGGGGCAAGAAGAACTGCCTTTTCATGAAACCCGAGGCGTTCTTTCCAGAGAAGAAGAGTTCTCTTTTTCGGGGAAGAAGAAATGAGCCAGGCGGCATTTGTTTCGATCGATGTAGATACCCTGGCTTCCATTTACAAAGGTATTGGCTGCAGACGGAAGGGCGGATATTCCTATGCAGAAATGCAGATTGGCATTGAAAACATCCTTCGGTTCTTTGCATCGTATCAGTGTTCCTTGACCTTGTTCATGGTCGGCGAAGACCTCAATTTTGAGCAGAATATTCCACCTGCCAAAGAACTGCTTCAAGCAGGACATGAAATTGCAAACCACACCATGCATCACGCTCAAGGGTTCCGCTTTCTCTCACCTGAACAAAAACGGGCAGAGATCTATGAAATGGAAGCCATTTGCCAGAAAAAGTTAGGAACAAAACCGCTAGGGTTTCGTTCACCGGGCTGGAATATTTCGGATGATGCCGGCGTAATCCTTAAGGAAATGAATTATCTGTACGATTCCTCGGTTTTCCCGACCAGCTTCATGCCATTGCTGAAGTTCAGCCACTGGCTTTCTATGCGCTCCAAACCCCGTATCGAGCGTTCGACCATGGGGCAGAACTCCTATATGGGGGCTCCCCATCAACCCTACCGCACATCCCTGGAAAAATTTAACGTAGCGGGTGATGATGGAATCATGGAATTTCCCATTACCGTCTCACCGAAACTTCATCTTCCGTTCACAGCCACATTTTATTTGCTGTTTGGCTGGAAATTTTATTCAAAGATCCTTGATGGGTTGATCAAACGGGATGTCCCGATCCATTTTCAATTTCACCTTTCGGATTTTGTAGATTACACGACTGGGGAATTTGCTGAGCAGCTTCCCGCAGATCGTCAAGGGGTATACATCCCTCAAGCCTTAAAAATGCCGTATGCACAAAAAGAAAAAGCGTTTCGCAAGATCATGGATGTGCTCGCAAGCAATTATTCTTTCCGACGGATGGATCAATGGAGCAGGGAACATGATTCCTAGATTGAAACCCTATTTCAACAGCAGCGAGATCGGCGCTTTTCTACATCACGGACGCCTGGCGGTGACTGAATTTGAAAAGCGTTTTGCTGAAAAATTTCAATGTGCCGATGCAGTGCTGTTCCCCTACGGGCGCAGCGCGCTGTGGGCTTTTTTCCGTTCACAAGGGATCAAAGGAAAACATATTGTTCAACCTGCCTATACCTGTTCTGTTGTTGCGCATGCCACCGTGCTCAGCGAAAATACTCCACTGTTCGTGGATAATAACCTTCACGATTACAATATGCAGCTTGATGGTCTGGAAGCGGCTATTTCGCCTGACACCTATGCGGTGATTCCGACTCATTTGTTTGGTTATCCGATGAATGTGCACGCTGTGCAAGACATCGTCAAAACGGCACAGGAGCGTTATGGTCATAAGATCTGGATCATCCAGGATTGCGCTCATTCCTTTGGTGCAAGTTTTCAGGGGACGATGGTGGTGAATGAAGGCGATTGCGCTCTTTTTGGTCTGGGGATTAGCAAGGTCATTTCCTCCATCTTCGGCGGGATGATGACATTTCAGGATCTTCGTCTGGCTGAACAGGTGCGCAGATATAGGGATGAACACTTTCGCGTTCCTGTGTGGTTCAAGACCATAAAACGTCTGGCTTATTTGCTGGCAACCTATCCCGCTTTCAATGATGGAATGTACGGGTTGGTATACTGGATGCAGGAAAAGACCGCCGTTTTGAATTCTCTTACCAGGGCATATCACCTGGATGAAGAGATACGTTTTCCCCCTGATGCCAAAGAGCGATCGTTGTCAGGTGAGGCGGCGGTAGGTCTTGTGCAGCTTGAGAAGTATGATGCCATTATCCAAAGGCGCAGAGAGATTGCTGCTCGTTACCATGACCAGCTTAAAGTCCCGGAAGATTGGGTGCTTCCACCGCTGGTGGACGGTGCGACCTATTCCCATTATGCCATTCGGGTTCTGCAACGGGAAGAAACCATACAAAAAATTGCAAAAAAAGGGATCCAGGCGGGTCGGGTCATCGAATACAGCATTCCCCATCTGGCGAGTTATCAGCCATATACTGGCGGTAACAAATTCCCCAACGCAAAATTGTGCAGTCAAAGTATGCTCAATTTACCCATCCATCCATCTTTGCGCGACGAGCAGGTGGAGCAGATCATTACCTGTGTCAATACAGTAGAATGAGGCGGAACGTTGATAAGCAATAAAGTGTACGTCTTGATAAAAGGAGAGCGGGCGTGAGTGGAATCATTCAGAGCGTATCCAGCGGTTCGATAGGATTTTTAATATGGTGCATGTTATGGGGATTGGGTGGCATTTTCCTGATCAGAGGCGTCTTTAAACTCGCGAAAAACGAATTTCTCATGATTGGGTTGGGAGCGGGGATCATTATTGAGAGTTGGCTGGCGAACATCCTGGGAAGATTTCTTGAACCTTTGCTGGCTTTTTGGCTGGCGGGATTGATCGTTTTCTTCTGCGGGATGCTGCTTTGTTTGCCTCTATTCCGCAAGAAGATCGATGTCAAAGTTCAATTTCCCGTTATCCTCTGGCAATGGATAGTATTTTTCGTGCTATTCTATGTTTTCTACATGGTGGCGCGCGGCATGTCCATTTGGGACGAGTTCAAAACCTTTCCGTTGGTTTCCATGATCGCTGCAGGGGATATTCCACCCCATTTTCCTTATGATATCCGTGTTGTGCTCGATGAACATTACCTTCGCTATCTCATCGCAGCTCAGTTCATGCGCGTGGGAGAACTTTACCCCTGGACAGCCCTGGCATTCGTGCAATCCTTCACGCTTAGCTTGAGCGTTGTCCTGGTGATCACATGGGTTTACAGGATCACGAAAAATGCCGTTGCAGGAATGATAGGGGGAGTCTTTCATTTGTTCGCGGGGGGAACGCGCTGGTTGCTATTGCTGTTTCCACCATCGATTATCGATAAGATTGATACTGTGATTCACCGAGTGGGCAGTGGTCTGAACAGCGGATCTGATCTGCGCACTGCTTTGATCAATCCCTGGGCAGCACAGGGAATGGCTCCCATATCGATTCCATTCGCATTTACCAACGGTTTAATAAAACCATCCGTTTTGGGAGTGGGGTGGGATAATATCAGTTTTCTGATCTTGATCCTCATTTTATTGCTTTATGGAAAAGCGAAAGACACAAAGACGATCGCAATCGTTGGTGTGCTGTTGGCTGCGCTGGGTTTGATGGATGAGATGACATTTGCTTTTTTGAGTGGTTTACTAATCGTCATCCACCTTTTCCAGTTAAAGAATAAAGATGACGAGATCAAAAAAGGTGCAAGGCAGCATTTAATCATGCTGATTTTCGTATGGATCGTGGTGTTTTTACAGGGAGGATTTTTCACCGCCGCAGCGAATAATATCTTGCACCCCGATTACACCGCCTATCATGATTTTCGAATCGAGTTCGTCTTTCCCCCCAGCTTCATCAACCCTCACTTGGGAGAACTGAAGATCATAAATCCAATCCATTTGCTTGTCCTGCTTTTAGAATGCGGACCGCTGGTTTTGGTATTTCCTCTGGTGTTGATCTGGGGTTGGAAATCGTTTCGAAACAAAAAATATATCGACGCGGCTTATATCGGCACCGCAATACTGGGGCTCGCGTTTTGTTTTGTGCAAATCACCTCAAAAGGGATAAACACTGCTGTCAATCGAGTGCAGAACGATTTTCTTGAAGTAAGCCTGTTGTATGCGGTGCCAATTCTCTATTATTGCATTCAGAGACGCACGCTGAAAACGAAGCTTGCGGTCGGTCTGCTGGCGTTGGTTGCAGTGTTTGGGGGAATGGTCGTCTTGGGCACTGAGTTATCAGGCATCCAGGAACCCGAACTTGGCATCTTTATTACCGAAATGGATGTGCGCATGATGGATAAATATTGGAATAAATTAGACAGTGCTGCGACTGTTTTAGATCCAAACATACCGCGGGCTATCACCCTCTTCGCGCGCAGTGGAAATTCCTCAGTCGACTTCTATGAGCCTACCAAAGAGTGGGAGCAACTGATCTATGATCCTGATCCGGTTGCTATGGCGCATGCCGGTTATGACTACCTGTATTATGACCGGGAATATTGGAAAACGCTGACCCCACAAGAGCAAACGTTGCTCACTTCTTCTTGCGTTGTTGCGGTCAACGAAGAGAGCGAGTGGACTGGCGACTATCGTGTCTTGCTCGATATTTCAGGTTGCCAGTAAGGTCAACCATCGGGCAGTGTTATGAGAACAAAACAAAACCCCAGCGTGCTCAGGAGAATTTTGGCATATCCACAGGATGTGGGAGCGGATGTGGACGATCCGCGCGTTACCTACCAGCGCAGGACGATCATTCGCGAGAAGCGGTTGTTGCATGCTATTTATGAGGAATGGTATTCCATGCAAATCGCCTGCTTGCCAACCTCCTCAGGGATCACCCTGGAAATCGGGTCCGGAGCTGGTTTTTTTAAAGAGCGCAATGATCGAACCTTGACCTCCGAGGTCTTTTACTACCCGTTTGTAGATGCCATTTTGGATGGAACCCGCATTCCCTTATCTGCTGCTGCTCTGCGATCGATTGTGATGACCGATGTTTTTCATCATATTCCGGATGTTGAGCAATTCTTTCGCGAGGCTTTGCGCACCCTGCGCAAAGGTGGACGCATCATCATGATCGAACCCTGGGTCAGCCGCTGGTCGCGTTGGGTGATGGATCATTTCCACTCCGAGCCGATGGATGTAAGCATGCAAACCTGGCAGTTTCCCTCGCACGGTCCGCTTTCCAGTTCTAATCAGGCATTGCCTTGGATCGTTTTTGAACGAGACAGGATTCTTTTCGAGCAAAAATTTCCTGATCTGAAAGTGATTACGCTACAACCGTTTATGCCCTTCCGCTACTTATTAAGCGGGGGGGTTTCGATGCGCGCGTTGATCCCCGCTGGCTGTAATGCAATCTTAAAGGGGATTGAACGAAAGCTGGATCAACGCAAATGGGCGATGTTTGCACTGATCGTTTTGGAAAAGAAGGCAGATCGAAAACCTTAAATAAACTTGATGCGGCGAGCAGCGAAAAAGACCATTTTCAACAACAACCAACCGTGTTTCCAGCGCTGAATGTTGGTGGTGCCGTACATGCGTTCGGCGTAGCGAATGGGGAGATCAACGATCTTCAGATCCATCTTCGCTGCCCCAAACAGCAGATCAAAATCGCCGAACGGGTCGAAATCTCCGAAATAAGAGCGATTCGCCACGATTCTCTCGTAGTCCTTTTTCCATAATACTTTTGTGCCGCAGAGCGTATCCTTGACGGATTGGTCTAAAAGAAATGAGAAAAGGAGGCTGAAACACTTGTTGCCGATGTAATTAAAGAGGCGCATAGCCTGTTTTTCCATTGGATAAACCAGGCGTACCCCATTGATAAAATCTCCTCTGCCCGATTCAATGGCGTGATAGAAACGGGGCAAATCTTCGGGAGGTACCGTAAGATCCGCATCCAATATCATCAAAACATCACCACTGGCGTGCGCGAAACCCAATCTGACCGCATCTCCTTTTCCCTTGCCCTCCTGCCTGAATAGTTTGGCGTCAACATCAGGGCGCTTTTGCATCTCTCTTTCGACCGCCTGGTAGGTGTTGTCTTTGGAATGACCTTCGACGAAGATCAATTCTGTTCCGCTGCCCATTTGAGGTACGCGATGGAAAATCTGCGGGATATTGCCTTCTTCATTGCGAGCGGGCACTACCACGCTCACTTTTGCTTTTTTGCTATGCCGACTGGAATTGGGGATCGGTCTGGCAAGCGTGAACGCGGTCATGGCTAGTGAACGGAAAGGCCAAAGCCGCACTAAGAAGCCGTTGCAGAACGAGGAGAGGAGCGGGATCGGTAAGGGAGCCAGCACTTCTTCCCATTCGCGGATGACCTCAAAACCGCCCAAATAGAGCAAATTCTTCACATCATCCACCGATAGCCAGTTTTGCGGTAAGGTGCGCTGGGCAAGGCCCAGTTTTTGGGCGAGGGCCAGAGGTGCTTCCCATAACCGGTTGTAATAATTGAGAATAATGCGGGTAGACGGCTTCGACCAGTTTTGTATCTTGTGAAGCACGGCTTCCACATCCCATAGATCGTTGATCAGGTCTGAAAGGATGATATAGTCAAACTTCTCGTTCAACTCCAACTCATGGATATCCCCCTGAATAAATTCCAGATTGGGGTGGCGCTGTTTTGCCTTTTCGATCATTTTGAAAGATAGATCAACGCCAACACCTCTGGATGGTTTCACAGAGGCTAAGAGCTCCCCCCGGGCGCAACCGATCTCGAGCACGTCCATGGCTGGCGGAATATGGAACTGGTAGATCTTGCTGAGTCGTTTGCGGTAATACCCTCCCCATCCGTTCCAATGGTCAAGTTGTTCGGCAATTCCGTCCCAGTGCTCCCGGTGAATAGCTTGATATTGCTGGAATTTTTCAGAAGCGTGCATGAAAATTCGTTACCTGCTTAGAGATTTTTTCATAGGAAGTATATCATTTTGGTCCGATGAAAGATACCTTTTTCTCTTTTTGTTCTCCATGCTGACATTTTGTACGGTGGTTTCTGGATGGCACTGTGACGAATAATTCACATTCTTGCCCGCTTCCTTGACGGATCAATTTCCCTGTTTTATAATTCAACAATTGAATATTGAGTCATGAATACCTTACAAAATCATGAAAGCCGCGACGTGGATATTTTGGACCATATCGAGAATGATCCCGAAACCACACAAGCCACCATCGCTGAATTATTGGGAGTGGCTGTCGGAACGGTAAACTGGCATCTAAAGCGATTAATTGAAAAAGGGTATGTCAAAGTGCGGCGCATCGAACGCCGTAAGCTTCGCTATATCATTACTCCGCAAGGAATCGCATACCGCGCCAGTTTGCTGGTTGACTACATCCAATCCTCTTTCGATATGTACCGGCTGGTGCGGAAACGTTCTTTGGAGGCAATACAAAAGACGAAAGCGCAGGGGTTCACGAGCATATTTCTGGAAGGAAGTGACGATGTGGCTGAAATTTGCAGGTTGACCTGTCTTGAACAGGGCATGCAGGTTTCAAATGAAAAAATATACCCAATCTTTCGTATCGAAGGATTGAAGATCTTTGTCATTATGGAGGATGCTGAGAATGGTAACTAACAGTGCTGATTTTTTTGCTCGAAGGAGATTTTGTGTAACCGGCGGAGACGGTTTCCTTGGTCGGGTGGTGGTGCGCAAGTTGAAAGAACGTGGAGCGCAGGATATCTTCGTGCCAAACATCAAAGAGTATGATCTCACTCAGCTCGCTTCTATTCTAAAAATGCTGGATGACGCACAACCAGATGTGATCATTCACCTGGCGGCGCAGGTGGGAGGAATTGGCGCAAACCGTGAACACCCGGGTGAGTTCTTTTATAACAACCTGATGATGGGCGTGCAATTAATGCATGAAGCCTGGAAGCGCTCAATCGAAAAATTTGTGGCAATCGGAACGATTTGTGCATACCCAAAGTTCACCCCTGTTCCCTTCAAAGAAGAAGACCTCTGGAATGGTTATCCTGAAGAAACCAATGCGCCCTACGGGTTGGCAAAAAAGATGTTGTTGGTGCAATCTCAGTCATATCGCCAGCAATATGGTTTCAACAGCATTTTCCTGCTTCCGGTGAACCTGTATGGTCCTGGAGATAACTTTGACCCTGCCTCTTCGCACGTCATTCCGGCTCTTATCCGCAAATGCGTTCAAGCGGTTGATGAGGAGAGTCAGGAAATCGAAGTATGGGGAGATGGTTCGCCGACCCGCGAATTCTTGTATGTTGAGGATGCAGCCGAAGGCATCTTGCTGGCAACGGAAAAATACAATGACTCTGAACCGGTCAATCTCGGTTCTGGATTTGAAATCAGCATTAAAGAGCTTGTGCATCTGATCGCTGATCTTACCGGTTACCAGGGCACGTTCCGCTGGGATACCTCCAAACCCAATGGGCAGCCCCGACGCTGTTTGGATACGAACCGGGCGCAAAAGTTCTTCGGTTTCAAGGCTCAGGTGACCTTCGAAGAAGGGCTGAAAAATACCATTGCATGGTATCAGGAAAATAAAGGAAGGATGAAATAGCAGAACATGTCGGCGATGAATGAACCACGCACGATTGTGATCAAGCCCTCTACGGGGTGGGCTGCTTTAAATCTTAAAGATCTGTGGAATTACCGCGAGCTGATTTATTTCTTCACTTGGCGTGATTTAAAAGTGCGCTACAAGCAGACCCTTTTAGGCGCAAGCTGGGCGATTCTGCAGCCCGTTCTTACCATGGTGGTCTTCAGCATCTTCTTCGGTGGGCTTGCCAAAGTCCCTTCCGACGGTGTTCCCTATCCGATCTTTTCGTATACCGCATTGCTGCCATGGACGTTGTTCTCGAAAGCCTTGCAAGATGCCAGCCGTTCTCTGGTTTCAAGCGCAAACATCATTTCCAAAGTATATTTTCCGCGTTTGATCCTCCCTTTGTCTTCGACCCTGGCAGGACTGGTTGATTTTTTGATCGCTTTTGCGGTGCTTCTTCTGATGATGGTGTTTTATGGGATCAAACCGACCGGAAATTTATGGCTGTTACCCTTGCTGGTCTTGCTGGCTTTGATCACGGCTATTGGTGTGAGCTTATGGCTTTCTGCTCTCAATGTCATGTACCGTGATGTGGGGCACATGCTTCCATTTCTCAACCAATTCTGGATGTATATCACCCCTATCGCTTATTCGTCATCTCTCGTTCCTGAAGAATGGCGGTTCATTTATGCCTTGAACCCATTGACCGGCGTTGTGGAAGGCTTCCGTTGGGCACTTCTCGGCACCGGCGAAGGTCCGGGGATCACCCTGCTTATTTCATCATGCATTGCGTTCTTGATAACCATTTCCGGCTTGTTCTATTTCCGCCGTATGGAGCGCAAGTTTGCAGATGTGGTTTAGGTCAATGAGAAAGAAGATCGCATGAGCAAAATCGCAATACGAGTTGAAGATCTGGGCAAGAAATACAATATCGGCTTGCCGGTGGTCAAATACCAGACCCTGCGTGACAAGATATCCGAAAGTTTCAAACGTCGGGAGCAGGTTGTTGACGACTACATCTGGGCGTTGAAGGAAGTTTCTTTTGAAGTGAAAGAAGGGCAGGTGCTGGGGATCGTGGGGCGTAACGGGGCTGGAAAAAGCACGTTGTTGAAGATCCTCTCGCGCGTTACGGAACCCACAGAAGGGTTGGTTGAAATTCGCGGGCGGGTTGGCTCGCTGCTCGAGGTTGGCACCGGTTTTCATCCTGAATTGACAGGGCGTGAGAATATTTTCTTAAACGGCGCTATTTTGGGCATGCGGCGCGAGGAGATCCAGAGTAAATTCGACGAAATTGTAGACTTTGCGGAAGTAGAAAAGTTCATCGACACTCCCGTAAAACGGTATTCCAGCGGTATGTATCTGCGGCTGGCATTTGCGGTAGCTGCTCACCTTGAACCTGAGATATTGGTGGTGGATGAAGTTCTCGCGGTCGGTGATGCGGAATTCCAAAGAAAATGCCTGGGAAAGATGAGCGACGTTGCCCAGCAGGGACGCACAGTTCTTTTTGTCAGCCACAATATGTCAGCCGTGCTCCGATTGACCCAAGAAACGCTGGTGATTGATCATGGTCAGTTGTTGCTGCGTGCCCCGACCCCCGAAGCGGTAGATTTTTATCTGTCAACAGGGCTTACGCAGGAAGGGCAGAAGATCTGGAACGAAGATGAGATTACTACAGCCGCAAAACCTTTCCAACCGATCGCGATCAGGGTTTTGGATAAGCAAGGCGTTGTGTCTGATACTGTGCGCTCGGTCGAACCTTTTGTGATCGAAGTTGAATACGAACTCGAAAAATCGGTGAAAGGATTGCGGGTGGGGATCTATTTAATGACCACGCGCGGAGAGTATATTTTCACTTCGTTTGATACCGACGATATCAGTCAATATGAAAGTCATACAGTGCGCCCTGCTGGCAGGTATATCAGCCGCTGTGAAATTCCTGCAAATTTATTGAATGAGGGTCGTTATGTGATCGGGATGAATGCCAGCACCTATCTGATCAAACGATATTTTCAAGACGATCAGGCTCTGCTTTTCAATGTCGATCCGGCAGGTGCTCCCGGCATGCAGTGGGTTGAAACGCGACTGGGAACGGTACGCCCGGCATTGAAATGGAACATCGAGAAAAATGAAAGTGGTGAATTGCATCATGACAAAAAGTGATAACAAACAGCGAAAAACGAGGGATTTCATCAAAAACGTCCTTGGCGAGGTTCCATTAACCGCTGAGCTGTATTGGCTTATCCGCAATCGCAGCAAGGGCATTCAGAGTCGCTTCTCCCTCACTGACCTTGATAAGCACATTCCTGAGATCGTTCAATATCTCTGCGCGAACCAGACTGCCGCAGAGCCGGTAAAAAAAATTTTGGTTTTTGCAACTTTGCACTACTGGATCAGCCATGTGGCATTGATCAGCGCCGCCCTGACCGGTTTGGGCTATGATGTTTCTCTGGGATATTTGCCGTACCACGATTGGCAGAATCCGATAAATCGCTTCGATTTGCGCCGTCAGAACCTGTATGCCCAAAGCATTCTGAAAAAACTGAATCCCTTTGTAAAAACGTTCTCGTTTCTTAATGTATATGCCGGATATAAAACGCTCCCTGCCGAGTTAGCGCAAAAAGCCGAACAGGTAGCGCGATTCGATTCGCAATATACTCTGCAGGTTGAAACAGTAGATACGGATGAACCGGTTTATAAGATGCGCCTGGAGCGGAATGAGGATATAGCCAGAAACGCCCTGGCTTGGTTAACCACCAACAAACCAGATGTGGTGATCATCCCTAACGGTACCATCCAGGAGTTTGCCGTGGTATATGAAGTTGCCAAGTATCTTAATATTCCGGTAACCACGTATGAATTCGGCGACCAGCGGCAGCGGGTTTGGATCGCTCAAGATGCCAAGGTGATGGAGCAAGAAACTGACGCCCTTTGGGAAGCTTACCGTGATAAACCCCTGGAACGCAGTGAACTGCACAAGACGCGTGAATTGTTTGAAGCCCGGCGTAAAGCGTCTATTTGGAAAAATTTTTCGCGCCTCTGGCAGCGCGCACCAGCCAAGGGCGTGACAGCCGCCCGGAAGGAATTGGGTTTGGATGATGAACGCCCGGTCGTCTTGCTGGCGACCAATGTGTTGGGTGATAGCTTAACCCTGGGGAGAGAAGTGTTCACCCACACCATGGAAGAGTGGATCGTGCGGACTCTGCAATATTTTGTGGGTAAACCCAATACGCAGCTTGTGATTCGTGTCCATCCTGGTGAAATGCTGACCCATGGACAATCCATGGTCGATGTGGTCCAGCATGTCATCCCGGATCTGCCGGAACATATCCATTTGATAAAACCGGAAGATACAACCAATACCTACGACCTGATTGCCGCGGCTGATCTGGGTTTGGTGTATACCACCACGGTTGGGCTTGAAATGGCAATGAGCGGTGTTCCGGTGGTCGTTGTTGGAAATACGCATTACGCTGATAAAGGTTTTACCATCGACCCGCAATCGTGGGTGAAATATTACAAGATCATTGGTTCGGTTTTGCAGGATCCTGTTGGTCATCGCTTGACTGACCAGCAGATTGATTTAGCCTGGGCGTATGCCTACCGCTTTTTCTTTGATTTCCCTCGCCCTATGCCCTGGCATCTGGTGCGCATGTGGGAAGATTACGAACAGAATCCTTTGTCAAAAGTGTTGTCGAAAGAAGGGCGCAAAGAGTTCGAAATGACCTTTCGCTATCTGGCTGGTGAACCGCTGGATTGGGTTGCTATTCGGGATGGAAAGGAACGATTTTCTGGATGAGAGAGAAAGATTTTACTATCCAAGAAGTAAAATCCTTTTACGATAGTATCGGCTGGCAGATGACGGAAGATGGCGTTTATCAGAATGCTCGCTATGAGGATCTGCGCCCGGTTTCGCGCGAGTACATTCATCAATGCCATTTGCGAGTTAATCGCCATCTTTCCCACCATGGAAAATATTTATTGGATGCCGGTTCCGGACCTATTCAGTATCCGGAATATATGACTTATTCCGAAGGGTACGCTTATCGTGTTTGTCTTGACCTCTCGCACGTTGCCCTGGTTGATGCTCGTAAACGGATCGGATCGCATGGCTTGTTTGTGGTGGCAGATGTGGCGCACATGCCTTTTGCGGACGGCGTGTTTGATAATGTCGTCTCGTTGCACACGTTCCATCATCTTCCGCTAAACGGCACGAAAAGCGCTTATCGAGAGGTCTTTCGTGTTCTGAAATCGCATGCCGCTGCTGTTGTGGTTAATGGATGGAGCGATTCCCCGTTTATGAATCGCATGAGTTGGCTCATACGGTTGGGCGAAAGAATGTTCAGGAACCCAGAAACCTGGGAACAGAAAGGCAAACAGGCAACCACAAATCAGCAAAGCGGGTCGGCAAAACCAGCCGGTACTTTTGTGGAAAAATTTGATGCGCGTAGATTCAAAAAAGAGATCATGCCCGAGTTCGATATGCAAATTCGAGTATGGCGCTCGGTCAGTGTGCGCTTCTTGCGCGCCGTCATCCAACCGGGATGGGGAGGAAGGGCATTTCTCAAGTTATTGTATGGTTTGGAAGAAATATTCCCCGGTCATTTCGGGGAGCAGGGGCAGTATCCATTGATCATTATGAAAAAAGCAGAAGGATGAGGTGAACCAATGATGGATTGGAAAGATAAAGTAATCTTGGTAACCGGAGGAACCGGTTCATTTGGAAAAAAATTCATCGAGATCATGTTGAAAGAATTTCATCCTGCGAAACTGATCGTTTACAGTCGCGATGAGCAAAAGCAGCATGAAATGCGGCAGATGGGGTATCAACATGAAAACCTGCGTTACTTCATTGGAGATATCCGCGATCAGGAGCGGTTGCGCCGTGCTTTTCAGGGGGTCGATTATGTGGCACATGCCGCAGCCCTTAAACAGGTTCCGGCTTGCGAGTATAACCCCATGGAAGCGGTAAAGACCAATATTCTCGGCAGCAGCAATGTCATCGATGCTGCGTTGGATGCCAATGTAAAGCGGGTTATCGCACTCAGCACTGACAAGGCGGTCAACCCGATTAATCTGTATGGGGCAACCAAGCTGGCAGCCGAAAAACTGTTCGTTCAAAGCAATGCGTACGCTGGTGGGCGTGAAACCCGTTTTGCCTGCGTGCGTTATGGGAACGTGGTCGGTTCGCGCGGTAGTGTGGTGCCGGTCTTTATGCGCCAGCGGAAATCAGGCAAGATTACCATCACGGATGAACGCATGACCCGCTTCTGGATCTCCCTTGAGCAGGGTGTGCGTTTTGTGATTCGTTGCCTAGAACAAATGCACGGTGGTGAAGTTTTTGTTCCAAAAATTCCCAGTATGAAAGTGACTGACCTCGCGAAAGCGGTTGCGCCAGAGGCGGAGATCGATGTTATTGGGATTCGCCCGGGTGAGAAGTTGCATGAAGTCTTGATCTCTGAAGATGAAGCTCGTACGGTTGTGGAGTTGGAAGATATGTACGTGGTGCAACCAGCGGCTGCGCTTTGGTTTGGGCGCGAATGGGAAAACAGAGGAAAAAAGATCAGTGATGACTTTCGGTATGCGAGCAATACCAACACCGATTGGTTGGATATCGCTGATATTCAAGATTTCATTGCCCCCTTTGAATCTTCACCTGAAAAGTAAATTTGGAGCGGAAGAATGCGCATTCTGATCAGCGGTGCAAGCGGTTTGTTGGGATTGAATTTCAGTTTGCATTTTTATCGTGTGCACTCCATAACGGGTCTCGTCCATTCTCATTTGTTGAGGCAGTTGCCTTTTTGCATCTATGCAGTTGACCTGTTTGAGGAAAAGAATGCGCGCTCGCTCATTGATGAGCATAAGCCGGATGTCCTTGTCAATTGTGCCGCACTGGCGGATGTAGATGCGTGTGAAAACGATCATGTGCGCGCTCGTCGGTTGAACGCCGAATTGCCCGGTTGGCTGGCTGAGGAGTGTGAACGTCATGCGGTAAAACTCCTGCATATTTCTACCGATGCGGTTTTTGATGGTCGAAAGGAGGGAAAATATCGAGAAGGGGATGAGGAACATCCTCTTGGAATATACGCGCAAACGAAACTGGCGGGAGAAAACAATGTCTTGCAGGTGAATTCCGATGCGCTGGTTGCAAGGGTCAATTTCTACGGCTTCAGTATTTCTAAGAAGCGCAGTCTGGCGGAATTTTTTCTCCATAGTCTGCAGGAAGGAAGAGCCGTCCACGGATTCACCGATGTGCTCTTTAGCCCGTTATATGTGGTTGATCTGGCACAAATATTGTTGGAAATGATTGAAAAGCAACTTGGCGGTCTGTACCATGTCGTCAGCCCTGAATCGCAAAGCAAATATGCATTTGGGGTAAGCATTGCGCATCGTTTCGGATTTGAAGAAAATTTGATCCAGCCCATTACTGTAGCTGAAGCGACCTTTCTTTCTGCGCCTCGTTCTAAGAATCTGATGCTGGACCCTACAAAAACGCAAAATGCGTTGAACAGAACATTACCTGGACAGTTGGAAGGGCTCGAACATTTCTATGGGGATTATACAGGTGGATTGGCAGAGCGCATTTATGCTTTACAGTGAGATTTGAAAGGGTGAAAGGAGAGTACGATGATTTTGATGATAGGGAATCATAAAATTGGAATAGAGCACCCCACATATTTCATCGCAGATATTGCCGCCAACCATGATGGCGACCTGGAGCGTGCCAAATCACTGATCAGACTGGCAAAAGAAGCCGGGGCGGATGCAGCGAAATTCCAAAACTTTCAAGCCCACAAGATCGTCTCTGATTATGGATTCAAAACCATGGGCGGGCAGCAATCGCACCAGGCGAAATGGAAGAAATCGGTTTTTGAAGTGTATCGAGATGCATCCGTGCCTTTCGATTGGACACCCATTTTGAAAGAGGAATGCGATAAACAAGGGATTGACTATTTTTCTTCACCCTACGATTTTGAAGCGGTGGATATGTTGGAAAATTATGTCCCGGCATACAAAGTGGGTTCAGGAGAGATAGATTGGATTGAAGCTTTGGAATATATGGCATCCAAAGGGAAACCAATGGTCATTGCCACCGGGGCTGCGACCATTGGGGAAGTGCAAAAGGCTGTGCATGCCATCCTGCATATTAACCCAAATCTGGTCTTAATGCAGTGCAACACCAATTACACCGCCAGCCTTGAGAATTTCAAGTATATCAATTTGAACGTGTTGAAGACATATGCGGTGATGTTCCCTCAAGTTGTGCTGGGGCTTTCCGACCACACACCAGGGCATGCGACCGTGCTGGGGGCAGTAACGTTAGGCGCACGGGTGATCGAAAAGCATTTCACGGATGATAATGATCGTGAAGGTCCTGATCACCTTTTTGCCATGAACCCTGAAACCTGGGCGGAAATGGTGGAGAACACGCGACGCCTGGAGCAGGCGCTGGGTTCGGCAGATAAGTTTGTCACTGAGAATGAAACAGAAACAGTCGTTATCCAACGGCGTTGTTTGCGCGCTGCACGCGATATTTCCAAAGGAGAGGTCCTGACACGCTCGATGATCGATGTGTTGCGTCCGGCAACGCCTGGAGCGATCCTGCCGGATCAACTGCCAAAAGTGCTTGGTCTGCGCGCCGTTGAGAACATCCCAGCCGGGCGGGAAATTTGTTGGATCGACCTGGGTAAATAGGTAGGGTGTGCTGGTGCGCGTTCTATACTGTTCTCAGGATTATTCTCCGCACGACCACCGCTTTCTTAGTGCGCTTTCCAATACGGAACACCAGATTTACTGGCTGCGCCTGGAGAACCGCCGGCGAAATTTGGAGGTGCGACCCTTACCCGAAAGTGTCCATCAGGTAACCTGGCGAACTGGCGATGAAAAGGTGCATTGGTGGCAGTATTTAGGCTTGGCAGGAAGATTCAGGAAAGTTCTGAACGCCATCCAGCCAGACTTGGTGCACGCCGGACCGATCCAGCCGGTGAGTGTCCTCCCCGCCATGGTTGGATTTCACCCGCTGGTGAGCATGTCTTGGGGTTTTGACATCCTGCAAGATGCCACTCGAAATTCCTTTTGGAAATGGGTGACCGGATTTGTCTTGCATAGAACAGACCGCCTGTTTTGTGATTGCCAGGCCGTGAAGAAAAAAGTGGTCGGCTGGGGGTTTCCGGAAAGAAAAATAACGGTTTTCCCCTGGGGAGTCGACCTGACGGTGTTCAAACCTGACGTATCGAAAAAGAAGATCGGTGAAGCGATCATCTTTTTAAGCACCCGTTCTTGGGAACCGCGTTATGGCTTGGATGTCGCACTCAAAGGGTTTGCCAGCGCTGTGCGAGAGAAACCAAATTTGCGTCTCGTTATGCTCAGCGACGGGTCGCAAGCGGGTTGGATACACAATTTCATCAGAGAAAACCAGCTTGAACAACATGTAGAGCTGCGCGGGCAGATCGGGAATGATTCACTGTCTGATATTTATCATCAGGCGCATATTTATCTCAGCGCATCGCATGTGGATGGTTCCTCGGTTGCGCTGATGGAAGCGCTGGCATGCGGAACCCCTGCTCTGGTTTCAGATATCCCATCCAATCTGGAATGGGTCAAAGATGGGGCAGAAGGCTGGGTTTTCAAAGATGGTGATACGGCTGACCTGGCGCGAGTGATGGTGCACATTGCCTCGCACCCAGAATTGATTCACGAAGCATCGCTGATGGCGAGGAAAAAGGCGCAGCAAAATGCGGATTGGAACAAGAACGTTGCTTTGCTTCTCGATGGGTATAAGCGCGCCATGAAGGAGGTTGTGGAATGAAGGAACCGAGAGTTGTTGCCATCATCCAGGCACGCATGGGTTCTAATCGCCTGCCGGGGAAAGTGTTGCGTGATATTCATGGAAAACCGATGCTAGCCTGGGTGGTGGAACGCGCCCGTCTGGCTGCTACGCTTGCTGAAGTAGTAGTTGCTACGACTACAGACGCCGGTGATGACATATTGGCACAGGTGTGTAAAGAAATGGGAGTGACTTGTTTTCGCGGGAGCACCTTTGATGTGCTCGATCGTTATTATCAGGCAGCCAGGGAAAGTGAGGCAGATGTGATCGTGCGATTGACGGCTGATTGCCCGTTGATCGATCCAACTTTGATTGATCTGGTAGTGACCCGCTTTTTTGAGGAGAAGGTAGATTTTGCAACAAACCGCCTGCCGCCGCCCTATCAACGCACTTACCCGATTGGGTTGGATGTTGAGGTGGTTTCGTTTTCTGCTCTGGAGAAAGCTTGGAAGGAAGCCTTGGAGGTGCATGAGCGAGAGCATGTGATGCCGTATTTCTATGACGCCCCCGGTCGTTTTAAAATCCTCATTGTGGATCACGAGACGAATCTCGGGAAATATCGCTGGACCGTGGATACCCAGCCCGATTTGCGATTTGTTCAGGAGGTCATTGCTCGTTTGCCAGATAAGGAGCACTTCTCCTGGTTGGATGTTTTGAAGATCGTCGAAGAGCACCCCCAACTATCAGAGATCAATGCCGGAATCGCTCATAAGACTTATCTGGATGTGGACGGACATGCGACGAACACAGGAGAGAACCATGCCTGATCCGCTTGTGACCTTCTTTACTGCACCCAAACCGTTCACCAATCCCCATATCAATATCATCCAACGCAATGCTATCCATTCCTGGAAAAACCTTGGAGAACTGGTGGATATCTTCTTGATCGGCGATGATGAAGGGATCGCACAGGCTGCCCAACAACTCCAGGTAAAGCATTTTCCACACGTGTGCTGCAATGATCGGGGAACACCCCTGATCAGTTCCATGTTGGAGATCGCCCGCCAGAATAGCCAGAGTTCTTACCTGTGCATCATCAACACGGACATTCTTGTGATGCCGGATATGCTAGAAGGGTTGCGGGTGGTAGCTGAACGGTTTATGAAATTTTTGCTGGTTGGACAACGCTGGGATGTCGCCGTCACAGATCCGCTACCGCAAGATGCTTCGCTGTATCCTGTAGTGCGGGAAAAGATTCATACCGTTGGCAGGTTGCATCCACCCATGGGAAGTGATTATTTTCTTTTCCCACGCAATTGCTTCACGAAAATTCCTGATTTCGCCATAGGGAGAGCCGGCTGGGACAACTGGATGATCTACAAAGCGCGCCTGGAGGGGTGGAAGGTGGTAGATGGCAGCCGTGCCGTTACCATCGCCCATCAAGATCATGATTACAGCCATTTTAAAGATGGCAAACCCCATTATCGCCAGCCCGAAACCAGAATCAATGTGCAATTGGCAGGGGGGGACCAGACCGTTTTTACATTACATGATGCACAATATGTCATCGTAGGTGAGCGGGTGAAACGTATTCCGTTAACCTGGAAACGGTTCTGGCGTAAAGCAGAGATATTTCCCATCACCTTCTTGAAAAGTCAGTTTCTCGGAAAAGTCTCGTTTTATCTGTTCCATCCGAAAAAGTGCTATGCCCGCTTACGAACTCATTGGAAAAGAGAGCGCCAGGGATAGCTTTACGGGGGGATTGCCCCAATTTTTTATAACGGTTCTGTTGTACACGCTCAATCCCGCTTCTTTTACTCTGCGCAGGCAACTCCATAATTGAATTCTTCCAGATTCCATAGATCGCTGGAGGAGCCGACAGTGGGGATAAATCCGCACATGTCCGAACGGGTGATGCTGACGTCTGCGCGGTAGAACAATGGAATGAAGGGGAAAGCATTCGATACCGCTTCCTTTGCAGCATCAGCAGAGTTACCGGTTTGAGTAGCGGGGGTCGTGGAACAAAGCTGTGAGAGTGCCTGTACTTCGTTGATGGCGGGCAGGATGCTCCCTATCCATGGTTCGTTCAAACTGCTGCAGGGAAAACCCTCACTGATGGTTTGAGCGACCGGGATCAAATCAAAGTCAAGTGTAGATAAAGGGCTATCCTCTGCGTAAAAGTCCCAGGCGTTCACAAAGACCACCTCCAGTTGGATGCCGCAATCTTGCAATGATGCCTGAACCGAAGCCGATTCACGCTCATAGAAAGGGGTATGGGGGACCAGCATGGTCATGCTCAAGGGAATGCTGTCTGCAACCAGCGGATTTCCCCTGGAAATGCGTGGCGTTGCGGGGTTCTCATCCTCGTCGATCCAACCCATTTCGTCCAGCAACCTGGAGGCTGTCTGTGGGTCATAAGCATGCTCTTCTGATGATGGTTGCTGTTCATAAATAGAGTTTGTCGGGAATGCTACTTTGTAGTTGGTTTTACTGTTCACATATGTGCGATCAATGCACATGGAAAGGATCGGTTGGAGTGAGGTAACGAGAGGTCGCTCAGGGTTCAGCCACAATCCGTCGAGAATGGAATTCGGAAGAGCGTGTACCTGAATGGCGGGGGTGATGTAGTAATCGGTAAGGTAATCAAATACGTCATATTGATCGGAGAAATCGACGGTTGCATCAATCAGATCGCATTGATCGGAGTAGACCGTTTTTCCGTCCGGGCTCCAGTTGTATTCCAGGATTTCATAAGGTTCATAATCGAATTCCAGCGATGCCACATTGGTATCTCCAAGGTTGGAGACGAAGCGAAATTCCAGTTCATCAAAATATGGCAATCCTTCGCCAGATCGGAAATAATAGGGATTCTTTTCAAGGGTGATGGAGTCCTCATTCCACTCTTGGATGGAATATGCTCCCCAACCTAGTGGGGTGCGGTTGGTGAGGTCTGAATCGAGCAGTTCAGCGGCAGTATATTGTCCCCAGGCATGTGCGGGCAAGGGGGTAAAGAAGTATGCTTCTGTATTCGCGGGGATATATCCCGGGATCAATTGCACCTGGATGGTGTGCGCATCCGGTGCGGCATAGCTGTCGACCTGATCGCTGATGGTTTTTTCGTTGGGCGTGGAGGGATCGGTTGCCAGTTGATAAGAATAGACGGAGTCTTCCGCAGTCAGCGGGGTGCCATCTGACCAGAACAAGGGGTCAATGAAATGAAAAGTCATGCTGGTTTGATCAACCAGAACCGCATCAGACCCGTTCCAGGTGATTGCACAATCAGAGGTGGTGCAGCCACTGGGCAAATATGTGACGCCGGCGGCTAACGTGCTTGGTTTTCCCGTTGCGTCTATTATTCGTTCCCCTGCTTGCATGCTGACTTGCCCGATTTGGACCCCCCCGTTTTGTACGGTTGGCACTGTTTGCAGAATCACCGGAACCGTCTCTCCTTGACCCGTATCGAACGGACCATCATAGATGGCTTGCAGAACATCCCATTCAACCTGGGTTGCTGCTTTGTAAATGTACAATGAAGCAGGTTGATAACCCAGACAGATGGTGATTTTTCGCGTTTCAGCGGCTGCGCTTTTTTCTACAGGTGCCTCATCGGAAGGACTCTGTGCAGGTTGAGTTGGGCTACAGGCGTTCAGGGTGGTGGCAATGCATAAACAACTGACGATGAAAAACCGGGCGATTTTTCTACTGCTCATTTTGCGATTATACGATAATTTCTCTTTTTGCCGTTGGATTGGTACAATCATTCTATGGTAGCATTAAGCCCGCTTTTGGAGATTTCGCATGCGCGTTGGTCAGAATCCTGCTAAGAATATTAAAAATGTTGTAAAGCCACAACGGATCACGATCGCAGTTCTGAATTACATTCCCAATCAGCAGGGTTATTTCGCTGATTCTTTCGCTGTCTTACAACGTTGTCTAGAAAGCCTCATCGCGCGCACTGAGCAACCATATGATCTCATGGTTTTTGATAATGGCAGTTGTTCTGAAGTAAAACAATATTTGCTCGAAATGCAGACTCACGGTCAAATCCAATATCTTGTTTATTCAGAGAAAAATGTTGGCAAAGGCGGCGCGTGGGAATTCATTTTCAACGCTGCGCCGGGCGAAATTATTGCGTATAGTGATAATGACGCCTTTTTCTATCCGGGCTGGTTGAAAGAAAGCTTAAAAATACTGGAAACGTATCCGCGTGTGGGTATGATCACCGCACGACCACTGCGAACTATTCCAGAACTCTCTACCCATACTGTTCGCTGGGCACAAGAAACCAAAGACGTCATCGTGGAGGAGGGGGATTTTATCAGCTATGAGGAATATTATGAATTTTCTTCAACGTTGGGTTATTCAGAGGAAAAATTAAGGAAAGAATACCAAAGCAAGAAAGACACTCGATTGACCTATAAGGATGTGCAGGCTTTTGTGGGGGCAAACCATTTTCAATTTGTTGGGTGGAAAAAAACACTGCAATCCATAACGCCTTTTGATATGCAAAAACCGCTTGGGCAGGTTAAGCAATTGGATGAACGCCTGAATGAGGCGGGATATCTACGATTAATGATCACCAGACCTCTCATCCAGAATATGAGCAATAAGGTCTCGGAGCGTTTGAATAAAAGCGGAAAAATCCATGCAAAAAGAACTTTGCGGGTGAAGGATATCCCTCTGGTAAAAAAAACACTCTTAAGAATTCACGATCGGATTTTTACCATTTACTATGGCAAATGAAAACCTTAATTTTAATAAAAAGAAAAAATATACGATTTTTATCAGCGCAGATCATGGATTGGCGATTGTTTATTTTTTACAAACGCAAGTTGTTCCAGCTCTGATCTATGAAGACGTAGAAGTTGTTGTGTTGACCGATGACGAACTGGTTGATAAAATCCAGTCTCGCTTTGGGCAACCTGGTTTGACTGTTGAAGGATTGCGATTAAAAGCCGTAAAAGACTATCTCAATGAGTATAAGCCGTCAAAACAATGGTGGTTTAATTTTTTTCGCAGAGTGGGGGCTTCGAAAAAGATCAATACCGAAGCGCTTGATTCCCATATTCGCCAGGTTGAGGAAGAAGCTACGGGCACGCGCGAACTTTTGGTTGGTTTTATTCGCATTATTGTTGCCCTTCTACGAAATTCCCGCCTGGCACGCAAATGGCTGGTGCGCAACCAGATGCGCCTGGTTCCCAGGGAGAAAAGAATCTATTCAGATCTCTTTGATAAGTTCGACCCTGATCTGGTGGTAGCCAGCACGCCCGCGTGGCGTATCGATCGAATCCTTGTTCGCGAAGCAGCGTTGCGTGGTATTCCAACCGCTTCTGTGATCGTAGGCTGGGATAATCCCTCAAGCTATAGCCTCAATGGCGGAAAGGTCGATTGGATTACCTGCTGGTCAGAAATACAAAAAGAGGAATTGGTGCAGGGTTCTGACTGGGAACCGGAGCGGGTGAACATCGGTGGCATTCCCTCCTATGATGGGTACTTTCAACATAAGTGGTTGATGAAGAGGGAAGATTATTTTCGTGATCACAACCTGGATCCGCGTAGAAAATTGCTGGGGTATGCGTGCAGTTTCACCACATTTTCCCCCAATTATCAAAATATTGAAGCCATCGTGGAATTGATGGAGGCGGATGAGCTAGTGGAACCTTGCCAGTTGTTGATCCGGCTGCATCCCAATCATTTCCTGGATGATCCTTTGTTCCAGGCGGAAAAGGAGCATATCATCAACTTAGCCAAACGCAGCAGTCATGTCCATGTTGTGGAACCTGTTCCGCTGGGCGGCGATCTTGGCTATTATTCGGGAGAAGATATGCCCGAGAAATCATCCATGATGGCTTATTCCGATGTGTTTCTCACGGTTTATTCCACCATGGTGGTTGAAGCTTCGATCCATGAGACGCCGATTGTGAGCGTTTGTTTTGACGTTCCGGGTGGATGGGGTGAAAAAAGCAGGTTCTATCTGCCGCTTTCGAAAATTGGAAACTGGCCAACCCATAAACGCTTCATTGATTCGGGTGCTGGGCGTGTGGCTTTCAACAAGCAAGAATTGAAGGAACATATTAATACATACTTGCGCCATCCAGAGATTGACCTGGAACGACAACATGCCTTTATTAAAAATGAGTGCACGTATATCAATGCTGATGCAGGGCGCAGAACTGCAGGCTTCTTGTTATCTTTGATTCGACAGTAAGCTAGGAGAGATATTATGCCAAGAATAGGAATGAATCCCTCTCGAGGACAGAGCACCGATTATAAACCCGCCAGGGTTTCATTAGTTATGTTGACCTATATCCCCAACGACATCGGGTATTTTGAAAAACGCTTCGAGGTCATGCGCGCCAGCCTGGAAAGCTATATCCAAAATACCAGTTGCCGCATGATCTGATCGTTTTTGATAATAACAGCGATGAAAAAGTGGTTGACTATTTGAAAGAAATGCGCGATAAAGGCAAAATCGATTATCTGATCCTTTCAGGCAGAAATATCGGCAAAATGGGCGCGCTGCAAATCGCTTTTCGAGCAGCGCCGGGCGAGATCATCGCCTATAGCGACGACGATGTTTTCTTCTTGCCGGGTTGGTTGGAGCGCCATTTGGAAGTGCTCGAGACCTATCCGAAGGTCGGCATGGTTACCGGACTTTATATTCGCTTACATATGAAAGAAGGGATCGGTTCCGTGTTGAAGTTTGCCGAGGAGGAGGGCGTCGAAACGCGCAGAGGAGACCTGATCTCGAAAGATTTGCAATTCCATTATATCGATAACACCGGACGAACCTGGGAGCAGTATCAAAAAGAGACCGAGGGCTTGGAAGACCTGGCATTGACCTATAAGGGCGTTGCTACGTTAGCCTCAGCCGGGCATTACCAGTTTGTTGCGCGTAAGGAGATCATCCTTCAAGCGCTCCCGGGCGTTTGGCAGAACCAGCTTATGGGAAAAATGAGAGAGCTCGACCTGCAGGTTGACCTGATGGGATATTTACGATTGTGCACTCACCCCGCCACCATCCGCTTGTTGGGCAATGTCATCAACCCGGAAATGGCAGAATTGATCAATCAGTACGGTATTTCGGTGGCTCCCAGCGAGATTGAAAGTCAACCGGTGACTCTTAAGACCAGATTTATGCGGCTGCCGATAGTGAAACGTGCGGCTTACTTCTTGTACAACAGATTGTTCAAAATCATCAATGCGTAGAGAAACCTGATGCAAGACTTGATTACGGTATACTGGAATTGAATATGAAAATTCTCATTGCAGGGTTGGGTTCCATAGGGCGCAGGCACCTTCGAAATCTGGTGCGGTTGGGAGAACAGGATATTCTGCTCTTTCGCACCCATCATGCTACCCTTGCCGATGAAGAGCTGGCAGGGTATCCGGTGGTGACCGACCTGGAGAAAGCCCTTGGGCAGAAACCGGATGCCGCCGTCATTTCCAACCCCACCGCTTTACACCTGAGCGTTGCTCTTCCCTGTGCGCAAGCTGGTTGCGCACTGTTTCTTGAAAAACCCCTCAGCGTTGATTGCGAAGGATTGGATGAATTGCAGGATGTTCTGCGGAAGAAGGGCAATCCTGCATTGGTCGGTTTTCAGTTCCGTTTTCATCCGGCGTTTTGCCAGATCGCGCAGTGGATTAAAGATGGATTGGTCGGCAAGATCTATTCCGCAGAAGTGTATTGGGGAGAATACCTGCCCGATTGGCACCCGTGGGAAGATTACCGGGTTTCATACAGCGCGCGAAAAGAATTGGGGGGTGGGGTGCTGTTGACTTTATGCCATCCCATTGACTATATCCGCTGGCTCTTGGGTGAGGTGAAATCTGTTTCTGGGTTTGTCAGCCAGGTCAGCGATCTGGAGTTGGAAGTGGAGGATGTGGCTGATATTCGTATGCGGCATGTGAGCGGTGCATATTCCCATATCCACCTGGATTACTTTACCCGACCAAAGCGTCACACATTGCAGATCATTGGCAGCCACGCCTCGATCAGTTGGGATGAAACCAGCAATGAGATCAGGCTCTACCAGCCAAATGAGAAAGGATGGTCGACCATCAGACCCCCTGCCGATTTTGAACGGAATGATCTGTTTTTGACAGAAATGCGCCATTTTTTGAACGTGATCAAACAGCGCGAAAAACCAGCTTGTTCTATTGCTGATGGAATTCGGGTGCAGCAGATTATCATGGCTGCCTACCAGAGCGCGGAGCAACAACAATTAGAGGTTGCGCTTCCGGAGATTCAAGGGATCAAATGAATAGGAATAAGATCGAACAGGTGTTTAATCTTCGCGAAAAGGTGGTTCTGGTGACCGGTGCCGCAGGATTGATCGGCTCAAGATTCTGCCAGGTCTTGGCGCAAGCCGGAGCCAGACTGGTGGCTGCCGATATTCAGGAACAGAAGGTTGGTGCACTTGTGCAAGACTTGCAAAGATCGGGATTGAAAGCGCAGAGTTTTCCAACCGACATCACCTCACAGGAATCTGTAAGGGCGTTGCTCGCGCAAATTAAAGAACAATTCGGACAGTTGGATGTGTTGGTGCATTGCGCTGCCATGGATCCGAAATTCGATAAGGTGAACAAACAAAAGCAAACCGTTGGATTTGAAGAGTATCCGCTGGAACTCTGGCAGCAAGCCATGCATGTCAATCTGACGGGAACGTTCCTCTGTGTGCAGGAAGCCGCCAGGCTGATGGTTCAGCAAGGGTGGGGCAATATGGTGCTGGTTTCGTCGATCTATGGCATGGTAGCCCCCGACCAGCGTATTTATGCAAAAGGGTTTTTTAAGCCCCCATATTATAGCGTTTCCAAGGCAGGTATTTTGGGCTTAACCCGCTATGTGGCGTCATACTATGCCGGAAAGAATATCCGTGTTAACGCGCTATCTCCCGGCGGGATTTATCATGATCATGATGAGCTGTTCGTCCGTGAGTACTCCAATCGTACCATGTTGAACCGTATGGCTGATGTCTCAGAATTGGAAGGGGCACTGCTGTTCCTGGCATCGGATGCTTCCAGCTATATGAGCGGAGCGAACCTGGTTGTGGATGGCGGCTGGACAGCATGGTAAGGGGAGCGAAGGATAATAAGGAATGGAAAAAAAGAAACCTGAAGTTTTAGCAATCATCCCTGCGCGGGGTAATTCGAAGAGCATTCCGCGCAAGAACATCAGAGAATTTGCCGGATATCCATTGATCGCCTATAGCATTGCCGCTGCAATGCAGGCTCGTTCTGTTACACGGGTCATCGTTTCTACAGACGATGTGGAGATTGCCAATATTGCCAATCAGTTCGGCGCCGAGATCCCTTTTATGCGACCGGATGAAATTGCTCAAGATCAGACTGCTGATCTGCCTGTCTTCGAGCATGCTTTAGGGTATCTTCATGAGCATGAAAATTACCAGCCCGATGTGGTCATCCAGCTTCGCCCAACATCCCCTGTGCGTCCCACAGACTGTGTTGATAGCGCAGTCTCCATCCTGTTGGCTCATCCAGATGCCGATTGTGTGCGTGGGGTGGTGATAGCGGGGCAGAATCCTTATAAAATGTGGCATATCCAGCCCAATGGAGTTCTGGAACCGATCTTAACCGTGGAAGGCGTGCCCGAAGCTTACAATGCGCCCAGGCAGGAGCTCCCCCTGGTTTACTGGCAAACCGGGCATATCGACGCCATCCGCCCTGCCACAATTTTGCAGAAACGATCGATGACGGGAAGCGTCATTTACCCTCTCATCATCGACCCTTCTTTCACTGTGGATATCGATACCATGATCGATTGGCGTAACGGTGAACAGCTTATTATGGAAGGCGGCTTGGATATGGTCTTCCCTGCTCGACCCCGAAGAGAGTTCCCCCAAAAAGTTTCCCTCATATTGATGGATTTTGACGGTGTCATGACCGATGACCGGGTTTGGGTTGATGAAAACGGGCGTGAAATGGTAGCCGCTCATCGCGGAGATGGCATGGGTTTGGCAATGGTGAAACAAAAACTGGGGATCGACGTGATTGTCATATCCAAAGAGAAAAATCCCGTGGTCGCCCGGCGCTGCGAAAAATTACATCTTCATTATCATCAAGGAGTTAATCAAAAAGCTGAGGTGATTGATACCATCCTGGCTGATCGTAACCTGGAGCGCGATGAGGTAGTTTATGTGGGAAATGATATCAACGATCTGGATTGTTTCGAGAAGGTGGGCTTTGCCGTGGCGCCGGCAGATGCTCATGAACAGGTGAAGCGCAAAGTCGACCTGATTTTGCATAAACCAGGTGGCATGGGTGCGGTGCGAGAGTTTTGCGACATGCTGCTGGCGAGATTTTCATAACGATCACTGTGCGAATCAGCGTATGATTTTCTGGCTGAAGAAAATCATACGACAGGTTATAATAGCTTTTTTGTGAGTCAATTGAATAACTTTGTGGAGATTAAAGCATGATCGATATCCATTTTTATCAAAAGGTTTATGATCTGAAATATCGGGTGATGAAGGGTGAAAAGTTCGAACGTGAATACCTGCTGCAAAAACTGGAAGAATTCCGCAGCCCACAACCTGTTTTGTACAACATCGAGACTACCAACCAATGCAACATGCGTTGTGAAATGTGCCCGCGCACAACCATCATGACGCGCCCTATTGAAACCATGGAGTCGGAACTTTTCAAGAGGGTCATCGACCAGCAGCGACCATGGACAGAAACGGAATGGAATGGGTGGGAGACTTTTGTTACTGAAAATTACCGCATCAAACCGGATGATATGAGCGAGAACCACTTCTTTCTCTATGTTATCCCCAAAGTGATCGTACTGCATGGGTATGGTGATCCACTGCTGGACAGGCAGATTCCACAGTACGTGAAATGGATGACGGAAAAGGGAATCCCCAGCTACTTCAGTTGCAACCCGGCTAACATTAATATGAACCGTACCATCGAAACCTTTGAGAACGGGCTTGATTACATTAAATATTCCGTTGAAAGCGTGGATGATACAAGGCATAAACAAATTAGAGGGTACCTTTCGAATTTCTCTGAGAGTTATGCGAACATTCTGGAATTGTTGAATATCAAAGCGCAAAAGAACCTCTCTACAACCATTGTGATCACCATGCTGAATTTGAACAAACCCAATCAAGAAGAGGAATTTGAACGCCTGAAAGAGAAGTTTAAGGGGCTGGATGTTTACATTTACCTGAAAAGCCAGGACCAACAGTGGTACGAAGATAATAAAGCCGGCACCAACTCCATCCATTGGATCGAATTTTGTCAGTTCCCCTGGTCTTCCATGACCATCAAATCCAATGGCGAAGCCTGCGAATGTGTTGAGGATTTCAACAATGAGATTATCCTTGGTGATGCGCATACTCAGTCGCTATACGATATCTGGAACGGTGAAAAGTATAAAAAATTCCGCATGAATCACTTTGACCTGACCCCAGGGATTAAGTGCACGGAACAGTGTGATATGAATTTGATCGGAAGTTTTTTGGTTTCATAAGAATGGTGATGAGGAGACTTGCATGAATCGAGAGTTGAAGATCGGGAACAAACTGGTGGGGGATGGGCACCCTACCTATGTGGTGGCTGAAATTGGCATTAATCATAATGGCGATCTTCAGATCGCCAAAGATCTGATCTTGGCTGCCAAAGATGCTGGCGTGGATGCGGTGAAGTTTCAAAAACGAACCCCGGAAATTTGTGTTCCCAAGGAACAGCAGAACCAAATGCGTGAGACACCCTGGGGATATATCACCTATTTAGAGTACCGCTACAAAGTCGAGTTTGGTGAAGAAGAATACCGGATCATCGATGAATTGTGCAAGGAGATTGGTATTGACTGGTTTGTTTCGGTTTGGGATACCGCGTCTGTGGATTTCATGGAAAAGTTCTCCCCAGTGTGTTATAAGCTGCCCTCCGCTTCTCTCACCGATGATGAGCTGTTGTTGAAAGTGCGTCACACCAGTCGACCGCTTATTCTTTCGACCGGTATGTCAACTTCTGAGCAGATAGACCACGCGGTAAAGGTGGTTGGTCTTGACAACCTGCTCATCACGCATTCAACCAGCGCCTACCCATGTAATCCTTCTGAACTTAACTTGAAGATGGTCGAGACTCTCCGAAATAAGTTTCCCTGCCCGATCGGTTATTCAGGGCATGAAGTCGGTTTGGTGACCTCCGTTGTTGCAGTTGCTATGGGCGCCTGCCTGGTGGAACGACATTTCACGCTCGATCGTGCCATGTGGGGGAATGATCAGGCGGCTTCGGTTGAACCGGTCGGTTTTCGAAAACTGGTGAGATATATTCGCGTGACGGAACAGGCTATGGGAGATGGGATCAAGAAGGTATACGATAGTGAGCTATCTTCGTTGAAAAAGCTGCGCAGAGTTCAGTAAGACCTGAATCTGGTGGGCAGCGTTCCCGATTCATAATACAATAGTCTTGTGGAAAATCCAATTCGACGAGTTTCCAGGAAAATTAGGCGAGAATATCTGCGTTTGATGAATCAGACGCGGATTTCACGCATTTCCCGGCAAATCCCCGATAATGATCCGGAGCATCCGGCACAGCCGCCACTGATTCTTTTTAACGCTTCCACCCGCCTGGAAGGGATCAGTTTGAACGCTGGTTTCTCTTTGATCACCGGCTGGGCGTTGCGCATGGCGGGTTATCCGGTGATCCATTTTGTGTGCGCGCGTGGGATGAGCCGTTGCGTGCTGGGAACCGATCGGACTGATCCGATCGCTGCTCCGCCCTGTTCGGCTTGCATCAGGACATCCAAAGCTGTGTATCGCAATTGCAGCGTAAGAGCTTTTGAATTCGAAATGGATAAAACGCTCAAGGATAAGCTGGCAGGGTTGTCGCTGGGGCAATTGATGAAGGTTAAATTGGATGGCATGCCCGTTGGAAGTCTGATTTTGCCCTCCATGCGTTGGATCCTGCGCAAACATCATTTGGAAGATGATGAAGATACACGCCAGTTAGCCCGGCACTATATTCTTTCGGCAGAAAATATCATGCGCGAATTCAACCTCCTGCTAGATCAAGCCCAACCCCAGGCAGTGGTCGTATTCAACGGGATGTTCTACCCTGAAGCGGTGGCGCGCTTTTTAGCCCAAAAGCGTGGCATTCCGGTGTATACGCATGAAGTAGGCATGTTGCCCTTATCTGCCTTTTTCACCAGTGGCGAAGCGACCGCCTATCCGATCGAAATTCCGGATTCTTTTCGGTTGTCCAGGAAACAGGACGGGCAATTGGATGCTTATCTCACACAGCGTACGGAGGGAAAGTTCACTACGGCGGGCATAGAATTTTGGCCGGAGATGCGGGCATTGGATGCTGCGTTCGCGCGCGAGATGCAGAAATTTAAAACCGTCGTATCCATTTTCACCAATGTGATCTTTGATACCAGCCAGACGCACGCCAATGTGGTCTTTCCGCATATGTTCGCCTGGCTTGAAGTGGTCCTGAAATCTATCCGTGCCCATCCTGAGGTGCTTTTCATTATTCGTGCGCACCCCGATGAGCTGCGCGCAGGCAAGGAAAGCGCTGAAACAGTAGCCGATTGGATCAGGGACAACCACGTGCTCGATTTACCCAATGTGCGCTTTATCAATGCGCGCGACTACATCAGTTCTTACGATTTGATCAACGCCTCCAAATTCATCATGGTCTACAATTCCACTATTGGGTTGGAGGCATCTATTTTGGGGAAACCTGTCTTATGCGCCGGGAAAGCCCGCTACACGCAGGTTCCGACAGTGTTCTTCCCAAAAACGAAAGATGCCTTCCATGCCATGCTTGAGGACTTTCTGACCAACGATCCTATTCACGTTCCCGAAGAATTTCAATCGAATGCAAGGAAAGTCCTTTATAGTCAACTCTTCATGGCATCGCTGCCTTTTGAAACTTTTCTGAAAGAAGAGAAACACTGGAGAGGATACGTAGGGGTGCGGAATTTTAAGATCGATGCACTCAAAGCTGAAAACTCACCTACCATCAGAACGATTCTGCATGGGACTCAAAAAAAGGAGCAATTTTTACGCAAACCATGAACCCGCTTTGTTCGATCGTCATCCGCGCATTCAACGAAGAAAAGCACATTGGAAAACTCCTGCAGGGAATTTCTTCTCAATCTGTTGAATCTGTGCAGGTTATTCTGGTCGATTCCGGTTCAACAGATCATACGGTAGCTATTGCGGAGTCATTCGGCGCAAAGATCGTCCATATCCAACCCGGTCAGTTCACGTTCGGAAGGTCATTGAATTTGGGGATTGCACAGGCGAAGGCGGATTTTGTGGTGCTTGCCAGTGCGCACGTCTACCCGGTTTATCCGGATTGGCTGGAAAAAATACTGGAACCGTTCCGTGATGACAAAGTAGCTCTGGTGTATGGAAAACAATCTGGCTGTGCGACATCCAAATTCTCTGAACTGCAAATTTTTCGTTGTTGGTATCCGGATACTTCGGACTTCGATCAATCCACGCCGTTATGTAATAATGCCAATGCTGCCATACGAAAGTCGCTATGGGAAAAACACCCTTATGATGAAGAGTTGACAGGTCTCGAAGACCTGGCTTGGGCAACCTGGGCGAAAGAGCAGGGGCATAAGATTGCTTACAGCGCTGAGGCGGAGATCGTGCACGTCCATCAAGAAACATGGAAAGGCATTTATAACCGCTACCGACGTGAGGGGATGGCTTTCAAGCGCATTCACCCACAGGCAACCTTCACGTTCATGGAGTTCATACGAGTGCTCTGCCAGAATATCTGGAATGATTGGCGAGAAGCCCGCATGCAAAGAAGATTGCGGAAAGAGTTCTGCCGCATTGTTCAGTTCCGCTTCTGTCAGTTCTGGGGAACCTATCAAGGTTATCGACAATCCGGACCGTTAACCTGGCAGTTGAAGCGTTCATTTTATTACCCAAGAATTGAACCGGAGGTGGATAATAGAAATGGAAGGCAGGGCGTTCAACCCATTTCCTACGGAAAAGACACCACCCCGGAAAAATCAAAGGAGAGTGAGCGATGAAATTTGAAAAGATTGTGGCGCTGGTTCCCATGCGCCATCATTCTCAGCGGGTTCCTCAAAAGAATTTTCGTGATCTGGCTGGCAAACCCTTGTACATGCACATCCTCACATCGCTGACCAAGTGCAAACTCATCAACCAGATCGTGGTGGATACGGATAGCCCCACGATAAAAGAAGGGATTGCTGAAAACTACCCTCAAATTACCGTTCTCGAGCGACCGGAACACCTCCGCGCCGACACGGTGCCGATGAACGAGATTCTCTTCTACGATACCGAGCAGATAGCGGCGGATCTTTACCTGCAAACCCACAGCACCAACCCGCTATTGTTGACAGAAACGATCACCAAAGCCATCCAAGATTTTTCCGACGCTTATCCGGCTTTTGATTCCCTGTTTTCTGTGACGCGATGGCAGACTCGTTTATGGGACGGGCTGGCAAGACCTATCAACCACAACCCCGCCATTCTGTTACAAACTCAGGACCTCCCCCCGGTGTATGAGGAAAATTCGTGCATGTATCTCTTCACAAGAGAAGGGTTGCTGAGAAAGAGAACCCGCATTGGAGACCGCCCCTACATGTTCGAGGTGTCGGCGCTCGAAGCCCAAGATATTGACGAAGAGCAAGATTTCTTGATCGCTGACTTGTTGATGAAATATCGTCTGCGCAATGAGTTGTTATAATTCCTGAAAGACACAAAGGAAAGAAAAATGCCTACCGTTTTGCTTTCAGCGCCTTATATGCTTCCATCGGTGGAACGTTTCAAACCGGTATTTAATCATTATGGGATTGAATTGGTTATTCCAGAAGTCCGTGAGAGGATGGAAGAAGAGCAGATATTGGAGTATGCCGGGCAGTTCGATGGGACGATCTGCGGTGATGACCGTTATTCGGAAAAGGTGATCCAGAAGTGCCTGCCTCGCCTGAAGGTGATCTCCAAGTGGGGTACCGGTATCGACGCCATTAATAAGCCCTATGCTGAAAGCGTAGGAGTGATGGTCGGCAACACTCCCAATGCGTTCACATTGCCCGTTTCCGATTCGGTCATGGCTTACCTGCTTGCCTTTGCCCGCAAGCAACCCTGGATGGATCGAGCTATGAAAGATGGAATATGGGAGAAGATCCCCGGGCGTTCGTTGAGCGAATGTGTCCTGGGTGTGATCGGCGTGGGGAATATCGGCAAAGCGGTCATCCGGCGAGCAAAAGCCTTTGGCATGCGGATTCTTGGAAATGATATCCAACCTATTGCCCCGGATTTTATTCTTGAAAATCATATAGAAATGCTGCTGCTTGATGAACTGCTGACGCAGGCGGATTTCATCAGCCTGAATTGCGATCTCAACCCAACCAGTTTTCACATCATCAATGCGCATTCCCTGGAATTCGTTAAGCCAGAGGCGGTCCTCATCAACACTGCCAGAGGACCTTTGGTAGATGAACCGGCTTTGATTGCAGCATTACAGGGTGAGCGTTTGGGCGGCGCTGCGTTGGATGTTTTCGAAATCGAACCGCTGCCGTCAGATTCGCCCTTGCGGAAAATGGAAAACGTGATGCTGGCATCGCATAATTCCAACTCCAGCCCGTCCGCCTGGGAACGTGTGCATTGGAACACCATCCGCAACTTGTTGATCGGTTTGCATATCGAGCATGCAGACCTGGAAGATTTACAGCACAAATATGCGCTTCAATAGGGAAGGAGTGAGATGGCGAAAGAAAAGGTCGTGTTGATCACCGGCGCTGCCGGTGGAATTGGCAGCGCAACGGTTGTGAAATTTGCGCGATCGGGGTGGAACGTGATCGGCGTGGATCGCAGGGAATTTGCCGGCAGGTTTCCTTCTGACGGATTATTTATTCTGGCGGATATCTCCAAACCGGAAGACATATCATTGATCTATGAAAAGACCAGTGATTTTTCTGCGCATTTGAATGCGGTGGTCAATAATGCAGCGATCCAGGTTTCAAAGCCGATCCTGGACACTACCATCGATGAATGGGATCTGGTGATCGCTTCCAATTTGCGTTCAGCGTTTGTGGGCGCCAAGTTCGCCCATCCCTTGTTGGTCAAAGCCGGGGAAGGGGCGATTGTCAATGTATCTTCCGTGCACGCGGTGGCAACTTCGGTAAATGTGGCAGCTTATGCTGCCAGCAAAGGCGGGTTGCTGGCACTGACGCGGGCGATGGCGATTGAATTTGCGAAAGATGGAATCAGGGTAAACGCGGTGCTTCCCGGGGCGGTGGATACGCCCATGCTGCGTTCTGGCTTAGATCGCGGGCAGCATGGGGGCAGCAATTTGGATGAACGCCTTGAAAATCTGGCGCGCAAGACCGTGAATGGGCGCGTTGGGAAGCCGGAAGAGATTGCGAATACCATTTTCTTTCTGGCAACAGAAGAATCTGCCTTTATGACCGGGCAGGCGCTGGTTGTGGATGGCGGAGCCACCGCCAGGTTGAGCACGGAGTAGGGCATGCGCGAGGAGATCAAAAAACGGGTACCTGAAGGATTGTTGAATATCGGACGGGCTACGCGCGATTGGATCGATCGTTTTCCGGAAGATGTTTCCGCCTGCACGCATCCCTGGCGCCTGGATTCACAGCGCAAGCTGCGAAAATATCACAACCGCTATCAAGGCAAGCGCTGTTTTGTCATTGGCAATGGACCCAGCTTAAAGAATACAGACCTTACTGCATTATCCAATGAATATACCTTTGGAATGAACCGCATTTATCTCATGTTTCCGGAACTTGGTTTTCCGACTTCCTTCTTGGTATGTGTCAATGACCTTGTTATTGAGCAGACCGTGGAAGATATGCAGAAGCTGGCGGTACCGCGCTTCTTTTCCTGGCGCTCCCGCGCATGGCTGAGGCCAGCCGATGACCTGCACTTTCTGCACACCACTTACACCGGACCTCGCTTTGCAAAAAATGCTGCAGGTCGTTTGTGGGAAGGGGCGACCGTAACATATGTCTGCCTGCAACTGGCGTATTATTTCGGCTTCACGGAAGTAATTTTGATCGGTGTGGATCACAACTTTGTTACCCAAGGCAAACCCAATACCACCGTTGTATCGCAAGGGGATGATCCGAATCATTTTCACCCGGCGTATTTTGGCAAGGGCTTTCGCTGGCAGCTCCCTGATTTGGAGACCTCGGAGCTCGCCTATCGTATGGCAAAGCAAGCTTATGAAGCAGATGGCAGACGCATCGTTGACGCGACCGTGGGTGGAAAATTGACCGTGTTCCCGAAAGTTCAGTATTCCGATCTCTTCAAAGGTTGATGTATGCGACCGCTGGTTTCCATCGTGACGCCTTCGTATAACCAGGGAGCCTTCCTGGAAGCCACCATTACTTCAGTGCTTGACCAGGATTATGAAGCCCTGGAATATATCCTGGTTGATGGAAAATCAACCGATGGCAGTGTGGATATCATTAAAAAATATTCAGACCGGCTTGCCTGGTGGGTTTCCGAAAAAGACCAGGGGCAGGCGGATGCCATCAATAAGGGCTTGAGCCGCGTAAGAGGAGAGATCATCGGCTGGCTCAATTCGGACGATGTCTATTTACCCGGCGCCTTACAAACAGTCGCGACCTTTTTTCAAGACCACCCTGATGTGGGTTTGGTTTTCGGCGATCTGCTGGCTGTGGGTGAAAATGGCGAGCAGATCAATATCTTGCGCTATGCGGATTATACGTTGCAGGACCTGATGGCTTTTCGTATCATTGGGCAGCCGGCGGTGTTCTTCCGAAAAGAGGTCCTGAAGGAAGCCGGGTTTCTCGATCTCTCGTATCATTATTTGCTCGATCACCAACTGTGGATTCGTATGGCAAGCTTTACGAACATCCGGCATATTCCCCAGGTTTTGGCGGGTGCCCGCTTTCACCAGGGAGCGAAAAATGTGGCTGCGGCTGAACAGTTTGGCGAAGAAGCGTATCGCATTGTGAACTGGATGCGCTCGTATGAAAAAACCAGTTCGATCCTGCCGGGAATTGAAAAGAAAGTTCTGGCGGGGGCATGCCTGATCGATGGACGCTACCTGCTGGATGGAGGGAAACCCCGGCAGGCGTTCAAGGTGTACGCGCGTAGTCTCTTCTTACACCCTGCCACCGGTTTTCGTGAGTTTCACCGCATGCTCTATGCGTTGGCGGCAACCCTGGGATTGGTTCGTGTGCAAAGTGTGGTGGAACGGCGACGAAAACTGAATACAATAAAAGCAAGATTCCATAGAAAGCAATGATCTCATGCAGCGCAAGTCGTCTATGAAAAACAAAAGTTTTTTCGTTCTGGCTTTCCTCTTGATCATCCTTGGATTGGCGATTCGCCTCTTTGACCTCGATGATGCTCCTCTTGATTTTCATCCCACCCGCCAGCTTCACTCGGCGTTGATGGCGCGTGGCATGTATTACCAATTGACCGGCGATGCCAGTGAGAAGGCTGCTGTGGCGATCAGACAGTGGAAATTGGAAGGATTGATCGAACCCCCTATTATGGAATGGTTGGCAGCCTTTGGCTACAAATTAGCTGGCGGGGTCGACCTGCGCATTCCCCGCCTGATTGCCATCCTGTTTTGGTTGCTGGCGGTCATTCCGCTGCTGGTCGTTGCAAAGCGCGGAGCAGGTTGGAAAGCTGCTTTGGTGGGGGCTGGCTTTTTTCTTTTTATTCCGTATGGGATCATTGCCAGCCGTTCTTTCCAACCGGAGGCACTGTTGGTTTTGCTGCTGGCTCTCTTTTTCATGGCCCTGTCTCTCTGGGATAACGATCGATCCTGGAAATGGGCAGTATGGGCAGGGGTTCTGGGTGGTCTGTCTGTGCTGATCAAAACCGTTGCCGCCTTCTTTGTGGCAGGTATGTGGCTGGGCTGGTTGCTTTCGGATGAAAATTGGAAAACCGCAATCAAAGAGAAGAAGATGTGGGTGGCTTTTCTATTGACCGTGCTGCCCTATGCCGCCTATCTGGCTTACGGATTGTGGATCGATAAAAGTTATGCCGGACAGTTCAGTTTGCGCTTTTTTCCTTCCATGTGGACGGAGCTATCCTTCTACCTGCGCTGGTTGTCCAATTTGCGGCGGGTTGTGGATGTGGGTTGGTTGGTCTTGGGCATCATAGGAACACTTCTGCTTGAAAAGAAATCCTTGCGGAATATCCTGGTGGGGGCTTGGATGGGGTATATCCTGCTGGGCTTTGTGCTGCCCTATCATATTTCCACCCATGATTATTATCATCTCCCCCTTTTATTCCTGGTTGCTTTGGGGTTGTGTGGATTGTTTGCAGGCATTTTTTCTCTGCTCGAAAAAAGATCTGCTGTGTTAAAAGGCATGGGGGGGGTATGCTTGCTCTTGTTATTCGGCGTTTATGCGATGGACGCGCGTTCGGAACTGAAGAAGGTGAATTACAGCGCTGAAGTGAGCTTTTGGGAAAGGGTTGCAACCCTGTTTTCTCCTGCCGACAGGGTGATAGCTCTCAGTCAAGATTATGGCAACCGCCTGGCTTACTGGGGGTGGCTGACCCCGCGCAACTGGCCCAGTTTGGATGATATTGAATTGCGCCGGGAAACCGGGCAAGACCTGACCCTGGAAGATTATTTTGCGGATTACACGGATGGCTATGATTATTTCTTGATAACTGACTTTGATGAGTTTGCCCGCCAACCACAATTGGAGGAATGGCTGCACGATAAGTATCCGCTCCTATTTACGGATGAGGGTGTTTTATTATTTGATCTGACCCCTGGAAGTCCATGAGGAGATAGATAAGTATGCAGTCTGACAAAAACACCAATCCGCAAATATCCGTTGTGATCCCTGCCTATAATGAGCAAAACTGGATAGAACTTACTCTGCAATCGTTGGTTTCTTTTTTAGGAAAGGAATTTAATGGCTGGGAGATCATCGTGGTGGATGATGGGTCAGAAGATGACACCCAGAAGATCTGTGAACGGTTCTCTCAAGAAATAGCTCAGGTTGTCTATTTGCGCAATGCAAAGAACTCTGGAAAAGGTTTTTCCGTGCGCAGGGGGATGCAGGCAGCCAGGGGTGAAAAACGCTTTTTCATGGATGCGGATATGCCTTTCGAGCTGGATGTGTTGTTAACCATGTACAATGCTCTTGCAACAGAATGCGATATCAGCATAGGTGCCAGGGACCTTCCTGGTTCCACCTTGATCGGCGTGCCATTCACACGTTTTTTGGCCGGGCAGATCTTCAGCTTGCTGGTGCGCCTCTTTGCGGTGAAAGGTATCAGCGATACGCAGTGCGGCTTGAAAGGGTTCACGGCGCAGGCTGCCGAAGCCATCTTCTCGCGCACCACCATCAACGACTTTGGCATGGATGCGGAGGTGCTTTTCATTGCCCAGCATTTAGATTACCGAATCCAGCGTGTTCCGGTGCGCATGACGGGTTTTCGTGGCAATAGCCGCGTGCATCTTCTAAAAGATTCGATTAACATGTTTCTCGAATTGCTTCTCATCCGCTGGAAAGCGTTGCGCGGGGTTTACCGTTTACGATGATCTGATCCTTCTAAGATAGACTGGCGATTCGTCAATGGTAAAATCAAATTTCACAAAGGGAAAAATGGATGATGCATCGTTTTCAATGCCCGCTTGACAAGCAAAAAACAGAACGGCTTTTTCGATCTGTGTTAGTGGTCGCCAATCTTTTGCTCCTTATTGCACTGGCTGTATATGCCTGGCGGGGTTTTTATTCGCGCTATTGGGCAGATGATTACTGCTTTGGAAGCATTTCCCATGCTCATGGTTTGCTCAGTGGCACCAGGTACTTTTACCAAAACGTCTCCAACCGTTTTGCTGCTTATTTTTTGGTGGGTTTGAATGAGCTGTTTGGAGAAAGTGCCATCCGTTTCCTTCCTGCATTCATGATCATGGTCACCGTTGTAATTTATACGAAAGTATTTCAATTGGCTTGTCAGATCGTCCGATTTCCACAGCCCTGGTATGTTTCGCTTTTTCTCAGCCAGACGTTAACCTATTTCATGGTGCTCATGGCTCCTAACCTTTTTCAAAGCCTGTTCTGGCGCTCAGGAATGGTCAGTTATTTTGCCCCCATCCCCTTCTTTGGATTGAGTCTGATCCTCCTTTTATCCGGATTGATGAAGGGTTTTCCATGGTACAGGCTGGATGGATTATGGTTGATTGCTTTCTTTTCTGCCGGGCTCTCAGAAACCTTTGCCGCCATGGAAACGGGGGTATGGGTGATCTTGACCCTGGGTGGTTTTCTCTTTCTTTCAAGAAAAGAACGGCAACCGCTGATGAAAGGCGCCCTGCCTGCATTGATCGGTTCGCTGGCAGCCATGGGTATGATGATCCTGGCTCCCGGTAATAGCATGCGTCTGGCAACGCTGGAACAAGCCAGCAACCCATGGCAGGTGATCGTTTTGTCATTGAGATTTGCTGCCAGTTTTTCGTACCATACTCTTGTGGGGTTGCCCATTCCTCTTCTCGTCCTGTTCGCTGTGGTTCTCATAGTTGCCTACCATCTCAGCGGGCATACCCAACCAGCTTTACAGGATGCGCAGTGGGTGAAGCTGTTCTGGGGCAGTTTGGTTGCGGGATTCATCTTGTTGGTTTGTGTGGCTGCTCCCACCGCATATGGCATGCTGGCTTACCCTGAAGAGCGTGCCTGGATGCTGGGACGGTTTGTCACTGTGCTTGTTCTCATCGTTGTTGCGTTCTCAGCAGGCGTGCTGAGCCACCGCTGGATGGATCGTATTGTGGATACCTGTTTGATGTCCATCATTGTTCTATTTTTGTTAAGTCTCTACCCACTCAAGGGAGCGTGGTCCGAATTGCAGCAACTTCCGCAATGGGAAACGGTTGCTCATGCCTGGGATGTGCGCCATGCACAAATCAAAGAAAAGGTGGCTGCTGGTGAAACTGCTTTTACCGTACAAGCTTTCGATTCCATCGGAACGGTGGCTGAACTAACAGCGAATCCGGATTACTGGGTGAACGTGTGCGCAGCCGATTATTACGGCGTGGAAGAAATTGCTGCCGTGGAGGGGTTCTATGAGTGATCTTCCGCTTGTTTCTATTGTTACACCCTCCTATAACCAGGCGCCGTATCTGGAAAAGACCATTATTTCAGTGTTGGAACAGGACTATCCGAATTTGGAATATTCGATCGTAGATGGCGGCTCCACGGATGGCAGCCTGGACCTCATCAAGAAATATGCCAGCCGCTTGGGTTGGTGGATTTCGGAACCTGACCAGGGGCAAACCGCAGCAATCAACAAGGGGTTCTCCCATGCTACAGGAAAGATCTATGCCTGGTTGAATTCTGATGATACGTATCAACCTGGTGCGGTCCGTGAAGCGGTGGATTTCTTGCTGCGCAATCCACAGGCGGTCATGGTATATGGAGATGCACACTATATTGATGAAAGGGATAGGGTGATCGGAAATTTTCCGGCTGCCCAAACCGACCTGAAAAGGTTGCGCCGTGGCTATGTTCACATTCCACAGCAAGCTTCATTCTTTACCGCGGAAGGATGGAAAGCGGTAGCCCCGCTGGATGAATCGTTTTATTTTGCCATGGATTATGACTTGTGGGTGCGCCTCGCCAGGTTGGGTCCGATCGTCTATCACCCGCGTGTATGGGCAAATTTCCGCTTGCATCAGGATGCGAAAACGATTGCCGCCGATGAGCACTGCTGGCCTGAAATGCTGCGTGTACATTATCGGGACGGAGGTTCCCACTTTGCACCCATTGTATGGAAATCCTGGTTGCGCAAATTGGCTGCCCCCTATATTCGCTGGAAACGAAAAAAAATGTTTATTTAATGAAGGATTGAAAAATGCGCGACATAAATTTTTTCAAAGATCTTGTCTTCAAATTTCGCCTGTCTGTCTTGCTGATGCTTGATAAACGGGTAGCCGTGTATCTGAAATTGATACCGATAGCGGCATTGATCTATTTGGTTGTTCCTTTTGATTTGGTAATTGGTCCTATTGATGATGCGGCATTGGTTTTGGGAGCTATGCAGCTATTCATCTCCCTGTGCCCGAAGGAACTGGTAGAACAGCATTCGCAAGGTCTGGAGAAGCGAAAGGAAGCGGCGAAAACCAGCTCGACAAAATTCTCGTAGGGCGGGATTCTTTCCCGCCGATTTGATGATGGCACGTATAGAAACATATTTGACAAAATTCTCGTAGGGCGGGATTCACATCCCGCCGATCTGATGATGGCACGTATAGAAACATATTTGACAAAATTCTCGTAGGGCGGGATTCCTTCCCGCCGATCTGATGATAGCACGTATGAAAACGTGCTCGACAAAATTCTCGTAGGGCAGGATTCTTTCCCGCCGACCTATGATGGCGCATATAGAAATGCGCCCTACGAAAAAAATGATGACGGTTTCCCCTTTTTTTGTTGAAAACATGTTCAACAAAATTCTCGTAGGGCGGGATTCTTTCCCGCCGATTTGATGATGGCGCATATAGAAATGCGCCCTACGAAAAAATGATGACGGGATTTTCCTTTTTTGTTTTGGCGTGTATGAAAACATGTTTGGCAAAATTCCCGTAGGGCAGGATGTGAATCCCGCCTTTTTAATTGCTGTACGTATAAAAAGAGTCATTCAAAATCAATGTTTTCAATTGAAATGGGAATTCCTGTCCTTCCCCAATTCTCCGGATATAAATCTTGTGAGACAAAATCATGGAAACTCGAAAATTTATACCCATTGGGGTCATTGGAAGCACCATGCTTTACAGGATTCCAATGAATATAATCTAAATGCCTTTTCATATCTGTTTCATCACGGATAATGTGATCCCAAAATCTCTTTTGCCATAATGAAGTGGGATTTGTGATGCTAAAAGCGGATTTATAGTTCAATGTGTAGTTTCTTTTAAAGCAATGAATTACTTGTGAGAAATTCCCATTTTCATTTTCCATTTTTAGGATCCAATGAAAATGATCTGGCATAAGAACATATGCATAGAGATCAAATTTATGAATTATTTTTACTTTTTCAAGTGTTGTGAAATAGAGTTGAATGTTTTTCAGATTATTGAAATATGGAAAGCGGTTTTTTGTTACAACCGTAATAAAAATATATGAATTAGGGATGTAATATCGGTGGTAGTGCGGCATAGGTTAATTATTACTCCCTTCTTTTTTGGCGTGTATAGAAACATGCTCGACAAAATTCCCGTAGGGCGGGATTCTTTCCTGCCGATTTGATGATGGCGCATATAGAAATGCGCCCTACGAAAAAATTGATGACGATTTCCCCCTTTTTTGTTTTAGCGCGTATGAAAACATGTTTGACAAAATTCCCGTAGGGCGGGATTCTTTCCCGCCGATTTGATGATGGCGCATATAGAAATGCGCCCTACAAAAAAAATGATGACGGGATTTCCCTTTTTCTGTTTTGGCATGTATGAAAACATATTCGGCAAAATCCCCGTAGGGCGGGATTCTTTCCCGCCGATTTGATGATGGCGCATATAGAAATGCGCCCTACAAAAAAATGATGACGGGATTTCCCCTTTTTTGTTTTGGCGCATATAGAAACGCGCCCTAAATTACACCTAACTCTTTTCCGACGGTCTTGAACTCCTCGAGCCCCCGATCCAGGTCATCTTTGCTGTGAGCGGCGGAGATCATCACGCGGATGCGCGCTTTGCCCTGCGGAACAGTGGGATAACCGATGGAGGTGGCGAAGATGCCACGCTCGAACAACCGTTTGCTGAAATCTTGGGCGAGCTGTGCTTCACCCAGCATGACGGGGGTTATGGGGGTCTGGCTGTTCCCAATGTCGAAACCCATGCCGCTCATTTCCTTTTTGAAGTACGCCCCATTTGCCCAAAGCGTATCCACCAGTTCTGTAGATTCTTCGAGCAGGTCGATTGCGGCGATGCATGCTGCCACATCAGGCGGAGTGACCGCACTGGAGAAAAGGAAAGGTCTGCCGCGTTGGGTCAGCCATTCCACCACGTCGGCATTCCCCGAAACCACGCCCCCTACTACGCCAAAAGCTTTTGAAAATGTTCCCACTTCGATATCCACTTTCCCGTGCAAATCGAAGTGGTCAACAATTCCACGCCCGCCCTTGCCCAGCACCCCTTCACCGTGCGCATCATCTACCATGAGCAAGATATCATGCGCATTGGCAATCTCATATAACCGGTCGAGGGGGGCGATATCCCCATCCATGCTGAATACACCGTCTGTTACAATCAAAGCGCGCCGGTAGTTGCCTTCATTTTCTTTGATGACCTGTTCAAGGCTCAGGGCACTGCAATGATCGTAGCGGACGATGCGCGCTCCTGAGAGCCGGCAGCCGTCGATGATGCTGGCGTGGTTCAGTTCATCCGAAAAGATCGCATCCTCTTTTCCAACCAGGGCGGTAATGGTGGCGAGGTTGGCAACGAAACCGGATTGGAAGGAGATGGCTGCCTCGGAATGTTTGAACGTTGCCATGCGGCTTTCCAATTCGCGGTGGATGGTCATGGTGCCGGCGATGGTGCGCACGGCTCCAGGTCCGACGCCGTATTCATCCAAGACCTTTTTTGCGCGCTCGACCAGGCGTGGGTGGTTTGCCAAACCCAGATAGTTGTTCGAGCAAAAGTTCAAGACCTGCTTGCCATCCACGGTCAACCAGGCACCTTGCGCGGAGCCCAGCGTGCGAATGTTGTTATAGAGACCAGCGCTTTTTAGATTTTTCAGTTCTTTTTGGATCCATTCAAACCTGTTCGCCATGTTCACCTCGATTTTCGTAGTGGATTTGAAACCAGATTTCAAGGGGATTATACTTCCCCAGCTATATGGCACAAGTAACCTAATTCAGTAAGTTTTGCCTGAAATTGTTCTATTCCTTTTCGGTCAATGCTAAGGGTGGAGGAATTTATCTCCTCAATGATATATTTTTTCAATTCGGATTGCTTGATTTTGAGAAGCACCTTCTCATCATCGATGTGCAGCAATATGGCAGGCTGGATGGTGGCGAACTTTTCCTCTTCTTCGAAATGCTGTAAAGCACTGAATAACCCTGATACGGTCTCTTTGGTGAAATGCTTTTTCAGCAATCCGATCAACTGGTTGACCTGCAGGTCTTGCTGCCTGGCTCGCCACAAAGAAGCAGGGGTTATCTGATATTGATATTCGCCCCGGCGCATCCCTTTCCATTCACAAAAGCGCGCGATCTGATATCGCAAAGAGCGAGAACATGTCGGGCTGATTACCAGATTTCCCTGTGCCAGTGCGTAAAAAGCGCCTTTCTCCTCATCAGGAGCCTCCCGTATCTCGTGCAGGGCTTTCTTCCGCTCAGACCATCGGAAACCCAAAACAACTCCGCTTTTCCGGTCGATCGCCAGGTCGCATAATCCGAGACCATATAAAATGGTGGCAATGAAAAAGCGAATGAACTTCCCTTCTACTTCATCCCAGTATTCGAAACCTTGTAAAAGCTCGCCTGTTTGGCGATCTTGTATAAACCATGCATCCATGTCCCCTGCCACTCGCAAGAATTCCGGTTGATTGGTTTTGATATCTGCAATGGTCGCATCCAGTTCCCACCAGGTTCCTGATGGAATGAGATCCAGCAGGCCAATCATGCGTTGACGGACGTTCAGAAAATTGATATGCGGATTCTTTCCGAAGTCCAAATCAGACAGCAGCAACACATCGGGAAATATGTGACTGTGTTGCCAGTTTTGCAGCACATCGTAATAACTTTCCACGCGCGGTTTTGTTAAATGCTCTTGAACGGCATCCAGATTGAGTCCGTTTCTGGAATGGTAAAAACCCATGGAGAGCGCTAATTGTTGTACGACTGCAGAAGAGAAAGGGCTCCGCATGGGTTGGATCTCTTGAATTTTCATTCCCATACGCAAGCCCGCCAACACTGTGCAAAGATCATCCAGAATGTAGTCATGTGCACGCTGGATGAGGATACCCTTTGGCAGGACGAACTCTTTCCCTGTTTGGGGTCGGCTCTTTCTTGCTGCCTGATGAAGAAGCTCGCGGATTTCTTCCGGAATATAGGCATATTCGACCGGTTCCGGCTTGGTGTTGAAGAAGGCTTTTCCCATTAACCCGTTATACCAAAGCACTTCGCTCGAATTGGCTGGTTCCCGCTCAGGATGGACACGTTCTCTTCTGCCTGCACCCATCACGCGGATCTCCCCATATTTGCGACTGAATTGTGACCAGGGCATTTTTCCGTCGTTTTTCATGAGGTCCGTGAGGCATGTTTTTGCCGGGTCAGGCAGGGACTGGATGATCTCGAAGATTGTTCCATCCTGGATCGCTGCGGATGAGATTGATTTCAGATCTTGAACGGAAATCTCCGTTGGCAACTCAAACCCCCAGCGCGTAAGAATTGCACGCTGAACATCAGGATCGTGGTTATAGAGCAGGTTCTTTATGGTGGGCATAGTTCGTCATCCCACTCTGATTTTAACCGCAAAAATTAGAAGAAGATTGTTGTTATAATTTTGAGGAGAATTCAACAATCAAAAAGGATCTTAGAATTTATGCAACCTGCTCTACAACAGGGCTTTTTTCAGGGATATCTGGAAGTATTGGGGGCCGAACTACTGCGCGAAGCAGTGGGTGAGGAATCCTTTTCTTTGATCCTTGAAAAGAAAGAGGGTTCATTTGATGAACCATTTGATGCGCAATTTTTTGTTTTTTTCGATGAAGCGCTCCAAAAGAGATATGGGATTGTTGCATCGCGAGGGATAGCGCGTTTGGCAGGTCGCCTGGCTTTTAAAGTTTACAAAGATGGGATCCCAATCTTTGTTGAACGGGGCACTGTAGAAAATCGACTGCTGCCATTTGTCGAGAAGATCACCGCAGTTTTACAGGACTTGATCAGGTTGTTGAAAGAGGACGCTCTGGCTGATCTCGTAACACGGCATATCACCCAAGATGATGCCTGGGCTGTGGAAGGGACTATCCGGCTTCCAAATGGCAGGTTCCTGCAGGTGGGCGATCAGCAATTCTTTATGGGAATGCTGGAAAGTATGCTGGAATGGCTGGACAGCCGGCATGTGTTCCAGGTTAGCCGTAAAACTGATTCGGCTGAATTTCAATCCGATGAAATCAATCTTTTGGTCTCTGGAAAACGATTTGATTAAACGCAGATTTGACAGATCATCGGTTATTGCCTATACTTAACCCGTAAACATCAAGAAAAGGAACAGATCCGGGGAGCCATGAGGTGGCTGAGAGGAAGAGCAAAATCTTCGACCCGTATAACCTGATCCGGTTAATACCGGCGGAGGGAGCATAAAGAAAACGAACTCCCTCGCCAACGAGGGATTTTTTTATGAACAGAGCAGTGATCTTTGCCAATGGGGTCTTGAGGAACTATGCACTCATTCTCCCTTGTTTGCAATCGCGTGATTTTATCATTGCTGCGGATGGGGGATTGAAGCATGTTCATCATTTGAAATTGAAACCAGCATTGATCATCGGCGATCTGGATTCCATCTCCGCTTCTGATCTGGATATTGCTGAATTTCAGCACACCGAGATCATTCGCTTTGAGAAAGACAAAGATGAAACGGATCTGGAACTGGCTATCAAGGCTGCCATGGAACGCGGCTATCGAGAGATCTTGGTTGTTGCAGGGTTGGGGGGGCGATTGGACCAAACCATGGCAAATCTTTTCCTCATGTTGCACCCTGATTTCAAAAAATGCAACATCACTTTCAATGATGGGGTCGAAGAAGTATGTCTTGTCAAAAGAACGTGCGTGATCAAGGGAAATCGGGGCGATATTGTTTCCCTCTTCCCTCTGCAGGGTGATTGCGAAGGGGTGAAAACCGAAAATTTGAAATATCCTCTGCAAAATGAAACCCTCACCCAATACAAGACGCGCGGTATCAGCAATGTGATGACCGCTCCCAAAGCGACTATCTCGATTTCCAAAGGGATCGCTTTATGTGTTCATACATATAAGATGATGTAGATGTAAAGGAGAGACGATGAGAAAGAAAATTGTCATTTCAATAATTGTTGCTGCACTCAGCAGCATGTTCGTTCTCAGTGCGTGCAAGGGTGCGTCGGCAACCGATATGGAGCAGCGTACTCTGACCGTATTAACCCACGATTCTTTTGCCATCAGCGAGACGGTGATCGCTCAATTTGAGCAGGAAAATAATGTGGAGGTTAATTTTGTTCTCAGCGGAGATACGGGCAGCGCTTTGAACAAGATCATCCTGACCAAGGATGCTCCACTGGGTGATGTTTTTTATGGGGTAGATAATACCTTCCTTTCCCGCGCTTTGGAAGAAGAAATCTTTGAATCCTACAATTCACCATTGCTGTCGGAGGTCCCTGAACAGTTTCGATTGGACGACCAGAACCGTGCCCTGCCAGTGGATTATGGAGATATTTGCATTAATTATGACAAATCATATTTTGCAACCCGCAATCTCACCATTCCGCAGAGCCTGGATGATCTCTTGAAGCCAGAGTACAAAGGGTTATTGGTGGTGGAGAATCCGGCAGTATCTTCTCCCGGATTGGCTTTCATGCTCGCTACCATTGCACACTTTGGAGAGGATGGCTATCTCGACTACTGGCGGGCATTGAAGGAGAATGGTGTGGTGGTTGTTAACGATTGGAGCGCAGCTTACTATACTAATTTTTCCGCTTCATCTGGTAAAGGTCCTCAACCTATGGCGGTTTCTTATGCTACCAGCCCGGCTGCTGAAGTGATCTATGCTGCCGAAGCGTTGGAAGAAGCGCCCACCGCATCCATTATTGGCGAGGACACTTGCTTCCGCCAGATCGAGTTTGTGGGTATCCTGCAAAACACTCCCAATCGCGACCTGGCTGAAAAATTCGTGGATTTTATGCTGGATGTGTCTTTTCAGGAAGATATCCCTCTGAACATGTTCATGCTGCCGGTGAACAGGAATGCTCAGTTACCGGAGGAATTCGTCAACTACATCCAGATCCCCGACGCTCCAGCCGCATTACCTTACGAACAGATCTCTGCATCGCGCGAAAGCTGGATCGAGGATTGGCAAGAAGTGGTCTTAAAGTAAGGCAATATGCTCCATTTCACCAAGCGGCGGATCTTTTTTCTTCTCGGGTTGATTACCACCCTGTTTCTAGCAGCATTCTATGTGCTGCCGCTTGGTGTCATCCTTCAAAAAGCGTTTGAGGGATTCCGCGCATTCCTCCTTGTTGATGGGTTGCTCAAAAAGATCGGCAGCCCATTGGTCTTTACTGTTTATCAGGCGGGGTTATCCGTCCTTTTGACAGTCGTGGTGGGTCTGCCGACCGCCTATGCGTTTTCCCATTTTGATTTCAAGGGAAAAAATTTTTTTCGCACAGCAGTCACATTACCTTTTATTCTGCCCACGGTGGTGGTAGCGGCTGCTTTTAACAGTCTGCTGGGATCGAATGGATGGTTGAACTTGTTGTTGATGCGTGTTTTCCATGTGGAAACATCGCCCCTTCAGATCATGAACACTTTGATCGTTATCCTGCTTGCTCACGTTTTTTACAATACCTCGGTGTTCGTGAGGGTGGTGGGAGCTGCCTGGGCGCAATTGGAAACCGAGCAGGAACAGGCAGCCAGCGTTCTTGGCGCAAATGCCTGGCAGCGTTTTTATTGGATCACGCTCCCGCTCTTGAAAAAATCCATCGTTTCCGCCTTACTGATGGTGTTCCTGTTTGATTTCACCAGTTTTGGGGTCATTTTGCTGCTGGGCGGTCCTGCCTATAATACGCTCGAAGTGGAGATCTATTTGCAAACCACGCAGTTGCTCAATCTGCCTTTGGCGGGAGTTTTAAGTGTTGTGCAATTGCTTGTGACCTTTTTGATCTCCTGGTCTTTGCTGCGCGACACGCACACCGGCGTGGTGACTTTTTTACCGGACGTCAAAAATGAACGCATCAAGAAACCAGCCACTGGACAACAGAAGATTCTCCTTGCGTTGCTGCTGATATTCCTGTTCCTTTTTTTTGTCTTGCCTGAGATCAGTTTGTTTTTTCGTTCTGTGGTGATGGTGGATACAGCCGGAACAGCAAAATTCACTGCTGATTTTTATTATGAGCTCTTTCAAAATACCCGTGCTTCGCTTTTGTACGTTTCCCCTTTCAGAGCATTGAAAAACTCTCTCAGTTATGCTCTGGTAACCATGGTGTTGGCGGGTATATTGGGCGTCATGGCTGCTTATGGATTGTTGAATTCCAAACGGGTCAAACTGCTGCGCGCATTGCTGATCCTGCCATTGGGAACTTCTTCGGTTACGCTGGGATTGGGTTTTCTGCTGACTTTCACCGGCGTAAGCTTGTTTCAGCGGACTCCCCAAATTTTGATCCCCATTGCCCATACCCTGGTAGCGCTGCCGGTTGTCATCAACACGCTCTACCCGGCTTTTTCTGCCATTCCGGAGAATTTGCGCGATGCCGCTGGAAATTTGGGAGCAGCTCCACTGCAAATACTGAGCAAAATCGACCTGCCTCTCGTTCGTCGTTCGATACTGGTTAGCGCACTGTATGCGTTCATCCTTTCGCTGGGAGAATTCGGTGCTACTTCCTTCTTGACCCGTCCCGAATACCCAACCATGCCGGTGGTTATCTATCGTTACCTGAATCTTCCAGGTGTTTTGAATTATGGACAGGCGATAGCTATGGCTTGTATTTTGCTGGCTGTTTGTGCGCTTTCCATGCTTTTTATGGAACGGCTTTTATTGAAGGATAAAAAATCATGAAAGAAACCTGCTTGTCTATCCGTGCTGTGAGTAAGGATTATGAAGGTGTCCCTCTGTTGAGAAAAATTGATCTCGACCTGCATGAACAAGAGACATTGTGTTTGCTGGGTCCTTCAGGCAGCGGCAAGAGCACACTATTGCGCATTATTGCAGGATTGGAGCGGGCGGATGAGGGAAATATTCTTTGGTATGGAATGGACATTTCCGACGTAGCGGTAGAAAAACGCAATTTCGGTCTGATGTTTCAGGATTATGCGCTTTTTCCGCATATGAATGTGGCAGAGAACGTCGCCTTTGGCCCGCGCATGCGGGGTTGGAAAGCGGAAGCGGTTCAAGAACGGGTGGAACAGACTTTACGGATCGTCCGCATGGAGAAATTCCGCGATCGCCAGGTTGTGGATCTCTCGGGGGGAGAGAAACAGCGGGTGGCTCTGGCACGCACCGTCGCGCCCAACCCTGACCTCTTAATGTTGGACGAACCTCTGGGTGCACTGGACAAAGCGTTGCGGGACGAATTGGGTCAGGTGCTGCATGAAATCTTGAGAGAGTTGAAAATTCCGACCGTATATGTAACCCATGACCAGGAAGAGGCGTTCACAGTGGGAGATCGAGTGGCAGTGTTGAACTTTGGAAAGATCCTGCAATTGGGCACTCCCGAGGAGATCTACTCTTCTCCGGCTTCCTTGTGGGTTGCTGGATTCCTCGGTTTTTCCAATCAGGTGCCTGCCAGGGTCATTCAACGGAATCCTTTGCAGGTTTCTACCAGTATGGGGAATTTCTTCGTTGAACATGATAGCCGGGAAAGGTTTGCGGAAAGGGATGATGTGATACTGGTCATCCGACCGGAGGCAATACGCTCTGCTCCAAAAATGAATGGACAAAATCTGCTCAGCGGCTTGATAAGAGACTCCCAATTCCGCGGTGATGGCTACCGCTTGACGTTGCAGATGGAAAACGACCTCATTTTCCACTTTCACGATACCATGCGTAGAGACCGTGGGGATAGGATCTCGTTTGAAATTCCCCCCTCTGCTATTTTATGCTATCCTGCCCATGAAACAGAAGATCACGATCGTAAAGCGCAATGAACGTGGCATCCCTGTTTTTCGCTATACAGGTGAGATATTGCAATCAACAAAAAAGGGATTGTTGATATCTGCCGTCTTCGGTCTCCCTCAGGTCAATTTGCGGGTTGCTGCCCTCTTGCCAGGTGATTTGTTCGAAGAGTACTATTTTTACGATAAATGGTTCAATATCTATCAGGTGCATGCTGGCAACACGGAGCGTATCAAAGTCTGGTACTGTAACATCTGCCGCCCCATGCAATATCTGGATGACCGGATTGAATTTGATGATCTGGCTTTGGATCTGCTAATAACTCCCAATGGCAGGCAATATATCCTGGACAGGGATGAGTTTTGTGCCCTTAAGATCAGTCGAAAAGAAATACGCCTGGCACTGGAAGGGTTGAGAGAGGTGCAGGCGTTCTTCAAAGAAAATTCCGTACCCCAGCCGGGGATGTTCTTATAAGATCCTCTATCCGCTGGTAAGCGGGCGGACCACAAAGCGCCAGATGATCCATCCGATAAGGAGCACCACCACGACGACGATTACAATGGGGATTGCAATGGCGATGATGGATATGCCGGTAGAAGCCACATCCTCCATGACGCTGACCGGGGCATTTCCCACGCCGGCTGTGCCAGCCGCGACCGCCGGGCGCACTGCGGCTGTTTTCACCAGGTTGACACTGCCAGAAATCAGCAATCCCAGCGCCAGTGATAACACGGGATGAATATCGGTAATGATATTTGCGCTGGAGGCAAACAAAATGGCGCCGGCGGTAGGACGCACCAAGCTCTGCACCACATCATTGACATGATTGACCACTGGAACTTTATCCAGAACTGTCTCGACCAGAGTCAGAACGATCAACAGACCGATGGTCCACCAACTGGTCAATGCGTTCCATGGCTCCTCTAATTGGATCAGGTTGGTAAATTTAGCCAAGAGGGCTGTGATCAGCAAAGGAATATAAGCATTCAACCCTGCGCTGGCTGATAACCCAAAAGCCGAAAAGACCTGTAATAACGCGCTCATGAAATTCTCCTGATTATTTATTAATCATATACGGAAAAATTGAAAAAAGTGTTCGCATTCTTAAGTTTGCCATAAACGAGAATTGAAAAAGTGCGATGCCAAAACCAAGGCATAGTACGGGAAGCGCACCCCGCATGGTTAAAAACGTGCCTTCTTGGTGTGTCAGAATCACCAGCAAGATGGTGTACAACAAACCGATCAAGACCAGCGCAGTGGTGACGCTGGCGATTCCTGCCAGGTTGAACAGGAAAGCACTTTTGTTGTATGGAAATAGAATCAAGACGCTTTCGCACAGGAACAAGAAACCGACTTCCTTCCAATCCTTGAGAAGAGCAACGCTTTCGCTTTTTTCCCATAAAACGATGTTTACAATGGTCATGATGATCAGAGAAAAGACCATACCCATTCCAATACCGCTCAGGAAGCGTATTGTATTGGATGGTTTATACAGGAGTTGTTGTTGCAACACCTCGTAAAAGAAAGAATTGCTGCCATCAATTGCCCAAACAAGGAAGAAAAATAAGAACAGGATCAGAATAGCCTTTTTCGGAATACCAGTTCTTCTTCCCCTGGTGATGAAGAATACCAATCCCAATAACGCTGAAAGGTAAGTTCCGGTGCAGCGACTGCAAAGCGGGAACTGCTGATCATTCAAATGAAAAGAGTGAGAGGGTAACTGGTGGCAAATCGCGGACCCCAGCCAACGGATCTTTTCCATGAATTCGTTGGGAGCGTCAATGAATACGGTGAACACGAATGCCGCACAGAAAAAAAGGATCGCAACGATTCTCAACCAGGGTTGTCTTTTTTCCATTTCTTGCCTTGAAAAATGCATTATAGATGATACCTGGAGCGGATGCAAGTATTCAATTTCTACGGTAAAATCTCTGTACATTGGAGACAATATGAAAAAGAATATACTACTTGTCTTATTGCTGGCGATGCTTCTGGCTGCCTGTTCCTCAGGCGCAGCATCAGCGGAAAAGGATGAACCAACTCTTACCGCGACAGAGCCAGCCCCAACCGATACCCTTGAACCAACGCTGACGCCCACCCCTGATTATCCGCTAGAGGGAAGGGGACCTGTCGATTTCCCGGAGAATGTGAATCCTCTTACCGGGCTGGAAGTGGTGGATGCGCAGACGCTGGCAGAGCGTGTGGTCGCTGTGAAGATTGAGAACCTTCCTCGAGATCACCGACCGCAATGGGGCTTGGATGCGGCTGATCTTGTGTATGAGTACTATACTGAGTTCGGCAGCACGCGTTTTGTTGCTCTTTATCATGGCAATGTTCCTGAGAAGGTCGGACCGGTGCGCTCTGCGCGTTTCTTTGATATTCAGGTGGTGCAGAGCTACAAAGCAGTCTTCCTTTTTGGAAGCGCTTATTCAGCAGTATATTCTCGCATGTGGAACAGTGACATCAGTTCGCGCCTTGTTGTGGAAGGTACCTCTACGTACCCGGCTCTTCATCGTGAATCGGTGGATGGTGAGAATATGCTCTTTGCCGACCTCACCCAATTACCGGCTGCGCTTACCAAGATCGGCGTGAATAATTCCCAACAAGATCTAAGCGGGATGTTCTTCCGCAAAACCTTGGATGTGAGCGGTTATCCTGCCACGCAGGTCATCGTTCGTTTTTCGACCGCGGTTTACAACAGTTGGGATTATGACAGCGCGAGTGGGAAATACGTGCGGTCGGTCGATCAGGTGAATGCTGCATCTGAAACTGATGAAACCTATGACGTTCTGACCGATCAGGCTACCGGTGAAGCGATCAGCGCCGATAATGTAGTCATTCTGTTCGTGCCTTACAGCTACTATGTCAAGAATGCTACGGAAGAGGTGATGGAAGTGAACATGCTGGGCAGCGGTGATGCCTTGATTGCCCGTGACGGGCAGATCTTCCCCGTTTTTTGGCAGCGTGAAACAACCGCTTCGACACTGACGTTGGTAGATGCTGAGGGAAATGCCTTCCCGTTCAAGCCGGGCAATACCTGGTTCGAAGTGGTTGGTGCCTCTTCATCGCAGATTCAAAATGGAAATTCCTGGCGTATTACGCATGCCATTCCATGAAAAGTCAAGGATATGATAACCCAATAGGAACCTCTCAGACGCTATCCTAAGGAAGAGGAGGTGATGTACACCATGTGTTATGGTAAACCCAAAGCTGCGGCATCCCTCCTCAAAGTCCTCTAACAGGATGCCGCAGCAAACAACAGGAAAACCGCTCAGCGTTAAGCTGGGCGGTTTTCTGTTTCTGCCAGAGGTGTTGGAATTGGATTCACCAGGGTGCGTTGGATGGGCGGATGATATTCAAACTCCAATAATTGCGCAATACAGTTAAGATCGAATTTTCCAACAGCGTGCTTTTATTCAAAGGGTCAATGCCCAATTTGTAGTTGAAGTCGTCTACGTTCAGTCCATATGGTTCGTAGCTGGTTGACCATTCCCATATGGCGTAATTCCATCCCTCTTGTTCGAAAAGAGACAGGAGGTCATACAGGTAATTGGCAGCACCGGGCACCCACCGCTTTACCCCGAACTCGTTGATTGCCACGGGGACTTTGTGCTTTTGTACGTATTGGCGAACGGGTTGCAAAAGGGAGGAAAGATAGTTTTTGTCAAATGCTTCCTCCTTCCCATCGTAATCCACATCAAATGTTCCCGGATAGCGGTTTTTCCCATCTTCATTTTGGTGGGTATACGTGTCATAGGGCATATATTGGTGGACATCGTAAACGATATTGATCGAAGCCGCCGGGATCAAATATGAGAGCCATGCGATGCTGCTGTATCCGTCTGCTCCTATCAGAATAGGTATTTTTTCGTCCACCTCACGAATGGCATTGACGATTTGAGGATAGAGAGTGGACCAATCTGCTATCGTGCCACTATAAGAACGGAAAAATTCTTTTGGGGAATCGATGCCGTATAGAATGTCTGCAGCGTTGGGTTCCACCATCAGCTCGTACCCCACTACAATGCGATTCCCGTGGTAACGTTCAGCAGTGTACTGCCACATCGCTACCCACGCGGCTTGGGCTTGAGGATCGCTCCAGACCGCGTCGTTGAAGTAGCCGTCATAGTCGTGCGTATCCGAACAGCACAGGCTCCATTCTGCTTTTCCAGGACCGGTGCGAAAAGCGATCGTAGCGAACATATCCGCTTTCTCGATCATTTCCAGCATGCGATCCAGATTTCGCTGCACCTCTTCGTCCACTTGATAGGGAGGGTTCTCGGTGAACAAGCCCGGCGCAGAGATGACCACATAATTGGCACCCAGGGAAGCCAGCAGGTCAAAGTCTTCCTGAGTGAAAGGTGGTCCAACGCTCCCGCTGCCCTTGAAGGTGCCATCCACTGCGGGGATCACCACTGCCTGCCAGATGTTTGCGCCGCGCAGCATGGGTGTTGCCCTCGTCCACAGGTCAATTTTGTTCCTGACCTCGGAAAGCGAATTTTCCAGATCGGCAAGGGATGTCAGCAGAGGTTGAGTTGGCGTTTGGTTTTGTTCGACGGATTCTGCGTAGGTGACCAATTCTGGTTTGTAGCAGCAGGACAGGAAGAAGGGGATGATTAAAAAGAATAACAATGAGCTTGATACTTTCATCAGCCCTATTATAGTGTGATTCATTCCTTTTCTTTGAGTCAGCCGTCTGCTTCACGCCAAAGCAGCGTGAATTAGGTAAAATGATAAAAAGTATGATCGCGGAGAACGCAATGAAAAATCACCAACTCGTCTTCATTGGATTGCTTGTTGCAGGTTTATTGTTGACTGGATGTGAAGAAGGGCGGACGATCCAAAGTGATCATCCTGAAGAAACGGGCACGCTGGATATTTTTCAAGCGGGATTGATCGAGAGTGAGCGAACGCACTTGGAGCAATTTGATACAGCGACGCAATATACTCTGCACCTTACTTTTCATGAACCATTCACGGAGATCGTTGGTCGGGAGCAGGTTATTTACTTTAACAACGAAGATGTACCGTTCGAAGAAATCTATCTGCGCATGTTCCCCAATAACTCTGGAGATACCATGGTCGTAACTCAAATTCTTGTGGACGGCGAAGAAATACCGGTTCAAACCGCATATAAGAACAGCGCTTTACGGGTAGCACTGCCTGCGCTCCTCCAACCGGGGGAAAGCGTTGTCCTCGATCTCGTTTATACGATACAGATTCCGACCGATTTTGGCGGAAATTATGGTCTGTTCAGTTATAGCGACGGAATTTTGGCTCTCGACCAGGTTTATGCCATCATCCCAGTTTATGATGACGAAGGGTGGAACGTGGAGGAGCCAGCGCCGAATGGCGATATGATCTACACCGATCCGGCTTTTTTCACTGTGACCGTTGAAGCCCCGGCAGACCTGGTAATCGCAGCCACCGGTGTGCTGGTGGAAGAGCACCAGACGGATGAGGGAAAAGCCCAGACCTTTGTGGCTGGTCCTGTGCGCGATTTTTACCTGGCTGCCAGCAAACAATATGCATCGGTGAGTGAACAGGTCGGCGAAACCCTGGTTACCAGTTATTTTCCGGAGGGTTACGAAGAAGGTGGAGAATTCGTTTTGGATGTGGCAGTGAATGCGTTACGATCTTTCAATGAAAGACTGGGCGTGTATCCGTATACTGAACTCGATCTGGTGGGTACGCCCATGCAAGCTGCCGGGATGGAATATTCCGGTATTGTGGCGATGAGCACCCAATTCTATGCTCTTGAAGCGACCTTTTCCGGCGTCCCTGCTTTTACGTATCTTGAATCTGCCACTGCGCACGAGGTTGCTCACGAGTGGTTCTTCAATATGATCATGAGCGATCAAATCGATGAGCCGTGGATCGACGAGGGCATGGCACAATTTCTCACCTCTCTCTATTATGAGGATAGATATGGGGTCGCTGCGGCTGAAAGGTATCAGGAATCGTGGAGTTCTCGATGGAGTCGGGTTGATTTCAAGCCCATGCCAATCGATTTGCCGGCGCAGGATTATACGGAAGCGGAATATGGAGCCATCATATACGGACGCGCCCCGCTCTTCATCCAAAGTTTGCGCGATAACATGGGTGAGGACGCCTTCATGGAATTTTTGAAAGCCGCTTTTTCTTCGTTCAAATGGGAGATTCTTAATACGGGTGATTTCCAGGCTCTGGTGGAAGAAACATGTGGCTGCGATTTGCAAGCGCGCTTTTCGAATTGGGTCTTCGACAAGTAGATCGTAGAAAATATCTGATGATCGCTGTTCTCATGAGATTGCAATGCCATCCTATGACTGTTTTGTAGGAATGGGGAATGGTGTATTGCACATCATTTGCAGACGTTTCTTGAAATTATCTGCAAATCGCTGTTCGCGTGTGGAAAAATCTTTGAGGCAGAGCATTAAATCAGGAAAGATTCACAGAATTGAAAAAAAGGAAATATCTTCAAATGTATAATGGGACTATTCGAAATCAGTGAAAGGAGATTTTATGGGTACAGTAAATCGAAAGCGCGATACGCAGCATTGGATAATGGATTACTTGATCAAACAAACCGGGAGATATCAGCACTATGCGTATGACGTAAAGACCTTTCCTCCTGATGTGAAATCTTACAAGATGATTCCACGGGTGATGGAACGGTATGGCAGGCATCGGGAAGAAATGGCAAAGGCTGCCGAAGCTGCCGGGCATTATGAAACAGCGGGAGAATTGTATTTTCTTGCCAGCGATAAATACAAGCTGGCGCAACATGCTATCTATGAGGATGACAATCAGGAAAAGATCTATCTGCATGGGAAAGTGGTGGAGTGCTTCATGAAAGCAGCTGCCTATGCGCCCAATCCGATCGAATTGGTCGAGATCCCATTTGAAGATAACTACATTCAGGGCGTTTTGCATTTGGTGCCGGGAGGGAAGAAAGCTCCCACGGTCATTTTCGCTCCTGGAATGGATATGACCAAAGAATCCACGCTTAATCCATTCCATCATCCTTTCGTCACACGAGGAATGAATTTTCTGGCTCTTGATGGACCGGGGATAGGCACCAGCAACATCCGCAAAATCCACGTTACCCCGGATAATTATGGAAAAGCCGGAACGGCTGCCATAGATTATCTGAGCACAAGATCCGAAGTGGATATAGAGAAGATTGGAGTGTCGGGATATTCCTTTGGCTCTTATTGGGGGATGCAGATGGCAGCCGCTGATAAAAGAATCAAGGCGGTGGGAACTGCCGCTGCTTGCTATGGTCCTATGACTTCGATCTTTGAAGAAGAGACCCCTCATTTCAAGCAAGTTTTCATGTACATGGCTGGATACGAGGATGAGGATGAATTTGACAAAATGGCTTCTCAGATGCGCCTGGATGATGTTGCCGGCAAGGTAACCTGCCCCTGCCTCATCGTGAGCGGTGAATACGACCCGCTGGCGCCTCTGGAAACTGTGATTGATGTGTTTGATCTGGTTTCTGGTCCAAAGGAACTTTGGGTTGTCGAGGATGAGTTTCATACCCCACGCCACGGTGAGTCTTTCGGCGGAGCGGATTTTTACGGCATACTGGCAGATTGGATTAAGGACGCTTTGAACGGTAAATATGCAGCAGGTTGGGATAAACGTATCATGATTCGCAAGATGAGCGAAGGACCCTATTCGAAAGAAGCGCCCTATGTAGCCCTTCCGGAACGGGTCAGTGTTAAGTATGGTGGACATACAGAACAGCAACTGGGTCCGGGTGGCATAAGGAAAAAGTAGGTTCGGCATAGAATCTTGTGCTTGTGTCGAAAGAGAGGTTGTCCGGGTAGATGACCTCTCTTATTATGTACAGGAGGGAGGCTGACGGTTGTCTGATGGACAACCCATAGGAAAGGAAGGAAGACAAAGGTTCCACTGTTGTTCAAGGTTTTGGATGTCACCAAAGGAAGATAAGCAACGTGATTTTCAGAGGCCGTTGTCTGAGAATTTAAAAATCCAGCCACTGGCTGGATTTTTAATGCCCCAGGAGGGACTCGAACCCCCAACCTAGGCGTTAGGAGTGCCTCGCTCTCTCCATTTGAGCCACTGGGGCAGGTGTGATTGAATTATAGCATTGGCAAATGAGGCTGGCAAGAAAGGTTGTGACACCTGTGGGTTTTTCTTACGTATATAGTGAAGAAGATATCTTTGAGTTGGAAGGTGAGCCACGATGGAAAATGCAGTTGAAGTAAAAGGATTGAAAAAGTTTTATAAAGATGTGAAAGCAGTGAACGGAGTGGATTTTACTATCCAGAGTGGGGAAATTTTCAGTTTGCTGGGTCCCAACGGCGCAGGCAAAACGACCATCATCAATATGTTGACCGGACTTTTTCCTCCCAATGCAGGAGATGCGCTGATCTTTGGTCATTCTATCCAAAAAGAACCGTTAAAAGCGAAAGCGTTGATGGGGGTGGTGCCGCAGGAGATCGCCCTGTACGAAGACCTTTCTGCCAGAGAGAATCTGGTGTTCTGGGGAAAATTGTATGGCTTGCGGGGAAAGCAGTTGCAGACGCGGGTGGATGAAGTGCTCGAGTTGATCGGATTGCGCGACCGCCAGCGCCAACGAGTCTCCAAATATTCCGGTGGGATGAAACGCAGGGTAAATATCGGGATCGCGCTGCTGCATTTGCCCAAGTTGGTGATCATGGATGAACCCACGGTAGGCATCGATCCACAAAGCCGCAGGCACATTCTGGATAATGTGCTGCAATTGAACAGCCAGGGCATGACTGTGCTGTATACCACGCACTACATGGAAGAAGCCCAGGAATTATCTACCCGTATTGCCATCATGGATCAGGGTAAAGTCGTGGCAAGTGGAAGGCATGCAGATTTGGTGAAGTTGGTAGGCGAACAGGATCGCGTAGAGTTGACCCTCAGTCAGGATGGAGAAAAAGTATTAAAGGCATGGAAGAAAGTGCTGGGTGTTTCAAAGATCGATCAGGATGGTGAAAAAATCACTTTGTTGGTCAGTGACAGCAACGCGGTATTGCCCGAGCTTTTCAAGATTGCTCATCAACAAAATGCCCGCATCGCCTCCATAGCAATTCATGAGCCCAACCTGGAAACGGTGTTTCTGCACCTGACCGGGAAAGCGTTGCGCGATTAGGGGGGAACATGAGAAAAATATTTACGATCGCCTGGAAAGATCTGCTGCGTTCGATACGCAGCCTGTATTTTATTGGAATATCTCTGATTGCGCCGCTGCTGCTCTCTTTTCTTTTTTCTGCAGCCTTTGGGGGCGGGGGTGAGAGCACTGCCATTTCAAATATTGCTATCGCTTTTGTAAACCAAGATGCTCCCCCTCAGGGCAGTCCGAACCTGGGTGAAACTGTGTATGAAATTTTCCATTCAGCAGGGTTGAAAGATCTGATCACTTTGCATGAGGTTGCCAGTGAAGAAGAGGCATTGCAAGGGATCAACGAACAGGATTTCAGTGCGACGGTCATCGTTCCGGCTGATTTTTCTCAGGTCGTGAGCGGGCAAGGAGGAACAACCCGCCTGCGGGTCATCTACGACCCGGCTGAGAATATTGCTCCCCAGATTCTTGAAAGTATCACTGCTACCATTGCGAATGAATTTTCTTCCTCAAAGATCATGGTCTCTTTGGCAGTAGAAGAATTGCAACGCCGCGGAGGGCAAGCCAGTGAACAATTCTATACGGATTTGGTGGCTCGTATCACTGCGCGGTCAGAGAGCCAATCTGGCGTAACTTCTCCCCTGCTGACCGTCTTGAATCCGCAGGGGCAGAGGGAGGAAGCCAGGGATGAAATGCAGCAGATCATTTCCATCATTATGGTGGGGATGATGATCTTTTTCGCTTTTTATACCGGTGCCGCAACGTCAGAGTCTTTGCTGCAAGAAGAAGAAAAAGGCACCCTGGCACGAAAATTTGTTTCACCCACACCGGTGAGAGACATTCTGGCGGGCAAGTTCCTGGGCGTTTTGATCACCCTGGTCGTTCAAATCTGTGTGCTCTTGGTCTTATCCAGTCTTGTTTTTCACATTCAGTGGGGAGAAGCGGGAAAATTCATTCTGGCTGTCATTGCGCTCATCGCTGCCGCAGCCGGTTTTGGATTGCTGCTCATGTCGTTTTTGAACGATTCCCGCCAGACCGGTATCATTTTGGGCGGCGTTATGACCATAACCGGCATGGTGGGAGGATTATTCACCAGTACCATCCAAAATATGCCCGATTTTTTGGGAATATTGAAAAAATTTACTCCCCAGGGCTGGGCATTGGATCTCTGGCAATTGGTATTGAACGGAGCCGGTTATGCAGAGATTTTGTTCCTATTTTCTGTTTTGCTCTGCATGGCAGTGGTTTTCTTCATCATTGCCAATTTCCGCTTTCAAAGACGTTTTGCGAAAAAATAGGATGAAGAGATGAAAAGAATTTTTGAAATCGTTTGGAAGGATATTTCCCAGACATTGCGCAGTCCCATGGCTGCTTTGTTCTTGCTTGCACTACCGCTGATGTTCACCGCTTTTTTTGGAATGATCTTTCAAGGTGTGTCAGATGAAGATGCAGCGCTGGATAAGCCGGTTGTGGCGTTGGTGGGTGAAGAGGAGAGCACAGCGATCCTACCTCAACTGCAATCTCTTCTCACAGAAACCGGTGCGGTGAGCGTTGAAGTGTTTGGGTCAAATGAGTTTCCCGACCCGCTTGCGCTTTTCGAAACGGAAGAAGTGGACGCTGTTTTGTATCTGCCGGAACATTTTCGCTTTTCTCTCCAAGATCTGGCCCCGGCGATCTTATATGTGGATGAGAACAGTAGCAAAGGGCAAACCGTTCTCTACACGATTGAACGGGTTTTCAGTCAGGAACAAGCTCTGTATTCCACTTCTGCAGCAGCAGTTCAAGCTGTCGACGAGCAACTGCCGTATGCCAGCGATCAAGAATACCAGATGGCGTTTGAACAGGTATTGGCAAAGGCAAACCAGGCTTGGAGCCAAAGGGCAGTTACCGTTTCCATGGAAAGAGCTGTCACTGCCACCACGGATCTCTCACGCATCGAGTCAGCCTATGATCAATCTTCCCCTGGCATGCTGGTGCAATTCACCATCAGCGGATTGATGGGCACTGCCGTCATTTTCGTGCAGGAACGGCGAACGAAAACGTTGCAGCGGATGTTGACGACTGCGACCAGCCGCTCTTCGATCATTATTGCCCATGCACTTTCTATGTTCTTTATCATTGTTGTGCAGGAGATCATCTTAGTGTTGAGCGGACAATTCCTGTTCGGGGTTGATTTTTTGCGGGAACCCTTCGCGATCTTGCTGGTGATCCTTGCCTTTGCCCTGTGGGTGAGTGGGATGGGCATCTTGATCGGGGTATTGGCGAAAAATGAGGACCAGGTTGTTTTATTTTCTTTAATTGCCATGTTCCTCTTCACTGCCATGGGCGGTGCCTGGTTCCCTTTGGAAGGGACCAGCCCCGCGTTCTATGACATTGCCCGTTATACGCCCGGAGCTCAAGCCATGCAGGGTTTTCAGAATGTCATCGTGCGCAAGCAGGGATTCTCTTCGGTTCTTGAGCCGGTCGGTATATTGCTGCTGTATGCGGTCTTATTCTTTTCAGCAGCTATCCTTATCTTTAAAAAGAACAAAGAATAAGAAAAAGAAGAAAATCGAGCCCGTATGTCGCATACGGGCTTTTTTCAATTAATAACGGGGTTTATAATCTTTCAAGACAAGGAATTCACATGAGCAAAAAACTGGTTGAATGTATCCCGAATTTTTCTGAAGCTCGCCGTCCGGAAGTAGTAGAGCAGATCGCGCAGGCGATCCTTTCCATTTCCGGAGTGCAGATCTTGGATCGCCACTCAGATCAAGATCACAACCGAACGGTGATCACAATCTTGGGGGAGCCGCACGCTGTGGAAGAGGCGATTTTCGCAGCTATTAAACGAGCGGCTGCCCTGATCGATATGGACCAGCATCAAGGCGAACACCCCCGCATCGGAGCAACGGATGTGGTACCCTTTGTGCCCATCCGTGGTATGGAAATGAGCGAATGTGTGGAGATTGCCCGCCATCTGGCGAAACGGGTGGGGGAGGAGCTTTCCATTCCGGTGTATTTGTATGAAGAGGCTGCAGTGCGAGCCGGGTGGGCGAACCTCGAAGACATCCGGCGTGGGCAGTATGAAGGATTGAAGGAAGAGGTGAAAACCAATCTGGAGCGGAAACCCGATTTTGGACCCGCTGAACTTGGTAAAGCCGGAGCAACCGTGATCGGCGCACGCTATCCGTTGATTGCTTTCAATGTATACCTGACGACGGATGATGTTAACATTGCAAAGAAGATCGCCAGGCAGGTGCGGCATTCTTCGGGTGGATTGCGTTTTGTAAAAGCGATGGGGGTGCTGGTGGAGGGGCGGGCGCAGGTTTCCATGAACCTTACCCATTTCCAAAAAACGCCCCTTGCCCAGGTGGTTGAATTTGTGCGGCGCGAAGCGCAGCGTTATGGAGTGGCAATTCATCACAGCGAAGTGGTAGGGTTAATCCCGCAACAGGCGCTGACCGATGCGGCAGCCTGGTATATGCAATTGGACCAGTACGATGATGAACAGCTTCTTGAGAACAGGCTGATGTCTGCCGCAACGGAACCATCAGGCGATTCTGGAGAGAAAAGTACTTCTTTTTTGGACGAACTCGCCAGTGCGAACCCCACTCCGGGGGGTGGTTCAGCCGCCGCCTGGGCTGTAGCTGAAGCAGCCGCCCTGGTAGCCATGGTAGCCCGTTTGACGGTTGGCAAGAGCAAATATAAAGAGGTCGAGTCGCTCATGTTTTCACTGGTTGAGCAGGCGGAAGAATTGCGGGCAAAGTTGCAGCAGGCGGTGCGAGAAGACGCAGCCGCTTTCGAAAAGGTTATGGCTGCCCTGAAGCTACCCAAAGATACGGAAGAGCAGATCACCTTGCGTCAGAACGCCATCCAGATAGCAACCCTGGAAGCAGCTCGGGTTCCACTTGATACAGCCAGAATGGCATTGGCGGTCATGCAACTTGCGGAAACCGCTTGCAAGGCGGGCAATCTCAATGCGATCACCGACGCTGCCACTGCAGTTCAACTGGCGGCTGCCGGTTTGACCAGTTCAGCCGCCAATGTCAGCATCAATATCGCCGGGTCGGATGACGAAAATACAAAACATGAATTTGAGCGAGAGATAGGATCCCTAAAGCGGGAAAAAGACGCTATACTTAGCCGGGTGGCGCAGAGCGTTATGGATCGTTCACAGATCGCGCTGATCTAAGGATTGTTGCTTCAATGAAAAGACTTTCCGTTGTAACTCTTATCTTGTTCTGCATTGCTATGGGTATGAGCGCCTGTTCTTTCCAAACCAGATCTGGCGCAACAATCGAGACCTCCGTCCAGGTCATTGCCACAGAAACCCCCCTCCCTGCCAACCAGGTATATTCTATGTGGCTTGCGCCATATTTGCCGCAGGGTTTGCAAATTCAGATTGCGCTACCCAGAAACGTCACCCTGGTTGATAGGCAGGAAGAAGCCGATGTCTGGCTGGATATCGGCAGTGACCAACCGATCAGCCAGTGGGTGTATGCGCTGGCTGCTCCATTCCCCACGGTGGCGGATGAAATCTCTTTCCAGGAATTGTTACAGGTTTGGAATGGGCAAGTTCCTGCAGATTCCCCATTACAAAAGATACTGGTGGATGGAAAGACCAAGGCTATTTTTGAAAAAGTTTGGGGCATGCCTTCCAGTTCGAGTGTGGTTCTCACCAGTGAGGAAACCCTGCTGACTGCTGCATGGGGCGAAACAGGCGCCTGGGCGATTATCCCTTTTGAAATGCTGGAAACGCGTTGGAAGGTCATCGCGGTAAACGGTATTGCTCCGATCGATGATGATTTCAATTCCGAAGCGTACGCTTTAAGCGTTTCTTTTTCACTCTTTGGAAAGCAAGAAGATCTGCTGGCTGTCAATGAACGCATTGCAGCCTCTGAGAGCGCGCTGCTCCCTTCAACCAATCGAGATGAGAATAAGATCACAACAGTGGTCGTGACGGGTGTGACAGCCTTGACGCGCGGAACTGCCTTTATGATGGAAAAATATGGCATGACTTACCCCGCCTTGGATATTGGGGATGTCTTGCGTGGCGCGGATATTACCCATATCAGCAATGAGATACCGTTCACCACAACCTGCCCCAACCCCTTCTACAATGCGGAAAATGATGCCAACCTGGTTTTTTGCAGCAAACCTGAATACATCAACTTGCTGGAATCCGTGGGAACGGATGTGGTGGAGTTGACTGGTGATCATTTCCGCGATTGGGGCGCGGATGCCATGTTGTATACCCTGGATATGTACGATGAGCGCGGATGGGAATATTATGGGGGTGGGCGGAATATCGAGGATGGGCAGCAACCCGCCCTTTTTGAACACAACGGTAACAAGATCGCATTTCTTGGTTGCAACGCCAAACCGGAAGGATATGCCACGGCGGATGAGGATTCACCGGGAGCTGTACATTGCGATCTGCAGGTGATAGCTGCAAAAATCAAGGAAGTTAAAGAGCAGGGCTACATCCCCATCGTAACCTTTCAGCATGTTGAATACTACGCGTACACAGCCAGCCCTTATCTGGTGAACGATTTCCATGCTGTAGTAGAAGCTGGGGCGGCAATTGTAAGTGGAAGTCAGGCGCACCAGCCCCATGCTTTTGAATTCTATAAAGGCGCGTTTTTACATTATGGTTTGGGAAACCTTTTTTTTGACCAGTATACCGAGGGCGCAGCTCAACGGCAGGCTTTCATTGATCGGTATATTATTTACGATGGACGGGTGATCAGTGCCGACTTGATCACGATACAATTTATCGATTTAGCCAGATCGCAGTTCATGACCTCAGAAGAACGCCAGGCGTTATTAAGGACCGTGTTCGCAGCCAGCGGATGGTAACGAAAAACAGAACAAGGAGCAATGATGGGCATCTTACCAGATTATAAAATACGGGAATATGCAAAAAAGCAGGCGATGATCGAACCGTTTGTGGATGGGCAGGTGAGAGATGGCAAGATCTCTTATGGTCTTTCTTCGTATGGTTATGATATTCGCGTGGCAGATGAATTTAAAATATTTACCAATGTTCATACCACACTTGTGGACCCCAAGGATTTTGATACCCGCTCGATGGTTGATTTCAAGGGCGATGTGTGTATCATTCCACCCAATTCCTTTGCGCTGGCGCGCACGGTGGAGTACTTTCATATCCCGCGCGGGGTGCTGACCATTTGTGTTGGCAAGAGCACCTATGCAAGGTGCGGGATCATCGTCAATGTGACCCCCTTTGAGCCGGAATGGGAAGGATATGCCACGTTGGAAATCTCTAATACGACCCCCTTGCCTGCCAAAATTTATGCCAACGAGGGCATTGCCCAGGTGTTATTCCTGGAGGGAGACGGAGTGTGTGAAACTTCGTACGCCGATAAAAAAGGGAAATATCAGGCACAACAGAGCATCGTGTTGCCAAAGTTATAGTTTGCTTGTTACTTGTAGTACTGCATATGCATGGCATTTCTGAGATCGCTTAAAGTTCTATCGGCGATCTCGTTTGCTTTTGAATTTCCCTCTTTCAAAATGCTCCATACATATGAGCTATCAGCGCTCAACTGGTTGCGGCGTTCTCGAATCGGGCGAAAATATTCATTCACCAATTCAGTGAGATTTCTTTTTAAACCCGCGGCTCCTTGCTCACCGATCTGGTCGGCAATTTTCTCAGGTTCCATACCAACGCACAGGGAATAGAGTCGTAGCAAGTTGGCGACCTCTGGGCGATTAATCGGGTCATACGTGATATTCCTGTTCGAGTCGGTTTTTGCTTGTCGAATTAATTGCGCTGTTTCATCCTCTGTCATTTTCAAATCGATGGCATTGTGCAAGCTCTTACCCATTTTACGACCGTCGGTTCCCAGCAATATCGGCGCACTCAATAACAGTTCTGGCTCAGGGAAAAATTTCTCTCCGTTGAAATACATGGTGTTTATTCGGCGCGCAATTTGGCGTGTGAGTTCAATATGCGGTAATTGATCTTTTCCACCCGGCACGACGTTCCCCTTGCAGAAAAGGATGTCAGCAGCCTGGTGAACCGGATAGGTCATCATCAAACCGCTGACGGATTTCGTGCCAGAGAACGCGATCTCTTCTTTTACCGTGGGATTGCGTTGCAGTTCTGACATGCTTACAACGCTCAGAAATGGAAGCATAAGCTGGTTGAGAGCAGGGATCATGCTATGACAGAAAATGATTGTCTTTTCTGGTTGAATGCCTACGGCTAAATAGTCAAGAATGATCTCAAAAACGCTTTCTTTTAGTTTCTCGGTTGAAATTCGGTCGGTGATGGCTTGATAGTCTGCCAAAACCAGCCACATCTCTACTCCCCACTTTTGCAGGGTCACCCTGCTTTTTAAAGATCCGAAGTAGTGACCGATGTGGAGGGTGCCGGTAGTCCGCTCGCCAGTTAATGCACGGAATTTTTGGGGTTGTCGTTCGAGTTCATTCCACAATATCGGACTTCTCGCGATACACCCCTTTAAAGAATCGGTCTCGTTACCGGTGCTGAAATCGTAAATATTTTGCATGCAATCTTTTTCCCGTGCTTGTCTTTTGTAAGATTATATTCCATTCATGGCGTTCTGTCTGGGTACAACATGATCAAGAAGTGGTTTGTAACGGAGTTCTGATTACCATTTTTGCAGCAATATTTTTAGTTTATTGACGCAAAATGTGCATTAGCATATACTAATCGCATGAATTTATTACAAGTAAAAAATGACATCTGGGTTAGAGTTATCGGGTTTCGTGGCGGCTGGGGGATGCAGCGCCATTTTATGCAAATCGGTTTTTTGCCGGGGAACACCGCCAGGATCATACGAACCGCACCCTTTCACGGACCGCTTCTGGTAGAAGTAGATGACCGTGAGATCGTGATCGGACGAAAGGTCGCGCGCCATATTTTGGTAGAGGAAATTGCGTGAGATTTGCACTGGTGGGGCAGCCCAACTGCGGAAAAAGCACCCTGTTTAACCAGGTGGCTGGATATAAAGCCGCCACTGGCAATTTTTCAGGGACAACCGTAACGTTCACTGAGACGAAGGTGCACGTGCAGGGTAAGGTGATCGAGCTGGTTGATCTTCCCGGAACCTATTCACTGCTTGGTACCAATCCGGCTGAACGGGTTGTTTTAGATTATCTGGTAAGCAATATGGTGGATGTCATCATCAATGTGGTGGATGCGACCCATCTCGCGCAGGGTTTAACCCTCACTTTGGAACTGCTGGAGTTAAAGCGCCCAACGGTGCTGGCAATCAACATGATGGATGAGGCTTCCAGGCAGGGTGTACATGTTGATGGGGAGGCATTGAGCAGGTTTCTACAAATTCCTGTGCTCCCCATCGTCGCTACCAAAGGGCAGGGTGTGCGGACGGTTTTTTCAACCGCGTACACTATCGGGAAAGATCAAACGAATGCCCCCCGCCAGCTCTATTCTCCTGAATTGGAAGAGCAAATCGACCATCTTAAAAATCTGATAGCGCCGGTCCGTTTGCCGATTGGCAGTGAAGCTTTGGCTCTGAAATTGCTAGAAGGAGATCCTGCCCTTATCGATCAGGTTGGAAAGAAAATCAAGGGTGCTGAAGCGGAGATTCAAAAAGCGGTGGATACGCTTTGCCATATCACCGGCAGGCAGGCGGTGTGGCTGGTGAGCAAAGAACGCCATGACCTGGCTTTGCAAATCTGCGAAAAAGTTTATAAAAAAACCAAAAAACGGTTGACGCTGCGTGATCGTTTGGATGACTATCTGCTGCATCCGTTCTTTGGATATGTGTTCTTGATTGCCATTCTGTTCCTCTTTTTCTGGTCAGTGAACAAGGTCGGTGGAGTCATTGAAGCACCGTTGATCCAACTTTCTGATTATTTGGATGCCAGGTTATTGGAACTCATAGGCAGTGAAGGATTGTTCGCGCAAATCCTATCGGGAGCGTTGCAGGGATTCATGGGCGGTCTGGCGATCGTGTTGCCTTATCTTGTACCGTTCCTGATTGGATTGGGTCTCCTGGAAGATGTGGGGTATCTGCCGCGCATCGCGTTTTTGATGGATTCCCTTATGCACCGCATGGGGTTGCACGGTAAAGCGGTGGTACCTTTCATCCTGGGGTATGGTTGCAATGTAACCTCAATTATGTCAACCCGTATCATGGAAGAAAAGCGCGACCGCTTTCTTTCGGCATTGCTTTCCAGTATGGTGCCCTGTTCAGCCCGCATGGCGATCATCTTTGGTCTGGCAGCTTTTTATCTGGGTCCGGTTTACGGTGTAGGCATTTATATTCTGAATATCGTGGTGATCGCTCTCACCGGTCGTATCATTTCTCATTATCTTCCCGAAGATTCACCTGGTTTGATCCTGGAAATGCCGGTATATCGTTTTCCAACCCTGCGCACCGTAACGGCAAAAGCCTGGCTGCGCATTCGGGAATTCATTGTAGAAGCCTGGCCGCTGTTGATCGTGGGCAGTGTTCTGCTGGCTGTTATGAATCACTATCACCTCGCGCAGATCACTGATGTGATCTTCCGACCGGTTACCTGGCTGTTGAATCTGCCACCGCAGGTTGGGACACCGCTCATCTTTGGCATTCTGCGCAAAGAATTATCGTTGATCATGCTGGGTCAGGCGCTGGGTAGTATGGATTTCAGCCAGGTTCTCACCCAAGTCCAAATGATCAGCTATACCATTTTTGTGGTTTTTTATATCCCTTGTCTGGCAACCCTGGTTGCCATCCGCAAAGAATTGGGCGTCAAAGCTATGGGTGCCATTACCGCGATCACCTTGCTGGTGGCAGTGCTCTCCGCCTTGATTGCGCGCCTGGTCGCAACCCCCATCTTGGGGTAGGGCATGTATTCCCACCGCCATATCGAGTTCTTGAGAATGTCTTGAAAAATTTTTCTGCTTCATCATAGAACTTGAACTTTCTTTCCTGTTGCTTGAATTGGGTGGTATGTGCCAGGCGGTACGAATTCACTTCTTTCAACCCCAATTTCTTATGCAGCATCTCATGATATAGCACATATTCGACAACGTAGAGGGGGATGGCGCTTTGATCAAGATAGCGGCTCACTGTAATGGTATCGGTGTCGGGATGATAATAACCCAGGCGGCGAGTTGCCCGCCTGCTGCTCCAACACAAGCGCGGCTGTTCCAGTTTGCCTTGAAAGTATTCAGCGTTGAGCCTGTCAAAAAGTTGTTGTAGATCGTAATGATCCCCCTTGGTGGAACGTGTCGATTGTCCACCATGTTGCCAGATGGCATCCATGACCTGTTTGTAGGTTGAAGATCGACTTACTTTCCGGATGTGCGCCAGGCTCCTGCGGGTTGATTGTAAACAGCAATCTACCAGTATCTGGATGGCTTGGTCGTCAGAGGTCAAAAAACCCTCTCCAATGGTAACCTTGGTCTGATTCTTTTCAGGTTTGCATTGGAACACAAAAGGGCTGTTATACATTCTCACGGTCACTGTTTTGTTAGTGCGCTTTTTCCATTCTTGAAGGAACCGGATGATGAATTTGAGATGCTGATCGAAGCGCCTTGATTCGCTTAGAAAAACCAGCCATAAATATCCTCGATATCCTGAATCATTCAGGTCGGCGGGCTGGCAGGCGCGGCTCTGGCAGCGCTTGAGGATGGTTCGCCTGGTGGCACGGATGTCTTCCAAAAGATCATTTCTTTCTGCGATTGTGATTCCCTGTACGGCGAGGGTGTTTTCAGCGAGAAGCTGGAAGCGCATGTGCAGATCATCAAGGATCGGCGTGAAATTGCGCAACTGTAATGTTCTTGATGGCATAAATCAAATTTTCCTGAAAGCTGATATGGTACTTGCTATGCTGATTTTAATGCGATTCAGAAGAAATCACGAAGTTCTTCTCGATTTTTGCCATCTTTTCATTTTATTTAATCTGGTGTAATATTGCCCGCAATAATTCCGTTGATAAACGGATGAAAATTACTCATTCATCTAAAAGGAGACAAGAAAAGATGAAAACTGCAGTATGCCCCGATTGCGGAAGTGACATAAATGTTGGTTCGCAGCCGCGTGTCGGCAAGCAGGTGGTTTGTGATTCCTGCGGCGCAGAACTCGAGGTAGTGTGGTTGGACCCTATCGAGTTGGATTATCCAATGATGGACATTGACGATTTAGAGGAGTATTCTGACGAAGACGACGAACGATAATTAATCATCGAATTCTTTCTTAAGAGAAGGGCATTGAACCATAAGCTTCAATGCCTTTTTTCAATGTTAAAATGGGTTGCCGGATGTTGATGAAAAATTTTATCGAATTGCATCATGTTCATTATTCCTACCCCCTTCCTGCAGGAGAGCGTGTCCGAGCGATCCAGGATGTTTCTTTTGCAATCAGACCGGGAGAGCGGGTCGCTCTGATCGGTGCAAATGGATCAGGGAAAACTACCCTGGTCAAGTTGATCAACAGTTTGCTTTTGCCTGATTCTGGCACGATCAGGGTGGATGGTTTTTCCACTTCTGACCGAGATCGCCAGATGGAAATATTCAACCGCATTGGCTTGATCTTCCAGAACCCGCGCGACCAGATCGTGGCATCGCTGGTAAAAGAAGATACCGCTTTTGGTCCCGAGAACTTATGTTTGCCGCGCCAGGAGGTCCGTAAACGGGTGAATGCCAGCCTGGCTATGTGCGGAGCGTTGCACCTGAAAGAGAGGCAGACCTATTTATTGTCGGCGGGGGAGACCCAGCGTGTTGCTTTGGCTGGCGTTCTAGCCTTGCGCCCGGCATGTCTGATATTTGATGAGACCACTGCCATGCTCGACCCTTTGTCCCGCTCGGAACTGTTGGATTTGATGAGCGCTCTGCATACGGATGGTTTCACGATCGTTCAAATCACTCACGATCTGGATGAAACACTGGCTGCTGATCGCATACTTGTTCTATCTGCAGGGCGCCTGGTCATGGATGGCACTCCGCAGGAAGTATTCAAGGACAAAGATACCTTACGAAAATACGGGTTGGCTGTTCCCTTCACGATCCGTTTTGCGCGAGACCTGGCAACCTGCTTTCCTGAGATGGCTGACTTTTACAAGTCGGAATCGGAGTTGATAAAAGACCTCAACACAGTTCCACATCAAGAAAAGAAAGCTGAATTTTTGCAGGGTGACTCACAGGATGTACCTCGAAACACTTATATCAAAGTCCAACATCTTTCCCATACGTACATGGCTGATACCCCTCTGGCGCGCAGAACGTTGCAGGGTGTTTCTTTCTCGATCCCCGAGCGAGACAGTGTTGGTCTGGTGGGCAAAACCGGATCTGGAAAATCCACGCTTTTGCAGCATTTGAATGGGTTGATTCGACCCCAGCATGGAAAGGTGCGCGTTGGGGAATTTGATCTGACCCGGACGGAAATTGACATAAAAACGCTGCGCCGGCAGGTGGGTTTGGTTTTTCAAACTCCTGAGGCGCAATTTTTTGAAAGGTACGTTGGAGACGAGGTCGCTTTTGCTGCCCGCATGTTGGGCTACTCAGGAAAGTTGCATGATGTGGTGCGAGATGCCTTGCAAGCGGTTGGGTTGGATTTTACCCAATACGTAGACCGACCTTTGGCGAGTTTAAGCGGTGGGCAGAAACGCAGGGTCGCATGGGCTTCTTTTTTGGTGGTGCAGCCTGACGTGCTGCTTTTGGATGAACCGTTCGCCGGATTGGATCCCCTTACCCATCAAGAGATGATCGGTTTGGTAACGCGAATGAGCGAAGAAGGGAAGACAATGCTCCTCAGTACCCATCATATGCGCGATCTGTTGCAGATCACGCAAAAGGCGTTCGTGCTGCAGGATGGAAAAATGCCCTTTGAGGGGCACGTAACAGATTTGTTTCGTCAACCCGATCTGCAAAACTGGGGCTTGGGCATTCCACTGGAACTGCGCGTTGCAGAAGGGTTGCGTTTAAAAGGGTGGACGATCCCAGCAGGTTCAGTGTGTTGGGAAGAAATATTGGCTTGGGTGCGCTCAGGTATGCAGGGGGGTGGAAATGCCTGCATTTGAGTATCTGCGTTCCATTGGCATCGGCTATTACTATCCCGGTGAATCCTTTTTGCACAGGCGCGATGCGCGAATAAAAATATTGTTCTTTGGCATTTTCATCCTGTCTGTGACGTTGACCAATTCTCTCTATCGATTGCTCTTTGGCTTACTGGTGGCATGTCTTGGCTTTTGGATGGCGAAGATTCCGATTTTGCCTTGCCTGCGCACCATGCGCACCGCTCTCCCCTTCATCCTGGTCTTATTGATCCTTCAATTAATCCTTCATAATTTCAATGCTGGATCGGACCCTTTGTGGAAGTGGGGAATTTTGACTGTCTACGAAAGCGCACTTTTTTCTGCATTACGCATAGTCGTCCGCTTTTTCACCCTGATCCTGGTTTTGGGCTTGATGACTGCGGTTCTTTCCACCCTGGAAATGAACCATGGCTTGGAAATGTTGCTTCGCCCTTTGGAAAGGCTGGGTGTTCGCACGGATATGCTGGTGATGGTTGTCCAGATCATGTTGCGCTTCTTGCCATTGCTGGCATTGCGCATGGAAGAGATTGCTAAATCGCAGGCGGCGCGTGGAGCGGAGTGGGATTCAGGAAAAGGAGGTATCCGCAAGCGTGTTAAACTGGCATTGCCGCTGATCATCCCGCTTTTTCTGCATACCCTGCAGCAAGCGGAGCGTATTGCAGATGCCATGCTGTGTCGCGGATACGGGCTGCACCCTGTGAGAAGTCATTATTACGAATACAAAATTGGATTTGCGGATCTATTGTTTTTGTTGATCGGCTTGGGGATATCTGGAATAATCCTCTATTCACCGGCTATCAGTTGATTGCGAGCGATGTTTTGGGATGGAAAGGAAAAAGAGCGATTCATGATAAACCGCTCGTTCTATCCTCCAGGTCAGAACCCTTCTTTTTTGACGGGATTTGCCAATAAGCCCCGATCACTGCCAGCGTGATCACTGCCGCTGCGAACATTTCGGGTAATCCGTTGGTCACGACCACAGCTCCCAGTGCTTCCCATGGCAGGTACTTCAACAGTCCGATGGTGCCCAGCACCAGGACGGTATTGGTAAGGCTTCCTGCGGCACCGGCAGCCAGCAACCCAAGAGCCGGCAAGCGTTTAAGCAGGGTGTACACGCCCCAGGCGGCCGGTCCGATGAACAGGCGCGGTAGCACCGCCAGCACGGGATTGGTGAACCACACATCCGTCGGACCTGTGGGTGCCACAGCAGCCTGGATCATGCTGAATATTCCAAAGATCAACCCCACCATCATTCCGGAAAGCGGTCCTTCCAGTACGGCAGCGATGATCACCGGAATCTGTAAGATGGTCAGGGATACTCCTCCGATCCATGGGATGAAACCCCAATGGGTAGCCCCGAGCAGACAGGCTATGGCAGCCATAAGACCGGTAATGACGACTTTTCGTGTTCGTTCACGATTCATAAACAGTCCCTCCAGACAGACATTTATTGTAGCATGGCTGCTTGGAAAAAAAGTGATAAATGCCCTATTTCACCGCGCGGATGTGGAGAAAACACGGCTCACGCAGCAAATCTTGGTAGATCTCCTCCGTCTCCGCTGTTCGAGGAAAGTCAGGTGCCGGGCGTGGCTCCAGGATGCGGTCAATCTGAAAGCCAGTGTTGATCAGCGAATTGAGCACACCCTGTAAAGAACGCCGGTAGCTTTTGATGTGCGGGCAGGGCTCCCCAAATCCCTTCCATTCCATTTCGTGCAGGACGATGTCAAAGTAGTTATCTTCCGGGAAATTCCGGTAGAAAAGGAAGGCAGGATGACCGCAGGAGAAAATGAAAATACCGCCCTTCCTCAATATCCTGAAAAATTCTTGAAACACCGACTGCCATTCTTTGATATAGTCCATAACGAGCGGACACAGAACAAGATCGAAAGAACCATCCTGGGCGAAAGTAAGTGGATCTTGCAGATCCCATTGTAGAACGTTCGCTTTTTGCTGGGTGCGATCTTGAGCCATCTGAACAAATTCCGGGGTTGCGTCGATAGCAGTTACGTGGGCGCCGTGTTCAATTAACCATTGGCTGTAAATACCCGGACCGCACCCGGCATCGAAGATGCGAAGATCTTTCACTTCCGGAAGCAGGGAAAGGGTGGCGGGTCGTTCATAAAAAGCATTATGGGAATTGGCAGCGATGCCTTGAGCGTAACGCTCTGCGAAAGAGGAATAGTTCTCTTTTGCCAGATTTGACTTTGTCATATCATCCCTTTTTGTGCAATTCTATTATCCCACTTTGGGGTTATACTGCGTAGATTAAAAAATAATTATTGAGGAATTCATTCAATGGCTATTCAAGTATTAAAAAACGATCTGCGCCCTTTCCACAGCATGATGAAACCGTTCACATTTATTTTTTGGCGGCTGCCACTGCGAATTGTAAGACAGGAAATCATGGAGTTGAGCTTTGGAGCAATCGTTTTTCTCTTCTTTATGAAATTGTATTATGGCTTGCTTTACCGGCTGGCACCCATGCTTCAGCGTATCAATCCGCGCGCTTTCCGGCAGCTTCACTTTCGCATCAGTTTCTTCTTCTACCGAAAGATCGTTCCACCCCCCGTTGTTTTGTTGCATGTGGCATTGAAGTTGTATAAAAAACTATAGATTTGATGGAGGAAATTTTAAGGTTGAAACTTGTCTATACCTTTACAGTAAGAAGATCTCATGGTATATTCAAGCAGTTTTGCCTACAGGAGAACGCATGCGAAAAAAGTATCCGAAATTAAAATTCCATCCCTTGCTGTTCTCACACCTGTTGGTAATTAATGTTCGATAAAAAAAGACCCCCCAAGTCGGGGGTCTTTTTTTGTAAAAAATTATCCAAAGGAGAAAAAAAATGAACGAAGTACTCAAAAACAATTATTATCTTCCTAACGACAAGCCGCCGTTTGGCAAGATGCTGCTATTGGGTTTGCAGCATGTTCTGACCATGTTCCCGGCGACGGTGTTGGTGGCGCTCCTGGTGGGGTTTCACATCAACACCGTGCTGCTGGCTTCAGGCATGGCAACCCTGGTGGCGTTGATCTTATCCAAATTCAAGATAGGCACTTTCATTCCGCTGTATTATGGTTCAAGCTTTTCCTATCTGGCTGCCATCATGGCGATCACCAAAGCCCAGTACGGAGTGGTGGCTTCTGATGAGCTGATCCGTACTGCTCAGGCTGGCATTGTTTGCACTGGCGTTATCAATATTCTGGTCGGTCTGCTGGTCCATTATTGTGGTGGCAAAAATTTCATCAACAAGATTTTGCCCCCTGTGGTCACCGGTTCGGTTGCTTGCGTGATCGGGTTCTCGCTTGGCTACACTGCGCTGCAAAATGCCAGTGGAGGGGCTTTTGGTATCGTAGATAACGGCTCCTGGTGGCTGGTTGCGTTCATCACACTGCTGGCGACCATTTTCTTTTCTGTGTTCCTGCGCGGGAAAGGGTTTATTGGCATGCTGCCCATTTTGTTGGGCGCGATCGTGGGATATGTGGTTTCCATCCCGCTGGGATTGGTGGATTTTTCTGTGATTGCGGAAGCGAATTTCTTTGAGGTTCCCCACATCACCCTGCCATCCTTTACCAGCGATCTCTCCTTGACCGCCATAGCCAGCATTGCTATTATGGCTATTGCAACCATTCCTGAATCTACCGCCCATCTGTACCAAATCGGGCTGTATGTGGATAAACTGGCAGAAGGCAAAGGGCGGCAGAAGGTCGGTCTGAGCAACCATGTAGGTTTCAACCTTGTCTTGGATGGTCTGGGCGATTTGATCAACGGGCTTATTGGTGGAGCAGCAGGCACAAATTACGGTGAGAATAATTCTCTGATGGTGATAACCCAAAATTATTCAGGTTATACGCTGGTGTGTGCGGCTGTTATTGCCATGATACTTTCTTTCAGCGGCATCCTGAGTGGCATCGTGCGCAGCATTCCCACGGCTGTTACAGGTGGTCTGTCAATCTATCTGTTCGGTGTGATTGGAATGCAGGGTGTGGCTTTGATGATTGAAGAGAAAGTCGATCTGTTTGACCCGCGCAACCTGGCAATCGGAGCGGTCATTTTCATCATCGGCGTGGGCGGGCATATCGGATATGCCAACGGGTTGATGCCGGTTCCGTTGCTGCGATCCGTCTTTCCTGATGGCTGGCCGGCGATCGCGACCGGAGCGCTGTTGGGAATTGGGCTGAATCTTGTTTTCCGCCTTTTTGACAAAAAAAAGTAATTTCTCACGCGTAGCCACAGGATTTCCTGTGGCTACATTTCTTTTTCTTTCCTTAATTTCTCTGATGAAATCCTGGACTTTCAACGCTCCTGTTCGTATCGTTGTTTTTTCCATTGCGGTTTGTATAATGATTTAAGTGAAAAGAAGAGGAGAATTGATGGTGAATGGAAGAGCAAAGAGATCGCTCTGGCTGATCGTTGGGATCGGCATGCTCGTTTTCTCTGCATGTGTTACGATTGAAATGAATGGAGCCGGATCGTCTACCGAACCTACGGCTGTCGTTTTAAATGCGGCACAGCCTGCGGCAGCCACCCAGGTGCCGATTGCCGATGGAAGAGTGCTCCCGACCGAGCCGCAATATATCGAAGGGGAGGTTGAAGATACCAACTCCAGCAAGTTCGCTTCGGAAAAGCGCGTGGTTTCCGGCGACAGCTACCTTTCCAATTTTTTCGAACGCCCTTTTACGCGCGGAACGATGGATTACCTGCCGCAGGTCGACATCCAGTATGGGTATATTTCAACCGATGAGAATTTTTTCATTTATACAATAGTTTTGGCTGGGGTGGATCCAGCCACGAATGGGCTGGTCGGTTCGTACGGCGTGGAGATGGACATCGATGCGGACGGGCGCGGGGAATATGCAATCTGGGCGAAAGACCCCGTATCCACAACCTGGACTTCAGAGAACGTGCGCATCTTCAGAGACAGCAACGGGGACGTGGGCGGAAAGGACAAGTACATTTCCGATGCCCCTTCGTATGGCGATGGGTACGACCAGGAGCTGCCCAACACCAACGCCGAAGCGGCTTTTGCCAGGGTGGTGCCTGATTATCCTGCTATCGTGCAGATTGCCGTGCATCGTGCCATCGTAGAAAACCCGGTTGAGTTCTTGTGGGGCGTTTGGGCTGACAATGGCTTGCAGAATCCCGGGCAGTTCGATTATGACGACCATTACACATATAGGGATGCTGGATCTCCCATCTCGGGCAACCAGTATTATCCGCTGGATGCCGTGCACTCCTGCGACAACACCTGCCGGCGCACCTATGGTTTTTATCCCAGCTACCGCATTCCTAACATGTGCTGGTCGGGTGGTCCGGTTCTCACCCCAACGCCAGGATTCCCGATCTTCAAATTTCCGATCTTCGAATTCTATCATCCGATCATAAAATAACGATCTTGAACGAACTGTGCGTTTACATCGGATTTATAAATTATTTATAAATTATGCTCTTGCAAAAATAATCATTTTTTATATAATAATGCTAACAGAACCCACCACGCCTCTGCTTTGCATGCGCACCGAGGTGGGTCATTATTTAATAAGGGGTATTTTTATGGCATTAAAACCAGCGCTTTCTGTTAATGAACAGATAAACTTGTTACGGGGGCGAGGGATGACAATTGATGATGAGAGGAGGGCAATAGATTTTCTTCAATCAAATCATTATTATCGGTTGAATATCTATTTCCATAAATTAATGGATGCTCCTGATCATTATCAAAATGATGTTCAGCTTTCGCAAGTTATTGCAATATATGAGAATGATCGATGGCTGCGTAATAAGGTCCTTTCTATTCTTGAACCTATAGAAATTAATGCCAGAACAAAGATTTCACATTATTTAGCATTAACTTATGGTTCTGATGTTTTGTACCAAGAAAATATCTTTAAAGATGATATGAAGTACAAGGAAATAGCTGATAATTTCTCAAATGAAATTAAGCGTAATGCTAAAGATCCTGTTATATCCCATCATTTGAATAGATATGGAGGTATCTTTCCGATTTGGGTGGTTATTGAATATTTTTCTTTCAATACCCTCTCGAAATTTTATAAAAATCTTCTTGAACAAGATAAAAAAACAATTGCCAAGCAGATGTATGGTGTAAATGATTATTTGTTTGGGCAATGGTTGCACGTGTTGAGTGTTCATCGAAATATCTGTGCACATTATGGATATCTATTTCGACGAGAATACCCTATTCGCCCAGTCATTGCAAAATCCTTTAATTGGGATCCAGTTCAAAATAATAAACTTTTTGCTCAATTCCTTGTTATGCGACGATTGTCGGATCGAAAGTTATGGCAGAATTTTATCCATAAGGTTTCTGATTGTGAAAATAAAAGACAGTTTTTTAATTTGCAGGACTATGGATTCCCATCGGATTGGCGCTCATATTTGGTGTAGATAGAAAATAATAATAATAATCTCTTTTTATGAATTGTATAGTTGTGGTGAAAACAAAAGTCGGGGTGGGCGGATTTGAACCGCCGACCTCACGGTCCCGAACCGTGCGCTCTAGCCGGGCTGAGCCACACCCCGTTGGTGCGATTATACCCCAGCCGTTCCTTTTACCGCAAGCAATTCCTGCTTCTTTGTTTCGAAATTAGTTCTTGATCTGGAACTGGTCGAAATCTTTGACCACCACGCTATCGGGAAAGATAGTTTGTGCTTCCTTCTCCACATCCTTGTTGCGGTAGCGTCGCGAAACATGGGTGATGAACAGCTGTTTGACGCCAACCTTGGCTGCCAGTTCGGCGGCTTCGCGCACGGTGAGGTGTGCGTATTCGCGCGCCAGTTCGACCTCTTCATACAGATAGGTGCCTTCGATGACCAGCGCATCGGCGTTCTGGCATACTTTTTCCAATGACTTGGTCTCGCCGGTATCACCCACGATCACCAATTTGGTGCCGGGGGCGGGTTTGCCCAGAATGTCATCGGGCACCACGCGCGTACCATTTTCCAGCACCACCGCTTTGCCCTGCACCAGGTCGCGGCGCATGGGTCCGGATGGAATACCCAGTGCATCTGCTTTTTCAGCCAGGAAAGGTCGTTTGCTTTCCTCTTCGAAGGTGAAACCAAAGCAGCCTGCGCTGCGATGTTTGACCGGAAAAGCGGAAATGGTAAAGTCTTTTTCTGCGATGATCGGTCCCTTCTTGACCGTTTTCAATTCAATCGGGAAGGGTGGGATCACGCCGCGGATGACCACACGAAAGAGCAGATCTTCGATGCGTTCCAGGGTGTGATCCCCGCCATAGATCTCCAGGTTTTCGATAGTCTCCCAGCGTAAAAAGGTTGAAACCAGCCCACCGATGCCTAGAATATGGTCCAAATGCCCGTGCGTGATGAGCAGCCGATTCAGTTTTTTGAATCCCAGCCCCGATTGCAGGATCTGACGCTGGGTGCCTTCTCCGCAATCCACCAAAAAGCGGTGCTCGTTGTGCTTCACCACCTGTGCAGGCAGACCTCGTTGAATGGAGGGAGCCGAGGCGGAGGTTCCTAGAAAGATCAGTTCAAACAAAATGTGCTTTCCTGTTGGTTTTTGAGGTTATTATTGTACTCTATCTCATCCTCGATTTTCTATATCAATATAACAGAGTGTATGATTAAGATATCGGCATTGCATTGTGGTTGGTATCAATCTTGCACTATATTTATTGACCTCTGTACCTTTTAAAGGAGCATGGCATGGAGATAAAAAGCATCGCGATCGAAAAACCGGAGGAGATCAATTTTATCCTGGGGCAATCGCATTTTATCAAGACCGTGGAGGATATCCATGAAGTTCTGGTGAGCACGGTGCCGGGCATTCAATTCGGTCTGGCTTTCTGCGAGGCTTCGGGCAAATGTCTGGTGCGCTGGTCGGGGACGAACGAAGCCATGATAGCGCTGGCAAAAAAGAACGCAACCGCCATTGCAGTCGGGCATAGTTTTATCCTTTTCCTGGCTGAAGGCTTTTTCCCTATCAATGTGCTCAATGCTATCAAAGCTGTTCCAGAGGTCTGCCATGTCTTTTGTGCCACCGCCAATCTCGCCCATGTGATCATAGCGGAAGAAGCGGGTGGGCGGGCTATTCTGGGGGTGGTGGATGGAGAATCTCCTAAAGGCATCGAAGGTCCAAACGATATCGCGTGGCGGAAGGAATTTTTACGCAAAATCGGGTATAAGGCATGACCCATTGGAAAGAGGAGAGAAAAATGAAGAAGACAGTTATCATCATCTTATTGATCGCTTTGTTCGCATTCAGCGGCTGCACGCTGTTGGATAAATTCGAAGAGGTCAAGCAGCGCTATTTAACCAACAGGGTTGAACAACTGCTCACCGAAATACCCTCTGAAGAAGTGGTGGAAGAGGCGAACAAAGAAAGTGGGAGCGAAAGCGCACAGGTCACCGCAACCTCAGCGGTTAAGGACGCCATCGCCACCGCAGCCGCCCAGGCGACTGCTCAAGCTGAAGAAGTTGCTCTCGCCGCAGCCGTGACCGCAGAGCCAACCGCAGAACCCACTGTCGCACCTACCAACGCGCCAACCCCCACGCCAACCATCGCTTCCACAGATCCGGGAGTGTACTTGGGGATTGCCGATTGGACGGATGACATGGACAACATCAAGAACTGGCCGGTTGATACCAATGATTTCAGCTCGGCTGCCCATCAGAATGGCTATTACCGCCTCACCTCGCTGGCTGAGGCTGATGGCTGGCGCCTGGCGAACACGGAGGGCGTGACCAACGGGTATGTTGAATTGGTGTTTACCACTGAAACCTGTAGCGCGGATGATCACTATGGCATCATCTTTCGCGTTCCCGTGTTGCGGGAAGCTAACCGCGGTTATCTCTTTGGGGTCACTTGCGATGGGCGCTACAACCTGCGTAAATGGGATGGTACCACCGGAGAGCAGGGTACGATGACCACGTTGGTCCGCTACACCTACAGTGGGATGATCAATGCAGGCTCCAACAAGCAAAATGTGCTGGGCGTGATGACCAAAGGCAACCTCATCAGTCTTTATATCAACGGCGAACTGATCAATCAGGTCACGGATGACACCTACACCAGCGGTTATTTTGGCGCATTCGTGGGTTGGGAAAAGACTGCGAACTTCACCGTGCATGTCGATAAAGCCAGCTACTGGGTGGAAGCTGAATAAAAAGAACAGTCTAATAAAAAGTGCCTGAGCGTCGCTCAGGCACTTTTTTTACTGTATTTCTCTGGCAACTTCAACGCCGTTCAAAGCCATATGGTACAGGAAAGTGTTGTGGAAATAATCAGCCGGATGGGCGAAAGCGCCGATTTGTTCTGCCAGTGTTACAGGTGTATCGTAGGTATCGGTGCAGTTGGCAGGCACTACCACCCGGCGCTGTTTTTGGAAAGCGTTTGCGCTGATGCGCAGGTGCATGGCGAGCTGGTAAGTGCACAGGTCGGTGCAATCCCCCACCACAATATACGTGGTGATCTGTGGGTGTGCCGTGATCCAGGCATCCAAACCGGTGTTCAGCGCAGAATTGATGGAGTTCTTTTCCATGGTGTTGAATTGAGCGGAGAAGGGCAAGTCGCTGATCTCCGAGACGGTTTGCGCTTCCTGGCTGCCGCGCACGCAATGGGGTGGAAATGCCCCGAATTCCACCGCATCTGGTTCGTGGGTGTCCTGGAGGAGTAGGAAATCTCTGCAGCCAGATTGCCAGGCTTGTTTGAACAAGCGTACGATAGGTGGAATGATGCCGGCTACCCGAGGACTGGCGAGCGCTCCAGACTTACAAAAGCCGTTGGTCACATCCACACACAAGATGGCGGTGTTTTCAGAGTGCTGAAAAAGTGCTCCTCCATCAACGGATGGCAGCGCTGATACCCATTCTTGTAAATACGTTGCAAAATCTTTCTCTTTCATTGTTCTTTTTACCTGCTTTCGAACTCGTATCCTTTCGGGATCACTGCAATCATAAACCAGCTCACTCACTTTTTGAAGGGTTATGCTACAATGTACGGCATTATGTTGCCAACCGATTCCCTTCCCGCCATTTTCTTTTTTGCTTTCAGCATGGCTATTGGGGCTGTACTTTCCCCCGGACCGGTTACCATGGCGCTCATCTCCCAATCCCCTCGCCTGGGTTGGATCACCGGACCGCTGGTTTCGACAGGGCACGCGCTCACTGAGCTGCTCATGGCAGGCATGATCACTTTCGGCTTGGCTACCTTCCTTTCACAGCCAACCCTGCAAGCAGCCATTGCGCTGCTGGGCGGCATCTTGCTGCTGTGGATGGGGGCGGGGTTCGTGTTGAGTGGTATGAAAGGGAAATACCATCTGCCCACTCAAGAGGAAAAAGAGACTACCCAACCGATGAGCCGCGGGCAAGCCTTGACCATGGGCGTTCTGACCACCATCACCAATCCCTTTTGGTATGCCTGGTGGATCACGGTGGCATCGGTATATTTGCTGGAAGCCAAGGCAATGGGTATGGCGCCGGTGGTCGCGTTCTACCTGGGGCATATCAGCGTAGATTATTTATGGAATACTTTGCTTTCTACTGTGGTGGGTAGCGGGGGAAAACTGTTCAGCGATCGCGTGTACAATATCCTTATGGCGATTTGCGGATCATATCTGCTCTATTTGGGAGTTCAATTCTTAACGGTCGGTATCAAAGGGTTGCCCGATTAACAAATGGAAAACAGGGTCTATTTCGGGGACAACTTGCCCATTCTAGGCTCATTACCGGACGCTTCGGTGGATCTGATCTATATCGACCCGCCTTTCAACACCGGGCATACCCAAACCCGCACGCGCCTCCGCACCGTTTCTTCCGAGCAGGGTGACCGTACCGGTTTTAAAGGTCAGCGCTATGAGACCATCCAACTTGGCAAGAATGGTTATGCGGATACCTTCGATGATTATCTGGCATTCCTGGAACCGCGCCTGCGAGAAGCCTACCGCATTCTGAAAGCGCATGGCTCGCTGTATTTCCATATTGATTACCGCGAGGTGCATTATTGCAAAGTCCTGTTGGACCGGATCTTCGGGCGGGATTCTTTTATCAACGAGGTCATCTGGGCTTATGATTATGGCGCGCGTACCCAAAAACGCTGGCCGCCCAAGCATGACAATATCCTGTGGTACGCCAAAAACCCGGCTCACTACACCTTTAATTACCAGGCCATTGATCGCATTCCGTACATGGCGCCCGGGCTGGTAGGGAAAGAAAAGGCTGCGCGCGGCAAATTGCCTACCGATACCTGGTGGCACACCATCGTGCCCACCAACAGTCATGAGAAAACCGGTTATCCGACGCAAAAACCAGTGGGCGTCATCCGACGCATCGTCACTGCCAGTTCCAATGCCGGTGACCTGGTGCTGGATTTCTTTGCCGGCAGCGGCACGGTGGGGGAGGTTTGTCTGAAACTGAAACGAAATTTCATCCTGATCGATAACAACCCTCAGGCATTTCAGGTGATGAAAAAACGGTTCCAAGACGATCCGTCCATTGAATGGTTGGAAAAATAAAGAGAAGAAAGCATTCTTGCATGGTCGCTGCATATCCCATTCTTGAATTTGACCCCGATCCACAAGCTATCCTTTCTCCGCAAGTCGAAGCGCTGAAGGGAAAACTGCCCCGCAAGGCAGTGATGTGTTTCTTTCAGGATGTGCTGCGCGAGAAGTTCTCTGAAGGAAAGATAACGAAGGTTGGTCAATTGCGCTCGGAGATCGGAGAGAATCCGGTTTACACAATGCCGGTCGGAGGACAGTCCCTCACCGTCCTGCATGCGGGAGACGGCGCCTCGCTGGCAGCCAGCTTTCTGGACGACCTGATTGCAGCCGGTGTGCAGCAGGTGATCGCATGTGGCGGGTGCGGGGCGCTGGTGGAAAATATCCCGGCGGGGCATGTGCTCATTCCCACCAGTGCAGTGCGCGATGAAGGCACCTCTTACCATTATCTTCCCCCTTCCAGAGAATGTTGTCCATCGCCAGGCGCGGTCACGGTCATGGAAACAACATTGAAGGGTGCGAAAGTGCCCTTCTTGCCCGTCAAAACCTGGACCACCGACGCTTTTTACCGCGAAACGGCAGGGAAACGCGAACGGCGTATTATGGAGGGCTGCCGGGTGGTGGAAATGGAAGCTGCTGCCTTGTTTGCGGTGGCAGAGTTCCGCAAGGTGGAGTTGGGGATGTTGCTCCACTGCGGTGACCTGGTGGTGCCGCAGGGCTGGCAGGAGCGCGCCTGGAACCAACGCAGCGAAAGCCGCACGCTGCTCTTTGATCTGGCTGTGCAAGCTTGTATAAATCTGTAGAGGAAAGCCGTTTCAGGATGTGCTGCCGCTCGTATGCATTACGACCGAATGGAATCTCAATGAACCTGACAGGCATGGCATCTTATCACCTATGCTCGCATCCAAGAACAATGTATCAATAACTGCCCCTCCTCTAGCCGTCCAATGTTCTTCTCTGGCTGCTGGGTTGTATCCGGCGGATGTTCTCCTTACGGGTCGCATGACGTGCCCATCCTGTTTGAACCAGTCCTTTTCCTTTGGAAAAGGACTGGTGGTTGTGTTTTGACCTAGGTTGGGTTGACCTTGCCCAGAATCAATACCTGCAATATGGAAGGCAGGGCGTTCTTCACAATGCCGGTCTGCCAGTTGGGAAGGAAATTCTGTTTGATGGTGGTAGGGGGAGTGAGGTCCATGATGGTTTTTCCACCGTTATAGAGCATGGCGGCATTCTCGATCAATTGCGGATTGCCTTCGTATTTCTGAAGGGCGCCAATGATGATCTGGTCACGGCGGTTGGTCGAGAAAGCGCTGATCGCACTGGCAGAGATCAGGCTGAACTGCAGGGGTGAGGTAGGTGGATAGCGCAGGGTGATGATCTGTTTGCCGATCTGCCACTGGCGCCCTTTCTGCACCAATTCAACCTGCAACCAGTTCAGGTAATCATTGAACAACACGTTTTGGTCAGCCCCAAAAACGGTCACGCAACGCGAAAGGATGGCGTTGCGCAGCCAATCGACCCGCAGGATATTGTCATCCGGGCGGATGGCATTCCACATGGCTTGCAGCACAGAATAGACCGGGGCTTGTTCCTTTTCAGCCCAGGCTACCAGCGCTCCTAGCAGGGCAGAATCGATCTCCTGATAGGTATATCTGCCAAAACCGTTCACTGCCAGATGAACATCGAATTGTTGTTCCTTTGGGGTATTTCTGGTGTAGGATGAGTAAAGCGGATTCAAGGTGAGGTACTCTTGGATGATCTCATCGAAAGTCTTTTGATGGGCAGTGAGAGAAGCCCAGAAACCGCGTACCCCTTCGCTATTGTCTTCGGTACCTACACCCGCCCACATGGCTCCCGGTACACCATGTTTTCCATTATCGGTACTGTTTTTTAAGTGCTCAGCGCGTTTTTCTGAAGTACCCATAGCCAGGAATTCTCCGATCGCATCCCCTGCCATATCAGAAGGTTTGATGACCGTGCATGCAGTGGTTGGGTTGGAGCAGATCCAGGCTCGACGCAACCTTGGTAAGAGCGTATCAGCGCGGGGCGATTTCTGTGCCTCTTGCATGGCTTCTTTACAGAAGCCTCTTTGAACAAGAATGACGAAAAACCATGCTTCGCTGATCTCATCGTTCGATGTGCGTGCCATCAGGTCCTGGTATGCGGCGGGAATGGCATCGGCTTTCGCGCTCAGCCCCGCTCGGGTGGCAAGGAAGAATTTTTGCAGGTAGGGTGGCAGTTTGTTGACGACGGTGTCCGCGAATGAAGGGGTCAGAATGCTCAATCCCTGGCTCTCCAACTGAGCGCCAGTGTTCAAGATCGATTGGATCAGGTTGAACCGTTCCAGCCATACCGGATCAAGCCAACTGGCTTTTGCCAGGTCCTCGACCATTTCCGCAATCAAACGACCCAGCAGGTTCTCTTTATCTTTTGCGGCGTGTAAAGCCAGCAGCCGGGCGTGATTGTGCATGTTCTTGGTCAGCAATTCTGTGTTGAGCGGCATGCTAAGTTGCGGCAATCCAGCGCGGATCTTCTTGGCGACCTGCTCGATGAGAGGTTCTTCCAAACGAATGGTCTGGTTCTCATCAGCCAGGATTTCCAGGATTAAACTTTCGATCTTTCCCGCACCAAGGGTTTGTGAGAGCAAAGTCCATTCATTAGGTTCGAGTAAAGCGGCACGGTTCAGACGTTTTAAGATGTCATTCTGTAATCTGCCAGAAATATTCTTCATCAATTGGAAGGCGTATGGATGGTCGAGCGGCAGCCACACCTCTACCAACGCCTTCCAAACCGGTCCCTTTCCGAGGGGGTTGAAACGTTTTTTCAAGCGTGCTTCACAATCTTTCAGTTTTGTTTTCTTTTCTTCATCACTTTCCAGCTTTTTGATCTCTGCGATCTCTGCCAGCATCTCGGCGGCGAACCCTTTCTTTTCGGTCGAAACCGCTTCTTCAAAGTTGGTGCGCAGTTCGGTCAATTCTGCCTGGTTTTCCTGAGGAAGAGCGCGTGACTGCCCCGATAGCATCAGCCAGTACTTTTCAGCCCGCTCTGGGTCAAAGGAAAGGCAGAACTGACACAACCGTAATAGCAGGAACGCCCTGGGTTGGTCCAGCAGTTCTTTGCCTGTCAATGCCCCATCGATGATGTCAAATATCTGATTCTTTTCGGTCATTCAATTTCCTCCATATATAGTAAGAATGATTTCTTTCGCGGTAGGGGAAGAGGAACATGGCTGGCGGGCAAGATGTGCACATATTTTCCTGCAGGATGCCAGCAAAAATAATAGATTTCCGCCAGTAAAAACCTTTGAAATGCCCTCCGTGAAGATGTGTTTATTATATCGAAATTGGAAAGGAATAAAAATATTCTATCAATTTCTCATGTCTGATAGTATCTTTTTTGCCTGGTCGAATTGTATAATATCGAAGAAGGGTGGCAGGATCATTTCAATTTCGATAATCGACAACCGTATAGCCACAGAAAATGACGAGGGCGAAATGGCTGGTATTGCTGAAATCTATATTGACGAGATCAGAAAGCAAAATAAGGACTTTTACGCAACCTGGATTCCGGGAAAACCGATGAAGCTGGGCGATATGGGCATCATTGAAAAGAATCAATTTACCCTGGTTGGCAATCTGAAGGATCAGGGGGTTAAATTCAAAGTTCGGCGTGATCCGTCACCGATGCCATATCAATTCAATTCCAAGGATGGAGTGAAAGTCGTTTTTAAACCCGGCGGTAAGGTGGATCCGAAATTCTCCGACATTCTGAAAGCAGAGGTTGGTTTTGGCGTTGAGTTCGGGAAAAAAGGGAAATTCTTCTTCAAGGCGTCGAAATTATATGAAGATTGCATTGATGATTTGATAACCTTGGGAAGGGATGTGCAAAAGATTTTCCAGGGGAAGGTTGAAGACAAGGATTATGTGGTCATTGACCGTTTGATCAAATCTCCCTGTGTGACGATCTTGATTTCTAAAGAGGCAAACTCAAAAGTGTCGCTAATTGCAAAAACTGACATATCGTTGAAAACGGTCAATATAGCCGATGCCAGTATCGAGTTGTCCGTAAAATCTTCATCTGGTTTGGCGTTTGATTGTCCCAACATGATCAATGCCACGCCATTTTTTGGCGTTCGCAGCGTCCGAAAGCTGTCAAAGATTGCAGCGGATTTCCGCCCTGTTACGATCAAACCAAAAATGAAAAGCCTGACCAAAGGGAAAGTCTATACAGATTCCAACGCTGAGATGCCGTTCCTTGGTCAAGATGTCAGGCTCTTGCTGGAGAAGACGATTGTCCGACCAACAGCGCTCAATGAGTACAAGTAGCCGGTGAAATTAGAACTGTGTCGATAACGCTCTCACCTGCTCCGCGGCATGGTAGCTGGAGCGCACCAGCGGAGCGCTCTCGACCCAACGGAAGCCGATGGCATATCCGTAATCTTTCAATTGCTGAAATTCTTCCATGCTGTAGTAACGCGCGATGGGCAAATGTTTGCGGCTGGGCTGCAGGTACTGTCCGATGGTGAGGATATCCACATCCCAGGCGCGCAGTTCGCGCATGGTCTCTTCGATCTCCTCCCAGGTTTCGCCCAACCCTACCATGATGCCCGATTTGGTCAGGCTGTTGGGCTGGAGTTGCTTGGCGGTGGTGAGCACGTATTGCGACCATTCGTGGCGGTCCTGCGGTTGCACGCTGTGATACAGGCGCAGGACGGTTTCTACATTGTGGTTGAGAATCTCCGGCTTTTCCGCCATGATCAGGCGCAGCGCTTGCGGATCGGCGCGAAAATCGGGGATGAGCACCTCCACCGAGCAGCCGGGGGCTTCTTCGTGAATACGGCGGATGATGCGCGCGAAGATGCGCGCCCCGCCCAAAATATCATCATCGCGGTCCACGCTGGTGATGACGGCGTGTTTCAGCTCCATGGCTTTCACCGCCTGCACAACCCGTTCAGGTTCTTCCTCATCCAGCGGCAGAGGAACGCCGCGCTTCACGTCGCAGAAACCGCAGCGCCGGGTGCAGATATCCCCCAGCACTAAAAAGGTGGCGGTGCCACTGCCCCAGCATTCACCCATATTGGGGCAGTTGGCTTCTTCGCAAACGGTGTGCAGCTCTTTGCGCTGCATGAGTTCTTTCAGCCAGGTGTAGGTTTCGCCGGATGGCGCGCGCACCTTGATCCAATCCGGGCGGCGGAGGGGGGTGGTGTCGATCCTTTCGGGGTTGACCCGGTCGCGGGTTGCTTTGCTTACCATATGTACTCCGCAAGCATTATACTATTTTGGACAAAATGTGTCGAATTTACGACCTGAACAAATTTTCGGTTTAGAATAATAGCTACGTATGCTGTATATTATTTCTACCCCCATTGGCAATCTTGGCGATATGACCCTGCGCGGGTTGGAAACGCTCAAGCAAGTCGATTACGTGGTGAGCGAAGACACACGTAAGACCGGTATGCTGCTCAAGCACTTCGAGATCAAAAAACCGCAGATCTCGTTCCACGCATTTAACGAACAAAAAACGCTGCCCCATTTGCTGGCTTTGTTGGAAGAAGGGAAAGACATCGGTCTGGTGAGCGACGCGGGCACCCCCGCCATTTCTGACCCTGGCTTTTCGCTGGTGCGGGCGGCTATTGAGAATGAGATCCCGGTTACTGCCGTGCCCGGTCCGACTGCGCTCATCATGGCGCTGGTGCTTTCGGGATTGCCGCTGCATTCTTTCACCTTTCGCGGTTTCCCGCCGCGCAAGAGCGCCGCGCGCCGCCGTTTTCTGGAGGTGGATCAGGATTCTCCGCACACCCTGGTGTTCTATGAAAGCCCTTATCGGTTGCTGGGTTTTCTGGAGGATGCCATGGCGGTGTATGGCGACCGCAAGGCTGCCCTGGCAAATGATTTGACCAAGAAGTTCGAGGCGGTGCTGCGCGGAACGTTGTCGGAGATAAAACAGCAGCTCTCCGAAGAGAAGCTGCTGGGTGAATATACCATTGTCATTGCGGGCAAAGATTCATAGCGGGCTGAAGCGCGTGCCGCGGTCGTAATAATCTTCGTTCTCCGCTTTTTTCAAACGATTCACCATCCGATAGGTGAGCGGGGTGAAGAGCACTTCTACCGCGACTTTGAAAATATAATTGGTCAGCACCAGGCTGGAAAAGATTTCCCAGGGGAAAACGCCGAACAGCGTGGCGATGAGCGTGAAGAACAGCGAATCTACACCTTCCCCCACCAGGGTGCTGGTGATGGTGCGCAGCCACAAGAATTTTCCTTCGGTTTTCACTTTCATGACCGCCATGACTACCGAGTTGCTGTATTCCCCCAAAAAATACGCCACCAGGCTGGCGATGACGATGCCGCCGCTGCTCATGCCCCCCAGTACAGCATCATAGGCAACTTGACCGGTCTGCTCCTGCCAGACCGCTTCGCCGGGCAAGGCACGCACCACCCCCAGGGTGAGGGCGCACAGCGCCAGCGCGGCAAAACCAACCCAGATCACTCTGCGGGATTGCTTGAAACCGTATACTTCCACCAGCACATCCCCGAAGATGTAGCTGATCGGAAAGAGCAGCGTACCGGCGTCAAACGCCATGCGCACGCCCCACACTGCAAAGCCCCAATCCACGATCTTGGCGGAAGAGGCGATATTGCTGGTGATGAGCACGGTCACAAAGAGCGCCATGACCAGATCGAAAAAGCGATAACTGCGATTTTCGGTTATTTTTTGTTGCATCAAGCGTTTAGTATAACCCGGATTCCACGTCGCCGAATTGGTCAAAACATGACATTTGACTAAAAGCCCTGCTTTCTATGATAAAGCAGGTGTTTTTAGCCAATATTTCATCAAATTGAAGCCATTTTTCAGTTGATGATGCTGGCTTACAATGTATGTTTGTTGTTCAAGATGGACTTTGCAAATGGAACGGAACGCCGGCAGCAAATCAAAACGTTCAGGCTGAAGTGCATATTTCTGGCAGGAAAGATCATCAGAATGGCAAGAAGTATGGTGTTGAAACTCTCAACAAATTATCCTTAGCAAGAAATCTATGCAAAAAGCCTTTCCTGAAAAAACGCGCTTTTTATGTCCCAATCTATTATGGTATTTAAGGCAGGCTGAGAAAAATCATTTCCAACATCCGGTTTTATAAAATGGATTGCAAAGGATAATGCAAATGGAGGAAACAATGTTAAAATATAGTAAGTTCAGCCATAATCATCATCTTTCTTGGGGAAAAATGGTTGCAAAAAATATCAGACGCGGAATTTCGGTAAATGAAAAACAATAGAACCTCCTTCTCTACCCTTCTGGTGGTGCTAGTCATTGGCAGTATGTTTCTTGTGGGCTGTGGCAACTCCACCTCGATTGCTGACCCCACACCGGTGCCTTCCCTGACCGCTGCCCTCGCTCAGGCGCCCACCCGCGTCTCCTCTCCAACCGCCGCCCCCGTTCCGCTGCCCGCGCTCACACTTGAGTCGGGCGCGTTCTATTTCAGCCTGGATGGCGTACAAAACTTTCTTTTCTCCAGGAACCTGGCTGGGGTCACGCCATGGCAATACTCACAGCTTCTGGATCTGATCAGCTTCGGCAGCAGCCGGGTGATCCGCCTCTCATTGGACAGTATGGGGACCGGTGTCACCCCTGGTGGGGAGGTGGATGAGGTTTGGGCGGGGAAGTGGGAGCAGGTGCTCGATGATGCGGCTGCCCAGGGCATCTACGTGATTCCCGTATTTTCCACCTGGTATGATTGGAATAATGGCACCCCGGATCTCGGCTATTCCCAATGGGGGTCGAATGCCTTCAACGTTGCTAATGGGGGGGCTGCTGCCACCCCGGCTGACCTGTTCCTGGCGGGTTCGCCCACCCAAACTCTGTGGCTGGCGTGGGTGGAAAAGTTGGTTCAACGCTGGCAGAACCGCGAGAACATTATTGCGTGGGAGATCTTCTCAGAGGTAAATCTCGCTACGGGATCGACAGAATCTACGGGCACCGCCTTCGTTGAGTCAGCGGCTGCCCGCATCCGGGCGGTCGACTCCCGTCAGCGCCCGACGACTGCTTCCCTGGCTGGCTTTGATGAATGGCCCGGTTTCTTGCGCAGCGATGCCCTCGATTTCCTTAACATTCATCCCTACCCTGAGACCGCTCAGCTCGACACCTTCATCATCCAGAAGACCCGCCAATATCTGACCGCCTATCATAAACCTGTGCTGATCGGCGAGTCTGGGTTGAGTGCTGCCACTCCCGATAGTGAAGCCGGTCAAATAACCATTGCAGACCATGCCTCTATCGGCATCAGCCATGCCATCTGGGCTGGGGTGGTATCGGGTGCCATGAATGGTCGTGCCCTCTGGTGGGAAGATGGCGTTGCCATTTACTTCCCAGAACTGAGTTTCCCCTTCATGGCGAAGAATTCACAAGCCGAACTGGCCGCCTCCGCCTTTGTGCAGGGGATGGATTTTGCCGGCTTTGCACCTTTGCCGACCCAATCTTCGGCAGAGATAACCGGAGCAGCATTAGGGAATGAAAGCATGGTGATCGGTTGGTTCCGGGATGCCGCCTGCGAACCCCCCGATTGGAACCTGCGCCCCATACCCGCCGGGCAAAAGGTGACCCTCACCCGCCCCGGCTTGGCTCAAGATTGGCAGGTGGACTTCTATGATCCCCAGACCGGTACGACGATCCTCTCTTCCGCCTTCGTAGCCCCTCAGGGGGAGACGATCACCCTGACCCTGCCCGCCTTCACAGACGATATTGCCTTCAAATTGTACCCTCGTGAGTGACCCATGAGGCAAAGCCGATTGACGCCATACGCGAAGTAGCTGAACCGGCAGTTACAGTGCCTATCACTTATTTGCCATCTAAATGGAATTATTGTTTAGTATTTATATGAATATTGAAAGTAGCTATGTCATCTTTTGGTTTTGCACCTATTTAAGAAAATAAACGAAATGTTTTGTAACCAGAAGATTGCTGATTTCCCCCTATAATGTATATTTAAGTCAGTGCGTTTATTCTGTGTGAATTAAAGGAATTCCGTGCATCGCTTCTTTTTGCCTGTGGAATACATGACCCGAGAAATTGTGAACTTCCCGGCTGCGCTTGCTCACCAGATGCGGCATGTGCTGCGTTTGAAAGAAGGCGCGGAGGTAGAGATACTGGATGATCAGGGGAATGCGCTGCGGGTGCGCCTGGAAGTGCTCTCGGACTCCAATGCGCTTGGAAAGATCGTGGAACGCAGCCAACCCCAAACAGAACCAACGGTCAAGGTTGCATTGTGTATCTCGCTCACCCAGCGTGAAAAATTTGAACTGCTGCTGCAAAAAAATGTCGAGGTGGGCACTGCGCGCATCCTGCCTTTTGTATCACGCTACTCTCTGGTGCGCGAAAAGAACATCGAAAGCAAACGCCGTCAGCGCTGGCAAGACATCCTGCGCGAAGCGGCGGAACAGAGCGGGCGCATCATAATCCCAACCCTGGGTGAGGTATCAACCCTGCCCAAATTGATCACCCGTTGCGTAGCAGAATATGATCTTTGCCTGGTAGCCTGGGAAGACGAACACTCCACCAGTTTGCAGGAGAGCCTTCAAGGATATAAAAAAAACGGCGATCGTCCCCAATCTGTGGCGATTTTCATCGGACCGGAGGGCGGTTTTGCCCAACAGGAAATGGAATTGTTCGGACAGGCGGAGGTAAAGGCTGTTTCGCTCGGCAAACGCATCCTGCGCATGGAAACCGCCGCCATTTTGGCTCCGGCTCTAATCCTGTATGAATTGGGGCAGATGGAAGTTTAGAACAAACGAGGGGGAAGTAAGTTTTTCAAACGATCTTTGAGCACTTTGGCGCGCCCCAGCACCCGCCCGCTTTCATCTTTGACCAGCAGGGTTTCTCCGCCGGTTGATGTGCCGGAAAAGACACCGGGAATGTCCTGGTGCACCAGAAAGCTCTGGCTCTGTTTCTCGTCCAAAACAACCGATCCGGTTCTAAAGGTGTGCCCAAAACGGGCAGTCAGCTCATGGCTGATCTGGAACCCAACCGGGAGACGTTTGAAAGCGTTCAAACCAAAACTTGATGCCGGCAGCGCGTTGCATTGGCTGAACAAACGCTCCGGAACCAGCAGGATGCCATGCGGGTTTTCCAGGAGGGTTGCCTGCTGAGTTTGCAGAATACCCTCCAGATCAAAACCATAGAGATCCTGCATCCAACGGCAGATTGCCTGTCGTTCTTTAAACGAGAGGAAATTCGCTTGGTTGAGCTTTTTGCCTGAAGGAACGGGTTTCTCATCCTCAGTAGACAAGATCGTATCGTGCTTGGTGAAGCGCGCGCTGAAGAAGCCGGTGGTGCCAAGGATGTGTGGCCACAAACGAATAGCCTTGTGCATTTCGGGGGAAAACGTGCGGTTTCCATCCCGCAGCAGAGCAGGGGCTGGCTTTGGCAGTTTGCCAGAAACGTCATCCAGGCTGACCTGGCTGCCGAATGCTTGCAATACGCGCTCGACAACCTGCTCGTCTTCCTCGGGAGAAAGCGTGCAGGTGGAGTACACTACCTGCCCACCAGTTTTCACCGTTTGCAGCGCGCTGCGCAGCAGCAAGAACTGGCGATTGCTCAAACTTTGCTGTTCTCCGGCGCTCACAGCGCGCAGCGGATGCGAGGGGGTGTCGTACAGGTTCTGCATGCTGCAGGGTGCGTCCAGCAGCACCCTATCGAAAGTTTCTGGAAGCTGGCTGCCGAAATATTCCCCGTGTAGGCAGGTGATAGCCTGGTTTATCGCTCCCCATTTGGCGAGCACCACGCGCAGGGCAACTATGCGCCCGTTGCTGGCGTCGTTGGCTATGACCAATCCGCGGTCGCCGGTTTTATCCACCAGGTGGGTGGTCTTGCCGCCCGGGGAAGCCGCCATATCCAGGATCAGCGGGGCAGTTTGTGGCGAGAGGTCAAACAGTTCCACTGGCAGCATCGAAGCGCTTTCCTGGATGTAGTATTCCCCCAGCGCATGTTCGATGGTCTTCGCGATTCTTCCCGAAGGAACGTCGAGGTTGAATCCGCTGGGGCAAAATGGCACAGGCGAGAGACCCCACCCGTACCGTTCCTGCAATTGCCGGGAAAAAGATGCGGGATCGTGTTTGAGCAAATTGATGCGGATGGAGGGAGGCAATGCCTGTACCAGCATTTCCCGCAGATCGTCGAATTCATGGGAACTCAAAAGGGAGCGGAAACGGTCCAACGCAGAGGTAACGGTAGGAGAAAGAGCGCTTCGGTCAGGCATTCATCCTGCTCCTTTATGAATACAAAAGACCATCTCATCCTCAAAGGCGATTTCGTCAACCAACCAGGTCTTTCCCTCCAGATTCTCCATGACAAGCCTGCGCATCCGTTCGCGCAGATCGTGCGTTTTTCCGATGTCCCTGCAGGGCAGTGAAACCAGCAGGGTGTTGACCTGCAATGCGTCCCACAGGATGCGGTTGCTGCCCTTCCGGCGCTGGTCCAGGCGGTGAGCTTCTTTGAAGAAAAAAGCCACTTCCGCTTTTTGAGCGGGTGGGTCGATCAGAATGTCGCGCTGTTCGGCATGCGCCTGCGGAAAAGCTGCCCTTTCGAAGAAAGCGTTGAGCAGACGGATGCGGGGCAGATGGATATCATAGGCGAAATAGCGCACGTTCCTATCCAAACCCATGTTTGGCAGGGCAAAGGGATTCAACCCGCAAGCCAGGTCGAGAACACTGTGCGGAGTGCCAACGGCTTGAAACAGCGTCTGGTAGAAGGCTTGCAGGTAGGGTTGCCGTTCATGGGTAGAAGTGTGGGCAGCCAGCATACGGTCAGCAAAGCTCTCCAATGCGATGGGATCATAGATCGTGCGCAAGGTATCCAGCTCTTTTTCGTAATTGGGATCACCCAGATACGGGGCGGTCAGTTGGTGCAGTTTTCGGCGCACGCTTTCCTGCATTCTTCTTGTGTCGGAATAGCGCGCGCTCTCCTGCCGGATGAGATCTCGAATGGTCTCTGCCGGTAAGTGCAGATCGCGGTACTTGCGCGACTCCAGGATCTTTTGTACGAGTTCCTCGTTGGATGGCATGCCTAGTCCCCTTTTTCAACCCGGTAAGCCAGTTCGCTGGCGAAAAGGAACTTTTGGAAGCTCCAGCCCAGGTCAGCCAGCAGCCCTTCGAACTGGTTGGAATAGTGTGCCAGCATGCCTTTTTCTTTTCCGCCGATGCTGCGCACGGGAAAACTCACAAGGATAGTTCGCGCCTGAATGCCGGTCAGAAGGTTGCGGGCGCTGTCTTTTTCGGCTTGCTCCAGACAGGGCAGCGTTTTCAAGAGAAATGCGACTTGCACTTTTTCCCGCGGAAGACGGGTCAGCAGGTTGCACACACCGGCTTTTCCGTTGATCTGGAAGTGATCGAAGAACGCTTGCAGAAAGGTTGCCATATCTTGAAAGATATCACAGGCAAAGTAAGTTGCCGATCTTTCAACAGGCATCCAATCCACTGCCAGCGGATTGAAACCGCAAGCCAGGTCGAGGAGCGAGGTTACGGGCTGAATGTCCTGAAAGAGGGTTCGGTAGAAGTCAGAAAGGATGGGCAGGCGTTCCCTGGTGGACGCATGCTCTTGCATCAGCCGTGTGCAGAATGCCCGGCTTTCTGCGGCATGCATCTCTTTTGGCAGCGAGTTCAGCTCACGCAGATGGGTGTGGTAAGCGGGTTGTTGCGGCAGATAAGCCCATGCCACCTGGTGCAGTTTGTTGGTGGTAGCTTTTACCGCTTCTTTGAGCGAGGCGCGTTTTTTTGTTTCGGAAGCGGCGATGAACGCTACCAGCTCAGGATCGACTTGCTGGTACTTCTTTTTCTCCAGCACATGGCGGGTCACCTCATCCACGCCTGGAAGTTTGCTCATGCACTTTCTCCACGCAGGTAACGGATGACGCGTGCCATAAAATACAGGTTGTGGATGGTTGCCAGGCGGGTGTAAAGTGATTCACCAATCTGGTGCAGATGGCGGATGTAACCCAAACTATAGTGCTGGCAGGTGGGGCAGTTGCAGGATGGGTCAATGGGTTGCTTCTGGCGGATGTGTCGTTCGTCTTGCGCATAGACATATTCCAGCCAGTCCGGCTGGTCAGGGTTGATCTCCCCGCGCAACCGGTACAAGCGTCCATGGCGTGCATCGCGGGTCGGCATGGCGCAATCGAAAAGTTGATATCCCAATCGAAAGGTCTTCATTAGGTTATAGGGGTGCCCGATGCCCAATGCGTGCATGGGGAATTGGGCGGGGATCAGTTCTCGCGTATACCCCACGATATCTTCAACCAGGTTGCCGTCTTTATCCAGCGGCCAACCGCCGTATCCATAGCCATCAAAACCGATCTCCAGCAACTGTTTTGCGCAGGCTTCACGGTACTGACGGGAGCCGCCGCCCTGCACCACGGCAAATAATTTGCGCTGGTGATCTGCATCTTTTTTGGAATTTTCCAACAAATGCAGGAATTCCTGTTTGCAGCGTTTTGCCCAATGCACGGTGCGCTGCACTGAAAGGACCTGCTCGTTATCCGCATCATCCACGTGGGTGCAGTCATCGAGGCAGAAAAGCACGTCTGCGCCCATCTTCCATTGGATCTGCATGCTTTTCTCCGGTGTAAGGGCGGTTTTCTTCCCGCTGGCGGCATCCTTGAGCAAAATCCCGTCGTCCGAAAAACTTCCAAAACTGCTGTTCTGGCGGATGAGCGAATAGGCTTGAAAGCCACCGGAATCCGTGAAAATGGGTCCCTGCCAGCCGCTGAAAGCGTGCAGTTCCCCCAGGGCGCTGACCACCGTGGTGCCGGGTTTTTGCATGAGGTGGTAGGAGTTCATCATGACCGCCTGCACTCCGCTGGCAGCCAGAGCCTGTGCATCCAGACCGCGCACCTGCCCGAAGGTTGCGTCGGGCAGAAAAGCGGGCAGAGGGATCACCCCGTGAGATGTGGGAAATGTCTTATCCATATCTTGATAAGACAGATTGTAACATTGAGAAAGAAAAAGCCGGGGAGTTTAATGCAGCACGCTCAGGGTGTGCAGGGTTGCCCAGTCATCCACTGTGTCCTTCCCAGTCGTGAATGCCCAGGTACGGCTGCGGGCGGGGCTGGCACCTCGCCACATGCCGTTTTTCGTTTGTTTGCTCTGCAGCCAATCCAGCGCCTGGCGGGCAGCGGGATGGTCCAGCGCATGCAGCTCATCCAACACCCGCAGGGTGAACAGGATGTCGGTGTTATAGAAAAGCGGGAAGTTCAGCGAGAACCAACAACGATTGATCTTTTGCTGGTAGGGATAATCCGCTTTGACCAGAGAATAGCGTTCCAGCAGGAACTCCAATCCGTGCTGGATGGCGTGCTGTACCTGGGGTGTGCGTTTTTCGTTGGAGATGGCTGCCAGCCCCCACATGGCGCGGATCACTCCCCAGGCGCATGGCAGATTGTAGTTCCAATCGCAGATGGAATCCCGTTCGATTTCACGCACCTGCAAGGCAATGGTCTCCTGAACGGTGGCATCTTCGAAAGCCCCGCAGTGCATCTGGTATTTGGCGAAGTTTCCCCAGAAACAGATCCAACCCCGCTCGTCATTTTGAAGCTGTTCTTGCAAGTGTTTTTTCATGCGCTTGCGCATGTACACGGCACCCTGCTGCATGGCGGGGTGGTTGCCATCAAGACCCAGCTCGGTCAATAGCTGCATGCTCCAGTGCGTGGCTTTGAATTTTGGGGTGTAATGACTGCGATCCCACACCCAGTATCCTTCGGGATGTTGTTCCTTCAGAATGGAAAGCGCCGGTTCTTGGTTTGCTACCTGCTCCTGTTCCTGTTTGACCAAAGCATGCCCCGCTGGGAGATCCTTCAAGCGGGTTAAAGTGAACAGGCGGATCGAGGGTGTATCCGCCTGCTGCAAACGATCGATGATTTCTTCACGAGACTGCATAGTATTTCCCTCTCCTCGTTCCCAGATCTACTCTTTTTTCTTGGGTTTGATGAACGCACTGACCAGCACGACCACGCCGATCGCGATGATGAAGACCGGCCAGTAAGCCCCGACCGACCAGCCCAATCCAAAGCTCCCACCAAAGATGATGAATCCGGCAGCGCTGATGGCTAACAGGATCAAACTGCTGCTTTCAAACTTCGGACCGCTGCGGTCGATCAAGCCGCTCAGCAAAATACCCACTCCCACGAAACCGGGGATCAAAGTCCAGGCATACGCCCAGGTATCCCAGGCACCGCTCATCTCCTGATAATACAGAATGCCGCCGATGCCGCCAACGATACAACCGGGGATTGCCAGCCCGCCGTTTCTGGATAGGATGGCTGACAGAAGGAACACTGCCCCTACGCCAATGATCCAAAAAGGCCAGTCCAAAAAGTTGAATGTTTCAGGGAAAACGCGGGTGACCAGCAGGAATGCACCGATGATTATGAGGATGATACCCCAAACCAGATCACTTCGATTTTTCATTTTTTCTCCTTTTTTCTACGTCGTAATCTATTTCATATACGCAGAAAAAATCGCATGGTTGCAGAAATGGCAATGCGTCCGCTTGAAATCTGATCTACAGTTTTTCGACCAGGACCTCGCTGAGCGCTTTTATCTTGTGGATATCCGCTTCTCTGGCTTGTCCTTTGAATTCCACAGAACCCAGAAGGTCCCAGGCGAGCACTTCACATTGTTTGTTGATAAAGCGCATGGCGCCACCACCCCAGCCATAACTTCCGATATAGATCGCTTTTTTGTTGGTCATGCGTTTTTTATCTGCCATTTCGAGCACAAACTCCATGGTGGGGAAGAGCGCCCCTTCATAGGTGGGTGCGCATATTGCTACTCCGGCGCTGGTCCATAGTTTTGGCAGGATGTAGCTGATATGCGTTTTCTGGATATCCACGCTTTCGAATTCAATGCCAGCATCCTGCAGGGTTTTTTCCACAACCGGAACAACCTTATCGGTATTCCCGTACATGGATGCGTGCAGTACGCAGACCTTCTTGGGGTAATTTCCACCGGCATACCCTGACCATTGCGTATAAAGTTCCAGAATATGGGCAGGGTTGGAGCGCCATACCAGTCCATGCGCTGGGGCGACCATGTTCACTTTCAAGGCAGATATCTTCTCGGCTGCTTTCAGCACCGGTTTGCTGAAGGCGCACACGATGTTGGAAAAGTAGCGCAATGCCTCTTGCTCAAAATAGTCCACATCAGATTGCTCGTCATCGAAAATCCCCCGTTCCAGCTTCCCATACCCGCCAAAGCCATCACACGAGAAAAGGGTGCCGCTGGTTTCTTCATAGGTCATGATCGTTTCGGGCCAGTGCACCATGGGGGTGGATAGAAAACGCAGGGTGTGCTTGCCCAGCGTGATGGTTTCATTATCCGAAACGGCTTGGAAACGGTCGCTCACGCCGAAGAAAGATGCCAGCATATCGCGTGTCTTCTCGCTGCCCAGAATGGTGATCTGGGGGGCGATCTCAAGCAGTTCTTTGATAGCACCCGAATGGTCAGGTTCCATGTGATTGACCACCAGATAGGCGAGTTGGTGAGGATCGATGCAGGCTTTGATGTTTTCCATCAATAATGAGCCGGTGTTGTCTTTGCACAGGTCGATCAATGCGCTCTTTTCATCCTTGATCAGGTAACTGTTGTAGGAAATACCTTCTTTTTCAATTGACCACAAGCCTTCAAAAAACGGGGTTGTGGGATCATTGACCCCGATCCAGAAAATTCCCTCTGATAAAGCGGTAGGTTTCATCATCATTTCTCCTGATTAAATGGAAATATGACATCATTTTAAGTCATATTTCCCAATTTGATGCTTTTTAGTAGATACCATCTTAAATGTCAAGAGTTAGCAATACAAAAAGCAAGATTGAAAGGATCTCTCCATTTACCTACTAAACCAGTCAACCTGCTTTTTCTCATTTTCTCCCCGCAATGTCATTTCGAGAGAGCAGCGCGACCGAGAAATCTCTCCATTTCCATTCTTCTTCCAAAGTATATCGCAGTGACCAGCCCCTCTCTTAAATATCATTCTGAGTCGGGTGGTTTCTAACCCACCATTCCCCCTGCTTGTGAGAAAACGGGAAGTGAAGTGCTGACCTGCCAACAGGTCGGGTAGGATGGGTTTCTAGCCCTCCCTCAGGTGATGTTTTTTCTAATGAGATACGCCCAGTAAATTGCTGATCAAAATGGATACCAGACCAGCCGTCAGGGTTTTCAATCCCATCTTCATCAGATTCTGGTTGGCTACCCTTCCCAGGAACATGCCCAGTCCAAATAGCACCAGCAGCGCAAAACCGATGGCAGTGTAATACACCATACGGATATCGCTGAAAAAACTGGCAAAGAAGAACGGCACCAGCACCACCAGGGATGCAAGGAAAGGCGATAGTCCATCCACCACCGATACGGCAACCGCGGCGAAGCGCGAAGCCTTTCCGATCTTGCTGCCATTCAAGTCTGTCAGGGTGCTGTAGCTCAATTCGTCCATTTCCCGCTTCCGTTCTGCGGATTCGGTCAAGAATGACCCCCACAATCCGGAAATACCAATGGCAACCGAGGTGGTTAGACCGGTGGTGACAACGATCATAGGGTCTTCCACGCCGGCAGCGTAGTGCCCCATGAGCACACCCATGATGGTCAGCACGCCGTCAAATGCGTTCATGGCAAAATAACGCCGGGCTATTTCGCCGATTTGCGCGATTTCGTTATATTCCGATATCCTCTCAGCAAGATGCCTGAGAGGGTTACTTTTCTTTTTCATAATGACTTACGGGGGTTTTTAGTCCTGCAGGGTTGCCGCGTCGTCAATGATCATTTTCCCGGCGACCACTTCATCAACGGAATGGATGGATCCACCCTGGTCGCGAATCATGGCAGCAACAACATCATAATCAAGGTCATCACCTTCAATGGTGATCTTGGCATTTTCGACCTTGTGGTCAATTTCAGCGATGCTGATATTGACAGCGGAAATGCCATCTAACACGCTTATTTTTTTTGCAAGGTCCACAATACTGGGGTCGATCGGTTTCAGTACATCCAATACCAATCTACGTATTTTTCCTATCATCTCTGGTTCTTAAAAAAGACTCCTTTCCAATGTTTAGAGATATGAACGATTCAATTTATACCATACTTTCAGGGTCTCAATGACCTTTTATCTAATTCTTATATAGCTCCTCCACCCAAGACTTGTTTTTCCACAAGGCGCAAGCGCCGTCACTTTCGTCCAACCGGTTGCCGCTGTTGCGGATGACCTGTAGATGTCTGGAACGCAGCGCCTGCAGCAGGCTCATCTCTCTCAGGTTTGCATCCGAGAATGGGGAGAAGGGGCAGGGCTGCAGATCGCCCTGGGGGTTGATATGGATCAGCCCTTTCCCACCTGCCAGACAGCCGCCCAATTCCACCTCACCGCCCGGAAAAGCCATGAAAAGCGCAGAGTGCTTTTCACGCAGTTCTTCCAGGATCGCCAGATGGCTCATCACCTGCTGAGGTGTCAACGCCAGGTCGTGGGTTTGCGGGTTAATAGGCAGGTAGTTGATGAAGAAAAACACCTTGCAGCCCTTTTCCATCATATCGGTCAGGTATGTTTCATCGTTCACCAGATCGAAATTCCGGCTGGTTTGGGTGATGGATGTGCCGAAGAGCATCTTTTCTTGTTTCAATTTGGAGAAGATCTGCATGGCGCGTTCATAAATTCCACCGCCACGCCGTAGATCGGTATCTTGTTGATCGCCTTCAATGCTGATAACCGGAAGAATATTGCGCTGTTTCTTGATGTTTTGGATGGCGGCGCTATCGAGCAGGGTGCCATTGGTGAACAGCAAGAAGATCAGACTGGGGAACTCCTTGATCGTATCCAGCAGTTCTTTGCGCATGAGCGGTTCGCCGCCTGCCAGAAGGATCACGGAAACACCCAGATCCCTGGCTTGTTGAATGACAGAGCGAAACTGTTGGGGGGTCAATTCCTCGGCGCCGGTCTGATGCAAGATCTTGGCGTAGCATCCTATACAATCCAAATTGCAATCGTTGGTGATGCTGAAGATGACCATGGGCGGGACCTGCACTCCCTGTTTGAGAAATGCAGCGCGTTTCTTTTCAGCCAGGCGATAGGCAAGATATAGCTTTGCCGCCGAGTATGCCAGCCGCGGGTTGTTCAAACTGAAACGTACGATCTGCTTCAACCCCATTTCGAAACTGATGTTGAAATAAGTGGTGATATCTTGTTTTTCTTTTTGCATCGCTCTCCCATTTCTACTGCGATATATACGCAGAAAGCATGTCATGGTTTTGTAAACGGGGTCCAATGACCCTGTTGGTTTCCTCATAACGAGACAAAACCATGCTATTGTACTGGATGAATGGAAAATGGGAGAAAACTTTACCCCCAGGTGATCCTGGAAGGTGCGCGGCGGGTATACCGCAGGCGGCAGCGCCCATGGACTGCAAACCAGTGCGGGATGACCCACGACCGTTCAATGTTCCATCGTCAGCAAAGTCATTTTAAAGATTCCTTACCCCCTTTCATCCCTTTCTGTGAACCCGCGTACGCTCCCGCAAGAGGGGCTCCTGGAACGATTCTGCTTTTCTTTCTTAATTTACGTGGTTTCCCTGCCCGATTCCAAAATAGATGAATCCCAGCTCACGCAGGAATTTGCTATCCCATTGGTTGCGCCCATCGATCAACACCGGGGTGCGCATGATGCTGTGCAGACGTCGAAAATCGAGTTGTTTGAATTCATTCCATTCCGTAACCAGGATCAGACCATCTGCATTTTCGGCAGTCTCATAAGGGTTTTTGCAGAGCTGCAGGTCAGGAATGGCTTTAGCGGTGTTTTCCATCGCTTGCGGATCGTATGCGCGTACGTGTGCACCCTCATTGCGCAGTAGATGGATGATCTCAATGGCAGGCGCTTCGCGAATATCATCCGTATTGGGTTTGAATGATAGACCTAGAATGCCGATATTTTTATCGACCAGTGATCCACCCACCAGGTTGCGCAATTTCATCACCACTTTTCGGCGCTGGTTGCGGTTGATATCCATCACCGCTTGCAGCAGTTGTGGGTGAGTGCCATGCAGCACAGCCATGTGGGCCAGCGCTTTTACATCTTTTGGGAAACAACTGCCACCCCACCCCAGCCCTGCATCCAGGAAAGCATGACCGATGCGTTTGTCTAACCCCATTCCTCGGGCGACTTCACGGATATCCGCTCCTAGCTCATCGCAGATGTTGGCAATTTCATTGATGAACGAGATACGCGTGGCTAAAAATGCGTTGGAGGCATACTTGATCATTTCTGCGGTGCGCAGGTCGGTAATCAAAGCGGGAGCGCGCAGAGGTTGGTATAGCTCTGCTACTGCTTCGGCTGCTTTTCGATGTACCGATCCCAGCACAACCCGGTCGGGTTGCATGAAGTCGTGGATGGCGGAACCTTCGCGCAGGAACTCAGGATTGGACACTACGTAGTATTCCAGCGTGTTTTGACCGCGTTTTTTGCGGATGATATCTGCTACCCAATCGCCCGTCCCGACCGGAACGGTGGATTTGTTGACGATGATGATCGGGTGGTCGATCACTTCAGCGATCTTTTCGGCAGCGTCCCGCACATAGGTCAGATCCGCTTCGCCATCTACCCCTGAAGGAGTGCCCACCGCGATGAAAGCAAATTCGGCGTCTTTCAATGCTTCGGTATACTCGGTGGTGAAAAATAAACGGTTGGCAGCCACATTTCTTTCAACCACCTCTTCCAGCCCTGGCTCGTAGATCGGCATGATGCCTTTCTTGATATTGGCAATCCGTTCTGCATTGATATCCAGACAATGAACAGTGTTGCCCAGGTCTGCAAAACATACCCCAGTCACCAATCCAACATAGCCGGTTCCGATCACGCAAATTGTACTCATAGCTTTTTCTCCAAAGCAAAGATTATAGCCTAAGAAACGGGCTATTCATGAGTAAACGCCCTGATTATTGTATAATCCTTTTACTCTTTTGTGTTGGGAGTTGAAAATGACAGCAGCGATGATTGATGGAAAACAAATTGCAAAGGATATGCGTTCCCGGTTGACCGAACAGGTGGCTGAGAGAAAACGCTTGGGAAAAGCTGTACCCGGTCTGGCTACGGTTTTGGTTGGTGAAGATCCGGCATCTCAGGTGTATGTGCGTTCCAAGCATAAGGCGTGTGAACAATTGGGCATCACATCTTTCAGCCATGTGTTGCCTGCGTCTACTCCCCAGGAAGAGCTGGTAGAACTGGTCGATTCTCTCAACGGCGATCCAAAAGTGCATGGAATTCTGGTTCAACTTCCCCTGCCTGCCGGATTCGATGAAGAAGAGGTGCTGCTCGAAGTTTCAGTAAAAAAAGATGTGGATGGTTTCCATCCCATCAATATAGGCAAACTGGCGCAAAAAGGGCGTACACCAAGTTTTATTCCGTGTACGCCGGCAGGTGTGATTGAACTGCTTCGATCAACCGGCATCTCGATGGAAGGAAAGAGCGCGGTTGTTTTGGGGAGATCGAACATTGTGGGTATGCCGGTAGCCCTTTTGCTTGTCAAAGAAAATGCCACAGTTACCATCTGCCACTCACGCTCCTATAACCTGCCTGACCTCACCCGCGGGGCAGATATCCTGGTGGCGTGTGTTGGTAAAGCTGAAATGGTGCGTGGCGACTGGGTGAAACCTGGAGCGGTGGTTATCGATGTGGGAATCAACCGTGTGGATGACCCTTCTGCTGAAAAAGGGCATCGGCTGGTTGGGGATGTGGCTTTTGACGAAGTGAGGGAGGTCGCTTCTGCAATAACCCCCGTCCCGGGTGGTGTCGGACCAATGACCATCGCCATGTTGATGCAAAACACACTGCGTGCTGCGGAATTGGCAGACTGATTGAATAAACTCATCGTTGAAAATAATGAAATGACGCCAGAAATTGTCCGACAAATGATGGTATGATTAATGTGTTAAAAAACCATACTATCAAAGGGCACTCATATGGCTACTTTGCTTGTCAAGAATATCCACACGCTGGTTACCATGGATCCAGCGCGTCGCGAGATTCGCAACGGGGGGATGTTTATCAAGGATGGTTTTATTCAGCAGGTAGGCGGTTCTGACGAGGTTACAGCAGATGCGGATGAAGTTTATGATCTGAAAGGTCATATTGTTTTCCCGGGCTTCATCAATACCCACCATCATTTTTACCAAACCCTTACCCGTGTAGTACCTGCTGCACAAGATGCCAACCTGTTCAATTGGTTGAAAACCCTTTACCCGATTTGGGCGCGCATGACTTCAGAAGATATCTATATTTCCACCAAAACCGCGCTGGCGGAGCTGGCACTTTCAGGTTGCACAACCGCGTCCGATCATTTGTATTTATTCCCCAATGGTTCCAGCCTGGATGATGAGATCCGGGCAGCTCAAGAGATGGGCATGCGCATCCATGCATCGCGTGGTTCCATGAGCCTGGGTGAGAGCAGGGGCGGGTTGCCGCCCGATAGTGTGGTAGATGATGAGGGTTTTATCCTCAAAGACAGTCAACGCTTGATCGAAAAATACCATGATCCCAAGCCGGGTTCGCGGGTGCAGATCGTGCTGGCGCCCTGTTCTCCCTTCAGCGTGACCGGTGATCTGATGCGCGAAAGCGCTAGCCTGGCTAGGCAATATGGGGTGCATTTACATACCCACCTGGCTGAAACGGAGGATGAACAGCAATTCACGGTACAGCAATTCGGGCTGCGTCCCCTGGCGTATATGCAGTCATTGGAATGGGTAGGGGAAGACGTGTGGTTTGCCCACTCTGTTTATATCGATGAAGAAGAACAAAAGGTGTTTGCTGCGACCGGTTGCGGAGTGGCGCACTGCCCAACCTCTAACATGCGCCTGGCTTCGGGGATCGCTCCTGTTCGCGAATATATCCGGTTGGGGGTAAAAGTTGGGCTGGGCGTAGATGGTTCAGCCAGTAATGACGGCTCCCACATGCTGGAAGAAGTGCGCCAGGCAATGCTCTTGGCTCGCGTGCATGCTGGTTTGGAAGGGGCGTCTCTTTCCCAATCCGGAACTTCTCCCATAATGACAGCGCGGAAAGCCCTGGAACTGGCAACTCTGGGCGGCGCCCGTGTGCTGGGGCGCCAGGATATCGGGTCGCTGGAAGTGGGAAAATGCGCAGACTTCACCGCCATTGATCTCAACCACATCTCGTATGCTGGCGGGTTGCACGATCCTGTCGCCGCAGTTGTATTTTGTCATCCCAGAAATGTTGATTACACCTTCGTGCATGGAAAAGCAGTTGTTGAAAAAGGACAACTCTTATCTATGGACCTGGTGGAGCATGTGCAAAAACACAACAAGGCGGCTGCCAGGTTATTAATGGAAGAGTAGATCAGAGGAGTTTTTCTTGCAGAATATTTCACCATATCAACGGCTACAGACCGAACTGGAACAGATCATCAACGCCAAGGGGGCAGGGGCAAAACTGCCTTCGGAACCATTACTGGCGAAGAATTTAGGAGTTTCCCGCTCGACCCTGCGTGAAGCCATGCGCACGTTTGAGGTGCAAGGCTTGATCAGGCGCAGGCAGGGGCAAGGTACTTTTGTGGTTGGAAAACAAAAAACGTTTGAAGGAGGTTTAGAAGTATTAGAGAGTATTGAGACATTATCACAACGGATCGGATTGAATGTTAGCATGGGTGAATTGCAGGTCAAACGGTACAGAGTGGAGAAGGAGAATCAATCGTATGTGAATTTCCCTTTGAAAGCAGCAGTCATCCAAATCGATCGCACCATCATTGCAGAAGAACGTCCTATCGCCTATCTGATCGACATCATTCCGGTTGCTGTACTGGATGAGAATGATCTGCAACAAGGTTTTGACGGGTCAGTGCTTGATTGGCTGTTAAAACGTGGAGATCCGGTGTTGAGCCAGTCTCACGCACGCATCGATTCCATTGCGGCTTCCAGCGAGATTGCCCATAAATTACAGGTTCAACGCGCTGCTCCGCTTTTATTGATGGAATCGGACGTATATGATACTTCTGGTCAATTGGTCACCCATTCCTATAGCTATTTCATTCCCGGTTTTTTCGATTTTCATATTGTAAGAAAAGTTGCAAACAAAAAATTCTAAACAATTGGAGGTTTACGATGAGAAGTTTCTTAGGACGCGACATTTTATCGCTAAAAGATTTCGAACGAGCGGAGTTTTTCCGCTTATTTGAAGTCGCTCTCGAAATGGATGAGATTGCCCGCAACCGCAGGAACTCGGATATTTTGAAAGACAAAACCCTGGTAACCGCCTTCTACCAACCCAGCACGCGCACCCGCCTGGCACACGAAGCTGCCATGCACCGCCTGGGGGGGCACGTTACCGGGTTCTCTGATGCCAAAATGACCCGCGCTGGGGACTGGTACCAGGAGTCGATCAAAGATACCGTGCATATGCTGGAGTATTACGGCGATGCCATCGTGATGCGCCATTTCCAGCAGGGCGCTCCAGCCGAGGCTGCCAAATGGGCAAGCGTGCCCATCATCAACGCCGGCGATGGGTGGGGCGAACATCCGACCCAGGTTTTGACCGATCTCTATACGGTCTGGAATGAACTGGGCACCATTGATGGACTGACCTTCCTGTGCATCGGTGATATGCGCATGCGCACCATGCATTCCATTTCTTACGCTCTGACACAATTTGACACGGAGGTCTACTATGTTTGTCCACCCGAAATGTCATTGACCCCGGAATTCAAAAAAGAATTGGATGAGAAGAACCTGGTCTATTATGAGGCAGATCATGTAGCCGATGTGATCGATAAAGCGGATGTGATCTATATGGAACCTGTCGTGCAGCCCGATTACACCAAAGCCCGCCAGGAAGCCTCAGAAGATAAGGGTTTGACCCCTGACAATTACAAGGTAACCCGCCAATTGCTGAAAGAAAAAGCCAAACCCGATTCGATCATTCTGCACTCATTGCCCCGCATGGATGAACTTCCGCCCGATGTGGATGGTACCCGCCATGCCCGCTATTGGGAAGAAGCTTTTAATGGTGTCGTGATGCGTATGTCCATCCTGGCTTCTGTTTTGGGCGCAACCGAATAAATGAACCTGTGGTGGGCAGGATGTTCTTACCCCGCCCATTTTGTTAAGGAGATATTATGCAAACGAATTTACATGGTAGAGATTTGATCGGCGATCTTGATTTCACCAAAGAAGAAGTGGAAACCGTGTTGGATGTTGCCTGGGATTTGAAACGCAAGCGCGCATTGAACGAACCGCATGCCTATCTGCGCGATAAAGTGTTGGCGATGCTGTTCTTCTTCAGCAGCACCCGCACCCGTGGCTCTTTTGAAGCAGGTATGGCGCAGTTGGGCGGTCATGCAGCGTTTATTGAAAGCAAGACAACCCAGATTGCACATGGTGATACGGAAAAAGAGATCGGTGATATCTTTGGACGGTATTTTGACGGTATTGCCATCCGCCATGTGGAATGGGGCACCGGCAACCGCTATTTGAACCTGGTAGCTCAGGCTTCGCGCGTTCCCGTCCTCAACATGCAGTGCGAGATCTATCATCCATTCCAGTGCCTGGCAGACTTGATGACCATTATGGAAAAGAAAGGGCGCGACCTACGGAAAAAGAAAATGGTCGTTTCATGGGCGTATGCGGAATCGTATTCCAAACCGATCTCGGTACCGCAGAGCTTGATTCTGCAAATGCCGCGCTTTGGGTTGGATGTCACACTGGCGCACCCGCCCGAGTTCGTCCTGATGCCTGAAATCATGGAGCAAGCCAAAGCTGAAGCGAAAAAATATGGCACCAACTTTGAGATTGTGCATGATATGGATGAAGGATTCAAGGATGCAGATATTGTGTATGCCAAATCCTGGGGACCGCTGGTGTATACCACGGATGCTGAAAAAGGTGCAGAGATCACCAAAAAGTATTCCGGTTGGATTACCAATGAGAGCCGCATGGCGCTGGCTCAAGAAGATGCCATTTACATGCACCCATTGCCTGCCGACCGGAATATCGAAGTGACCGATGGCGTGATCGATGGTCCGCATTCCGTGGTGTTTGATGAAGCCGAAAACCGTCTGCATGCACAAAAAGCTGTCATGGCATTGACAATGGGATAACCGATCTATGAAAAAACAAGTAGCAGTTGTAGCGATTGGCGGGAATTCGCTGATCAAAGATAACAAGAACGTAACAGTAGAAAGCCAGTATGAGGCAGCCAAAGAGACCACCTATCATATTGCTGATATGATGGAAGCCGGTTGGGATGTGGCTATCGGGCACGGCAATGGTCCGCAGGTGGGTTTTATTCTTCGTCGCTCTGAAATTGCCCACAAAACCGCTGGCATGCATGAAGTACCGCTGGATGTGTGTGGCGCCGATAGCCAGGGTGCTATTGGATATGCCCTGCAGCAAACGTTGCAAAATGAGCTCTATCGACGCGGAATTAAAAAACCCGTGGCGACGGTGATCACCCAGGTGCTGGTTGATAAAAACGATAAGGCATTTGTGAATCCCACAAAACCCATCGGTGGTTTCATGGACGAAGCGGAAGCCAAGCAAAAGGAAAAGGAACTGGGTTGGAATGTTGTGGAAGATGCCGGAAGAGGTTGGCGCCGCGTAGTTGCTTCGCCCATTCCGCAAGAAGTGGTCGAATTAGATGCGGTGAAAGATCTCATCGAAGCCGGAGTCATCGTGATCACTGTTGGCGGTGGAGGAATTCCGGTCGTTGATGCCGGTAACCGGCAATTGGTTGGCACTGCTGCGGTGATCGATAAGGATTATGCGAGCAGCTTGCTGGCGCGTGAGATCAAAGCGGATTTGTTCCTCATCTCCACAGCAGTAGAAAAAGTATCGCTCGACTTTGGAAAGCCCAATCAACGCCAAGTGGATCACATGACCCTTTCTGAGGTTAAGCAATATCTGGCAGAAGGCACCCATTTCGCCAAAGGCTCCATGGCTCCCAAAATTCAGGCGATCATCTGGTACCTGGAGGCTGGTGGAAAGAAAGCGATCGTTACCAACCCAGAAAATATTGGTCGTGCTTTAAGAGGTGAAACCGGAACAGTGATAGAACCCGATTAATGTTCCAAGGATGATTTAAGCTTAAATAATTGTCTATACAATTGAATAAAAAGACCTGTTGATGTAAAATGCCGAATTGTGTTTCGTGTTTTTTTACGAAACAATACTTTTGGAGGAGAGGTGAGTATCGAACAATCAACAGGTCTTTGACTATTTAAAATGCTATGGAGGAGAAAATGATTTCTAATAAAATGAAAGCGATTTTTGCATTGCTGATAGCGGCGAGTTTGCTGTTTTCAGCGTGTGCAAAGGCAAGTGAACCTGAGGAAGTAGCCGAACCGGTCGCTGCGGAGGAAAGCGAGCCATTTGTTTTTGGCATTCTCATGGTTGGTGCTTACAACGATCAGGGTTGGAGCCAGGCTCATTATGAAGCCGGTTTATATATTCAGGAAATGCTCCCGAATACCGAGATGGTCTATATTGAGAAGGTGAATACCGCTGATCGCCCGGGAACTACCCCGGCTCAATTGGCTGAAGAACTTGTGGCAAGAGGCGCGAAAGTGATCATCTTCAACTCGGATGACATGAAAGACGGCGCCCATGAATTTACCGCAGCCCATCCTGAAGTCATCGTCATTCACGCTTCTGGTGATGGCGCCTGGGAGGAGGGGAATGCCTACCAGGGTTTTGCCAACTTGAGCAATGTCATGCCACGCATGGAGTATGGCAAAGAGATCGCCGGCTGTGCTGCCGCTCTTTCTTCTGACAGCGGCAATATTGGCTACCTGGGTCCGCTGATTAACGAAGAAACGCGCAGATTAGCCGCTTCGGCATACCTGGGCGCAAAATATTGCTGGACGGAAGTTGCCGGTAAAGATGTTGCCGACCTGAACTTTGAAGTGAAATGGATCGGTTTCTGGTTCAACATCCCCGGTTTTACCTCTGACCCAACTCAGGTGGCAGATGATTTCTTTAACCGCGGGTTTGACGTAGTGATTTCAGGCATTGATACTACCGAAGCATTGACCGAAGCGAAGAAATTCACCGATGAAGGTAGTACGGTTTATGCGATCCCCTATGATTTCAAGGGTGCCTGCGATCAAGCGCCCGATGTCTGTCTGGGTGTTCCCTACTACAACTGGGGTCCAAGCTATGTGAACTATATCCAATCGGTTATCGACGGCACTTATGCTCCCACTTGGGATTATGTTGGTCCTGATTGGGCGGATCTCAATAATCCCGATACGACCAGTTTAGGATTTGTGAAAGGTGCTGCTCTTTCCGAAGAGAACGGTACAAAGTTGGATGAATTCATCGCTGCTTTGGCTGGTGGATTGAACTTATGGACCGGTCCCCTCAACCTGCAAGATGGTACGCCGTTCCTGGCTGATGGTGAAGTCGCAACCGATTATCAGGTTTGGTATTTGCCGCAGCTTTTGGAAGGCATGGTTGGGCTGAGCGCAACTGCTGCTGAATGAATTGTTCAAAATAATAGACGGGAAAAACATCTTGTTTTTCCCGTCTTCTATAATTTAAGAATCATGGAAATTGAAATCAAAAACATTTGTAAATATTTTGGAAAGATTCATGCGAATGATGGCATATCGCTGACAATCCACCAGGGAGAAATATTAGGGATTTTGGGGGAAAACGGGGCGGGCAAAACGACCTTAATGAAGATCCTGGCTGGGTTGATCTGCTGTGATTCTGGAGAGATCTGGATCGACGGGAAACCGGTGCGGCTCTCCTCCGCAAATGCCGCGTTGAAATTAGGGATCGGAATGCTTTCTCAGGATCCGTTGGATTTTCCTATGCTGAAGGTCTTTGATAATCTTTACCTTGGCAGCCCAAAAGGGCTTTTCATACAAAAAAAAACCTTTAGAAAAAAAATTGAAGAAGAAGAGGAATTGCTTGGATTTCATTTTGATCAGGACGATCTGGTGAGTAACCTCAGCGTCGGTGAACGGCAGCAACTGGAGATTTTACGATTGTTGTTATTTGGATCGGAACTTATCATTCTGGATGAGCCAACAACCGGTATCAGCGCTCAACAAAAAAAGCAGTTGTTCGACTTATTAAAGCGGCTTACCAGGCTTGGAAAATCTATCATTTTGGTTACACACAAACTGTCAGAAGTGAATGAACTGTGTGCACGTACTGTCGTGTTACGACAAGGAAAGTTAGTGGGTGAAGTTGCCTTGCCCTGTGATTCTTCATCGTTGATAGAGCTGATGTTTGGAAAAACGCTTGAATTTCGGAACATTGATGATGTTTCCGTACCCCAACAACATTTTCGCGTTAAAGATCTGGTGATAAAAGATGCTCGCTTCTATTCCAATCCGGTGAACCTGGATATTCGCAAAGGCGAGATCCTTGGGTTGGCGGGCATGGAAGGGTCGGGGCAGAGAACATTTCTCCATACGCTGGCGGGAATTGAAAAGCCGGTAAAAGGCAGAATTTTGGATGATGGCGATCCGATCTTGAAAATCACTCCGTATTCTTTTTCAGAAAGAGGCATCTATTTTATGCCTGCCGCTCGACTGGAAGAAGGATTGGTAGCGGGTATGACCGTAGAAGAGCATTTTATTCTTTCACAAAGGGAGGATGACTTTTTGATCAACCACCGCAGGTCGCTTGCGACAACCAGAGCGCGAATCAGAGAATTTGCGATCAAAGGGTTTTCATATTCTGCTGCCGAAGAATTGTCTGGTGGAAATCAGCAGCGTTTGCTTTTGGCAATGTTAAAGAAAAATGCCAGATTGCTGCTTCTTGAGAACCCAACCCGTGGATTGGATGTTGAATCCACAAACTGGATCTGGACAAAGCTGCATGAACGTTGTCAGAAAGGAACCAGCATTATTTTTGCTTCTGCTGATATTGATGAATTGCTCCGCTTCAGCAACCGGATCGTGATCTTCTTTGGTGGAAAGATTTCTGATCCTTATGAATCTCATGAATTGACTTCAGAGAAATTAGGAGCGTTGATCGGAGGAGAAGGATGGAAATAAAGAACAAGAGCCATAAACTGTTGAAACATTTTTCTTTCTCTCTGGTTGCCGTTGCAGGAGCTTTGATCTTTGTGTCTATTATCCTTTGGATTGCCGACGCTCAGCCAGGGCTGACGTTTCAGAAACTGATCCAGGGCGCTTTTGGAGATGCCACCAAAATTGCTAATGGATTTGTTGTGTGGGTTCCGCTCTCGCTGGTGGCTGGTGCCTTCATTATCACTTTCACAGCCGGATTATGGAATTTGGGTATCGAGGGGCAGATCATGCTTGGTGCCATTTTCACTACCGGATTGATGAGATCGATGCAGACTTCGGCGCTGCCCCCAGCGGTGATTATTTTCCTGTCCTGCTTGATGGGAATGGTGGGAGGGGCGCTATGGGCTTCTCTTGCGGGAATTTTACGCTTATACGGTGGGGTGAGCGAGATATTCGCGGGAGTGGGGCTGAACTTTGTCGCGACGGCGTTTTCCATTTGGTTGATTTTTGGACCATGGAAACGCCCCGGGGTGGCTTCGATGAGCGGCACCGTACCCTTTGACGAAAAATTATGGTTGGTCACGATCCCCGGATACCGGCTGAGCGTCTGGTCTCTCATATTGGTTGCGGTAGTTTTTGTGGGGTTATTCGTTGTATTGAAAAAGACCCGTTTTGGTATCCAGATCAAGGCAATCGGGAAAAATTCCAAAGCAGCCAGTTTGATGGGCATTCAGACAAGAAAATTGATGATGTCGGCTATGCTCCTGTGTGGCGCAATTGCCGGTTTGGCTGGTGCATTGCAAGTGGTGGGTGTATATCATCGGTTGATACCATCGATATCTTCAGGATATGGGTTTTTGGGAATGTTGGTCGCCATGCTGGCAAATAATGATTTCATCCTCACCCCTTTGGTTGCCTATCTTTTCTCAATCTTGAATATCGGCGGAATTCAATTACCAATTGATCTCCACCTGGATTCCACCCTTTCAGGAGTGTTGCAAACTGCTCTTGTGCTTTTTTTCTTGATCATGAATGGGGTCAAACAGCGTTTCTTGGAAAAAGCGGAGAGGAAGCAAGATGGAGAGTGATTTTCTGGTTGGCTTGGCAAGCGTGATCGCGTTCGCTTCTCCCATCGTGATTGCCGCGATCGGCGAAACACTAACGGAAAAATCAGGAATGCTAAATCTTTCCGTGAACGGAATCATTCTGTTATCTGCTATGGCAGGTTTTGTTGCAGCCTATCAGACTCAGAACCTGGTTGCAGGGTATCTGGCAGGTGCGCTGGTTGGAGCGATGATCGGTTTTGTGCTGGCTTTTTGCAGCATCACCTTGAACCAATCGCAGGTAGCTGTTGGATTGGTTCTGGCTTTTTTGTGTCGCGATCTATCCTATTTCCTAGGAAATGATTTCATGGGATTCAGCGCTCCCGTTATTCATTCTGCACCGATACCGTTCTTGAGCGACTTGCCCATTGTTGGAATGTTATTTTTTGATCATACGGTCATGGTGTATCTCAGCTTAATAAGCATCCCTATCGCTACAGTCTGGCTTAATAAAACGCGCTTCGGATTGCTTGCCAGGTCGGTTGGGGAAAGACCGGAGGCGGCATTTGCCAGAGGTATCAATGTAAACGGCGTGCGATACCTTTATGTAATCTTGGGAAGTGCGATGGTCGGACTGGCTGGACCGATCTATTCTCTGGGGTTGAAGCCTGGTTGGAAAGGATCCATGACCGGTCTGGATGGCATTGGCTGGATTGTTCTTGCGATCACCATTTTTGGGGGGTGGAATCCTTTTAAGGTATCTTTAGGATCATATCTTTTTGAGTTCTTGCGCTGGATTGGGCTGGTTTACCAGACAAAATTTACCAATGTCCCTTCACAGGTGTTGCAGGTGGCTCCTTTTCCATTGATGATCTTGACCCTTGTATTGGTGAACATCAAGAATGCGGAATGGTATGAGGCTGTCATTCGTCTGTTGCCGCCTCCATTATACAAACTTTTGACATTGAAAGGAAAGCGCAAGAAGGCTGCCCCCTCTTCACTAGGCATTCCATTTAGGAACGTGTAGAATATAGGCATGAAAAAATTTCATGCCTATCGTTGCTCAATTTGTCAGACAACATTTGAACCGGAAGATATTTTTTATGCCTGCCCTCACGATGGGGGAAATGTGGATATTCTTCTGGACTATGACTCTCTAAGAAAGCTGCCGCTTGTTGAGCTGGTCACCCAATCGCGCGACTTTTCCATCTGGCGCTATTTACCCTTGCTGCCTGTTTCAGACCCCGGGTTTGAAAAAACCCCCCTGCATGCAGTGGGTTGGACGCCGGTTTATGAATCCATAGCGTTGTCGCAACAGAGCGGATTAGAACGATTGTGGATCAAGGATGATGGGCGGAACCCCACTGCGTCTTACAAAGACCGTGCCAGTGCGGTGGTTGTGGCTCGAGCCGCTGAGGTGAATGCAGAGATAGTGGTCACTGCTTCAACCGGAAATGCCGGGGCAGCCCTGGCGGGTATGGCGGCTGCATGTGGACAAAAAGCGATCATCTTTGCACCCAAAACAGCACCCCAAGCCAAGATCGCCCAGTTGCTCGTTTTTGGAGCGCGGGTCATCCTGGTGGATGGGAATTATGACCAGGCTTTTGACCTGTCGCTCCAGGCGTCGCAAGAATTTGGTTGGTATTGCCGCAATACTGGCTATAACCCTTTCACCGCTGAAGGGAAGAAAACCGCCGCTTTTGAGATTTGGGAGCAGCTCATAGTATCCAACAAAGATGTATCCGAAAAGCTCTGCGTCTTTGTTTCGGTGGGAGATGGCAACATCATCTCTGGCATTCACAAGGGATTTAAAGATTTGAAAGAACTCGGTCTCATTGATTCGTTACCGAGAATATTTGGCGTCCAATCTGAAGGATCGGCAGCCATAGCCAACGCCTTTGAAGAAAAAAGCGAAGAGATCAAGCCTGTGCACGCCACGACGCTGGCAGATAGTATTTCCGTAGATCTACCTCGTGATGGACTGCGCGCTGTTCGAGCGGCAACGCAAACCCATGGCGCATTCATCAAAGTGAGCGATCAGGAAATATTGAGCGCTATTGGCAAGCTGGGGAAAGCTGGCGTCTTCTCCGAACCCGCGGGGGCGACAGCCTACGCAGGCGTTTTGAAAGCGTCCAGCGAGGGAATCATCCAGGCGGATGACCCGGTGGTTTGTGTGATCACGGGCAGTGGGTTGAAAGATGTGAAAGCCGCCATGCAGGCTGTTCCGGAAGCTCCTGTTATTGAACCGAGTATGGCTGCTCTTAAAAAGATCATTTGATGAAAGAAGGAACCGCGCAAGTGGCAAAACAGAAACCGATCTATTCCGTGGTCGCTCCGGTTTTCAATGAAGTGGAAGGGTTGGGGGAGTTCTACAAAGTGCTGAAATCGGTCATGGACACAGTGGAGGGGGCATGGGAATTGCTGCTCATTGATGATGGCTCAACGGACGGTTCGCGTGAGGTTATTGTGGACCTTGCTGCACAAGATAGCCATGTTGTCCCGCTGATTTTCACCAGGAATTTCGGACACCAGATCGCAGTGACCGCTGGGATGGATCATGCTCAAGGCGATGCAATTATCATCATCGACTCTGATCTGCAGGATCCTCCGCAGGTGATCCCCGAACTGATCGCAAAGTGGAAAGAGGGTTATGAGGTGGTCTATGCTGTTCGCCGTGAACGGGAAGGGGAAACATGGTTCAAGCGAACCAGCGCTTCTGCGTTTTATCGTTTGATCAACCGCATCACGGATGTGCGTATTCCTCTGGATACCGGTGATTTCCGCCTGCTCGATCGTGAAGTTCTTACCGTGCTGAACACCATGCGGGAAAAGCAGCGTTTTTTAAGGGGTATGTCGAGCTGGGTGGGCTTCAATCAGATCGGCGTGGAGTATGACCGGAAATCACGTTTTGCCGGAAAGTCCAAATACCCCTTCAAAAAAATGATGAAACTGGCATTGAATGCCATCACGGGTTTTTCCACTCTGCCGCTGCAAATTGCGGAGTATTCCGGGATTGTATTGCTCACCTTCAGCATGATTTATGCGCTGGTCGCGTTAGTATTTGCCATGCTCCGCAAACCTTTCCTTCCGGGTCAGGCATTGACGGTGTTTCTATTGCTGTTCTTGGGAGGATTGTTGTCATTGTTTATGGGCATTATCGGCGAATACATCAGCCGCATTTATGATGAAACGAAAGGAAGACCGCTTTATATTCTTCGAACGAATCCAAAAATCAAGGAGAAAAAATGACCAGAATTGACCTGACAGTATATGAAGATCGCCTGCAAAATGCAGTCAAGCGTGCCAGGGAACGCAATATTATTATCCCTACCTTTGCACAGATGCGTGATCCTGCTCTGGTTCCAACCAAGATCACGGAAGATCTATCGGGATTGGGGTTATGGGATGTCAACCCTCGCAATCTTTTTCGCGTCACCTGGAAGAATGAACCAAAAGAAAAAGGTGGCAGATATCGTGGTGTGAATTTCATTGAGTTTCCTAAAGAATTGACCGGCGTGAACGCGCGTATCGTTGCCTTGATCGGCAAATGGTTCCCAACCGGTGCGCATAAGGTCGGAGCATCTTTTGGCTGCCTCGTTCCGCGTTTGGTAACCGGGCAGTTTGACCCCATTAATCAAAAGGCTGTCTGGCCCTCCACTGGAAATTTTTGCAGAGGCGGTGCATATAATTCGACCCTGTTGGCTTGCCGTTCCATCGCGATTCTGCCGGAGGGCATGAGCAAAGAGCGTTTTGATTGGTTGAAATCAGTGGCTGGCGAGATCATTGCCACCCCCGGAAGTGAATCAAACGTCAAAGAGATCTACGATAAATGCTGGGAATTGCGCAAATCAGGGGAAGACCTGATGATCTTCAATCAGTTTGAAGAGTTTGGAAATTATTTGTGGCATTATGAAATTACCGGTCATGCCATGCAAGAGGTGCTCGAACAGATTTTGGGGCCCCAAGATGAATTCCGGGGTGTCACTTTGACCACCGGTTCTGCGGGTACCATTGCTTGTGGCGATTATTTAAAGCAGGTTTTCCCGGGGAGCAAGGTTGCGGCAGGCGAGGCGGTGCAATGCCCCACGCTGCTGGAGAATGGTTTTGGAGCGCATCGTATTGAAGGGATCGGGGATAAACATGTGCCCTGGATCCATAACATCAAGAGCACCGATTTGGTTATCGCAATCGATGATAATGTGGTGGTGAACCTGGCAAGGTTGTTCAATGAGCCAGAAGGTCGCAAATATCTGGTTGAAAAAGGTGTCTCTGAAGCGACGGTCTCCAAATTGGGATATCTTGGTTTTTCGGGCATTGCCAATGTTTCCATGGCAATCAAGATGTCGAAATATTATGAATTAGACGAACATGATGTCGTCTTGACGGTGTTAACCGATTCGATGGACCTTTATCAGAGTCGTTTGAGGGAAATGCATGCCGAGTATGGTGAATATAACCGTACGGATGCTGCGGTAACTTTCGCGCGTGACCTGCATGGTTTGGCGACAGATTCTATGCAGGAGTTAACCTATGCGGATCGCCGCAGGGTGCATAATTTGAAATATTTCACCTGGGTTGAGCAGCAGGGTAAGACTTATGAAGAGATCATCGATCAATGGGAAAACCGCAACTACTGGACCGAATTGCAGGGTCAGATCCCTGAGATCGATGCTCTTATAACAGAATTCAATCAGAAAGTCGGTATTCTATAAGCAACATGAAATGAAAGATGTTCCTGCTCAAACTGATCTTGTGCTGGTTTGCTTGCTCCCACAGCCGCGCGACTTGGAGATAGCCAGAGTTCTTGGATGGTATCGCATACCTCTCAGGCATGCTCCAAAAGTGCTGTATACTGACTTCCTGGCATTTTATCAACCGGCATCTTTTGGGAAAGAACATCAATGGATGATCGAGTTTGTTGCTCGAGTGCGTGGTGTGGAATTGACCAGGCGCAAGGATTTGCTCAACGAAGAACCGTTCCATCCCAAAGCGGAAGATGAATATTATAAGATCAGCATTGGTGAGTTGGTGCAGCTTGATCGACCGATTTTGGCTGACAAATGGAAAAGAATCACGTTCTTTTATACGACCGGCGAACAGGTATTGCATGCAAATTTCATTTCTGATCTTGTTATTGATCAGAGTCAGAGAGAATTATTTCGGAATACCGTGATGGAATTTCATAGTAAATATACGAACACGTTTCCACCGGCTGACGATATGACTGCTCTGCAGCAGGAGTTCTTGACATATTTCCTGGAGTTGAGTGCTAAGATAAAAAAGGAAAATGAAATCAAGGAAGCGGATTTTGATTGAAGCGAAAGAGTGAGCGATGAAAACTTTATTACGTTCGGGAATGATTATTACTGCCGCAGAGCAATTCGTCGGCGATGTTCTTATCGATGGCGAGCAGATTCGTGCCATTGGGTCCGCCTTACAACCTGATGCTGATACAGCGCTTGTGGATGTGTCAGGAAAAATTCTGACTCCCGGCGGAATCGATGTGCACACCCATTTCGACCTACCCATGGCTGGCACTGTTTCATCCGATGATCATTACACAGGTCACAAGGCGGCAGCTTGCGGGGGGACAACCACGGTCTTTGATTTTGTTTCTCAAGACGAACCATCTTTGCAACAATGCGTGGATGCCTGGCATACCAAGGCAGACGAAAAAGCTGCGGTTGATTTTGGCTTCCATATGAATGTTACAAAGTTCAACGACCAGGTAGCCAGGGAGATGCCGGGCTTGCGTGCGCTTGGAATCAATAGCGTGAAAGTATTTACAGCATACAATGGGCGCCTGCGCTTGCAGGATGGGGAGATTTTCCAGGTTATGCGGGTGGCGAGAAACAATCAGCTCCTGGTTATGGTGCATGCAGAAAATGGGGATGTGATTGATCTGTTGGTCAACGAAGCGTTGAAAGCGGGGCATTTCACGCCAGAATGGCATGCTCTTACCCGACCAGCGGAGGGTTCCATTGAGAATGTCTTCCGTACAATCTGCTTGGCTCAGCAAGCCAAAGCTCCGCTGTATATCGTGCACATGAATACTGCGGAAGAGGTACGGCTTCTCCAAGAAGCGCGCGAAAAAGGTCTTCAAGTGATGGGGGAGACCTGTCCGCAGTATTTATATTTCACTATCGACGATCTGCGCAAACCGGATGGGGCGAAATGGGTGTGTTCTCCGCCCATGCGAAGCCGCGTCGATAATGAGGGAATCCAGGAACTATTAGGGAAGAACGCGCTGCAGGTAGTTGCAACCGATCACTGCCCGTTCTTTTATGATGGCACGCATCCGATCTCTTATGAGGGTGAACAAATCGCCATTCCGGGGAAAGAATTGGGAAAAGATGATTTTACAAAAATTCCCAATGGGCTACCTGGTGTTGGTGATCGGATGATCGTATTGTGGAACTATGGCGTGCGCAAGCAAATAATCACCCCCCAGCAATTTGTGGCGCTGACCTGCACCAATCCGGCAAAAATATTTGGCATTTATCCTAAGAAGGGAACGCTCATGCCGGGTTCTGACGCGGATATTGTCGTTTGGAACCAGAATACTCCGCTCACCTATGGTGTGGCGAAAGCACAGCATCGCACTGATTACAACCTTTATGAGGGTTGGGAGATGCGTGATACGATCCACAAGGTATATTTACGGGGAAAGCTGATAGTCGAGGATGGACGCTGGTTGGGTAGCAGAGGTCAGGGAAAATACCTGCAATGCGGCGATCCGCAGATCGTGTAGGAGCCGGGATCTGTGCTAATTTGGTTCGCGTTGCTCATTTATGGAATTACCCCAGCCACAGTGCTCTTTCTAAAGCGACAGAAAAAGGAAGAAGGACTGATCTGGCTGGTTCTGCTGGCATGTGGTTTGCTGGGTTCCATTCTGCTCTACTTGAGTCCAATTACCAGTACGCGGAGCGATTCTCCAGTGTTGTGGTTTTCATCAGGCTCGATGATCCTATCGATCGATGGCTACTGGAATAATCCGGAATGGGTTATAGCGCAATGCATCTCCATCTACCTCCTTGTTTTTCTATCCAGGCAATATCATGAGCGGGAAAAACTATCTCTGCCTCTGGAGAAAATTATTTTTGTTTTTTGTTGTGTAATCTTTGGGTTACTTACCTTAAGTTTGCATAAAGAATTTGCATTGACAACTATCCTCTTTTGCCTGGATATTTTTCGGCTTGTAATCCGGGTCATACGAAACAAAGAGCTGTTTTCCTCTCAGAGAGATACGCTCTCGCTGTTGTTGCGCTTGGTTTCCATCGTCCTGATGGTTTACCTTGCAGCCCGGGTTGACCCCGAGGGGTATGAAGCCGGATTGTTCTCCATCTTTCCCCTGGTCGTTACGGTCATAGCTTCCAGGATCGCGGCAGATTTCATCGATCAGATCAGCGCTGATCAGTTCACAGGCGAGAATTTGCATGGCTGGTTGATGTTTCTTGACTTTGTAACCATGGTCAGCCTTCTTATCCTGCTGCCTGAACAAACTGGCAACACTGCAGGAATTTTGCTCTACTCCCTCGTGTTTTTTGGAATGCTGCTCCTTTTGCTGACATATCTCTGGATATTTCGTTCACGTTCCCACGAAAATCGCATTTGGATCTTCTTCTTTGCCATGTCGCTGACGCTTTTCTTTTTCTTGCTGGGAATTCGCCAGGAACTTCTTTTCTTGATGCTGCCTATATGTTTTCTCATGATCAATTCGCCATTACACGATGGAAAGCGAGGAATTGAAATTGTTCTGTTGATTTGTGAAGGAATATTTCTGCTTGGATTTACATTTTCTCCCTTCTACCTGTTGAATAAGAACCTGCTCAATGTTCCGAATCTTTTGCCGTTTAAATATTTTGCCCTCATCATGGAGGGGGTCTATCTGGCTGGATGGGTGATCACACAAAGACGCTTTGAGCTGCAAGGATCTGAAACGGAAAAAGGGTCCGCGTCGAGGGAACTTACCCCAGCGATGTTCGTTGGTGGTCTCTGTCTGATTATTTATAAAGGCTTTTTTCCGCTGGATGGCTTTAACCAGATAGCATGGTTCGCCTTTTCCCCGCTCGTCATGTACTTGCTGGTTCCCATCCATGCTCTTCTAAAGCGTGGCTATCATGCCGAGAAAAATTACGATCCATTGCAAGCGCACGCCCAGGCAACGCGTTTTGTTGATACCGTTATGCGTGTTTTTCTGGTTGTGGGAGATGTCATCAGGCAGCTATTCGAAGCGATCAGCACTCTCCTTGAAAGGGAAGCTGGTTTGATTTGGGCGATAATTTTTTTGGTCTTATTGCTGACGTTATTCAAAGGATTGTCTTAATCATGGCTGATGTATTGTTCTTGATTCTGATTGCTGTGATCATTCTTTCCATTACAACCATGGCGTTGACAGATTCTGCTCGAGTTACTCTGGCTTTTTTAGGGGTTCTCTATCTTTGCAGTTTTGTCTTGATTTTGCAGGTGTGGCCGCTTGGGCTGGCGGCGGTCCATTTATTGACCGGTCTGTTGACGGTGATCATCGTCAACTTTTATTGCTCAAAAATAACCTGGCAACCCAGTACACCTCGTAATGCCCTTGATATTTTATTGATCGTTTTCGTTGGTGTGGTCGCTTTTGCGTTGGCTCCGCAGGTAGTTGTATATCTAACGGAACCCCTTCAGCACTTGGTGATCGGGTTTTTCCTGTTTATCACGGGGCTTCTACAAGCCGGTACCTCGCAGGAGGAATTTCGAGTCTTCATTGGCTTGCTGATCCTCACTTTGGGCTTTCAGGTGATTTATGCTCCGCTGGAAGGGTCCGCATTGGTTACCGCTTTGATTTCGTTGGTTCAAATCGCATTGTCATTGGTTGGCGCGCGTATCCTGATTAAGAATCGTGAGGAATTGCGATGAACCTTCCGTTCATTTTTATTGTTATCCCATTGCTTGTTTCTGCCGCATCCTTGATTATTCGAAAAAGGGGCATTCTATACCGTTCTCTGTTGTCTCTGTGCACGTTCCTTTTTGGATTGGGCGCGTTCATTATGGCTGCACTATCTTCTGATGCCAGCACTGCTCTTTCCATTAACGAAGAATTCTTGATTCTCGGGCGAAGTTTGCATATTTCGTATACTGATCTGCCTCTGATCGGGTTAATATACTTCATCACTACGCTATGGATTGTTACTACCATCTGCTTTGAATCGAATACCTTTTTTCCGGCGCTGAGCGTTTCCTATACAGGTTTTCTCGTTGCGTCGATTTCCATCGACCCCTTTCTCTATTCAACCTTGATATTCTTCCTTGCGAATGGCATTTTTCTTATAGCGCTCTCAAAGGGAGAGTATAGGGCGATTGCTGGGCGTATGCGCTTTTTATTATTTCAATTGTTATCCGTATTTCTTATTTTGCTTGCAGGTTGGATCCTGGCAGGTGGTGAAATTGCACCTGTAGAGGAAGATCAGCTTTTTATCTCATCGGTATTGCTGGGGTGCGGTGTGGCTTTATGGTTAGGTGCGTTTCCTTTCCATACTTGGATTCCTTTGTTGGTTGAAGAGGTTTTTTTCTTGCCATTTGGTTTCATGATGACCCTGATGCCAATTTCAGGAATTCTTATGTTGTTGCGATTTGTGGATAATTTTGCCTGGTTGCGAGAGTATAGCGCCTTTTATCCTGCTGTATTGTATCTGGGAGTTGTCATGATCCTTCTGGGTGGCATCGGATCGTTCTTTCAGAAGTCGCTTAAGCGCGTTCTCTCGTTTGTGTTCATCGCTGGAATAGGGATGTTATTGAGCAGTGTTGGTTTTGTTCCTTACGCTTCTACAGATCTTGTAGGTAGTTGGTTGATTCCCATTGCTGTTGGGTTCTGGTCGATTTCTCTTGCATATGTGGAATTGGTGGGGTCTCAATCAGGGTCAAACATTGAAGATCTGAAAGGGAAGTTTATTGAAAAACCTCTGCATGCCATCCTGCTGATCAGTGGACTTTTTACAGTTTCAGGATTGCCGCTTTTTTCAGGATTTGCTCCCAATATTCTTATGTTACACATTTCGGTAGGGATAAATCGCGTTATCCAATTTTGTATCCTTGGCGGAGAGTTTTTTCTATGCATGACCGCCATACGGCTGATGTTGCGGCTTTTCATATTTTCTCCTCCTGATAAAATGAGGATACCGGATAAAATAAAAATAGATCGAATATTGGTCGGGCTGATTATCCTTTGGAATATCTTTCAAGGAATCTTTCCTTCTTTAATATTCGAACCAATATTCAAGGCGCTCAGTAAAATATTTCCATTGATCTAAAAAATATAGGAACTGGTGAAAAATGAACCTGGAAACGATTGTAAAAAGGATGGATGATCTCGAAGAGCGGATTAAAAATTTCGATAATCTTTTTAAGACCTTCCAGGATAAACTTGCCGATCTGGATACAAGAGTAGCAAATTTACCCGCAGAATATCGAGATATCAAGGATGAAGTTGCTCAGTTAAAAAAGAGTGTTGCGAATGCGGGCAATGTCGATAAAGCATTGCTCCAAATTCGCAAAGATACGAATGAAAAGATTATAGCTCTGGAAAAAGAGAGCAAAAAACAGCAGGAACAGCAAAGTAAACTCCAACAAACCGATATAAAAGCGCTGTCGGCGAAAATAGACCTCCTGGACACAAAAATCAAATCAGAGCTGGATAAAAGAATTCGACATTACGTAGATGAAGATTCTCATCTGCTTGCAACGGTTGAAAAAATCGAACAGAGTGTTAATACGAAACTGAGAACGGATGACGATATTCGCCGTACTCATGAGATCCAAAAGCGGGATATTCAGAATATGAGCAAGAGAATCGAGATCATCGCCGATGATATGAATCAGTTTCGAAACCAGCAGGTTGAAATTACGGAAAAGATCGGTGTCCTTTTAGAAAGCACTAAACGAGCTGAAGTTCAGATTGCAGAGTTGAAGAGCACAGAAACGCAAAGAAAAATGAGTCAGACGGCGTTCATCGAACAGCAAGAAGTCGCCCATAAACAACGCGAGATATATTTCAATGAGATCCAGCGCAGAGTCACCGAAGAGTTTCAGAAGATTTCGCTCATGTTGGAACGGCTGGGTCAGAAAGAAAAAGAACTGAACCAGACAGGCAACAACCTCGATGAAATGACCACATCCTATGAGCGCCGATTGAGAGAAGTGACAGAACTCTATCAACTTTTCGAAGCAAAATATCAAAAAGAGTGGGGCAGCTTTAAGAATGAGATTGAAAAAGATTGGTCCAATTTTTCGCTTATTAACGATGAAAAGCAATCTGCATTAACCACTCGCATGGATGACCTGAGATCAAATATCGTTCTCTTGGAAGATCAGACAAACGATCTGAAAGAATTGCTTGGGTTGATGAGCAGTGAGATTCAAAAGGGGATGTTAAGCCTTATGAAAATGGCTACTGCTTGGAAGGATGCTTTTGATCACATCGAGGGAAAATAATCGATGCGAAGACGGGCATGATGAAATACGTAATAGCAACTGCCGGGCATGTTGATCACGGCAAATCTGCGCTTGTTAAAGTGTTGACCGGAATCGACCCGGATCGTCTCATGGAAGAGCAACAGCGGCAGATGACCATCGACCTGGGCTTCGCATGGTTCACTTTGCCTTCAGAGGATGAGGTTGGTATTGTGGACGTGCCCGGACATCGCGATTTTATCAACAATATGCTGGCAGGCGTGGGAAGTATTGACGCGGTGATGTTGGTTGTTGCTGCTGACGAGGGGATCATGCCTCAAACGCTTGAGCACATGATGATCCTTGATCTGCTCGAGATTAAAAGAGGGTTGATCGTAATCACGAAAACTGACCTCGTCCGGGAGCCTGCGTGGCTTGAAATGGTTGAGAACGATATACGAGATGCCGTCCGAGGGACTGTTTTGCAGGATTTTCCATTGGTGCAGGTCTCAGCAGTGACCCGCGATGGCATCCAGGGTCTGGTGGGATGCATTCAAACGACCCTGTCTCAGTCTAGCTACGCCGAGAAACATGGTGATGCGCACCTGGCAGTGGACCGGGTGTTCTCGATAAAAGGATTTGGGACGGTGGTTACCGGAACACTACGCGGTGGTTTCCTGAAAACGGGCGAAGAAATAGAGATTCTTCCGGTGGGAAAGATCAGTCGGATTCGCAACATCGAGACACATAAACAAAAGCTAACGATAGCCGAACCAGGGAGCAGGGTGGCATTGAATCTCACTGGGGTGGATGTGCAAGAAATTGATCGAGGCAGTGTTGTTGTAAGACCCAAGTCTGTCAAACCAAGCATGCGGTTGGATGCACAGGTGCGAATCATTGCTTCATCAAGTAGAGGGCTGAAGCACAATGACCAGGTGAAACTGTATCATGGAACGAGCGAGATCCTTGCCCGCGTGCGTACGTTGGGGCTGGATGTTATCCAACGCGGTGAAACAGGGTTTGTGCAGCTAGAATTATCAGCCCCGCTGGTGTGTTGGAAAGGGGACCATTTCATCATTCGCCGACCTTCACCGCAAGAAACGATTGGGGGTGGGCAGATCATCAATCCCGCTCCCGATCGACGGTATAAAAGATATGCTGAAAGAACCTTGACCAATCTCAATGCGCAGCGTGTGGGTTCAGTGTGGGATATTTTTGCCTTGCTCCTGGAGGGTAAATTTCTCGTATCAGAAGCGAAACTGGAAGATATTTTTCTGAAAGAAGGGCTTGTTTACCAGGATGAAGTGGAGATGCTCCGGTCTCACGCTGAATTTGTAGAATTTTCGACGATTTGTTCGCAAAAAAATATGCTTCGGTTTGTGACTACAAGGCAGAAATTGTACGACCTTTCAAAAGTGATCAATTCTGCGTTGTATGACACCTACCAGAGATCCGCGATTGCTCCGGGACTGCTGATCTCAGAGTTGAGCAAAAAGTTTGGCATGCAAGACTGCGTTCTGCAATCTCTCCTGGAAAAAGAACTACTTGATGAAGATCTGGCTTTCGCAAAGAGATACGTATTTCTCAAAGGTCGAGCGATCCAATTCCCCGATAAAGATTTGCACAAGATCGAACGGCTGAACAGCATCATAGAGAGAGAACCTTATGCGCCGCCTTCGTTGGAAGAAATTCAAGATATAGTTGGGAATGAACTTCTTCAGGCGCTTCTTTTCACGGGAGAACTGGTTCAGGTGGAGGATTCCATCGCATTTCGCGAAAATGAGTTCAATGCTATGAAAGCTCAACTGATCCGATTTCTTGAAAGACATGGTGAAATATCCCTGGCGCAATATCGTGACCTGCTGCATACCAGCCGAAAATATGCGCTGGCTTTTCTGGAATATATGGATCGCAGCGGGGTGACGGAAAGAGTGGGGGAAGTGCGTAAGCTGAAGACTTCAGGTTGACAGCACGAAAAAGGAACTGTATAATTCAGCAGCTTGCCCCGCAAAGAGAAGTGGGGTAAATTCATGTATCCCCAACTTCCCCGCATTTGGGCGTAGGAAACGCACAATATCCGGTGAAGTGAAGGTTGAGGAGCGTAACACATGCTATATGCAATATTTGAAAGTGGTGGGAAGCAGTTTAAGGCTGTGGAAGGGAGCTATGTAGAAGTAGATCGCCTGCCCACCGAAGAAGGCAAAAAAGTTTCTTTCGATAAAGTTCTCCTTCTGGTAAATGACAAAGAAACGCAGGTCGGTACTCCCTTTGTAAAGGGAGCAGCCATTGATGCAACAGTGGCGGAGCACTTCAAAGGGAAAAAGGTATATATTTTCAATTACCGTCCGAAGAAGCGTTATCGTGTAAAAACTGGTCATCGGCAGAACTATACGCGCTTGATGGTGAATTCCATCGTTTTTTCCGGCAAGCCAGCAAAAGGTGCAACGGAGGAAAAAGCGGCTGTAAGCGCGGAAAAATCCGTTAAACCGGTGGAGAAGAAACCCTCCGCTGCCAAAACCGCCAGTTCAAAAAAATCGACGACGCAAAAGAAAACGACAGCTTCGGTTGCAAAAACAGGACAGAAGACCAACAAACCAGCGAAAGCTGATAAGAAGTAAAAGAAGCAGGAAGGAAGTGAACAATGGCTCATAAAAAAGGTGGCGGCTCAACTCGGAATGGTCGCGATAGCAATTCGAAGCGTTTGGGTGTGAAACGTTTTGCAGGGGAACAGGTCATTTCAGGAAACATTCTGGTTCGTCAGCGTGGAACGAAAATTAAACCAGGTGATAATGTTGGACTGGGAAAAGATTACACCATCTTTTCTAAGGTTGATGGAGTGGTCGTTTTCGATCAGCTCCCCAATGGTCAGAAAAAAGTGAGCGTGCATCCCAACGATTGATCGTTGGATGATTGAAATGGAATGAGGAAACACCATGAAAAAAGACATCCATCCAAAGTGGTATCCTGAAGCGACAGTTACCTGTGCGTGTGGGAATACCTGGAAAACCGGATCCACAAAACCAGAAATTCGTACCGAAGTCTGTTCGAAATGCCATCCTTTCTTTACCGGTGAACAGGCTCGCTTGATTGATATTGAAGGTCAGGTTGACAGATTCTATAAGAAACTGCAGGCGCGCCAGGAATACATCGAAGACAAAGAGCAAAAGGCAGCCGAAAAGGTTTCTCCTACCCGCCCAATAGCTGAACTTGAGGTCGGAAAACGCGCAACGGATGCGTTGGGCGAAGCTGGCATTAAAACGGTTGGTGACCTGCTTACGAAACTGGAAGCAGGCGAGACCCCCATCCTCGAGATCCCTGGTGTGGGTCGCAAAACTCTGATTGATATCAAGAAGAAATTACGCCAGTTCGGGTATACCATCCCTGAAGCTGCCGAAGAGATCAAAGTTTAATTTCTGCAAGTTTGAGAAGAGCAGATGGAAATTCATCTGCTCTTTTTCATTTTAACCGCTGGTATTACGAGATAATGTACAATCAATAATAAATGCTTGGATGAGGTAAGCTATGGATCATAATTCTGGTTGGTTGGAAGTTGTGTGCGGATCAATGTTCAGCGGGAAAACGGAAGAAATGATCAGGCGCATACGTCGGGCTGTGATCGCCAGACAACAGGTTCAGGTTTTTAAACCCGCGATCGATAATCGCTATGAGGTACAGAAAGTGACCTCCCATGCCGGTTTGGATTTTGACGCCATCCCGATTTCTTCCTCTGCAGAATTATGGTCTAATTTGAGAAATGACACGACGGTGGTTGGCATTGATGAAACGCAATTCCTCGATGACGGGATTGTGGATGTGGTGGAAAAGATGGTGGAGAGAGGAATTCGGGTCATTGCAACGGGGTTGGACATGGATTTCCGTGGAGAACCATTTGGTTGCATGCCCATCCTTATGGCAAAAGCCGAAAAAGTGGATAAGGTTCAGGCGATCTGCATGGTCTGCGGAGAACCCGCTACCCGCACCCAACGTCTGGTTGATGGAAAGCCAGCCCATTATGATGATCCGATTGTGATCGTTGGAGCGGCTGAAATGTATGAGGCACGCTGCCGAAAACATCATCTTGTGCCCAGAGGATAGAAAAATGGTCCCGTATGAAGAATATTTAAAGGAAAAACTGATCTCCGAAGAAGTGTTGCAGAAGCGGATTGCGGAATTAGGGGCGGCGATCAGCCATGATTATGCCAATTCTTCCAATTTGCTGCTCATTTGCATTCTACGCGGTGGGATCATGTTTTTGACCGATCTCATGCGCCATATTACGGTACCGCATGCCATTGATTTCATGGCGGTCTCTTCCTATGGTGAGGGAAAACGAGAATCGCAGGGATCGGTGTATATCAAGATGGATCTGATGACCGACATCGGTGGTCGGGACGTTATTATTGTAGAAGATATCGTTGATAGCGGCTATACCCTTTCGTCGGTGCTTCAATTATTATCCACCAGAAAACCTGCCAGTTTGAATATTTGTACCCTGCTTGATAAAGCGGAACGTCGGCAGGTTGAGGTGCCCATCAAATACACCGGCTTTGTTATTCCGAACAAATTCGTGTTTGGATATGGGCTTGACCTGGATGAATTGTTCCGCAATTTGCCTTTCATTGGCGTGGTCGATCTCAAGAAATATGATGCAAAAAAGTCATGAAGCAATTTGCAATGCAGGAGAATGAATTTTTCCAAACCGTTCTTTTCTTTTTGCGTTCTCTTGAAAATACGCGTATCTATTTGGTTGGCGGTGCGGTTCGGGATGCCTTGCTAGGGAAACCCTCTCATGATTTTGATTTTATTGTGGAGGGTGATGCGCTGGCAACTGCTCGAAAACTGGCAAACCATATCAAGGGTGCGTTCTATGTTCTGGACAGTTCCCGTAATTATGCGCGTGTGATTGCCCACGATTCCGCTGGTGTGCGGAACATCCTTGATTTTGCACCTCTCTATCAGAATGAGCTAACCCTTGATCTTCAATCCCGTGATTTCACCGTCAATGCCATTGCCTGGGAGATCTCTTCTGAGAGGCGTGCATTGACCGATCCTTTGCATGGCATGGCAGACCTGGAAAATGGGGTCCTGAAACTGTGTTCGGACGGTGCTTTTGCCAGCGACCCGGTTCGCATGATACGGGCAGCGCGTTTTGCGGTGGAATACAAATTGGAACTTGAGACGCCGCTTCGCGCTCAAGTTCGTGCATCCGCTTCGAAATTGGGCGCTGTTTCTGAAGAAAGAAGGAGGGATGAATTATTCAAGATCCTTGAGAACGAGCGTGTTGCAACTGCGCTGGAAATCCTCCGCGATATGCATGTTCTTGAGTGGGTGTATCCCGAAGTATACAAACTGGTGGGTTTTCAACAGGGCAATCCTCATCGATTTGATGGTTGGCAGCACACATTGAAAACTGTGCACTACTCTGAAGGGATGTTGAATTTCATTCAGAATGGAGAGAAGGGCGATCATTCTTCCGTATGGATGCTGGATGTCTTCCGCTTGTTGGATGAGTATGCCGCTGATCTCAAGCGCGCACTTTCAAAATCGCCGGTGGTTGAACGTTCTCTTCGCTCTCTCATCTTGTTTTCCGCTCTCCATCACGATGTGGGCAAACCGTTGGATCGGGGGGAGGTTGTTGGTAATAGGGTGCGCTATGCCCACCACGCTGCATTGGGAGCCAAAGCGGCGCTGCGTTGCGCACAACGCATGGCTCTCAGCAAAGCCGAAAGCCAATGGGTGGAACAATTCGTTAGCCATCATATGCTGTTGCACGACATGGATATTCACGCAAGCGAGATGGAACAGCGCGTCTTCCTCTATCGTTTTTTTCAATCAGCCGGTCGTGCCAGTCCGTTTGTGGCGCTCTTTTCTCTGGCTGATCTTTTAGCTACTTACGATGACGCGTTGGTCGAAGAGCGTTGGCGGGCTGGTTTGGTGCGCTGCGCAAAAGCGTTGAACGGTTGGTTCAGAGAGCATCATGCTCTGGCTGCACCGGAACCATTGCTTGATGGAGATGAGCTGCAAAAGAAATTTCACCTCAAACCCGGCAAGCAATTGGGAGAATTGTTGGATGGATTGCGCGAAGCGCAGGCTGCGGGAAAGGTTAAGTCAAAATCACAAGCCATTAAATGGGTTGATCAGTGGCTTCAAAAGACAAAGGACTGACAATACGATGAAACTGTACTTTGAGGAATATGGGATGGGCTTGCCGGTTGTTTTTTTGCACGGTTACCCCCTTGACCATACAATCTGGAATCCGCTCATACCACTTTTGGAGACAAAAATTCAGCTCGTCTTACCTGACCTGCGCGGTCATGGCAAATCACCGGCACCTTCGGGTCTTTATGCTATGCAAGATTTGGCAGAGGATGTGAAGGACCTGGTCGATCTTCTTGGATTTTCCCATGTCTTGCTGGTAGGACAATCCATGGGCGGTTATGTGGCTCTCCAATTTGCGCATTCCTACCCCAAAAATGTGCTGGGATTGATATTGGTTGCATCCCATCCCTATCCCGATGATGAGGAGAAGCGAGAAGGTCGCTATGCGTCCGTTCGAAGAGTTCAGAAAGAAGGTGTGGCAAAAGCGTTGGCAGAATTTCCGGCAAAATTATCGCCTTTTCCAGCAGTTCAGGCTTATACTAAGGAGATTATCAGCACTGCCCGTGCAGATGGTGTGATTGGCTGTTTGCAGGCGATGGCAGATCGCGCTGACCGCAGTGAGGTGCTATCGATGGCGCAGTATCCCACCGCGATCATTCTAGGTGAGAAAGATCTCTTTATCTCCCCAGATTTAAGAGAGAAGATGCTTGCCCAGTTTCCAGAAACTGGTTTGACCACTCTGGATAACGCGGCGCATATGCTGATGATGGAAGAACCTCAAGCGGTCAGTCAAACAATAGAGATGGTTGTTAGCAAAATAGAGGAGTGAAGATAGGATGGCTTCAAAGGTATTTTTTACGGATATGCGCGTATTACCTGATTATGGGTTGCTGGATAAATTGGATGCGGTCATGAGACGCGCAAAAATGGATAGCATCGATTTCAAAGATAAACTGGTGGCGATCAAGATCACATTTGCTGAACGGGGAAACATGGCATATATCCGCCCCGGATACATAGCCAGGGTTGTGAAAAGAATTCAGGAATTGAACGGCAAACCATTTTTGGCTGACTGCAATACGCTCTATTATGGCTCGCGCTCCAATGCGGTAGATCATCTGGAAACTGCCATGCTGAATGGTTTCAACCGCATTGAGGTGGGCTGCAACGCTTTGATTGCTGATGGATTGACCGGTTCGGATTCCACCGATATTGAGATCAATCAAAAATATGTAAAAGCTGCCAAAATTGGCAGTGCCATTGCTGCCGCAGATATCGTCATCAGTGTCAGCCACTTTAAGGGTCATCAAGGTACGGGTTTCGGTGGCACCTTGAAAAATGTTGGTATGGGCAGCGGCTCAAGGCGTGGAAAAATGGAAATGCATGCTGCATCAAAGCCAAAGATCCGTGAAGAGAATTGTGTGGCATGCGGAAAATGCATACAACACTGTTCTCAAAAAGCCATCGCGTACAACCAGAACAGGAAAGCCCAGATCGATTATTCAAAATGCATCGGCTGCGGGCAATGTGTGGCAAGCTGCCATTATGGTGCTGCGGTGGCTCTTTATGATGAAAATTCAGCCACGGTCGGTGCAAAAATGGCTGAGTACGCCTATGGCGTTCTGCTGGGCAAACCCAATTTCCACATCAGTTTGATGATGGATATCAGCCCCGAATGCGATTGTTGGAATATCAATGATCAGGCAATTGCCCCCAATATCGGTATGGCTGCTTCTTTTGATCCGGTTGCTCTGGATCGTGCTTGCGTCGATCTGGTCAATCAGGCACCTGCCATTACCACCAGCGCTCTTTTCGATAAAACCCCTTATCAACCTTCGCAAGATAAATTCGATCACATCCATCCTGATGTGACGTGGCGCGATACGCTCTCTCATGCCGAAGAGATCGGATTGGGAAGCCAATCGTATGAATTGGTCAAAATCAAATAAAAAGCAAGGAGCTGCCATATTTTGGGTCAGCTCCTTGTTTGTTGGGTATGTTCCTATTCTGTGATAGGAGGCGGGGAACTCGTGGGGGTAAGTTCGAGAGTCTCTTCGAACACAACATAAGGGGTGGGTGTGGGTTTCCAGCCGCTGTTGTTCTTTTCGCAGAGGGCAATTGCGTTTTCGACATAACAACCTTTCAGGCTGCCATATCTCACTATGCTTAAAAGCTCCACCAGATCGCCCTGATTATCTGCGAGAAGGAGGAGCATTGTGCGGTTGCTTGTCGATTTTAATAAGAAAAACCCAAAATCACTTTGAGAAACCTCTCCCAGCCCGGTGATGTAGATTTGTCCTGCGCGTAAGGTTGCCTGGGTGGGTATTTGAGCGGTAATTGATTCTGTCGCCGCTGCGCTGGTTTCAGCGGCAGTGGGCTGCGGTGTGGGCGTGTTTCCGGCTTGAGAGCCGAATTGAATGGCTAATCCATCAAGATATTTATGAATGGTTTGATCTGGCGGGATGAGACCTAATATAATCAGGTCGTAGTCTTCGTCATCCGCTTCCAGAAATTCCACAGTGAGATCTTGTTTTGCGTAAAGTTCTTTCACGGCGTTTATCTGCGCCAAAAGATCCTGGTCCAAAACTATCCGCTCTCCGCTGAGAATGCCGATCGGTTTTGTGAAAAGGTTGGGGAAGTCATCGAACGTCACCTGCCGTTCGCCACTCATGAGGAACTGTCCGATGTTCTTGATTAATTGGTAGTTATCTGCAACCTGATAATAAGGGGAGGTCAAAAAAGTAAGATCGCCGATCGCAAGGACGTTATTTCCCGCCAGCGCCACCATGCAGAGATCTCCGCCCGTGTCGGTTAAGGAAGAGAGGGTGTTGGCATCTCCTGCAAGCAAGTTCGTTTCATAGGAAGAAATGGAACGGGATGCGTAAAAAACAACCCGCTCAACGTTTTCTGTTAACTCATTCTTATCCAATGGTTCGAGATAAACGTTGCGGAAATTTCCTTCGTGATCGTAAACGTTATAAGCATAATCGTTACGGAAAATGATGTGATACGGTTCCAGCAATGTGTTGACAACCTTAACGCTTTGAGCGCGTGAGATTGCATATTCTGATGAACTGCGGGTCGGATCGGCGATCACGAGCAGCCGCCCTCCTCGCGCTGCAAAGGTCTGAATTTGTTGGATCTCATCTCCGCTGAAGTCCATGGTGGGGGCAATGGAAATGAACGCCGCAGCACCTTTTAAAGTGCTGTTCAGGTCTTCGCCTTCGTCGAAAGTCACAATTTCTGCTCCTCGATCTTTCAGCTCATCGATCAACATCTCGATTTCCGTGATCTGGTATTGGTTGGCGTGCGCCAGATCCAAAACCACACTCCCTGTTTTCTTTATCTCCCTTGCGTTTGAAGCCACTGATGTCGATAATGTGGGTTGAGGTATTTCAAGGCTTAAAAAATCGGGAGTTTGAAGTTGTTTGCTCGGAATGTAAATTCCCTGGTAATACCATACTGTGCGTGCAATGATTGGGATCAGGAACAATCCGACCATGATCAATAAGTTTTTCGCTTTCATGGAATTTCGCTCCCATAATCAGGGATATAGAGCAGATAGACGCCTGGTTCTCTCGGATATCCGGTGGATGCTCCATTTTCATCGAGAATGAAAAAGGATGATTTCTCATCGCTGGTTTCACCAGCCAGTGCTTCGGAAATATTGATGATTCTATAATGGGCGATGTGCGCCAGTTGGGCAGCTTTAGCAACTGCGCTGCTCTGAGGGCCCACCTCGTCGATCAGCCCCGCTTTCGCTGCTTCACTGGCAGGGTAGAGCTCTCCCCTTAAGACTTCCTCTTTGCTCAATTTCAGCTTGTTCTCACGTCCAAGTTTTACCACCTGGTAAAAACTCTCTTTGATCAATTCGATATAGCGCGTATATCCTTCGCGTTGATTTCCAAAGAGTTTATAGGGTCCGGTCGAAATGGTCTCCTCCAATACTATAGGCGAGGATGGTAATGTGCCAATGACCCCTACGTTCCCAATTCTGGCGGATGGATTTGAGATGATGTAGTCGGTGCCCATGGCGAGATAGAACGAGCCGCTGGCAGAAAGTCCTTCTACCATAGCCACTACAGGTTTGGTCTCGCGCAGTTTCATCAACTCCAGATAGATCAGCTCTGTATCGTTGATCGTCCCCCCTGGGCTGTCCAGAATCAACACCACTGCTTTGATTTCGGGATGCGAACGTGCATATTCGATCTCTTTCATAACCCTGATCGACATTTTTGTATCGATCTCATCACGGATGTGGATGGACCCTATGACAGGGCGGGGAACAAGGCTGGCAATAAGAATGCCCAGAACCAGCGGAAGAAGAAAGATTAAGATCCGAGGGTCATTTTTGGTCTTACTTGACTGGCTGTTTTTTTTCATCATCACCTCAACAGAACCCTTCAAGGAAGATTGTACCTTAAAGGGTTTTTATTTTCTCTGGATACCTGCCTCACCTTCCGATTGATCATGCGCCTGCTTGTGACTTGGGAAAATGGGTGAGTATAGAGGGGTCTCTCAAATTGTCTAATAAAATACTAATACTATTTGTTTTTTTCCGTCCTACAATGAGGGTTGAAACATAGGTGCGAGGATGAAAGAGTATAAGTATTTAATTGTGGGCGGGGGAATAACTGCTGCATTTGCCGTGCAGGGTATCCGCGAGAAGGACAAAGACGGATCCATTGCAATCTTAACCAAAGAAAACTATGCTCCTTACAGCCGCCCACCTCTTTCAAAAGATTTATGGAAGGGGAAACCTGTTGAAAGTATCTGGCTGCCTGTTCCAGAAGAGAACGTAGATATCTTGACCAATCACACGGTTATGCAATTGACCCTGGCGGCGAAAAAAGTTCTCACCCAAAACAAACAGGAATTTGGCTTTCAAACGCTGTTGCTGGCGACCGGGAGTGATTCAAAACGCCTGCGTTTTTCAGATGACGATATTATCTATTATCGGAATTTTTCCGATTACCTGAAGCTGAGTGATCTTGCAGAGAAACGCAATGACTTCGCTGTTATTGGAGCGGGTTTCATTGGTTCAGAGATTGCCGCCGCCCTTGCCATGAAAAGGAAGAAGGTCTTTCTTCTTGAATCCGGGGCGGGTATCGGGTGGAAAATTTTCCCGCAGGCAATCGTCGAATTTCTTAACGCTCTCTATCGTTCGAAGGGAGTTGAAGTGCTTGACCACACCCTGATTAAAGATATCGAGAAGCAGGGCGAACGGCATCACGTGATGCTCAAAAATGGAAAAACCATGCCGGTGGATGGGGTGATTTCGGGGGTGGGAGTGAAGCCGAATTCGCTGCTGGCTGACAAAGCCGGTATCTATGTGGAGGACGGGATCAAGGTTAACTCTTATCTTGAAACGTCTTCCCCTGATATCTTTGCGGCTGGGGATGTGGCAGCATTTCATTCTTCTGCGCTGGATAAAACGTTGCGTATCGAGCATAATGACAATGCAAAGAAGATGGGCTATTTAGCCGGCTTGAATATGGCTGGTGGGAATGAAGAGTATGACTATCTTCCCATGTTCTATTCCGATCTTTTTGATATTGGATATGAGGCTGTCGGTTTGATTGACGTGCGGCTTGATCCAAAAGTGGTTTGGAAAGAGGAATTCAAACGGGGTGTGATCTATTATAGAAAAGACAATGTTATCAAGGGTATCTTGTTGTGGAATGAATGGGATAAGGTAGACCTGGCGCGCGAAATCATCATGAAGCAAAAATGGATCGCTGATGATGATCTGATCAAATTGATCTGAAAAGCGCAAAGGGAAACCTTTACGTCCTTGTTCATTGACTTGGAAAATCCGGGAACCAAAAACCTGAGATGCGGTAGGGTTCTTTTGAATCCAGAACGAGCCGTAAAGTAAGACTTCCGTCCGAAAATTGAACAGAAAAATAAGATATCAAATACCCCTCTTCATAGGTTGATTGATCGTATGTCAGCGCTTGATATTCTCCCACGGTTTGTGAAATGCTGTCGTGGAGACTTACAAATTGGTCTTCGCTGATGGAAGATAACATTTTTTCGGTGAAGTCTTTGTGAAAACTTGAAAAATCATTATTCTTCAGGCTGGTGAAAAGGTTTTCAGCCATCGGTTGGCTGATCTCCTGAAAATTTTCTGGAACGGCTGTGGTTTTTGTCTGGCAGGCTGCAAGCAGCAGGATGATGAAGAGAGAAATACAGATAGATCGCTTCATGTTGAATCCCTTTCAAGTGAATCCGAAATCATTCAACCTTATTTTAACTCATAGCGAGGGTAAGTATTGCGATACATGCCACAAGAAAGAGACCATGACGAATAAGGCTTTTGAGAACCTGCCCTTCTTTTCCAACCAACCCAACCGTAGAACATCCCACGATCACTTTGGCTGGCGCGAAAATGCTGCCGATCGCTCCTCCGGCTGATTGGGCAGCCAGAATTAGATTCACGTTCAACCCAAGCAATTCCGCCGTTTGCATATGCAGCTTGGTGAAAAGAATGTTGGAATTATTGTTGCTGCCCGATATGAAGGCGCCCAGTGCGCCGATAAAGGGCGTGATTGCCGGGTAGAGGGTGGAACCCACAAAACCGCTCAATCCTTTTGCCAGAATGTTGATCATCCCGGTATGGCTCATCAGCACGGCAATGCCGACGGTAAAGTATATGGCAATGCTGGATTGCAATCCGCTTTTTTTAACGCTGGAAAGAATTTTTTTATAAGCCTCTTTATCCAAAAGGTTCTTCTTCCTGTAGAGAAGAAATGCGATGATGGATGCTCCTAATAAGATCATTCCCGGATGGGTGAAAAGGGTGATCTCACGCCCGTTTTCAGGAGCCGTGCTCCAACCAAGATTAGAAACGATCTCCGGAAATGCATAAGTTAATTGAAAGCGACTTAAGGGATCGTTGATAAATGGGATCAGCTTGATGGCAAACGAGAGCAAGATCAGAATGAAGTATATTGCAATGGAAAGGATAAGGGATGGCTTAAAAGGGTCTGTCGTTCCCTGAATGGCTGCTTTTTTGTTTTTCCCGCTGCTCCCAATTTTTATCAACACGAAAGCAGCCCCCAGCGCAACCAGAGAAGCGCCGGTTGTTGCAACAGTCCACATTCCATTTGTGGCAAGCAGATATTGGACGCCGCCTAGAATGGCTCCGATGGTGAAGACAAAAGGGAGATTCTTCAAGACCGCTTTAAATCCTGCATAATATTGGACCAGCCATATCCCGCTGATCACTGCCATAACGCCCAGCAGTTTTGCTGTATCGGGCGCAAGGGTAGAACCGGCGATATCGCTCAAAGCCATCATGGTTTGAAATGAAGATCCCATTGACCCAAACGTCACCGCCCAACCGTGACCGATGCTCGCCATGATAATCGCATCGATCGGGTCAATTCCCAATCCCACCAGCAGGGGGGCGGTTACTGCTACCGGAACGCCAAAACCACCCAGCCCTTGCAAGAAAGAGGTGAACAACCAGGCTAAAAGCAGAACCTGCAGGGTCTTATTTTGTGTGAACACCGCAAGCGCATTCCCAAGAACCTGAATTGCCCCTGCGTAATTGGAAATGTGGAAAAAAAGCAGAGCCATCCAAATGATCAACAAGACGTCTAATGCCAGGAAAACCGCTTTGAAATGTGCATAACCAACTAATGGGATGTTCGCTCCGAAAAAGATGAACGTGATGACCAGCGTATATATCCAGCTTACGAATCCTGCTTTGCTCCCACCCCATTTCTTCCCGATCATTAAAAATAAGAATAAAAGAATAGGGGAAAAGGATAAGAGCCAGTTTACGAATGTTGATTCCATGGAGAGTCCTTGATGCCTAGAAATTCTTTTCAGGCATTATAAAGGGGTTTGGATTTAAGAAACGTGAAACGTTCAAAATCGGTCAATTCATTTTTGCCCCTGCGGTGATGGCACTTGTTTTGACTGCTCTCGATCAGTTGATTCACGCATAGCTCATAAAAAAGTCGGATCGCAGCCACCATTGTTTGAATAACGCCACGTTCTGTGCTGAAGAAAGCAGGGGCTGCGTTTGCCCGGCTTGAGCTGCTTCTTTTGAGGGCGGGTGTGCAATGTGCTTCAACCGGAACCCTGTTGCTACCGCAAGGACCCGCAGAGGAATCATGAATGTGAAAATTTTTGTATATGGTAAAATTGAGGGTTAATGTGTTTTTTTCAAATTAGTAATTATATTTTCTGGAGGTAACAATGAGCGATAAAAAGTGGGTGTACCTTTTCAATGAGGTAGAAGTCGCAGAAAAATACGCTGGCAGTTGGGATGGCGTGCGCGGTTTGCTGGGTGGCAAAGGTGCGAATATGGCAGAAATGATCCGCATTGGGGTGCCCGTTCCGCCATTTTTCACTGTAACAACCGAAGGATGTAATGCATATATTGCCAGTGGCGGCAAATTTCCTGAAGGCATGTGGGAGCAAATGGTTGTCGCTTTAAAAGCCGTTGAAAAAGCATCCGGCAAGGAATTTGGAAATCCTAAGAATCCTCTGCTGGTTTCTTGTCGTTCGGGTGCCAAGATGTCTATGCCCGGTATGATGGATACCGTCTTGAACATCGGTTTGAATGACGAGACCGCCGGAGGCATGGTCGCTTTGACCAATAACGAGCGTTTTGTATACGACGCTTACCGCCGCTTGATTTCCATGTTTGGTTCTGTGGTGTTGGGAATCTCGGATGATGCGTTTGAAGACGTTTTGATCGACCTCAAGAAGGAAAAGAAAGCGAACTCCGACACAGATCTGGATGCCGCCGCATTGAAGGAACTGGTTGAAAAATTCAAGAAAGTCACCAGAGATGCAAAAGGCTTCGATTTTCCCCAAGACCCGTTGGAACAGATCAAATTGGCTACCGAGGCGGTTTTCAAATCCTGGAACAGCAAGCGCGCTATTGATTATCGAAGAGCTACCGATATTCCCGATGACCTGGGTACAGCCGTCAATGTTGTAACCATGGTGTTTGGAAATATGGGTTGGAATTCTGGAACCGGTGTGGCATTCACGCGTAACCCGTCCACAGGTGAAAGAGTGTTGTATGGTGAATACCTGTTGAATGCGCAGGGTGAAGATGTGGTGGCTGGAATTCGCAATACGGAAAAGATCCAGACCATGGGAGAAAAACTTCCCGAAGCCAACAAACAATTCCTCGAAATTGCTGCAAACCTGGAAAAACATTATCGCAACATGCAGGATGTGGAATTCACGGTCGAGAACGGGAAACTCTGGATGCTGCAAACCCGTGACGGAAAACGCACTGCCGCTGCAGCGGTCAAGATAGCTGTTGACATGGTGAATGAGGGGTTGATCTCTAAGGAAGAAGCTATTCAACGGGTAACTCCCGCTCAGGTAGATACGCTTTTGCACCCCCAATTCACGGATGAAACCATCAAGCAAGCCCATAAGGATGGACACTTCTTTGCCGATGGTGTGGACGCATCGCCCGGGGCGGCGGTAGGTCAGATCTATTTTGATGCTGATACCGCTGAAAAAATGGCAAAGGAAGATGGGCAAGATGTCATCATGGTACGCCCCTTTACCAAACCGGATGACGTGCATGGTATGCTTGCTGCCAAAGGTATTCTTACCAGTGAGGGTGGCGCTACCTCGCATGCCGCGGTGGTTGCTCGCCAGTTTGGTGTGCCCTGTGTGGTTGGCGCTTCGATGATCAAGATCAACATGGAAAAGCGTCAGATGGAAGCGGGTGGGCGGATCGTTAAAGAAAGCGAATGGATATCCATTGATGGTGGGAGCGGCGAGGCGTTCATCGGAAAACTGGATATGGCTGCCCCTTCTCTGGAAGAACAGACAGACTTGATGACTTTGTTGAGCTGGGCTGACGAGACCTGCGCCACAGAGGGAATACGCACTGCGCCGAATGGCTGGCCGAAGCGTGGTCTGCAGGTTTGGGCAAACGCCGATTATCCGAAAGATGCTCGCCGTGCACGTTCGTATGGCGCCAAAGGCATTGGCTTATGCCGCACGGAACACATGTTCTTCGAACAGGTGCGCTTGCCGATCGTGCAGCGCATGATCCTTGCAAAAACCTCTCAAGAACGAACGGAAGCCTTGAATGAACTTCTTCCCTATCAGCGAGCGGATTTTGAAGGTCTTTTCGAAGCGATGGACGATTATCCGGTGATTATCCGCCTGATCGACCCACCCTTGCATGAATTCCTGCCGTCAGAAGAATCCCTTCTTGAAGAAGTGGTCACCATGCGGGTGAAGGGAGAGACGCAGGGACTGGCGGAAAAGGAATCGCTCCTGGCAAGTGTACGTGCCATGCACGAATCCAATCCCATGATGGGGTTGCGCGGTGTCCGCCTCAGCATTGTGATGCCCGAAATTGTCGAAATGCAGGTGCGCGCTATCTTTGAAGCAGCAGCCAATATGACCCTCAAGGGCATTGAGGTAAAACCCGAAGTCATGATCCCGCTTACCGGGCATGTCAATGAGTTAAAGCTGATCCAACCGCGCCTGGTTGAAATCGCCAAAGCTGTCATGCAGGAAAAGGGTACGGACTTCTCGTATAAATTCGGCACGATGATCGAGATCCCGCGGGCTGCTGTTACCGCTAAAGAGATCGCAGAGGTGGCTGAATTCTTCTCATTTGGTACCAATGACCTGACCCAAATGACCTTTGGCTACAGCCGGGATGATGCAGAACGCAACTTCCTTGTCGTATATGTTGAAAAAGGAGTTCTCCCCAAGAATCCTTTCCAGACCATCGACCAGGAGGGCGTCGGTGCCTTGATGCGCAGCGCAGTCCAGGCAGGTCGTGAAACCCGGGCTGACCTGGAGGTGGGTATCTGCGGTGAACATGGTGGCGACCCGGCTTCCATCGAATTCTGCCATACCATAGGGCAGAACTATGTGAGCTGTTCTCCATTCCGTGTGCCTGTGGCACGCCTGGCGGCAGCACACGCTGCTTTGAAATATGCCCCGAAAAAAGCCTGATCGAATTGAAAATCGAGAAAGAAAGGCGGTCTGGTCAATTTCCAGACCGCTTTTTCATTTATCCGATGCGGGTATAAATGAGTTTGTAGATGTTCAAAAATTCAATGATCTGCTTCAAATAGGTTTGTGTTTCATCAAAGCGGATGATCTCAAGGAACAGATCAGGGTCGCCATTGGATAGTTCTTTCCATTGGTAGGCATTGCCCGGACCGCCGTTGTAGGCTGCCAATGCTGCGAGCATATCACCATTCAGAAAATCGACCTGCTGGCGCAAGTATCTTGCACCTAAGGTGATCCCGACCTTTGCCAACAAAAGGTCTTCAACGCTGTAATTCTCCGGCCAACCGTATCGATTGACGATGTCCTTGGCGGTTGCGGGCATGATTTGAGCGATCCCTTGTGCCCCCGCGGCTGACGAAATGAAGGGTTCGAATAAACTCTCTTGCCTGAGCAGAGAAAAATAGATCAGGGGATTGATGTTCTCTTCATTGGCTGTGCTGACCACCAGATTACGGAAATATGCTCCGAAGCGAATGTGCGTGAAATAAATGGGAGCTGCCAGGCTGGTCAGGTCATCTGTGCCAGCCAGATTCAACAGGTCGCGGCAGGCTAGAATGGCGGGTTTGTAAAGACCGTGATCGTAAAAATAGTTCATGAGAAGGTACGTGTTCAGAGGGTTGGTGACCTGCTCCGCTCGAACCGCTTCGAATTGGATGCTGCCCAGTTCGTACAATCCCAGTTCCCAATAAGTTTCTCCACGCATGATCCTTGCATCAGAACTCAGCTCTCCCAATCCGACAAGGCTGGTCTCGGGAGAAAGATTGAAAGTGGAACGCAACCAATCTTCGGCTTCGCTGCGCTCATCGTCCAGGTCGTAACCGAATTCGTATGGCTGCGTGATCTGCAATACGTCGCTGTCGTTCAAACGATCGCCGGCGCGGATTCCGTAATAATCCGTCGGGTCGGCACTTTCGGCTTGTTGCCATGCCGGTCGGGCGTCGTTTACGTTCTCCATTTTTTGATAGGTTTTCCCGATCCAGAAATATGCAGCGGCTTTTTCTTCAGACACTGCGGATAAAGCCAGACAGCGCTGGAAGGTCTTTAGCGCTTCCTCATAGTTGCCCAGGCGGTAATAGCTGATGCCGGAAAGGAATAACGCACGATAGCTGTATTCGTAGGTTGGGTATTCATTGATCAACCGAGCCCAAACCTGGGCGGCCTGTTCCAGGTCGCCGTTATATTCCAACGCTCTCCCTGCGATATAAAGGAAATAGGGTGCATAATTCGACTGAGGTGCCCTGGCTACAAAGTCAAGCCGGGTTTGCACGGATGCCTGATAATTTCCAATATCCGCGTACTTATCTCCGGGGGTGTTCCAGTAAATGAAGGCGATCTCTTCCCACGCTTCATCCCAGAATTGGTTGTTGGGGTAATAATCGATGAGCAGTTGGTAGCTTTCAATGGCTTGGGCGTACTCCTCATGGTAATAATGGCTGAGTCCTTTGAAGTAATAAACGCTTCCATCATGCTCCGGATTACCAGCCAGATAGCGCTCGAAGGCTTGAATGGCATAATCGTACGAACCGGCATAGTAATCCACAACTCCGCGCGCATATTCGTTCACCGGGTAGCCGTTGCTGACCAGAATGGACAGACCGGTAAAGCTGTCGTATGCCATGGGGTAGTTAAGAACAGAATCAAGCAGTCGCGTATAAGCCTGGTCGTTCAACCCCAATTCCAAATATGCTTGCGCTGCCAGCAGGTTCGCCGAGGCTTTCTGATAGTCTGTGGAAGCGAGGTCGTAGGCGGATAGGAAATATTGGATGGCTGTGTTGTAATCTTCCAGCGCTGCATATTCTTGACCGATCTTGAGGTTAAGCGCTGCCGGGTCTGGTGCGGGGTTTGCTTGAAAAGCACTTTGCAGCGCATAGATGGCTCCGTAATGATCGCCTGCTGACGAAGCGGAACTTGCCTGGAGTTGAAGGACGTAGGCGTCGATGATGCCGGGTTTCATAGCCCGGAATTGCGCGTAGGCATTGGCTGCCTGCTGGTATTCTTCCTGTGCGTCATAGCAGGTGCCTAACAAGAAATACGTATTCGCCACCACCTCAGTTTGGGCATATTGACCAAGGATGCGGGTAAATGCATCGATGGCGGCGGGGTAGTTGCGTTGGGCAATGGAAACGCGCCCGATTCCATATAGCGCCAGTGCTTTTGTTTCGTTATCCGTGCTGTTTTGAAAAGCGGAACGGTATTCCGCCAGCGCATTTTCGAGGTCGCCGGAAAATAAATACGCATCCGCCATTTCAATATGCGCCGCGGGCGTTGCTGTCGCGGTTGGTGTGGGCTCCGGATTTGCTGATGAAGAGAGCTCGCCAGTGCCCGCATTATCCGAAATTGCTTCTTCTGCAGACTGCAGGATGGAACAGGCTGTGCCGAGGAGCATTTGGGTTAGGATTACGACTGTAAATATTTTTTTCACGATTTCATTCCTTTGTTTTAGCGGCTCTCCACATCTTTGACAAACATTCGATTACATGCTAAACTTTGAAAGTCGAAACTCTGGCGCTCTCTATGGAGGGCGCTTTTTAGTGAGCGCTTCATGAGAACAATTGAATGGGATGAAACCAAACGAATCTTAAAGGTCATCGACCAACGACTGCTTCCTGAAAAATACGAATACATACATCTTGATAATTATAAAGCAATTGCCGAATCCATCCACTGCATGGCGGTGCGCGGGGCTCCGGTGATTGGGGTTACCGCCGCGTATGGCATGGTGCTGGCGAGTATCCATTCAAAGGCAAAAGATGCGGCGCAATTTGTTGGTGAGATGCAGTTCGCAGCCCAGGAAATAAACGCCGCTCGCCCAACTGCCGTCAACCTTCCCTGGGCGTTGAAACGCATGCTGGCGGCGATTGCCAACCAGCAACGTTCGATCGCTGAAATGAAGGCTGCGCTTCTTGCTGAAGCGCATGCCATGGCAGAAGAAGATATCAGAGTCAACAAAGCCATAGCAAAACATGGCGCTCCCCTTATTGCTGATGGCGATACCATCATCCACCATTGCAACACTGGCGCTTTGGCTACAGTGGACTGGGGAACCGCATTGGGCGTGATCCGCTATGCCTTTGAAGAGGGGAAAAAGGTGCATGTGCTGGTTGATGAAACCCGACCGCGCTTACAAGGCGCCAGGTTGACTGCCTGGGAACTGAAACAGATGGGCATTCCTTTTGAGATTATCAGCGATAATATGGCGGGTTATTTTTTAAGCACCGGGCAAGCCCAAAAGGTCTTTTTTGGAGCGGACCGCGTGGCTGCCAATGGGGATGTGGCGAACAAGATCGGTTCCTATATGCTGGCGCTGGCTGCCGCGGATAATCATGTCCCGGTCTATAGTGTTTTTCCGACCTCTACGGTAGATCTCAACCTTGGAGACGGAAAGCAAATCCCGATCGAAGAGCGTGATCAGGATGAGGTGCTGGATATCTCATTAAAAGGGCAGCGTGTGGTACCCGAAGGGGCGACTGCTCGAAATCCGTCTTTTGATGTAACGCCGGCACGTTTGATCACCGCTTATGTTACCGACCTGGGTGTGGTCGAACAACCTTTTTCGACCCGCTATCCAGAGCTCCTGAAAATGAAGAAGGACTAAAGAGGGAATTATGGCAATTATATGTACTGGTTCCATCGCGTATGATTACATCATGTCTTTTCCCGGCTATTTCAAAGATCACATCATTCCGGATAAGCTGGATTCCATCAGCCTGTCTTTCCTGGTTGATTCGATGGTGCGCCAAAAAGGCGGCACCGCCCCCAACATTGCTTATAACCTGGCATTGTTGGGAGAATCGCCCAAATTGATGGGCACGGTAGGGATCGATTTTGACGATTATAGAAAATGGCTGGAAGAGAAGGGTGTTGATACTTCGCTGGTAAAGGTGATCTCAGGGGAATATACGGCATCGTTCTTTGCCAATACCGATCTGGGAAATGCGCAGATCGCCAGCTTCTACACCGGGGCGATGGCTTATTCAAAAGATTTATCCATTCAGGATCTGAACAGAAAAGAAATTGACCTGGTCATGATTTCTCCCAATGACCCCACTGCCATGCGCCGCTACGTGAGAGAATGTAGCGAATTGGGCATCCCTTATTTGTTCGATCCGGGTCAGCAGGTGGTTCGGGTGGACCCCCAGGATATTGTGGAAGGGGTGAACGGGGCGCAGAGTGTGTTCATCAACGAATATGAATTTGAATTGATCCAGAAACATACCAGAATGACCGCAGGCGAGATCATTAACATGGTTGAATATCTGGTGGTGACCTGCGGTGAATGTGGCTCGGATGTGTATGTGAAAGATGAACAGTATCGCATTCCCATTGTTCTGCCGGTTAAAGTTGCCGATCCTACCGGGGTCGGGGATGCCTTCCGCGGTGGTTTCTTGCGCGGTCGCCGGCTGGGTTATGATTGGCAAACCGCCGGGCAGATGGGCGCGTTGGCTGCCACCTACTGTCTTGAAGAACGGGGAACACAAAATCATGCCTACACTTTGCAGGAATTTGTGGCACGCTATCGTGAAAACTTTGATGACCAGGGAAAACTGGATTCCCTGATAAAATCAACCAACTAAAGAGAGGAATACATCCATGTCTGAATACGACGTAAAAGATCTGAAATTAGCAGAGGGTGGATCTCTGCGTATGGAATGGGCTGAACGCGAAATGCCGGTTTTGCGTTTGATCCGCGAACGTTTCGAAAAGGAAAAACCCTTACAGGGGGTGCGCGTTTCTGCTTGTTTGCATGTGACCACGGAAACGGCTAATCTCATGACCACTCTGCAAACAGGTGGCGCCGATGTGATGCTCACCGCGTCCAACCCGCTTTCCACCCAGGATGACGTGGCAGCCGCCCTGGTATCGCGCTATGAAATACCGGTTTTCGCCATCAAGGGTGAGAGCAATCAGGTCTATTACAAGCATATCCATGCAGCGCTCGATCATAAACCCCATTACACCATGGATGACGGGGCTGATCTGGTCAGCACATTGCACAAAGAACGCCGTGACCTGTTAGAAAGTATTCAGGGTGGCACCGAAGAGACCACCACCGGTGTCATTCGGTTGCGCGCCATGGCGGTTGACGGGGCGTTGGAGTATCCCATCATTGCAGTCAATGATGCCATGACCAAGCACTTCTTCGATAATCGCTACGGCACAGGGCAATCTACGTTGGATGGTATTATCCGCGCTACCAATGTGCTCCTTTCGGGAAAGACATTTGTGGTTGCCGGGTATGGTTGGTGTGCCCGCGGTCTGGCTATGCGCGCCAGAGGCATGGGTGCCAATGTGATCGTCACGGAAGTCGACCCCTTGCCAGCACTGGAAGCGGTCATGGACGGTTACAGAGTGATGCCCATGCAAGAAGCGGCGCAATTGGGCGATTTCTTCTGCACTTTAACCGGTGACCTGAACGTGCTCGATAAACACCACTTCGAACAAATGAAAGATGGCGCCATCATTTCGAATTCTGGGCACTTTAATGTTGAGATCAATATCCCTGCGCTGGAAGAAATGGCTGTTTCCAAGCGCCTGGTTCGCCCCTTCGTAGAGGAATATGTATTGAAAGATGGACGCCATATCTATTTGCTGGGCGAAGGTCGTCTGATCAACCTGGCTGCTGCCGAAGGGCACCCAGCCAGCGTGATGGATATGTCTTTTGCCAACCAGGCGCTCAGTTTGGAATACATGATCAAACACCATGCCGAAATGGAGAAAAAAGTTTACGGCGTGCCCGAAGAGATTGATCGGGGCATTGCCAAGCTGAAACTGGAAGCCATGGGCGTGGATATCGATGTGCTTACCCCCGAACAGGAAAAATATTTGAAATCCTGGGAACACGGCACATAGAGATCGTCAGAAAAGTCGTAAAAGAGAGGAAACAGGTGATAGAAATTTTCCCTGTTTCCTTTTTTATTCCGCAAGGATGATTGCACGGTTTTCCAAAACCGCCCACCGTTCCAAAAATGTCTCCAGCACCACATTATAAGTCCAGGCGCTGTCCACTACCGTTACCGTGGATAAGTTATAGCCGCTAACGATCCAGGTATGCTCAAAACGGGCAATGGGTACGGTGTTCCCCGTAGAGGCGGTGTATGTGGATTGATCGATCTCAAAGGGTAAGTTGACGATCCAGACGATCACCGGGCGGTCGTGGGAGATTTCCCTTTGCAGCTCTTCGTAGGTCATGTTCTTCACTGCCTGTGCGTTCAACCCATATTGGCGCAGGATGCTGGCGATGGGTGGCGGGTAAACGCCGTATCCTTCGGGAGGGAGTTGTCCCATCGCTCCATCGATATCGCCCACGAACCCCACTTCGGGATCGTCGGAACGGGGAAGCTTGGAAATGAATTCGGTTTCGTCGATGGTCGTGCCAAAATAGCGTGCCCAATCGACCGCCGAACGCATCTCGCAATCCAGCGTGGTCATCTGCGCCATTCCATAAACCCCGTTGATGTAATAGGATGCAGGGATCTCCTCTTCCGCAGGTGAGGGGCTGGTTGTGCCGGTGGGTATTGCCGCCGTTGCTTCAGTTGGAGCTGGATCGGTTGGGGTGAGATCGATCTCTGCAACGGGAAGAAATGGGGTAGGTGTTGCCTGCCTGGATTGGTATTCAGCCAGCGTGAGGATGGTTTGTTTCTTCCCAGGATGGAGAAGACTGGCAAGATTGAAATCCAGCCAGCGCGCCGCTGCAATTCCAGCCAGAATGCAAAAAACGATCACCGCAAAGACAACCGGAATAGTAAGATTTTGAGTTTTTCTTTCGCGAGTTTTCATGATTGTTCATGGTCTTTAATGCAAGAATGCTGCCAATTATAGCAGCATCTTGTTTTTCTCCTGATGGTGGTCTTTTGCTAAAGAGCCTCTGCGTCCTCTTGGTCCTGGAACTCTTCGTCTGCAAAGCTGGGCAATTGCGCGCCCATGGCTTTTTCGCGCACGGCTTTCTCCACCTCGGCGCACATCTCGGGATTCTGTTGCAAGAAATCCTTGGCGTTTTCGCGCCCCTGTCCGAGCCGGGTGTCTCCGAAGGAGTAGAATGCGCCGCGTTTGGTGATCACATCCAGTTCGGAGCCCAAATCGAGGATGTCTCCCGCCTTGGAGATGCCTTCGTTGTACATGATGTCGAACTCTGCCGTGCGGAAGGGTGGCGCGACCTTGTTTTTGACCACGCGCACGCGCACGCGGTTGCCGACGATCTCCGCCTGGCGCTTGATGGATTGGATGCGGCGCACGTCCAGCCGCACGGAGGAATAGAATTTGAGCGCCATTCCACCGGTGGTGGTTTCGGGGTTGCCGAACATGACGCCGATCTTTTGGCGCAGCTGATTGGTGAAGACCACAGCCGTGCGGGTTTGGTTGATGGCACCGGAAAGTTTGCGCAATGCCTGCGACATCAACCGTGCCTGCATGCCCATGGTGGCGTCGCCCATGTCGCCTTCGATCTCCGAGCGGGGCACCAGCGCTGCCACCGAATCCACGATCACCAGGTCCAGCGCGCCGGAGCGTACCAGCGTTTGCACGATCTCCAGCGCCTGTTCGCCGAAATCAGGTTGCGAGATGAGCAGGTCATTCACGTTCACGCCCACCTTGGCGGCATACGCCGGGTCAAGCGCGTGCTCCATGTCCACAAAAGCTACCGTGCCGCCCATTTTTTGGGCTTCGGCTGCCAGGTGCAGACAAATGGTGGTCTTGCCGGATGCTTCCGGTCCGAAGATTTCGCTCACCCTGCCGCGTGGAATGCCGCCCACGCCCAGCGCGATATCCAGGGATAAGGAACCGGTTGGAATGGAAGCCACTTCCATATGGGTGGCTTCTCCCAGCCGCAGGATGGAGCCATCTCCGTAGCGTTTTTTGATATCGTCCAACGCTTTATCCAACACTGCTTGTTTGGCTTGATCTACCTGGGGTTCATTGTTCTTCGCAGCCATGGCTTTCTCCTCCACCAAATGAATTCTTTGATGAGTATATTATATCTCCATCAATCCAATAATAGCAAGGATGTTCTAAATTTGCTTAATGGCAAGAAAATACCATACCTTTGTCATATTTCGAACGGTGCGAATAGGGACAGTGCTATAATGGGCTTGACTGTTCTTATAAGTGTTCTTACAGGTAGCGGGGTTTGAAAAAGGGGTACGAATGTATGGAAAGAAAAGTCTTGTTTTGAGAAGGCTGCGAACGTACAACAAGCTGTTCCTGTGCGGTTTGCTGCTGGTTTCCATGGGGGTAAGTTTGTTCTTCATCTTGAATGAGATCAACCGCCAGCAGGCGCTGGAAGCTGTGCAGGATTACTGGCGCACCGATTACGATATTTTAGTACGCCCGGCGGGCAGTACTTTTTTGTACGATGCAGCCGGCAATCGCCTGGTCGAGCCGAATTTCTTATCCGGTCAGCAGGGCGGCATCACCGATGAACAATTGGAATTGATCAATTCCATTGATGGCATCGAGGTAACGGCTCCGGTGGCGTTCCTGGGATATTTCCCGCTGGGCATGTTGATCGAAGGCGAAAAAGTGAATGATGATCCAGCCAACGCGGAAGCGCCCTGGCTGGTTTACAAGGACGTGCGCACCTTCACCATGAGCGATGGCTGGCAGGAGGCTGCCGCTTCGGATACCTTATATACTGTTGAAAATCACAGCGATGATTTTTCTCTGGACCCTTATACGGGGGCTTTGAGCTTTACCGGTGAAAACGGGGAGAGATACTTAATGCCGTCAAGCATCACTTCCATCTTTGCCAATCCTTCGTGTGGGGAGAAGAAGGTCTGGCTCAGCGGGAAAGAGACCTGGGAAAGTGCTCTGGCATATTATGAGCGCGAGAATATGCAGCCAATCTATAAATATCAATACAACGGGTTGTTCAATCTCTATCTACCCGTGGCTGCCATCGATCCGCAGGCGGAGCAGGCGCTGGTGGGTTTGGAAGATGCGCTGCTGGAAGGCAGATATCTATCCTCCACCGACACCTATAGGGGACCTAACGATACGTATTCCTATCTCATCCCGGTGCTGATCAATGAGAGTTCCTTTCAAAATATCTCCATCAATATCAAAACCTATCGCCTGACGGATCCCGCGCAGCAGAACCTCTCGCAATCTCTGAGCAGCGGAGGAATAACTTATCTGGAAGGCATGCAGAGCGAGCTGCTGGGGGAGAAAATCACCACGCTGCATGATTACTTTTTACAGTATATAAAGAATTCAATGGCACGCGGAGGGGTTGTTGGTGCAACGATGAAGACTTATCTGCGTCCCAGCCCTGTCCAATATACGCAAATAGAGGGGCAAAAGGCTGCTTTGAGCATTTCTCCGTCTGGAACCAGCGGGTATGGTCCTATTCCCGGCGTGTCCGCTGATCCTGCTCAGGGAGCGTATCGAAAAGCGCTGGTAGATGATTTTGTTCTGGTTGAAAAGCATAGAGGATATACGTTTGAATTTGCACCGGTGGGTATTTATGATCTTACCGGTCTTGAGGGATCCACCATCAATCAGGTTCCGCAGGAACTGTATTCTGCCCCAACCGCGCTGCTGCGCGAGGACGGCGATGGAAATGTGCTGCAGCAAGAGGTGACCATCATTCCGACCAACAATCCGCTGGGTTATCTGTCGCAGCCGCCGGTGGTGCTGACCACTCTGCCGGCGGCTAAATTCCTGGCACAGCGTGACGATTACATCAGCGCGGTGCGCGTCAGGGTGGCGGGGGTGGAGACGGCTGGAGAAGCCTCGCAACATAAGATTGAAAAAGTGGCGCACGAGATCGAGAAACTCACCGGCTTGCAGGTGGATATCACCCTCGGCTCTTCTCCGCAGACGGTGTTGGTGGACGTGCAGGGTTCGGAAAAAGTGGAAGCGCTGGGCAAGGTGGAAGAACTGTGGGTGCGCCAGTTGGTGGGCATCACCCTGCAGCGCGATTTCACCCGTTTTGACGCGCTGCTGTTTGCAGCCATGTTTTTCTCTTTCGCAGTTTTCATCTATACCAGCGCTGCGCTCAATATGACCGGCAGGCAGGGGGAAATCGGCGTGTTGAAAACCATCGGCTGGAAGGACCGGCGTATTCTGGGGTATTTGTTATCGGAGGCGCTGCTGCTGGCTTTAATCATCGGTTGTATCACATACCTGGGCACGTTGGGTGTTACTGCATGGCTGGGGCAGCCCATTGCCTTGGATCGGGCAGTATGGATCTTCCCGCTCATGGGGGGCTTGTTTGCCTTGGGCACGGGACTCCCCTTTGCGCAGGCAGCCCGGCGCAGCCCGCTGTCTTTGTTTGGCTTGGGGGAACTGCACGAGGAAAAGGGAAAAGTATCTGATTTCGATATGCGCTCGTTATCTTCAAAGAATATTTCCAGGCAGCGTTCGCGCTTCACCACCGCCACACTGGGGCTCATCCCGGCTTTCCTGGCGCTCATCCTGTTCTTCTTCATCACCCTCATCATGGCGGGCGAATTGAGCGGCAGTTTGCTCGGGCAGCATATTCAAATTCTCATCCAGCCTTATCATTATCTGGTCATGGCGCTCATCCTGCTGGTGTGCCAGTTGATCCTGTTGAATATTACTACCCTCAATATCAGCAAGCGCCAGAACGAGATCGGAGTGCTGCTCACCGCTGGCTGGAAACCAGCTACAATTTTATTCACTTTCTTGAAAGAAACCCTGTACAGCGCGCTGATCAGCGCTTTGCTGGCTGCCTTGCTGGCGCTTGGATTGCTTTCGTTGCTGCAAGGGGTTTTTCAGCTTCAATTTTTATGGGCTATCCCGCTGGGACTGCTGTTGGCGGGGGTGATGAGTTTGATCGCCATGCTTTACCCGCGCCATTTGGTCCGTAAAACACAGAGCGCTGATTTGTTGCAGAAAAGATCGGCATAAAGAGAAGGGATTGATCTATGCAGGTGATTGTTGAAAACGTGAGCAAGAAATATCAAGTGGGAGATGAAGAGATCACCGTTTTGGATGCGGTGAGCTTTCAGATCGAGGCGGGGGATTTTCTGGTGATCACCGGACCTTCCGGCGCCGGAAAGACCACCTTGCTAAACCTGCTGGGCACGCTGGATGCGCCCAGCGCGGGCAAGATTTTGTATGACGGGGTAGAAGCGGGCGCGCTGCACCCCAACCAGATCGCGGATTTCCGCCGTGATCATATTGGCTTTGTCTTCCAGTTCTATAACCTGATCCCGCAGCTTTCCGCCAAAGAAAACGTCATGCTGCCTTTGCTGCCTTCCATGAAACAGTTAGATTTCGACCTGCAAGATAGGGCGGTAGCTCTATTGGCGGAGGTGGGGCTGGATGGCAAGGGCGAGAAATATCCCTACCAGCTTTCGGGCGGCGAACAGCAGCGCGTGGCTATTGCACGCGCGCTGGTCAACACTCCCAGCCTGGTGCTGGCGGATGAGCCCACCGGCAATCTGGATATGGAGATCGGTGAACAGATCCTGCGCATCTTGCAGGAGGTCAATCGCGGGCAGGGCGTGACGGTGGTGCTGGTGACGCATAACGCAGGTTTCACCCACTTTGGAACACGGGTGATCAGGATACAAGATCAGAAATTGCACGAGGTTCGATGAGCTATGCGACACGGTATATGTGTTGGGTTTTGCTGCATGGTGATCATTGTCAGTTCTGCTTGCGTTGGTAAGGAGGAACCTGCCGTGAAACAGGCGCTCCCATCTGTACAGAACCCCACCTCAGAAATTGACCCCACTCCTCCCATCATGCATGGGACTGGTTGGGAAGTTTCTGAAGCGCTGCCGGCTCCCATCGATGGAGAAGGGAATGAATTAGAACCCTTTATCACGCTGGCAGGAGATGAGTTGTATTTTTTCTATACACCGGACTTTTCTGTTTCGGAAGCAAAACGGGCTTTGGATGGTGTTTCGGGTATTTATTATTCGAAAAAAGTGAATGGCGCGTGGTCTATCCCCGAAAGGCTGGAGCTGGGTGGGGATAATGTTCTAAATGGCTGTCCTTATACTAACGGGAAGATACTCTGGTTTTGTTCCTTGCGTGAAGGAAATTACAATCCAAGAGGTGACTACTATATTGCTAATTTTGTGAATGGAAGTTGGAGCAATTGGCAAAATGCAGGCGAGCTGCTGAATCGTATTCTTGATATAGAAGAAATCCATCTCTCAACAGACCAGAACACCATGATCTTTTCCGCAATCCTCCCGAACAGTTATGGTTATGCGGATCTCTGGCAGATCCACCGCGAAGGAGAAAGCTGGTCACAACCTGAAAATCTGGGGAATATTATCAACAGTACAGAGGAAGAGACTTTCCCTTATCTTTCGGAGGATGGGTTGGAATTATGGTTTACCTCTTTCAGCCGGCTGGGTTATCCCGGTTATGCCATTTTCCGCTCTGTCTGGCAGAATGGTGCGTGGGGAGAACCACAGGAGATCATTTCCAATTACGTTAGTGAGGTATCGATTGATCTGCAGGGGGATTTGTATTTTACCCATTTTCTCTATGATGAGAATGGTGAGTTGTTGGGATCTAAAATCTATGTGGCGTACAAAGAAACCAATGCGGTTCCTTGATCTGGTAAGACGAAGCTGTTTCCTGTATATATTTCTTCTTTGATGTGTGTAATGGAAATGAAATATAGAAAGTGAGATGAAGCATGCAATATGAGTTTTCGAGATTACTCAAATATCTTTGCCTGGTGCTTCTTCTTTTCAGTGCCGCCTGTATAAGAAATAAAGGAGAAGGGCAAGTTACCCAACAAATCCAATCTCCTTCACCAGATGCCATTCTTCAAACGGATAAGAATCCTCCTGTTTTGCATGCAGAGCATTGGGAAACTCCCCAGCCGCTGCCGGCTCCTATTGATATGGAGGGAGATGAATTGGCGCCTTTCATCACGCTGGCAGGCGATGAGTTGTATTTTTTCTATAATACCGATCTTTCCCTTTCCGAAGCCAAGAGAGTATTAGATGGTATTTCAGGTATTTATTATTCAAGAAAGGTAGATCGAGTGTGGTCAGAACCTGAAAAGGTGGTGCTGTCAGAAGAAAATGCTTTGGATAGCTGTGTCTATACCGATGGGCAAACGCTCTGGTTTTGTTCGAAGCGTGATGGAAATTATAAGGAAGAAGGTGATCTTTATACCGCTTCCCGGGTGGATGGCATCTGGCAGAATTGGCAGAATGCAGGAGAGCAATTGAATATAGATTACGATGTGAGCGAAGTACATCTCTCCGCGGATCAAAACACCATGATCTTCTCCGCTTTTCGTTATGGAGGATTCGCTCTGACAGATCTATGGCAAACCCGGCGTGTTGGGGAGGGCTGGTCTGAACCGGTGAATTTGGGGGATGTTATTAACAGCACTGAAATAGAAGATTATCCTTTCCTCTCGGAGGATGGGTTGGAATTATGGTTTACTGCTTTCAGCCGTTTGGGCTATCCCGGATTTGCCATTTTCCGTTCCACCTGGCAGGATGGAGAATGGGGAGAACCGCAGGAGATCATTTCCAACAATGTCAGCGAGGTTTCCATTGATAGGGCGGGGAATCTGTATTTTGCTCATTTTTTCTTTAATGAAGAAGAAGAGTTGCTGGGGTCAAAGATCTATGTTGCCTATAAGATCGATGATGCTGATTGATTTATGAAACGTTCTCGATGGTTCCACTCCTTCTTGGATGACCGTATCTGGAGCGCCATTCTCCCGGCGGCGCTGCTGAACAGTCTGGTGCTGGTGATCTTCTTCTCAGCGCTTTCCACCCGGCAGGTGGTGGTCGATCGCACTCTCAGCGATTACCAGCGCACCGCCTATGATATTCTGGTGCGCGCGCCTGAGAATGTGACCGAGATCGAAAAAGAATATGGCTTGGTGGAAGCCAACCATCTGAACGGCACAGCCGGCGGCATCACCATGCAGCAGTACGAACAGATCAAAGCCATCCCTGGGGTGGAGGTGGCTGCCCCCATTGCCATGCTGGGTTATATGAATCGCACCTCTATGGGAATTGCCATTCAAGAAGACCTGCCCGCCGGCATCTACCGGGTGAGCGCCAGCGATGGCATCATGGCGGGTGAGGAGTATGTGACAGAAGCCAGCCTTACGCCTTATTACGCCTTGCATATTCCTGAATCGACTGGTAGTTGGAGCCTTTCTTCATCCAGGTATGAAGGATTGATGGATGAAATGCTGCGGCTGCATTTATCGATCACGCTGGGTGGCGCCAGCCCCATAACGGATGCGTTTTTGGTGTCCCTCCCCAGTGCCCATGATCGCATGCTGATCGCTGCCATCGATCCTGAGCAGGAAGCCAGGCTCGTGCATCTGGATGACATGCTGGTATCCGGCAATTATTTGCCGCAAGATCCACTGTTAATAATTGACCATGATTTGCTCTACGTTCCGGTGCTGTTCAACATCCATGACTATATTCAGCAGGTTCTTTCTATCCAGTTGGAGAAGACGGATTTTGAGTTGGACGTGAGCGAAAATTATGCTCAGCAGACCAGCGCAATCCCCGACCGGGAGGCGGTGGAAAGCATGCCGCTGGAGACGGTATATAAGGCAGACCTTTCCGTGCAGCGCGAGTGGCATAAGAATGCCGTCCAATTGATTGTCAAAAATAATGAAGTGGTGGATGTTTATCAGCAAAATACTTCGATAACAGGGTTGCTGTATGCCCCCAGCGCGGTGCAGTACCGCGAAATGGAAACTGTGCCGGCTGCGCTGCCAGAGGATACGCTGGTGCTGGAAGCCATTCCCCAGGGGCTCACGCAGGAGGAGCCCGGCTTGCTCGATGAGTTTGTTTCGGAAGAAACGCAGGAGTGGATTGATATTGTCCAATGGCAAGTGGAACCTGAAGCGACATACCGCTCGCTTTCACCCCGCTCTTCTTATTTATTTAACTTCAGTCCCTATGCAGAAGGCAACGGGCAATTCGAGATCGATACGGCTACTGCTCTGGCTGGTTCCTCGCTCAATCAGGTACCGTTGGAGACCTATTTACCCCCCTCCGCGACTTTGAAATATGATGAAAATGGGCAGGAGCTGGAAAATCCTGTTACCCTTACCCCCACCCTCAACAATGAGGGGTACCTGATTTCTCCCCCCGATCTGCTCATTTCTCTCAGCTCTGCCCAACAGATTCTGGAAAATGCTTGCTATGAATCGGTGGCTGACGAGGCGGCTGGCTCGGGCTTTCGCTTGAAAAAGATGGATTGTGGCTTGGGGGATGACTTCATCTCCGCCATCCGCGTGCGGGTGGGCGGCGTCGATGAGCTGGATGCAAATGCCCAGGCGCGCATTGAGGCGGTGGCGAATGCGATCGTACAGCGCACCGGGCTGCATGTGGATGTGATGGTCGGTTCTTCTCCGCAGCCGGTGCTGGTGCATATCCCCGGTTATGAGGGGATTGGTGAATTGGGCTATGTTGAGGAATACTGGGTTAAGAAGAATGTCAATACCCTCATTCGCAGCGGCATGAATCTGGCGGATGGCTTGCTGTTCACTGCTATGCTGGGCGCAGGAGTGCTGCTGCTTTTCAACCTCAATTTGTTTTTGATGCTGGGCAGGGTTTCCGAGGTGGCGCTGTATAATGCGCTGGGATGGCGGCGCTGGGATATCGTCAAACGGCTACTGGGGCAGATGCTGCCGATTGCTTTGTTCAGCATCCTGCTGGCAGCACTGGTTTCCCTGCCGGTCATTCATATTCTGTCATTGGAAATCGTGGTGGGGCAGTTCCTGTTGATCGTGGCACTGGAATTGCTGGCGTTCATGCTCAGTGCCTTACTGCCCGCCTGGCAGATTTCCAGAGCTTCTCCGGTTGAATATCTGCAGAAAGGGGAAGCCATTTCGCAACCTTCCCATGGTAAAAAAACGCACATGCGTGCCATTGTCATGGAAAACATCCTGCGCAAGCCAGCGCGTTCCCTGACCATCTTGCTCAGCATTCTCCTGACCAGTGCGTTGTTGACCCTGCTGTTCTTGGTGCAAACCGGATTGGAGGGGCAGTTGTACGGTACGCTGCTGGGTCGTTGGATCCACAGTTCCATCCGGCCCTATCACCTGTTGATGGGGGCGGGTGCGTTGTTGGTGACCGTGATCAATATCTTTCTTTCCACGCGCGTCAATGTCAATGAACGCAAAGATGAGATCGGGCTGCTCAGCGCGTTTGGCTGGCGCCGCCGGGATGTGGCGGGCATCTTCTGCCGCGAGCAGGTCGGTATCAGCCTGATGGGCGCTGTGATCGGTTTTGGTATTGCGCTGGGCGTTTATGGAAGCGCCTACCAGGAACCTCCGGCGCACACCCTTGCCTGGCTGAAAAGCATCGCGCTGGGAATTCTGCTGCCGGTGGGGCTTTCAGCCCTTGCTTCATTCCTGCCGGCTTACCGCGGCGCCAGCTTGCTGCCGTTGGAAGCGCTGCGCGAAAAAGCGGGTAAAGTGCGCAGCCACCTGCTGCGCTGCACCGTGGTATATATGGGGCTGGGTTTGGTGGGATTGTTCGCAGTGGTCTTTCTGCTTCAAAGTACCCTTTTCTCCGCTGTTTCTCAAGATATTTCCATTGCTTCGGAGACGCCTTCCACCAGTACGGTCGCTGCAGCAGCCACCATCACGCCTGCTCCCACGCCAACCCCTGTTTCGGAGAAGGAGGTTCCGTATTATCACGTGGATGTGGTGGTTGATCCGGACCAGTTGCGCATGACAGGGCAGGAGACCATTACCTATACAAACACTACCGGTGAGCTGCTGAAGGAAATAGTGCTGCGGCTGTATGCCAACCTGCCTTTTGGGTTCGAAGAACTGGAAAAGGATCCTGAACGCGGCAGTTTGTACACCAACCGTATTCAATTAAGGGATGTGAAAATGGATGGCCAGCCGGTGGAAGTGGTGCTGAGCGGACATAACAGTATCGCCACCCTGCGATTGGAAGAGCCGTTGGCAATCGGGCAGTCTGCCTCCATTGATCTGTCATTTACTTTGCAGGGCATTTCTACTCTGAATTATGTGGGCTTGGGCTCCGTATGGTCGGAAGACTCGCTCTTTCCCATGCTGGCGGTCTACGATCAAAACGGCTGGCGCCGGGATATCACTTCCACGCCGGATATTGTCTACAGCCAGAGCGCCCGCTTCGATTATTCGGTCACCCTTCCCCCCGATTGGCAGATCGTAGCGACGGGAGAGCAGGTTGCACAGGAAACGTTGGGCTCCGGACAGATACGCTATTCCTACCAGACTGGTTTGGTGCGCGATGTGAGCATCTCACTCAGCCAGCAGTTTGAGATTCTACAGCGCACCGTTGGCGATACCACCCTGTACCTGGCTCTTGCCAATCCGGAACCGGATGCCGAGTTTCTCATGGATACCGCGGAAAGTGTCTTTACTTTCTATGAAAACCTTTTTGGCGAATATCCCTTCGCTTCCTTGAAAATGGTTGCCTGGCGAAGCGTTCGTTCCAGCGGCAAGGAATACCCCGCTCTGGTCTATTTTGGGTACAACATCAGCGAAGGAACCAAAATGCAGGAAGTGATTGCGCACGAAATCGCGCATCAGTGGTGGTACAGCACGGTAGGGAATGATATTTTCAACGAAGCCTGGTTGGATGAAGGTTTTGCAGAATACTCTGCCTTGCTGTATCTGCGGGAAACCCAGGGCGAAGAGGTGTTTCAGGATTACTTGAAGGAATTTCAAAATAGCGCTGCTCTGGCGGATGCTGAAACAGATGGAAAGTTCAAGGTTGGCAGCTCGGTGGAGGAGTTATCGGCAACCCACTACTACACCAACTTCGTTTACGCAAAGGGTGTGCTTTTTCTGCATACTTTGTGTACCCAAATGGGGGAAGAAGCTTTCTTCGACGGGTTGCGTGCCTATTACCGGCAGTATCAGTTTGGGGTGGCGGATCGGCAGGGATTCCTGGAAGTGATGCAGCGCTTCAGTCCGCTTGACCTTCGCCCCCTCTTTGATACATGGATCGGAATGGATTGAGCTGATCCAAAAGACTAATACAGGATGATCACGGTGATGCCCGGGTTGTTCTTGCTGAAATCGGGGTCAATTTTGAGCTGCGTATATTGGTGCAGGTAGAGGATCGTGTCTTCGTTGACCCCAAAGCGTTCTCCGGGAATGAAATCTTTGATCTTGCCGCTTTGTCTCTTTTTGGTCAATTCCTGGCGCAATCCGCCGCGCAATCTTCCGCCCACGCCGCTCGATCCATACCCATGGATGATCTTGATCACCCGCCTGCCGGAATGTTGCGCTTCATTGATGAACTGGTTCATGCGCACAATGCCTTCAGCCAAAGAGGGCATGTCGGCTTCGATGTTCATTTTGGGGAGTTCCCGGGTAAATGGTTTCTTTGGCATGCGTGTCTCCTTCCGTTGAAAAATGATAACAAAAAAGGGTTTTCTTATCAAACATTGCAGAATTTGGCGAAAACAGACGGGCGCAACTTTTTTCGATCAGGGTAGTTATTAAAAGAGATGGATATGATCGCTTTTCTGCCTGGCTGTTTGGGAGCCTATTTGATTGGCTCGATCCCTTTTGGGTTGCTGGTTGCCAGGGCGCGCGGCGTTGATATCCGTCAGGTGGGCAGCGGAAACATCGGCAGTACCAATATCACCCGGGCGCTCGGATTTCGTTGGGGATTGGTGGTGGCGATGCTGGATGCTGCCAAAGCCTATTTTCCCGCTTTGCTTGCCTGGCAATTCTCTCCACATACCTGGCAGATGCTGGTCATTTCGCTGATGCCGGTCATCGGGCATATTTTTTCGGTATGGATGGGCTTCAAAGGCGGCAAGGGGGTGGCTGCCACCTTTGGCTTGCTGGCTTTTTACTTTGGTCTCCCGCTCTTTGCAGCCTTCATGGTGATCTGGTATCTGAGCGTGAAATGTGTGAAATTGATGAGCCTGGTCAATCTTGTGGTGGGGTTGCTGCTGCCGTTGGTGTTTTGGTGGAAGTATCCAACGACCCCGTACGTGCTGTTCGGGATCGTTTTGTGCGCCATTATCTGGTGGAGTCACCGCGAGAATATCAAGCGGCTGTTGAAAGGGACAGAACTCCCCACGAATTACTGATCATGCCGGATAAAAGGCAATGCGCTCAGCGGGCAGCCGTTTGCTCAAACGCTGCAGGCGTCTCTGTACTTCTTGTTGGATGCGCGCTTTATCAAGGGTAAGCAATTTGCGCCCCTGCATCAACACTTTTCCATCGCATAACACGCTATCCACATCCGTTGATTTTGCGCAGTAGGTCAAAAATGCCAGGGGGTTGGCTTTGGGCGTGGCGTGCAAACCATCTTGCCGGATGAGGGCGATATCTGCCAGCATGCCGGGTTTCAATTCGCCGATTTTTCCGGGCAATTGCATTACTTTTGCGCTGCCGCGGAAGGTGATTTCTGCGATCTCCTCCAGCTTCATGTTGGTCGGGTCAGATTTCAGGTATTTGGCGAATAAGCCGAATAGTCGCATCTGTTCCAGGATATCCAGCGTATTGTTGCTTACCGCCCCATCGGTTGCCAGACCCACTGGAATGCCGTATTCCATGTATTGGTGGATGGGAGCCAGCCCCATGCCTGCTTTCAGGTAGGTCTTGGGCGCCTGCGCGATGCCGGTATTGGCTTTCGCCAGGATGTCGAAATCTTCACCGCGTGGATCGATGACGTGTGCCAGAATGGAAGGCACGTCCAGAATACCGCAATCGCGGATCTGTTGAACGGGGGTGACGCCGTATTCCTTCAAGCTCAGATCCACCTGTGCTGCTGTTTCAGAAACGTGGATATGAATTCCCAGGTCGTTCTTTTTTGCTTTTTGCGAGCATAATTGCAAGAATTCTGGGGTCGTTGTGTACGGGGCGTGCGGTCCAAGCCAGGTGGTGATGCGCCCGTTGGCTTTCCCCTGCCAGCGTTTGGCGAAATCAATGGTCTTGTCGAGCATCGCCTCGCCCTGGTGGGCAAAGACTGCCCACGCCAGATTGGCGCGTGTGCCCGCCAGTTCCACTGCTTTGGCTACTTCATCCATAAAGAAATAATGGTCAGCCACACAGGTGATGCCATTTTCGATCATTTCCGCCAGCCCAAGCTGCGTTCCCCAATACACATCTTCTTCCGTCAGGTTAGATTCCATCGGCCAGATGTAATCGTTGAACCATTCGGTCACCGTGACATCTTCAGCCAGGTTGCGGAACAGCACCATGGGCACATGCGCGTGCGTGTTGATGAAACCTGGCACAGCCAGCAACCCGCTGGCGTCTATGCACTGTTCGTAATTTGCCTCCGCCAGGGTGTCTTTTTCCTGGATGGCGGCGATGGAATTTCCCTGGATGGCGATATCTTGTTGGGCAACTACATGGGCTTTTCCACCCTCAAAGCTGAGAACATCGCAATTCTTCAACAGTAAATTGGTCATGGATATTTACCTCTTTTCGCAACCGTTGTTTTCATGCACGTTTCTTCGCGGTATGCTATACCTGAGAAAAGAACGATGCAACAATTTCAGGAAGTATGGCACGCTTTGCTGTGAAAATCAAGAAAAGGAGTTGGTGTGCGTCAACTCCTTTTGCTTGTATTTTCCTGATGGTTACAGTTGTTTGATGAAGACCCTGCGCCGCTTGTGCTGGCGGGCTTCGAAGTGTTTCCATTGGGCTTGCACATGAATGTTATCTTCCAATTCGGGGTTCGATTCTACAGAGGTGATGCCCATATCTGCAAAGACATCCAACAATCGAGCCATCAGCATGGAATTGACCCCTTTTCCCTGATAATCCTTGCGAATCGCGATCAGATAGAGATCGCCTTTATTGTTCTTTCGTAGGGCGTGCAATAGGTAGAGAAATCCAAGCGGTACCAATCTCCCCCTTGCCTGCCGTAGCGCTTGCGAGAGTGAGGGCATGGCGATGCCGAAAGCCACCATTTTGTTGGTTTCGTCCAATACGATAGGTATGAATTCTGGCGATATGAATCCGAAATACTGGCTGATATAGGCATTCACCTGTTCTTGCGAAAGGGGAGTTACGCCGTACAAATGTCGGTAAGACTCTTCCAACAAGTCGAAGAGCTGGTGCGCATACTGCAATAATTCTTTTTTGTTTTTGGGTTCAAGATAATGCAGATGGTAGCGTTCTGCCACCACCTTTGCCAGGTTTTTTATCTTTTCCACTCTGCCGGCAGGTACTTTGATCTCGAATTCCACCCAATCAATGTCTTTTTTATATCCGGCGCTTTCCAAGAGAGCCTGGTAATAGGGGTAATTGTAAATGCCAACCAGCGTTCCCGCTTCTTCAAAACCTTCTACCAGCATTGCCTCCGGATCCAGGTCGGTGAAACCCAAAGGACCGTGTACGGCAGTTTTTCCCTGCTCTTTTGCCCACTCCTCCACTTTGGATAGAAGGCACTGAGATACCTGGGGATCGTCGATGAAATCGATCCAACCGAAACGGGCATAAGCATTTCCCCAGCGTTCCTGGTAGCGCGGGTTGATAATGCCGGCGATACGACCGACGATTTTGCCATTTTTATACGCCAGCCAGTATCTGGCTTTGCAGAAGGCGAAGGCAGGGTTCTTATCCCAACGCAGTGTGTGGATCTCGTCGCCTCGCAGTGCGCCAGGAACCCAATATGGATTTTTTTTATAGAGACGAAATGGAAAATTGACAAACTTCCGCAGCGTTCTGCGGCTTGTGACTTCCTTCAACGTAATGGTCATAATGGCTGCATTCCTTCGAAAAATGATAAATGGATAAAAGAATAATTCTGCTCGCTTAAAGCATAAGACTCTTTATCATAACAAATTGCATTAAAAAAAGGAACTAGGGAAGGTTAATTTTTGATTAATGATTGAATTTTTTAATGAAAATCCTGCGCCGCTTGTGCTGGCGGGTTTCAAAATGCTTCCATTGCGATTGAACTCTATAGTTGTCTTCCAGTTCGGGGTTCGATTCGACTGATTTGATCCCCATTTCATGAAAAACATCCAACATGGCTGCCATGAGCATGGCATTCACTCCCCTGCCCTGGTACGCAGGTCGGATGGCGATGAGATATAGATCGGCTTTGTCATTGTTCCGTAATGCACGCAGCACCGGCAAGAATCCGAATGGGAACAGCTTTCCTTTGTTTTTCTGCATGGCTTTCGAAAGCGAGGGCATGGCGATCCCAAATGCCACCATGCGGTTGTTCTCATCCAGCACGATCGGCACGAATTTTGGCGGGATGATCCCCAGGTACTGATCAATGTAGGCATCTACCTGCTTGCGGGTGAGGGGGGTTACCCCGTAATGCAGGTAAGCCTCCTCTATCAGTTCAAAGAGCTGGGAAGCGTATTGCAGAAGTTCTTTTCTGTTCTTTGCATCCAGGAGATGCAGGTTGCTGCGTTTGGCGACGATTTCAGCCAGCTTGCTGATCTTTTCCACTTTCTTATGGGGTACTTTGATCTCGAATTCAACGTAATCCGTATCCTTACCGTACCCTGCGCGCTGCATATGGTCTTTATAGTAGGGATAGTGGTACGAGGCTGCCAGGGTGGCTACTTCGTTAAACCCTTCAACGAGCATGGCTTCGGGATCCAGGTTGGTGAAGCCCAGCGGACCGTGAATGGCGTCCTGTTTCTCGGCGCGCGCCCAATCTTCTACGGTATTCAATAAAGCACCGGATACTTCGTAGTCATCGATGAAATCAAACCACCCCAGGCGCGCGTACCGTCGCTTGAACCGTTCCTCGAAGCGCGGGTTGATGATGCCCGCAATACGACCGGCGATCTTTCCTCCCTTGTATGCTAACCAGTATTTTGCTTTGCAGTATTCAAAAGCCGGGTTTTGCTCCCAATGCAAAGTCTTAAGAACGTTGGAACGGATGGCTGGTACCCAGTAGGGGTTGCCTGCATACAGTTGGTAGGAGAAATTGACGAATTGTTTTAGCGTTCGCAGGCTGGTGATCTCTTTGATCTCGATGCTCATGATGAAAAATCCTTATTGAAAGCTAGATTTTTATTGCAATGATGCAGCACATAGTATTTTGTTAGTGTAACATTTATTTTGAAAGATTATTAAAAACCATCGGTTGTGAATCCATCAGAATCGTCCGCTGCGCTGACGCTGACGAGAATCAAAAGACAGCAAGTTCTTCATTGCTGTCTTTTGATCGTTTATCAAAGATCTCTCCGAGCTTGTCTCAGCAAACTGGCTCAGGACGCTTGAGTATTTTGTAAGTGTTTTTCTAATTCCTGGTAAAAGGCGTTCATCATGGTTTCGACCACCCCCTGCCTTGCCCCAAACATCAATTTTTGTCCGATGGCATTTAAGGGAAAGGCAAAGATGTAGATGCTGGTTCCCCCATTTTCAATTTCGGTGAATTGGATTTCCAGTTGGCTTCTATCGCCCAAGTAAGCTCCAAAAAGCTTTTTATCCATCTGGGCATGCAGAATTCCTCTTTCTGCATCTTGTTTAATCACCTTTCCACCCATGTGTTGGATGCAATGCACGGCAGATTGATATACTGCTTCCAACGGGAATGGGAGTTCTCTTCTTGTTTCCTTTTCATATGGCATTTTGCTTACTCCTCACAAACGACCGCTTTCTCCAGTAGTTTTTCTACATCCGACAGTCCGGGCATCATGGTGCCCGGCAAACTGGCGGCAACGGATCCTGCAGCCAGCCCCCAGCGGAAGGCTTCGGGTAAACTATCTTCCCTGCTCAGACGATATACGATGGCAGCCAGCATGGCGTCTCCCGCACCGATGGGGTTTATTTCATCGACTTTTGGAGGAATTCCGACCCAGCGCTGGTTGCCATTGCTGCAAATTGCTTTTTCCTTGCCGGCAGATAGGATGATGTTTTTCACTCCCATGGCATGGATTCTGGATAGGGCCTCCTCAAGCGCAAGGGCGTCCTGCACGTTCAGGTCTGTGATGTGCGTGAGTTCTTCTACATTGGGCTTGATGAGGAACGGTTTTGCCATGCAACCGTAGTTCAAGGCTTCACCGCTCGAATCAAGGATGGCGCGTGCCTTGCCTCGGTTGATGCGTTGGATCATTTGTGCATAGATATCATGCGGAACACCCCGCGGTAGGCTACCCGACATGATCCACCAATCTTCTGGATGGATCAATTCTTCGACCTTTCGCAGCAACTGCTCTATCTCTTCAGGTAAAATTTCAGGACCCGCCTCGTTGATCTTGACATAACTCCTGTCTTTATCGCTGACGGCGCTGATATTGGTGCGGGTTTCTCCGCTGATTTCTACAAAATCGGTTTTGATGCCATTGCTTTTCAAACCTTCACGCAGGATACTGCCTGTGTGCCCCCCGATAAAACCGAGTGCTGCACAATCAGCATCGAATGTTGAGAGCATTCTTGCAATGTTGAATCCTTTTCCTCCGAAGTCAATTTTTACCGATGATGCTCGCAGGATCTTGTTGGGTAGCAATTCTGGAACGCGATATTCCTTGTCCAGTGCCGGGTTTAATGTCACCGTATAGATCATTGGCAGATTTCTCCGGAGGGAAGGGGTTGACGCGAAAGCAGTAACCCAAGGGTTGCCCCGCCGAGCGCAGATTTTGCAATCGCGAGCCCCTCTCCTCTTTTCACTGGGCGCTCCCCCTCCAGAGTTCCTCGATCAGCGCTTTTTCCGCTTCGATTGTCCATAAATAGTTCTCTCCAAGCTTTTCAGCAATTTGAGGATAGCTATTTTCTAGGTCTTGTAAGCCGGTTAGCGGAAGTTCGTTTATCTGGGGAAAAATGATGATTTTGCCAGCGAACGTTCCGTTTATCAACGCTTCCAATCCCTCGTGGGCTGCTTGCATTCCACCAATCGCTGCAACTGACCGGTTTGGGTCCAACTCTCCCCGCAACGTCTTTTGCAGCACAACTTTCTGATCGTGAAGCTTTGACCCGGAAGTTCCCGTTAATTGCAAATTGCCCAGAAAGACCGAACTGAGGTTCATGTTTATCAAAGTGCCGTTGGGTACACCGGCAAAGAGTATCAACATGCCATCAGGCTTTAAGATTTTTGCAGTATCTTCCATCAGTTTTGCTACGGGAGTGCAGATGACGGCATCGTCAACGCATCTGTCTCCTGAAATCTCGAAAATGAAATCTTGTAATGATTGTTCTGTTTCGTTGGAGTTGAATATTTTAAAAACTTTGCTTTTTTTCATAGCCAGGGGTTCAATGATCTTCTTTAAAACCTCAGCCCTTTCTTTATTCAATTCTGTTGCGATCACTATAGCCGGACCGTCTGCTTTTTCAATGGCACGTTGTACGTGCATTTGCCCCATCGGACCACCCGCTCCTATAAATAGGGCAGTTCCATTTTTCCTTAATTCACAGCGGTTCCGCTCCTCTCCATATGCGGCGGAAATATCAGAACTTCTTGTTCCTACATAGGCTGTGTAGTGGTAGTGGATGCGCCCTGCGTCTATGAGGGAATCTCCATCCAGTTCTTTGTTCCCTACAATGTTGAGAACCCCTCTGAAAGCGATGAATTTTGCGATTTCCTCTACGAATTTTCCTGAGGTGGGGGATAGAAGGATAATATCGTCGAATCCTTCGCCGTTCGTTGAGCGGGCAGAAAAATCGGCGATTTCTTCGAGATAAATTTCTTTCGTTTCAATGATGTGTGTTTCCGTAGCGACATTCTTTTTGATGATTTCCTTGAACTTGTCTGGAATGTTGGTGAGAAAGATCGTTTTTGGCGCTCCCAGTCCTTCGCTGAAAGCATATTGCGTTGTATCATCCTTGTTTCCGACTATCCACATGGTCCCGCCGGTTTTAGGGTTCAGTCTTCTGCGTTGGGTATACGCAGCATCCACGCATGCCCAGGGTTCTGTCAGGGCAGCTTCAGCGTACCCCACCCTGTTGTCGACCGGAATCACATAGGCACCATCATCTGCGTCAAGCACTTCTGCTCCCATTAAATGGTACTGGGTTAAACCGCCTGGTATGGTGTAGCCGTAAGCGGTGTTATGTTGGTTTACATAGATATCCGGTTGAATGGCTAATCGTTGCCCGGGTTGGTATTCATCTGCGAGATTTTTCCCAACCTTGATGACGGTTAATGCCACTTCATGACCAACTCTGGTCGGCTCTGCGGATAGATCGCGACCGGAAAGTTTTGGGTGCTCACCGCCCAGTTTGATCAGTTTTACATCAGAAAAGCAGAGCCCCACCGCATCCACCCTTACCAGGAGCTGATTTTCATCAGGGGGTTGGATTTTGAAAGATTCTGGTTTCCCCTCTCTGCCAATATTCTCAACCCCTGCACCATACAGGTTCCAGGTCAAAGTAGACTCTGGTATTTTCAGGTCGTTTTGATATTCCGCAAATTTGGAATTCTTCATTAACGTACTTCCTTTCTACTGCACTCTTTCGAGCAGAGAATTTGTCAAGTTGGTGGGATCCGTTTAAGTTGACTGTTTCCCTCTTTTTGTTTATACGATCTCATTCTTCCAACAAACCTTTATCGATGCATTCTTTCAGGGTTGCAAATACGGTTTCTTCGTCTTCGCCGTTGATCTCAACCAGAATGTTCGCTCCACTTTCGGCTCCTAAAGTCAGCAGAGATATCAGACTTTTTCCGTTTGCTTTTTTTCCATTGTAGAATACGGAAATTTCTGCTGCATAATCTTTGACCAGATTCACGAAATTTTTAGCAGGACGTGCATGTAAGCCCGTAGGATTACTTAAAGAGATGTTCAGTTTCTTCATGAAAGACCTGTTGACGCCGAATTCGATCTCTTTATTCGGTCGATGATTTATTTTCTTTGTTGAGATGATCCAAAATTACGTTGACATTGCGTGTGGTTCTCATCTTTTGTGCTATTTCTTCATCGTCAATGGCTTCTGCCAGATTGGCTAGAATAGTAACGTGTTCGTTGCGCAAGGCTGCAATTCCAATGACCAGATATACCTGCTCCCCTTCATCCCATTCAACTCCTTCCGGGATCTGCAAAACGGAAATGCAGCTATTGAAGATATCGTTGCGGTTGTCGAATTGTCCGTGAGGGATGGCGACTCCGTTGCCTAAATAGGTCGACATAATCTCTTCCCTCGCCAGCATCCCGTCTACATAATTGGGGCTGACACAACCTGCCTCTACCAGGAGCTTTCCAGATTGGCAGATGGCATCCTGTTTGTCCTTTGCCTTTACGTTGAGCCGTATACAATCCTTAGAAAGGATGCTCATGATTTACTCCACATTGCTGGTAATATCTTCTTTTCGAACGAAGGCGGAGATTATTTTGTCGAAAATTGGATCGTTTAAAAACTGATTGAAAGCCAAAATAACCGCGTTAGGAGCTTTTGCACAGGCAACTTTTGCAAGACCTCTATGGACAATTACCACTTGAGCATCGCCAGGAATATCACGTGTGGCTAGGTGAAATACTTCAACACCTTCAATATTTGCTTTCTTCATTTTCTTTTTCAGGGAGTTAACACTCATCAAACTGGAACCCATGCCTGCTTCACAGGCAAATAGTATTTTCTTAATTTCCGAAGTGCTGATCGATTTAGCCATTTTTAAACTTCCTTTTTCAAAATTGAGAAAAGGTTTCAATGACTTCCATAGCTTGAAACCTTTTCTCGTGGATATTATTTATTTGGAAAGTCCGGGAACTTTGGTTGTTTCTTCTGCTTCTTCTTGCTTTTCTTCAGGCAATGGATTTGTCTTCAAAATAAGAGTCCCGACTAAGAAAGAAGCGACCGCACCGATCAAAACGCCAACCAATACTGCAAAATGTTGTCCTTTGGGGATCACTGCCAGGTATGCGAAAATGGAACCCGGTGATGGGGTTGCAACAAGACCGGCATTCATGATGGTGAACCACAGATTCGCTGCCAGTCCGCCTGCAATGACGGATAGGATCATGATTGGATGGGCAAGAACGTAGGGGAAATAAATCTCGTGAATTCCGCCAAGAAAGTGTATAATCATTGCGCCCGGTGCTGACTCTTTTAACAAACCTTTACCAGCAACGTAATAGGCAAGTAAAAGACCAAGGCCGGGCCCTGGATTTGTTTCCAATAAGAAGTGAATGGCTCTTCCCGATTGTTCTACTGCAGCAACACCCAAGGGGGCTAAAACGCCGTGATTCAACGCGTTGTTCATGAACAACACCTTGGCAGGCTCAATGATGAGGGCGACCAATGGCAGAATCTTTGCATTGATCATCGAATCCACCACGCCACCAGCCCAGTTGCTGACGCTTTCGACCACGGGACCGATGAGCACATTGCCCAGCAAGACGAGCAGAAGCCCCAAGATGCCAGCAGTGAAGTTGTTGATGAGCATTTCGAAGCCGACAGGAATTTTATCTTCGATCACATCATCAATTTTCTTGATTAACCAGCCGCCTAAAGGACCCATGATCATGGCGCCCAGGAACATTGGAACGCCCGAACCCACTACAACGCCCATGGTTGCGATAGCGCCGACCACGCCACCTCTTGTTCCATGCACCATTTTCCCGCCGGTATAGCCAATGAGAATTGGCAGCAAATAAGTGAGAATGGGACTGACATTTGCTGCAAACTTTTCATTCGGTATCCAACCTGTTGCAATGAACAGCGCTGTGATTAAACCCCAGGCAATGAATGCGCCAATGTTAGGGATAATCATCCCAGCCATGGAACCTCCTAACCTTTGTATCTTTTCTTTCATGTTTATCTCTCCTTTTTTTTATTTTTGAAGTCTCTTTTTTTATCGTCAGCGCTGTCGGCACGCTGACGAATAAAACGAATTCATCCTAAGAATGAAGTGATTGCATCAATATCTGCCGGTGAGAGCTGAGGAGATACCTGAATGATTGGCGTTCCTCTGCCTAGCTCATTTGGGAGTGGCATTAAAGTGATGATCAGATCTGCACTGGCCACTCTTTCAGAATTTAATTCACGAAAGGAAACCACGCTTAATTTCCCTAAATGCGGAAATCTCGTTTTGAGACGCGCTGTAAGCAGTTGCGCGGTTGCCATTCCACTTGGACAAACCAGCAGAACGTTGCTGAACTGATACGATCGCAATCGTATATATGCTGCCCTGATAAAAGCGACGAGCATATATTCGTCTTCTCTGTCCAGGGTGATGGAAGTATGTGTGTGGATGATGCTCACCAACTGGTCTGCCAGGAATAAGTCGTCGTCAAACTTGAAAGCGAATGACAGATCAACTGTTGCCTTGGGAAACCACAAATTGTAGGAGTGCTGGCTGAAGATCGGGATTAGATAGTTTATGATTCCGTCTCGTAAAGTGGGGTCATCCTTCAACCCGTCGATTTTATACAAGGAATTGATGGCTTCCAGTAATTCTTCAAATAGATCTTTATATCCCCCTGTTTTATCTACATCACCGATCCAATTTTCGAGCAATGGTGAAGACAGAATATACATGACCACATAGGCAATATCGCCGGGTTGCCAATCTGAAATATTACCTTGACCGAGATTTTTGATCATCTTCTCGGCAGCTTTCCACTCCTGCATTTTTAGGAAATCCGTGAGCTCCTGATCGGTGACCTGGATGTGGTTGCCCGTTTTGATTCTTGCCGATAAAACTGAAAAAACCAAAGCTAAGTACAATACTGCTTCATCCGTGAATCGACCTCCCAGAGAATCTTCAATAAAAATGACCTTGTTGAAGATTCTCTTCATATTGAGTAAGCATAGGAAATCGTTGATCTCTTTGAAGAGGGGAGTATTCTGAATGTCTTCGGCTAATGTGAAAGTTAACCCTTCTTGGAACGATACTCCAAAGACTGAGGGATAGAACGGACATTTGCCCCATAATAGAGCCAATAACGCTTGTTGTTTATTTTTCTCGGTGCTGGTGATGTGAATTCCATAGTTTTGTTTTCTTGTTAAAGATATGCCCCGCTCATCCAGCCACTTTTCAACTTTATCCAGGTCTTCAACAATCGTTGAGCGAGAGACCTTCAGGTAAAAGCTAAGTTGGGTGAGAAGAACTGGTTCTGCTTTGATCAGCAGTAGAAAACAAATTAATTGTTGGCGTTGTTCGGGTGCAAGTACAAGTTGTAAACCCTCGTCCCGTTCTAACTCTGTTGCCAGAGAAACTCGCTGTTCAGGTAGACAAACCAGTTTAATCCCCCTTCCCGGAGTCGTTTGCAAGGTTACCCTTTTGGTGGTTAGCCAACCTTTCACCCCTTTCATGCTGTAGTGCACCTGACGAGGTGTCAGTTGGATTTCCATCGCCAGATCATACGTCCGGATGGGATTGTTCGTTTTTAGTAGAACTCTTAAAATATCACGTTGGCGAGTAGTTAAAGAAACCATAAAATTTGTTCTTCACAATTGTCGCATTAGTCTACGTTTGTTATTATATAGAACAGAAAAACAAAAGAAAACAGGCAATACATGTTGCTTTTCGTAGCATGGCAATGACAAAAACAATATAATTGGCGTGGAATATGCGAACGGATCCCTGTGTCAGAAAATTTTTTCCCATGCTCTATGACAAATTACTGAAAATCCTTGACAAACTTCCTATTCTCTGATAAAAATGCGTCTAATTAAGAACCTTACATTGCAAAAACGGAGAAATAGCGGCTGGGTCTCAAACGGTGAGATCACGAGGTGAAGGTTCCATCCCGCGAGGGATGGTTAACCCGGGAAACCGGGGAAGATCGGATTGATCAGCGGATGCCTTCGGAGTTTTGCCACAGACTCCTTTCTCCCTTCCGAAAGAAGCGCAAGGTGAAACCCCGCCAGTGATGGTGGTAAGAAGCCGACCGCGGTGGTCAGGATGTCAATCCTGTGTTAATAAATGGAAGGGCAGCTTGCATATTTTTTTGTGATAAACAGGCATGCCCGGCATGCCTGTTTGTTTTTTAAATGTCAATGCCAAAGGAGAGAAACATGGACAAAAAAGAGTTATTTGAACGGATCAAAGCGGATGGGGTGAAATTCGTCAGCTATCAATTTTCGGACGTGACCGGAAAAGTGAAAAGCGTGGATGCCCCGCTGGAAAGGCTTGCTGAAGCCCTGGAAGATGGCGTTTGGTTCGATGGCTCATCTGTAGAAGGTTTTGCGCGCATTCAAGAAAGCGATATGCATTTGCGTGTGGATGTTGATTCTTATGCCGTGCTGCCTTGGACTCCGGATGATCACAAACGTGCGCGCTTTTTCTGCGATATCTACACCCCTGAAGGCGAGCCTTTTGATGGTGATCCGCGCGGAGTGCTCAAGAAATGGATGAAAAAATTGGATGAAAAGGGCTGGATCTATAATGTAGGACCAGAGCCAGAATTCTTCCTTTTTCTCCACAATGACCACATTCACCCTGTTCCGCACGATGTAGGTGGTTATTTTGATTTCTCGTCAAACGACTCTGCAGCCCAGGTGCGCGCTGAACTGGTAGAAGCGCTGAACACTATGGGGCTGGAGGTGGAGGTGGCTCACCATGAGGTGGCGCTCGGACAGCATGAAATTGACTTTCGCTTTGCCGATGCGCTGAAGACAGCCGATAACGTGCTGACCTTGAAATATACGGTGAAAGCCATCGCTGCCCAACACGGGTTGGTAGCCTCTTTTATGCCAAAACCGGTCTTCGGAATCAACGGTTCTGGCATGCACTGCCACCAGTCCATTTTCGATAAGAGTGGAAATAATCTTTTCTTCGATGCCAAGGATGAATTTCATCTTTCGAAATTAGCCTATGGTTTCATCGCTGGGCAGCTCAGCCATGCCAAGGCACTCTCTGCTGTTGTGGCGCCTACGGTGAATTCTTATAAACGCCTGGTTCCCGGCTATGAAGCTCCCATCTATATAGGATGGGCGCAAACCAACCGTTCTGCGTTGATCCGCATCCCGCGCTATACCATCGGAAAGGACAAATCTATGCGGGCTGAGTTGCGCTTCCCGGATCCGTCCAGCAATCCCTACCTGGCGTTCAGCGCCATGATTGCGGCTGCGGTGGATGGCATTGAGAAGGGTCTCACTCCTCCGAAACCATTGAACAATGTCAACATCTACGACCTTTCACGCGAAGAACGGATCACGCGGGGGATCGAATCGTTGCCGGGTTCGCTAAAGGAGGCATTGGTGGAATTGGCTGCCGATCCTATCGTAAAAGATTCTATCGGTGCAAAACTCTATGCCGCTTTCTACCGCGCCAAAGAAGAGGAATGGGAAAACTATCGCATTCATGTGACCGATTGGGAGATTGAGAATTATTTGCAAAGTGCGTGATCCAAAAATTTGTCGAAAAGACCTTCTGATCGGAAGGTCTTTTTTATCTTGTGAACAAGCGGCAAAAAGTGCATAATCCATTGCTGGAGGTTGGTTGACCGCACTGGGTGCAGCGTTTTTGCTCCAGCATCTCCGGTGATTCCTGCGACCGTGGGAAAGTTCCCGCATCCAGCGCCCGCAGGTATCCGGCATAGAATTGGCTTTTGAACCCTGCTTGTTCATCTTCCAACATGTTGAGATAGATCTTGTTGCGCAGTTGTTTGCTCCCTTTGGCATAAGGGCATTCAGTATAAATGTACTGGATTCCGCATAACAGAGCGTAAGCGGTCGTTTCACGTTCGTAAAACATGCAAAAGGGTTTGACCTTGCGCACAAATCCGGTTGTGGCGGGCAACAGCGGGTATTGGCGACCGAGGTACTGCATGTTCCAGTGGGTGAGGTTGGAAAATAAAAACGCGGCTTCGTCATCCAGGTTGTGGGCGGTCAGGATGGCATCATATTTCCCGTCCAGCGCTTCTTTGTTCAGAAGGTACCGTTTGACGAGACCGCATTGCGAACAGGGTTTTTGATGACCGCGTTTGGTGCGGCTGCCAAGTTCCGGGATGCTTTCGCCGTAACGGGCTTTGACGTTGATCGTGGTCAATCGCAATCCCCGCTCGTTTGCGAAGGTCTGTGCTGTTTCTCCGGAAATTGCAGAGTAATTCGTTTCGCCATTGATCCCCAAATCAAGGTAAATACCATCGACTTGATATCCCAGTTTCCATAGGATATCCCACAGAGCTAATGAATCCTTTCCACCGGAAACCGCCAGCAATAAACGTTCCTCGTGGCGAAACATGCTGTATTTTTTAATGTTGTGGGCTGTCTGGGTGCGCATCCAATCGGGAAAGTGATCTTGGCATAGTGCCAGGTTGTGATGTTCCATATGCATGACCGCTTTTTGACCGCACTTCGTGCATTTCACGATTAACCCCCTGAAACCACAGCGATCAATTCAACCACATCACCTTCCTGGATGCGATCGTCGCCAGTTAAAAGCACACCATCCCGCACCGCCAGGTATGCCTGCGGTGAGAACTGCAGGTCTTCCATGATGCGGTAGAGAGGGCGGTTTCCCCGGATATGGATTTCTTTTTCTCTGATCTTTAGCGTGGCGGGCATGCTTTTCTATCTTCCTTGTAAAAAAGTTATGACTCTATCATCGATGACATTGCTGTGAGCGTTTAAACTGGTGAGGGAAGTGGTGACAACAACAGCGTTCTTTGCGGGGATGATCATAATGCGCTGCCCACCCACTCCGCATGCTGAAAAGGAATGCAATCGGCTTTCCTGAAAATTATGGTCGATCCACCAGCCGTAGCCATACTGGTTCTTTTCATCCACCGATACGATTGGTTGCGTGGAGAGCTTCAACCAGTCATGTGGGACGATCTGTTGCCCATTCCAGCTACCATCCTGCAGGCAAAGTCGCCCGATGCTCAGCATGTCCTCCGCTCTGAGGTACAGGTCTGATCCGCCAAATGGCACTCCTTGCGGATCGCATGCCCAATGTGTTTTTTGTATCCCTAAAGGAAGGAACAGATGTGCTTGCGCGAATTGATATAAACTGTTTCCCAATGTCCGCTCTAAGATGCATGCGACGAGATGGAAATTTGCTGAGGAATAGAAATAGCCTTTCCCAGGTTGATCTTGGAGGGGCAGGCGCAAGATGGTCTCACACCAATTCTGCGTGGAGAGCAGTTTGCGCATGGATGGAAGATCATCTATGGTTGGCAGACCGGAAGTATTGCTCAGGAGGTGTTTTAATTTGATGGTCGCTTTGGGGTCATCGTGCGTTATTTCTGGCAAGAAAGTTCGGATGGGATCATCCAATCGGGCGGTGATCTCGTCTCCAAAAACTATGCCAGCCAGCAATGAGATGATGGATTTTGTGACCGAACGGACATTTTTTAAGTCCTCATAAAAGTCTCTCAATGGAGAACGCATGAATGGCATGACCCGAATGACCATATTTGCGAAAATTTTTAGCAAATTGGTCTCCCGATCTAATTTTGCCTGGGGGTTATGGCTGTCCAACACCAGCCGCCCGTTCTGCCAGAACAGTAACCGCAGCAGATAAGGGTGTTGCACCTTCAGCATTTCGAAAAGTTCAGCGGGAGTTTGGGGTATCGCTATGTTCTCCATGTGGATTTTTCCTTGACTTAACTGTATCGCATTTCTACAGAAATAATAGAGTTCTTGTATCAGTAGACCTGCTCTATTTCATTGAAGTTTCACTATTCATGATCGCTGAAAAGAGGCAGCATTTTCTTCGTTTATTGGCAGCGAACTGGCATTGAAGCCGTTCCGCAAAATGCGATCATCTTGCGCGATCAATTCTTCGAACCGGTGGGGGAGCAGGGTTACTACAGCGCTTATGATTATGTTCAAAAGAATGTGCGCAATTCAGTGGTGTGGGTGGAAAACGGGTTGCTGTTTTATGCCTATGACGCCTCGTTCAGTAACACCGTCAGCCGCAGCAGCCTACCCGATTATGTGGTCGGCTTTAAAACCGATTGGCATGGAAACGGTGGTGGGAGTTATCCAACTTTGATCGAGGAATACATGGCAGATCCTGCCGTTCAGATTGCCTATCAGGACCCGCAGGATATTGTGTTGTACTGCCCATGAGGGTTCCTCACGGATTTTCTTTATATAGTGGATATTCTTCGTGAAATCAATACAATAATAGAAATGTTTTCATAAAACAATCACGACAGGAATGATTCATGCATAAATCAAAATTTCTCAATTACCTCATGTTCGGTTTGCTCTATTTCACACAGGGGACCGTTCTCGCCTATTTTCTGAGCGTTAACGCATTGTACTTTAATGAAAATGGCTTAAGTGGATTGGATCTGGGCATCTTCAGCACTATTGCCATGATACCCTTTGTGATCAAGATTCTGTATGGAATGTTCAGCGACCGCTATGCCTTATTGGGCATGGGGCATCGCAAACCGTATATCCTGATCGGTCTGGCAGTACAGGTGCTTTGCCTGGTGCTAGTGCCGTTTATTGATCTGAAAAGCGGTTATTGGTTGTTTGTGGCGGTGGCATTTTTGTTGCAAATGGGGATGGCGCTTTACGATACCTGCACCGATGGGCTTGCCCTGGATACTGTTCCGGAAGAAGAGGAAGGCACCATCCAGGCGATCATGGTAGGTGGTCGGGCGCTGGGGCTGGTTCTAACCGCTCCGCTGGTGGGGTTGCTGGCGGAATACGTTGGTTGGAATTGGGTTTTCTGGAGCATGGCGATCTCCACGCTGTTTCCGCTGCCGCTGGTGCTGGGTATTCATGCCGAGAAAAAAGAATCAGCAGAAAAATTCAATTGGAGTGCGTTTGCTGCCTTCAAGGATCGCTATGTGGTGGCGATCGCGCTGGTTGGTTTCGTCTTCTTTGCGGTGTATGCCGGGGTGAATGCCATCGTCAATCTTTCCCTGGAAATGCGTTTTGCTGCCGAATTCAACAAAGCTGTGGCAGGGTTGGTCTCTGCTGTGCTGGGCAGCGGTATCATCCTGGGTGGCATCTTTGGCGGGCGAGTGCTGGATAAGCTCGGCAAGAAAAGAGCCATTTGGGCAGCTCTGATCACGTCATTGGTCGCTTGTCTGGTATTCGCTTTCATTCCCAATCCCCGCTGGGCATGGGGCGTGGTATTCATCGTAGGGCTCTCTTTTGGTGTGCAACAGACTATCATCTTTGCCCTCTCCATGAATGCCACGGATGCGCGCATTGCCGCCTCCATGTATTCGATTCTCATGGCGGTCACCAATGTAGCACAGGCGGTGGGCATGTTTTTGAGCGCCAGCCTCACCGATCGCATTGGTTTTGTGTGGGTTTTCGTGGTGATGGGTGCCGTCAACTTGCTCTCCATCCCGTTCATTCACACCATTCATCGGGGAAAAGCCAGGACCCAACCGGAAGCGTAGGTGAGGGGATGGAATTGCTTGAACATAATCAAAAAGCGTGGGATAAGCTGGCAAGAGGTGGTATAGAGTGGTCAATCCCGGTTTCTTCCGAGGTGATCGCCGAAGCGCGCAACGGGAACTGGCAGGTTTTTCTGACGGAATCGAAACCGGTTCCGCGCGATTGGTTCCCGCCTGACCTGCATGGTGTTGAGGTGTTGTGCTTAGCCAGTGGGGGTGGTCAGCAGGTGCCCATCTTTGCCGCGGCTGGCGCGCAGGTTACTTCGTTTGATCTCTCTTCTGAACAGCTCAACCGCGACCGCCTGGTTGCAGAGCGGGAAGGATTAGCCCTGACAACAATCCAGGGGGATATGCGCGACCTCTCTGTTTTTTCTGACGAACATTTCGATCTGATTTTCCACCCGGTCTCGAATGTCTTCATTCCGGACGTGCTGCCGGTTTGGCGTGAATGTTTCCGCGTCTTGAAGCAGGGCGGCGCTTTGCTGGCGGGCATGTCGAACCCCTTTGAATATTGCTTTGATCAGGAATTGAGCGAAAAGCAGGGCATTTACCAGGTAAAGTATTCTCTTCCGTATTCCGATCTGACCAGCATCTCTCAGGAAGAACGCTGCCGCATCTTCGGAGAGGATGAACCACTGGAATTCAGCCATACGTTGGAAGAGCAGATCGGCGGGCAGCTTGCAGCCGGTTTTGTCATCAGCGGGTTTTATGAATCCTGCCGGGCTGATGATCCGATCGCGAAGTACATGCCATCCTACTTTGCAACCAGAGCGTTAAAGCCATAGAAGGTTCAGGTTATCATCAAAGACATCCCTCTATTCGTGGAAGGTTTTGATGAACGTTCGTAGCCATGGGGTCGACTTTCATTCTTCCTCGAACGAAAAAATTCCTTCGAACCTGACGAAACCGCTTGACCGTAGAACATTCCATTTGCTGATGCCGGAATCAGCATGGTATTCACCCTCATGATTTCGCTGATAATATAGATACGTCGATGTACAATGAATTCAATGTGGTTGGAGGAGAGATGACACCATTTGAAACCTGTACCAGAACTGCACAAGAAGTTCTGCAAATTTTTAATAGCGACCAAGAGAAAGGGCTATCCGCTGATCAGGTTGAGAAAGCGCTGCAGGCACAGGGCAGCAATGAGATCAATGCTCAAGAGGTGCACTGGTGGCAGATTCTTCTGCGACAGTTCAAATCTTCCTTTGTGTACCTGCTGGTTGGCGCCTCCCTCATTTCCTGGTTCTTTGGCGAACACCTCGATGCGATCTTGATTGCTCTCTTTATTGTGATCAATTCGATGATCGGTTTTGTTCAAGAGTACCGCTCGGAAATGACCGTCAAGTCGTTGAAGAAATTCACGGTGGGGAAAGCTCGCGTGCGCCGCGATGGCGTTGATCGCACCATTGCCGCGACGGAGCTGGTAAAGGGCGATATTGTCATTCTGGAGACTGGTGATATCATCCCGGCGGATCTGCGGGTGCTCAAGACGCATAATTTTCTGGTGGATGAGTCGGTGCTGACCGGCGAATCGGTCCAGGTCAATAAAACTTCCGAAAAAATGGAAAAGGAAGTGACGCAACCTTTTCAAGCTGCCAATTTGGTGTTCAAAGGCACTTCTGTGATGGGCGGTACCGCGGAAGGTGTGGTGGTAGCCACTGGAAAAGAAAGTGAGATCGGAAAGATCAGTCATATCATCACGGAGACCAAAAAAGAGAGCGCGTTTCAGAAGAATATCAACCGTATCAGCACTTTCGTGATGTGGATGGTGGGGATTACCATACTTCTTTTGTTGACCACGCATTTTCTTTTCAAGAGCAGCGATGCGAAATCCTTCACAGATCTGATCATCTTCTCCATCGCGCTCACGGTGGGGGTCATTCCTGAAGCGTTGCCGTTGGTTACTACCTTCTCATTGTCCAGCGGTGCCAGGAAGTTGGCGCAGGATAACGTGGTGGTGAAACGGCTTACATCGGTAGAAGATTTGGGGAGCATTCAGGTGTTATGCACGGATAAGACTGGTACGATCACAGAAAATAAGTTGAGTGTTGTTGACGTTTTGCGCATAGATAAAGAGGCAGATCCGGTTTTTATCGGCAGTCTGGCGGTCACCAATATCTATGAACAGCAGAACTTGCCCAATAATGCGTTCGACCTTTCCTTGATTGCGCGCTTGAGCGAAGCGGAAAAAACTGAGCTGCGTGCATACCATCTTGTCAACGAAATTCCCTTTGATCCAACCCGCCGGCGCAACAGCGTGTTGCTGGAAAGGGCAGGTCGGCGTTTGTTGGTCGTGCGCGGATCGCCTGAGGAGATGCTTGCCCTTGATTCCCAATTAAGTGAGCTTCGGAAAAAAGAAATTTTGCAGTGGCTCGCCGGGCAGGGAAAGATGGGAAGACGAACCCTGGCAGTTTCCATGGCAGATGATCTTGGGAGTGAAGAATATGATGAAAAAATGGAGTCCGGGCATATCCGCATCTGTGGTATCGTTTCATTTGTAGACGAATTGAAACCCACCACGCGTGCGGTGATTGAACATGCGCACAATTTGGGCGTGCGCCTGGTGATCCTGACCGGTGACGATCCGGTTGTGGCGGGTGCGGTGGGTGCTGAAGCGGGGATCATCCGGCATCCCGAAGAGGTGATGACCGGGGCTGCTTTTGATAACCTGAGTGACCAGGAGAAGAAAGAGGTGGTGGAAAAGACGAACGTTTTCGCGCGCGTCTCCCCCACCCAAAAGTATGAGATATTGCAGGTTCTAAAAGAGCGGCATCAGGTTGGATTTCTGGGCGAGGGGATCAATGACGCACCTGCTTTGAAGAGCGCCCATGTATCCCTGGTTGTAGAAAGCGCGTCGGATATTGCCCGTGAAACGGCAGATATCATCCTGCTCAAGCAGGATCTGGGGGTCATCATCAAGGGGATCTTCGAGGGTCGTAAAGCGTTCCATAACACCGTGAATTACATTCGAGCCACGCTCCTTTCGAATTTCGGAAACTTCTATGCGGTGGCATTTGCTTCGCTGATCATCCCCTATTTGCCGATGCTGCCTGTGCAATTGCTGACCTTGAACTTGCTTTCTGATTTTCCGATGTTCTCTATTTCAACAGATAATGTCGCAGAAAAGGATCTGCAGAATCCGAAAAATTACAACACGCGTGAGATCATCCTGATCGCCTCGTTGCTTGGGGTGGTGAGCACTTTGTTCGATTTCATTATTTTTGGATATTTTCAGCGGTTTGGAGAGAGTGTGCTGCAAACCTACTGGTTTATGGGTAGCGTAGCCACCGAATTGGTGCTGCTGTTCTCCATCCGTACCGACCGGGTTTTCTTTAAAGCGGGGGCGGCTCCTTCTCGAACTATTGTAGCCATGACATTTGTGGCGTTTCTCACGGCGATGATTCTGCCCTTTACGACTTTTGGCGATACTGTTTTTCATTTCGTAAAACCAGCCTGGAATTATTTGGGTGTGCTGGCTTTGATCGTGGTTGGATATTTTCTTTGTACGGAATTTGCGAAGAATCTCTACTATCGCTTTCTGGCGAAAGAATAGTAGGGATGGTGTGCCGAATGCGCGCTAGATAGAATAGAATGACCAGAAAAATTTTTGGAGGGACGTATTCTCAGTGGATAGCGCAAATGTGGTAAGATTTTTATGCGTGCCCATGACCGGCTGACTTCTCGCCAAAACAAAACACATGCACTGATAGCAGTACTGTTAATTTCTTGTTGGTTCGTCGAGTAGGATTTCGCCTGAATAATCCCGTTGGTCGAAAAATACTAGCATGGTAACGAATTGAAGCCAGCCTCAGTTTGGGTTCAATGCTGGCTAGGTTCGAATTTAAGGAGGAAAGTCTTGAAAGTAGTTCTCATAAGCTGTCCGAAAACGGAACGAATGCAGTATAAACTGCGACAGTTCCAAAAGATGATCGTAGCGTTCGAGCATGGCGGGGTCGAGCGACAGTTTCATCTTATCAAAAGCAAAGAAGATTTGGTGAAAATTTTGCAAGTTGAACAACCTGATCTGGTTTTCAGTATCGATGACTATACCCGGGATGATGCCAATATGCCTGTCCATATCCACGCCATCCTGGAAGAGATGAAAATCCCCTATGTCGGTTCAGATCCGCAGGTTCTGGAACTAGTGCTTTCCAAGGCAGGTCTCAAGAAGAAATGGGCTCTTCATGATATTCCCACCCCACCGTTTTTCACTATCAAGAAGCTCGGCTCTATAATCGAAGGGCTCGACAATCTCGAACTGGCTGCTGGCTACCCCTATATCCTGAAACCGAACAGGGGCGGTAACAGCCGCGGGTTGGATGAGAGTTCCATTGTATTTGATAAAACTGCTCTGCTTTCCAAGATGCGAGAACTCTTCAAAACATACAACGAGATCATGGTCGAGAAATACCTCGGCATTTGCCCCAATATCAGAGAATTTACTGTGGCAATGCTAGGAAATGGGAAACACAAGCTGGTAATGCCTGCCAGGATCACCCTCAAGCAAAAGAAAGGGTTACGGATTATCACTACCAGAGATAAAGATGAGCACATGACCCAGGCTGTGCCAGTGACCGATGATGCATTAAGGAAGCGACTGAAGGCATTTTCTTCCAGAGCTTTCGAGGTTGCTGGAGTGCGCGATTACGCTCGCTGCGACATTCTGTTTGCGAACGATCTGTTGTATGCTATAGAGATCAATGGGCAACCGATGATCCCTGATGAATGGTTCACGCAGTGTGCTATGGGTGTTCCCCTTGATACGAACCAGTATCTGAATGCCATCCTGCTCGCTGCCATTGCCAGGAACAACAAGCAGTTGAGAAAGAAGCTGCCCATCCCTCGACCGATGAACGAACTGCTGCCAGCGCGTGTTTTCGAACAATTGACTATTGCCTGATTGAAATTGGACGCATTGTTTGCAAGACAGAAGGTAGCTAAATTCCTTCCACATGGATATCTGTGAGAAAACTGGTTACCAGGTCTTTGCTTCCCACTTGGGTGCCTGGCAGACTGGCAGTAGCTGCGCCGCAAGCCACACCCCAGGTGAGCGCTTCTTTCATACCCAGACCTCGCTGCAGGGCGTAAACCATCCCTCCGACCATCGAATCCCCGGCGCCGGTGGGATTCCTCTGTTCAATCGTAGGAGCATGAGCCAGCCAGGTGCTGTCAGGAGTTTGCAAAAGCGCTCCTTGTTTGCCCAACGAAATGATTACGTTCTGCGCTCCCATGCCGCGGATCATGGTGGCTATGTTTTTTAGCTGCACGCTTGTTTCAGTAGACGTACCTGTTAGAACACCTGCTTCTTCCGCATTGGGCTTGACGAGAAAAGGTCTTTCTTGCAGACCAAACTGCAACGCTTCACCGCTCGTATCCAGAATGGCATTTGCTCCTTGCTGGTTGAGAATTTTCAGAATGGTCGCATAAAAGTCTTGCGATACGTTGGGAGGGAGGTTGCCTGCCAGAATCCACCAATCTCCACTCTGTGCCAGCTCGCTCACTTTCGCAAGCATTTTCTGCTGATCATTGCTGTTTACGGATGGTCCGTTTTCATTGACCTTTATATAATGCCCGTCGTGCTCTGCAAAAATGCTGATATTGATGCGTGTTTCCTGTTCTAACCAGACGAAATCAGTTGATATTCCTGAAGTGTGCAGCCCCTCCAGTAAAAACTTGCCATTGTTTCCTCCTAAGAAACCGCTCGCCACGCTGCGAACGCCTAGGGCAAGCAGAGCACGGGATACGTTGATGCCTTTCCCTCCACAGTCAACCACCACGCTCTTTGCGCGCAGAACGGTATCCAACTCCAGGCGGGGGATGATAAGTTCGCGGTCGATGGCTGGGTTCAGAGTTAGCGTATAGATCATTCCTGTTTTCCCAAATTCATGAATTCGATCTTGCCTGCGTTTTTAATGGATTGACTCATCCTTGCTTTTGAGAAGCGTCAATGCTGATCTCTGTGAAATCGATGGATTGAATGAATGCGTCCACGATATAGCGGCTGGCTCCCAGCAAACTGGGGTCGATCTTTGCCTGCCGGTGGCTCTTGAAATCGAGAATGAACATATCCAGATTAAGCTTTACTTCGGGCGAAATGTACTTTTTTGCTTCGCTTTCAATGATGCCGCGCATTCTTTCCGTTTGTGGAATTTCATCTCCTATGAGAATGCGGTCGGGGTTCAATAAATTGGTGAGGGAAGCGACTGTCTGCCCCAGCGATTTTCCAACATCTGTGAATATTGCTACCGCCAGTTCATCTTCCTGAATAAAAGCTTTGATCACATCACGGATGTTGACCTCGCCATCGATCCGGTTGAGCACAGATTGGGGATATGCTGGAAGGGAATCATGGGCGCGCCGCAGGACAGAATTAGAAGAGCAAAGCTCATCGAAAGTGTTGCCGGTATGTGGGTTGAATACCACTTTTCCCAATAATCCTGCCGATCCGTTGCACCCGTTCAAGATTTCCCCGTTTACCATGATCCCACACTCGATGGCATAGCTGATGGTGATATTGATGAATATTCCCAAATGATTGTTTTTATTTTCTTCCATCCACAGGTTGTAAACAGCAAAGTTGTTTTGCCTGTTTACAATGACCGGCAGGGAGATTTTTTTGGAAAGTACTTTCCCGATATCAAAATATCCGTCTGGCTGGCTGGGGTCAGGCATTTTGTAATAACCATCTTTGATGACAAATGGACCTTCCACCCCAATCGCAACTCCCAGGATGGTCTTGTGCTGGAACTTCTTTTTCAGCTCCCTGATCTCTTTCGCAATCGCATCACATGTTTTATTGATATCATGCAGTGTATCCATGAAGACCTTATCGATATACAGATTTTCGTTGCTGACATCATAAACGCCGATCGTGAAATAGGAAACGCTGATGCGGCTGACAATCGTGCAGTATTTATCGCGCACCAAGCCAAAGCCCATGATCTTGCGTCCGCAATCTCCATCAATAAAACCGGTCTCCTGAATAATCCCTTTCTCTAGCAGTTCCTTGATGATCATGGTGATAGTAGCCAGTTTCAACCCAGTTTTCTCTGCCAGTGCCTTTCGCGAGATCACCCCTGCATCTTTGATCAGTTGTAGGATCAATCTGCGGTTTTGATTATAGGCGCTCTCGGCGTTAGCACCTTTATTGCTAATTTTCCTCAGCGAAAGCAAGGCTGGATCGTAAATCGGATGACTCACATTCCCTCCATAAAATGATAGCTGAATAATTTCTTTATCTTATCAGAAAAACACATGCCTTGTCCTTTTTTTGCCAATGTTTCTCCAGGTTCTTTTCCAGACATCTAAGGGCAGGGGATGAGAGAATCCTCACCTTGCTCAAAAGAACGGGATTTTAAGAAAAAGATTGACAAAATCATCTCGCTTACTATAATATTATTATATTAAATTAATTAAATTAAAACAATAGCGGTTGATTTTTATAAACCGAAGACGAGAAGTGGAGAAAACAATGCGCTATAAGCAGATAGGGAAGACCAATGAAAAAATCTCCGAACTTACAATTGGAACCTGGGCAATGGGGGGTGTGGGATGGGGGGATATTGATCGTCGTGAGAATATTGCTGCTATTCATGCCATGCTGGATGAAGGAGTGAACTTTGTTGATACTGCTTTAATATACGGCAATGGCGTTTCTGAAGAGGTGGTGGGGGAAGCATTGCGTGGTAAACGTGATAAAGTTTTGTTGGCTACGAAGGGTGGGTTGCTGCAGGTCAATAATCATGTCGTAAAAGATTGTTCCAAAGAGAGCATGCTGACCCAGTGCGATTCTTCCTTGAAGCGCTTGGGGACGGATTATGTTGATTTTTATTTCGTGCATTGGCCCGATTTCAACACGCCCTTCGCAGAAACCATGCATGCCATGAATGAATTGAAAAAAACCGGAAAGATCCGTTTCGTGGGTGTTTCCAATTTCACCATTGAACAAATGGTTGAAGCGGAAAAATATGTCCAGATTGATGTCTTCCAACCACCCTATTCCATGGTCAACAGAACGCAGGAGCGACTTATTCGTTGGGTGCATGACCATCATATCGGCATCATGACCTATGGATCATTGGGTGGTGGAATCTTGACTGGGGCTTTCCGCACTCTGCCAAAACTGGATCCAGGCGATACCCGTTTATTCTTCTATGATTCCTTTGTGGAACCGAAATTCTCCAGAGTGATGAAATTACTGGAAGTGCTAGATAAGATTGCCGCAGCTCACAAAGCTACCGTGTCTCAAGTAGCAATTAATTGGAACACCCAAAAACCTTTTGTCGATACCTCCATCATTGGCGTACGCAATGTGAACGAAGCGAAAGAGAATTGCGCTGGCATGCATTGGTCGCTCAGTGAAGCGGAAGTGGCAGAGATTGATGCGGCGATTCTGAAAATGGAAGCGTAAGCTCATGATAAATTTGCCCTCCGAAAAGTTGGAGAGGGGCTGACTCAACACCACGAAAAATTCATTAGAAAAGAAGAGAGAAAAAATGTCTTTGATTACCATGAAAGAAATTTTGAGTGAATCGGTTGCGAAACGCTATGCAGTAGGTGCCTTTGATACTTTTGACCATTCCATGACCGAAGCCATTTTGCGCGCAGCCGAAGAAAAAGAGCGACCGGTCATTTTGATGATAGTTGAACCCCTGTTTCAGGCACCTCATTTTGAATGGTTCTTTAAATACTTGGCTCAACGCTGTGAAGAGTCAACCGTGCCGGTAGCGCTGCATCTTGATCATGGGTTTTCTTTTGAGGGTGTGATGAAAGCCATTCGTTATGGCTGTACTTCTGTGATGATGGATGGTTCCAACCTTCCCTATGCGGAAAATGTTGCGCTGACCAAAAAAGTGGTCGATGTCGCTCATGCTTGTGGCATTAGCGTAGAAGCGGAAATCGGTCACGTGGCAGGGCATGAAGGCAATATGCTGGAAGGTAATATACCTGATGAAAGCGCCTTTACCAAAGTGGAAGATGCACGTCGTTTTGTGGAAGACACCGGCGTGGATGCGTTGGCGATCGCTTTTGGGACTGTTCACGGAGTTTTTAAAGGAGAGCCGAGGTTGGATTATGTGCGCTTGAAAAAGATTCGCGAAACCGTTTCTATTCCTCTGGTGATGCATGGCGGATCAGGGTTATCTCCAGAGGCTTTTCGAAATGCAATTGAGAATGGGATAAACAAAATTAATTTCTTCACTGGTTTGTCCCTGGGTGGGGCGAACGCGATTATTAGAATGGTGGAGGAAAGGAGGAAAAAATTGCAGTTCGGAGAATTGGTCAGTGCCGGTATGGATGGTGTAAGTGCCATCGTGCGGGAACATATTGATATCTTCGGCACCCAATCGCTTGATCGGTAAAACGCTGATTTTCCATCACTTATGCGTTAGGTAGATGACGCCGAACAGCAACAATAACAAAAGATTAATTCCTGAAAATCAAAACAATTAACGATTATAGGAGAATTAAGAGATGAAGAAAATTTTAGCTTTTGTGATGATTCTTGGTATGGTCTTCATGGCAATCGGTTGCGCCAGCACCCCTGCCGCTGAAACGGAAGAAGCCGCAGCCGCCGTTGAAGATGAACCCATCTTGTTTGGTTACACTGCAATGGATTTAACCAATCCGTTCTTCGCAACCATTGGCGACACGATCAAAGTAGCCGTAGAAGCCAACGGTGATAGTGTCGTGATTGCTGATGGTGCATCCGATGTTGATAAACAGAACACTGCCATTGAAGACATGATCACCCAGGGTATCGATGTTTTGATTCTGAATCCCGTCAATTCCGAAGGCATTCAGCCAGCCCTCGAAGCATGTGCAGAGGCTGGAATCCCTGTCATCAACATCGACTCTGCAGTGGCTGACCTGTCACTGGTAAAGACCTATATCTCTTCCAATAACTACCAGGCCGGACAGATCATTGGTGAGGAGATGGTTCGTATCTTCCCCGATGGCGGAAAACTCGCCTTGCTGGAAGCCCCCCAAGCCGAAAGTGTTGTGCAACGTGTAATGGGTATTGAAGATGCCATCGCCGGCAGCAACGTTGTTGTTGCTGATCGTCGTTCCATCACTTCCATGGATAAAATATTGAATGATGCCGAAGACTTGATCCAGGCTAATCCTGACCTGACTGCCTTCTATGGTGCCAATGACCAGGTTGCTCTGATTATCTTGGGTGTTGTCCAATCCGCCGGTTTGCAGGATCAGATCAAGGTGTTCGGTATTGATGGTTCTCCCTCCGGCAAACAAAGCATCGCTGATGGTGGCTTGTATGCGACCGCTGCTCAAAGCCCAGTCACTATGGCTCAAAAAGCAGTTGAATTAGCCTATAAAGTTTTGACTGGGGAAGCGATTGAAGCTACCTATTCACTCGATACTACTCTGATCACTCCGCAGAATATCGGTGATTTCGATCTCGAGAATTGGAATTAGATAGATTTGATTTGATTCTGGTTTGATAAAGAAAGATTGTATGGGAGATGGGATGCCTAAGAATACACCGCTGCTTGAATTAAAAGATATTCATAAAAGATTTCCGGGCGTGTATGCTTTGCAGGGAGTCAGTTTTGATCTCTACTCTGGCGAAGTGCATGCGCTGCTTGGAGAAAATGGCGCTGGAAAATCTACGTTGGTCAAGATCTTGAGCGGTATTTACTCCAAAGATCAAGGTGAGATCGTGATCGATGGAAAACCGGTGAAGATCACCAATGCCAATGAGGCGTTGGAAAATGGATTGAGTGTCATTCATCAAGAATTGGTGCTGGTACCCCATCTCTCTATTGCAGAAAATCTCTTTTTGGGTCGTGAGCCGATGCTCAGGAATGGATTGGTTGATTTCAAATCTATGAATGTGCAGACCCAGAAATTTTTAGCAGAATTCGGTTTAAGTCTAGAACCTGAAGCTGAAATTGCCAGTTTGACTATTGCACAGCAGCAAATGGTTGAGGTGGTAAAGGCGATCTCCTTCAATGCACGCATCATTGCCATGGATGAACCAACTTCATCCTTGACGGATAAAGAAGTTAATTCTCTATTCAGCCATATCCGTGACCTAGCCAAACGGGGCATTGGGATTATCTATATCTCTCACCGCATGAGCGAGTTGTTTGAGATTGCAGATCGTGTGACCGTATTACGGGACGGAAAATATATTGGCACGCGCAATGTAAACGAAACCACTGCAGATGAATTGATCACTATGACCGTGGGGCGTCCTATTTCGAAATATTACAATCGAACGTACAACACAAATAACGAAGTGATCCTGGAGGTAAAGGACCTGTGCAGCAGGAAAGTAAAAAATGTCAATTTTGACCTGCGTAAAGGCGAGATCTTAGGGTTTTCCGGTCTGGTAGGTGCAGGTCGTTCTGAAACCATGCGAGCTATCCTGGGGATCGATAAGATTACTGGCGGTACCGTTGAATTCGAAGGGGAGAAGATTCAGGTCAAAAATACTGCTCAAATGATCGAGAAGGGCTTCAGCATGGTCCCAGAAGATCGAAAAGAAGAAGGGATTTTCCTGTTTCAAACGTTGAAATTCAATTTGACGCTAAAAACGATTAAAGAATTCATCCATTTCATTTTCGTAAAAAATGCCAAAGAAGATGAAATTGCAGATAAATACATGCATAGCTTATCCATTAAAGCCCCCGACACGCAAACGGTGATGAATTCTCTTTCGGGTGGGAATCAACAAAAAGTGGTCATCTCAAGCTGGTTGGCAACCCAACCCAAGATTTTGATTCTTGATGAACCGACCCGAGGGATTGACGTGGGTACAAAAAGCGAAATTTACGAAATCATGAATGAACTGGCTAAGAAAGGCGTTTCCATCATGATGATCTCTTCCGATTTGCCGGAAATATTGAACTTAAGTGATCGGGTTGTGGTGATGTGCGAAGGAACCACCACTGCCATACTTGATCACACAGAAGCAACACAAGAAAAGGTCCTTCAGTGCGCGGTGAAAATCTAGGATTGGAGAAAAGGATTGGAAATATGACTGTAAATACGCTAAAAAATAACGTCCAAAAGAATGGTCTCCTGTTGAGCATCAAACGGAATCTCGGTATTTTGGTAGGACTGGCTATTCTGTGCACGATCATCGCGATTAACTCACCAGTGTTCCTGACCACCAAGAACATCATGAATGTCCTGCGGCAGATCTCCGCGAATTTGTTCGTCGCTTGTGGTATGACTATTATTTTGATCGCAGGTGGCATTGATCTTTCTGTTGGATCAACCATCGCTGTGATTGGTGTGGCAGCCGCCTCATTTTTAGATATGGGCATGTCCGTTCCCTTGACCGTGTTGGCTTGCTTGGGCGTAGGCGCTTTCATTGGATTCATTAATGGTTTTATTATTTCACGTACCAAGATTACGCCATTCATCGTAACGCTTTCTATGGCAAATGTGTTGCGCGGTTTGGCTTATGTGTATACCGGCGCTACAACTATCCGTATTAATGATCGCGGGTATATCAATATTGGTACCGGTTTCCTTGGACCGGTTCCTCTCCCCGCGATCTATATCGCCGTTGTCTTAATGATTGTCTACCTCATTTTGAATAAGAGCCGTTTAGGTCGTCATATCTATGCCATTGGTGGCAATGAAAAAGCTGCCCGTTTTAGTGGTATCGATGTAAAAAAAGTGCGTTTGCTCATTTATATTTTCAGTGGGCTCATGGCAGCGGTGGCAAGTATTACCCTCTCCGCGCGCAGTTACTCGGGGAATCCAACTGCCGGCGAAGGCGCGGAGATGGATGCCATCGCGGCGGTTGTGTTGGGGGGTATCAGTATGGCTGGAGGAAATGGTCACATCAGCGGTACCATCATCGGTGCGCTGATTATTGGCGTCATTAATAATGGTCTTAACCTGATGGGTATTCACTCCTTCTGGCAGATGATCCTGAAGGGCGTCATCATCCTGGTAGCGGTGTATGCAGATTACATGAAGAATGCCAGGAGCAATAAAGCCAGTGAAGCATAGACTGGATAAATAAGAAGGAAGATGAAAAAGAATTTCGTCAACCAGCTTGCGGAACGCTTGGGATACCCCAATTCGAGACCTCTCCTGGCTATTCTTGAAAGGATCGTTTCTGAGGATGAAGCAGAATGGATGGCGCATTTACCCGCTACTCCGTATGATCTGGCGTTGAGAATGAGAATGGATGAGACCAGCGCTGCAGCGGGTTTGGAAGATCTTTTTATGCGCGGTCTGGTCCTTATCTCTGATCAAACCCCTGCGGGTCCACTGTATGTGTTCGATGCCAACCCGGGACGTTTCATGGATATGATCCTGATCGATCCGCGTTATAAGGTGTACGGGCAGGAATTCTATGACCTGTGGCGTGATTTTTATAACAATGAGCTAGTCTATAAAGCCCGTTCTGCGGAAAAGTTCTCTTTTCGCATCGTGCCGGTGGGTCAAAAGATAGAGGATAAACGTTCCATCCTGCCTCAAGAGCGAGCGGAGATGATCGTAAGAAACGCTAAAAAGATCGTGGTGCAGGAATGCCCCTGCCGGGTGCGCGAACGGGAATGTGATAACCCACTGGAGGTCTGCCTGGCATTGGATAAAACTGCGCAATATAACCTGAGCCGCGGGCTTGGACGCGAGATCAGTACGGATGAAGCATTGCAAGTCATAGCGGAGGCGGAGAAAGCCGGTCTTATTCATGAGACCGATAATACAGAACATCCAACAGTCTTGTGCAACTGCTGTACCTGTTGCTGTGTGTTTCTCAAAGCCATTGCGGTTTATCAACAGGCGCATGTGGTTTCCAAGAGCCGCTATTATGCACATATCGAAGCACAGGAATGTAGCGTTTGCGGGGTTTGCCTGGAGCGTTGCCATTTCGGCGCTATTTTCCGGACAGATGATGGTATGTTGGTCGATTCACGGAGATGCTACGGTTGTGGATTGTGCTCATCAACCTGCCCATCAGATGCTATCACATTACGCATGCGCGACCCGCAAGAGATAACCCCCTTCAATGGCGGTGAGTTTATGAAGGGCATGACGAAAGTACCTGCTCAGAAGTAAAGTGTCCAGGTCTTTCTTTGAAGTGATGATATTTCAAAACCGAGGAAAATGTTATGAGTTGTGATGTGGCATGTGTCGGAATGGCTTTGACGGATGTGCTCGTCAAAGGTGTGAACCTGCAGAACAAATATACCTATGAAGCACGCATGGCGGAAAGTGTTAACCTGTGGGTGGGTGGAGATGCCGCCAACGAGTCTATTGTGCTTGCCCATTTGGGAGTTAAGACCAAATTGATTGCCGGTGTGGGTGCGGACGCTACTGGTACTTTTATAAGAACCGTTATTTCTTCCCAGGGTGTGAATACCGATGATTTTGCTACCGTCTCTGATTACAGTTCTCTGGTCAGCATCGTTATGATCGATGCCAGCGGGGAACGCAATTTCATTTTCGCCGGTGCCATAACAGGTGATCATTTTAAGCCAAACCTGGAAGCGCTCAGGGGCGCAAAGATCGTGTCATTGGGGAGTATGGGTGTGCCGCCCATTTCTAACAATGAGAGCATTTTACGCATCGTCAAAACCGCAAAAGAAAATGGTTCCATCGTCTGTGCCGATGCTGTATATATGCCGGGTGGGTTTACCTACGCTGATCTCAAAGAGTCGTTGCAGTATATTGATTATGTTTTTCCTAACCTGGATGAAGCCAAAGCGCTGACCGGCAAGCAAGAGATCGACGAGGTCGCTAAAACCATCCTCGATTATGGTGTCAAGCATGCCATCGTCAAGCAGGGAAAAGATGGCTGCTGGGCATTTGCCGGGGATGAGAAGCTATTCGTACCGGCGTATAAAGTGAACACGGTAGATACCACCGGTGCCGGCGATAACTTTATGGCGGGTTTCATGTGCGCCATATTAGATGGAAAAGACCTGGAAGGTTGTTGCAAATTTGCCACTGCCGCCGCTGCTGTTTCCATTCAGACCATCGGAGCCAACACAGGTGTGAAAAACAAACAACAGGTGCTCGATTTTATGAAAGCCATGGAGGCTTCTTAGCTCTTATCTTTTTAGTGATAGAAAAATTAAAGATGTGGAAGGAACTCACTCATGATCAACATTCAATGCAATTTTCGCGCAAAATCACTCTATATGCCAATGACCATCAATGTACTGCTGCCGTCTTTCTTTGAACATGCTGCCACGGTGGAATCGTTGGATGACGTGTATAAGGATAGGCAATTTAGCTACAAGACGCTTTACCTGTTGCATGGTGGCGTGGAAGATGCCCATTCCTGGCTGGCATATACCAACATCGAAAAGTATGCCGATAAACACAAACTGGCGGTTGTACTGCCCAGTGTAGGCAACAGTTTCTATGCCAACCTGGTGCGTGGACCGGCTTATTGGACCTTCGTCAGTGAGGAACTGCCGCGTTTTGTGCAATCGGTTTTTCCGCTCTCGGATAAACGCGAAGATAATTTTGTAGCCGGGCTTTCCATGGGCGGCTATGGTGCATTCAAGATGGCGCTCAACCATCCCGACCGTTATGCAGCAGCCATCAGTCTATCAGGCGCGCTGGACATATTGGGTGTGCTTACCGCACCCAATATGATCCAGAGCAAGCTGGAAGATTATTTCGAGAACCTGGATGCCGTGCAGGGCACGTATAATGACCTGTTCTACCAGGCAAAGAAGATCAAAGAAGCAGGGTTTCACTTCCCACGGTTGTATATGGCCTGTGGCGTGGACGATTTCATTTATGAGGTCAATCAAAAATACTTGAAATTCCTGTCTGATGAAAAGATCCCTGTGACCTATGAAGAGGGTCCTGGGGCGCACGAATGGAATTTCTGGGATAAGTATGTTGAGCGCGCCATCGACTGGCTATTTCAGTAATCAAACTTCTCTCTTTATCATTATTCTCAAGGGTCTCCCCTGTGTCATTAATGGTAGGCAGGGGAGAATTCCTTAAAAACGCTGTTCTGTGTTTCCACTATCTATCCGAAGAGGTAACCTGGCTAGGAATTTTCTGATAAAGATGAGTGCATCGGAACCAGCACGTTCCATTTCAACAGGAAAGTGATCGCCTGCTTCCCCATCACCGATCAAATCCGTGATGGAGCTTTTAACAGAACCCTCTTTATTTCCAAGAAACTCACTCCTTCAATGAATAGAATCTGGCAGGGTTGTGGATCATGAAATTATCGATGGTCTCCTGGCTGAATCCCTCATCTAGCAAGCGCGGCAGGAATTTTTGCTTTATCCAGGTCCAGCCTGGTCCGCCGCCGTACACCGTATGGTGCGATTTCTTACCCATGTCATTGCATAGCATGATCTGTTTTTCAAAGCCAGCATCCACCAACCGACGCAGAAGGTCAACGCGAATACTATCGGGGTAATATTTGGCTTTTCCGGGACCGTCGTAGATGATGTAGCAGCCTTTTTCGGCGATTTTCTTGTGATACCAGAAATCTGGATTGCGATCGAGATGTGCAAGACCAAAGCGGGTGAGATCCATGCCTTCCGATTCGATAATTTCGATCTGTTCGAATCCCCAGGTTCCTATCTCGGTGTGAGTGTGGACGGGCACACCCGTGAGCATTGCGGCACGAGCGGCGGCGCGCAGCGCTTTTTCTTGAAGGGGTGTGATGTAACAATACATGCTGGCACCTTTGATCCATCCGGCTCTGATGTCGGTGCCGTCCATGCCTATGGTGATCTCTTTCACGAAAAACTCGGTCATTTGCTCGATCGACATCTTCACCAAATCCTGGCAGTTGGCTTGATTCTCAGCTTCTTTCACAAACCCGGTACAAGCCACGATATGCACGCCACTTTGTTCTGAAGCCACTTTCATGCGGGCAGCATCGCGTCCATCCAGGTAGCGAGGGTTGGCATCGATCATGGCGTTTCCGCCGACAGCTTTATACTCGCGTAGGATTTGTAGCTGCTCGTTCCAGCGATATAAACTCCATTCGATATCAGGTTTACCATGCCCGGCTATATCCATAAAAACATGTTCATGTGCCATGGTAAAGCCAAGCGTAGAGGAATCAATATCTCCCAAGACCGTTCTAATCTTTCTCATACTGTGACCTCTTTTTTGATGATGTGTGATTTTTTTTATCGTAAATGTGGGATTCTAAAAAGTCAACGATTTTACGCCCAAAGCACAAATACCATTCCTGCACAATTGTGCGAGTTATACAAATGTGATTTCCATTGCGGTTTCGTTGACAAAAAAAATTGCCAATACTAGTATCTTCCTAGAGAAATTATTCAGAAAGTTATAAAAATTCATATCAGGAGGTGAAAAGAAGTACACATATCGATAAGATTTTTGTATGACGTAGAGTTGGAAAAAGTGCTTGTAGTACGAAGAGGGAATCAATTTTAAATATTTTAGATTTAGAAAGGTGGTAAAAACATGTTTCTTACCGCGTGGAATTGGTTCGTTGCCAATATATTTACGAAACCAGCCTGGTTTCTGGCTTTAATGGTATTCATCGGATGCCTGCTGATCAAGAAACCCATTTATGAAGCTTTTGCGAGTTTTGTGAAAGCATTGGTGGGGTACATGATCTTCAACGTGGCTTCCAATGGCATGGTTGCGACCTTCCGACCGATCTTGTTCGCTCTGAATGGACGATTTAACCTGCAAGCTGCTGTGATCGACCCTTATTTTGGAGCAGCCCCCTTGCAGAAATCGATCACGGAAGTTGCGGGCAGAACCATGAGTATTGCAACCATGGCAATGATCCTTGGGTTTGCCATCAACGTTCTCCTGGTTTATTTCAAAAAGCAGACCAAGGTCCGCTCGCTGATGGTGGGTGGGCATGTTATGAACCTAGGCTCCTGGGGAGTCATCGCTTATCTAGTTTTAATGATTCCTAGTATCAGTGATCTGGGTGCGATCATTTCTGGCGGTCTGCTGTGCGGTTTGCTGTGGGGCGTCCTCTCCAATCTTACCGTGGAACCGACCCAGGAATTAACGGATGGGGCGAACATTGCCGTGGGGCATGTCCAGATGACAGGCATCTACATCTTCGATAAATTGGCTACCTGGATCGGCAATATGGATAAGAAGAAAGGGAAAGAGATCCATAAAATCGGTGATATCAAACTTCCTGGTTTCCTGTCGATCATGAACGACACTACCGTAGCAGCCTCGATCGTAATGCTGCTGTTCTTCGGTGGAATGATGCTGATCATTGGCAGAGAGTATATGCTGACCGTGGATGAATCACTGGCAAGCCAGAGCTGGGGCTTTTACCTGATCGAAAAATGCCTCACCTTCGTAGTTTATCTAAACATCATTATCCTGGGTATCAAGATGTTCGTGGGTGAATTAACGGAAGCTTTTAGCGGTATTTCCCAAAAGATCTTGCGTGGTGCTGTTCCGGCAGTGGATATTGCAGCAACCTTTGGGTTCACCGAAGGCAGCGTTGTAACCTTCGGCTTCTTATTTGGCGCTCTGGGGTCCATCATCGCGATTCTATTATCGGTACTTTTCAAGAACCCAATTCTGGCGATCGTTGGATTCATTCCCATGTTCTTTGATAATGGCGGTATTGCAACATTTACAAACAATAAAGGCGGTTTAAAAGCAGTGATCATTTCTACTCTGATCGTTGGAATGGTGCATGTATTTGGAGGTGGATTGTATGCCTATTTCTATGGGTTCTCCAACTATGGAGGTGCAGCAGCCAACTTTGATATCGCGGCGTGGCACACGCTGTTGGGCGTTCTCATGAAGAACCTGGGTTTCGTTGGCATTGGCGTGATCTGTCTGGCTTTGATCCTCATTCCGCAGCTCCAATATTTAAAGAACAAAGATACGTATTTCTTGGTGGTAGATGACTACGAAAAATACAAAGAAGTGATCGCAAAGAAAACCAATGCCAGACCAGCCGCAAAGAAGGCAGAAAAATAAGATATGATTTTCTGCGAAAAAAGGAGTTAGAGAAATGACGCTTAAGATTTTAGCTGCTTGCGGGCAAGGATTGGGAAGCTGCCAGATTATCACAATGAAATTGAACGCTGTTTTCAAAAAAATGGGCATTGATGCCAGGGTAACCTCAAGTAATGTATCCATGGCAAAATCAACCGCAACCAGTTATGACGTGTTATTTTGTGGGCAGACACTGGTGCCGAATTTTAAAACCGCTGAATCGAAAGGCGTCGTTGTCATTGGCTTGAAAAACCTGGTCTCCGAAAAGGAAATGGAAGAAAAGATCCAAGAAGCGATTGCCAGTGGAAAAATCAAGACCAATTAATTGTCGAGAAAGTGGAGGGCATTTTGATAGTGCCCTCCACTAATTTAAGGATGCAATACGCGAAATAGACCCCAGAAAATAACCTGAGAACACAAGAAGAGGTTTTTGCATGAAGTTGGTATGTATCATAGAAAAGAAAATTCCCGCCCTGAGAGAACCGATCTTGCGCTTTGCACGGCGATTCGAGGGCGTTGAAGTTATTGAATCGCTATGGGATGATCCGAGTGAAGCGGATGTCACGGCGGTCATCCGCAGAATTGAGAAAAACGGACCGGCAAACGAGCCAGTTCTCCAGGGATTCATAGAGCATAAAGATGCCGAATTGCTGGCGGGAAGTTTTTGTCCCTTTTCAGCACAAGGCATGGATGTGTTCGATAACCTGCGTATTATCGGAGTGATGCGAGCTGGTTTGGAGAACATTGATGTGCGTGCCGCCAGCGAACGGGGTATTGCGGTAGTGAACGCCAGCGGGCGAAATGCAGATGCAGTCTCGGATTTCGCCATCGCTATGCTGTTGGCAGAAGCGCGGAACATCGCCCGCGCGCACCATTCCATTGTAGGCGGTGGGTGGCAGGTGGATTTTGCCAGCAGCGCCACCACGCCAGACATGCGCGGCAAGACCGTTGGTTTGTTTGGGTTCGGAGCGATTGGCAAGGCACTGGCTGAGAAACTAGGCGGTTTTCATATAAACCTGATGGTGTACGACCCCTACATCGAACAAGAAAGCGTGGCGGCGTTTGGCGGAAAGCTGGTTGATAAGGAGACCCTGTTCAAAGAATCTGATTTCATCAGTGTGCATGCGCGATTGACCGATGAAAACCAACGCACGATCGGAAAAGCGGAATTCAGCCTGATGAAGAAGAGCGCCTATTTCATCAACACGGCGAGAGCCGGATTGGTGGATTATGATGCGCTGTATGCTGCGCTGGCAGAAAAACGGATCGCCGGTGCAGCGCTGGACGTTTTTGATAACGAACCGCTGCCGGTCGACGACAGATTCCGCAAGCTGGATAACGTCACGCTGACCACGCATCGGGCGGGGGCAACCCTGGATGCGGCGAACAACTCGCCGCGTCTGGTCTTTGAGAGAATGCGAAACTTGATTGCTGGAAGCGCGATGGAAGGGCTGGTCAATCCCCAAGTTTTGGATGACCCAAAGTTCAAAGCCTGGCAGAAAAAGGCAAAAGAAACGCTTGATTTGTAAGAGGAGAATTTTTTATGGACCTGGAATTGCATGGAAAAGTGGCGATCGTGACCGGTGGTGCGCGGGGAATCGGGGCTGGCATGTGCGAAGTATTCGCGGAAGAAGGGGCGAACGTTGTGATCGCCGATATGGTGCCGCTGGAAGAATCGCGCAAAGCCGCAGCGCAGTTGAGCGCAAAACACAATGTGCGCACGCTGGCTGTGCGAGGTGACATCTCCGACCCAAAGGACGTGGCAGAGATCTACCAGCAAACGCTGGAAAAATTCGGCACGGTTGACATCCTGATGAACAACGCGGGAAAAATGGGTGTGACGAAAATCGAAGACGTGACCGTTGAAGAACTGTATAAATATGAAAAAGTGAACATCGAAGGAATGTTTCTGATGAGCAAGGGGTTCATCAAGATCTGCAATGAACAGAAGAAAGGCGGGCATATCGTCAACACGATTTCCAAATCGGCTTTCACAACCAACAGCGGCGGCAATACGCCCTATATCGCAACGAAGGGTGCGGTCTTTTCGTTTACCCGAGGGCTGGCGAAGGAAGTGGGCTCGCGTGGCATCTTTGTGAATGGGATCGTGCCCGGCTATGTGATCACGGACACGACCAAAAACCTCAAAGAAAGATCCAAAGCGATGAAGAAGATCATTCCGCTGGGGAGAGAAGCCACCCCCCGCGAGATCGCCAATGTGGCAGTCTTTCTGTGTTCCCCCAAAGCCGTGCAAATGATGGGGGCGATCGTGGATGTCAGTGGCGGGACGATGTTGTAGTGTTTGAACAAAAGGAAAGGAAATTATCTCTTTGGCAAACCCAAATCATGGCGTTTAAAAATTGACATCCATTATATAATAGACTCATGGGCGGTTATGATCCATCGAAAAACATCTTTGAGATTACAGATTGTAGAGGAATGACAATAAGTTGTTCTGAAAGAAATTGGTATGGAAAAATATTAGGGTCACGACCATTTATGGAAACTTGGTTGCCAATAGTAATGAAAGCAATACGAAATCCTCATTTTATTTGCAAGGATTCAGTTAAAGAAAATCGAAATGTCTATTATATGTTTCATCAATTTGATGACAATAAGTACATAAAAATTGTAGTAAGATTTGGTTCAAATAATAGAGGCACTGTAATTTCCGCTTTTCCGACAGATCATGGGAAGGAAGGAGAAACCGTCATATGGACAAGATCAAACAATTAGTACAAACCAGTCAGCTAAAAACAAATTATTTGTCAAATTGTCATCAGAGTAAAATATTCTTCCACTATGATGATTTATCAGATACATTTATGCTTCTATTTGTTCCCCCAGACAAAGAAACAATTGTTCATTATCTTGATAAATATGTTGCTATTCTATATACTCCCAATGATTATGAAATTGTTGGATTGCAGGTTGATTATTTCCAAAGTGATTTTATCCCAATGTATGAAGATCTACAAAGAGAATGGTGCTTAAGTGATTTTGTTGTCAAAGACGAAAGTTTCTGGGATTTGACTTTGAGCGTTGAATCGAAAAAAATCAGTATTGCGTTAGGGATAATTAAAGCAAAGCAGGAAGTAATTGGAAAGCCTGCAGAAGAATTTGAAAAAGCACTTGCTTATGCTTAGTCTCTACAAAAAGCCTGGCAAAATTCGCCAGGCTTTTTGTTTTCCTCCAATTTGACAAAAAACGCTAATGGATTTCCTCAAGAGCATCCTCAACAGATGCATTTTCATGCACGATACGGCGTAAAGCAGCAGCCATGCCTGCAACGTTGCGATGCCCCCAAACATTGCGCCCGATCACCAGCCCTTTGCAACCGGCTTGCATGGCTTGCTTCGCATTCTCCAGAACTTGGCGATCATCGTTCACCCTGGCACCGCCCAATGCCAGCACATCGGCATAGCAGTTGGCAACGATCTTCTTGAAATCTTCGACCGGTTTGACGAACTCTGTCTTGACGATGTCGAACCCAAGCTCAGCCCCTGCCCGGCAGGCAATGTTCATGGCTTTGAGGTTTCTGTCTTCTTCTTTTGAAGAGAAACCGTTGGGCAACATTTCAGCAGCGGTGATGATACCATACGGTTCACAGGCAGCTACCACCGAAGCGATATATCGCATGTTTGCAGTGTCCATTTCTGTGCCGAGGATGCCCATGGTCATCACGCCATCCACGCCCAGGCGCAAGCAATCTTCAATGCTATAGGGACTGCCCATGGGTCGTTCAAGGATGGGGTTGTACTTCACATGACCTGAAGCGATCACTTCCATGCGCAGCATGGTTCCCATTCTGCCGATCTCCTTGCGAAAATGGGTGATTACGCCGTAATTGGTGAGAATGCCATCCATACCTCCAGCCGCAGCCCCGCTGATCACCGTGGCGGGATCCGCCCAGATATCGCCGTTGCCGCCGTGATCGAAAGCCAGGATGAGCGCTTTTCCATCTTCTTTGAACAAACGATAATATCTACTTTTCATGATAATGATTCCTTTCTATTCTTAATAACCTGTAGATTTGGAATGAAGTTTATTTCCACAATGAAGCTATTTTCTGCTTGATCCGGCGGGCTTCTGCAGCAGGGTCGGGAGCGTTGCGCATAGAGCGCCCGCAAATGATGGCGAAGATCGGCAAGCCAGCCAGCACATCCACGTCTTCATAGGTAACCCCACCTGTGGCAGTAACCTGCATACCTAGATCGCACAGCGTTTTGATCTCTTCGCGATCTTCTGCCCCCCAGGAACCCGGACGCGAACGCGGTCGGGAATAGATGATGTGGGTGATGCCGACCTGCTGCCAGGTGTGGATATCCTCAACGGTTGGGGTCTGGTCGTACAACTCGATTTGGACCTGCTGCCCCTTACCGCGCTTGAGCGCCTCTTCGTGGATCAGCCTGGGAACCTGCGCTTCGGCTCTGGAAAGTACGGTAACAAGATCTGGATCATGTTTCAGGATCTCGGTGCCAAAGTGGGGAGCGACGCATTTGAAATCAGCCGCAAGAACTTTTTGGGGGTAAATGGTGCGCAAGATATCCACTGCGCGCAACCCTTCGCCAAGCAGCAATAACGTACCGACCTCAATGATATCCACAACATTATCCAATCCCCCTCCCAGGATGCGAAAAGCTTCTTCAAAAGAAAGGGTATCCAGCGCGACTTGCAGCATGGGTTTTGAATTAGGCATTGGTATCCACCATTTTTAAATTTTGTGATGCAGGATGATCATCCTGGTGAAATTCTACTGCTAAGCATACCTGGGTCAATCGCTGCTCTCTGGTTTTCACAAATGATTAGCTTGCACATTTGTCCAATTCTGGTATTTTTCCTTATTGCGCATTGTATAATGACTTGGAATGTGTGCAGTGTTGCACAAATATTCTCAGCTACTCGGGAGGAGCGAAAGAACGTCCTGATGAATAGCGATCAGAATCTGTATGAAGTAGCCCGCCTGTATTACGAACAGAATATGACCCAGGAGGAGATCGCCAGACGTTTGTTTATCTCACGTTCCGGTATTTCGCGCCTGATTAAGCAAGCCCGTGAAGAAGGGGTGGTGGAGATCACCATCCATACTCCCTATGACCGCATGCGCAACCTGGAATATGAATTTTTCCGGCGTTTTCATATCGATGAGATCCGCATTGTGGATACGGACAAACGCCCCAACCCTTCCGATTTTGATACCGTGGTCAAACTGGCTGCCACCTACATCAATTCGATCCTAAATGAAAAAAGCGTGATGGGCTTGACCTGGGGAAAATCCATCATGGGAGCTATTCGAGAATTGCGCCCTACGCGTTATTTGCCCAAGATGCACGTAACCCAGATGACCGGGTCGATCGAGAGCCATACCCCAATCATTGACGGACCGGATCTGGTGCGGTGCGTGGCGGAAGCTTACGGCTGTAGTTATCACTACCTGATGGTGCCTTTCTCGGTGGAAAGCAAAGAAGTGCGCGATAGCCTGATAAAGCGCCCGAGTGTGATCGAAACGCTCTCGATTGCGGAAAATGCCAATGTGATGGTGACCGGCATTGGATCGAAGACGCACTGGGGAAATTATATGAAAGAAATTGAGTTGAAAGAGCTGGAAGACGCAGGCGCTATCGGTTATGTGGCAGGGTATTATTTTGACATTCACGGAAATATCATTGATCTGCCTGAATTTTACGAGCGCATCATCTGCGTAAGCAGGGCGGTTTTCAACACGGTGGCTTTCAGAATTGCGGTGATCGCAGATGTGGTGAAGGCTACCGCGGTGCTGGGTGCGCTGCGCGGAAGATTGATCAATGCGCTGATCACCAGCTCAAAAGTGGCAAACCAGATCTTGGAGCTGGACGACAAGCACCAGTAACGCGGTTAGCGATTGGGTAGGATTCCTCTGGTAAGGAATTGCTCAGGTTAATCCAATGAACGCGATCGTGAAGAAGAAAAACTTTTCGTATCTTTTTTTGTTGGTAACTTTGCTGCTCAGTATCTGTGGGGGATTGCTGGTACTGTATGCCACGCAATGGGGACCCTGGGCGTTCAGTGATTCCGCCGCCTATTTGAGCTGTGCCAGGAACTACAACGCCGGCTTGGGAATCTCGGTGACCAGGGCGGATAGCGTGATAACCCCCTTAACTCTCTTTCCACCCGGGTATTCATTCCTGCTAAGTCGAGTATCTCTGCTCACGGGTGATTACCTCCTGGCAGCGCGCATCATCAATGCGGTATGCTTTAGCCTGGTGATCTGTACCATAACCTGGGGTATGCTGGTCCTCACTGAAAGCGTCCTGCCTGCCCTTGCCAGTGGAGCGCTGGTGCTGGCGTCGCCGGTAATGCTCGAGGACTTCACGGGCATGATGAGCGAAGCCCTGTTCTTTTTCCTGTTCTATGGCTCCTTCTTTTTCACCCTGATCGCCATCCGGAGACAAAAGGATGGATGGCTCATCCCCGCTGTGCTCCTGACCATGCTGGCTCCGCTGGTGCGCTATATCGGAGTGGTACAGTGCGTTTTTAACCCGCTCCTACTGCTGCTTTTTTCTCGATCGGCATGGAAAGAAAGAATGCGAAAAGCGTTGCTGTTTGCCTCGCTATCCATCCTGCCCATCGCGAGCTGGCTCATCGCGTCCGGCGGTAGCTCCCATGGTTTTGGCGGGCGTTCCATCCGCCTGTCTGCCGGATTGGGCGAAAAGCTGCTCGCTTTTTTCAAAGAATCCTCCGCCATCCTGCAGGGTTGGATCCCCTATTTCGGGTACCGGGTGAACCTGATCCCGGATGGGACCAAGGTGGGAATTATCCTGTGCGCATTGGGCGCCCTGTTGCTGCTCGATCTGTATTTCTATTGGAAAAAACGGAAAGCGGAACAGGCAGGCATTCTCTTGCAATTGGTGTTCTCCTTGCTGCTGTATAACATCCTGTATTTCATTGTGCTGGCGTTCAGTTGCTTGTTTGCCAGCGTGCCGCCAGACCTCAACGGACGCATGTTTTCACCTCTGTGGCCAACCTTCGTTCTGCTCGGCGTATGCGGGTTGGCATACCTGTTAGAACAGGTGCCGGTGCGCTGGAAGAAAGCTGCGACTGTCCTGATGGTGTTGGTGATTCTTCTCCCCTTGCGCTTTTATGCCCTGCGCGGTTGGGCAGATGCGCGCGAGCTGCATGAGAACGGCTATGGCTATACCGCCCGCGCTATTCAGAACTCCGCTTTCCTGCAGGCGTTGGAGGAACTTTCCGAAGACATCCCACTGATCTCGAACGATGCGGGTCTGGTGCTTTTTTATACCAACCGCATGCCATATGAACTGAAACCGGTCCCCAACTACCGATTGGGGGATGGGAATACTTCCATTGATGTGCTCTTTTCTACCCAAAGCGCAGCCTTGATCCTGGATTACGCTTCCATGCGCAACACTTATGAGGATTGGAGTGCACGCCTGGATGCCTTGACGGCTGGACTGGGAATTTCCTTTCAGGATGACATCGGTGGGGTATATTCCTTTCCCAAATAGAAAAGAAGCGGCTTTAAAAAAGGCGGCTGCCGTTTTCATATATCCTGCGCGGGATGGTTTTGCATGGATGCGTGCCGCATAGAACCCGGAGAACAGGATGAGCAGGTTCCGCTTTTGACAGCTTGCGGAAATAACAGGGAAAAGAAAAAGCTTGACGACGCGCCATTAAATGGAAGTTGATTCAGGAACAATTCGCAAAGAGAACTTTACAAATATTCTTTTCTTTGTGATCTGCCGGAAAATTAACACGGAAATGGAGAGATTCCTCAGTCGCTGTGCTCCTTCGGAATGACGGGAGAGAACGAGGGTGCGTTGCCAACGCACCTTTTCTTATTTTCAACGTCATCCCGAACGCAGTGAGGGATCTCACCCAAACGAAGTGTATCCACAAACAATTTTCAAAAAACGGATTTATATTTCTGCCTGTTAGAAAATTTACACAAAATAAGGAGGATATATGGAAAGGGGGAGTGGCAAAAGTTGACAAAAGGTGACAGCAGCACAAACGCAAGAAGTGCAAGTGGAGGGATTGGATCCCGGGAACAAACGCACAAAAGGTTCCGCTTTTGATAGCTTGAAAAACATGCGGGCAGTGTTCTATGCTAGATGCCCGCCAAAGCGGGGAAAAAGAAAGTGCACAAAAAGTTGAACAAGAAACATGAACTGGCGCTCGAGCTGGTGATGAAGGACACCACCGACATCCAGATTGTGCAGCAGGTGGGAGTAAGTTTGTAAAGCGTGAACACCGGACGCAACCAGGTTATGACCTTTATGCCAACAGGTGGCGGAAGAGACGGAGTTTGGTAAACGATAAGAGAAGATTAGTATATTATTTATACGTGTCAGACACCAGATTAATCTCAAGTCTGGCATCCAGAGCATCTGCTAATTTTGTCAGGAATGAAATGCTTGGCAAACTCGATCCATTCTCCAGCCGCGCAATGGAGGGCTGCTTTGTACCCACTTTTTCGGCTAGCTGTGCCTGGGTTAAACCACGCAGGATACGCAGCCGCGCGATCTGATAACCAGGTTCCAGTTCTTTTGCAGCAGCTTCAAATGCAACATTCTGGAGTTTTTCTGTCTCCCAATCTTCAAATCGGGGTAAATTATTTCTTCGCATTGGTATCCTCACTCAGTAATTCTTCCATTCGCCGTAAGGCAATTTTTATTTCTTTTTCAGGCGTTTTTTTGCTTTGTTTTCGATAGCCGTGTAAAATCACAAATTGCTTCTCTATATAGGTGAAATAGAATAATCGTATTCCACCAGGTCGCAACTCCCATAGCTTTCCCTGGATATGTCTGGCATGCGGCATACCTAATTGTGTTCCAAATTCTCTCAGCAGACGCAAGGTGTTGCGTATTTTTACCTGCTCCAGTACTGGTAAATCGTTAATGAAGTCCAATACCGGACATCTACTGCGATGATCTTTGTAGAAAACAATGGTTACCATGTTTGCCAGTATGTATTATAACAAAAATGTTATAATTTTCAAGACCTAAAAAACTAGAAAAATATTCGGGCAGCGCACATGGAACGGCTGCTGCAGATGATAAGACTGTGATGGAGGCGGTGCAGTTTGTAGGTGCGTTCCCAGCCCGCCGCTCTGATAGGCAAATTTTGTCATTCCCTAGGAACAATTATTTGCACTTTTTGCCACTGTCAACTTTTGTCAAGTTTTGTCAACTGCACTTGCTCTCAACCAGTGCCTTCTTTTCCTCTTCACTCAAGAACGCCACTGCCAATGCATTCTTCTGTGCCTGCCTGACCTGTTCCACGCTCAACCCCACCTTTTCCACCGCCATTGTGTATTCATAAGAAATGTCGATGGCGCTGATGCCGGGATCATCGGTGTTGATGGTGGCGGGGATGCCGCGCTCCAGGAAGAGCTTAAGCGGGTGCGAAGCGTAATCGGGCACGGTCGAGGTCTGCACGTTGCTGGTGAGGTTGGATTCGACGCCGACCCGCTGTTCAGCGAGATAATCCAGCAGGGCAGGGTCAGAAACGGCGTGTACGGCATGCCCAAGGCGTTCGGCGCCCAACTCGCGTAGCGCCTGCCACACGCTCTCAGCTCCCAGCACCTCACCGGCGTGCGGACAGGCATGCCAGCCGGCGTCGCGCGCTTTCTTGAAATGCTCCACAAACAATTCTCCCGGAAAGTGCAGTTCATCGCCAGCCAGATCGAGCGCGACGATGTCATCCTTGCGGGTGAGCAGGGCGTTCAGTTCCTGCCAGCAAGCCTCCACGCCGTAAGTGCGGCTGATGATGCCGATCAGGTTCACTTTGGTGGGGAAAGCCTGGCGGGCGGCAGCTACGCCATCCGCCACCGCTTCCACCACGCCTGCCGGGTCAAGCTGGTGCGCCTGCGCCATGAAGAGCGGGCTGAAGCGCAGTTCGATGTAATCGATGCCTTCGTTGCAGGCATCTTCCACGTTTTCGTAAGCGATACGGCGGCAGGCGTCGGTATCGACCATAGCTTTGGTAAGCCATTCGAACTTGGTGAAGAAATCCAGAATGCTGGGCTTGGGTTCCACCACCTGCACATAGGGGCGCAAGCCTTCGATGGTGGTGGCGGGTAGATCCAGGTTGTGCTTCAAGCCGATGTCGAGGATGGTCTCGAGGCGCACGTTGCCATCCAGGTGGCGGTGCAGCTCGACCAGGGGGAAGTTGGGATCGATGTAGGGTGAGGGCATGAAAGGCTATTCCTCCGGGGGGTTGGTCTCGGCATCCCTGCCCAGCTCCCTCGAGCGCTGATAAGCCGCCCAGATGGCGCGCGAGATGGCGGTGCGGAAGCCGGCTTTTTCGAGATAATAGAGCGCCTCGGCGGAGGTGCCGCCGGGCGAAGTGACCTGGTTGCGCAAATTGGCAAGGTGTCTGGCGTCGCCCTTGCCGTTGTCGTAATAATCGACCGAGCCGCGCAGGGTTTCGACCACCAGCCGTTCGGCGATGCGGCGCGGGAAGCCCAGATGCACCCCGGCATCCACCATGGCTTCCATGAAGAGGTACACATAGGCGGGACCGGTGCCGGAGAGGGCGGTGGCTTTGTCGAGGTAGTCCTCCTCCTCAACGAAGATCTCCTTGCCGAAAGCGTTCAGAAAGGTGCAGGTCATCTCCTGCTGAGCCTGACTGACCTGCGGGGATGCGGTCCACACGGTGATGCCCTCCCCGATCTGGGCGGGGGTGTTGGGCATGCAGCGCACGATGCGCTCGTGCCCGCTGAGGCGGGCGATCTTTTTAATGGAAGCGCCTGCAATAATGGAAAGGATGAAAGCATCGGGTTTGAGGGCGCCCTTCAACTCGCTCACCACCTTTTCCATGCGCTGGGGTTTGATGGAGAGCACCACGATATCGGCTTGCGCGGCGGCAGCACGGTTGTCGGTGAAGGGCTGCACGCCGTAGGTGGTTTGCAATTCCTGGTTGCGCTCGGCGTTGGGTCCGGCGACGAGGATGCGTTGCGGGCTGGTGAGCTGTTGTTTCAACAATCCCTTGAGCATGGCTTCTGCCATCACCCCGGGTCCGATCAATGCGATGGTCAAATCCGATAACATAGAAAAACCTCATTCCCCGGGAAACCCCGTTCGTTTGAAGTATTGTATATGAAAAGCGCGGAAATGGAAGCGTTCTTAAAGCGAATCCTGCACGCACAGGATGAAGGAGCGGTATTGTTCATCAGGCTCGGTATCGAGAACTGCCAGGATGGGCAGGTCGAGCGCGGCAGCCGGCAGGTCGGTGATGGAGACAGTGGAAGTTCCGGAGGGGATCCAGTGAGAGGGCAGGAAGCCCGCAGCACCCTGTTCCAACTGCAGGGCGGCGAGCAGGGAGGCGGCATCGGGGACGTAGAGGGCGCTGCCCATCTGCCCACTGGTCAATGCGAGGGTTTGGTTGAGGGCGGTTTGATAGGGGCTTTCAGGGGGATAGATGTAGAGTGTGATGGGGGCGTCGAAAGATGCACTGCCCGCGCTGGAATAGGAGCAACTGGCGCAATTCTGAAAGAATTGCCGCCAGGAGGGGTAGTTGCCTTGCAAGAGGGCGCTCAGGTCTGATCGGTTCAAAGCCACAAGCGGGTTGGCAGGATTCAGGGTGAACTGCAGGGATTGCGTCCCGACTTGATAGGCATAGTGGTCGGTAACAGTCGCGAAGGGGAAGGTGAAGCGCAGTTCCGTCGGCTGGTAATCGCCCGTGCTTTGCAGCAGCGGCAACGGTGCATCCAGCGTCTCATCCATGCAGGTGGCGATGGCGGGCGCCAGCCAATCCAGTTCGGGGATGTAGACTGCGCTCCCCGGCAGCGGCATCTCCTGCACAGCCGGGGTCTCGCTGGTGGTGACTGACCCGGCAGCGGGGAAGAAGAAACCGAAAGCCAGCACAGCGGTACCCAGGAACAGGCAATACCCGGCGAACACGAAGAGCGAATGGTTCTGCACGAAGTTCAGCATCCAGGAGATGGTGAAATAGCCGACCACGCCCGCCACCACGAAACCGATGAGCAGGACGGGCAGAAAACTGGCGAGGTTGGGGATGTTGAACAGGTCAAACACGCTCAACAAGCCGGCGGCTGCCATGACCGGGATTGCCATCAGGAAGGAGAAGCGCCCGGCGGACTTGCGGTCGAAATTGCGGATCATGCCGCCGGCGATGCAGGAACCCGAGCGGGAAAGCCCCGGAAAGAGCGAGAGCACCTGGAAGAAACCGATCCACACTGCGTCGAACCAGCGCAGGCTGGAAAGGTCGCGATCTTTCTTGCCAACGACTTCCGCCAGGATGAGCAGAAGGGCAGTGCCGAAGAGAAAGAAAGCCACCGCGTTGGGGCTGCCAAAGGTTTGCTCAACGATATCTTTGATCAACAGCCCGACTGCACCGGCTGGGATGGTGGCTAACAGCAGGAACCAACCGATGCGGCTTTCGCTGGTGCTGCCCAGCTTTTTGGCTTTCATATCCGCACCCAGACCTTTGAAGATGTCCACAATGTCCTTGCGAAAATATATGATGACAGCCACCAGCGTGCCCACCTGGACGAGCACATCAAAGGAAAAATTCTGCTCGGCAGGAATGTCCCATCCCAGCAAGTAGGGCAGGATGACCAGGTGCCCGGAACTGGATATGGGCAGGAACTCGGTCAGCCCCTGCAGGATGCCCAGGATGATGGATTGTATGATGGTCATGCGTTGGTCCTTTCTGAAAGCGGAATGTTCTCGAGCAACGCGGTGGCGGCCTGTTCAAAGGTGCCTGCGAGGGTCGCCTGGCGCAGGCTGTGCGCCAGATGTACCAGAGTGTGGATATTGTGGATGGAGATGAGGGTGGCGCCCAACATCTCGCGGGCGCGAATGAGGTGGCGCAGGTAAGCGCGGGAATAGTAGCGGCAGGCGTAGCAGGTGCAGGTTTCGTCAATGGGGCGTTCATCGCGCGCATACTGGGCGTTCATCAGGTTCATGCGCCCGCTTAACGTTTGGGCAGCGCTGTGGCGCGCCAGGCGGGTGGGGAGAACGCAGTCGAACATATCCACCCCGCGCCGTATGCTCTCGATGAGATCGTAGGGGGTGCCGACCCCCATCAGGTAACGGGGCTTGCTCTCTGGGAGCACGGCATTGACCACTTCGATGGAAGCCAGCATGTCTTCTTTTGACTCACCCACCGAAAGCCCGCCAATGGCATGTCCGGGGAAATCGAGCGAACTGATGAAGGCAGCCGATTGCTCGCGCAGATCCTCAAAGATGCCACCCTGCACGATGCCGAAGAGCGCCTGGTCAGGGCGGGTTATGGCTTTGAGGCAGCGCTCAGCCCATCGGTGGGTGCGCTGCATGGAACGCGTGTTGTAGGCATAATCGGTGGGGTCGGCACATTCGTCGAACGCCATGATGATATCGGCTCCCAGGTTCTCTTGAATGGCGACGGATCTCTCGGGGGTGAAGCGGTGGGTGGCGCCGTCAATGTGGCTTTTAAAGGTAACGCCATCTTCATCGATGCGGCGCAGCCCGCCCAGCGAGAAGACCTGAAAACCGCCCGAATCGGTGAGGATAGGGCGCTCCCAGTGCATAAACCTGTGTAGTCCACCCAGCTCGCGGATGAGATCATCCCCAGGGCGCAGAAATAGATGATAGGTGTTGGAAAGAATGATGGAAGCACCGATCTCCAGGAGCTGCTCAGGGGTGACGGCTTTGACGGTGGCTTGCGTACCGACCGGCATAAAGACCGGGGTGGGGATATCACCATGCGGAGTGCTAAAGACCCCGGCTCGGGCTTTGCCATCCTGAGCGAGAAGTGTGTATTGAAAACTTTCCATGAAACCTGTTCTTTCCTGCGCTGATTATAGCCGAAACGCACAGAGAGCAAGAGAACTCTCTTGCCGGTTTTCCGAGGGGAGTTTATACTAAGGCGCATGATGAACAACGACCATTACGCGACGTGGCTGGAGATCGACCTGAGCGCCATTACAGCCAATTACGAACAGCTGAAACAGATCAGCGGAGTGCCGGTGATGGGGGTGGTGAAAGCCAACGCCTACGGGCACGGGCTGAACGAGATCGCCCTGCACCTGCAGGCTATCAGCGCGGGCTGGTTGGGGGTGGCGCGCATCGAAGAGGCGCTGCAGTTGCGCGAGAGCGGGGTGAAATTGCCGGTCTTGGTGCTGGGATACACCTCGCACAAACGCGTAAAGGACGCTCAAAAAGCGAACATTCATCTGACGGTATATGACCCGTTGGTGGCTCAATTATATGAAAAAGAAGTGGACGCGCGCTTCGGCAAACTGCATCTGCACGCCAAGATCGACACCGGCATGGGGCGCCTGGGGGTGCCATCTAACCTGGCGCTGCCGTTCATCGAAGATCTGACGCGCGTTCCGGCGTTTGACCTGGAGGGGGTGTTTACCCATTTTGCCTGCGCGGACGAACCGGAAAAAGAAGTGACTGCACAGCAGATCCACCGCTTTGAAAAGATCGTGGGAAAAATGAGAGAAAAAAGCATCGACCCGGGTATTATGCATGCGGCAAACTCGGCGGGCACTTTGAACTACCCCCAGGCGTATTACAGCATGGTGCGCTGCGGGATCGCCCTGTACGGATTGCCTCCCGCGGCGAATATGAGCCTGCCGGAAGGGTTCCACCCGGCGCTGAGCTGGAAAACGCGCCTGATTTCGATCAAAACCATGTCAGAGGGCTTCGGCATCAGCTACGGGCACCGCTACCATACCAGGGAAGGGGAGCGCATCGGTGCCATTGCTGTGGGGTATGGGGATGGCATCCGGCGCGTGAACGGAAACCACGTGCTGCTGCGCGGGAAAAAAGTGCCGATGGTGGGGTCGGTGTGCATGGACCAGTGCATGATCAACATTGATGACGTACCGGATGCACAGGTGGGGGATGAAGTGGTGCTGATGGGATCTCAAAATGGAAACACCCTGAGCGCGACGGAGATCGCAGAAAATTGGAAGACTATCAACTATGAGGTGATCTGCGGAATGGCTGATCGCATCCCGCGCCGCTACATTCGATGACACAAAACCAAAAGAACCTCAGCTACAGCGGAAAAGAATGGATGATGCCGGAACCCCTGCCGGAAACAGTGGGCGAGGAACTGGCAGGTTATCCGCTTTTGATCCAGCAGATCCTCTGCAACAGGGGAATGAGAAACGCAGAGCAGGCACAAGCGTTCCTGCATGAAGAAGGGGAGATCTTCGATCCGTATCTGTTGAGCGGCATTTCGAAAGCCATCGATCGCATCCTGCTGGCTGTCCAGGCACAAGAAAAGATCGTGGTGTACGGCGATTTTGACGTAGACGGCATCACCGCAACGGCGTTGTTGACGCAAGCGCTGCAAGAATTGGGAGCAAAGGTCAGTCCGTACATTCCGAACCGTTTTTCGGAAGGATATGGCTTGAACCTGGATGCTGTGCGCAGCCTGGCGCAGGAAGGGGCCAACTTGCTGATCACGGTGGATTGCGGCATCCGCTCACCGCAGGAAGTGGGGTTGGCGCAGGAATTGGGGATGGATGTGATCTTGACGGACCACCACCTTCCGGGGGAAGAGCTGCCACCGGCGTTCGCGGTGATTTGCCAGAAAAAAGATGATGAACGATATCCCAACCCGCACATTGCGGGGGTGGGGTTGGCTTATAAGGTGGCGATGGCGCTTTTCCAGCAGGTGGGGAAGGGCAGAGAGGAGATCGAACAATACCTGGACCTGGTGGCGCTGGGTACGGTGGCGGATGTGGTGCCGCTGGTGGGAGAGAACCGTACTTTCGTCAAGAAGGGCTTGAAGAAGATCCATGGGGACAATCGCCCAGGCTTGCGCGCGCTGGTGGCGGAAAGTGGCATCATGAATATGAAACTGGTAACCTCGGAGCACATTGGCTTCCGATTGGGACCGCGCCTGAACGCCGCCGGACGGCTGGATTCGGCACTGGTGGCGTGGAAACTGCTGACCACGCGTGATGAAAACGAAGCGTGTACGCTGGCTGCAACGCTGAGCGCCCTCAACTCCGACCGGCAATCCAAAACCGAGGAAGCGTATGAAACCGCTGCAGCGGGATTGGATGGTTTGAAGGGCGGACCGATCCTGTTTGCCATCAGCGCGGAATTTCATGAAGGGATCATGGGGTTGGTGGCATCCAAACTGACCGAGGAACATCACCGCCCGACCATCGTGGGAACGGAGCAGCAGGGGGGATTGATCCGCGCTTCGTGCCGCAGCGTGGAGGAGTTCAATATCACCTATGCCTTAGATCGCTGTTCCGATCTGCTGGTGCAATACGGCGGACACAGCATGGCAGCCGGATTGACGGTTGAAAAAGAGAACATGGCGCTGCTCAAAGAAAAGCTCTGGCAGATTGCGCAGAGCGAGGTAGATTGGGAAGAAACCAGCGCGAAACTGCAACTGGATGCGGAAGCAGCGGCGGTGAATGTTGCCAGTAATATCACCTCCATCCTGAAAGCACTGGAGCTGTTCGAACCGACCGGTGAGGGGAACCGGCGTCCGCTGCTTTTCAGCCGCGGAGTGCGGGTGGTCGAGAAGCGCGCGGTGGGAAAAACGGCGAAACACCTGAAATTGAAGTTAAGGGACGGAAACGTGTTGTGGGATGCCATCGCGTTCGGTTTTGGGGACAAAATAAACGCGATCGACGAATTCGTGGATGTGGCATTTCATTTTGGGGTGAACGATTTCAGTGGGGGAGTACAACTGGTGGTGCGCGACTTACGCGCAGCCAGTCGCTAGAGTTTCTTGAAGCGATATTTGATGAGTGTCCACAGGGCTATGAAAGCATCGCGCGGGCGGATCTTTTTACCCTGGTGATAGGCGCGCGGATGAAAGCGCACAGGCACCTCGTAAATGGGGATGCGCAGCTTGATGAGACGCGCGGTGATCTCGGGCTCGATCTCGAAGCCGTCGGAGGTGAGCGTGAGCTGCTTCAACACATCCCGGTGAAAGACCTTGTAACCGGTCTCCATATCGGTGAGGTGCGTGCCGTAGAGCAGGTTGGTGGCGAAGGTGAGAAAGCGGTTGGCGAGCTTGTTCCAGAACAGGATGCCTTCAGGGACGCAGGTGAGAAAGCGCGACCCATACACGACCTGCGCGGAGCGCTCGCGGATGGGTTCGAGAAGAGCGGCATAATCTTGTGGGTCATACTCGAGGTCGGCATCCTGGATGATAGCGATATCCCCGCTGGCGTGTTGCAAACCGGTGCAGACGGCAGCGCCTTTGCCGCGGTTGGCGGGGTGGGTGTAGATGACCACGGAGGGATCGTGGATGGAGGCGAGGATGGAGCGGGTGCGGTCGGAGGAGCCGTCGTCCACGAAGAGCATCTCGTGCACCAGGTTGGTGGCTTTCACCTTCTGGTAGGTGGTGAGGATGGAAGATTCTTCGTTGTAGACGGGGATGATGACGCTGACTCTCATATAGGTGATTATAAATGAGGTGCAGAGGGGAAACGCGCCTGGTTTTTGGGAAAGGATGTTTTGGGAATTGGTGAGTGAAAAGTTCCCTCTCTTTGTCTCAGGCATGGGATCAGGAAAAAGAAATGGTATAGTTTATTATCAGCCAGCACAGGCTGTATGGGGTGAGATACCCATCAGGGATGAGGGTGCTATAATGCGAATTTGAGGTGATCATGAACAATCATCGGCTGTTTGAACTTGCCACACCGGTTGTTTTCGCCCACAGGGGGGCGAAGAAGTACGCGCCTGAAAATACGCTGGCGTCCTTTCAAAAAGCGCTGGAGATGGGGGCACAGGCGTTGGAACTGGATGTGACATTGAGCAAAGATGGGGAGGTCGTGGTTATCCATGATGACAGGGTGGACCGCACGACGAATGGAACAGGAGAGGTTACCAACCTGACGCTGGCTGAACTGAAAGAATTGGATGCAGGCGCCTGGTTTTCTCAAGAATTTGCGGGTGAGCAGATTCCTACTCTCGCAGAGGTCCTGGAACTGGTGCAGAGTAAGGCGCTGATCAATATTGAGATCAAAAACGCCGGCAAGCGTAACGCGGAATTGGTGGAAAAAACGGTCATGCTGGTGAAGAAAACGAAAAGACAGGAGAGCATCATCTTTTCCTCATTCATCCCCGGCAACGTAAAAAAGCTGCGCATCAGGTTGCCCGGGTGCCCAACAGGGTTGTTGACGCTGCCCGGCCTGCTTGGAAAGGTGGAAATCGGACTGCTGGGAAGGATCAGCCCCGACCTGATCCACCCGCATTATTCCAGTGTGAATCAACGCTTCATCCAGAAACAGCACAGCCGTTTCAAGCGCGTGCACACCTACACTGTCAATGAAGTAGAACTGATGCAGACGTTGGCTGCGTGGGGCGTGGATGGATTCTTCTGCGATGATCTGTTGTTGGCGCAACAAGTGCTGACAAAGACTTCGTAATCAGGGCATTTCCTTTTATAATTAGGGTTAATGGAGAAGAAGAATTTTCATCTCTTTTTGATTTTAAGTATTCTGGTCACATTGCTCGCCTCGACCGGGCCGGTTTTGGCGAATGCGCGAAGTGCACAGAGTACCTATACTCAAAAAGCGCAGCAAGTGTTGAACAAAATGACGCCCGAAGAAAAGGTAGGGCAGTTGTTTCTGATCACATTTCAGGGGGATACCATACTTGAAGATTCAGAGCTCGTTGCCCTGATGCAAGATTACCAGATCGGGGGAGTGGTGCTCTCGAGAGCGGATGATAATTTCAACGGACCGGATGATACGGTGACGACCACAGCGGCTTTGATCAGACAGTTGCAGCAAAACAACTGGAAAAACAGCCTGACAGATCTTGCCAATGAAGAGATGGAACAGACCAAGAAGAATTATGTTCCCTTATTCATAGGCATCTCACAAGATGGAGATTCTTACCCCTTTGACCAGATCCTCTCGGGCTTATCCACGCAGCCCAACCAAATGGCGATCGGGGCGACGTTTTCCACCGAACTAGCCAGGTCGAGCGGGGAACTGCTGGGGCAGGAGCTGCAAGCCATGGGGTTCAACCTGTTTCTCGGACCATCGCTAGATGTGTTGGATTCCAGCTATTCAGAAAGTGATGCCAGCCTGGGCACGCGCACTTTCGGCGGAGATCCCTACTGGGTGGGCGAATTAGGCACCGCCTTCATCAGCGGGCTGCACAGCGGAAGCAATTCCAAAGTGGCCGTGATTGCCAAACACTTTCCGGGCAGAGGCAGTTCCGATCGCTTGCCGGAAGAAGAGGTGGCGACGGTACGAAAGTCGCTGGAACAGCTCAAGCTGATCGAGCTAGCGCCATTCTTCGCGACCGCCACGCTTGATGCGAATGACCCGACAACGAGCGCAGATGGCTTTCTGGTAAGCCACATCCGCTACCAGGGATTTCAAGGAAACATCCGCGAGACGACCAAACCGGTCAGTTTCGACTCATCGGCGCTCAGCCTGATCATGAACCTGCAGCAGTTCAGCAGTTGGCGCAACGCCGGGGGAATTCTGGTGTCAGACAGTTTGGGCGGCAATGCGGTCAGGAATTTCTTTGACCCGAACAATGAAAAGTTCGATGGCAAACAGATCGCGCTGAACGCATTTCTGGCGGGGAACGATGTGCTCTATCTAGATGGTTTCCAATCCAGTGGAGATAAAAGTGAAATGGAGACTATCAGAAGCACGCTATATTTCTTCGCGCAGAAATATCGCGAAGACGACGCGTTTGCTGAACGGGTGGATGAATCGGTATTGAGAATTCTGGCGTTGAAATTTAAGCTCTATGAGGTGTTTTCGCTATCTTTCGTACTGCCCGCAGAACAGCAATTGGGCATCATCGGGCAGGGGTATGATGTGTTGTCGAAGATCGCCAGAAATGCCGCGACATTGATCAATCCATCCAGCGAAGAATTATCTTCCATTCTGCCCGACCCACCCACCACGAACGATCGCATCGTTTTCATCACCGATACCATGTCGGCAGCACAATGCAGCACATGCGAAGAGGAAGAGATTTTTACAAAGAACGCATTGGAGGATACTGTGCTGCGCCTGTACGGGCAAAATGGCACCGGTCAGGTTCTTGAAAGGCGCTTGCGCTCCTATTCGTTCGAAGACCTCAGCGAATACCTGGATGACCCCACAGACCGAGCAGATGTGGGAAATTACATTTCCGAAGCGAACTGGGTGATATTTTCCATGCTGGATGTGAATGCAGATCGACCAGGATCAGACGCTTTAAAGCGGCTACTGGCTGAAAACCCGGATATGCTGCGAGACAAAAATGTGGTGGTATTTGCGTTCAATGTGCCCTTTTATTTGGATGCAACCGACCTGACATTCGTGGACGCATACTATTGCCTATACAGTAAGACATCCGTATTCATCGATACAGCCGCTCGCCTGTTGTTCCAGGAGATCGTTCCCAAGGGACATTCCCCGGTTTCCATTCCGGTGGTGGGGTATGACCTGATCGAAATGACCTACCCCGATCCGAACCAGACCATCACGCTGGATATTGACGTGAATAACTTATCGGAAAGCAAGCGGAATGAAAGCGAGACCGCAGGGACCGAGAATTTGATCTTCAGAGTGGGAGACGCATTGCCGGTAAGGGCGGGTCCGATTTTGGACCGCAACGGTTTGCCGGTGCCGGATGGCACGGTGGTCTATTTCATGATCGATCATCTGGGAGAAAACGAACAGTCCACCATCATCGAAACCCAAACAAAAAGCGGGTTTGCCAGCATGTCTTATCCCATCCAGTCGTACGGCAGAGTGGAGATCAAGGCGCAGAGCGACCCGGCGAGGAATTCTGACATATTCATTCTGGACATTACCAGCGAAGCGGGTAGCGTCATCAGCCAGATTACTCCAACCCCCGTCCCCACCCAACCCAGCGCCAGCTCGGTGGTGAACCAGGGCGGTTTTGGCGACCAGACCATGACCGTTGAAAATGGAGGCAGAAAGAGCTTGCCGGGGACCATGCAGTGGTTCTTGGCGACATTGACGATTCTCGGCATTGCTTACGGTATCTATCTGCTCACACAGCGCTTCTTCTCGGTAACGGAGGGGACGATCATTGCACTGTGTGCGGTGATCGCAGGGTATGGATGCTTTTTGTGGTTCCAATTGAACTTGCCGGGCAGTTTTTCGCGCACCAATTTCCTTGAATTGGTTTACCTTCTCTTATGGGTGAGTCTATTCACGCTGCTTGGCGCGGGTTTTGGAATGGGGCAGCAGTCGAAGATATGGAAGAAGTTCCTTACGGCATCAGGCAAAGAAGCTGATCAAAAAACTGAGAAAAAGCAACCCAACGGAAATCCAAAATAAATATTTGACATTTTTATTCGACGAAAGCCTGCGATGGTCAATGTGCGGATTGATCTTTTCTACCAACTTCTTGGTATTCCCCAACAATGCATCGGTGAACTGCTTGACCGTTTGCGGGCGATCGTCGGGGTGGAGCTGAAGCGCCCATAAGATGGCTTTTTCCATTTGAGAAGAGATCGCCGGATTGATCTCACCGGGTGGCATCAGTCTGCCGGGTTGCAAGAAGCGTTCGCGCGCATCGGCAGGCTGCGTGTTGGTGGCGAGGTGATACAGGGTGGCACCAAAAGAATAGATGTCGCTGCGCACGTCGGTGTGGATGCCATCTCCGCCATACTGTTCCAATGGTGTATAGATGGCTGTGCCCTGACCTTGAATAACCGTGATGGTCACGTCATCCGGAACCAGGATCTTGACCAATCCAAAATCAACCAACTTTAAAATCCCGCTGGGCGTGATCTTGAGATTACTGGGCTTGATGTCACGGTGGACGATGGGCGGTTCCTGACTGTGTAGAAAACTGAGCGCGTCTCCCAACTGGTCAGCCCAATTGCGTATATCACTGAGCGGCAAAAAAGAGTTGTTCTGTTTTGCTTGCAAAATGATGGTACGCAGGTCTTCGCCGGGCACGTAATCCATTACCAGATAATCGCAGGATTCGATCGTGAAGAAATCAGAAACTTTAGGAAGATTGGGGTGATCAAGGCGCGCGAGGATGGTAGCTTCGCGCAGGAACTGCTCCTGCGCTTCTTTGATAAGCACGCTATCCAGCGAACGGTCATATTCGACCTCTTTCAGTGCGCATTGTCGCCCTTCAAGGAGGGTGTCATCGGCAAGATAGACGCTGCCCATGCCGCCGCGTCCGATGATTTTTTTAATGAGATAGCGATTTTGCAGAACCTCGCCTGGTTTTCTAGATATTGCCATCTTTTTTCTGAAGAGAATTATACTCTGAGGTTTGAATGTATTATTATATATAGAGAGATGGAAAAAAAGAACACCTCCCTCCTGATTGCCCAGAACGGGAAATTGAACGGCAAACAATGGCTGTTGGATGATGAGATAGTCATTGGGAGAGACGCTGAATGCGAACTGGTGATCGATGACCGCCAAGTGTCGCGAAAACATGCCAGGATCTTGCAAACCCCAGAGGGGATTTTTGTAGAGGACCTGAACAGTAAGAACGGTACCTATATCAACCATAGAAAGGTCGAAGGAACCGCGCAGGTCTTTGACGGAGATTTTATCCAAATTGCCCTCATCCAGGAATTCTTGTTTGTCGCTTCGGATGCCACCATGCCGCTCTCCGAAGAACAGGCATACCGTATAGTGTTCATTGATAAGGGAAATGGCGCAATATGGGTGAACGATAAGAAAATCGACCCGCCCTTGTCCATTCAACAATACACGCTGTTGCTGTGCCTGTATGAGCAGAGCGGCAACATCGTGCCGCGCTCAGAGATCATCGCACGGGTTTGGGCTGATTCAGCAGGCGCCGGCATATCCAACGAGGCGATCGATGCCCTGGTGCGTCGCTTACGCTACCGATTAGCGGAATATGAACCCGATGTCGAACTCATCGAGACGGTGCGAGGGTATGGGTTCCGTTTTCAAAACCCGATCAAGAGATGAAAGAATAGAGTAAATGAAAGGGCGGCTGTGGCAGCCGCCCTGCGATCATTTTGCAGCAAGGTTCTTTTTCATAGAATAGCGCAGCACAGCTTTATAGAGTTGGTCGAATTTCTGATAACCTTCATCTTGTGCATTCCCAGCCTGCGAGAGAATACCATTCAGAAGCTGGACGAGTTCAGGTGTGATCGATTCCTGATGGGCATCCATGAATTTTTCCAATTCGTCCTGCTTATCAACCAGTGCCAGCATCTCTTCGATCAGCTTCACTTCTTGGGGCGGCTCCATAGCCTTACGGATCACGATCATTACACGTTCCAGTTTCTGGATGCGCTCCAGATCGCCCTGTTTTCTGGCTTTTTCGATCTCGTCTTCCACGACGTGCAGGAAGAGTTCGGTGATGTTCTCCAGGTTCTTTTCTGCTTCGGCTTCGATATTCTCTGCCTTTACGATGCTTTCCAGCAGTTCTTTGGTCTTATCCACCTCTGCCTGCATCCTTTTATCAAGCTCTGACGTAAGGTTGAGCAGATTTTCGCGCAGTGTGACCAGACTTTCTTTTTCCTTATCTTTGGCTGCGTCGATCTTCTGGCTGAGAAGTTGGAAGAACGTGTAGTCCATGCCGTTTCTAGCCAGGCTGACAATCGCTGAAAGCGCGGCATCACTTTTGGCATTCAAAACTACATCCAGCAATTTTTCGCGGGTTAGACCGCCATCCTTACCGGCTTCTTGCAGCTCCTTGATGGCTTGCTGGGTTTCTTGCGATGACTTATATAGTTCTTTTCCAACCTCGGTTTTTTCAAAAAGCACTTTCTGCACCTTATCCAATTGCCTGGCTGATTCTTCGTCATTTTGCGCAACGGCTGATTGCAGCAATCGAGAGTAGAGTGCGAAGAAGGAAAGGTCAATCAATTCTTTTTCCTGTTCGATGATGGTTTCCAGTTCGGTTTCCGGCGCCGTTAAAAGACGCTGAATCAAATGGATCTTCTTCTGTTGCTCTTCCAACATTTCTTTGGTGATCCCATCCGCTTCAAGTACGGATTCAATGAGCGTTTGATAGGTGAGCATGGATTTGGGCTGCAGAATGTAGGCTTTTCTTTTCTCGGCTGGAAGCGCATCGATCACACGATTGATCATGGGCCCCAATTGCCTTTCCTGTTCGTTGAGCGGAACCCCACTTTCTGGTGGAAAGAAAGTCAGGAACAGTTCTTTCTCAGGATCGTGGTACACAATGGGCGTTCCCAGCATTCCGGAATAGCCGCAGGTTGGGCAATGGATCACATTCACCGCACCGTTGAGCAATTTCTGCTTTGCGAGCGGGTCCTGTGCCAGATCAAAGATCTGCTGTACTTCCACCAAAATGGGCTGGCGGCACTGCGGGCAGGCAACTTGGGTTTTAGGCATAATTCAAGATTTCCTTTCTATAAGAAACAATGCTAATTATCCATCCGATTATTCATTTCGGGGAAGGGAAAAACAAAAACACGCCCCTTTATCTCTCTCTGTATCGATCCAGATTCTTCCCTTGTGCGCTTCAATGATCTGCCTGGTCAGATACAATCCAAGACCGGTACCTTTCGTTTTGCGGGCTGCGTCGGGCGAACGATAGAATCGGTCGAAGATAAAGGGCAGATCTTGCTGTGATACCCCGGAACCTTCGTCGCTCACGCACACGATGACCTTATCGCGGCGCGTTTCTCCGCTGATGGTCACTTCGCCTTTGGGTGAGTACTTGATGGCATTCGAGATCAGATTGGAAAGGACCTGTTCAATGCGCGTATCGTCTGCCAACACCGAAGGGAAATCTTTTGGGAAATCGATCTTAAAAGTATGCTTGTCCGTTTGGGTTGAAAAACGTTCCACCAGGCGCTGAGCGATATCTGGAATGGATATGTCGGTTTTTTGGATGGAAAATTTCCCGGTTTGAAGACGGGTGGCATCCAACAAATTTTCGATCAATTCATTCAAATGATCGGCTTCTTCTTCTATGATCTTCAAGCTCTCATCTACGAAAGCGCTGTCCCACTCAACATCTTTGCGATTCAAAGTACAAACATACCCTTTGATCAGGGCGACCGGTGTTTTCAATTCATGACTGACGATGGAGATGAAGGTGGTCTTGGCTTCATCCGCCTTGCGGAAATTGGTGATGTCACGAAAGGTGGCAATAATATTGGTGAGCTTGTTCTCAGGAGAAAGCATGGGGGCGTAGGTGATGCCAATGGGCAGTGATGGCAGCCCAGGGCGCACCAAGTCTCCCTCTACATATAATTGCGCATGGGGTGTCAGCGGCCAGCCACCCGCAATGGCTTTTTCAAGCGTTTGCTCTTGAGTGGTGTTCTCCAAGCGGACGATCTGGTCGTGCGGTTTGCCGATGATCTCTTCGGACGGCTGGGCGGCTAAGCGGGTGAAGGCGGGATTGCAGTGTTCGATCACCTGGTTAGAGGTCAAAAGCAAGATACCATCGGCGGCAGAATCAAAAAGGGCGTCCAGACGCTGCTTGTTGCGGATCACGCTGCGATAAAGCTGGGCGTTTTGTACAGCGATGGCAGCCTGGGTGGCAAAACTGCGAAGAAGGATTCGGTCGTTGGCGGTGAAAAGCCCGGCGTAGCTGCGAAAAATGAAGATCAAGCCGACCACAGTCTGTTGTGTGATGAGGGGTAAGCCTACGCCGCTCAACAGCCCCAGGGTGGCGGAAAAAGTGATTTCACTGAGTACGCGATTGACTTCAGGAACTTCGAATTTTTCTGGATCCTGGTCATCAGGAATTTGTTTCAGAAAAGGTTTCATGTGTTCCAGGAAGTCGGGAGAAATACCTTCAGAAACCCGGATATGCCAGCCACTTTCCTCACTGCGCAAGGCGATCAAACCAGCGTGCCCGCTCAACATTTCGATGGCGTATTTTAAAATCTTATTGAGCAGAACATCCAGGTCCAATTCCTGGGTGAGCGCTTGTGAGATCTCTAGTAAGTAATCGCGCTGGCGAACCCGAAAATCAGGGAACATGATCTTTCCATTTCCTTACTTAATATGGAAAGATTATAAATGAGATTCAACCTCTTTTACAGCCGCCGCAAAGATTTCTAATCCTTCTCTTACTTCCTGTTCGTTAATGCATAAAGGTGGCGTGATGCGGATGGTGCTGTCGCCACAGCCCAGCGTCAGTAACCCTTTTTGGAAGCACAGGTCAACCACATCGTTGCGCAGGTCGACGGCGGGCTGTCTGTTTTTTCGGTCTTCGACGAACTCCACCCCGATCATCAGCCCTTTCCCGCGCACGTCTCCGATACAGGCGTGCCCGGTTTGCAACTGCTGCAAAAATTCCAGTGCGATAGTGCCCATTTTCTGGGTGTTCGCAAGGTATTGGTTTTCGATCAGTTCGATGGTTTTGAGGGCGGCGGCACAAGCCAGCGGATTTCCGCCAAAAGTGTTCCCATGGGAACCGTTCGGCCATGTCATAAGCTCCGCTTTTGCCAGCATGACCCCCATGGGCATGCCAGAGGCGATCCCTTTGGCGATACAGATGATATCAGGCTCCACGCCATAATGATCCACCCCCCACCATTTTCCGGTCCGACCCATGCCTGACTGTACTTCATCAGCGATGAGCAGAATGCCGTATTTATCACAGATCTCTCTCAGCGCAGGCAAGAAGTCATGGGGCGGGAAAACATAACCGCCTTCACCCTGAACAGGTTCGATGAGAATGCCGGCTACCTCGGTGGGAGGCAACAGCTTATGAAACACGATTTCTTCCAAATAACGGATGACCGCATCTCCGGCATCTTCTCCTTCTTCCATGTGCAAGATCGGATGGTAAGGATTGGGGTAAGGTACATGGGTTACCCCGCCCATGAGCGGATAAAATGAGCGATGGTAGATCAGTTTCGAAGCGGTCATCGAAAGGGAGCCTGTGGTACGACCGTGAAATCCTCCCAAAAAGCCGATGAACTGTGAGCGTTCGGTGTGATATTTCGCGAGCTTTAGAGCGCTCTCTACCGCTTCGGAGCCGGAATTCGCCATAAAAGAGATCGCTGGGAGATGGAATGGGGAAATCTCATCCAATTTCTCGGCTAATTCGATCCATTTTTGATGGTAGAAATCGGATGAAATATGAATGAACTTTTGGGCTTGTTCGGTGATGGCAGCTACTACTTCTGGGTGGGAATGACCGGTTGAATTGACTGCGATCCCTGCGGCAAAGTCGAGATACCGCTTCCCATCCACATCCCATACTTCAACGCCCTTCCCGTGATCCATCACGAATGGATACCCACGGGGATAAGAAGATGAGATGACCTTCTTATCTCGTTCTATGAGACCCTCTGAAATCGGTCCTGGATTGATGTGCATAACAATACTCCTTCCCTGGTGAGATACCAGGTAATTGTATCTGTGGAGATGATTTTTGTGAATTATCTTCTGTCGTCAATTTCGGTACGGATTTCCTAATTCTCAAGCTGTGGCGTCCAGTCGGGGGTGGAGATGCCTGCAGCGTCGTGTGACAGTGCGATCTTGTCCGCACAGGGCACGGTGCCTCAGGAACATCACTGCCTTGTAGCAAGAAGGGTGATCGGCTGGAACTCATTATGAACCCCATTTGGGGACCATCTTAATGGGAAAAGTGGGCTGAATATTGCATAGAAAGAATCGGAGAGATTTCTAACCCCCGCAGTTACTGAGATGAATATTTGAGGAAGGCATCCATTTTTTCTCTAGGATGAATGTATAAAGTTCGTTAAATCCTGATGCCGAGGAATACAATGAACTGAGAATCCTATTTGCATCAACGTCCTTAAATTCTTTATTTTCCGCTTTTTTAAAATATACTGCCTGCGCCAGAGTTTGCTCTTGAAACCAATATGCGGCTACATACTTGGCAGCCTCAAGCATTTCATCCAAATTTTTATCTTGTGATCCCATCAGCTCAATTAATCCCAGCATTGCCATGCCGTGGTTACAATCCGGAAAATTGGATGGGTTGTTGCAGCATGGACGATAGATTCTGGAAGCAGCTTCTTCGACAATCTTCTGCTGCGCATCGTTTAAGGGGATTATTTCTTGACTTGAGAATATTTCATTGATGGGATGGCTTGCAAATGTCCAGCCGCCTGTCGATGCGAATACTTCTATTTCACCATTCGAATATTTTTGGATCAATCCAGAATCAAGAATGGGATTCTTGTTCGCCAGTCCTAGTGCCCAAAAGAAATTGAGTAAGAAATAGGAGTTTTCTTCACTGATAAAAACTTTGCCCGCATAGGTGCCATCGAAAACTTTCATTTGCTCAGCGCTTAATGGATGTCTCATCTCTGCGTGAGCTTGAGCAAACTGCGTGCGGTTGATCACCCCCATTTCAATTAATTGCGACCCGATATTTCCAAGTATCACAGGAATTCGATAACCATCTTGGGGAAATGTGCTGCGAGAAATTACATCTATCTCGGTTGTACCCGATATCTTCGCGGAATCGGTTTGCTTTGCCATTCCTGAAATGCCATATCCGCTTAGGATACCCAGGGAGTATACAAAAATGAGCAAAACCGGGAGCCACCGTTTTCTGAGCTTCTTTTTGAGGCTCGCTTTAAGAGCTTTCAATCTTGCATCTCCGTTTTGGCGACCCTGATTAATGGACGATGGTTCATTAAGAGATGTCATTCGCTTAACTCTAAGACACATGGGTTGTTTGGGATAAGATCAGCTTGCCCTCTATCATCGCTTGGGAAAATCAGTCAACCCAGTTAGAAATGATGGTTATTGACTTATCGGGTTCTGCTGGATCATTTGTAACCAAATGCAGTTTGAAATTGTGCATTCCACCCATCGTTCCATGCATAAAAAATTCGACGTTGATTTGCGTACTCTCGCCCGGAGCCAGGGATAAAGTGCCAATTGACGGAACAGGTGGGCAACATCCCTCTATTAATTCGATGTAAGGGGCTTCTTGAAAGTTTAAAGGTTTATCACCAATATTGGATACTTTTATTGATGTTCGGATTGGAACTCCACCATTTTTGACATTTCCATAATCATAGTAATCTTGATCAACTTTAATTTTTGGACTTCCGGTAACTTCAATTTTTTCCCGTGGAGTCAAGACAGTATTTAAAAAAGAGACACCGACGAAAAGCAGAATCAGTGCGATGATTACTGATCCCCAAATTGGGAAGCTCTTTTTATTTTTATAAAATTTTGATTGTTTTCTTTTGGATTTCAAAGCCACTTCTCCATGATTTGCTTGTTGTCTTCAATTTTGATTTCCCTGTGCATGTATGGGTAGGGCAAAAATGCTCGTTTCCTGACAGGCAGATTGACCTGCCTGGGTTGTCAACCGTTTCAACCCTCATTCATGAGACCATGCGCTCTTCATATAACATAACTGGAGCATTAGGCATTTTTGCTTGTTTTGTTCGAGCCACACAGCGCATTACAAGCCTGGTAAAGAAAATTAGTATTAAAAAGAGTCAGAAGATCAGCCCTGCCAATGATTGGCATCTGCAAAAAATCTTGACTGGAAAAATCGTTAAATAAAGGATTCTTAACTCATGAAGAGATTGCTCCCCATCGCAGTTATTTTAATCGCGTCGTTGCTCAAACCTCTCCCGGTATTTGCAAATGACATATCCGATCAGCCCAGCGTGGAAATTTTCTTTTCAGCGGGCTGTAGTGATTGCTGGCCCTATACACAAGATGTGCTGATACCGGCGCTGCGATCTGGCGGAATTTCGGCTCAATATCAAGTCTACGATTTTACGATTCCGGAAGAACGGCACCGTTTGTCTGACATGATTGATGACATTGGATTGCCCCGTTCCATCGCTGATAGTTTGTATGCTTTCATTCCCACAAGCGAGGGCATGCTGGTTGTATTGGGTCATGTCCCTGCGCAGTTGATCGAAGCTGCCCTTCAGTCTCCAGATCTTCCACAAAAACTGGTTATTTGGCAACCTAAAATGCATGGTGACCCAACGGAATATAAGCTTTGGGCATGGAAAGGGGAGGTTCAAACCTTTCCTATTGAAACATCATTTGATGAAGCTTTGACGGCGACAATCAATGCATCGGGTGTCCTTCCCGTCGGATTGGCGAACCTTTCGGAATTATTGCCTGCAGTGTTGGTAACAGGGTTGGTTGATTCGGTTAATCCTTGTGCGTTCGCTGTAATTTTGCTTCTGATCGCCTTTCTGTTTACTTTACGCCAGTCTCGCGCGAGAATACTTCAGTTAGGCTTTGCCTATATAGCGATGATATTCGTTGTGTATTTCAGCATCGGGTTGGGATTATTGCGCGTAATAAGATTATCGGATGATCCACACTTCATAGCCCGGGTGGGTTCATGGTTGCTCATTTTCCTCGGGAGCATCAACCTGATTGAGTTCTTTTTTCCAAAGTTTCCCTTTAAATTACATATGCCCGCCTTTGTTGGAGATCGCACCTATGAATTGATAAAAAAAGCGACCCTCCCTGCTACCCTGGTGGCAGGTTTCTTGGTTGGTTTATGCACCTTCCCTTGCTCGGGGGGCATTTACGTATCAATCATCACGTTACTTAATGCAAAAACGACTCAATCGTGGGGACTGGTTTATCTGTTACTGTACAATTTAATGTTTGTGCTTCCCCTGGTCATCATCCTTCTTGCTCTTGGAAATCGATTGGTAGCCAAGAAGTGGGCTGGTTGGGAAAGGCAACACTCATTGAAAATCCGTCTTTGGTACGGTCTCGTCATGGTTGCCATGGGGATCATCATGCTAATTTTGGTGATATAAAATAGTAAATATTGAAACCCAATGTTCTGTGAGGCATACAAATTTGAAAAATGCCAAAAAGAAGGCGAACAGGAAAAGAACCAGCCATGGTTTTCGAGGGGTTACCATGCAGTTGTTCTTGATTGCTGTTTTGCCCTTGTCTTTGTTAGTGCTCATCATTACCTTTGGCAGCCTGGCTTTGCATCATGAGGCGATGCGATCGCTGGTCGCAGAGCGTGATTTGCACGCAATTCAATCTGCAGCGATCAGCCTGTATCGAGATATTGACCATCGGACGAAAACCATCGAACTGATTTCCCGATTCGCAGAAGGCAGCGAGAATTTTCAATCTACCATCGCTCAGTTTCAAGACGAATTGTCCATCTTTGATGGCGGTCTTGCATTGATTGACGCGAACGGCACGCCAACTTTTTATTTTGATCAATCTCCTGTTCAACAATTTTCCTCATCTTTCGATTGGCAAAAGATTGTCAGTTCTATGCGCTCCTCTGAAGCGGGCACCGCTATTCTTTTTCCCAATCATCCAATAAATGGAGACCTGTACACACCCATCGCTTCACACTTCGACCCTGGTATGGTTGTCATTGGGTTATTTTCACCGGAAAAAATTTTATCCACTGGATTATCAATCCTGTTAACGGAAAATCATGCAAACTTTCGAGTCTTGGATGAACAAAACAACGTTCTTTTTCAAACGAATCAGGGCAGCAATAGTGAAAGTGTTCTTGACTACCAGGAATTACAGAATATTTTGGATGAGAAAAATGGGATTGACTTTTTAAAGACTTCCAAAGGCGAAGTTGTCATCACAGCCGCAAAGATTGAAACGGTAGGTTGGATTTTGGTAGATGAAGAATCGTGGCAAGACATTGCAAGTCCACTCTTAAGGATTACACAGAACGCACCTTTAATTATCGTCCCCCTTCTCGGGTTTTCGATTCTGGTTTTATGGTTTGGTTTTCGACAGATCGTTCAACCCCTGCAGGAGTTGGGCTCTAAAGCAGGTGATATGGCAAAAAGTGACTTTAAATCCATAAAGGAACCGGTTGGCGGCGTTCCAGAAATTGTTCATCTTCAAAATTCCATGATGGGAATGGCAGAAAAGCTTAAGCATGCCAAAAACAATTTACAGAATTATCTAGGCGCTATAACAGACGGCATTGAAAATGAGCGTCGCAATGTGGCACGCGAATTACATGATGACACCTTGCAATCTTTAATTGCCCTCGGACAAAATACGCAGTATGCGAAACATTGGAACAAAGATCCCAAGGTTGAAAAATCGCTTGACCAGATCAGTCATTTGACAGATCAAGGAATTGTTAATCTTCGCAGACTTGTGCAGGGTCTAAGACCGATCTATATTGAAGACTTGGGCTTGACCACCGCTTTATCTATGCTCGCTTCCGGCTATCCGAATCCTACCGGCATAAAAGTTCATTTTCACCAAAATGGGAATGAGCGCAGATTTAGCTCAAATGTGGAGATGACTTTGTACCGCATCACACAAGAAGCGTTGAGCAATGCATTTCGTCACGCTTCAGCCCAAAATGCATGGATCTCAATAGATTTTCGTGAACGAGATGTGATTCTCGAGGTTCGCGATGATGGGATTGGTTTTGAAGTTCCTCAAGAGTCATCTCATTATGCATCTGGTGGTCACTTTGGTCTATTGGGCATGTATGAACGGAGCGAATTGATCGGAGCCAAACTCAACGTCCAATCGGTCAAGGGCGAAGGAACCCGGGTGACCGTTCAATGTTTTGATTCGAGTTCAAAAAAAAGATTAGAAAACATAGGATAATGAGCAAGATGGCAATCTTGGCAAAAAAGTATCACCCAATGATTCATATTTTTAACTGCAATAGTTCAATAGGAAAAACCTCATGAAAAATGTCCAAAAAATTCGCATCATTCTGGCTGATGACCACGCAATTGTTCGGGCAGGCATACGCCAATTTTTGGAAATGGAAGATGATTTTGAAATCGTGGCTGAAACCGATGATGGTGGAAAAGCCAAGTTGCTTTTAGAGCAGTTCAAGCCTGATGTGGCAATACTGGATATTCAAATGCCGGAGGCATCCGGAATAGAGGTAACACGACACATTCGAGCTAACCGCTGGGCGATTGGCGTTTTGATATTAACAGCTTATGATGATGATCCTTACATAGCTGCCGTTCTTAAAGCTGGAGCTAATGGCTATGTATTAAAAACAGCCCTTCCAAAAGAAATATGCCAGGCTGTGCGGGATGTGTATCAAGGGAAATCCTTTATGGATAAAACAATTGTTTCAAAAGTGATGACATACTTATCATCCCCTGGTGGTCCCTCGATATTCTCCAATCTTTCCGATCGTGAGATGGAAGTATTAACCCTGGCAGCAAAAGGAAAAACTAACCGGGCAATTGCCCACCAATTATCCATCAGCGATCGAACTGTTCAGGGTCACTTTGCCCGCATATTTGAAAAATTGCAGGCTACCAGCCGAACTGAGGCTGTCATGAAAGCAGTAGCAATGGGCTTGATATCTCCAGACATCGCTCATTCGAATGAATAGCAACAGATATCATGGAATCAATTTTGGTTTTCATGATCGGCAAGACCGCAATCATTTTCTCTTAGAGATATCCCAATCTACCAATCGCATCTTGTATTTCATTCCCTGATACCAGTCCATTGACGTACGTCATTTCCACAGTCCCACTGGAAATGCTGGCTTGAACGTTGATTACTCCGGGGATATCCAACAGTTCGCCTTCCAGATGGGCAATGCAACTTATACAGTTCATCTTCGTCACTTCAATAAGAATTTTGCTGGTTGGGATGCACAGGCCCAGTTTCAACAACGATTGGTAAATATCCAAAAAATCCACCTGATTGATATCGTATATGATGTCAATGAATGAGTCCCTTTTTTCTAATTTCACCGAGGTTATTCCATATGCTTTTTGCAATGCGCTTTGTATGGCGTCTAAATTTTCACTCTTTGGATTAGCCAGAGGTACGCTGAGTTTCAATGCGGATTCTTCATCTTCCCATTTCGTATCTTTTTTCATTTAGCCTCCATGCATTTTCAGTATATCGATGCATCAGTAATTCATAAGCGCAAAATTGCTTATGCAAAACAGGTTTTTCTGCTTATTCGATGAAATTTAATGGTTCGAGCAAAAATACGCGAGCGACTTTAAGCAAAATGACGCATGACAGAAAAAAGGCTTGGATATAGTATGGTGAAATTCAACGAGTTGAGGTAAGAATGCTGGACAAACATCAAAATTTAATGAAGATTTGTGTTCTGGTTGTCGTTGGGGTAATAGCGGCTGTTCTCCTGTTGAAGATTCCCCTCCGAAACGGATTATTGTTCATTTTGCTCCTGGCTTGTCCTCTTTCCCACATTTTGATGATGCGTTTAATGAGCCATAATTCCGGAGAAAATCATCATGACCATGAGAACACCAATCAATCATGATCCATTTGCAATAACAATGCTTAACCTTTCCAAGCCTCACTCCATCCGTTGAATTTCCTTTCTTCATAGAAAGATGAAATTTTCTTGAAGACTTATTGAAACGAAGTTATTGGAACCGGCATGGAATTAACTGGGAAAAAACCCATAGCAATCATAGACGCTTCATATTCGAAATTTGTCTCGAAATTGAAGAAAGCATTGAAGGATGAGGATCTGTGGGTTAAGCAATCATTCAACTTGCAGAGCATTCAAAATTTTAACGATAGCAACTTGAACCGGAGCACTATCAATCGTTGTGCCTGCAATCTGGTGATTTACCTGGTTTATCAAAATAAAGGCGATCCTATCACCTTAATCCTGGACGAACGGTTCAAGAAGACCTATATTTATTTGAGCAATGAAGATGAATTTGCCCATGAAGCGCTCATGCTCGCAGCCATTTCGAATGCAATTCATAAGGTGGAAAACATCCTCCGTCCTGATGAGCCATGATTTCTTTCGGATCAACAAACTTTCTCATTGAGAAAAGAGTTCAAGAAAATTAAAGCATGGGGGTTGGATCCTGATGAATTAAAACGATTTTCCCCTTACCCCATCATTCCTGCGATGGGGTACTCGAGTTAATGAGCAAGAACCATCTGTCTTAAGAGTTATCCAGGCTCCACTGGTATGCTCCGATCAAGCCGGCTTCGTCACCAAGCTGAGCATACTTGATCTCTAGCCCTACCATGTACTCCTCGCTGAGAACGTGCTGTTTCAGTGATTCATAGAATGGTTCGTACAGCAGGTTGCCGCTGAAAGATACGCCTCCGCCCAGGATGATGCAGGAAGGATTGAAAATGTGCAGATAGTTGGCAATTCCCGCGCCCAGATAATACCCTGCCTGACGGAAAGCTTCAATAGCCAGAGCGTCACCCTGCCTGGCAGCTTCGGCGATCTTTTTGGCGGTGGGGGCTGGATCGGAGGGCAGCATGCTGGAAGCGCCCTCGACCATTCTTTGACGGAAATAGGAGGCGATGGCTGGACCGGATGCCAGTGCTTCGAGGTGTCCTTTTTGACCGCAAGAACACAGCGGACCATCTTCCACGATCGTGATATGACCTTTTTCGGTGCCTAAACCACGAAAGCCGGTCAAAAGATGTCCGTTATCGATTACTGCGCCCCCCACACCGGTGCTGATGGTGATATAGAGAATGTAGTTATGATTTTTTCCTGCGCCGTGTTTCCATTCCCCGTATGCTGCCATGCTGGCATCGTTTTCAATGAAAGGTACAATGCCGAACTTATCGGCAATGATCTGGCGCAACGCAACATTCTTCCAGCCATCCACGTTGGGGGCTTTAATAATGATGCCATTCTTGTTATCAAGACTGCCGGGAACCGCCATGCTGATGGCATCCAGGCTGGGATATTGAGACAAGATCTCTTCGATCAGGGAGAAGATATTCTCCAGAGCGGATCTGTTTGGAGTGGTGGTCTTGACCTTTTTTGTAAAAGACGGTTTGCCTGATTCATCAGAAAACAACCCCGCGCGAATGTTTGTCCCGCCAATGTCGAATGAAAGAATTGTTTTCATAGATATGATTATACTAATTTTCTCAAGGATAGAGAAACGAGGCGAAAAATCCTGCTATAATGCTGACTGATGGGCAAAGTTTCTGGCGACCTGCAACAAAAATTTCACATTACCCTCCGTAAGATCTTACGCTGGCTGAAACCAGGGATCAACGTCAAACGCTGGCTGCTGCTGATGCTGGTGGGATTATTCTGTTTGGTATCCTTTCTGACCTTGCAGATCAACATCAGGAATGAGCAAAGCGTTACCTCATTGCCATTCGCGTTTTCCAACACCCCCTTGCTACGAGTGGTTCTGATTGTGGTAGGGCTTTTGCTTACTTCTTATGGTTTTTATCGATTCTACCGCTCACTCATGCGCCCTTTCATCAAGCCGGGGACGACTTTGCTGGATACTCTTTCGAGTTACCAAAAGAAGGAGAAAGGACCGCGCATCGTTACTGTGGGAGGGGGAAATGGGCTGGCTACCTTGCTGCGCGGTTTGAAACAGCACTCACACAACCTGACCGCAGTCGTGACGGTTGCGGATGACGGGGGATCGTCAGGACAATTGAGGCAAAGTCTGGGCATATTGCCACCGGGCGACATTCGTAACTGCCTGACCGCATTATCGAGCGATGAAGAACTGCTCACGCAGGTCTTTCAATATCGCTTCGGTGAGAAGGCGGGCGTGAACGGGCATTCGTTAGGGAATCTCTTGATCAGCGCACTCACCGATATCACTGGCAGTTTTGAAGAAGCGGTGGCAGAATCGGGGCGGGTATTGGCGATCAAGGGGAGGGTGTTGCCATCCACACTGCACGACGTGAATCTGGTAGCCGAAGTAGAGTCGAGGGAAAAACAGGAGATCATCAATGTCGCCGGGGAAAGCCAGATACCGCAAACAGGGGGGAAGATCAGACGATTATGGATCGAGCCAAGCAACCCCTTGCCATACCCTCCTGCCGTACAGGCGATTTTGGCTGCCAACTTGATCATCATTGGTCCGGGCAGCCTTTACACAAGCATTCTACCCAATCTGCTGGTGCCGGGGGTTGTGGAAGCCATCAATTCGAGCAAAGCTTTGAAATTCTTTATCTGCAACGTTGCGAATGAACATGGAGAAACGGATGGGTATCGCTGTATTGATCACATTCGCGTGATTGAAGAGCATCTGAGCGATATCCATTTTGACGTGATCGTCTGTAACAATAATTTTGAACCCAGGCTGCCGAAGGGCGTGGAATGGGTGCTACCTGACGCGCAGCTTGAAGAGCAATATTCCATTTATTATGCGTCGCTGGTGGATAAAGAATTTCCATGGCGGCATGATTATCAAAAACTGGCTGAGGTTGTGGTGGACCTGCTTGAAGAGCGAACCGGTCCCTTAAACAAGTCATAGACCACGTTTAAAAAAGGCGTGGTAAAATACAAAAAAATCCGGAGGATAACGATCATGGCAGTTAAAGTTGGTATTAATGGATTCGGCCGCATTGGTCGTCAGGTTCTAAAAGCAATCAAAGAACGACATGGCAGCGAGCTGGAAGTTGTTGCAGTAAATGATTTGTTCAGCGCTGAGACCAACGCGCATTTATTTAAATATGATTCAAACTATGGTGCTTATACCGGTGCTGTTACTGTGGATGGAGATTCGATTGTAATCGATGGGAAACCCGTAAAAGTTTTGGCTGAAAAAGACCCTGCGAATCTTAAATGGGCAGACCTGGGCGTTGACATCGTCATTGAATCGACCGGCGTGTTCACCGATAAACTGGGCGATCCCGCCAAGGGCAAAGCCGGAGCCGGCGTTCACATTGAAAAGGGCGGCGCAAAGAAAGTCATCATTTCAGCACCCGCAAAGAACGAAGATCTCACGATCGTTTTGGGCGTGAATGATGATATGTACGATCCTGCGAAACATCACGTGCTGTCCAACGCATCCTGCACCACTAACTGTCTGGCACCCGCAGTGAAGATCGTCCATGATCGATGGCCCATCACCCGCGGTATGATGACCACCATTCACTCATACACCAATGATCAGAAGATCCTCGACCTTGCTCACAAAGATCTGCGCCGAGCTCGCGCAGCAGCGTTGAATATCATCCCGACCACAAGCGGTGCGGCAAAAGCCATGGCACTGGTCATCCCTGATCTGAAAGGGAAATTCGATGGAATGGCATTGCGCGTTCCTACCCCAACCGTATCCATCGTCGATTTTGTGGCAACCGTTGAAAAATCGACCTCTGTGGAAGAACTGAATGCTGCTTTCAAGGAAGCTTCGGAAGGAAAATTGAAGGACATTATTGGCTTCACCACCGAACCGCTCGTTTCAATGGATTTCAAGGGCGATCCACGCTCTTCCATCGTCGATGGTCTGCTGACCATGGTGATGGGCGGCACGATGATCAAGATCGTAACCTGGTACGATAATGAATGGGGTTATTCATGCCGTACCGCTGACCTGGCGGCAAAGTTGGCAAAGGACCTATAATTTTCATAGGACCTCATGTAGAATGAAAGGCATAATCAGACCATGAAAGCGCGATTATGCCTTTTTCATACCTTGAAATGAGAGGAAACATGTTCGCAAAAAAGACAATCAAAGACATCGATGTTCAGGACAAAAAAGTGTTGGTTCGTGTTGACTTCAACGTGCCTTTGAAGGACGGTGCGGTCAGCGATGATACCCGCATCCGTGCAGCGCTGCCGACCATCCAATATTTGCTGGAGAGGAACGCAGCGGTCATCCTGTGCTCGCACCTTGGCAGACCGAAAGACAGCGTTGATCCGCAATACAGCCTGAAACCGGTGGCGGAATACCTTGCCAAGCTGATCCCGCAAAAGGTGAATTTTGCCGAAGACTGCATTGGACCAGCAGCGCAGAAAGCAGCCGGAGAACTGAAAAGCGGAGAAGTGTTGGTTCTGGAGAACACCCGCTTTCACGCCGGTGAAACAAAGAATGATCCAGCCATGGCGAAAGAGCTGGCTAGTTTGGCTGATATCTTCGTCAACGATGCCTTCGGCTCAGCCCACCGCGCCCATGCCTCTACGGCAGGCGTGGCAGATTACCTGCCAGCGGTGGCGGGATTCTTGATGGAAAAAGAGATCCAGTACCTCGGTCAGGCGATCGACGACCCAAAGCGACCGTTCGTGGCAATTCTGGGTGGTGCCAAAGTGAGCGATAAGATCGGCGTCGTCCGCAATCTGTTGAAAAAAGCCGATATGGTTTTGATCGGCGGCGGAATGGCAAATACCTTTTTTAAAGCGCAAGGGTATCCGGTTGGAGATTCACTGGCAGAAGATGAAGCGCTTGACACCGCCCGCGAACTGGTCAAGGAAGGCGCAAATAAACTACGCCTGCCGGTAGATGTGGTGATTGCAGACAAATTCGATGATGGTGCAGAAAAGAAGACCATGCCCGTTGGACCTGTTCCGGATGGGTGGCGCATCCTCGATATTGGTGCAGAAACTGTGGCTGCCTATTCCAAGATCATCGCCGGCGCAAAAACTGTGGTATGGAACGGTCCTATGGGGGTGTTCGAATTTCCCAACTTTGCAAAGGGAACCTTCGAAATTGCCAAAGCGGTGGCTGACAGCGATGCGATCAGCGTGATCGGTGGCGGCGACTCTGTAGCGGCGGTGAACCAGACCAGTCTGGTTGATAAAATATCGCACATTTCTACCGGTGGCGGGGCATCTCTGGAGATGCTGGAAGGCTTGGAACTGCCGGGATTGGCAGTGTTGCAAGATAAGTAACCAAAGAGGAGCTCGCAAGAGCTCCTCTTTCAACTAGACAAAAGCGGTACTGTCTAGTAAAATCTTGGCTTGCACAAGTGAAATTTTTGGAGGTTATTTTGGCAAATATCAAATCCGCTATTAAACGAAACAGGCAAAATGAAAAGCGGCGACAGAAGAATCGCGTTTTTCGAGGGCAGGCACGCACCTCAGTTAAAAAAGCACGTGCAGCTATCGAATCCGCAAACAAGGAAGAAGCGCAAGCCAAAGTGTTGGAGGCAGTAAAAGCTTTAGACAAGGCAGCCAGCAAAGGGATCATTCATAAGAATAACGCTGCCCGTCGCAAAAGCAGATTGATGAAACAGTTCGTTGCCCTCGAGAAATAATCTGATTCATTCCTTTTCTATTTCTTCGAGTTGAATGCGGGAGGGCAGTTCTCCCGCTTTTCATTTCATGGGGTCTTATGTTTGATACATATAAAACACCAATCGAAGAACAGCTCACATCCATTTTGGAGGAGGAAGGGGTTCAGGCTGCCAAGTTTCAGTGGAGCACCATCCCTTTCAGCGGGCATTGGGGCATCGCGACCTCTTTCTTTCAAATTGCAGCTCAGGAAGCCCGGGCGGGGAAGAAGATCAATGTATCGCAACGGGCGGGCGAACTGGCAGCGTTCTGTGCAGAACGGTTGGTTTTGCCCCAGGACTTTGTGAAGTGTGAAGCAGTTAAAGGCTATTTAAACCTGTATTTTCAAACGCAGAGTTTTTCGCGCATGGTCATTGAGCGGGTGCTGGCTGAAGGGGTAAGGTATGGCAGTTTGCCATCTACCCATCAAAAGGTGATGGTGGAATTCTCGCAGCCGAATACGCATAAGTCTTTTCACGTGGGTCATCTACGAAACATGGTTCTGGGAGCGGCAGTTTCCAATATTCTGGAGTTCAGCGGTGATGAAGTGATCCGTGCGAACTATCTGGGGGATATCGGATTGCATGTCATCACCTGGTTGTGGAATTATGAAAAATACCATGCTGGAGAAAAACCTCCGTTGGAAAACAAAACCAGTTGGATCGGAAACCTGTACGCTGAGGCTGTTAAGCGGCGGGAAGAGTCAGAGGAAAATGGAGAAGCCGTGCGCCGCTATTTCAGGTCGTGGGACGCGCGTGACCCGGAGATCATTGAATTGTGGAAAGAAACCCGTCAGTGGTCATTGGACGCTTTTCAAGAGATCTATAATGTCCTGGGTATCCGTTTCGACAAGCTCTATTTTGAGAGCGAGGTGGAGCATGAAGGGAAAGACTTTGTAGAAGGGCTTGTACAGAAAGGGCTGGCAAAAGATGAGCGCCCGGATGGAGCTGTGATCATCGATCTGGACGCAATTTTGGGGACGAAAGAAGAATACCGCGTGTTGGTTTTGTTGCGTTCAGACGGCACGTCGCTGTATGCCACCAAAGACATTCCCCTTGCGATCAAAAAGTTCGAACAGTACCATCTGGATCGGTCCATTTACGTGGTAGATGTAAGACAATCCCTGTATCTGAAGCAGATATTCAAGGTGTTGGAATTGATGGGGTACAACTGGGCGAAGCACTGCTATCACCTGGCGTATGAGGTGGTGAACCTGCCGGGAAATGTAACCCTGGCTTCGCGCGAGGGAACCGTAGTGCTGCTTGAGGACCTGCTGCGCGAGGCTGAAAAACGCGCTATGGTCATTGTGGAGCAAAAAAACCCCGAGCTTGCTCAAACGGAAAAACAAAAGATCGCCAGAATGGTGGCATTGGGCTCCATTAAGTATTCGCTGCTGTCGCGCGATAATACCCGCATCGTCACGTTCGATTGGGAAAGCGCTCTGGATGTTAATGGGCAGGCAGCTCCGTACATCCAGTATGCAGCGGTGCGCGCCAACAGCATTTTAAGAAAAGAAAAATTCGTTGTTCCAGAATCTGAGGTTGTGTTGCACGAATTGGATACCAAAGAAATAGAGCTGGTAGATTTGCTTTCACAGTTTCCGCGCGAAGTTGAAAAAGCCAGCCGCGAATTCAAGCCGTTACAAATCGCTAATTACGCTTATGACCTGGCAAAGGCATTCAATGATTTCTATGCCACCTGCCCGGTGCTTTCTGCGAAAGATGAGGTTCGTACCTTCCGATTAAGACTTGTGGCAGCAACAAAACAGGCTATTATTAACAGTCTGGGCTTGCTGGGAATCGAAGTCCCTGAAATCATGTAATAACAATGGCGTAACAAAGGAGAGTTGCATGCGAAAAACACGAACCATCATCATGGGAGCAGCGGGAAGAGACTTCCACAATTTTAATGTCTATTTTCGCGATAATGAAAGTTATGAAGTGGTCGCTTTTACTGCGACCCAAATTCCGAACATTGAAGGGCGCAAGTATCCCCAGGAATTGGCAGGATCGTTATACCCCGAAGGGATCCCGATCTACCCTGAGAGCGATCTGAAAAAGCTGATCGTTGAACAGAAAATTGATCTGGTGATATTTGCCTACAGTGATGTTCCCCATGAATATGTCATGCACAAGGCATCTCTTGTAAATGCATGTGGTGCGGATTTCAGGTTGATGGGAACGACTGCCACACAATTGAAATCCTCCAAACCGGTCATCTCCGTTTGTGCGGTTCGCACTGGCTGCGGGAAGAGCCAAACTACCCGTAGGGTTTCCAAGATCATGACCGAAATGGGATATAAAGTTGCAGCCGTCCGACATCCCATGCCCTATGGCGATCTGGTGAAACAAAAGGTGCAGCGCTTTGCTACGTATGCTGACCTCGATAAACATGAATGTACAATCGAGGAACGGGAGGAATATGAGCCTCATATCGATAACGGCGTGCTGGTCTTCGCCGGTGTGGATTACGAAGCGATCTTGCGCGAAGCCGAGAAAGAAGTGGATGTAGTGTTGTGGGATGGCGGGAACAATGACATCTCGTTTTACAAATCTGACCTTTCGATCGTTGTGGCTGACCCGCACCGACCAGGGCATGAGGTTACGTATCATCCCGGCGAGACGAACCTGCACTTGGCGGATGTTTTTGTGATCAATAAGGTCGACACGGCAAGTCCTGAAAACGTCATCACAGTGCGCGAGAACCTGCGCGCCATCAATCCTGAAGCGGTGATCATCGAAGGTGCTTCACCCTTGTTTGTGGATGATCCAGACGGGATCAGAGGGAAACGTGTGCTGGTCATCGAAGATGGTCCGACCCTCACGCACGGCGGTATGGCGTATGGGGCGGGATGGGTGGCTGCCAAGCGTTTTGGAGCCAGTGAGATCGTTGACCCACGACCCTTCGCAGTAGGTTCCATTCTGGCAACTTATCAGAAATACCCCGGCACGGGCGCCATCTTGCCAGCCATGGGCTATGGAAATGAAATGGTCAAGGACCTTGAGAATACTGTCAATGCCTCGGATGTGGATATGGTCATCTCAGCTACGCCAATCGACCTGACCAGGATCATCGAGGTGAACAAACCAATGCAACGCGTGCGCTATGAACTGCAAGAGATCGGTGTTCCTACCCTGGAAGACATCTTGAAGAAAAAATTTAAAAAGTGAAATCCGAATACCAAAAGAGGAGGTCCAAGAGAGTTGACCTCCTCTTTTTGATTATAATAACAGCATGTTCGTAGACGAAGCAGAGATCCATGTGCGTTCCGGTAAAGGGGGAGATGGGATGATGCATTTCCGCAAGGAAAAATTTGTCAACCGGGGCGGTCCAGATGGAGGAGATGGTGGTCGCGGGGGGGATATTGTGTTCGCAGTTAATCCAAACATGAACACGCTCTACCGGTTCCAACACAACCGCACCTATGCAGCCGAGGATGGGAAAAATGGTGGTTCAACCAACAAAACCGGCAGATCGGGTGCAGCGCTAATCATCGAAGTGCCACCCGGCACGATCGTTCATGAGCGAGAAACGGGGCGCATCCTGGCTGACTTGACGGAAAAAGGTCAATCAGTGGTGCTGTGCAAAGGCGGTAGGGGGGGGCGGGGGAATGCGCGCTTTGCCAGTTCTCGCCACCAGGCTCCGCGCATGGCGGAAAGAGGAGAACCCGGTCAGGAATTGGACATCCGATTAGAATTGAAGCTGATCGCTGATGTTGGCATTATTGGCATGCCGAATGCGGGAAAGTCAAGCCTGCTGGCGGCGGTTACGAATGCCAAACCGAAGATCGCCGATTACCCGTTCACAACTTTGGTTCCCAACCTGGGCGTTTGTTTATTGGATAAGGAGGTCACCCTGGTGCTGGCGGATATCCCCGGATTGATCGAGGGGGCGCACCTGGGAGTTGGATTAGGGGACGCATTCTTGCGGCACATCCAGCGCACGAAAGTGTTGGTTCATCTGCTGGATGGAAATTCCACAGACGCCATGGCTGATTATTCACAGATCAACAGCGAACTTTCGCTTTTTGACCCGCGACTTGGGGAAAAACCGCAGGTGGTGGTTTTGAATAAAATGGACCTTCCAGGTATGGAAGAAAAATATCGTGTGCTGAAAGAGCAGTTCAAGGCGATCGACGTCGCGTTACTTTCCTGTTCCACCCTGCAGAAAAAGAATCTGCGGGAGGTTTTGTGGAGAGCACATGAGCTGTTGGCTGCCATCCCTGCCGCACCAACAGAGGAGATGCCGCTCTACACAGCCGGAGTGGATGAAAAAGCGTTCTTCGTTGAACGGGGGGAAGACGCTTTCATCGTGAGAGGAATTGCGATTGAACGTGCCGCAGCCATGACCTATTGGGATAATTATGAGTCCATCCGCCGTTTCCAGCGCATCCTGCAAGCCCTGGGGATCACAGAAGCCCTGCGCGAGGAAGGGATTGTGGAAGGGGATACTGTTGAAATCGGTGAATATGAACTAACCTGGACAGAGGAATTTGGCGATTACGAGTAAAGGAAAACACTACAATGCGATTGGGAATCTTTGGCGGCACGTTTGACCCGCCCCATGTGGGGCATCTGATCCTGGCGATGGAAGCGTATGACCAGTTGCAGCTGGACAAGGTTTTGTGGATCATTGCTCCCAATCCCCCTCACAAGCTGGGAAAACCGATCACTCCGATCGACCAGCGCATTGCTATGGTAAAAACGGCGATCGACGGTGATGCGATGTTCGTGCTTTCGCGCATCGATATTGACCGCCCGGGTCCACACTACGTGTTGGATACCATGCTGCTGCTACATGCCAATTACCCAGCCGACAGCCTGGTCTTCATCATGGGCGGTGATTCGTTGCATGATCTGCCAAACTGGCATGAGCCACAAAAGTTCATCGACCAATGTTCCAGCATTGGCGTCATGCGCCGACCAGGGGAGGAAATTGATCTCACGCTGCTCAAAACGCAGTTGCCAGGAATTGAAAAGAAGGTTGAGTTCATCGATGCCCCTTTGTTGGAGATCTCATCAAACAAGATTCGCGCTTTGGCGTATCAAAAAAAGCCGTTTCGCTATTATTTGCCGGCGGGAGTTTACGATCAAATCGTTGAATTGGGATTATATAATACAGAAGACGCATTAAAGGAGTGACGATGAAAAAAATGCTGCTGGTTCTGGGATTGCTGTTTTTCTTCTGTTCTGCCTGTGTTTTGCTTGAGGAATTTCCTATCATTGTTATTGTTACCGAGACCAGCACGTCGCAATCCACCGCTGTCACAAGAACTCCAACGATCATACCCAGTTCCACTGTGGGGATCACACCGACCAAGACAGCCACAATCATGCCTACCGCAACCAAGACCCCAAGCCCTTCGCCCACGCCGCAGCCGTCTGCAACCCCTACTGCTGTGCCATATCAATTGCAAAGCGGTTCGCCGGCATACACTGCCAATTTCGGTTATCCGGAAGCCGGTTGCAACTGGTTGGGGGTGGGGGGGCAGATCTTCAATGAAAATGGTAATCCGATCATCAATCTGGTGGTCTGGATACGAGGAAAGATCAATGGAACTCCCTTTGAATCCGTTGTGTTGACTGGCACGGCTGAGGGGGATAAATACGGACCGGGAGGGTATGAAGCGGTCATCGCTAATACGGTCCTGGAAAGCAGCGGCGTCTTCTCGATTCAGATTCTCGACCTGAGCGGCAATGTTCTAACTGACCCGATATCCTTTGACACACACGCAAATTGTGGCCAGAACCTGATCTTGATCAACTTCACGAAAAAGTGAATTTCTATTCGAAGAGGATTGTTATGAGCTCTAGTGATGGCTTTATCTTAATGGACTTCGTCAAACAACTTTTCAGCAACTGGAAGCGAGTGGCGCTCATGATGGTGATCGGCGGTTTGCTGGGAATGGGCATCAGCAAGGTTATGCCGCCCGTTTATGAAAGCAAAGCGGTGATCGCAGTGACCATTGATTACACACGCACGGGAGCTCTTTCGGATATCCAAGAAGATCAGGCGATGCGAGGTGTGGGAAGTGTGATCGATTCGGACCTCGTTCGCGAAAAGGTCAGGCAAGCGGCGGAAGAAGCCGGTGTTGCATTCGATCAGGACAGCATAGTAAAAAATTTCACGGTGGAGCGGGGAGATTTCCGCTGGCTGTTGCGGGTGAGAGATAACCAGGCTGAAAGAGCGACTTTTCTGGCAAACCTATGGGCGGAACAGGCAATGAGCACGCTCGACAGCGCCATGGAACATGCCATTATCGCTAACCATTACCAGCAATATCTGGACACGTTGGAATACTGCCTGCAACGGCTGGCGCCAGAGGGAACCAGCAGCGAACCCTGCGCGAAAATCAACTTTGAATTTCTGCAGAGCGAGGTCGAAAAAACTTCTTCCGCGATCCGCGATGAGCAAGCGTTGAGTTTTGGGTTGATGCCAACCCTGCAATTCTTCCTGGCTGAAGAAGCTCCTTTGAACACCGCTGCTGTTCGGAGCACGCGCGGAATCTTGATCTTCTCCGGCGCACTACTCGGGTTTTTGATTGCCATCATCATCCCCAACAAAGAGAAAGAATAAATGGACGAACGCAAAGATTTGTGGCTGATTGCACAAAAGGTCGCAGATATTCTCTGGATCATCATGCTCGCTTTGTTGCCCATCACGAGCATGCCAGCCATCGCGAGGCTTCTGGGTTCCGACACGGTTGCAGCACCCTCCATACTTGTGGTCTTCTGCCTGTTGCTGATATGGTTCATCCCCTATCTGCTACGACGCGGCAGGATGGTAAAAGAGAGCATTCCTTTGTTGGTATTTGTGATCGCCGCTCTGGTGTCAACCCTGCTGGCGAATTTTCAAGTGATTCCACCCTACAAAGATATACCATACCTCAGCAATTCCGTTGAAGCGTTCATGACCCTGTTGATCGGGGTGGTCTTTTTCCTGGTCACTTCATCTTATCTCCGCGATGAAAAGAAAGCCATCTTGACGTTGCGAGTGATCAATTGGAGCGCCATGGTCATGTTTTTGTGGACTGCATGCCAGGTGGTCGCCTGGCACGGTTTTGGTCATTACCCTGCATGGATGTTCGATCTGCAGGGGTTGATCTCTTCCCGTGTTCTCTACCGGCAACGAGTGAACGGGCTGGCATTGGAACCGTCCTGGTTTGCGCATCAATTGAATATGGTTTACTTGCCCTTTTGGCTGGCAGCGACCATCAAGGGATTTTCAGCATTCAAAAAACGCCTGGGTTTTCTCACGGTCGAAAACATACTGCTGATGATTGGAATCGCTTCTCTCTTCCTCACACTCTCACGAGTGGGCTGGCTGGGATTTTTATTGATGTTCACCTTTTTGCTGGTCAAGCTGCATTCCTACCTGGTGAGAAGGGTATCGGCTGCACTTGAAAAAAAGCAAGCTCAAGTTGCGCGAAAGCACGAAAAACGTTTAAGGATCGGGATCTCAATTTTTTTCATGATTGTCTATGTATTGATCATCGCGATTGCGCTGTATGTTTTTTCAAAAATCGATCCGCGCATGGAAAGTTTGTTTGATTTTTCTGTGGGCAAGGATAATCCGATACTGGCATATGTCAGTGAACTCAGCTTTGGAGAACGGGTGGTTTACTGGCTGGCAGGTTGGAACGTTTTTTCCGAGCACCCACTTTTCGGAGTGGGATTAGGGAATGCTGGCTTTTATTTTCCCAAAGCCATCACGCCGTACGGATGGACATTGATTGAGGTACGGCACCTGACTTATCGAACGTCCATTTTGCTCAATGTGAAAAGCCTGTGGGCGCGGCTGCTGGCTGAAACAGGGCTGGTGGGTTTCGCCATCTTCTGCGCTTGGTTGTACAGCCTGGGGCGCAAGTTTGTGCAGAAGACGGAAATCAAGGGATCCATCCAAGGAGTTTGCGGGCTCTCAGGCGTCTTCGTGCTTTGCGCCCTGTTGGCAGAGGGCTTCAGCATCGATTCTTTCGCCATGCCCTATATGTGGGTTGCCCTGGGTTTGGCGGCTGCTGACCTGGCTCTGCCAGCCCGTGAAGGATAACGAATTGAATAAAAAAGTTCTCCTCATTTTCGGAGGCATTCTTCTTTTGATCTTCGCGGCAGGCATATATTTGACTGGTCATAAGATTTTGCCGACGCAAAATCTGGATGTTTCCTCGGCACAAGAAAACCTGAATGTGTTGATGCAAACAGAGATCCCGGAAAATGACGCCTATGCTATAGCTGCGAAATATAAAAACATCCATCTTGACCCGCATGAACCAGCGCACGAAAAAATCACCTATGCCCTCGGGGATACGCGCCAATTCTATATTCTCGACATGGTCACCAATGCATATACAGCCATCAATGCTACCCTGCAGTACAGCACCGCACATCTTTATTTCTGGATTGAAGAAAATGTTGATTTTGCGCGAGAAGATGTGGCGAAGTTATGTGAGGAGTTCGAAGGGCAGATCTATCCGCTGAACCGGGAGTTCTTTGGAAGTGAAAAGACCCCCGGTATTGATGATGATGAACATTTGTTCATCGTATACACCACAAAGATGACAGGCGCTTTGGGATATTTTTCATCGGCAGATACGTTGCCGCAAGCCATAGAGCCGTATTCCAACGAAGCAGAAATTTTCATGCTTTCTGCCAGTTACGCGCATTTGGACGATGAATCGACCTATGGGGTGCTGGCGCATGAATTTCAGCACATGATCCACCAAAACCTTGATGCAAATGAAAGCACCTGGATCAATGAGGGATTTTCTGAACTGGCAGTCCTTTTAAACGGATATGATCCGGGTGGGACTGATTGGTTATACGCGCGCAACCCGGACATTCAATTGAATTTTTGGCCAAGAGATGAAGTTGAAAGCACCCTTCCACACTATGGTGCTTCATTTATCTTCATGACCTATCTCTACGATCGCTTTGGGGAAGAATTTTCCAGAAGACTGGTGGCTGATCCGGCGAACGATCTGGCGTCGATCGACGAGGTGCTGACAGACCTTCAGAAGCGAAGCGATGGAGAGCGGCTTAACGCAGATGACGTTTTTCAAGACTGGTCTATCGCAAACCTGCTGCAAGACACCGCAATAGAAGATGGGAGGTATGGCTACAAGAGCTTGCCCGAGTTGTCCAGTTTCCGCGTGGATGGAAAGATCGATTGTACAACGGCTGTCAAGAACCCATTCACCGTACGTCAATATGGAGTGGATTACTTTTCGGTGAAGTGCGACCATCCGCTGACAATTCAATTCAATGGTGAACGGTCTATTCCGGTGGTGCCGGCGGATCCGCATTCAGGGGAGTACTATTTCTGGTCGAACAAAGCTGACCAAAGTGATATGACGCTCACGCAGACTTTTAATTTTCGCAATGTGGAAGGTCCTATTATTCTCGAGTATTTTGTATGGTATGACCTTGAAACAGACTGGGATTATGTTTACCTGCTGGCTAGCGAAAATGGGAAGGAGTGGCTTCAATTGAAACCTGCCCGTTGCACGGAAGAGAATATCAGCGGTTCTAACTTAGGATGCGGCTACAATGGAGCCAGCGGGGGATGGGTGGTGGAGAACGTAGACCTGACAAAGTATGCTGGGAAGACCGTCACCTTGCAGTTCGAATATTTAACAGATGCCTCGTTAACAGGAGAGGGTTTTCTGCTGGATGACATGCGCATCGAAAGCATCGGATATGAAACCGATTTTGAAGAAGATGAGGGTGGTTGGGTTGCTAAAGGTTTTGTGCGGATGATGAACAGCTTGCCGCAAACCTATCGGGTGGCGATCATCAATAAGAGTGTAGAAGAAACCACGGTCAGGCGCTATACAGTTCTGGGGAATGAACCCTTAATCCTCGGTCTCAACGCCACCACCAATGAAGAGATATTTTTAGTGGTCAGCGGGACTGCACGGTATACAGAAATGCCCGCTTCCTATACGATCGAATTGCTCGATTAGCGAAGGCATCATTCCTGCGCTTTAAAGGAGTTGATCTCTTCTTCCAGTTCCCGTTTCTTTTGGGCAGCGGCTTTCTTTACCTCAAGGGTGATCTGCCCGGTTTTCTCTTGGATCTCTTTGCGCAGTTCTTCACCGCTCTTGGGAGCGTAAAGGAGAGCTACGATGCTGCCAATTGCCGCTCCGAGCAAAGCCCCTGCTACAAAACTGGATGATCTGCTCATGGTTCTCCTTTCTTTTCACGTTTGCTGTTGAACCAATTACCGGATGGAAACCATCCAATTTAAGTATAATGTAAACATGTATGTTTAGGAAATATAAAGAACGTGGTTTTGACGCGTTGGCGAGCTGTTCGCTGTTGATCATGGTATTTTTATCAGCCTACTCGCTTGAATCCACGCATTGGACAGAAGATCTGAATATGGTGACCAGTCTGGCATGCATTGGAGTCATTCTGGGTATCGCACTGGGCGTCACTGTTTTTCAAAAGCGACACATCATGATCTTGTCCACGTTGTACAGTTTGATCCTGCTCTTTTTGTTCCTGGTCGTAATTCCATCTGGCGGCAATTCCTGGAGTGAGGGATGGCGGATGGTGTATGGGCGCGCCCATCTGGCACTGCGGGCATTGCTGCAGGGGCAGCCGGTGCCCGATGCCATCCTTTTCATTGTCACCGCGGGCATCTTGTATTGGACCGTTTCGCTATGGGCAGGGTTTGCCCTGATCAGAAAAGCCAACCCATGGGTGCCGCTCGGTGTGCTGGGAGCCAGCCTGGTAGCCACTCAATTTTTCCAACCCGTTCTCTATCGCAGTTCATTATTGACCGGCACTTTTTTCTTCCTGTTTCTATTTTTAATAGGTAGGCTGAATTTTCTCATCGCGCATAGCCGGTGGAAAGAACGCAAGGCATATGAAGATCAGGAATCGGGCACCATATTCCTGCGAACCACTGCCATCCTTTCAAGCGTACTGGTGCTGTTAGCCTGGGGTGTTCCTTTTCTGATGGATGTGGCGACACCCGGAAGCAAACAGCATAAAGCGTTTATACAGACTATCGAGGAAGGAGAAGATTTCTTTTCGGACCTTTTTTTCTCCTTCCGAACGCAACCGATCCAAACAGAGACAGTGTTCGGGGATACTTTTGATCTCGGTTCCGCTCAACCACTGGGCGAGGAGGTGTTGTTTACCGCGGTCGCTCCGTCCAGCGATTTTTTTGATGGCAATTATTACTGGAAGGCGCGCAGTTATTCCACATATGAAAATGGAAGATGGAGTTCGATTGATGTGGAAGGAAAGACCATCGATGCGAATACCCGGCTTGAACTTGCAGGAGCGACGGAAAATGAGATCGGCACGTTCACCATGGTGGTCAACGCTGAACTCACTTATTTTTACCTGCCCGGCAATACTATTTCGATCAACAGAGATGTGCGCATCACGGAGATGTTTGCAGGTGACGAGGATTACGATGTTATCGCCTGGAAACCTCTTTTACCGCTTGAACCAAACGATTCTTATCAATCTGAATCCTATAAGCCTTCCTTGACGTACGAAATGCTGCAATCAGCCGGCGATAATTATCCTGCTCGGGTGAAACGGATGTATTTGCAATTGCCAGAAAATTTTTCAGAACGGGTCCAAACCCTGGCAGAAGCGATCACCGATAGGCTGGATTCGGATTTCGAGAAAACGCTGGCGATCACCGAGTATTTACGAACTCAGATGGCTTATTCCACCGAATTGGGGGAACTCCCCCGCAATCTCGACCCGGTGTTCTGGTTCTTGTTTGAACAAAAACAGGGTTACTGCAATTACTTCGCTTCTGCTGAAGTGCTGCTGTTGCGTTCTATCGGAATTCCCGCACGGCTGGGGGTAGGGTATGCCCAGGGGGTGGAAATTGAACGGGGCAAAGTGTTTGAAATCCGTAGCAGAGACAGCCATGCCTGGTCAGAAGTGTACTTTCCAGAGATCGGATGGGTAATCTTTGAACCTACCAGTGCCCAGCCCGCCATTCATTTTCCATACGAAAGCGTCGCTGCTCAGGAGGAAGTGGAAGGCAGAACGCTGCAAGAGACCCAGCCCAATGAGATAGGACTGAGAGAAAATGCTGCAACCGGTAGCAATATGACCGCCTGGTTTGATGCGATCGAAGAAAGACTGGCGGGGCAGGAAAGATTCTATGAATTCGGATACGCAAAATCAGGCAAAAGCTGGATCACCCCCGCGATCCTGACAGCCCTGGCAGGAGGAAGTGTGCTTTTTCTATTCCTGGGGAGGGTCCGTTATCAAGGAAAGCGGATACCGTTGCAGGAATATATGGTGACGGTTTTCGAAAAGCGCGGAAGAACATCTCCCCAGTGGTTGAAGAAATGGGCGGCATATCGCAACGCCACGTATCTCCAGCGCACCTTTCCGCAATTTGACCTCATGCTTGCGGTGTTTGGTGTGAAAAACCTGCCTCAACGAACCCCACTGGAAAAAGCGACCTTGCTGGCGCATTTCGTGCCAGAAGCTCAAAAAGAGATCGAGCACATCGTTCAAGCGTATCAGCAGGAAGCGTTTGGAAAACAAGCGTATGGTAAAGGGAACCTTCCTGTTTATTTCCGCCATCTTCGTAAGGCAGCGCTAGGGGCGTGGTTCACAGTTCGCGCGAAGCGGTTAAAGAAGCGATGGGTGAAGAAATAATTTGGTGCGCGACCATTTCAGCTCGGAGGCGCAGAATATCCGGATAGGTGTTGAGAATGTAACGAACGCCGCTCCCCTCACGACAGATAGAAGCTGCAGCACTGGCGTAGGCAGCACACGCTTCGATAGAGCGTGAGGTGGTGGCAAGACAAGCAGTGAAAACGCCACAAAAGCAATCATATTCACCAATGGGGTCCACGGTGAAAACAAAATGATCAGGCACTAGTGTAGCCCGCTGGTCATCACCATGAAGAAGGAGATAGCCATCTTGGGAGTTTTTAATGACCATGTGTGCTGCCCCAAATCTGCAGAGTATTTCCAGCATAGTCTGGTAACGATCAAAACGTGCGCCGAACAGAGTTTTCACTTCCTGTTCGGTGGTGAAGAAAAAGTCAATACCATTCAGCAGTTTGGGAAGAACGCATAGTTTCGCAGGAATCATATACGAAGGGGATGAACGTATAAGGACCTTCTGGATTCCCATTCTGCGAAGATGGGGGATACAGGAAAAATGTGACAGAAAATCCATGGGGGTTAGCAGCAGCGCTTTCGCACCCACGTATTGTGGGGGAAAGTCGGAAGAGGTCAGAGGCTGATTGCAAGGCGGTGACATTGAAAATGTATTGGAGGAAGGTCTTTCCAACGCAAGGAGGAATTTGGGAACCTCTTGTCCCAATTCGTAGAAATGGCGTTTGAAATGGGAGGTTTCCCATTTCTCTCGACTTCTGATGCGGTAATAGCGTATGTCGTTGGGGAGATGGACGGAGAGGGTGATGCCTTCCAGGGCTGTGGTGATCTCTTCTAAATCCTGATGAAAATCAGTCAGAAATTGCGCATGGGTTTTCCCCACAAGACCAATTCTTCGGTCGCATAGCGCATAGCCGCTGGCAGCATATAAGAGACTTCCACCTGGGTGATTCAGACTAACCTGATCCAACGCGTTGATGATGGTTTCCTGGTGGAGAGACCCGCAAATGATGGTGTTGATATTTTCTTGCACGGGCATGTTGTGAAAACAATCTTTTTACGATTTATTCAACAAATTCAGCAGAGCACGGGCGAAACCGGCTGTCTGGAGACCGATTTGTAACCCCTGTTGAGCAGAAAGCTGGATGGGTTTGTTTTTGGATTCGGAGGATCTGACCAGCACGTGAGCGATGGTTACACCCAGCAACGCTCCCGCCACACCGCCGATCAGGTAAATGATATTGGTATTCTTTTTCTCTTCCATATTATTCTTTTCTCCGTGAGTTTTTTAGCCATTCCGAAGGTCCTGAAGCGAGCGATATTCCTTTCTGACACAACCCCCGTATCTTATGATTCCAGTTGGTGGTGTACGATGCCGCTGTTTCCAACCAAACCTGGAGTTGCTTATGCGCTGCATGCGTAAAGAAAACGCAGAAGATGCCAATGATGAGAGCGAGGAGTGAAAATCCAATGATGGGGACGAGGAGGAAGATCAGGGAAATATCTGACCATTGGGAAAGCTGTGTGCTGCCACTGGCAGCAGAGTCAAAGAGAAAATATGCCATCACCCCTACCAAAATGATGCCAATGATCAAAGGAATCCAGATTTGTGCCAAGATTGCTCTTTTATTCATCACGACCCTTTCATAGGATATTGTATCCGGCATTTCTCCTAATTGCGTAACGAAGCGATCAGTGCCAGGATCTCCCCCGGTGGTTCGAGGTGTCGTTCGCTCATGACTCTATCCCAGGTGAAAAGGATGCCCGGTGTATATTTGTCATCCACTGCCAGGCTGGCGTGGATCAGATCAACGGCTTTATCCCATTGTTCGGTTTGAAGATAGGCTTCAAAGAAAGGCAACCATTCACTGGGGTTGCGCGGAGAAAACCCCGCCGCATCTGCTTCGTCCTTGAGCGTGAGTACCACATCCCAATCAGCGGTCTGACGAGCCAGATCAGCCTTTTCAAAATAATAACACCACCCATGCTCGATTTCTTCCCCCACTATCTCGATGGGAGGGTGTTTCTCATCAAGTGACGAGGTGATAATGCGGTCAAGGTTGGAGAGTGGAATCTGTGCTGCTTCCAGATCGGTAAGGTTGGGGATGATGCCCGCATTGGCGTAGCGGACATCCAGAACTTGCAAACAGCCCGGCGGATCGTAACGGATGACGACCGTATCGGTGCTGTTGCCGCTGAAAGAGAATGAGCGATACCACTGCTCTACGGGCAGGTCCTTTTCGAGTGCGGTCAATCGCCCAACTTTCAAACGGACGTCGGAAAAGTAGAACATATAGGACAATGTGTCGTCCTTTGATTCTGGATCATACATCCAATTCAGGGGAGCGGTTAGCGAGTTGTCACTGTAGTATTTCAAAGGAAAGAGCGTGGTCATAATGATGGTATTTTCTTTGAGGTCAGGAACACGCCAACTCAACTGCCAGAAGAAATCCTTGAAAGTGTCCCAATCGTGTTTGAAAGCCATGGCATTGAGAAAATGGAAGGCGATGGTCAAACTTACCAGAGAAGCGGTGAACGCAATGCGCAGATGTTTGGGGCGTAGCAACCAGAACACCAGGCTGGCAATCAGCAACGCCATACCAAACATATATGCCAGGGTCAGACGATCCCAGGCGAATTCAATGCGCACCGAGAGCTTGGTAATCCAGAAGATGACACCGGCAAAAAGGAGAGAAAGCAGACCTGTTACAAACACCGCAATCCCCTGCTTTGGATCACGTTGTGTTCGCCCTCTATCCTCTTTCGCTTCAACGGCGATCAGAATGAAGGAGGTGATGATGAGCGAGATGCAGAGAATTCCCCAGTAGCCGTATGCGGCGAAGTATCCCACCTCCGAAACCTTAGGAAAGAGAAAGATGTTCTTGTACGCCCCGTAGGTGACCGTCAGTAAATCTTTCAAAGCCTGCAGCATGAGATTGAAAATGCCCGTTGAGAAATCCTGCGATAGTTCATTCAACATCTTGGGTTCATACGTTGGGAAAGAGAACAGGAAAATTCTCCAATAATAGAAGAAAGCCAACAAAACCAGATAGGGAGCCCACAATCGCATTGCTTTTTTCAAGCGTTGTTTTGTATCTGGGATTTCATCGCGCAGCATGAACCACATCAAGAATGGGCGAATGAATTCAAGTGAAGCAAAATATTCCAATGAGAAGATATTCAATTGGGCTATCAGCGCCAAGACGGTGTACAGCCAGCTTCTCTTTCGATCGCACAGCGCAGCCAGCATGGCACCTACAGAAAACAGGAACAATGCCATGTGGCTGAAGTGGTGGCAGTAAGGAAGGGCAATGGGTTGTTGGAGAAAACCGGGGTAGAGAATGAAAAGGATCGCCGCGTAGATGTTCAATGTACGATTGCGCGACCATACCTGTTGTAGGATCCACCAAAAAGCCCATCCAGAAAGCCAACGGCAGAGCAGCGTGAAGATATGATAATAGATGGCGCGAGTTCCGAAGAGATAGGTCAAGATCTGGAAAATGAAAGCGGAATAGGGACGGTCAGAAGCTACAAAAGCAGGGTATCCGGAAGGACCGAAGACGTGATATTGCCAGAGGTATGGCCAGGCATCCCAATAGAAGCCGAGGAAGGGAATCAGGGGAGCAAATGCCAGAAGGGTGAAAAGTAACAGGATTATAGGGACAAAGCCCTTTTTTGTTGTAAGTGACGATAAGCGGTCGATGACTTTCCTGAGCATACTCTTTATTCTACTTGTTTCCGATGATATTTCGCCATGCAATATCGAATTTCCTGTGCCCAACCTTAAAAACTCCGCTTTTCGCAAAATAAAAAATATTGTATAATGATTGGGTATTTAAAAGATATTTTCGGGACGTACAAGTCCTATTTATCAGGTTTAAGGCAATGTTTGGAAATTGGAACTACTCCTAAGGGAGTATATGGGAAAACAGAACAGTACAATTTTGGGATATTAAGTTTGATCAAGCGTGTTTTGTTTAAGCGGACAGTATAGATTTTATTAAACCCATTCTCAACGGAATCAGTTGCCATTTTCTACCTTAACCTGGTGTGTTAAGGTATTTTTATGAATAGACGAGTAATTACTGGGATCGAACAACAAAAGAAGAACCCATATCGAGTGAATATCTATCTGGATGACCAATTCGCCTTTGGTCTCTATAAGGCGGTGGCTTGCTATTTAAAAGTCGGGGACATGCTGGATGAAAAAGATATCCAGGCACTTGAAGAAAAAGACACAACCGAAAACGCTTATCAAAAAGCTTTGAAACTCTTGAGCTACCGCCCACGCACTGAATATGAGATGCGCACGCGGTTGGAAGGATATGGTTTCTTACAATCTACGGTGGATGCGGTTATGGCTATGCTTTTTGAAAAGGGGTATCTCAATGATCAACAGTTCGCAGAAGAATGGATTGAAAACCGCACCACCTTTCGTCCAAGAGGGAAACGTCTTTTACGTCTGGAGTTGATAAAGAAACATGTGGGGGAGGAAGATATCCAATCTGCACTGGCGGCGCTTCCGGAAGAAGAGCAGCTAATTCGCGAAACTGCCAGAAAATATTCTGCGCGATTGAAAGATTTGAACGAGGACGGTTTTAAGAAGAGATTGTATGGTTTTTTAGTTCGACGCGGATTTCTCTATGAGGATATCAAACCGGTATTAACTGAATTATGGGAGGAACATGCACGCTTAAATTCTGAAGAAAACGAGGTATTGGAAAATGAGTGACACAGTACGAATAATCATCGAAATATGTGGCGCGGCGATCCTGGCTGTTGTTTTGGGAATTGTCATTGGAAAAGCCAGAACGAAAGAAATCACTCAAAAGAGCGAACAATTGATCCAGGAAAGCAAAGAAACGGCGCGCGAGACTGAACTGCGAGCGCGTGATGCGGCATTAAAGATAAAGCAGGAAGCGGAGGCGGAGATCAGCCGACGGCGGACTGAACTTTCTCATGAAGAAGATCGCATCCAGAACAGGCGAACCAGCCTGGACCAGCGCTTTGAACGCATTGAGCAGCGAGAATTGAGCCTCAACAAACGACAGAGCGCCATTGACAAGCGCATGAACGAAATAGAAACGCTTTACCAGCAAGAAATCGAAAAATTACAGCAACTTTCAGGCATTACCAGCGAACAGGCGAAACAAATGCTGTTGCAGGAAGTGGAAAAGGAAAGCCGCGGGGATATGGCGCGCATCTACCGCCAAATCGAAGCAGAAGCGCGCGCCGAAGGTGAAAAACGCGCGCGGGAGATTGTCACAGAATCTATCCAGCGCGTGGCTTCTGATCAGGTGGCTCAGATCACCACTTCCACGGTGTCGTTACCCAATGAGGAAATGAAGGGGCGCATCGTGGGGCGTAACGGGCGTAATATTCGCGCGTTCGAACAGGCAGCCGGGGTGGATGTGATTGTGGATGACACGCCCGAAGCGGTGACCATCTCTTGTTTCGATCCGACCCGCCGCGAGATCGCGCGCAGGTCACTGCAACGCCTGATCGATGATGGGCGTATCCATCCCGCTCACATCGAAAAGATCCTGGCAGAAGAAAAGAAAGAGGTAGAAAAGGTTATTGAGGAAGCCGGTGAAGAGGCAGCTTTCGACGCAGGTGTCGCCGGTCTGCCGCCCCAGGTACTCACTATGCTGGGAAGGTTGAAATTCCGCACATCCTTCGGGCAAAACCAGCTTGCTCATTCTGTCGAAACCGCCCGCATTGCAGCGTTGATCGCATCAGAATTGGGGGGGGATGTTGAGATTGCCAAGGCAGCCGGTTTACTGCACGATATCGGCAAGGCGATGGATCACAACGTGGAAGGAACGCATGCGCAGATTGGCGCTGAATTCTGCAAACGGAACCGGGTGAACGATGCAGTGGTGAACGCCATTGCCAGCCATCACCATGAAACCGAACAGCAAACTCTGGAGGCTGTCATCTGCGAAGCAGCAGATGCCATCTCGGGCGCACGACCTGGCGCGCGCAGAGAAAACCTGGAGCAGTATATCAAGCGCCTGAAAGCCTTGGAAGAAATGGCAAATTCCTACGAAGGCGTCAGCCAGGCGTATGCCATCCAGGCAGGGCGCGAAGTGCGCATCATCGTTGAGCCGGAAGAAATCGATGATCTGGAAGCGACCAGATTGGCGCGGGATATTGCCAAGAACATTGAAGAAACCATGCAGTACCCCGGGCAGATCCGCGTGACCGTGATCCGCGAAATGCGCGCGGTGGATTTCGCAAAATAGGCATGAAAAAGCGCAGGCAGGTGACCAACTTCGCGGTTACCTGTCTGTTGTTTTTTAATATAGGAAAGGATTGTTTTTCCGTTCTTCCCCGACTGTTGTGGCAGGACCGTGCCCGCTTAACAGGGTGGTGAGGTCGGGCAGCGTCAGCACTTCGTTTTGGATGCTGCGCATCAATATCGTTTCATCTCCCTGCGGCAGATCGGTTCGACCAACGCTGTGGTAAAAAATCAGATCACCGCAAAACGCTACCTGCTGCTCTTCCCAATAAAGAAGCACATGACCGGGAGCGTGCCCGGGGGTGTGGCGCACTGCAATATTCGTTCCGGCAAAGGGAATGAGCTGACCATGCTGGAAGAAAGCGTTTGGTTCAACCCTGGGATCGAAATCAAAACCGAAATCTCTTGCGCCTGCCCCTGACCTCCAGAGCGGCAGATCATCGGGGTGGAGGTATAAGGGAACGTCTGATCCGCAGGTGTGAAGCAACTGATATACACCGGCAATATGGTCGAAATGAGCGTGGGTGATCCAGATGGCTGAAAGCTGAAGGCGCTTTTGATTCAACACAGCTACTAGCTCGCTTATCCCCGCAGCCGGGTCGATGACAACCGCTTGCTGGTTGCGCTCATCGCTGATGAGATAGGTATTGTTTTGGATTTGACCCAAGACGAATGTGTCGATATGAACAGAAGGAAGCATGATCCTGTTATTTCATCACTTTCTGTGCAAAATCGGAGATGGCTTGGAATGCCACTTCGCGTTCGACGTCTTCCGTTACCACATGCCCGCTTTTCTCGAGCTCCAGTTTTGTCTTCTGGTTTGAGCCGATTTTTTTGTAGTAGCGCTCGAGGTTGCGGAAGGATACCCCCTGGTCGGCTTTTGAATGAATGAGCAGCACCGGAATGGATATATAGGGAAGTACTGCGCGCGTGGCTTTCAGCAGTTGATCCAGTTCGATGATGGATTTGGTTGGATAAGCGGTATAGTTGGCGTGCACGGCTGCCTGTTCGGCATCTTTCATGTCACTTCGTCCCTTGGCAAGGTAGGGCTTAAAGAGGCTCAGTGGGCGCAGTAAAGGTAAGCGTTTGTCATCAAGAACGTAGGGGGCAGAAAGAGCCACTGCAGCGTTCAGGTCGAAGTTGGCTGCGGCATACATGGATAACGCACCACCCATCGATAGCCCCACGCTGATCACTTTGGAGCAACAGGAGCGCAAGAGCGCTACCCCATCTTCCACCGCGGCAGCCCAATCTTGCCAGCGCATTCGGCGCATGTCCTCGATGCGGGTGGCATGACCGGGCAGGCGAATTCCCAAAATGGTATGTCCTTGAGCGGCTAAGTGCTCTCCCAGCAGGCGCATTTCTTTTGGGGTGCCTGTAAAACCATGGACCAGCAAGAACCCAAGGTCATCACCCTTGAAAAGGAATGGTTCAGCGGTATGCATTAAAAAAGTTTCCATCACTCCTCCTATTCGATGATGAAAAGATCACGCGGTAACGAAGATAATGTCTCAGCTCCTTGTTCGGTGATGACCATATTATCCTCAATCCTCACCCCGCCGCGACTGGGCAAATAGATGCCGGGCTCGATGGTAAAGGTGTTCCCAATCTCTAGTGGTTGTTTGTAATCGACAGCAATGTAAGGGGCTTCATGCGTTTCCATTCCGATTCCATGACCGGTGCGGTGAGTGAAATAATCGCCATAACCGGCATCGCTAATCACCGCCCGCGCGGCGGCATCCACCTCACTGCACAGGATATGTTTTTCCGCTTTTTCTCGCGCGGCGCTGTTGGCAGCTTTTACGACGCTGGTGATCTGTTCAAATTCAGCCAGCGGGGCGCCAATGGAAAGGGTGCGGGTGAGATCGGAGATGTAGTGATTGTACGTTGCACCCCAATCGATTACGATCAGATCTTCTGCCTGCACCGCCCGTTCGGTTGGAACAGCGTGCGGATCAGCCGAATTGGGACCAGAAGCGATGATGGGATTGAATGGCAGTTCGGAGTCAGAACCCGAGCGGAAAAGATTGAGAACGAGTGTGGCAGCGATCTCTTTTTCTGTGCGCCCAGGCTCAATGGTGCGGATGGTATCCAGAAATGCCTGTTCCGCGATCGCAACTGCTTTCCGAATGTTCGAGATTTCGCTGATATCTTTTTGGGTGCGCATCTTCTGCATACCCTCGTCAATAGCTGTAAAGCGAAGCTCAGGCAGGGCTTTATGCAGCAGTTCCATCTCCAGATAGCGCATTTGCGTGGAGATGACGCCGATTTTCGTTTTTTCCGAGGAAAGCCCATTCAATGCCTGGGCGCAGACTTCTGCCCAGGTATCTTTTGCTTCTCCATAGGGGAAAGAAACCAGCGGAAATTTACACGATTTGACCTTTTCGCTTTCCAGTTGTGGGTGGACCAGGTGGGATTGCCCGCTGGCTGCCAGCAGCAAGATTGCCGGTCTTTCAGAAATATGAAAATCAAGCCCGGTGAGGTACTGCAGGTCGGGTCCGGCCGTTACTGCCACCAGCGGGATCTTTTTTTCCCGCATGAATTTTTGCAGGGTTTCAATTCTGGTCATTTCCATGGTCCCTTTTGCTGAATTTGTTTCGCATCTCTTGAGCTGCGAATATCATGTTTTGTAGTGCGGGCAGCACTTCTTGCCAGTTCCGCGTTTTCAGACCGCAATCAGGGTTTACCCAAAGCTGCTCGGCTGGGATCACGCTGGCGGCTTTTTCCAGCAGTGCCACCATTTCTGTCACCATCGGAACGCGCGGCGAATGAATATCATAGATGCCCGGTCCGATTTCATTCGGATACTTGAAATTGGAAAAAGCGTTCAACAGTTCCATCGATGAACGGGCGGCTTCGATGGAGATGACATCTGCGTCAAGAGCGGCTATCGAGGCGATGATCTCGTTGAACTCGGAATAACACATATGGGTGTGGATCTGCGTCTCATCAGCTACGTTCGCACACGCCAGGTGGAAGGCTTTCACAGCCCAATCGAGATATTCCTGCCAGTGGTTTCTTTTAAGCGGCAACCCCTCGCGCAGAGCGGGTTCGTCGATCTGGATGACGCGAATGCCAGCCTTCTCCAAATCCAACACTTCGGCATTGATGGCAGCGGCGATCTGGAAGCAAGTTTGCGACCTGGGCTGATCATCGCGCACAAAAGACCATTGCAGAATGGTGACTGGTCCGGTGAGCATCCCCTTCACCGGTTTTGAGGTGAGCGACTGCGCATAGCTGCTCCATTCCACTGTCATGGGTTGCGGGCGTTCCACGTTGCCAAACAGGATAGGAGGGCGCACATAGCGAGAACCGAAACTCTGCACCCAACCATTTTCCGTGAAGACAAACCCATGCAACTGTTCGGCGAAATACTGCACCATATCGTTGCGTTCAAATTCACCATGCACAAGCACATCCAACCCGAGCTGTTCCTGTAGCTGGATGGTCCTTTGTATTTCCTGCCGCAAAAAATCGTGATAATGCTCCTGAGATATCTCTGCCTTGGTAAAACGAGAGCGCATCTGGCGAACCTCGGCGGTCTGAGGGAAGGATCCGATGGTGGTGGTGGGAAAGAGAGGAAGATGCAGATGGGAGCTTTGTTTCTTCTTGCGCACGGAGAAAGGATTTTTTCTCTGCACGGGTTGTTGCTCCATCTGGTCTGTACCTGATTTTGAATTGCTCTGGGATAGGAAATCCCTTCGGCTTTCCAGGGCTGCCCGGTTGCGGGAGAAGAGGTGAGGGCGCCTCCCGCTATTGAGAGCGCCAGCCAATGCGCTGAGCTCTTCCAGCTTCTGGACGGCGAATGCCAGCCAACTTGCCACCGGCTGATCAATATGCGCTTCCAGACCAACATCCAGGGGAACGTGCAACAAAGAACAGGAGGGGGCGATCAAGATTTCATTCTGCAAGGACGCCGATTTTTTTTCCAGGTAAGACAACAAACGTTCAAGATCAGCCCACCAGATATTCCGCCCATCCACGATTCCCAAAGAAAGCAGCTTACTTTTGACGGCGTCAGCATTCAGGCGCTCCCATTGTTCCCAACCTGAAACCATGTCCAGATGAACGCCTTCAACGGGGAGAGAGAAGGCAAGCTCAAAATTCTCTCCCAACTCATCAAAGTATGAAGCGAGCAAGATCTGGGGGCGATGGGAGCTTGCCGTGATCGTTTGATATGCGCTCTGGTAGGCAATTCGGATCGCTTGAGGGAGGTCCTTCACCAGCATCGGTTCGTCGACCTGCACCCATTCGGCGCCAGCGTTGAACAATTCGGACAGGATGAGCTGATATACAGGGATGAGCTCATCCAGTTTTTGGATGGGCGAAAAATCAGGGGTGGAGGTCTTGCTTAACAACAGAAAAGTAAGCGGTCCGAGGAGCACAGGACGTGTTTGAAAACCAGCCTTAAGCGCTTCGCGATATTCGTCGAGTATTTTGTGATAGGTGAACGAAAAAGTGGTGTGCGCTTCGATTTCAGGGACGATGTGGTGGTAGTTGGTGTTGAACCATTTGGTCATTTCCATGGCGGGGATGTCTACATCTTTTTTCTGAACTCCGCGCGCCATGGCAAAATAGACGTCCAGATCAAACTCAGCAGCAATCGAACGGTAGCGTTGTGGAATTGCGCCGACCGTCGCGATGGTGTCCAACACGTGATCATATAATGAGAAATCGTTGGAGGGCAGAACCTCGATACCAAGGTCATGTTGGCACTGCCAGTTCTGCAGGCGGATGCTTGAGGTGATCTCGAGCAATTCTTGCAATGAGATTGCATTTGCCCAATAGCGTTCAAGTCCCCTTTTCAATTCGCGCTGAAACCCGATGCGTGGAAAACCCAGGTTTGAAGTACCTACCATCTCTATGCTCCTCCTACCGGCTCATTCTGGAATCTTCTCAACGAAGATCATCTTTGCTGTTTTGAACCCTAGCGAAACAGTGGAACGGGCAATCTGAAGGGTGATCGTTTCGTTGAAGGGAAGCTTTTCTTTAACGGTTCCCATCTGTGCAGGTTTGATCTCGCTCTTTTGCAGAAATGTCATCAGCTCCAAATCCTCTTCACCAAACTCATGGATGCGGCGGATGATGAAACGATTGCCCTGTTCCAGCTCTGACAGCGCGACCCAATCCTTGGTCATCTTTTCGAAGCCGGGAAATGGATTGCCATGAGGGCACAATTTGGGATCATCGAGGCGTTCCTGCATCTTTTCTGCCACATCCATAGAAATTGAATGTTCGATCTTGTGCGCCTCTTCGTGCACCTGCGACCAGGGAACATCCAATATCCTGGAAAGCATCCATTCGGTCAACATGTGCTTGCGGATGATACTGACTGCCGCTGCCGTGCCTTTTTTGGTAAGATGGATCTCTTTTTTCTCATCCATGGTGATCCACTGATCGCGGATCATTCTTTTAAGCGTTGTCGTAACGGTAGGGGCGGAAACCTCGAGCAGTTCAGAAAGTTTTGCTCCGATAATGCTTTCTCCGTCACAATCCAGCGTATACATCACGCCAAGGTAATCTTCAATGGTTGGGGTGGGATTCATTTCAGTCAACGCACACCTCACTTAGTATCTGCTAATCAAAATTATATACACATTCGATTATAGCCCAAGAACGGGTACGCCTCATCAAAGAAAGATAAGAAATTTAGCCTTTTCTTGCAGAGAACGAGCACGACTATCATTTTTCTATTAAAATGCGTAGAATAGAAAGAATTGAAAGGTTGGGTTTTGATCTGCAACCGAAACCGACCTCAAATTGGAGGTTTATTTGATCGAACTAAGAACAAAGCACGAGGTCGAAGCGTTGCGGGCGGCAGCCCAGATCACCGCACAAACACACGCACGCTTGGCTGAAGCGATCCATGTAGGCGTGCGGTTAAAAGACCTGGATGAGATCGCAGAGGCATACATCCAAGCGCAGGGCGCGACCACATTATATAAAGGGATCCGTCAGGTGCCCAACCAACGTCCTTTTCCAGGGGTAATCTGCGCATCCGTTAATAATGAGATCTGTCATGGTCTTCCCGATGGAAGAACGTTAAAGGATGGCGATATCGTTGGGATCGACATTGGATTGCGCTATAAAGGGTGGTGCGGTGATATGTGCGTGACACATATGGTGGGTCAGGTGAAACCAGAAGTGAAAAAACTGGTCCAAACCACTTACGAGAGCCTGCAACGTGGAATCGCGGCTTGTGTTCCGGGCAACCGCCTGGGGGCGATTGGAGCAGCGATTCAGACCTATGCGGAAAGCGAAGGCTTTTCGGTAGTCCGTGAATACGGTGGTCATGGGATCGGAAGAGAATTGTGGGAGGATCCATTTGTGCCCCATATCGGTCCGGCAGATCGGGGACCGATCTTGAGAGCCGGCATGGTGATCAACGTTGAACCCATGCTGAATATGGGGAAACCGTATACCAAACTCATGAAAGATGAATGGACGGTTGTTACTGCCGATGGCAGCTTATCGGCACAGTTCGAGCACACCATCGCCATTACCGAGAACGGACCAGAAGTATTATCTGTCTTATCGTAAATCATCCTAAGGAGGAACACATCATGAACAAGAATATAAGGTATGTCCTGTTCGCCACACTGTATATGGCACAGGGAGCCGTGATGGGATATTTCACCTCTCTGAATGCCCTGTATTTGCAAACATTTGGATTAGGACTGGATAAGATTGGGATCATCGGTTCTATCGCCATGATCCCTTTTGTTTTAAAAATCTTCTTTGGATTGTTAAGCGATAAGGTGAGCTTCTTCCACCTGGGGCATCGCAAGCCATATATCCTGATTGGGTTATCGGTGCAGATGCTTGGGCTGTTGGCAGTGATCTTGATCAACCCGGCTACCCATTTCGGTCTGTTCGCCTTGAATGCTCTCCTCCTGATGGCGGGGATGGCATTGTATGATACCTGCACCGATGGATTGGCGCTGGATACCACCGCTCCCGAAGATGAGGGAAAGATTCAGGGCATCATGGTGGCGGGGCGCGCCCTGGGTATGATTCTGATTTCGGGAGTGCTGGGATTGCTGGTTGACAGGATCTCCTGGTTTGCCGGCTTTTTATCCCTTGCCGTCCTGACCGCTATTCCTATCCCGCTGGTGCTGCAGATGAAAGAAGCGGCGAAACCGGTTGACAAACAGTTCAACTGGAGCGCTTTCAGGGAATTCAAGAAATTTTCCATCATCGCGTTGGGTTTGTTGGGTGCACTGTATTCGCTGATCATCAACGGTACCAGCCAACTGGTTAACCCTTACCTGGAACAGAAATTTACCATCAGCTATACAACCGCAGGGATCATCTCGTCGGTGCTGGGGATCGGGATTGTGGTTGGCAGTCTGTTGGGAGGCAAATTGGTGGATCGCATTGGGCAGAGAAAATCGGTGCAGCTATCGCTGTTGGTGACGTTGCTGGCTGTGGGTGCCCTGTGTTTGATCAGCACGCCGGTTGTCGCCTGGATGCTGGTATTTATCTTTGGGGTGGCGTTTGGTTTGTACGAGACGGTATACTTCGCGATCGCTATGCGTGAAACCAACCCCAGCATCGCTGCCACCATGTTTTCGATCTTGATGGCAGTGGCGAACCTTGGAACCGGTATTGGGTTGGCATTAAGCGGTTCTCTGGCTGAAGGGCTGGGGTACAAACCGACCTTCTTGATTCTGGCATTGATGAACCTGCTGGCGCTTCCTCTGTTGCCTGCCATTTTTGGAGGGAGGAAATCGGAGCAGGCAGAGTAGGGTAAGCCTTTAATATTAGGGTCTAGTTAAGCATAAAAATTTCTTACCAGAGGATGATGGATGATGGGAGCGAATGTTGTCATTGGAGGGTTTTGGGGAGATGAAGGAAAGGGAGTGATCAGTGCGTGGGAGGCGTTTCGCACCGGGTCGCTCGGAGTATTTCGCGGATGTGGAGGGGCGAATCCGGAACATGGTATGTTCATCGATGATCACTATATAAAGGTGAACCAGTTGCCATTGGGATTCATTTTGCAGGAATGCATGATCGGGATCGGACCGGGCACGGCAGTGGATCCGGCGAAGCTCTTGCACGAGGTCAAACGATTTCATCTCACACCTGAGAAGGTAAGGGTCGATCGGCGCTGTCCGATCATCACCGTGGAAAATATTGCCAGTGAAAAGGCGAATGCGAACATGCAAGCCATTGGCAGCACCTTCAGCGGGACGGGGATTGCTATGGCACATGCCGCGCTGCGGATAGCCTCCATTGCCGAAGATGTGAAAGAACTACGACCTTATTTGGATGATGTGCCTGCTCTGGTAAATGATCTGGCAAAGAGAGGCAAGGTCAACCTGGAGGGTACGCAGGGCACCTTTCTTTCCAGATATCATGGGGAGTATCCCAATGTCACCTCCGTTGATGTGACTACCTCTTCGGTGGTAGCTGGCACCGGTTTAAACTTTCGCGATGTAGAAGATGTGATCGTAGCCGTCAAGAGCCTGCCCACGCGTGAAGGCAGTGGGGCGATGGGGGATGTGGAGGAATTTACCTCTGAGGAAATGGAAGAGTTAGGCATCGTCGAATACAGTTCCATCGTGGACCTGAAGAGCGGGGAACATCAGATCCGCAGAAAAGCCAAAGGGATCGATTACACTTTTCTCAACCGCGTCATCATGCTCAACGGCGCCAATAAACTGGCATTGACTTTTGCCGAGCAGTATGATCCGCAGGTGAGGGGAGTAACCAGGTGGTCGGAATTGACCAGAAAAGTGCGCGAGTTGATCGATAAGATCGAGAGTATGACCAATGTGGAGGTCACCCTGGTTAACACCGGCAAAGAATTTGATTGCCTGGCGAGCAAACGGGATGATCTGCCCCCCGTCACAGAAGCGATGAGAACCAGGCTGCGTGCCTATATCGAGTGATGAAAGAACCTCTGTTGTGTTGCCCAGCAGAGGTTCTTTCATGAATGCAGCGGGTCGCAATCCTCATGCTGCGCATTGACCCAGGCTTGCCCCTGGGGAGTGAGGACACGGATATCCTTGCAGTCGCGACCAAAATTGCGGTAATCAAGCCCGTACCCCACGATGAACTGATCAGGGATGAACAACCCCACATAACGGATTTCGGGATATTTCTTGAAACCATCCAAACCGGTCTTGCGCCATTCGGAATTTTCGGGTTTTTCCTTGAAAAGAAGCGTGCAGATATCTTGCTTGCGCACGCCCTGCGCGAGCAGATATTGAAAGATAGCAACGATGGTGTTGGAAGAATCGATCACGTCTTCCACAATGATCACCGATCTGCCTTTCAAAAGAGGTCCTGTGTAGGCGGTGATCTCAACGCTACCGCTGCTCTGCGCACCTTTATAACTCTTGGCAGTTAACTCTGCAGAATCGTATGCGAAGTGTAACTGATCCAGTTCTTTTTTCAGGTCATTGAAGAAAGGCAGCGCGCCCTCTCTCAGGCAGAGCAAGATGGGGAGGTTGTCGATATAATCGCGGCTGTAGAAAATATTTTTAGCGACACGGTTGACGATCAGACCGATTTTGTCTTGACTGACGATGACCTCTCCGAGCAAATCTGCGGGAATCGACTCCATAATGTGTTCCTGTTGTCAGAAAATCTGCTTGAATCATACCCGCTTTCTAAAAATCTGTTCTTAAAAAAATTCCATCCTCACCCACGAATGGAATTTTTCATGGTAGGAAGCGAGCCAGAGCCCGACCTATTCGATGTTGAAGTAGTTATAAACTGCCTTGGAAATGTTGGCGGTGAGAAGATTGGCTTTATCGAAGATCAATTGAACCGGGTGGTACATGGCAACGCAGATCACGTAATCCCCGGCGGGGCTGAAGACGATGCCGGTATCGATCAACGAATACATCAGACCGGTGGTCGCGTCGGAGGTCCAACCATGCTTATGACCAATGCGGGTGCCATCGGGCAAACCGGCTTCCAGGAGAACAGCAATCTTGTTATTGGTCAGGTAGGTGACCATAGTCTGGCATTCGTTCTGGCTGATCTCGTTGGGAAACAGGGCGGCGAACGTCCCTCCGCCGGTCTGGGCGCATTGGTAGATATCTTCCAAAAGCATTCCCATTTCGGTAGTGGTGGTTTGGTTAAAGGGGTCGGGATCGGTGGTGTAATCGGTGCGAGAATTGGCTGGCGTGATGAAGCGTTGCAGCAAAGGGGCGCCGATATAAAAATGACCAGCCAGGAACGTACTTTCCAACCCGAGCTGCTGCATCGTATCGGTGACGATCAGCGGACCCAGGGTAGGGCTGAGGTAAGTTTCCATGAGATCGTCCGATGAGTCGTTGCTAGATTTGTCGATCATCAGTTGCATCATGGTTGCGGCAGTTTCGGTGATCGGCTCAGGCAGATATTGGAAGACTGTGACCATGATGGGTATTTTCATGGTGCTGGCAGCGGTGAAAGCGATGCCGGGATTGTAATCGATACCGTTCTCATAAGCGAAATTGATCTCTTTGCCAGTTTCCAAATCCAAGACATAAACTTCGGTCAACCCGTCAAACGCTGACTCATCGATCAATTGTTTCAGTAATACTTCCAGATTGTCTATAGAAGGGCGGGGTGGATCGATCTCTGAGACCACCAGATTCACGACCCGGTTGGTGGCAGATGAAAGCGCTGCCTCCACGAAAGGTAGTGAAGCATCCACATCGAGCACTTTGCCGGGTGTGCCGATCTTGAACTGGGTGCTTCCTGCAACCGGCTGTGATTGTTCTGGATCGTTATCATAGCGAGCAGCGATTTCATCGTAGAGGAACATCTTGAGCTGTTTTTCATCAATGGAATACGCCAGAGGCGTTTCCTGCGCTGCAGGGTTGCGGTTCCACAGGTAATTCCAGAAAGAACTCCAGAAAGGGGCGTTCACGCGCTGCTGGTCGGCAGATGCGATCATGGTGTCTATATCGACCTTGAAACCCAGCGAAGAGGGTTTCAGATAAAAAATTTCACCGCCATGATGAACTTCAATGGGGAAGTTATAAGCCTCGATGACGCGATCGGCTGCTTGTTGTTGGTCGAGCCCACCTACCGGAATGCCACCGATGACGGTGCCAGCCGGAAAGCCAGCTCGCAGCCGGCTGAATCGCACAAGTTCCAGCACGAGGATGACCGCAGAGAGGACCAGCAAGGCGATCGCGATCCAACGCAACAGAGAAATTCTCTGTAATTTCATAAGCATCTCCTGATTCTGACCTTCCATTTTACCAGAATGGATTTGAAACATGAAATATTGGATATACTTAAATCGTATGAATATTTCAAAAGAAAAGCTACTCAAAGCGTTGAAGGGTGGGATTATCTTTCGGGACATACCCGATAATTTCATCCAATGGGTCATCGAACGCTCCCATGTCCTCCAATTCCAGGAAGGCGACCTGATCTATGAAAAGGGAGCCGCTGCCGAACGCTTCTTTTTCGTCATTTCCGGCAGCGCTGTACTGTATGTACAGGAGGGGGAGCAACAATATCTGATAAACGGCTGCCAGGCTGGGAATTATTTTGGTTTCGAGGCGCTTTCAAAGCGGAAGATGCGTTTGACCAATGCCAAAGCGGAATCCCCGCTTCTGACGCTGGCGATACCGTTGCGGATCGTTCAGAAGATTGCGGAACAATTTCCCGCCTTTCAAGTCCAGTTCACTTTACAATTGCAGAGCCTGGAATTCTTGATCAAAAAACCCATGAATTGGTTGCAAAACGAGGAGATCGTACATTATGTCAATCGCGAACATCCTCTTATCCTGATCACGCGCGTGTTGAAACCCATCATCCTCTCACTGGCGGCGTTGACGCTTGCCGGCGTATTGTTCAATGCCAATGTGATCACCCCTGCCATGCTGCTGTGGATCGGATCGTGCCTTGGGGCGTTCGGGATTGGATGGGCGGTATGGAACGCGTTTGATTGGATGAATGATTATTATGTGGTGACCAACCAGCGCGTGGTTTTCCTGCAAAAGATCGCGCTGATCTACGATAGCCGCAAGGAAACGCCATTGAGCGCTATTCTTTCCATAACCAAACAGATCCAGTTGATCGGCAGGTTTTACCAATTTGGCGATGTGATTTTGCGCACTTTCACCGGCTTGGTGAAATTCCGGAATGTGGCTTATGTTGAGGCGGTTTCAGCTATTGTGGAAGAACAATGGCTGAACCATAAGGAAAAGATCGCAGAAGAAAACCAGGAAGACCCCGAGATATACCTGCAAAAACGCCTTTTGGGTCAAAACGGAGCCTCACAAAACAACCAGGCAAAACAAGCTGAAAAACCAGCAGAAGACATGCTGTCGTCTGGTTATTATCCAGATCTTTTTTCGCGCATTCTCAAACTGCGCATCGTCGAAGAAGATACCATCATCTACCGTACTCACTGGTTCGTGTTCATCCGCAAGACCATTCTGCCCTTTCTGGGGATGGTCTTGAGTGTGATCTTCTTGCTTGCCCCAGCTTATGGATGGTTCGGATTGGTGGCGGAAGGATTGGGGACCTACCAATCCATCCTCATTGCAACAGGTATCAGCATGGCGTTATGGTGGATCTATGCTGCGGTAGATTGGCGTAACGATTATTTCCTGATCACACCCGAGCAGATTGTGGATGTGAACCGGAAACCGCTTGGCATGGAAGAACGCCGTTCTGCGCCTGTTCGCAACATCCAAACCATTGAATACAAGCGCCAGAGCATCTTCGGGTTGCTTTTCAACTTTGGCACGGTATTCATCCGCGTTGGGGATGTGGAATTCACATTTGATTACGTGCCGCACCCCTCCTATGTACAACAGGAGATCTATACGCGTTTTCAACGAATCAGAGAAGGTGAAAAGAAGGAAAATGCTGATTTGAATAACGAGCGCTTAGCCAGTTGGATGGATGCCTATCACCGGGTTATACGCACGCAAATGCCAACGCCAGAAGGGGAAGAAGGGGAACAGGATTGAGCGTGTTATAATTTGGATAATTTTTATAATAAAAATAATATTATTTGGATGTGCAAGCGATGAATGGTAGAGAAGTGATCAAATTACCGCATCCTAACCTGCGCAAGAAGGCGCGCGAAGTGCGCGATTTCGGGGATGATCTTCAAGAGTTGGTGGATGATATGATCATCACCATGCGGGAAGAGGATGGCGTGGGGTTGGCTGCGCCGCAGATTAATCAATCACTGCGCCTGATCGTGGTCGAGTACCCGGAGGATGACAGCCAAGAAGAATCGGAAAAGAAACTGTATATCATGGCAAACCCTGTGATCGTGAAAAGATCCGAAGAATGCGAATTAGGGATCGAAGGTTGCCTTTCTGTACCGGATATTGTGGGGGAGGTGGAAAGGGCTGTGCAGGTGGAAGTGCACGGATTGAACCGATTTGGAAAGAAGACAAAGATTCGCGCCAAGGGCTGGCTGGCGCGCGTCTTTCAACATGAGATCGATCATCTGGATGGCGTACTTTTCGTTGACCGCGCCACAAGGTTATTCAAGACCAGCGACGAAGAAGCACAGCAAGCAGAACAGGTGTAAACAACCCGATTCGCATGTTCCTGAAGCATATTTCTCTGACCAATTTTCGAGCGTTCCAGCGACTGGAAGTGGATGTTCCAGAGCGTGTAACAGTGATGGTGGGCAACAACGCACAAGGGAAAACCAGCTTCTTGGAAGCGATCAACTTCTTTTCGACGCTCACTTCCGTTCAGGCTGGGAAAGACAGGGAGCTGATCAATTTCATGGCGCTGGGGGATGAAATTCCGGTGGCGCGACTGGTGATGAACTTCAGCCGTGGGGGGTCAGAGCACAACATGGAGGCGCGTTTGATCCTGGGCAACAATGGTAACAAGGGCGGCCGGTTGCGCAAAGAAGTGCTGCTGGATGGCATCAAACGCCCTCTCCAACAGGCGTTGGGCAATTTCAATTCGGTGATCTTCTTGCCGCAAATGACCGATATCGTGGATGGGGCGCCGGATGAGAGGCGGCGCTATCTGGATATGGCCATCGCGCAGGTGTATCCGGGTTACGCGCGCGAACTCTCGGAATATAACCAGGCTATCAGCCAGCGCAACGCATTGTTGAAAACGCTGGCTGAACGAGGAGGGGATAGCGCACAGCTTGATTTTTGGGATGAACACATTGCGGAAAAGGGCAGCTTCATCATGCGCACGCGCATGCAAATGCTGGATGAATTTGAAGATCGGGTTTCAGAAGTGCACCTGGCGCTTTCTGAGGGAATATCGCCAATGATGATCAATTATCTGCCGGGGTTCAATTTCAGAAATGGCGAGCGCGAGCAAGAAACCTTCGCTTTTCCTGTGGGCAAAGATTCCCACGCCTGTCTGCTCAGCCAGGAAGAGTTGCAGAACACTTTTCTCAAAAAATTGCAATCAGTCCGTAAAGATGAGATCCAGCGCGGAATGACCACCCTGGGACCGCACCGCGATGAACTGCGTTTTTTCGCTAACCAGATCGATTCAGGCACCTACGGTTCGCGTGGGCAGATCCGCACGGTGCTCATGGCGCTCAAAATTGGGGAAATGCATTGGCTGCACGAAAAGACCGGAGAATGGCCGGTGCTGCTGCTGGATGAAACGCTGGCAGAATTGGACCTGCAGCATCGCAATGCGCTGCTACATGCTCTATCCAATTGCGAGCAGGCTATTCTTACGGCTACTGATGCGGGTATGTTTAATCCGGAGTTCCTTAAAACCTGTACGATTTGGAAAATTGATGCGGGGCGAATTGATTTTGAACAAAGTTCTTTTTTGTGAAACAAGTAAAATCAAATAGAATATAAATAAAGAGCACCTTTTTCATCGAAGGAACAAAAAAATCAACTTAATGATCAAGAGAGGGTTCTATGGATGTTATTACTGATCGTTCTATTCGAGTGTTTATTTCCTCAACTTTTCGTGATATGCAGGGAGAACGTAATTATCTGGTCAAATTTATATTTCCCCAATTAAGAAAGATTTGCGAACAGCGTGGTGTTGCCTGGAGTGAGGTGGACCTGCGCTGGGGGATCACCGATGAACAATCGGCAGAAGAACAGGTGCTGCCGATCTGCCTTGAGGAGATCAAGCGCTGTCGCCCATATTTTATTGGTATCCTCGGTGAACGTTACGGATGGATCCCGGAAAAGGTCAATTCAGAGTTGATCGAACGTGAACCGTGGTTGGCAGAACATCTGGACCATTCCGTTACTGAGTTGGAAATTCTGCATGGAGTGTTAAACAATCCAGAGATGGCAGATAGGGCGCTCTTTTATTTTCGTGATCCTGCATATGTCCAGGATCTTCCAACGGAACGCCAGGAGGGTTTTTTGGAAGATCTGGCGGTTCATGAGATGGAAGAATATGGGCGCGAAGAAGCGCAGAAAAGGGCGCTAGACCGCAAAACCAAACTGACCGCACTAAAAGAGCGCATCCGTAAGAGTGGACTGTCATTAAAGGAAGGGTTCCAGGATCCTCAGCAGCTTGGAATATGGGTGCTGGAGGATATGACTGCCATTATCGATCGGATTTATCCCGAAGGTTCACAACCTACACCGTTGAAGCTCGAAGGACAGGAACATGAGGCTTTCGCTGTGAACCGGGCAAAAGTGTACATTGGCGGTGAAAAATATTTTAAAAAGATCGATGAGCATGTGGCAGGCGTCAATTTGCCTCTGGTCGTTTTGGGTGAATCTGGATTTGGAAAGTCTGCGCTTTTAGCGAATTGGGGATTGAAGCATCGTATGGCACACCCTGATAAGTTGGTGTTAATGCACTTCATCGGAGCCAGCGCGGCTTCAGGCGATTGGTCTGCCATGCTGCGCAGGATCTTGAGTGAACTGCAGGAACGATTTAATATCCAAGGGGAAATACCCACAGATGTAACTGAATTACGGGAAACATTGCCTGATTGGTTGCATATAGCTGCTCAAAAAGGGCGGGTACTGCTCATTCTGGATGCGCTAAACCAATTGGAAGATAAACAAGGAGCGCAAGAATTGACCTGGCTTCCAATGGAATTTCCGGAAAATGTGCAGGTGATCCTTTCGACATTGCCGGGAAAGACCCTGGATTCATTGAATAAACGAGAATATCCTGTTCTCTTTATTGAGCCCCTTACCCGGCAGGAACGGGAAAAATTCGTGAGCGTGTTTTTGGCACAGTATTCTAAACAATTGAACTCACAGCAAGTAGGAAAAATCGTAGAAGATCCAAAACTCTCCAATCCATTGGGATTGCGCATTTTGCTCGATGAATTGCGTCAATTTGGGATACACGAAAGATTGAATGAGATCATCCAACACTACTTGAATGCGAATTCTGTAAATGAAATGTTGGAATTGGTATTTGAACGTTGCGAAAAAGATTTTGAAACCGAACGTCCGGGTTTGGTGCGCGATACACTGTGCAATATCTGGGCAGCCAGGCAGGGATTATCGGAAGGGGAATTGTTGAATTTGCTGGGGAATGATGGGCAACCATTAGCCCAACGCGTCTGGTCTCCACTCCATCTTGCCCTCGAAGAATCTTTGTTGGAGCACAGCGGTTTGCTTAATTTTTCTCATGCGTATATCCGCCAGGCGGTTGAAAAGCATTATCTTGCAACAGAATCAGAACAGATTGCTGTTTCTACACGTTTGGCAGATTATTTTCAAAGCATCGCTGGCTATCCAAGGCGCAAAGTTAACGAGCTGCCCTGGCAGTTGCAAAGAATAAAAGATTGGAAAAGGCTATATGATGTTTTGGCAGCCCCGGCTTTCTTCATGGCTCAATGGTGTGTAAACCGAAATGATCTATATCCGTATTGGACCACTCTTGAAGAAAATTCAAGTTTCAATAGGGTTCAAGCATACAAAGACAGCAGCAACGATCCTAAAATTCCGGACTATCAGTCATTCCTGAATCGGGTTTCTTTATTTTTTATGGATACCGGATATCTGGAAGCTGCTATGGATTTACTAAAAGAACTGGAAAAGATCAGCCGGGAAAGAGGGAACAAAGAGGATGTTCAAATCTCCCTCGGCAATCAAGCTTTGATCCTGAAAACATGGGGCAGATTGGATGAAGCGATGGATTTGTTTAAGGAGCAAGAACGTATCTATCGCGAGATGGGAGATATGCATGGCTTGCAGCTTACTTTAGGCAACCAAGCGTTGATCTTGCATGCAAGAGGCAGATTCGATGAAGCCATGCAAATGCAGAAAGAAACAGAACGCATTTGCCGGAGGTTGGGCAATAAAGATGGCATTCAAACTTCGTTGAGCAATCAGGCGATGATCTTAAAAGAATGGGGCAGATTGGAAGAGGCGATGGAATTATTGAAGGAACAAGAACTGATCTGCCGGGAATTGGGGATTGAAAAAGCCATCCAGGTTTCTCTGGGCAATCAAGCGTTGATCCTGCAAATGTGGGGTAAGTTAGACGAGTCCATGGAATTGCACAAAAAAGAAGAACAGATTTGCCGAAAGTTAGGAAGCAAAGATGGGCTACAGCGTTCTCTGGGCAATCAAGCGTTGATCTTGCAAATGCGGGGGAAATTGGAAGATGCCATGGGATTGTTCAAAGAACAGGAACGGATCTGCAGAGACATGGGGGCTAAAAGGGACCTCCAATCTGCGCTGGGCAACCAGGCTTTGATCTTGAGATCCTGGGGCAGGTTAGACGAAGCTATGCAATTGCTGAAAGAACAGGAAAATGCCTATCGGGAATTAGGGGATCAAGATGGGCTACAGCGTTCCCTTGGCAACCAGGCTTTGATCCTGAGGTCATGGGGCAAAGTGGATGAAGCCATGCAATTGCAGAAAGAAAAAGAACGAATTTGCAGAGAACTGGGAAATCAAGATGGTATCCAGAATTCCCTGGGAAATCAGGCGTTGATCCTGAAAGCTCTCGGAAAATTTGACGAGGCCATGGCATTGTTCAAAGAACAGGAGCGCATCTGTCGTGAACTGAACAATAAAGAAGCTCTTCAAGAATCCATTGGTTGTCAGGCGCAGATTTACCATGCGCAGGGTAGATCTCAGGAAGCTATGCAAATGCAGAAAGAAAAAGAGCGCATTTGTCGGGAGTTAGGGAATCTGAACGGGATCCAGGAGACCCTGGGTGATCAGGCATTGATCCTGCAAAAATGGGGCAAGCTGGATGAAGCCATGGATTTGCTCAAGGAAAAAGAAAGGATTTGCCAGCAATTAAAGAACGTCTATGGGTTGTGTTTATCCTGGGTGTATCAGGGAACAACCTGTCTCATAAAAGGTGATAAAGCGACAGGAATAGGATTGCTGCAAAAAGCATATGACCTGGCAAGACAAAATGGGTATCAGTCTCTTGTGATAAAAACCAAGGGACTTCTTGATAGATTTTCATAAAGGTTTCTTGGCTGGCAAACCGACCCGCCTTGGATACACGGCTGGAGTGGACTTTATCTTCTCAATGACGACCAGGTTGCGTTCGGCATCCACACCCGGAATCACCACCGGTTCGATATGCATCTCCCCGCCACCCAGAACGGCGCAGGCGTTTCTGGCTTGGAGCACCTCATCATCCACAGATGTGCTCTTTTGAGCGATGGCGATCCCTCCCAAGCGTACCAACGGCAGCAGATATTCCAGCAGCACCGGCAGGGCTGCCACGGCGCGCGCGACCGCGCAATCGAACTGCTCGCGATAGCGCTTGTTTTGCCCAAACGCTTCTGCCCGCTCCGTCACCACTTCCGCATTTTCAAGACCCAATGTTTGGATGATGTGCCGGCAGAAGGCAGCTTTTTTCTCCACTGATTCCACCAACACCACGTGCAAAGATGGGTCGGCGATCTTGAGCGGAATGCCCGGAAAGCCGGCTCCGCTGCCGATATCGATCAGAGAATGAGCTTTGTGTTGCTGTATCACGGGCAGCAGGCTGAGCGAATCCATGAAGTGCCTGGTTTCGATCTCTTCGGGCGAGCGGATGGCAGTCAGATTGAACTGGGAATTCCACGCCAGCAATTCATTCTGATATTTGGCAAATTTATCCGGCAAAGCAGGATCTGCGGGTCCTTTGCACAGGTTATGGTAATAATCTGCCAGACTGATCATATTCCCATTATAAACATAGATAACCGGACAGTTGGAATTTTCATGATTAATGAATATGATTAAGCATAGCGGAGAAAATGATGAACAGGATAGAAAAAGAACAATTCTTGGACTGGTTGTTGGAAGAAGAGAATCCCAGTGTGCGCTATTTCACCCTGCGGGCTATTCTGGGCCTGGCGCAGGATGATGAGCGGGTGCTTGCCGCGCGCCGTGCCATTATGCAAAGTGAACCGGTGTCGCGCATTTTGGCATTGCAGGATCCTGCAGGCTGGTGGAATAATGCACAATCCATGAGTTTACCCATGTATTTGGGCACCGTTTGGCAGTTGATGCTACTGGCGGAATTGGGCGCCGATGGCAGCGATGAACGCATCCGCAGAGCCATTGATCTGGTGTTTCAGGATCTGCAAAGCGCGGAAGGGTCCTTCCCGCATGAGGGTGAACGTTTTGCCAAACAGTATGCCATGGATCTGATCTGCAACGACGCCATGATCGCCTATGGTCTGGCGGGGTTGGGTGTAGGCACACAGGATGAGCGTATGCAGCGCACTGTATCTTTCTTGACCGCTGTTGTGAACAGTGGAGATTATGCCTGCCGTTTCAATAAAGGAGCAGAATGCGCCTGGGGTGTGGTGAAAATGTTGCGTGTTCTATCTCTCATTTCTGAAGGTGAACGGAATGAGAACCTTCGGCAAGCGATCAAACGGGGCGCTGAATATTTGTTGTCTCATGAACTGGTGAAGGCTGATTTTCCCCACAAGGAAGGGGGAAAAATCAGCGAACACTGGTTCCGCCTGGGCTTTCCACGCAGTTATCAATCTGATCTGTTGCAAACAGCCTTTGTGTTGACAGCCCTGGGTTATGGAAAAGATGAGCGGCTGCAGCCAACCATCACTTTTCTGCGCGATAAACAATTGCCAGAGGGCGGCTGGGCGCTCGATGCGACCTGGAACAAGATGATCGTACCTGTCACCAAACCATCCAAAGGAAAACCTGATAAGTGGATCAGTTGGCAGGCGTTTTATGTGCTGCAGGAAAGCGGACAGATCCAATAACCAGATTCCGGGCAACAGTTTCTGATAAAATTCAAGGGTTTCATTATAAATAGAACAAAGGGTAGAAAATGGATTTAACCAATATTTTTGTGGGTGAGAAAATTCGGCTTACCGAAATGAACCCCCAAGAGGATGCTGAAAAAGAAAGCCTGTGGACTCATTCCATTGATTACGCACGCTTGCGCAAAGAGAATCCGGTGCGCCCTATGGCTGCTTTTGAGATCAGGAAAGATATTGAAGAGAAATTAAAAGAAGCAGAGCAGGAAGGATGTAGTTTCTATTTTGCCGTTCATTCCAGGGCAAATGGGGAAGAGCTGCTGGGTTTTCTGCATATCAGCGGGATTGAATGGGCGAATGGACAGGGGTTGCTGCGGGTTCTGATGGGAACAGAAGAGATCGCGCATGATCATCTGGCAGAAAGCCTGTTTCTGGGCTTGCGGTACGCTTTTGATGAATTGAATTTGTATCATATTTACTGTGAGGTTCCTGCTTACGAAATAGACACTATCAAGGTGCTTGAAAAAGCCGGCTTCGTGCGCGAGGCGTGTTTGCGCGAGATTGTCTACCGTGCGGGGAGCTATCATGACCGCATTTTCTATGGAATGCTCGCAGAGGAGTGGCGACAAAGGAAAGGGCTGGCATGAAAGATACATATCTACAAGGTGAGTCGGTTTACCTGCGTGCGACGGATCCCGAAAAGGATATGAAGTTCTATTCCGGTTGGCAGCGAGACGCCCTGTATGACCGTTTTATGGATAGTATGCCTGCGGTGATGTACGGCAAAGACCAGATGAAAGAATGGTATGAGAAACAGATTGCCAGCCATTTGAGCTCTTTCATGATCGTCCACAAAGAAGATGATATCCCGATCGGTTTCATTGAAATATCAGGGTATGATTGGCACAGTGGAAATGCATGGTTGGGAATCGGAATTGGCGAGCGCGAAAATTGGGGCAAGGGATATGGTACCGAAGCCATCAGCATTCTGCTGAAACTGGTGTTCCTGGAATGGAATCTGCACCGGGTCTCGCTGGCTGTGCTCGGCTACAACGTGCGCGCCATGCGCTCCTATGAAAAAGCGGGGTTCAAAAATGAAGGTGCGCTGCGTGGATTCGTCCAACGGAATGGGCAGCGCTGGGATATGTACATGATGGGCATCCTGCGGGAAGATTGGGAAAAACTCCATTCTGGAGAAATTGAAAAATAAATAAGGAAGAGAAAACATGCAACAACCATTCAAAGCGATCATCTTCGATATGGGCGGTGTTTTTATCCGTACAAAACATCGAAATGCCCGGCAGGAATTGGCTCACCAATATGGAATGAACATCGAAAAATTGACGGATACGGTTTTTCTGAGCCCGGTCAGTATTGAAGCAGAAAAAGGGTTGATCACCAGAGATGAATTGCTTCGTCAACTTATGCACTTGCTCGGGGAGGATGAAAAAAGGGTTCAGCAGTTTGTAGAAAAATTCTTCAGCGGTGATCGAGAGGATACGGAATTGGTAGGTTATGCGCGGACTTTGCGTCCGCAGTATAAGCTGGGTTTGTTGAGCAATGCATTTTCAGGGACCAGAGAATGGATGCAGGAGCGTTTCACGTTTCTTGAGTTGTTTGATGTTAGCTATTTTTCAGCAGAGGTGGGCATGCGGAAACCGGAATCACAGTTCTTCCAATTGATCCTGGATGCGCTGCAGGTTGAACCTTCTGAAGCCCTGTTCGTAGATGATTTTTTCGAAAATATTCAGGGCGCACAAAGGTTGGGCATCCAAACAGTGTGGTATCGCGATCGAGACGCAGCTTTTGCTTATTTAAAGTCGCTTCTCGATATCTCTGAATGAGAAACGCCATCTATGATATACTCTGCATATGCTATCGCTTGACAGCTTGATAGCTCTTGGGTAGAATTTTCCTACCCTGAAATTGGGCCTGTAGCGCAGTTGGGAGCGCGCTTCAATCGCACTGAAGAGGTCGAGAGTTCGAATCTCTCCAGGTCCATCTGGGCAAGGCAATGGGGCCCATAGCGCAGTTGGGAGCGCGTCTCAATGGCATTGAGAAGGTCGAGAGTTCGAATCTCTCTGGGTCCACTGAACAGAAAATGAAAAAGTGAAAAGAGGAGTAGTATTTCATCCAGCAGCGATTCGGGAGAGTGAGGTGTGAGCCCGATACGGCGCCCCTGGAGCGTAGAAAAGGAAGAACTCGCCTCTTGAGCGGAAACGCTGCACTGTGGCAGTGAAATGAAGTAGCTGCTACCGGATAAGCCCGTTAGAGCTGCCTGAGAGGTTCGCAAGCGAACAATCAGGGTGGTACCACGGAGAAACCCTTCGTCCCTGAGGATGAAGGATTCTTTTTTTAACAAAGAAAGGAAGTGCGCATGCCAGTATCAAAAACACCACGCTATATTCCGGCAAACATCGAACCGAAGTGGCAAAGAAAATGGGAAGCAGATGGGTTGTATCATTCCGATATCGATCCCGATCGGAAGAAATACTATGCACTCACCATGCTTCCATACCCTTCGGGAAATTTGCACATCGGTCACTGGTATGCCATGACACCCTCGGATGCCCGCGCGCGCTTCAAGCGCATGCAGGGGTATAACGTGTTGTTCCCCATGGGTTTTGACTCCTTCGGGCTGCCAGCAGAAAACGCTGCCATCCAGCGCAATATTCATCCAAAAAAATGGACGTATGACAATATCGATCGCATGCGCGAGCAGATGCGCAGCATGGGCAATATGTTCGACTGGCGGCGCGAAGCCATTTCTTCAGATCCCAAGTACTACCGCTGGACGCAGTGGTTCTTCATTCAATTGTTAAAGAACGGATTGGCTTACCGGCAGAAATCACTGGTAGATTGGTGCCCCAAGTGCAACACCACCCTGGCGCGAGAACAGGTGATAGGAGATGATCGCCACTGCGAGCGCTGCCACACACCGGTGGTGAAGAAAGAACTGGAGCAGTGGTTCTTCCGCATCACCCGCTATGCTGATGAGTTGCTCGATTTTACCGGCATTGATTGGCCCGAACCGGTGAAACTATTGCAAACCAATTGGATCGGGCGATCAGAAGGCGCTTCTGTCGTCTTTCACACCGAGCAGGGCGATCCGATTGAGGTGTTCACGACCCGCCCGGATACTCTGTGGGGTGCGACCTTTATGGTGCTGGCTCCGGAGCACCCACTGCTCGAAAAGATCACCAGCTCCGAACAGAAAGCCAGGGTGGAAGCCTATGTTGCAGAAACGATCAGGCAAACTGACATCCAACGGGAAGCCACTGATAAAGAAAAGACGGGTGTTTTCACCGGCGGGTATGCCATCAATCCGGTGAACAATGAGCGCATCCCGATTTGGGTGGCAGATTATGTGTTGATGACCTACGGAACAGGTGCCATCATGGCGGTGCCGGCGCATGATCAGCGCGATTTCGAATTCGCACGCAAGTTCAGATTGGAGGTGCGGGTTGTGATCCAACCAGATGACATGCCCGCGCTGGATGGGGCTACCATGCCAGAATCTGTTCCGGGGCGCGGAAAGATGGTCAATTCAGGTGTGTTGAACGGAACGCCGGCAGACCAGGCGTTCAGGCAGGCTATCCAGTATGTTGAACAACAGGGGTTTGGCAAAGGTACTGTCAATTACCGCCTGCGCGATTGGTTGATCTCACGCCAGCGCTACTGGGGCGCACCCATTCCAGTGCTGTATTGTGAGAAGTGCGGGGTGGTTCCAGTGGCGGATGAGGATCTGCCGGTGCTGTTGCCGGACGATGTGAAATGGAAGCCGACCGGCGAGAGCCCGCTCAAACTACATCCCACCTGGCGCTTTTCCGTCTGCCCGCAATGCGGAGGCAGCGCTGAACGCGAAACGGATACTATGGATACCTTCGTGTGCTCCTCCTGGTATCATCTGCGCTACCTGAGCCCGGATGAAGAAAAGGCCCCCTTCGACCAGAAAGAGTATGATTACTGGATGCCGGTGGATAGTTATACGGGCGGTGTAGAACATGCCACCATGCATTTGATGTACACGCGTTTCTTTCATAAAGCCTTCCGTGATCTGAAAGTTGTGAAAGGGAACGAGCCTATGCTGCAACTGCGCAACCAGGGTCAGATATTGGGACCGGACGGGCAGCGCATGAGCAAATCACGCGGCAATGTGGTAGATCCGGACACACAGGTGAAACTGTACGGGGCGGATACGGTGCGCGCCTTCTTGATGTTTGGTTACCGCTGGGCAGAAGGTGGTCCATGGGAAGCGGGCAATATCACCGGGGTGCAGCGCTGGCTGAACCGCGTCTGGAACATCTTTCTGGACGAAGCAGAAACGGACAGCTTTGATGAAAAAGATGTCAATGCTCTGCGGCGCAAACTGCACCAAACGCTCAAGGCTGTGACCAGGGATTATGAACGCTTTGAGTTTAACACCATCGTTTCAGGGTTGATGGAACTCTCGAACTATTTGCAGGAAGCGCGTGCAGCGGGTGCGGCTGCGAATATAGTTTGGAAGGAAGCGACCAGCATCTACTTGCGCATGCTGGCACCCATTTGCCCGCATATTTCTGAGGAGATTTGGAATCAACTGGGGCTGCCATATTCCGTCCATGCCCAGCCGTGGCCCGAGCTGGATGAGAAAGCCACTGAGGAAGAGGAAATCACCATCGTGCTACAGGTGAACGGTAAACTGCGCGATAAGATGGTGGTGCCGGTGGACATCAGCGAGGAGAAGGCGAAGGAGTTGGCACTGGCGAATGAAACCGTGCAGCGTTTTCTAGAGGGGGCTGCCCCGCGAAAAATCATCTATGTGCCGGGAAAATTGGTGAACATCGTAAAATAAGCTGAAATAACCTGTGCAGGCGCTTTCTTTGGAGGCGCCTGCTTTTTGTTTTCTTTGCACTGAGAAAAATCGACTTTCACATTATTGCAAGAGAAGCGCTTGACTTCTTCTGGGCAAATCCCTATAATACAATAGTGAATAAAATTGACATAATATATTCACGATAGTGAATTTTCAATCATCAGGTACGCAGGAGAAACAATGGGAATTCCTCAGAGCGAAATCTATGCAGCTATTTTGGAGGGTGATGAAGAAACAGTATCCGCGCAAGTTGCAAAAGCGATAGCCATAGGGGTACCCGCCGGAATTCTCTTGAACGAAACGTTGATACCGGCTATGGCAGAAGTGGGCGATCTGTTTGAAAGAGGAGAATACTTTGTGCCCGAGATGCTGGTGGCGGCGCGTGCCATGAAAGCCGGGCTGGCGATATTAAAACCATTATTGGCGGAAGCAAAGGATGATGCAATTGGCAAGGTCGCTATCGGAACAGTGAAAGGCGATCTGCACGATATCGGGAAGAATCTTGTTGCTATCATGATGGAGGGGGCTGGATTGGAAGTGCTGGATATGGGGGTTGATGTTCCAGCGGAACAATTTATTGAAATAATTGAGAAAGAACAGGTGGACATCATTGCCATGTCTGCCCTGTTGACGACCACCATGGCGAATATGGAAATTACCATGCGCATGATTGCCGAAAGGGGTCTCCGCAATCGTGTGAAGATCATGGTGGGAGGCGCTCCTTTATCCAAAGAATATGCGGAGAGCATTGGCGCGGACGGTTTTGCTGCAGATGCAAATCAGGCGGCAAAGATGGCCATTCAGTTGATGGCAAAATGAACGAAAACCAGAATATGTATCGGAAACCTGAGAATCGATCAACGGGGAGTGGTTCGAGAAAAAATTAGAAATCGGAGTGGTCCTTTTGGAAAGCCTATCATCACGAAAAAGAGTTGCACTTGCCATTCATCATCAGGAACCAGATCGGGTTCCTATCTCTCTGGGCGGTTCTGCCAATCATCTTACAGAAAATTTATATCGCTTGCTCAAACAACATTTTAAGTTTGAAGATAATGGACGCCGCACCCTGGTAGGTTTTTATTCAACTCCTGATTACACCCCACTGCTGGAATGTCTGGGTACGGATATGCGCTTTTTGCATCTGCGTCCGGTGAAATCGTTCATCATGAATCCTGTCGCCCAAAACTTTAAACCATTCGTCGATGAATGGGGGTTGAGGCATGAATTGCTGTCCGGTTTTTACAACCTGGGGGGAGAACCGCTCGGCTATCTGGAAACCATCGCTGATATTAAAAAATATGCATGGCCCGATCCTTATCTGCCGGAACGGGTAGGAGGATTAAAAGCTGAGGCAGAGCAGCTATATCATTTCACCGAGTATTCCCTGGTGGGGCACAGACCTGTATATGGGAATGCCTGGGAAATGGCGCGCTTTCTGCTGGGAATGGAAAAAGCGTTGTTCATGACCGCTAAAGATAGGGCTTTGTTCGAGGCTTTCTTTGATAAGTTGAGTGATGTGCTGGATGGGTTCTATGAAGTCTTCCTAAACGAAGTTGGACCGTATATCCAGATCGTCGAGATGGCAGAAGATTTGGGAACCAATAATGGACCGATGATCAACCCCAAGTTCTATAGAGAAGTGATGTGGTCATACCATCGCAGAACGATCGAGCGCATAAAAAAGAAAGCCCCGCATGTGAAAGTCATGCTGCATTGTGATGGAGCGATCCGGCGTTTCATTCCAGACCTGATCGAAGCCGGGTTCGACATTCTCAACCCTATCGAATCGCATCTGATTGGCATGGAGCCGGCGGGTTTGAAGAAGGATTTTGGCATGGATCTGGTATTTATGGGTGGGGTCGACCTGAAAAATGTCTTGACAAAGGGCACCCGCAGCGATATCCAAAAGGAGATTCGCACACGCATTGAGGAAATGGGAAAGGGAGGCGGCTATATATTGGCGCCTTCGCATAATTTCACCAATGATGTGCCGCTGGAAAACCTGTTGACATTTTTTGAAGAAGGAAAAAAACTAGGAGTGTATCCGCTCTAAAGGTGTGAGGAACGATGAGGCTGGAAGAACTTCGCAATGACGTGCTCAAAACCGCTCGCGATTTAGCGAAATATGGATTGGTGTGGATGGCAGGGGGTACAGCTTGTGCTCGCGACGTACACAGTGGATTGGTGGCGGTTACACCCAGCGGGCTGGATTATGCTGATCTGCATGCTGAAGATGTCGTCCTGATGGATTTGCAGGGTGAGGTGATTGAAGGGCACCACAAACCTTCGTGTGCAAGCGAATTATGGTTGCGATTTTTTCGCAAACGGAAAGATCTGAATGCCATCGTCCATACCCATTCCTGTTATGCTACAGCGTTTTCGGTCGTCAACCAACCGATTCCTATCATTACCGAAACGCAAGCAGACTGGTTTGGAGAACCCATTCCCGTGGCACCCTATGCGCATGTAGAAGATGATGCGTTCCTGCATGATCCGGTAGAGGCATTGGGAAACGGCTACGGGGTTCTGCTTGGAAGACACGGCGTGTTGACTTTCGGAAAAAACCTCCGTGATGCTCTGGAGCGCGCTTTGACTTTGGAAGAAGCAGCCAAGACCTTCATCATGGCGAAAACGATCGGTACGCCGGAGATTTTCTCGGTAGAAGAAGCCAGGCGGTCGTTCGACTTTTATCATACCCGCTATGGGCAGCCAGGTAGGAAAGGAACATAGATGTTCAGGATTGATGAAGATTTCGTCCTGCTTGACGTAGAGGCGACGAGTGCTGATGAATTGATCAGGTTCATGTGTAAGGAACTTGAAGCGGCTGACTGTATTCAACCTGAACATGTCGACACAGTATTGGAACGGGAACAGAAATTTCCCACCGGTCTTCCAACCAAGCCGTTTTGTGTAGCCTTGCCACATGGAGAGCCCCACGGGGTCAATGAATCAGCATTATGTTTTGCCAGATTGAAAAAACCTGTTGTGTTTAAGAATATGGGCAATGCGTGTGAAGACCTGGATGTGCGCATGGTTTTTCTTCTGGTGAACAATTCCTCTGAAAATCAGGTTGAGGCTTTGCGAAACCTGTCTGAAATGTTCGGTGAATCGGAAAAATTATCAACATTGGCATTGCTGGAAAATAAAAAAGACGTTGCCAAAATGTTGTCAAACACGATACTTAAGTAGCAAAGGAGGTTCAAGGAAAACTAAACAGCAAACAATGAAAGGAGAAAACAAAATTGGGTTACAGAATTGTTGTCGCTTGCGGCGCAGGAATTAATACCTCCACTCTGGGTGAGGATATGATCCGTGAGCGGCTAAGCAAGGAAGGACGCGAGGATATCGAGGTTATTCACGTTCTCATGTCCAATATCGAAGCATATGAAGACAATATGGATATTTTGGTTTCCATGCAGCAGGTTTATAGAGAATTCAAGTGCCCGGTAGTGAGTGGCTTGCCTTTTTTGATCGGGACAAAAAGCGAAAAAGAAGCATTACTAGACAAAATTATGGAATTGGTAAAAAACCTGAAATAACAGGCTGGAAAACGAAAGAATCCTAACATAAAAAAGGAGATTATCAATGGAAGTCATAAAAACAGCAGTTTCATGGTTTTTAGGCTTAGGTTCCACAGTGATCGTACCGATTGTATTGATGATCCTTGGGTTCGCCTTTAAGGTAGAAGCGAAGAAAACGATCCGTGGTGCAATCATGACTGGTGTAGGTCTGGCAGGTCTGTTCCTCATTGTTGATCTGATCGTTGCTGCATTACAACCCGCTGTTGCAGCAATGGCCACTCGCATGGGTTTGAGCTTGACCCTGGTAGATGTAAACTGGGCTGATGCCGGCATAGCGTGGGGATGGCCCGGCGTTGCAGGCGTGTTATTGATCACATTGGCTGTGAATGCAGTGCTGATCTCTCTCCGGATTACAAAAACCCTATGGGTAGATATCTGGTCGTACTGGCATGGTTCCGCCCTGGCGGGGTTTGTGTGGGCGTTGACTGGAAATCTGTGGTGGGGTATTGTGGCTGGAGTTCTGTATCTCACCATAGGCGGTTTTCTGGGTGATTGGACTGCGAAAGATATCCAGGAATTTCATGGAATGCCCGGAATCAGCGTTCCTTGCGGAACCACGGTGCAGGCTGGCGTGTTTGCCAAGTTGATCACTCCCATCCTGGATAAGATCCCAGGTTTCAAGAATTGGGATGCATCTCCCGATGCGATCCGCAAGCGCTTTGGTTTGCTGGGTGAGCCGGTGGTTATGGGTGCAATTCTAGGTATCGTGATCGGCATTGCTGCCGGATATAATGTGCAGAAGATCTTAGGACTGGCGATGCAGGTGGCGACCATGATGGTGGTCTTGCCGCGCATGGTTTCCATCATTTCCGAAGGTCTTATCCCGATTGCGCAGGGCGTCATTGGTTTCATGCGTGAAAAATTCGGCAATCGGGAAATCTACGTTGCAGTGGATTGTGCGGTAACCCTGGGGCATCCTTCTGTGATGGCATCAACCGTGATCCTGTACATCATCGCTATTCTTTTGGCAGCGGTTCTTCCCGGAAATAAACTGCTGCCGATCGCTTCACTGGCAGTGATCCCATTCTGGGTTGGATCGGTGGTGCCCTACACCAAAGGCAATGTGGTCAAGACCGTGCTGGTTATGGCGCTGTACATGATCCCGGTCCTTTACATTGCCAGCGTCGTTGCTCCGGTCCAAACGCAGGCATATAACATGATGGGTCAATATACCGAAGAGATCGCCAAAGGAACGTTATTGGGCTCATTCGACATGGGCGGCGATCCACTGGGTTTCCTGATCCAGAATGTGATGCGCTTATTAGGTTTGAGCGTATTGTAAAAAGATCAGCTTGCATTTCCATGCAAGCGTGATCGCAGCAAGTTGGGAGAGCGGTTCGTACCGACTCCCAACTTGCAGGGGTTTCGGATACAACCACCGTCACGAAAAGATACGATAGGAATTTCTTGATGGGAAATCGAATGATTCAGGGATCACTATGTCCAGTTTTCATGTATGTGTGTTGGGAGGGTCTTGTGGCAACCGCATGGTCATCATTGCCGATCATCTTGCCGAACTGTTCAGGCAAAAAGGCTACAATTGTACTGTGACCTCGAAGAGCGTTTGGGAATGTTTCACATTTCCGCCCGCAGCAGATCTTTTATTGCAACTTCTCCCCGCTTTTAGCGATGAAGAAATGGAATACCCCTCCATCAATGTCCGCCCACTGTTGCAGGACATCAACGATCCTGGTACATTGGAAAGGATTTTCTCGGTAATTGAAAGGGAAGGCAGCGTGTCTGCAATTCCAGCTATTGAGGAAACAGGAAAAGTCTAGATGTATTTTGATTACTGTGCAACAACGCCGCTATCCGATGAAGTATTGGAAGCCATGCGACCGTTCTGGCAGGAAAATTTTGGGAATCCTTCCAGCCTGCATATGGAAGGAAAGATCGCTGCCCGGGCATTAGAGCATGCCCGCTGCCAGGTGGCTGAACTGTTGCATGCAGATAAAGAGGAAATCGTTTTTACCAGTGGAGCGACTGAAGCGAACAACCTGGCTTTGTTGGGGGTGTTGCGTCCCTGGGAAGATAAAAAAGCTCACCTCATCACAAGTGCAGTGGAACATCATTCTGTTTTGCACACAGCCCAAGCATGTGAAAGAATGGGCTGCGCGGTCACTTATTTACCAGTGGATGCGAAAGGGTTGATCTCTCCGCATGAACTGAGGCGGGCAATTCGGAAAGAGACGCGTTTGATCTCCATCATGCACGTGAACAACGAGATCGGCAGCGTTCAGCCAATAGAGGAAATCGGAAAGATAGCCGCAGAAAATAATCTTTACTTTCATTGCGACGCAGTTCAGGGGATGGGGTTGCTGGAGGTGATGGTGAAAGATGTGGGTATTCATCTTCTCTCAATCTCTGCACACAAAATGTATGGTCCTAAGGGCACGGGGGCGCTTTACGTCCAAAAGGGTATTCCCATTCAAAGTTTGATGTATGGGGGATCACAAGAAGGAAGGATCCGTCCGGGAACAGAAAATGTGCCGGGTATTGTAGGTTTGGGGAAAACTGCTGAACTGGCGAGCAGGCATCGGCATGAAAACAGGCTTTACATCGGGCAATTAAGAGATCGTTTGATCCGATCTTTAAGGCAAGCCTGCCCCAACCTTCTTATCAACGGGGCTGATGGAGATCGGGTTTGCCCGCACGTGGTTTCGCTCACCTTTCCAGGATCAATAGCTGAAATGATGCAAATAAAACTTGCCATGCAAGGTGTTGCCGTTTCTCTCGGATCAGCCTGTAATTCAAGAGAAATCGAGCCGTCTCACGTTCTTCTGGCGATTGGATTGAAGCGAGAGAGTGCCGATGCCACCATCAGGGTTTCGATCGGAAATAAAACCACGATAGAGGAGATCATACGATTATCCGAAATTCTCCCCAGCGTTGCTTCTGCATGTAGAATATAATTGGTTCGAAAATTCTATCGATCAGGATTGATGAAGCATGCGCGTAAAGCTGGATGAAAATCGAGATGATCTTCTGGCATATGTTGCCGAACTTTATTATGATCTAAAGTGGAACCAGGAGGACATCGCGAAAGAAGTGGGGGTAACGCGATCGATGGTTTCGCGTATGCTTAGCGAGGCGCGTGAAAAAAAGTTCGTAGAAATCACTGTGCACCGACCGCTTTCTTTGGATATAGAGCTGATGGATCGATTTAAATCGCTGTTTGATATCGAAGATGTTCAGATCGTCCACCAGTCTTTTCCCAATGATCTACGCCAACGAGAACGGGTGGGATGGGCAGCCGCCTCCCTCGCGGAAAAATTGCTCGCACCTCACACCGTGCTGGGATTGGTGTGGGGCACCACCGTAGCCTGTTTTGTGAATAGACTTGTCAGGAGCAACCTGAAACACCTGGAAATTGATGTGGTGCAGTTGGTGGGCGCGATAGCGTCAAGAGATTTCGCATACAGCGGTCTGGAACTGGTAAGAGCTGCCGCACATGCTCTGGGCGGACATCCTTATTATCTCAATTCCCCCTTCTATCTTGAAAATTCCGAAATGGTTGCCAATCTTTTGAAAAACAAGATCGTGGATGAGACCTTCCAGATGATGGAAAAATGCCGGTATGCCGTGGTCGGCATTGGTAGTCTTGCGCCGGAATTAGCCAGCTTTTATCTTTCCGGAGATATCTCATCAGAAGAATTGGCGATCATTCGAAAGACGGGAGCCATAGGCAGTGTCTGCGGATTGCATTTCGATATCCGCGGCGAACAGGTGGCACAATTCTGTTCGGAACGAACGGTAACAATCCAACGAACGCAGCTTGACCAGATTCCTGTTCGGGTGGGCATGGCTTGCGGGGTTGGAAAAACAGAACCAATCCTTGGAGCGTTGCGCGGAAAATTCGTCACCCATCTGGTCACAGATAGCATAACTGCCAGACAGGTTCTGGAATTAGCCTATAAAAGCTAATCGGAATTCACGATGATGCGTCCCCAAACTGTTTTTATTTGAAAGGAGCCAACACGCACCTCTGGTTCACGTTGGCAGGTGATGTTGGTCATCTCCACCCCTGTTAACATACAGGTTACCGTTCCATTCGCGCTCCACAGGTTAATAAAAGCGTTCTCAGAATCCGTCAGGGTGGCTGTTACGCTGCCATGATCTGACTCTAGAAAGATGTCATCGTCAGCCAGCACCTGCCCCGAGAATTGAATAGATCCCACCACTGTGGAAGAATCGATATCACCGTGTAAAGAATCAAGGGTCAGCACACCGTGTTCACCTAAAACCGAGATATCTCCCTGCGAATCAGATATTGTGATATTTCCTCGCGCAGTTCGGAGCAGGATTATCCCTTGCATGTTCTCTGCAACCATATCGCCATCAACGGTTCTTATACTGATATTTCCGGATAAATTTTGCAAGGAAAAGTCTGCATGAAAGGCGTTGATCTCTACCTCAATCCCGCTCGGCATCGAAATGATGATGCCATTCTCTGTCTGTGCGTTTCTTTGACCTGAAATAATGAGCGCATGGTTTTCTGTGGAAACAGCGATACGTTTTTCATCCTCCTCCAGAAAATCGTCGTAAGAGACGTGGAGCCAGGTGTCGGGAGAAGGGATGACCGTGATGAGCATTTTTTGCGCTTCGATGGTGATGGTTTGGATTTCATCGGTGGAAAATTGAAAAGCATACTGCTGGCGAGGAAGGTTAGGAGAACAGTTGCAACAGAAGCTCAAGAGGAAAAAGAAAATGAAAAGGATTTCTCGGCGCATAGACTCTCAACAGGCAGATTCGTTAACGGTCCTGTTAGTTTAGCATTGATTCATTGTTTGGAATTGGGGAGGTTAAAATGCTTTCAGCCACAAAAAATGACCAGGAATTGTTGACAACGTTGTCATAGTTTGATATAGTATAAATGAATTCCATGCGTGCGAGGTCTTATGGCAAAAAAATACGATCAATTGGCGATAGACAATTTAGATTCCTTTGTTTTTGGTAAAAGTCCATTTCCTGTTCGGCTTAACAATGGCTTCACCATCGGGGGTGGAGAAGTGTACCCGGAGATCAACTTTACCTTACCTGGCATGGCGATCAATACAGAAACCTTTCCTGAGGTAAGGAATCAGTATGCGCAAATGATCAACGATGTTGTCAAAAGGGCTGTAGAATTGCATGCACTTGGTTTCAGCGTGGAATTTGAACTGTTGCCCGATCTGACGTTGAATCCGCAATGGGGAGCCGAGATTACCAAAATCCTGCGGGAAAAACTGGACGAAGTTGAACAAAAAGAGAACATAAAAACCTGTTTGCGCGTAACCCCCAACGATATTCGCGAATTTGCGCGCCCGCCCTTGATGAGGCATGGGAAGTACGTAGATGAGATGTTTCGCTGTTTCGAGCTTTGTGCAGAGGCAGGTGCGGACCTGCTGGCTATAGAGTCTACAGGAGGAAAAGAGATCCATGATGAAGCGATCATCCATGGCGATCTGCTTGCATCTGTTTTTGCTCTGGGTGTTCTGGGCAGTCGCGATATGAATGATCTCTGGCAGAAGATTGTCGCTATCGCAGATGCTCACAAGATCATCCCGTCAGGTGATTCGGCGTGTGGATTTGCCAATACTGCCATGGTCTTGGCTGAACAACACTTCATACCGCGCATCTGGGCAGCTTTGATCCGTGTGATGAGCGTTCCCCGCAGCCTGGTCGCCTTTGAACAGGGTGCTGTTGGTCCAAACAAGGATTGTGCATACGAAGGGGTGTATATCAAAGCGATCACGGGCGCTCCCATTGCACTGGAGGGTGCTGAAGCTGCCTGTGCGCATCTGTCTCAAATCGGAAATATCGCCAAAGCTGTACCGGATCTGTGGAGCAACGAATCGGTGCAGAATGTAAAGCTGCTGTCAGCAAGCGCTCCCACGGTTTCGATGGAGCAACTGGTTTATGCAACACGGCTTATGAACAAGGCGTCTGCAAAGGGGCAGCATGCCGCCTTGGCTTTGCGCGATCTGTTCGTTGAATCTGATTCAACGCTGGATGTGCAGGCTTATGTGCTGCGACCGGATGTGGTACTGGAAATTTCACGGCAGATCATCCAAGAATCGACCGCTTACCTGCGTACCCGAGCCGCTGCCAGGGTTGCTCTGGCACACCTGCGCAAAGCCAGTGAAGATCAACAAATAACCCTTTCACGAGTAGAACTGCGTTGGCTGGATACCCTATCCAAACAGGCGGATCAACTGCCCGAATCCGAAGAGGAATTCATTGATCAAATGAAACGTCAAATTGATATGTCCAAAGTGAACCTATCAGAGTATGATCTATAACCAGGCAGGTCAATACGTTGGAATCCATGAATGAAAGTGAGCTGGCATGAGTGATATTCTTTCAGAAATCTATCAGAGCGTCCTGGAAGGCGAAAGCACCACGGTCGCTGAAAAGATCAATCTGGCAATGGCAGAAGGAATCGCTGCAGAAACCATACTCAACAATGGAATGGTCGCTGCAATGAGCGAGGTAGGACGTTTATTCGAAGAAGGAGAATATTTCGTGCCTGAGATGTTGGTCTCTGCCAGAGCCATGCAAGAGGGGCTATCCGTTTTAAAACCTTTTCTGGCAAAAGCTGATGTTCGATCGAAAGGGAAGGTGATCATCGGAACGGTAGCCGGTGATCTGCACGATATCGGAAAAAACCTGGTCGGCATTATGCTTGAGGGCGCTGCTTTCGAGGTGGTTGACCTGGGGACGGATGTTGCTGCTGAAAAGTTCGTGGAGGCTGTCAAGACGTACAATCCTCACGTGGTTGCTATTTCTGCATTGCTGACCACCACCATGAACAATATGAAATCGGTCATTCAGGCTATTGAAGCAGCGGGATTGCGCAAGAATGTGAAGATTATCATTGGTGGGGCGCCCATTACAGCCCAATTTGCTGAATCCATCGGAGCAGATGGATATTCACCGGATGCAAGCAAAGCTGTGGCGCTTGTGCGAGGGCTGATTCAGTAGCTGGGGGTCAAAGCGCCCTGTGCACGTTGATCAGATCCCTGCATTGCCTGTTCAATGCGAGAATGGATGGCTGGTTGATGCACGAATTACCAGATGGGAGGGAATCACTCTTTCCCGCTCCTCAATTTCTTTCCCTTCTAACAGTGTTACGAGCATGGAGAGGGCTTGTTCTGCGATCTCATTTACCGGATGGTGAACCGTAGTTAGTCCGGGCCAAACGTTCTTTGAATTGGCGAGATCGTCGAAACCGCAAACGGATATGTGCTGTGGAACAGAGAATCCCATTTCCTGCAGTGCATAGATTGCTCCAAAAGCCGCTTCGTCATTCCCGCCGAAAATAGCGGAGGGTGGTTCAACCTGGTTCATGGCAATCTTGGCGGCTGTATATCCTCCATCAAAGTTGAATTCAGAATCCAACTCCAACTGGCTTTTTGGGGCGATGTGGTAATGCTCCAGAGCCCGGCGATATCCCAACAGGCGTTCCAGACTGGTTCGATGATTGCGAGGTCCTTTGAGGAATGCGATATTGCGATGACCGAGATTGATGAGATGTTCGGTCATCAGATAGGCACCTTGAAAATCGTCTGCGGTGATGGCAGGGACTTCAGGCGATGGATTGTAGGGCGATATCTGCACCAGGGGAATGTGGGAGTTTCGCACCAGGTCCAGCACGAACTCGTCCGTATCGCAGGGGGGGGTGGTGATCAGCCCGTCAATACGTCGCTCGTTGATCAAACCAGCCAATTTTTTCTTTGAACGTGCTTGCGATGGGAAGTAGGTCTGGATTAGAATGTCGTAATCATATTCATACCCCACTTCCAGGGTCTTATTAATCAAAGCAGATTGGTAGAAGCCGCTTGTGTGAAGCAAAATGCACAACATGTAAGAACGACGCTGTACCAACCGACGAGCAGAAATGTTGGGCGCATATCCCAACAGATCAATTGCATTTTGTACACGGGCACGCATGTCTTCGGCTACATGCGGTTCATTATTGACCACCCGCGAAACCGTCTTGATGGAGACCTGTGCCATTCTGGCGACGTCTTTAATAGTTGCAGTCAATTGATGCTCTCGTATAACAAGGGTTTACTATAGGATTTATTATAACAATTCTATATAGCTAGATAGTCGGGCACAGACTATTTCTGTAAACGTGGCGTTCTGGCAAAATCCAGGCAACATCTGCTGATAATACTCGGATCTGGGGTCGTCTGCATTCTGCCACTTTTCTATCCGGAGCGCTTTACCAGCAGCGATGCTGACTTAATTGAATAGTAGTTTTTTGACGCAAGGCTCTTTTTGCTAGCTTATCCACTGCATGGTAAAAAACAATAGTATAATACTATCTCATAGTGGGAAAATGTGGAGGGAATTTGAGGTAATGAGAGAACGATGGGTAACCCTAAGCAACCCGTAGTCATCTTTTCTAATGTTTTCAAGAGCTTTGGAACAGTGCAGGCACTGCGTGGTATCTCGTTTGAGCTGCTGCCCGGAGAAGCTTTCGCTATTCTGGGGCACAATGGAGCTGGCAAAATTACCAGCATTCGCTTGATACTTGGTTTGCTGAAACCGGATAGTGGTGCTGTGCGTCTTTTCGGGCATGATCCTTATCCCGAGGATGAACTAAACCGAAAGCGACGTCAGCACATCGGCGTCGTCCAGGAAGAAGATCGTTTGTATTTGCAGATGAGTAGCGAAGAAAACTTATTGTTCTGGCTTGCTCTCTATGGTGTGCAAAAACAGCAGCGGAAGGAACGGGCGTTTTCTGCGCTGTCGTGGGTAGGTCTGGAGAAAAGGGGGCAGGGGAAAGTGGGCACTTATTCCAAGGGGATGCGCCGGCGATTAGCCATCGCAAGAGCCCTAGTGTTGGAGCCTCAGGTGCTCATTTTAGATGAACCTACGGTCGGTCTGGATCCGGAGGCACGAGTCGAGGTTCGCGAACTCCTGGAGAGGTTGATACACCGCGAGGGGCTCACACTGCTCATGACTTCCCATGATCTGGATGAAGTAGAAAAACTTTGCAAGAGACTAATAGTTATTGATCATGGGCAGATGTCGCTTGCTGGCACCCTCTCTGAATTGCGTGCCGGGCAGCAACCAGAGCTATCTATCAAATTGGTGCGCGAGGGGGAGGGAATTATTCACGAATCTCTGTTTCAAGAGTTGACCGCTTTGCCTTTCGTGACGCGGTTGGAATTGAATGGCAATATGCTTACAGTTATGTTGAACAAAGGTGAGGAGGAATTTATCAGCCAGGTGGTCGCTAGGCTAGCTGGGGCAGGTGTTGGGATTGCGGAAGTTGAGCTTTATCAACGCTCGCTGGAAGAAATTTACTTACAGGCCACTGCGAACCACAAGGGAAACAGTGATTAAGGAAAATTCAAATGAATCCGATGCTGATCTTGTTTCGTAAAGAACTTGGTATTGCCAAGCGGCCAACATATTGGGCGAGTTGCCTGCTCATGGGAGCCTTGATGATCTGGATTTATGTGCACACTCCTATCGAAACCATAAAAACAATAGCTCAGACTTCCCCTCAAATTGCAGACTACCTAGCGACAAGTTGGCCACAGATGTTTGCTTTGCTACAACCTTTGTGGTTATTTCTACTGACCTGGTTGCTTCTTTCCTCAGAGGTATTTACGATGGAAAAAACAGATGGTCGCTTGGAGATGCTGCTCACCACACCGCTGCACTTACGTGAGATTTGGGTTGCAAAATGTTTGGCGTTGCTCGTGCTTGTTTATCCCTATGTTCTCTTGGTGAGCTGCCTAGTATTTGGTTTACAGTCCTATGTCTGGCCTGTTCAGTTAGGGTTAGATTTCCACATTAGCACTGTTACGTTGTCAATGGCTGTCTGTGTTGGTCCGTTGTTGGCTTTTGGATTGGCAGCCTTGCTCGGTTTGCTTGCCCTGATGGTAAGTAATGCCAATGTGCTTCAGTCGATATCTTTTTTCGTGACCTTTGCAGTTGGCTTTGGTGGTAATTACGCGTTAAGTGCGTTGCAGAAACAAGCAATGAGCAACTTAAGTGAACTCATTTCTTGGCCAGTGGTCAATGTGTATTTGGCGATAGCGCTGATGCTTTGGGTGTTAATCTTGTTGCTGCTACGGCGACTAGACAAGGATCATGTAGTTCGTTACATGGCATAATGGAACCCCAAAGCTAGCTTGTGTGTCTGTTATATATCTGCAATGTGATTTTTTGGAATTATTGGGTGAGGATGCTCTACTAGGACATTTTAACTTTGCCACTACATCTAGTATTATCTGAATTGCATCTTTTCCCCAACTAATAATATATCTATATCCCTCCGAATTTGTTTGATATTCACTTCTTGGTCACTTCCCGCATTAATTATTTCGTAAAAGTTCGCTCCTAGTAATTCTATAAATAAATCAACTATTTTCAGACTCTTCTATCCATTTCGTCTCTGTACATAGAGATTCTTTGCCCTTATCAAGTATTCGCGATCAAACGCGATAATATTAATAGCCTCATCAAACGTAAACCACCTTGCATCGATGAAGTTTTCTTTTTTTTCAGGATGGATCTTTGCTTTATTTGTCAATTTATATACAAACAGATGAACAATTTTGTAGTGTGGTCTTTCATCGCCTGGCAAATGAAACGAATAATCACTGATCCCGATTTTTCCTACAAGTTTCGGGATTCTATTTAGTGTAAGCTCCTCTTTTATTTCTCTAAGTGCTGCACGTTCAGGTGTTTCATAATTCTTTAGTTGACCCTTTGGCACATAAAAGCCCCATTTGGTTTTTGAACTAGTGCTACGTATAATGTCCCATCTTTGGGAGATTCATAAAAAAATAAAACCTCCTGCTGATTCATGCCTAACAATTTCATCCTTATGCCTAATTTTATTCATAATAAGCCACCCTTTCTATTGGAGATCTTGTTTTATCTTCACAATAGTTATAAGACGTCTTCTCGTATAATAGGGTTTACTATAGGGTTGATTATAACAATTCTATTGGATAGATGGTCGGGCACAGACTATTTCTGCAAACATGGCGTTCTGGCTCCATCCTTGAGCTCCATTGCTGATGCCGGTTGAAGTTCTTCCTTTCTACCGCATCTCCTTTTTGTATCTTGACAATGGAAATATTGTTGTGTATAAATTCATTCCAATAGAAACAGACTGATGATGACCCACTTTATTTCACTGATTTTCGGAATGTGCATGTGTATGACCTTACAACAGGGAGCAGGAAAAACCTGGTGGTCATGTTGTGGCTTATCCCGATCCATTTGAAATGTCAACCATCAGTGAATGCTCCCCAGCGAATGTTGGTGGAGCGGATTCTACAAAAAACCGAGAAACTGCTCTCGGTTTTTTTTTATTTCAAAACCGAAAGGAGAAAGGTAATGAAAATCGCAGATGATGTAACAAAGTTGGTGGGGAATACCCCCCTGGTACGGCTCAACCGTATTACGGAGGGAACTGTTGCCACAGTGGTTGCAAAACTTGAATTTTACAGCCCGGCTCACAGTGTGAAAGACCGGATTGGTGTGGCAATGATCGATGCGGCAGAAAAAGCTGGCAAGATTAAACCCGATACCGTAATCGTTGAACCAACCAGCGGAAATACGGGTATTGCTCTTGCAATGGTAGCAGCGGCTCGAGGATATAAGCTCATCTTGACCATGCCTGAAACGATGAGTAAAGAACGCAGAATTCTGTTAAGGGCATATGGAGCAGAATTGATCCTGACACCCGGCAGTGAAGGCATGCCTGGCGCAGTTAAACGGGCGGAAGAATTGACAGCCAGTGACCCAGACCGTTATTTTCTCCCTCAACAATTCAAAAACCCTGCTAACCCGGAAATTCATCGAGAAACCACCGCTGAAGAGATCTGGAAAGATACAGATGGAAAGGTGGATTTTTTGGTTGCGGGCGTTGGCACTGGCGGAACCATCACGGGGGTGGGCGAAGTGATCAAAGCGCGCAAACCGTCGTTCAAAGCGATTGCTGTTGAACCAGATGCTTCTCCCGTCCTTTCAGGAGGGCAAAAAGGGCCTCATCCGATTCAAGGAATTGGTGCCGGGTTCATTCCTGATGTGTTGAATACGAAGATTTACGATGAGGTCATTCGCGTAACGGCTGATGCGGCTTTCGATACAGCCCGCCGGGCTGCCAAAGAGGAGGGATTGTTGGTTGGGATTTCTTCTGGTGCAGCCATCTGGGCAGCGCTGCAGGTTGCCAGAAGACCGGGAAACGAAGGAAAATTAATTGTTGTGATCATCCCTTCGTTCGGAGAAAGATATTTAAGCACTGCCTTATTCGCGGAATTGGCTGATTAGTTGATCGTATGGTTGAAGAAATGAAAAGACCCTCTGTGCAAATCGCACAGAGGGTCACTTTTTAATAGAGGTTAGCATGTGAATCAGGTTCGCTTGCCCATGCGCGCATCCCGCCTTTTAGATTTCTGACATTTTTGAAACCCGCCTCGATGAGAATTTGCTTTGCAATCGAAGATAAAAATCCAATATGACAGATTAAAATGATCTCTTGCTGCCTGTCCCATGCTTTCATTCTTTCGGAAAGCGAATGAAAGGGGATATTTTCGGCTCCTGGGATGTGAGAAATTTGAAGTTCAACCGGATCTCGCAGGTCGATCAGGCGGACAGGTGCATGCTTTTCCATTTCCTCTTTCAATTCAAGCGGTGTTATTCCTTGGGGATCTTCGGTGTTCAAATATTGATCGCGGATAGGCATGTGGCAGAATTGCTCGTAATCGATCAGTCGGGTGATCTCCGGATTGGAGCCGCAAACTTTGCAGGCAGGATTTTTAGGAAGCCGAATGGTCTGCATCTTGCATTCCAGGCTGTCATACAGAACCATCTGGCTGTACAGGGGAGATCCAATATCCAGGATGAGCTTTACTACTTCGGCAGCCTGTAAAAGACCGATGATGCCGGGGACAACTCCAACCACACCGGCTACGGAACAATTCGGCACGGATTCTGGAGAGGGGGGGACGGGAAAGATGCAGCGATAACATGCCCCTTTCTTTGCGTCCAGCACTCCCAGTTGCCCATCAAAGCGGTACACGGCACCATACACATAGGGTTTTCCGCTCAGTACGCAAAGATCGTTCATCAGGTAGCGAGTGGGAATATTGTCGGTTCCATCAATCAAAATCTGATATGGTTCGGCGATCTTTTCTGCGTTGTTCGAAGTGAACAGATCTTCATAGCCATCCACTTGAATTTCAGGGTTGATTGCCAGCAATCGGTCGCGTGCTGACTGTACTTTGGATGTACCGATGAGGTTGGTGCTGTGGATTATCTGGCGCTGTAAATTGGACAGTTCGATCGTATCGTAATCCACGATCCCAATGCGACCGATTCCCAAGGCTGCCAGATACAGAGCGATGGGAGATCCCAATCCACCGCATCCGACGATCAAAACCGATGCCTTTTTCAGTTTTAACTGTCCTTGCAATCCGATCTCTGGAATTACAAGATGGCGCGCATATCGTTGGATTTCTTCTGGGCTGAGATCAAACACCTGTTGCATGCTCATCTGATTGTTTCCCGTTATCCACATAGTGGTGTGTAGACTGTATAATGCCACCGCCCAGGACCAAGTCGTCCTGATAGAAGACAATGGACTGTCCGGGCGTGGCGTACGATTGTGGATATTCAAATCTTACTTCAATGTGGTCTTCATCTGTAGGGGTGATGGTACAGGCTGATTCTTTCTGATTGGAACGCAGGCGAGCAAGTCCATTGATCGGTTCCTGTAATTTTTCAAACGCGATCCAGTTTGTATGCATTGCCGTAAGAAGATCGACTGCCAGATGTTCCTTTGGTCCCACCGTAATGCAGTTGGTAAGTGGATCTATCTTTAAGATATACAAAGGCTGGCTGTGCCCGCCATTCAAGACACCTTTCCGTTGTCCGATTGTGAAATGGTGAATGCCTGGGTGTTCACCAACGATTTGACCCTGTAAATCGATGATCTTGCCTGGCTTTCCCTGTGCTTTTTCAAATATGCTCTTGTATCCGCCGCCATCCGTGAAATCCTGGCTTTCTGGCTTTTCAGCGATGGTTTTGAACCCGTTTTCGGCTGCAATTGCTTTTACCTGATCCTTTCTGTAATCACCTAGTGGGAAGAGCGTGTTCATTAATTGATTTTGATCCAACCTGTACAAGAAATACGATTGATCCTTCTTTGAGTCCATGCTTTTCAACAAACGGTAACGGGCGCTTGCTTCATGGAAAATGATCCGTGCGTAATGACCGGTGGCAAAATGATCAAATTGTATCCCTAAGGAACTCGACCTTTCCAGCAATGCGCCGAATTTGATGACCGGGTTACACAAAACGCATGGGTTGGGGGTGCGACCATGCGTATAGGTAGTGAAAAAGTCTCTGATGATTGTCTTTTCATATTCGCTGGAAAGATCTACGATAAAGTGTGGAATGCCTAATTTCTTGCAGGTTTGTTCGGCATCGTGTATATCATAGACCTCATCTGGACCATAACAACCACTCCGCAGTGGGCGGCTTGGGGAAGGATCTCCTGCCCAAATTTGCATGGTAATACCGATGACATGGAACCCCCTTTTTTGTAACAGGTAAGCCGCCACTGTGGAATCTACGCCTCCACTCATGCCTACCAATACAGTTTCTTTTTTATTATTCATCAACCACAATCCTGCAATAGCAATTTGAGTAAATATACTATAACTGTGGCTGGAAAAAATAGGAAACTTTTCATTCAGAAGATCTGACAGTTTGTTAATGATGAGGGTAATTTTTATGTGAAAAAATCAAAAGTATTCATGTTAGAATATGGCGTCAATTTGTATACAAGAAATTGCGATTACAGATTTTGGGCAGAGCTGCAATGAATAAAAAATTTCTTCTTATTTCCCTGTTATCTTTTTTTCTCTTGCTTTTTTCGGCATCCGCGGTTTACGCCCAGGCGGATGAAGCCGTAGCGGTGAACGTTTATTTTTTCTGGGGCGATGGCTGTCCGCATTGTGCAGAAGAAGAGCCTTTTTTACAATCCCTGGAAGAAAAATATCCGTCCATCACGATCGTGGATTATGAAGTGTGGTACAACGAAGAGAACCAGAAGATCCTTGCCGAATTCGGCAGGGTGATGAATTTTGAGCCAACCGGAGTGCCGGTGACGATCATTGCGGATAAGGTTTGGATTGGCTTCCGGGAAGAATATAAAGCTGACATGGAAAATGCCATCCTGAGCGAATTGCAGAATCCCAGTGGCTTCGATGCCGGATTGCAGATTTCTTCAACGCCGGAGCAGAGTGCCGGAAACCAGACCTCCAGTAAAACGATTACCCTTCCCATTTTCGGTAAAGTGGACCTGGAAAAACAGTCATTGATCATCAGCACCGCTATCATTGGCTTTGTGGACGGTTTCAACCCTTGTTCTTTGTGGGTGCTGAGCGTGCTTCTGGCATTGACAATCCAAAGCGGATCGCGGAAGAAAATCATGATCGTAGGGTTGACCTACCTTCTGGTGACAGCCATTGTATATGGATTGTTCATCACCGGTGTGTTCACACTGCTGTCGTATATCGGCTACCTGAAATGGATCCAGATCATTGTTGCAGTTATAGCCATCGTTTTCGGGTTGATCAACCTCAAAGACTACTTCTGGTATAAAAAGGGGCTGTCATTTACGATCTCAGACAAGCACAAACCCAACCTTTATAAGAATATGCGCAGCACTGTCGTGAATCCGCGCACGATCATGGGATTGATCGGATCGTCAGCTGCATTGGCGGTGGGCGTCTCGTTCATTGAATTTTCATGCACGGCGGGGTTCCCGGTTATCTGGAGCAACCTGATTGCCACCAATCAGGTGAGTGTGGTAAGTTATCTGTTGCTGCTCGGTTTGTATATGCTCATCTATCTGCTCGATGAATTGGCAGTATTTGGAGTAGCGGTCATGACAATGCAAGCCAGCCGTGTGGAAGAAAAGCACGGACGTGTGTTGAAGTTGATCAGTGGAACCATTATGCTCGCTTTAGGGGTCGTGATGGCGATCAAACCCGCCTGGATGAACGAATTGGGAACGTCACTGGTCGTGTTTCTGGTAGCCATTGCCATTACGGTCTTGGTCTATCTTATCCACCAAAAGATCTTGCCAAAATTCGGAATTTATATCGGGAATGATAGTGCCCATCAGAAGAAAAAGAAAAAGTACAGACGCCGCAGAAGCCAAGATGAAGAGTGATCTGCAATGAGAGCAGCCAGTCTTTGATTGCACGGATCGGTGAAAAATATTGACGAAACTCTTTTGCCAACCCGCTTGATTTGATCATAGCGCTGTGCTTGACCAGCCAAAAACCAGAATAATCAGATAATTGAACCTGATTGCAGGAAAGGTTGAATATCGCCTTGTCTCTGATGATCGTTCAGGCTGCCAGGAGTGCGTGCTGGATCTGCTCTTCGCTTATCGCCCCAATTCTCAGGATCGCAATCTCTTCCTGTGAACAGTCGACCACAGTGGAAGGGACGCCGCCTTCGCAAGGACCGCCGTCAATAATGAGCGGGATGCGCCCATCCAGTTGGTGAAGGACATCCTGCGCTGTGCGCGGATTGGCACCGCCGGAAATATTGGCAGATGTGGCAGCCAATACCCCCACTCTGCGAATGAGCTGACACAGCCAGGCGTGGTCGGGCATGCGTATTCCTACGGTGGGGTACGGTGAAAGCACGTCGGGCAGTTCCAGCCGTTTGGGAATGACCAGCGTGAGCGGACCTGGCCAGAAACGTTTGGCGAGCTTTTGCCCGCTTTCTGATATCCCATCGCTGGCACAAATAATCTGTTCGTACTCCCCGATCAGCAGAGGGACGGCTTTGGAAGTGTCGCGTTCTTTGATGCGGAATATTTCGTGGATCGCAGGCTCGTTCTCAAGCAGACAGGCGATGCCGTACACCGTATCTGTAGGTACGGCGATGACGCTGCCTTTCTTCAATTCTTCCATTGCGACCCCCATGGTTTCGGGATGAGATATGGGCAACACTTCTGTGAACATGCATGCACTCCTTGTCTAGGTGTGTACGACCAGCAGGCGGTCATGAACGGATAGATCGTGCTTAATTATCACCTCGGCATCTGGAAAATGCAACTGCGCAAGTTGTTGGAGTGCTTCAGCCTGATCGAACTGCATTTCAAAAAAAAGATGCCCGCGCGGTGCGAGACGATGGGTGGACTGCTTGAGCAATCTTTTGATATGCGCCAGACCGTCCTCGCCACCGTCCAATGCCAGATTTGGTTCATGCCGCAGATCAGGCAGATCTTGTAAGGCAGCGGTGGGGATATAGGGAAGATTGGCGCATATCACATCGAACCTTCCCTGCACGCTGCTCAGAAGGTCGCTCTGCAGCAAATGAACGCGCGATTTGAGAGCATATCGGGTGAGGTTCTTTTGAGCCACTTCCAGCGCAGCATAGGAAATATCCGTGGCGATGATGGATGCTTGCGATTGATTCTTCGCGATGGCGATGGAAATACATGCGCTGCCGGTGCCAACGTCTGCGATTATGGCAGGCGACTTCCTCTGAGAAAGAACGTCCAATGCCGATTGGACCAGCAGTTCGGTTTCGGGACGGGGAATGAGCACAGCCGGTGAGACATGCAAAGAAAACCCGTAGAACTCCCAACTGCCCAAAATATATGCCAGCGGTTTTCCATCTTTCAGATCCTGAAGATCGCGATTCAGACGGGTGAGCATACCATCATCCAATGGAAATTGGGGGTTAGCCAGCAGCCAGGACCGCGAAAAAGCGGTGTTCTTTTCTACAATCGCATACAGCGAAGAAAGCGGTTCTTCGGGGTGGAATCTGACCAGATCGGCGTGTGCCTGGTTGAGCCAATTGCTCAGGCAGGTGTTACTCTTCACCCTGTTCTTCTACCAGCGACAGGCGTTCGGTTTCATCGCGCAAGGTCAGTTCATCGATAAACATGTCGAGGTTGCCTTCCATGACCGATGGCAGATTGTGCGAAGAAATGTCGATGCGATGGTCGGTAACCCGCGATTGCGGGTAATTATAGGTTCTGATCTTTTCCGCGCGTTCCCCACTGCCCACCTGAGAAAGCCGGGCAGCGTCACGCTCTTCTTTGCGCTTCTGCTCCTCCATCTCATACAATCGGGCGCGCAAGATGCTGAGGGCTCGCAAGCGGTTCTGGAGTTGTGAACGTTCGTCCTGGCAGGCGATCACCATGCCGGTGGGAATGTGTGTGATGCGCACCGCTGTGGCGTTCTTCTGAACGTTCTGCCCGCCAGCCCCCGATGACTTATAGACATCAATGCGCAAATCTGATTCGGGGATCTGAATATCAACCTCTTCCACTTCTGCCAGCACTGCAACAGTGACTGTAGAGGTATGGATGCGACCGGAAGATTCAGTGTTCGGGATGCGCTGTACACGGTGCACACCTGATTCGTATTTCAACCGCGAATAAGCGCCCCTGCCTTTCACCATGAAAATGATCTCTTTAAAACCGCCGATGCCGGTTTCGTTCTGGGAAAGCACTTCGATCTTCCAACCCTTGGCATCGGCATAGCGCGTGTACATGCGGAAGAGATCAGCCGCGAACAACCCTGCCTCATCTCCACCGGTACCTGCGCGAATTTCCATGATGACGTTGCGCCGGTCGCGTGGATCTTTGGGCACCAACATGCTCTTTAGCTCTCGTTCCAGTTCTTCGATCTGTGGTTGCAATGCTTGAATGTCATCCAAAGCCAGAGCGTGCATTTCCTCATCATCACTTTCAGCGAGAAGTTGCGCTTCCTGCAAGTTTTTCAATTTTTGCCGGTAAAGCGTGCTCTTTTCGATGATCGGTTCCAGATCAGAACGCTCTTTGGAAAGTTCGGCTACTTTTTGATAATCTTCCAGGTTTTCTTCTAGCTGTTGGGTGATCTCCCCGTACCTTGCTTCGATAACAGAAAGACTTTCTAATAGCATAAATCCTCATATAGAATGTTCGATTTCATAAATTATCAATGAAGAATCATATTTCCCTGGTATTATACCAGTGCTGATCCATGAACGATTTTGCGTTTTCAAATATAATCAAGGGAGGGAGAAAAGTATTAAGGAGAGAATATAACGTATGACAATATTGAAAAAAGAAACCATCGATTTCGCTGAAAATGCGCCAAAAGCGGTTGGCCCATATTCGCTGGCGGTGAAAACCGGCAATTTCGTTTTCTGCGCGGGTCAGTTGGGGCTCGATGCCGATAGCGGTACGCTGGTTGCAGGGGGAGTTCAGGCACAGACTGAGAAAGCGTTGCAAAATATCAGTGCGGTGTTGAAGGCTGCCGGCACAGACCTGGCTCATGTTGTTAAAACGACCGTGTTTTTGAAAGATATGAATGATTTTAGCGCAATGAATGAGGTATATGCGCGTTTCTTTCGTGAAAATCCCCCCGCCCGTTCTGCGGTAGAGGTTGCGGCTCTGCCAAAAGGTGGCCTGGTCGAGATCGAAGTGATTGCCATGCTGGATTGATCAGCGGTGCAGAAGACCAGCATGTCCGGCGGAACGATCCTGGTTGTGGATGATGAAGAGAACATACGGGATATGATCCGCATGTATCTGGAACGAGGTGGTTATGCGGTTGACGAAGTCAATGATGGAATTGAAGCTGTTCAGTTTGCACGCCAGCATAAACCCGATTTGATCGTTCTTGACATTATGCTGCCCCGCATGAATGGGTTTGAGGTGTGTGAAACGCTTCGTGCCGAAAACAACCAGGTTCCGGTTATCATGTTGACCGCGCGAGATGACGATATGGATAAAATCATGGGGCTCGAATTGGGCGCAGATGATTACCTGACCAAACCCTTCAATCCTCACGAACTGGTTGCCAGGGTCAGGGCTGTTTTGCGCAGACATGAGAACCGGGATGGTGAGCCCGGCAAATTGCGCGTAGGCGACCTGGAGATCGATCTTAACCGCCGGGAGGTGCATATTGGTTCTGGGGTGATCGCGTTGCGCACCCAGGAATTTGAAGTGTTGAAAATTCTGATGGAAAAGCCGGGCTGGGTGTTCACCCGTGAGCAATTGTTAAGTCTGGCATGGGGTTTCGACTTTTACGGACAGACTCGCACGGTGGATGTGCATATTGCCCAAATTCGCCGCAGGATCCAAAAAAGCCGGGTGAGGATCGAAACCGTAACCGGCATTGGATATAAATTGATAATCTGATGTTCAATTCGCTTCGTTCACGATTGTGGTTGACCTATGCATTGATCGTATTGTTGGTGGTGGAGGTGGTGCTTTTTGCGTTGGTGGTCACATTGCGTCAAAGCCCCTTTCTCTATCAGCAGACGATCTACGAATTGGAGGTAACGACGGAATTATGGGGGAAACGCCTGGAACCGCTGGTTGAATTGGGGTTGGATGCTCTTCGGCGGGAGTTCATCAGCGAAACAGGCGCAACCACCATCCAGGCGGCTATCGTCGATGACAAAGGCGCTTTCATCGTCACCAATTCGCCCGACAATGTGGTCATATTGCAAACGATGGCAGAAAGCGTGGGTATGAAAGATTTGCGCGACACAGAGACGGATCTCTATAAGGACCCAACCGACCAGGATTGGTTCTACCATATCCGCGATCTGGGAGGCAGTCATTATCTGTTGACTGCTGTTACAAAGCCCACCATTAACCTTCGCACAATCGTTCAAGATGAGTTTATGAAACCGATCGTGCAGGCGGTTTTGATTGTGATCGTGCTGACGTTTTTCATCAGTTTGATCATTGGCAATTGGATCGCTTTGCCGTTGAAACGCATGTCCAGATCGGCAGAAGCCCTTTCAGAAGGTGAGTTGATCGAAATTCCTCTGGAAGGACCGAAAGAAGTGCGTAAGCTGGCTCATACCTTCAACCTGATGAGCAAAAAGATCACTGCCAGTTCGCAGTCGCAACGGGAATTCATCGCCAATGTTTCCCATGAGTTTAAAACCCCTTTGACTTCTATCCAGGGGTTCGCCCAGGCGATCAAGGATGGTACGGTGAAATCCAAAAAAGATATTAACAAGGTAGCTGGTGTGATCTTGATCGAAACCAATCGCCTGTACCGCTTGATGATGGATTTGCTCATGCTGGTTCGCCTGGATGCCGGTACAGCCAATATGTGCCAGGAAGAAATCCACATGCCTGACTTATTGCAGAACATGGTAGATAAGTTCTCTCTGCAAGCCGAACAAAAAGGCGTTGCGCTCTTAACCACCCACATCCCGCGTGTACAGGTGTTGGGCGATGGCGATAGGTTGGCGCAGGTGTTTTCTAACCTGATCGACAATGCCTTGTACTATACCCCCTCTGGGGGGAAGGTCGAAATCTCAGCAGAGAGCGACGGGAGGGAAGTGTCCGTTTCAATACAGGATTTGGGAATCGGAATTCCGGATGAGGAAAAAGAGAAGATCTTCGAACGATTCTATCAGATCAATTCCTCACGCAAGCATGGAAAAAAGAAGGGTTTTGGTTTAGGATTATCCATTGCCCGTGAAATTGTCCAATCTCACCATGGAAAGATCTGGGTCGAGGATAATCCTGACAAAGGAAGTATATTCTTTGTGAAGCTTCCAATCATTATCAATAAGAGTTAGCGCAAATGGAACCAATGAAAAAAACAGTATCCGTTATCGTCCCCTGTTACAACGAAGAAAGTACCATTCAACTTTTGCTGGATGCGATCCTGAAACAAGATTTTCCGCTCCATGAGATCGAGGTCATTATTGCTGATGCGCTCTCTCAAGATGAAACTCGCGGAAAGATCGCGGCATTTGCGAAAGCTCACCCTCAACTGTCCACAAAGATCGTGGATAATCCCAAACGCACGATCCCGGCGGCGGTCAACGCGGCGGCAGGAGCCGCGCAGGGCACCTATCTGGTGCGCTTAGACGCGCATTCCATGCCATATCCCAACTACATAACCACCTGTATCCGGGATCTGGAAGAGGGCAAAGGCGAGAATGTTGGCGGCGTGTGGGAGATCAAACCCAGCGCGGATACTGCTGTAGCGAGAGCCATTGCTGCGGCTGCTGCCCATCCGTTGGGGGTGGGAGATGCGCTATACCGCTATTCTGACAAAGCGGGCGAGGTTGACACAGTGCCATTTGGATCATTCCGGCGAGACATGTTCTTTCGCATTGGCGGATTTGACGAGAACTTGCTCACCAATGAAGATTATGAGTTCAATGTGCGCATCAGAGAGGGCGGTGGAGCAATCTGGTTTGATCCCCGCATTCGCTGCGTTTATTTCGCGCGAAAGAACTTGAGAGAATTGGCTAAGCAATACTGGCGTTATGGATATTGGAAATTAAAGATGTTAAAACGCTATCCTGCCACCATTCGATGGAGGCAGGCGCTTCCGCCTTTATTCGTGTTGGGAAATATGCTGGGGATCATACTTTCACTTTTCAACCAAACCATTGCGTATAGCTATTTGTGCATTTTGAGTGTGTATCTATTCATGGTGCTGATGGCAGGAATCAGAGCTGCTGTGAAAAAGAAAGACCTGGCGCTGACCTGGGGCTTGCCCGCTGCCATCAGCACCATGCATGTTTCATGGGGAATGGGTTTTCTCGTAAGTATTTTAAGCAAGGAATAATTGAGTACAATATATAACCGACATGGCTAACATGCAGAAAACCAAACATACACGCTGGTTGATCAAATCTCAGGAACGACGCTGGATCCTCATTTTGGGGGACCTGCTGGTTGGGGTGATTGCGCTGTTTATCGCGTTGTATATCTGGGCGCAAAAGGACCAATGGATCAGTTTTTCGCTGCAATTCATTCGCGAGCGCCCGCCTATATGGTTCTATATGCTGCCGCTTTTCTGGATGGTCTTGATGCTGGACTTATACAATGTCCGAAAAGCCGGCAGTCGCAGAGATACCATCCAGGGAATCATCATTTCCACGATTGTTGCGACGATTTTGTATTTATTTATCTTTTTCATTGCAGAACCCAACACTCTGCCCCGCCGTGGAGTAGCCGCCTTCATTGGCTCCATCGCAGGGTTGACGTTCGTCTGGCGCAATATCTACATCACAGTTTTCACCGCTCCCACCTTTTTAAGGCGGGTGCTGATCATTGGAGCTGGTCGTTCGGGGTGCACCATGGCTGCCATTATCAAAAATATCTGGCCCCCACCTTTTTATCTGGTGGGTTTCATTGATGATGACGAGAAGAAAATCGGCAAGAGCGTTCAGGATTTACAGGTGATGGGGAACAGCGATGACCTCCTTGCGGTCATCGAGAAAGAACGCATCACCGACCTGGTCTTTTCTATTTCCGGTGAGATGAGTCCGGAAACCTTCAGCGCTATCCTGCAGGCGAAAGAAAATGGCATAGAAATCACAACGATGCCGATTCTCTATGAAGAACTGATCGGTCGTGTGCCGATATTTTTGCTTGAGGATGATTGGATCTTGCGTTCGTTCGTGGATCACACGCGCTCCACGGCGGGATATGAAACCCTGAAGCGGATTCTGGATATCTTCGTGGCAAGCGTCGGGTTCTTGCTGTTGGTGCTCCTTACCCCTATGATCGCGCTGATCATCTATGCCAATAGCGGGCTCCCAATCCTTTACAGGCAAGAAAGGGTGGGGGTCAATGGGAAGCCATTCGTGCTGCTGAAATTTCGTACCATGCGGCAGGACGCTGAAGAAGATGGGGTGGCCCGCTTGGCGGTAGAAAATGATGAAAGAGCTACAAGGGTTGGCAGGTTTCTCAGGCGAAGCCATTTGGATGAACTGCCGCAATTCATCAATGTTCTCCGGGGAGATATATCCATGGTTGGACCAAGAGCTGAACGACCGGAATTCGTCAACCAACTGCAGAAAGAGATCCCGTTCTATAGAGCGCGTTTATTTGTCAAACCGGGTATGACCGGATGGGCGCAGATCAATTATCGCTATGCATCGAATGTAGAAGAATCAGCCATCAAGCTGGAATACGATCTTTATTACATCAAGCACCGTAGTATTCTGTTGGATGTCAATATCATCTTGCGGACAATGGGGCAGGTGATCGGACTGCGGGGTGTTTAAAGTGAAAGGAAAGTTCAAGCTCCGCAACCGCCACATTTTTCTTACCGATATCATCATCGTTCCTGTTTCCATTCTAGGGGCATATATTCTGCGTTTGGAATTATTCGAGATATTCGATACATACTTATATTCCTTATTATGGATGATCGGGCTGGCACTGGTAATCAAACCGGTCGTTTATTATTTGTTCGGACTTTACCGACGCATGTGGGTTTATGCCAGCATTCCGGAGATCAAATTGATCTTCTTTGCGGTCACCACCGCCTCCGTTCTGGTTTCCGTTCCCATGTACTTTTTCTTGTATGGAAACGTTTTTTACGCTTTTCCACGGTCGGTGCTGGTGATCGATTGGATATTGTCCCTTTTGTTGGTCGGCGGTCAGCGTTTTTCTTTCAGAATCTTTTCAGAAAACCTGAGGCGTTCTATTGATTCCGAAAAGGGGGGAGCTGTAAAACAGATTCTGGTGATCGGAGCTGGCGATGCCGGAGCGATGGTGGTGAAAGAGCTGCAACGAAACCCGCAGTTGGCGATGAAGCCGATCGGGTTCCTGGACGACAATCCGGAAAAAAAGGGACAAATCATTCATGGCATCCCGGTTTTTGGCGAGGTGAAAAGTTTGCCGAAGGTGCTTTCCTTCCACCGGGTGGATGAGGTGATCATTGCTATCCCCAGCGCTCCAGGAAAAGCCATTCGTGAGATAACCAATTTGTGCCGTAAACGAGAGATACCGTACCGCACCATGCCCGGGTTGTATGAACTGCTGGGCGGAACGGTGGGAATTTCTCGATTGCGCGAAGTTGATATTGCCGATCTTCTGCGACGCCAACCGGCTCATACCAATGATGAGCAGGTCGGTTTTATTCTCAAAGATAAGGTTGTGCTGGTTACAGGGGCGGGCGGTTCGATAGGCAGCGAACTTTGCCGGCAGATCGCACGTTGGGAACCCAAGACTCTGGTGATGCTCGGACATGGAGAAAATGCCGTTTTCGAAGCCTATCTGGAGATTAACGAACAATTCCCCAACCTGGACATCCAGATTGTCATTGCGGATGTTCGCGATCATGCTCGCATAAAAAGAATCTTTGAAGAGAAAAGACCAACTGTCGTATTCCATGCGGCTGCACATAAGCATGTGCCGTTGATGGAAAGCAACGTGGATGAATGTGTGTTGAACAATATTGGCGGCACAAAGAACCTGCTGGCAGTGTCGCTTTTAACCGGTGTCGAAAGATTCGTGCTTATTTCAACCGATAAAGCCATCCGCCCGGCAAATGTGATGGGAGCCACCAAACGACTGGCTGAAATGATGGTCATCGACGCGGCAAAACGTTCCGGCAAGCCCTACACCGTTGTCCGTTTTGGCAATGTGCTTGGCAGCCGGGGCAGCGTGGTACCGCTCTTCAAGCGGCAGATCGCAAAGGGTGGACCGGTAACCGTGACACATCCGGATATGAAACGCTATTTCATGACCATTCCCGAAGCGGTGTATCTGGTGTTGCAGACCGCCGGTATGGGCAAGGGTGGGGAGACTTTCATTCTGAATATGGGTGAGCAGGTGCGCATCGTTGATCTGGCTGAAGACCTTATCCGCCTCTCAGGTTTGGAACCCGAGCGTGATATCGATATCGTCTTCACTGGTGTGAGAGAAGGCGAGAAATTGAGCGAAGACCTGTGGAATGATGGTCGCAAATTTGGAAAGACGAACCATCCTGACGTCTTCTTTGAAGAGGGTCAGGATCAACTGACCGGAAACGAACTGCAAAATGTGGTTGAACGAGTGCTTTCTATGGCTCACGAAGGGAGGAAAGATGAGGTGCTTTCATTGCTTGATTCAGCCATTCCAGGAGCTGCGGTGCGCAGTTCGCAATCGATCAACCTGACGGCGATTGACTCATGAGCTTTGTCAGCGAAAACGAGTGGCGGAGATTCGTTCAGCACAATCCGCAAACGCACATCTTGCAGACCGCCCAATGGGGTGCTTTGAAAGCTGCTTTTGGCTGGGAACCCTATTATCTGGTGCATGGAAATAGCGGTGCCCTGATCTTGGTGAAGAATGTGTTCTCGCGCATCAAGCTGGCATATATTCCCAAAGGACCGCTGGGAAATGATTGGGTAGCGTTGCATGATGAACTGGATGAATTCTGCCGGAAAGAGCACGTGGCTTTCTTGAAGGTTGAACCCGACCGCTGGGAAGGTGAAAGTGCCAACCTGACGAACGAGCTCCCTGGTTATAAATCAGGGGGGCGCACCGTTCAACCATGCAGAACGATCGTACTTTCATTGAGCGGTAGCGAGGATGAGTGGTTGGAGCGTATGAAACAAAAGACACGCTACAACATTCGTCTGGCTGAAAAGAAAGATATCCAGATCGTGGAAAGCGATCGGGTGGATGTTTTCAATGACCTCATGCGCGCTACCGGAGAAAGGGATGCGTTTGGGATCCATGAAGGTGCGTATTACCAACGCGCATATGATCTTTTCAAACCAGATGAATCGTGTGCCCTCCTGCTGGCGATGTATGCAGATGAACCGCTGGCTGGATTGATGGTTTTCAGGCAAGGAGCTCGTTCGTGGTATCTGTATGGGGGATCGAACGAAAAGGAGCGCAACCGCATGCCGACTTATCTCTTGCAATGGGAAGCCATGCGCTGGGCAAAAAAGCACGGGTGCAAAGAATATGATCTCTGGGGAGTTCCGGATATGCCAGAAGAAATTCTGGAAAGGGACTTCACTTCCCGCAATGACGGGTTGTGGGGCGTCTACCGTTTTAAACGCGGATTCGGCGGTGAGGTAAAACGGTCGGTGGGCGCCTGGGACAAAATCTACAATAAGCCTTTGTATCTGGCATATCAGGTCTACACCCACAAGGAATTATAGCTATGCCTCATCATTGCCTGTTGTGTGGCAAAGAGCTTCACGAAGTGACACTCGAAGGGCGTGCGCGCCTGGCATGCCCGGCATGCCGCTGGATTTATTATCCGCAGTTAAAGGTGTCGGCAGGAGTGCTGCTGGAAGAAGCAGGGAAAATATTGCTGGTGCAGCGGGCTATAGAGCCATGGAAAGATCACTGGTATCTTCCAGCCGGATACGTTGAAGTAGATGAAGACCCGCAGGTGGGAGCGCAGCGCGAGACACGAGAAGAAACGGGATTGCTGGTTGCGATCGAAGACCTGCGCAGCGTGAGCATGTACCAGGACGATCCGCGCGGAAATGGTATTTTGATCGTATACAATGCCAGACGTGTGGGCGGTGCCTTGCAGTCCGGCAACGAATCGAACGCTGTGGATTTCTTTCTGCCAGAACAAGTTCGTTCCATGCCGCTGGCAGGCTCAAGTCACACTTTGGCAATTCACCAATGGGTCAACGAAAAAGAAAACGGAGCCAGGATTGGATCGTAAAGAGTGGAATGAAATCTTGTTGAGTTTTCCGTCGCCGCATTTTCTGCAGACCTGGGAATGGGGGGAGATCAAGGAAAAATACGGCTGGAAGAAGGATTTCCTGGTCTGGAAGGATCCCGCAGGCAGGGTCCAGGCAGCCTGTATGCTGCTCACTCGCAGCATGTCCTTCTTGCGCGGAAAAATTGTTATGCGCATCTGTTATGCGCCGCGCGGGCCTCTTTTTGCGCAGGGAGATTTGGCGCTTCAAAATGAGGTATTGGATGAACTGCAAGCGTATGCCAGGAGCAAGAAAGCACTCTTTCTGAAGATTGATCCGGAGATCGTCACAGCCGTGGGTTTGCCCGGTTCCCCTGATGAAAAAACCGATCAAACAGCCTGCGATTTTCAATTAAACCTGCAGAATCGGAAATGGATTTTTTCCGGAGAGCAGATCCAGTTTCGCAACACGGTGATCTTGAATCTGGATCGTTCGGAAGATGAATTGCTGGCAGCCATGAAGCAAAAGACGCGCTACAACATCCGCCTGGCTCAAAAAAAGGGAGTACAAGTGCGTGTTGCAGAACCGCACGATTTTCCTTTGTTGTATAGAATGTATCTGGAAACCTCCATGCGTGATGGATTCATCATTCGCAAACAGCAGTATTATCTGGATGTATGGAGCCTCTTTTACAGCCAGGATATGGCGCGGGCTTTTGTCGCGGAAGTTGAAGGAGAAGCAGTGGCGGGATTGTTCCTGTTCTATGTCGGCAATCGCGCGTGGTATTTTTATGGCATGTCAACCGATAAGCACAAAGAAAAGATGCCGAACTATTTGCTTCAATGGGAAGCCATACGGTTTGCGAAATCTCATGGCTGCAAGATATATGACCTGTGGGGGGCACCGGATCATTTTGACGAAACGGATCGCTTATGGAACGTGTTCCGCTTCAAGCAGGGGTTGGGAGGAGAGGTGCAGCGAACCATTGGCGCATGGGACTACCCGGTGAACAAAGGGTTGTACTTCTTTTATCGGCAAGTTCTTCCGCGTTTGTCATTCCTCACACGCAAACAAAGAGGCAAAGCCATGTCTGTGGAAATGAACCAGAACTCATGAACCTTGATATTCACGCAGGAGTGGTGACCGTCGTGCTTCTGCTGTTACTGGCGGCGGTTCTGACGTTCATTCGCGGCTACCGTCATTATCGAGAAGCGCACAGCATGCTCTTTTATAACAAACGCAAAGTCAAACAGAAATCTGCGCTGTCGGTCATCATTTTGGGAATCTCCATTTTATTGATTGCTTTTCTGCTTGCAACCTTTGCAGAACCAGCTATCTACACGGTCTACGTTCCCTCTCCCACTGCCACGTTGACGCCCACTGTCACTTTGACCCCGACCGTAACATTGACCCCCACCGTCACGCCAGTTCCAACGGCTACCCCCGTTCCGCTGTACACCGCCACTCCTTTTCTGTCCGTCATCATCAGCAGTCAGTTCATCTCGCAAACAACGCCCGATCCGGAGGCTGTCTTCAGCCCTCTTGTCTTTGCCAGGAACATCGATAGCGCACTGCAGCCCGTTGAAGCAAGCGACGTTTTCACCCCTCCGCTTGATGTGATCTATGCCACTTTTTCGTATGATCGTATGACTCGCAATGCGCAATGGACCGCCCTGTGGTTCAGGGAGGGGGAGCTGATTTGTATAGAGTCTATCCCCTGGAACGGCGCTTCGGGCGGCTATGGGTACACTGAATGCCGATTGAGTGAAGACCAGTGGCAACCAGGAAATTATTCGGTGCAGATCTTCGTGGGGGAAACGTGGAAACAAACCGGCACGTTTCAGGTGTCGGGAGGCAGTGACATAGAAGTCTCCGAAGAATAATTGCTATCTCTTCTGCGCGTATGCCCTGGCGATCAGAGCCGCCACCCTGGCATTGTTGGTAAGTAAAGCCAGGTTGGTGTGCATGCTCTTCCCGGCGGTAAGCTGACTCATTCGTTCAAGCAAGAAAGGGGTGAGCTTTGCCCCCCGAATGCCATGTTCTTCTGCGTCGTGAACAGCTTTTTGTATCTCTTTTTCCACCTCTTCATAAGGTAGTGCCACAGCATCAGGCGGGGGAACCACGACCAGAATCGAGGAGCGAATACCCATCTCCCAGTGTGAATGGGCGATCTCAATGACCTCTTCAGGATTATCCACGCGAAAATCCACAGCCAGACCGCTGGACTTCGAGTAGAAAGCTGGAAAATCATCGGTCTGGTAACCCAATACCGGGATGCCCAGGGTTTCCAGCTTCTCCAGCGTAGCGGGCAGATCCAGGATGGATTTGGCTCCTGCACACACAACGATCATAGGATATTGGGATAGCACCTGCAGGTCAGCGGAAACGTCGAATATCGAACCGCGGTGCACTCCCCCGATACCGCCGGTGGCAAACACGTGAATGCCAGCCTGTACGGAAGCCAGAATGGTACCGGCAACCGTTGTTCCGCCGTTCATCTTTTTAGCCAATGCGATACCAAAATCGCGCTGGCTGATCTTGCGCAGGTTGCTGCGACCCTTGGAAAGATCATGGATTTGCGTTCTGTTCAACCCAATGATTAATTCACCATTCACCAATCCGATGGTGGCTGGAACACAACCATGGTCGCGGACCTCCTTTTCCATATCTAGAGCGAGGGTTTCATTTTGCGGATAGGGTAGCCCGTGTGTGATGACGGTTGACTCAAGCGCTACGATGTCATTTTTAGCAAGGTGAGCCTTGATTTCAGGGTTGAACTGCATCGGTATCATGGAATTCTCCCTTCTTGATGGTAGTGATTTTGTTTTGCTGCTCTCATTCTATACTCCATTTTTGTCATTCGCTGGCTGTTCTTCCGGCATTCTGTAGGCTTGTTTCTTTTTCAGCAGAAGTTGGCTTTTCAGGGTCAAATCCACGGGCGGTTCCGGTCGCACAGATGCATCTGGCGTTCGTAGAGAAATCAGGCTGGCATTTTTTGATGCGAGGATGATCTGCCGGGCGTTCAGCGCGCGCTGCTTGCTGAACAGTTCCGCCCCTTTTTGATGGGTTTGTTGTATCTTCTGGTTCACGCCGTTCTCAGCAGGCTGCCAGGTGGAGATATGCAAAGATTCAAGCTGGATGCTGAAATTCTGCAATTCCTTTGCCAGGCAAGCTTCGACTTGTTTTACGATCGTGGGGATAGGGTCCACGCTGGCGGTGTTCCAATCTGGCATGTGAGATGAGAAAGCGAAGATGCCCTTTTTGGCGGGCTGGAGGCGTTTTCGATGGCTGCGGAAGGTGGATGCCCGCAAGCGCCTGGTCCGAATATAGTTCACTGACACCGCCAGCATTGGTGAATTTCTCCACCGTTTGCTCAGAGCGTTGATTTTGAACTTGCGCACTTTCGCAAAATGTTCAGCGATCTTCTCTTGCGTTATTGTCTCTGCTTCCATTGGAGGGATACCATTGAGCATCTCCAGGGAAAAGCCACGCATGACACGGGAAAAAACAAGATCGGTGTAATGGCGAATGAGGAACTGGTCGGAAAGGGCACCTTTTTGCAGGAGGTAGTTCCTGACCGCTTCCCCCTCCGCATTGGGTGAGGAGGATGGCGTTTGGCGTATGGGCAGTTTTCGCATGAACCGGTATTGAACCTGAACCTCAGGAAAAACTACCGGGATGCCTTCGCGTGTGCGGCAGAATAGCTTTCCGCTCAGATATCGTGTTTGAAGGTCAATCATCTGATCTATCTTCTCGCAAGCGGTGAAGAAGTAGCCATCCTTTTGGCTGGGAAACACCGCTTGCAGGACGCGCAGAAAACCATGGTAATTCTTGATGACACAAATCTGTTGCACGCCCGTAGTAATGAACCCGGGTCCAAAGGGATGATCTTCGTCACCTTCCTCCGGTAGATTAGCGAACAGTTCAGGGCTACGACCTTCGATTCCCTGCAACCGTACAGATCGGATTGCGGAATAAGCGACCATACAAAGAAAGAAGATAGCAGCCAGAACGCTGAGTGGATTGACGATCTTTTTAAGCAGTTCTACCTGAGCGGTGATCGAAAGTTCCCCCCTGGTTGCTGCCCACTTCTGCACGGTTGAATCAAAGATAAGGGTAAATAATGAAACCAACGTTATCAGCGTCAAAGAGATCCTGATGACCCACGTCTGCCATTTTTGTGTTCGAAATTGCTGATAGGCGCTCGCGTTCACCAGAGAAAATGCCGATGGTTTCATGTCAATGCCCGCTCCCACGATTCGCCAGGGATTCGTACAAGGCGTACACTTCACCCAGTTCCTGGAAGAGTGCGGTCTTGTGCTGTTGCATGCTCTGTAATCCGTTCAAAAGTTGTTGGATTTGTGGCTGCCAGTGATGTTGGATGGCGATTTCGGTCTCCTCCGGCAACCAGATGGAAAGGATGGATAGCGTTAAAACTCTCAGACCGTAACTGCGCAATCGCTCCGCAGGAGCTTCCTTTTCCAAAGAAGACAACGGTGCGTTTTCTACCTGACGCCGTATTTCCAGCTCGATCTCTTCAAGTTTGGAAGGCTGATTCTGTTCTTGGGGAATCACGTCAAGCAGTGCGAACTGGCTTATGGAAGACTGCCAGATTGATTGCAGTGTTGCTTGAATGCGTTCCTGCGAGATATGCTGGGAATCCAGGAAAGAACCGCGCTCGATGGAATCAGCCTGGTGCACCTTGCGCAAAATGGCTGCATCAAAGCCGTAGGGGTTTTCGCCTTCTCCAAATTCAATATCGTATTTATACCGAACCAGAAATCTGGCTCCCAACTGGTAACCGTCTGCGGTGGTTGCCACTGAAAAAGAGGAACGAGAGGCAAAGCGTAAAGATCCTGTCAAAAGAGGATCGTTCAGAGAAATCTCATCTTCTCTGGGGATGGTCGGAGAAACGCTGGTTTGTGTGCGCAGATCGAATGTCGAGAAGATGGTTTGCCCTTTTTCCAGGCAATACATACCTGCAGGAAATATCTGGATCTGTGGATCGGAGGGGGTTCGAATGGCAGCCGCGCTGGCGGGATCGATGGTTAGCAGTTTGTGTTGATCTGCCAACGGACCATCGCATAGTATTTTCCCATTCTCCACGTTGACCGTTATCAATGGACGCGCTGTCAGGTACCATCCCACCAATTTAAGCACATCGTTTTTATCTTTGAAGGGTTGATCACGATATGCCCCCCAGATTTCCAGAACCAGAATGCTACAATAGAAAATGGAGATCAACATATCAATCAGCAGGATGGGAAGATGGATTTCAGAAAAAATGACTATAATACCCTGGAACAACGATGCGGCAAGCAACAATGGCAGCAAGGGCATGAGAGGAAAAAGACCCTTTCTCGACCGAGCTTTTTTTTCTTTGCGCTGCATAGGTACATTGTATCTCATCCAATGAGAACAAAGAAAATAAACTGGAAGGAAAAGAAGTGAAGAAAAGAACCGACCCTCTGTTTACACAGTTTTATTCCAATGTGCGCGTTGCTGATTTCATTCTGTCATTCAGCTTTTTTCTCTTTGGATCCATTTATTGTGATTATGTCGGCATTCCCATCAACGTCACCCGGCTTTGTTGGGGGTTGCTGGTGATCCTGTTCTTGCTGGTATCCATGGAATTTCTCAACCTGTTCTTTCGTGAAGAGAGAGACTTCGAGGATGCATTGCTCCAACGATTTGGAGCTTTCGATTATCGCATGATTTTTTTCCTGCTGGCGGTTGCATGTATCCTCGTTGCTGCGGTCATCTGCGTTTTTCAGATCCGTACTGCAACGGCTCTGATCATCGCCGCATTGATGCTCATGGTCGTCATGCTGTATATTGCCAAACCTTTCCGTCTGATCTACTCTGGCTATGGCGAGGTCATTCACGCTTTTTTGATCACGTTTCTCATCCCCGCCTTTGGCTATTCCATCCAGGCAAAGGGGGGTCTGCATATCACATTGGCGTATCTCTGCATCCCGTTCTTCGTGTTGGTGCTAGCCCACCAGTTCATCGCGGAGAACCGCTCGCTCGCGCGTGATATCAAGCAGTACCACACAACGGCAGTGATGCGCTTTGGAAGTGTGCTGACTCTGCGCTTCGCCATGTACCTGATCGCATTTTCGTTCATCTTCATCTTGTTGTTGGGTGTTGGAACCCTTCCATGGCGATTCATTGTGCGCTGGTACGTCGGCATCCCGCTAGCCATTTATTTGCTCTGGAATGTGAACAAGGTTCTTAGCGGAGAGAAACCTGCCTGGCAATTGATCAGTTTCTTGTCTTATTCCCTGATCCTGTTGAATCTAATGCTCATTTTGTTTTCATTTATCTTGGTCTGATTTTTTATGTTTCATTAACGATAGTTCAAAACCATCTCTCTTATAATGGGGGAAAGGAGATAACAAAATGTTAAAAGAAAAGACAAAAGCCCCTGACTTTGAGCTTCAGGATGAAAATGGAGTGCCTCATAAGCTGTCTGACTATGCGGGAGCTCCGCTGGTTTTGTATTTTTACCCAAAAGACGACACACCGGGTTGCACGACCGAAGCCTGCAGTTTCCGCGATGACTACAGCGCGTTTGAACAGGCGCATACCAAGATTGTGGGTGTCAGCACGGATTCGGTGGAGTCTCATAAAAAGTTCAAGAACAAATATGGCTTGCCTTTTCCATTATTATCCGATCCCGATCATAAGGTCGTCGAGCAATATGAAGTGTGGGCGGAAAAACGGATGATGGGCAAGAAGTATATGGGAATTCTGCGCACGACGTACCTGATCGACAAAGATGGAAATATTGCTCGTGTTTTCGAGGGCGTCAAGCCAGCCGAACACAGCCAGGAAGTGCTGGAGGCGATAAAACAACTCTGATTTTCCCTGGTAGGGTGGAGGATTTTTGTATCACATTTAGCATGCGGGCGGGTACGCTCTTCATGCTAAATGTTGTTTAAAATCATATATACTAAAGTTAGTTTTCTAAAATAGTTAAATATTCCAGAGGAGAAATGTCCATGAAGAAAGCGTGGCAAATCGATCGAGAAATGCGCGAAAATGCGATTCCAGTCGACAGGCGCGTCCAATCCAGCAACTGGTATGAGGCAGGCTTTGAAGTTCCCTATGGCGATGCGCTGATTGATCTGTTCTGGGAATCTAAGGTACCCGGCTCATCTGCCCCGGAATCCAGCTATGTTTCCATGGTGCAGGCAATGGGGAATAAAGGGTACGACGTGAGCACTGCTGAGCAATATTTGGAAGAGGGTTTGCATCTGCATGCAGAGGGGAGAAAAGACGAGTTGCGCGTGATCACTGCAAAAGTGCTGAACGCCCTCCAGAATGCACCGCTGGATCGAAACGAGAGTTATCATACATATCAGCATCCTGAAAGCTGGGAAGACGTTCAAAAAAGCATGGGTGCTGTGAGCGCTGTGCCTGAACGCAAAGAATGGAAGCCAGAATACGCTAATCAAATCTATGCAGGCTGGGTGGGGCAGTTGGCTGGCGGTTCTTTTGGAACCTGCATTGAAGGATATACCGGCAAGCGTATTGCAGAAGTGTATGGAAAGATCGACAGCTATATCACCGAACCAGAAACGACCAACGATGATGTGGTCTATGAGCTGGTTTTTTTGGACGCCTATGAAAGGATGGGCAAGCGGGTTAGTTCTGAAGCAATCGCCATGGAGTGGGTGAAACAGGTTCCATTCGGCTGGTCGGCGGAATGGATGGCGTTGCGCAATTTGAATATGGGCATTTTCCCCCCTGATTCGGGCTCGTGGTTCAATCCCTATTCAGAATGGATCGGCGCCCAGATGCGTGGCATGGTGTGCGGCATGCTTGCGCCGGCACAACCCATGGAAGCAGCTCGTCTGGCATATATTGATGGGGTGATATCGCACGCCAGGAATGGCGTGTATGGGGAGATTTTCGCCGCCGTGTTGACTGCGCTGGCGTTTGAAATGCAGGATGTGCATCTGCTGATAGAAACGAGCATGCAATTCATCCCGCAGAAAAGCCAGTACTATGCGGTTGTCTACGCTGCGCTTGAGAAGATCAAGAATGGTGGTGATCCGGTTGCCATCTGGCAGGAGATTGAGGAGGAACTGAAACGCTACAACTGGATCCACGCCTATCCGAACATAGCCGCTGTCCTGTTTGCGTTATGGCTTGGAGATGGAGATTTCACCCGAACCCTGTCGCTGTTGGCTGTGGCAGGAATGGATGTGGATTGCAACGGTGGTCTGGCAGGCACTATTGTAGGCGTCATGCGCGGTGTTCCACCGCAATGGGCTGATCCCATCGGCGATCTGCTGGAAACATATATTCTTGGGAAAGAAAAACTTTCGATTAAGCAACTGGCACAGAAAACTGCCATGCTGGCGGAAAAGAACCGCTAGGGAACTTATTTCAACCGCAAGAGGGTTTTTCCTTCAGCCCACAGGTCTTCAAGCTGGTAATACGCACGATGACGTTCTGAGAATAAATGCACAACCAGGTCGCCAAAATCAAGGGTTATCCATCCCTCGATGCCTTTGCCATTGATTCTGGCAGTGAGCCCAAAATTGGTTTTGGCGGCTTCATCCACCGCACGGGACAGGCTTTGCAGCATGCGTTCGCTGCTGCCGGTGCAGATAATAAAATAATCTGTAAATTGGGAGACATTGCTGATGTCCATCAGGACGATATCTTCGCCTTTTTTATCTTCCAACGCAGCCACGAGGGTTCGCGCAACTTCCAATGTTTGTTGAGTTCCCAGTTTTCACCTCATATCATAGTAAAAGACATGCCCAATTCTATCACGGGCGACAGTTCAGTGAAATTTGACCCTGGCGATGATCCTGTAGGTCGGTCCTTGCCGGGTGAGTGTGCTCTGGTAAAAAGTGAGGTGGTCCATGATCTGTTGGGATTGAAAATCCTTTTTCTGCTCCTGCCAGAAAGATTGGAATGTTAACAGCTCTCGAGGTGAGCAATCATCTTTGAAACGAGCGATGGTTATGTGTGGCATGAAAGCGCGTTTCTCAACAGGATAACCGAAAGCGTGGAAAAGTTCCTCGTTCATCCGGGCGATCTCAGTTAATGCAGGAACTGGTGAGATGCCCACCCACAGAATGCGGGGGTTCCTCAGGTGAGGGAAGATACCCGCTCCCTGTAAGCGAAGCTGAAATCCTTCCACTTTTGTGAAAATTTCTCCCATCTTTTGTTGGATGGGTTGCAGATGCGATTCATGCAACTCCCCCACAAATTTCAAGGTGAGGTGTAGCTGGTCCGTTTTCGTCCAACGCAGGGTTGCCGGATGATATGGCTCGAAGGTGTCGCGGAAGCGCAGGATATCGGAAATAACCTGTTCTGAAAGATCAAGGGCAGTAAAGACGCGATAGCTCATGGCATGTTCTGGAGAGAATTTTATCAAATCTTCCGCTGTATTAAACAATTCCTGAAACCTAGTCAGCCCACTGAAATCATGGTATAAGAGCATTACCCTGCTGTGTTCGTGATGCGGCACTTAATGTTTTGAGCCAACACTTTAAATTATGGGTTCTCATCTTATGTTGGTCACGCGATAGGCGCAAGCCAAGGCGAAGCCAACAGGTCGGAACCCGACCTGCGCAAGCAGGTTCAAAACTATGCAGCACACGGCATGGCGGGGTCTTTGTTTTTAACACCATCTCCGTTGACGGCTGACAGCGTTCGTTATAAACTAAAGAATCAGATGATTGAGGAGGAAAAAATGACACTAGTGTATAAACTGATCATGAAGTCTGGTCCCGAGCCCGAAAAGACCTATAAACTTGAGAAAGATGAATTTGTGATGGGTCGGGAATTAATTAATGATCTCATCATCAACGATCCGGAAATTTCACGCAGGCATGCACGCCTTTTCAAAAAGAGCGACCGTTATTTTGTGGAAGATCTCAACTCCACCAACGGCACTTTCATAGCGGGCGAGAGGATCTCGAGACCCGTCCGGTTAAAAAGCGGGGATACGCTCGTTCTTGGCAAGGGCATTGCTTTTGAGTTCCTGGCTGAGGAAATTGAAGAAGTGCCTGCGGTCAAAGAAGTTGCCGAAGGGATGGTGGAAAAGCAGGAAGGAACCAAAGAAATTAAACGAACGGCTTTGAACGCGAGCGGGAAGAATGAAAAACGGTTAAAGGCGAAGCAAAAACCGCTTGAAGGCGCGAAAAAAGCAACAGCTTCTTCAGTCGGTGAAAAATTACGCGGCAAACCAACCTGGTTGATCGTGCTGGCGATCGTTCTGTTGTTCCTGCTGGTATTTTGCGTGATCCCTCTGCTTATCGTTGAATGGACCGACCAATGGTGCAATTTCTTTGGAACGTTCTTTAACCAGATTCAACCGGGCGTTTGCCCTTAGCGAAGGATTGAGTTTTAAATATCTATGAACCAAAAACAAGCTAGTTCCCCCAAATGGGCTCCTGCAACAAAAAGCATCATTATTGTGATCCTGTTGATCATCGCGTCTGCCTTGATCATCCGTTTTTCCAGCCTCCTTCCTATTGCGGTTGGAGGCTTGATTTTTGCGGCTATCCTGGAACCAGCGGTGCGCTTTTTGAACCGGAAATTGAAAATCCCCTGGGGATTAGGCACAGCTATAATGATCATTTTGTTAGTGCTGGTCTTTTTGGGCGTGATTGTGTGGGGGAGCGTTTCGATTGTAGAGCAGATACAAGGTTTGATCAATTTCTTGCTTTCGATTACCACGAACATCAACCAATTTTTGCAGAATCTGTCGACGACCGTATTGAAGATCGGACCGTTCCACTTGGATCTTTCGATCATTGAATGGGGAGCGGTGGGTGAAAAAATACTGGAGTATGCCCAGCCGATCCTTTCAGGAATTGGGAATTCTATAGGCGGTCTTGCCTCCGGCGCATTTAATTTCTTCTGGAAGTTTTTTCTCACCATGATCATCACGTCGCTCATTCTCAGTGAACGCAAGCATCAAAAGAGCAGCTTTTTCTTTCATATCCCGGGATATGAAGACGATGCCCGCCATTTTCAGCGTGAGATCCAGATCATTTGGAATGCTTTTTTCAAGGGTCAGGGGAAAGTGTTCTTTGTGCGTATCTGCATTTACATCTTGCTGCTTGGGGTACTGCGTGTGCGTTATTTTGTGTTGTTGGCATTCCTGGCAGGAATTGCCAATTTCATCCCGTATATTGGGGTGGCGGTAGCCTGGAGCGTATACTTTCTGGTGGCGGTCTTTCAGGGGACCACAATTTTTGGATTGGAACCCTTGCCGTATGCAGCGTTGGTAAGCCTTTCGGGTTGGCTCATTGATAATATTTACGATAACGTATACACGCCGCGCGTGATGGCAGGTACGCTAAAGCTGCATCCGGCTTCGGTCATGTTGGGCGCCCTGGTGGGCTTGGATCTGTTTGGAGTGTTGGGAATGATCTTGGCTTCTCCTCTGCTGGCAACGGCAAAACTTTTCCTGCGCTATATTTATAGAAAGATATTTGATCAAGATCCATGGGAGAACATCGAACAAGAACACTCTTCAGGTGACTTGAAAGGATTTTATAAACGCGCGAATTCTAGGGTAAAGCAGTTTTTTGAAAGGATTTTAGCGAAAATAAGAAAGGGATTAAGGAGAGAAAAGAATGGCTGACACAGAAAAAACATCGGTTGAAACCATTGCTGAAACCGACAGTTACATCGCCTGGAAATCATCTGAGCCGGATGGAGAAGATGTTTACCATCTCGAGCTGAACAATGTTACGCTGCATTTCTTCATCGAAGAATGGCAAGAGTTTCTGGACCTCATCCAGAATGTAATGAAGAAAACCGCTTAAAGAGAGTGTTGCTATGCAACTTGATAATTTTACTGAGTTCCATCAGATCGATATGCAGAATATGCTGGGTGAGATCAATGGATTGCCGCAACAGTTAGCCGATGCCTACCTGCATAGTGCGAACTATGAACTGAAAGGGTTGAAGAAGCCTGATCTGGTGCTGGTCGCCGGCATGGGGGGATCAGCCATTGGGGCTGACCTTCTTTCAGCTTACTGCATTCCATTTTGCTCGGTACCCATCATCAGTTTAAGAGAATATACTTTGCCGGCGTGGGCGGCGAACCATCGAACCCTGGTGGTCGCTTCTTCCCATTCGGGCAATACGGAAGAAACCATAGCGGTTTTTGACCAGGCGCTCCAGGCGGGCCTGCCCATTCTGGCAGTAGCCACGGGCGGAGAAATAGCCAGAAAAGCGCAGGAAGCGCAAGTGCCACTGTGGAAATTCGAACACCATGGACAGCCGCGCGCAGCGGTTGGTTTTTCCTTTGGAATACTGCTTGCACTTTTAGAGCGCTTAGATCTCATTCCCCCTCAGCGGCAATTGGTGGAGCAGACTGTGGAAGCGATGGAGGAGAGCCGGGAGAACTACGGTGCGCATGTCGCTGTTGTGAAAAACCCGGTGAAGCGTATGGCAGGGCAGGTGGTTGGCAGGCAGGCAGCTATATTTGGTTCAGACCATCTCGCACCGGTAGCGCGCAGATGGAAGACGCAGATCAATGAATTAGCGAAAGCCTGGGCTCAATTTGAATTCCTGCCCGAAGCTGACCACAATACCCTGGCTGGAATGGAAAAAGACGAAAGCATCCTTGAAAAGACCACCGTGCTTTTCCTGAAAGGCGGGCATGCGCATCCACGCAATCTCCTGCGAGCCGATTTGACCAAACAGGAAATGCTGGTATCTGGCATGACGGTGGATGCGATCGATTTCAAAGGGGGGTCGCGCCTGGCTGAAATGTGGGATGCTATCCTCTTCGGTGATTATTTGGCTTACTATCTGGCGATGGTTTATGACATCGACCCCACGCCGATCGAGGTTCTCAGCAGTCTGAAACGCAGCATGAAAAAGTAGCTCACCAGGCTACTTTTTTGACGCATGGCGGAACACACCTGCTAATTATGGGCTACCGGAAAGTACTCCATATTGATCTGGACGCTTTTTTCTGTTCGGTGGAAGAACTGCTGAACCCCGAACTGAAAGGCACTGTTTTTGCCGTGGGTGGTTCGCCGGAGAGCAGAGGGGTGGTCAGTTCCTGTTCCTATGCTGCCAGAAGGTTGGGGGTTCATTCCGCCATGCCCATGAAGACCGCGTTATTGAAAGCCCCTGATTTGATGATCGTCGATGGGCATTACGACAGGTACCGCTTCTATTCGAAGCAGGTGATGGGCATTCTCTGTGATACTGCCCCTTTGGTGGAACAGATCTCCATAGATGAAGCTTTCATGGACGTGACCGATATGCCGCAAAAAGGCATAGAGATCGCGCAAACCCTGCAAAAGCGCATTATGGAGCAGACAGGGCTGCCATGCTCCATCGGGGTCGCTTCCAATAAACTGGTGGCAAAAATCGCTACCAATATCGCCAAATCAACCTATAGCGGGCAGGGGACTCCACGGGCTATCCTGGAGGTGCCTGCCGGAAAGGAAGCAGAATTTTTAGCGCCACTGCCGATCAGGGAATTATGGGGCATTGGAAAGAAAAGTATTCCGCACTTCCAGAAGCTGGGTTATGCGACCATCGGAGACCTGGCAAAAGCTCCTGATGAAACTCTTGAGAAGCAACTGGGCAGATTTGCCCATACCCTCAAAATGCGCGCGGCAGGCAAGGATGACCGCCCGGTTGGGAACGACGAAGAGATCAAATCGATCAGCAATGAGATCACCTTTGGAAAAGATGTTGGAGACGCAAATGAGATCGAACGAACGTTACGTGCGCTCAGCGAGAAGGTGGCATATCGCCTGCGTCGGCAGGGGTTGAGCGGAAAAACCATCCGTCTGAAGATACGCTGGCCTGATTTTGAAACGCACACACGCCAGTTCAGTCTGGAACAACCCACCAACCATGATACGATCATCTTTCATTCCATTCTGCATCTTTTCCATGAGATCTGGAAACCGGGGATGAAAGTGCGTCTGTTGGGTGTTGCAGTGGCTAACCTGACAGCCACCATCCAGCAACTTTCCATGTTTGATACGAGCTATCAAAAGGAGAACCAACTGCTGCAAGCGCTGGATGAAATCAAAGAGCGTTTTGGAAAAACGATGATCAGGCGCGGTTGGGCTTTGAAGGAAGAGGACGATCAGCACCAGTGATCATTTTCTGATAGATCTTGATGAGATCGCTGGTTATGATCGACCAACTGAACTTTTCAGCAAACGCACGGCAGTTCTTGCTCAATTGGTCGCGCAATCCTTCCTTGCAGATCATGCGCTGTAATTGAACCGCCAGTGCTTCGGGGTCGTCATCCGGAACACTGAGACCGGTCACCTCGTCTTGCACCAGCCATTCCAATCCACCCACTTTGGTGGCGATCACCGGCGTGCCGCATGCCATCGATTCCAGCGCGACCATGCCGAATGATTCATAGTGAGAAGGCATCACCACCACTTCAGAAGCGGAGTAGTAATAAGGAAGAGAATCTTGCGCTTTCTTTCCCAAAAACACGACGATGTCGTCCAGCCCTAAACTGCGATTCATATCTTGCAAGTGGCGCATTTCCTGGTCGAGCAGGTCGCGGGGTTTGTCAGGATCGCCGCCGATGATCGCGACGTAGTGCGGACAGGAAGCCAGCACATCCGTCTTGCGCAGCAGCGCAATCGCTTTCAACAGGTTATCGATCCCCTTTAGTGGCTCGATCCGTCCCACATACAAGATCACCTTTTCATGGGAGGGAATGCCAATGACTGCTTTTGCCTCATCTTGCGGGATCGGGTAAAAACGGTGCAGATCGACCCCTGGTGGAAGAACGGTGATCTTGCGCGGGTCGGTGGCGTAATACTGTTGAAGGTCTCTTTTTTCAGTCTCTGTGGCGGCGATGATGCCATCGGCTGCCTGCGCGACCTTCTTTTCGGATTCGATGCGCAGCGTTCCTTCCAGTTCCTGTGAAGAGCGGGCGATGCGGTTTTTTAGCTGTGCCAGGGTGTGGAACATGTGCAGCATGGGAACCTGCCACTTTTCGCGCAGTTGCAGCGCTGCCAAGCCTGAAAGCCAGTAATGGCTATGGATGAGGTCGTAGTGGATGCCCTTGGAGCGAGCGAATGTTTGTATATTTTCTGTAAACGTGCCCAAGTGTGTGTGCAATTGTTCTTTGGGCAAAGGGGTTTCCGGTCCGGCAGGAATGTGGACGATACGATTGCCACATCCCAAGTCGTGCAGCACATGGGGTACATGCTCATCCTGCGAGCGGGTGAACACGTCTGCATGGATGCCCATTTCGCCCAGATAGCGGGTCAGGTCGTGCACGTACACGTTCATCCCTCCGGTGTCTTTTCCACCGAGGGTGGCGAGGGGGCAGGTGTGGTAGGAGATGAGAGCGATATTCATAAGCATCCTTGTAAAATTATTGATCTCACTGATATAATTCACTACGCGCCACCGTAGCTCAGCCGGCAGAGCAGTCGCTTCGTAAGCGACGGGTCAAGGGTTCGATTCCCTTCGGTGGCTTTTGTATTATAAATGACGATGTGGGGTGAACCAACAGGATGATTGACACAAAAATGGAGAAAAATGCAAAAACCGACCCGGCATCAATGCGTTAGTGTATTCCTTTTCCTGATAATCACCAGCGGGTGCGTCTGGTTAGAGCGATCATCTGGTATTCCCTATGCGTCATTAGAAAGCACGGTAACCGCGCTCTCTGAGGAATCCCGTGGACTGCTGGATGTTTCCCTGCCTGCCTGCGTGCGAGCATCCGATGCGTTTGAGATTGCCTACGTCACCCGCGTGATTGACGGGGATTCCATTGCAGTGGAACTGAATGGCAAGAGCGAGCAGGTGCGATATGTTGGCATCAACGCTCCGGAATACGATGGCGGCGAATGGAAAGAAGCCGAACAAGCCACGCAATTTAACCGTGACCTGGTGGAAGGGCGTTACGTGTTGCTTATCAAGGATGTTTCTGAGCGCGATAAATACGGTCGATTGCTGCGCTATGTTTTCACCGGAACGCATTTCGTGAATTATGAACTGGTGCGTCAAGGTGTGGCGGAAGCGCGGGAGTACCCACCAGACACTGCTTGCCAACCGTATTTTCAACAGGCAGAATAATTCATCGGTGAGCACCCATAAAAATTTTCAATTCCGTGCTTATGGAGAGGGTCTCTTATGCTGCATGAAATGAGGCTGTAAAGCAAGGAGTATTCACGGTTTTGTGTTCTGCTCGAAACAGCTTTCTCTCCCCCTTTCAAAGAGTGAAGCACTTTCCCCGATAGTCAGGGGAAAGTGCTTTTTTTGTGATTTTTTAAAGGTGCCGTGCCTCTCTTTTATTGAAGCTTCGCCAATCCCTGATCGAGTTGGTTTTGAATTTCTGACGGCAATTCATCGTAATGCTGGTGCAGGTAATTGTATTCAATCTCGCCTTCCGGGTTTTCACGATTGTTAACGTAGAGTTGGACTTTCTCGTACGTAATGAACCCGCTTGCCGTATCGATGGTGACGGTTATTTCCTGCCTGTAGGGTTCCTCCTCCTGGCTGAGCGTAATGGTCAACGCACCGTCCTGAATGACTGCCTGGGCGGACTTTAGCGTAGTGGAATCATTGAGCATTTGTTTGATGTGTTCCAGTGAAGATTCCAGCAACTGCGGGCAGGATTGGTCAGGTATTTTGACCAGAAGGACTCCGTTTTCCGCACCAGAAGCTCCCACGTTCTGCGATACGGTGGGTATTTTGCTTTCACTGATGAGAACGCTGGTTTCTAAAACCTGACCGTCCTCCTGGTAGATGATCTGCAGAATCATCGGGCAGGTCGCGGCATCGCTGTGTTGGAACCACCACTCCGCGCTTGTTCCGTGTAAATTACCCGATTGAGATTGGATCACCTTTTGCTCATGCCACCAACCCGGCTGTGCAAGCCATTGTTCCCATCGAAGCCGTTCCAATTCATCAAGCATGATCTTGATATCGTCCGGTTCAGTGTAAACTTGTGGCTCTTCAGATTCACCCCCGTTTTGGGAACCGGATGAATTTTGGTCAGAAGCGGTCGTTTTCATTCCCTGGCATGCGGAAAAGCTGAGCAAAATGATCAGCATGCAGAGGGACGCAGTATTGAGTTTTCTTTTCATAGTTTCTCCTAGTTGTTTTAGGTCTTGACAAACCTCTCTAGTATCACTATAATACTAGTTAACTAGTATGCTATGACTATATGATACAAACAAATCAAAAGAATGTCAAGAGGTAAAGAGGTCGATATGAACAAAAATATATTGAAGACAGCTATTCAATTGAGCGTCGTTGGGCTCATGCTGATCTCCGCCATGCACATGAATATCGGGAAAGTTGAGGCGCAGGCTGAATCAGCCGATGAAACCCCCCAAGTGATCTCTCCGCAAAATGTTCAAGATTTGAAGCTGTTGCGTTGGATTGGGGAAGGCGCCTACACCGGCACAATTGCCCAACAAACAGATGGCAATCTGATCGCTGCTGCCACCACTGCCGGCGTAAAGCTGCTGGATCGGGAGAGTGGTGAGCAAATTGGTTTTATCCCTATTGGGTTGGAACCTACCGCTCTATCCATTTCTCCTGATGGGAACACTTTGGCAGTGGTGGTGAACTACCCTGACGGAAATCTGGGAGGTTTTATGGGGCTTCCTGGTTTTAACCCGCAGATCCAGTTCTATTCTTTGCCTGCGGGTGAAAAGCAAGGGGAGGCGATCGACGAATTGGGGGAGTGCGGCGAATCGAACATTTTGGCTATTGCCTATTCTCCTGAGGGCTCCGAGCTGGTTTTTGAAAGAAAGCACAGCGCTCAAAATGATGGAAGGAGATTTTGTGTACTTTCTATCACTGAGAGAAAGATCGTGCGCACAAAGGACGTATCGGATAGCGCTCAAATGGTAATTTCTCCCCAAGGGGATTTTGTGGCTGTGATTGCAGCAAACAGCCAGGCCAAGAGCAGCACCGTCTCAATCTACTCCACGGAAGATTTCCACCTTGTAACAGAGTTTGAAATCAACCAGACTGTTTTTTCTTACAACTTCTCATTCTCACAAGATGGGCAATACCTTGGATTGAATTCCTATGAAGAAGATCAGAATTCAACCGTCTATAGCTTTCAGGTTTGGGATCTGGAAGATGGGGAGTTGGTCTTTTCGGAGGAGCCTTCAGAGGATATGGTTCAATCGTTTGATGTGGATTCCAACCGTAGCGCGCTAATTGTAGGAACCCAATTCGGTTATGTGAAGATCTATTCACTCAACACCGGGAAAATGGAAAAGCAATTGGGTCCTTTCACCTGGACAAACTACTCTCAGACGGGAAACCCTGGCGGAGTCACTGCTGCTGAAACACCCGCTTCCATCAAGAGTGTGATCGTAAGTCGTAGCGGGGAGTCGCTCACGGTTTCTGATTATATGACGACCTATGGACAATCGAGCCACATTCGAATCTTCGACATGCCAGATGGAGGTGCAGGAGCCGATTTTGTCAGTACCTCCATGGGTAGCGAGAGCCTGCAAATTGCATTTTCTCCCGATAGCAGTCAGATCGCGTTGGCTGGCTCCCTGGACGGGAGGGTAGATGTTTTCAATGCGCAGAATGGTGAGTTGGCTTTGACGCTTAGTGGGCATACCCAGGTTGTGAACCAGGTAATTTTTTCGCCGGATGGCAACGTTATTGCCACTGGCTCGAATGACAATACCGTTCGTCTGTGGAATGCGCAAACGGGGGCGTTGCTCAGGGTCTTGGAAGGGCATCAGGGAAGGGTCAATCGTCTGGTTTTTTCTCCTGATTCCACCTGGTTGCTCTCAGGTGCAGATGATAATTCTCTGCGACGGTGGAATGTATCAGATGGTGAATTGCTGGAAACGCTGGAACTGGGAAACGAAAACTGGCGGGTTGAATTTCTGGATATTCTGAACGATAACGTTTCAGTGGTATATCGCATCATCAAGTATCCGTCTCCCTATATTGGCTTTATCACCAAGCAAATGATCTGGAATACGCAAAGTGGTGAAAGTCAGAACATTGGCGGATCTGACATTTCCATTTCTGGATTGTCCGCTGATAAAGACCTTTTCATGGGCTTTTCTTCGGGGAAGATGGTTGGAACACTTCAGGAGGATGGGAGCATGAAAACGATTACCACTTTCCGCTCTCCATATGGCAATGGCGCTCTCACGAAGCCGGCGATCTCACCGGACAACCAATTGGTCATTGCGGGGAATGGTTTTGGATTGCATGCCTGGGAGTTGAACGGCAGTAGCTTGAATTTTCTGGGGTTGATCGCTGTCAGCGAACCGGTTCCCAGTTATGGGGATGAATACCTGTTCTCGCCAGATAGAAAATATTTGGCATATACCGCTGGCGGGGTTGCCTATCTGATGGGCGTGATTGGGAAATAAGATTTCTTTCCAGGGATGGGTTTATTCCCATCCCTGGAAACATGGAAATGAGTTAACCCGGTGCAATTGGACTGGATAGGATAGCTATAATATAAAGAACGATTTGAAATAACAACGCTTCACACAGAGACTTTAATGGATTACATATTTGACGATAACCAACCCATTTATCTACAAATCAAGCAGCGCATCTGTGCCGATATTCTACGGCGTAAATATAGCCCTGGCGATAAATTGCCCGGCATCGTGGAAACTGCCATGCAGTTCAAGGTCAATCACAATACCATTCAGCGAGTGTATCAGGAATTGATCAGAGAAGGTGTCGCTATTTCAAAACGTGGAGAAGGCACCTTTGTCACTGAGGATACAAAAGTTCTAAAGAAGATGGAAACAGAACTGCAAACGTACGCTATGGAAGGTTTCATCGAAGAGATGGTGCGGTTGGGATATCAGGAAGGGGATCTGGCGCAGATCATCGAGCAGTATATCCATTCCCGGCAGGTCAAAAGAAAAGAGGAATAGTATCACATGCCGAACATTTATCGCGAAGAACTTTCACGCGCGTTGGTGAACAAACGTTTTTTGCTGGTTTTCCTGCTGGCGGGGATCAGCTTTCTGTATGGATTCTTTCAAATGAAAACCATCGTTGTCGAGCCTTTGGATGCGATCACGATCTGGCAGGGAATTTTGCAACGCGGGTATTATGGATTTTTTGCCTGCGTGATGGCGGTGTTGCCCTTTGCTGATTCTTTGAGTGTCGACAAGAATGAACGGGTCATCAACCATTTCTTGTTGCGGGTGGAGTATAAAAAATATATCGCAGCCAAGTTCTTATCCGCTATAGTATCGGGGGCTGTTGCAGTGCTCTTGCCAGCTATCCTGATGCTGTTGATTTGTGCGTTGATGTACCCTGCAAACCCTGTTCAAATTCCCACGCTCTCATTCAGCGTGAAGGAAATTTTGCCGGGTCAGGTGATTTCCCCTGGCACCGCATTGAAACTTACCCCTCTGGGGTATCTAGCCTTGTGCTGGCTGTTTCTGGCTTTTTTCGGGATGGCGTACGCCATGCTGGCGATGGGACTATCTTTCCATACGAAGAACAGCCTGATTGTCCTTGGATTCCCGTTTCTCTGCTACAGTTTTGGCTACTACTTCATCCCATCCTCACGCCATCTGCATTGGTTGATTTCATCGGAAGCTGCCCTGATCCCGCAAGGAAATTTGATATCGGCTGTGGTTCAATGGGTCGGCTTCGGATTATTTTTTTGCGCCAATGTGCTTCTATTTGGAAACAAAGAGCGGCAGGTAATCAAATGACGGCCATGAAATCTCGAGCGTTTTTAAAATATCAGTCTGCTCATTACTTCTTACGCTGGCGCTGGCTTCTTCCGATCCCGGTCGGTTTATGCCTGGGATATTGGGCTCAAAAGGTGATCAGCGTGTTGACCCCGCCCTTTTCTTCTGGGCTGCAGGGAAATGCTTTAGAAGCGTTCATTTGGGCTTTCGGGAAACCGGAGATCATCTATTTTGTCATATCCATTCTCTTCATTTTTCTGGTCTCCGACCTGCTTCCTGAAAACTCCTATGGGCAGCAAGTTCTTCTGCGACTTCGGTCGCGCAAGACTTGGTGGTTGGGGAAAACGATTTTTGTTTTTCTCTCTACGCTGGTTTATGCTTTCTTGCTGATCGGAAGTTTCTTTCTGCCGGTGCTGATGAAATATCCGATCTCAACGGAGTGGAGTGCTGCGGGGGTGAGCACTTATGGGATCGGGTTGGGATATTCCCTTAAAAATGGCAGCCCGCTTCAAGCTTTTGGGAACATTCTTTCCTTTCTGCTTATCGGATGGTTTGCGATCGGGTTGTTCATCCAGATCGTCAACCTCATAAGCCAGCACCGTTGGGTTGGGTTCTTCAGCGGTGTTCTGATCGTCATCTGCGCCAGCCTTGGTGATATCAAGGGAGGTCCCATTGGAGGAGAGGGCATTGGTTCGTTCTTTTTACTCCAAAACCATCTGGAATTCACCCCTTTGTGGGCGCCGGTGCGTGTCATCCCAGAAATATATTCATGGCTGTTTTGGTTGATATGGATTCTCGCCTGTTTGGGATCAGGTTTCATGCTCTGTAAAAAAATTGATTTCTTTTTGATCAATCATCAGGAGGATTAATCACATGGATAAACATCTGCCAACTCTTGAGTTGCGTGGAATAACGAAGCGTTTTAAGCATATGGTGGTCTTTGAAGATATCGACCTTGAAATCTTGCCGGGGGGTAGCATCAACGGGATCATCGGACCCAATGGGGCAGGAAAAAGCATGCTCCTGCGCATTATCTGTGGGCTGGTGAAACCCTCGCGGGGGCAGGTGGTGGTGTTGGGAGAGCAGGTTGGGGTCGATTGTGATTTCCCGTCCAGAACCGGAGCGTTGATCGATATTCCGGGTTTTTTGCCGGCGTACTCTGCGCAAAGAAACTTGCGATTGCTGGCTGATGTCAGTGGAAGCGTTGACCAAAACCGCATTGCAGAGGTGCTGTCAATTGTTGGATTGAATCATAAAAACACGCAGCCGGTTTCTACCTATTCAGTCGGTATGCGCAAGAGACTGGGCATTGCACAGGCAATTTTAGAGCAGCCGGAGTTGTTGTTGCTGGACGAACCAACCGATTCCATTGACCAGGCTGGCTGGAAGAGTGTATATGAATATCTGATCCAACTAAAAGAAGCCGGGACCACCATTCTTCTGACCAGCAACAATTTGGATGAGATCACGATTCTTTGCGATCAGACATTTCTGTTGAAAGATCGGCATCTGGCTCCTGTTCCGTGATGGCTGGAAATAGAAAGTGAGTCACGAATTAGAAAGTGGTGGCGCTGTGGCTGGCTTGAGTTTCATGGGCAGCAGTTTGTTTGGAATGTTGCGGATGGTGAATTTGTAGAGAAGGGAAATGCTATCCTTGCTGCTGACACAATCAGGGTAGAACCCTGCACTGGTTGCCTTCTCTTTGCAGCCTTCCAGGGCGGCGCTCTGAATTACCCTCCGCCGATGGGGGTCATGAAAGAAACCGTGCAGCCGCCGGGGATCACATCTTCGTCGATGGCGATACGGTTATCGATCAGAATAAGGATATTGCGCAGGTGCGTTTCTAAAGCGGGATACTGCAAGGTGACCTGTTCCTTCAGGTCAGCGATGGTTGCGCCGGGCGCGATCTCCAGCGCTGTGCTCGCGACACCTGCTTTTTCTTTCAAATGAGAAAAGAACTTGACCGTAATGGTGTTCATCTGGAACCTTGGGTACCCATGATATACTGCTTCAAACGGGTGTGAAGTATAATTTTATCATGCAAATCGACTATGTTCCCATTGTTATTGGTATAGCCGGTGGCACTGGATCTGGGAAAACCACCGTGGCGAATGTGATATTGGATGCGGTTGGCAGGCACCGCATCGCTTACCTGCCGCACGACGCTTATTACCGCGACTTGAGCGATCTCCCTCCGGTGCAGAAGGCAGAAATCAACTTTGACCATCCCAACTCGCTGGAAACCGAATTGATGAGTGACCATGTCAAGGAGTTGAAAGCGGGAAATGCCGTGAATATTCCTGTCTATGATTTTTCCACCCATTCGCGCACCAGCAAAACGATCCATGTTGCGCCTCAGCGCGTTATCATCGTGGAAGGCATTCTGATCTTCGCCGAAAAGAAGTTACGGGAATTGTTCGATATGAAATTGTTCGTAGATACCGATCCAGACATCCGCTTCATCCGCCGACTTCAGCGCGATATCGCCGAACGCGGCAGGACCATGGACACTGTGATCAATCAGTATCTGCGCACCGTGCGCCCCATGCACCTGGAGTTCGTCGATCCATCCAAGCGCTACGCCGATGTGATCATCCCCGAAGGGGGAATGAATCAGGTGGCTATGGACATGGTGATTGCGCGCATCGAATCACTCTTGATGAAGCAGGGATGACCCCCATGGAAAAGAGGAATCTACGCCAGATTATCACCAGCGCGTTGATCCTTTTCTCTCTGATCGTCTTCTCAATCTATCTTTTTCTTCACTGGCGCGAAATTCAGCGTTTTGAACATTACGGGTATTTCGGCGTCTTCCTGATTTCACTCCTTTCCAATTCCACCATCATTTTCCCGTTGCCTGGTGTGCTGCTCACCTCTGCCATGGGAGCAGTCTTCAATCCATTCTGGGTGGCGATCGCTGCCGGCTCAGGTGCGGCGCTGGGCGAGGTCTCGGGCTATCTGGCGGGTGTGGCGGGAAAGTTCGTAGTGGAGAAGGAAGACTGGTACGAACGGATCATGAAAGCTATGCAAAAATATGGAGTTTGGATGATCCTGCTGCTGGCGATCATTCCCAACCCATTTTTTGACCTGGCGGGAATCGCAGCAGGAGTGCTGCGCATTCCGTTATGGAAGTTCTTTTTGTTCTGTGGAATAGGCAAGATCATCAAAATGCTGGTCTTCTCCTATTCCGGCTCATCGCTCTCGCAAATTTTCTTGAAGTAGAAAGGAAAGCAGAATGTCATCATCGTTTGAAAAAGTGGACCGATCTCTGGAAAAGAATCTGGATTCCAGCATTGAAGAGTTGAAGAGGCTGGTAGCGCAGAAAAGCATTTCTGCGCAAAACATAGGGTTGAGCGAATGCGCGCAACTGGTTGCCGGCATGCTTGAGAAACGGGGATTTCAAGTGAAGGTCAATCCAACCGCCGGCGCACCGATTGTCACAGCCGAAAAGAAAGGAAAAAGCCCTAAAACGCTGCTGTTCTATGACCACTACGACGTACAACCTCCGGAACCATTGGAACTATGGCTGAGCGAACCCTTCAAACCCGAAATACGCGATGGTATGCTCTTTGGAAGGGGTGTAAGCGATAACAAGGGCAATATCGTCAACCGGCTCTTCGCCATCGATGCCATTCTGGAGACTGCCGGCGAATTGCCCTGCACCGTCAAATTCCTGATCGAGGGAGAAGAAGAAGTGAGCAGCGCGAATCTTGAAGATTTCGTGTCCTCGCACACGCAGGAGCTGGCAGCCGATGCCTGCATTTGGGAATCGGGCGGGGTGGACCAGAATGATGTGCCCACCCAATATCTGGGTTTGCGCGGCATCTGCTACGTGGAGCTGGAGGTGGAAACCGCCAGCATGGATGTGCATTCAGGGTTAGGTGGAACCATCTTTCCCAATGCTGCCTGGCGATTGGTTTGGGCGTTGAACTCTCTCAAGAACGAGGAAGAAGAAGTCCTGATTAAGGGTTTCTACGATGATGTTCTCCCGCCTTCTGATGAAGACCTGCTATTTCTCAAAGCATTGCCTGACACTGCTGAGGAGTATCGCACCCGTTACGGGGTCAAAGAATTCCTTTTGGGAATGCGGGGAGGGATGGATTTGAACTTTGCAGAAGTGTACAAATCTTCTTGCACCATCTGTGGATTGAGCTCTGGTTATCAGGGTAAGGGTTCAAAGACCGTGCTGCCGTCTAAAGCGTCCGCCAAGATCGATTTCCGTTTGATCCCCGCTCAGAAACCGGAGAAGATCCTGGAGCTGTTGCGGAACCACCTTGATGCGCATGGGTTCGAGGATATCACGATCACCTATTTGGGCGGAGAATCACCTTCCAAGACCAGCGCCAGCGATCCCTTTGTGCAACTGGTTGTGAACACAGCCCGCGATGTATACGGAATGCCCATGCAGATTGTGCCCATGTCGGGCGGTTCGGGTCCGAACTTCATCGTGCAAGAAGCCCTGCACCTCCCCATCGCCTCTTTGGGGGCGGGATATCCGGGGACGGGCGCCCATTCGCCTAATGAAAACATCCGCATTGCCGATTACCTGAAAAGCGCCAAATACATCGTGCGCGTTTTGGACGCTTTCGGAAGGGAATAGGATCGGGCGAAGCCCTTCTTGGAAAACGACAGGCAGGGAATGCGGTTATAGCATTCCCTGCCTGTTTTTTGGTAGAACTTGGCAAAACTATTGTTTTGCCTCAGCTTTCAACCAGAGGAACGCGTAGGGCGCAAGCTGGATGGTGCGCTCACGCACAGCTTCTTTTTTCATCAGGTCGATCATTTGCATTCCCTTGGGCACATGCGTTTCCAGGTCGACTGGCATGGCGGCAGCAGAAAGGTTGTGCAGTGCCAGGATGGTGTTGTTTCCATCGTTGCGTTTGATAAAAAGAAGAGCCGGAAAGTCTGCCTGTACCACAAATTCATACTCTCCCACCGCCATGACCGGGTTGGCTTTGCGGATAGCCAGCATTTTGCACATGGTGTGGAACAGGGAGTTGGGGTCGGCTTGCTGCGCTGCCACGTTGATGCGCGTGTATGAGAATTGGTCGCTCTTGACCACCGGCAGAACCAGCTTTTCTTCCATGGCGGTGGAAAAACCGGCGTTCTTCTCGTCGCTCCACTGCATGGGTGTGCGCACCCCGTCACGGTCTTCGAGGTAGATGTTATCCCCCATCCCAATTTCATCCCCATAATAAATAATGGGGGTGCCGGGAAGCGAGAAAAGTACTGCGTTCAGCAACTGGATCTTCTGGCAGTTCCCATCCAGCAGGGGGGCGAGCCGGCGGCGAATGCCCAGGTTCTGGCGCATTCTGGGCAGTGGGGCGTAGAAATCCCATAAGAACTGGCGATCTTCTTCTGTGACCATTTCAAGGGTCAGCTCATCATGATTGCGAAGGAAGGTGCACCACTGGCAGTTCTCCGGGATCTGAGGGGTCATTTTCAAGATATCGATAATGGGAGAGCAATCGCTCTTTGCCAGGGCTTTGTAAATACGCGGCATCAGGGGAAATTGAAATGCCATGTGGAATTCGTCGCCATCGGCGAAATATTCCCTTAATTCTTGTGGCCATTGATTGGCTTCAGCCAGCAAGATGCGATCAGGATATTCTTCATCGATTAATCTGCGCAGCTCTTTGAGATAGGCGTGCGTTTCTGGCAGGTTTTCGCAATTGGTTCCCTCCCGTTCGAAGAGATATGGGACAGCGTCGGCACGGAAGCCATCGATGCCCATATCGAGCCAAAAACGCATCACGTTTTTCATCTCTTCGCGAACTGCCGGATTATCGTAGTTCAAGTCGGGCTGGCTGGAATAGAAGCGATGCCAGTAATACTTCTGGGCTTTTTCGCTCCACGCCCAATTGGAGCTTTCGGTGTCCACAAAGATGATGCGTGCATCTGCATAGCGCTTGTTGGAATCGCTCCAGACGTAATAATCATGGTAAGGCGAGAGGGGGTCGGCTTCTGCCTGCTTGAACCACTTGCATTGGTCGGAGGTGTGGTTCACCACCAGGTCGGCGATGATGCGCATGCCGCGTTTGTGTGTTTCTGTGACCAGTTCTTCGAAATCTTCAATGCTTCCAAGGTCGGGATGGACATTGTAGTAGTCAGAAATGTCGTACCCGTCATCGATCAGCGGGGAGGGGAAGATGGGCAGCAGCCAGATGCAATCTACCCCGAGGTGTTTGATGTGATCCAATTTTTGGGTGAGCCCTTTGAGATCACCAATTCCGTCTCCGTTGGAATCAAAATAAGCGCGGGTGGACACTTCGTAAAAGACGGCGTTTTTATACCAGCTAGTTTGATCTTTGTGCATTCGTTATCCTCAACAATTCACTGATTTCGGAGCAACATCCCTTTGGCTGATCTATCCTTTGACCGAACCAGCCAGCATACCGCGCACGAAGTATTTCTGCAACAGCAAGAAGAGGAGCATGGGGAGCGCCATGGAAATGAAGGCGGCTGCGGTGAGCAGGTGCCAACCTGCGCCCAGTGAAGTGACCATGTTGCCGATCTGATAGGTCAACACGGGGTGCTGACCGCCCAGGAACACCAATGCCACCAGCAGGTCGTTCCAGATCCATAAGAACTGGAAGATAGTGAGCGAAGCCAGAGCCGGAATGGAAAGCGGCATGCACAACTTCCAAAAAGCCGTCCAATGCGAAGCGCCGTCAATGTAGGCAGATTCAAAGATCTCGCGGGGTAAGCCGCCCATGAAGTTCCTGATCAGGTAGATGGCGTAGGGTAAGCCAAAGCCGGTATGGAAAAGCCAGATTCCCAGAAAAGTGCCGTTCATGCCGAGCTGTGCGTATAGCCGTGATACAGGAATGAGCGTCATTTGCAGCGGCACCACCTGCAACCCCACCAGCAACGCGAATAGCCACTGGCGCCCCTTGAAATCCATCCACGAAAAGGCGTAAGCAGCAAAAGAGGCGATCAGAATGGGGAGAACTGTAGAAGGGACGGCAACGAACAAGCTGTTCATAAAAGCTCTGCCCATGCCGCGCGGGTTCAGGAGATCGCGGATATCGCAGTACAGGTCTACCGATTGCTTCCCGCTGGCGCAATCTGCGCGATACGTGTTGTTTCCGCGATACCCGGTGAAGGCGTCGATATAGTTATCGAGGGTGAGCCTGCTGCTGGAATCCAGCCCCGATATACGCCTCATGTAAGAAATGATGGCGGCGGTCTGCGTTTCATCCGGCACGGAGCTGTCTGCCATGTGAGGTTGCCCATCGATCTCTCTGCTCAAAGATGGCAGCAGGGAAAACGAGCGGCGATAATTTTGAACGAGATCCGGGTCTGATAGGTCCGCTTCGGGAATGGCGGAACCGTCATCCCCATGGCAGACGGAGCAGTAGGTTTGGTACTCTTCATATCCTTTGGGTTTGGAGAATATGGTCCACCAACCGCTGCTGTTAATATCCTGCACCGGTCTGAAGGAGGTGATCAGCAAACCAATGGTTGGGATCAACCAGATGGCGCACAAGCCGATCAAGATGATGTGGACGGGTAGATTCCTCAAGCCATGTTTTCGAGCGGTTCTATGGACGCTCATCGCATCTCCTCCTGTCGCTGGAAGCGGCGGATATTCATGATCATGACGGGAATGATGACGATGATCAGAATCACCGCAATGGCAGAAGCGCGCCCGGGATCATAGTTCTTGTACATTTCGATGTACATGCGGTTGGCAATCACCTCTGTGCCGTAGTTCCCGCCGGTCATGACGTAGACGATATCAAAGATCTTCAAAACGTTGATCACCATGGTCGTGATCACCACGGTAATGGTCGGCAAGATCTGTGGAACCATGATTTTCCAGAACACCTGCCATTCGTTGGCACCATCTACGCGAGAGGCTTCCAGTATTTCTTCAGAGACCCCTTTGAGGGCTGCCGCCAGCACGGTCATACAGAATCCTGTCCACATCCAGACGCCGACTACGATCAAAGCGACGGTGTTGATCTGCGGTTCCGTCAGCCATGAAACCGGTTGTCCGCCTAGTGCGGTTATGATGGCGTTCAGCACCCCGATCTGCACCTGGCTGGAACCGTAGTTGTACATGAATTTCCAGATCACGCCGGCGCCAACGAAAGAAATAGCCATGGGTAAAAAGATGAGGGATTTGGCGAGAGCTTCATATTTCACCCGGTCAGCCAGCACTGCGATCAGTAGTCCAAGGACAACCGTGCCGCTGACCATGAGGATGATCCATTTCAAATTGTTCAGGAACGCAGTCTGCATGATAGGGGAGGTTAGTGCGTAACGGTAGTTTTCAAAAACTCCCCAGCAAGGCTGCCCCGCCAGACAGCGCGTGCTCGCCCAACCGGAATTATCGTTGTTGCGCAAACTGAGGTAGAAGGTATTAAAACCAGGATAAACAATGAAGGTGATCATTACGATTAGGGCAGGCAACAGGTACATCCAGGGTGTCATGGGCTTCTGACGCATGATGCCAGAAGAATTTTTACTCATTTTTCACCTCCATGTTCCTTTTATAGCATGATTAAACATGAAATGATTGCTTAAAAAGATCGGGCGTCTGGTTCACAGACACCCGATCACAGGTTGTACTTATTGTAGTGCTTCGCTTTGGGCTAGGGCGACAGAAGCGAGCGCCGCATCCAGGTCACCACCGTTCACATAACTGACAATGGCTGCCCATTCGGCGCTTCCGAACCCGCCGGGGATGGTATCGCCAAGATCAGGGGTGAAGCCGGTGGCGTTTGCCAGGGCTGCGCCTTTCTTGATCAAAGCTGGATCAACGTAGTTGCCTTCGGCACCCTTGTTGGGTGAAAGATCGAAGCTGGCTTTCGCCCAGTTGGCACCGCCTTCCAGCGATGAGAGGTAGGCGATGAGAGCGCGAACAGCCGGAGTGTCGTTGAAGACCATCAGCCAGTCGGCACCACCCTGCATACCCTGAGCGCCGGGAACCGGGAAGAAATCGTAATCTTCGCCGTACACCATGTCAGGATACTGCTCCAGGATGGTCCCACCAGCGAAGCCGGATTGCTTTACCATCATCGCCTCTGGCGGATCAGAGAAGACCTTCAGGATAGCATCGTTGAAACCGGTTGAGAGAGTTCCCTGCGCACCACCCACGGTGTACAGCGGATCGGCTGCCCATTTGCCGTAGGTCTCATACGCCTGCTTCACGCCTGCGTCATTGTAGGGGATCTCACCAGAGATGAGACTCAGCACATAGTCTGGTCCTTGCTGTACCAGCAGGATATCCTGGATGAAGTCGGAACCAGTCCAACCGGTTGCATCGCCAGATTCCATGCCCATGCTCCAGGGCACGTCACCATTGGCAACCATCTGCTCCACTAAGGCATCTAATTCTGCCCAGGTGGCGGGTACGCTGTATCCCTTGGCTGCAAACACAGCCGGGCTGTACCAGATGATGGTCTTGATATCAGCTTTCACTGGCAAACCAAGCCATACACCGTCGATGGTCCCGGGATCCTTGAAGAAATCGGCATAGTTATCGCCATTTGCTCCCAGGGTATCCATGGGGACGAGGGTGTCTTTGTATTGCTCAAGCTGGGCGACGTTCCAGAAAGCCACGTCTGGTGGTGTGCCAGCCTGTACCTTGGTGTCGAGCAGAGCCTGATCGCGGGTGGATTCGGGTTTCAGCACGACCCCGCATTCTTCCACAAAGGGAGCCAGGATGGCATTGAGTTTTTCCTCTTCTGTGCCTGACCACTGGTACAGAAGTGTGATCTCATCGCCAGGTTGAACGCCCGCGCAGAGACCTTCTTCGACCACTGTTTCTTCTGCCGGAGCCGCTTCTTCTACGGGTGCAGCTTCTTCAGCAGTCTGGCAGGCTGCCATGACCATTGCGAAAATGGCTAGCAGTGCGATCGGTAACCAAAATCTTTTTTTCATTTTTTCTCCTCATAGAAATTGAATCTTGAAAACCGTAATAAAAAACTTTCCCTGCTTCACCTCCTTTTCATATCCATCTCACTATTTTTTATTTTTGTCGTGACCCACAAGATTCACGAACGACCAATTCCGTATCGAGAATGCAATTCTGCTCTGGGATCTCCTTTTGATCCAGCCATCGAATGAGCAATTTTGCCGCATTCCATCCCAGGTCGTGTGCCGGGATGTGGATGGTGGATAGGGGAGGAGCCAGATGTTTTGAAAGGGGAATATCATCGAAACCCATGATGGCGATATCTTCGGGAACCCGAATGTTCTCCTGGTAGAGCGCGTTCAAGCTGCCCAGCGTCACCGTATCGGAGGCGATGAAAACCGCGCTTGGTTCGAGAGAAGAACGCAGGATGTTTTTCATCGCTTGGTAACCGGAGTCGGGCGTGCGGTCTCCGTAAAAGACCAGGGCTTCGTCATATTGCAAACCGGCGCTTTCCAGAGCGCGGCGATATCCCGCAAGGCGATCCTTGCTGCTGGAATACTGCAAGGAAGCGTTGGAAATGAATGCGATCCGTTCATGCCCCAGGCTGACCAGATGATTGACGGCTTTTTCAGCGGCTTTGCGATTGTTGATATCCACCGAGGGAATGTTGGGATAATCAATGCGCCCTTGCAGAATGATGGGCGCGTTGGCGCCGAACAGGTCCACGATCTCCTGGTCGTTGGAAAGCGGTCCTGAGACGATCAAACCATCCACCTGGTGTTCCAGAAACAAGGTGGTCAGGCTGTTCTTTTCATCGGCGGGTGGGACGGGCTTGAAGATCAGGTGATAGCCGTGTTCGCCGGCAACCTCGCTGATGCCGCGCATCACTTCAGGCAGCAGCAGATCAGCATAGGCTTTATCGGGTTCCTGGCGGACGACAAAGCCAAGGATAAAGGTCTTTCCTTTGACCATACTGCGGGCGGAGGCATCGGGGTGGTAGTTGAGCGCTTCAGCAGCTTGCAGCACCTTCTGGCGCGTTTTTTTGCTGATGCGCATGCCTTCAATGTTGTTCAAGACGAAAGAGACCGTTGTTCGCGAAACCCCGGCTGCATCTGCGACATCTTTGGCGGTTGCTCTTTTGTTCATAGGGCTGCTGCTAACACGTTTTGCTAAAACGAGTTAGCAATATTATATGAAAATAAGAAGGGTATGTCAAGTAGGTATTTCGGTTGCATGAAAAATAGCTGGCTTATGCGTGGAAAATCGCTTCGAGTGCGGATGAAATCATGAACTATAAAACTTAACGAAGGCTATTTCTGCCTTTAATTAAGATCGATAAGGAAAGATATTTGAAAACAAGGAAAAGAACCAGACAGATCAATCCGTACGAAATTCCCTGATAAAACGCAAAGATCAAAACAGCGCTGCAAAAGAGAATGCGCATAATGGAAAACAGCGGATTTACGCGCATGGTTTTCTTTTGTGAATCAGTGATCCCCTGTTGGATGCTGCAAGTGTAAAGAACTCCCAGAAGGGCGCCCCCTGCTGCCCAGAAAAGATAACGAATATTCATTCGAGTAAAAATGAACTCCCTTTTATTCCATGTGGGGATCCAGGCGTGGGATCACGCAAATGAATCCGAATGGTTCATCATAGGGATTGTTGAATTGGTGCAGTTCATCGGGGGAAATAAAGGCTACATCATAGGGGTGAACCTCGCTTACTTTCTCGCCGATCTGGATGGTGCCTTTTCCTTTGAGGACGATCACGCCGTGTTCCTGCGGATGGCGCTCGAGCATGCTGTGCCCACCCGGTTCGAGCCAGAAAAAGCGCATGATGTAATGGGGTGATTGGTCATCGCGCCCGATCAGGATGTGCTTGGTGACACCTGCAATGCCTTCCATGGTGATCTCTTGGGGTTGGATGGAATTCCACTGGAATTGATCTGCATTTTCCTCGAAATGTTTGATGACTGACATGCTTGTTCCTCCTGGAGTTGCTAAAATACCGGGTCGATCTATAAGCCGCATTCTGTCCGGTGACGGAATCACCGGGGTGATAATCTATCTGTGCGGTCTACCCGGCGCTCTCACATTGCAGTGAGGGAAGGGGCTGTTCCGAGATTTCAGCGCCTGCTCAACCTTGCTCCCAAAAGGGGTTGCCTGACCGCCGCATTGCTGCAGCAGCCGGTGGTCTCTTACACCACCTTTTCACCCTTACCCTTGCGGGCGGTATGTTTCTGTGGCCCTACCGGCAGGTTGCCCCGCCCCGGGATTTCCCCGGTTTTGTGCCCTGTGGAGTACGGACTTTCCTCAGCAGAGCCAGGCTCTGCCGCTATCACCCGACCAACCCGGCAATTGTATGATAACGTGAATGGAACAGCGGGTCAACTGCGGCAGAATGCCAACTCAGGCACCCATTGGCAATTAAAACAGCGTAGGGGGCGGAAACGTTTTATAATAAGCGCACGAGTTTATGCAGATGGAGTTATCAATGAGAAAACCTTTTGTTGCTGGAAACTGGAAGATGAACAAGACCGTGGAGCAGGCTTCTTTGCTGGTGGCTGACCTGTTGCCCGGTCTGCAAGCCATTCAAAAGATCGAACGTGTGCTCTGCCCGCCGTTCCCTGCGCTGATGGTGCTATCGCAAATGACCGCCGGAACTGACATTGGGCTAGGCGCTCAAAATATGCACTGGGAAGAGTCAGGCGCCTACACCGGCGAAGTGGCGCCCGCCATGGTGAAGGAATTTTGCAATTATGTCATCATCGGGCATTCCGAACGCCGCCAGTATTTTGCTGAAAGCGATGCGACCGTCAATTTGAAGGTAAAGGCTGCCTTGAAGCAGGGGCTGATCCCCATCGTGTGTGTGGGTGAAACCGTGGAGGAGAACGAAGCCGGCAGGACGGCTGAGATCGTCAAACGCGAAGTGTTGGAAGGATTGAAAGACTTGAGTGCCAGCGACGCGCTGAAACTGGTCGTTGCCTATGAACCCATCTGGGCAATTGGCACCGGCAAAGCCGCCACCGCCGAACTGGCTGAAGAGATCATCGGCAAGAGCGTGCGCGGCAGCCTGACGGAGCGCTTTGGTGCTGATGCCAGCGATCAGATCCGTATTCTCTATGGCGGTTCGGTGAAAGGGGGCAACGCAGCAGAATTCTTTACCAAGCCCGATATCGATGGAGCCCTGGTGGGCGGTGCCAGCTTGAAAGCGGATGACTTTATCCAGATCTGCCAGGCGGCTCAGGACTCCATACAATAAACTGAGTTTGCCTTCAAACAAAAACGGCTGCGAAATGATCAGCCGTTTTTGTCATCCGGTGCCAAATTGGCGGTCGCCTGCGTCGCCCAAGCCGGGCAAAATGTAGCCATGTTCGTTCAACTGCCTGTCGATTGCAGCCAGGTAAATGGGGACGTCGGGATGGTTCTCGTGTACCAGTTGGATGCCCTCGGGAGCACCGATGACGCCTACGAACTTGATGCGCTTCACGCCCCAGTTCTTCAACACGTCGATGGTGGCGGTGGCGGAACCGCCCGTAGCCAGCATGGGGTCGAGAATCATGCAGACGGAGACGCGCGGTTCGATGGGGAGTTTGTTGTAATACTGCACCGGCTTGAGGGTCTTCTCATCCCGATAAAGCCCGATATGCCATACCTCTGCAGAGGGCATCAGATCCCAAACGCCAGGCACCATCCCCAGACCAGAGCGCAGAATAGGGACCAAGCCGATTTTTTCGCGCAGGATGGCTCCCTGCATGATCTCTAGCGGGGTTTCCACAGTCATGGGCTCCAGCTCCAGATCGCGCGTGGCTTCATAGGTGAGCAGCCCGGCGATCTCGCGGATCAGTTCGCGGAATTTCTTGGGTTCGGTGGTTCTTTCGCGCAGCTTTGCCAGTTTATGGCTGATGAGAGGATGGTTCGATACAAAGACATTTTCCATAAGCCAATCTCCATTAGAATTAATTCGTACAAACCTATATAATATCAGAAACTGCTTCTTATCCAAAGGTATAATCGTTTTCATGAACACAGAAGCTCCCCGCATCGTCGATCCGCAAGCGGATGACAGTGAACAGTTGGACAATGCGTTGCGCCCGCGCTTTTTGAAGGATGTCATCGGGCAAAGCCAGATCATCGAGAACCTGCAGATCCTCATCAAAGCCTCCCAGCAGCGCAAAGACGCGCTGGACCACGTGCTGTTCTACGGTCCTCCGGGGTTGGGCAAGACCACGCTGGCGCATGTGCTGGCGAACGAGATGAGGGTCAATATCAAGGTTTCTTCCGGACCAGCCATTGAGCGCCCGGGCGATCTGGCTGCCATCCTCTCCAATTTGAATGGGGGAGATATTCTGTTTATTGATGAGATTCATCGCCTGGGGAAGATGGTGGAAGAGGTGCTCTATCCTGCCATGGAAGATTTTGCGCTCGATATCGTCATTGGCAAGGGACCTTCGGCGCGTTCCATCCGCCTGAAATTGCCGCGCTTCACTGTGGTCGGAGCTACTACGCGGCTGGCGCTGATCAGCTCTCCTTTGCGCACGCGCTTTGGTGCCATTTATCGTCTGGATTATTACGACCCGAACGCGCTCAAGCATATTGTGCTGAATGCGGCAGATCGCCTGCACATTCAGGCGGAGGAAAAGGGAGTGGAGGAGATTGCCCGGCGTTCGCGCGGCACACCGCGGGTGGCATTGCGCTTGCTGCGCCGGGTGCGCGATTACGCCCAGGTGCGCGCGCAGGGTGTCATCACCCGTGATGCTGCCGGTGAAGCCATGAGCCTGTTGAGCATTGACGTGCTGGGTCTGGATGAGATTGACCGCATGGTGTTGGATACCATCATCCGCAAATACAACGGCGGACCGGTGGGCTTGAGTACCATTGCTGCCTCTATCAGCGAAGAGGCGGATACCATCATGGATGTGGTAGAGCCCTACCTGTTGCAGATTGGCTTCCTCAGCCGTACCCCGCAGGGCAGGTGTGCCACCCGCTTGGCTTATGAGCATCTGGGCTATTCCTTCAGCGATAAACCCTCTCAACCGAGTTTGATCCAATCGTGAAAACACAGGATTTCGATTATGAGCTCCCAGCGGAGTATATTGCGCAAACTCCATTGGAACCGCGCGATTCTTCGAAACTGCTGGTACTTTCGCGTAAAGACGGCAGCATAACCCATTCCGTTTTTCACGACATCGGGAATTATCTGCATCCCGGCGATTTGCTGGTGGTGAATAAGACGCGTGTCATCCCGGCGCGCATCTACGCGCACAAACCCACCGGCGGAAAGGTGGAGATTCTGTTGCTGCGCAAGAATGCGGATGGAAACTGGTTGGCGCTGCTGGGAGGGAAACGCTTGAAAGCCGGCATGCATCTGAGCATTGAGCGCGGACCGCAGGTGGAGATTATGGCAGAGGAAGATGGCGCCAACCGCGTCGTTCGTTTCAGCCAGCCAGTGGAAAAGTTTTTACCCGCCATTGGGAATACTCCCCTGCCGCCTTACATCCATAAAAAGTTGCGCGACCCTGAACGCTACCAGACCATTTACGGCAAGGTTGCCGGTTCGGCAGCGGCTCCAACGGCAGGTCTGCACTTCACCGAAACCCTGATCCGCTCCCTGAAGAGCGGCGGTGTTGGATATGCGGAAGTGCTGCTGCATGTGGGCCTGGATACCTTCGCGCCGGTAAGTGAGGAAAATGTGGAAGAGCATCCTATTCACCGCGAATGGTGCCAGGTGAGCGAAGAAACGGTTCGGCAGGTTCGTGCAACAAAACGCGGGGGAGGGCGGGTGATCGCGGTGGGGACCACCACCGTGCGCACCCTGGAATCGGCGGCACGGGATGTGCCGAACGATGAAGTCATCCGGTCTTATGAGGAAATGACCGATCTGTTCATTTTGCCCGGTTATCCTTTTCGCGTAGTCGATGCGCTGATCACCAATTTTCATTTGCCAAAGTCCACGCTCATCATGCTGGTGAGCGCTTTTGCGGGCTGGGAGAATATTCGCAGCGCTTATGAGGTGGCGAAAGAAAAGCGCTATCGCTTTTATTCTTTTGGCGATGCCATGTTCATCCGGTGAACCTATGGATTGGGAAATGCACGAAAGCGAATTGATTGCCTGCCGCAAGTGCCCGCGCCTGGTCGCCTGGCGCGAGCAGGTGGCCAGAGAAAAGAAGGCGGCATTTCGCGATTGGGTGTACTGGGGAAGACCCGTGCCCGGGTTTGGAGATAGGAATGCCAGCGTGATGGTGGTGGGCTTGGCACCGGGGGCGCATGGTTCGAACCGCACCGGGCGTATGTTTACCGGTGATGCGTCCGGGGATTTCCTTTACCCGGCGCTGTACCGGGCTGGCTTCTGCAATCAACCTGCTTCCACCCATCGTGAGGATGGTTTGCAGTTGAATGCCCTGTATATTACCGCGGTTGCGCGCTGCGCTCCACCGCAGAACAAACCCAGCCGCGAAGAGATCATGAACTGCTTGCCATATCTCATTCGTGAGATTGAATTGCTGCCAGACCTGCAGGGTTTTGTGGCTCTGGGCAGTATTGCCTTCAATACCCTGCTGTATATCTATAAAATGCACTTTGGTATACCCTTTATCGAAAAGCCACTTTTTCGCCATGCGGCGTTGTATCGTTTCTCTGATGCTCCCTGGTTGCTGGCATCCTACCATCCCAGCCGCCAGAACACCCAGACCGGCAAGCTGACCCCAATCATGTTCGATAAAGTGTGGGAAAAGGTACGGGAACTGCTTGGATGAAATGGAGCGGGGTGGATAGTAGCAGAATCCTACAGGGATGAAAAGACAAAAGCGCAAAATCTGCTAAGGTGATCTAGCACAAATGTTTTTTAAAATCTATTGAGTAATTTTGCAATAAGTTGGGTGCGTTGCAATGAGATTTTTCGGACTATATTTTCAAAAAAGTTCATTTTTAAAGATTATTTATTATTTTTGTATATAGATCGAGAATATCATAGGCAGTAATAATAAAGGAGATAACACCTCCTACGCCAGGTAACAGGGCAAAGCGGGTAAAACGCTTTAGATTAAGCATTTTAATTGGCCACTCAGGAGTGTTTGCAAGCAGCATATAGAAATCATATTGTTTTTGACATTCGTTAATATAGTGTCGTGTTTTTCCTGGAGATGTGATCTCCAATCCCTCGCATTCAAAGTTGGTATTGACCAGTTCGAACTTGTTTTGTATTTTTTGCGTATAGGTGTGCATTCGAGCTTTTTTGTACCGTTGCATGGCATAATGTGCAGGAAGAATCAGGGAAAGTAAAAGAAGAGGTGCAAGGATAGCGTATGCACCGTATAGCATTAACACTGTTGAACTAAAATTCATTTTTCCACCTACCAGCCAGGGTAGGATTGAATACCACACCGCCCACATACCAACGATAACAGCCAGAGTGGAAAGACGGGTAGCCAGATTCCCGATCACTAAAAAACCACCACACTCGTCCACATGCAGAACATATACCTTCTTAACGCCATTTTTCATAAAGAACTTACGGAAAATTAGAATGGTTTGCAGGACTTTAAACAAAAATACGATCAAAATGTACGCGGATACGCCAACAAAAATACCGAGTATTAGCTTACTCCACCAGCTGATGAACCAAAAACTGATCCTTCCCGAAGAGATTTCCACAGTAATACTATCGCTGAAATACAGTATAAGAATGAAAATAGTGATCAAACAAGCGGGGATGGTGAAAGTATTTTTTTGACGGCTGTTGATAGCCCGTTCCAATTTATCTTTTGAGATTACATCGTTATCGCCCAGAGTTTTGATAACTTTTTTCAGAATGGAGGGCCAGGAGAGGGAATACCACCATAAAATTGGAATAAAGACGCCCCAAAGAAAAAAGCCAAAAGAGAATTCGTCCGAGTCGGTGAGGTGGACAATTTCAGGATTGGGGAAGTTTGTATGGATGATAGAACCTACTAACCACCAAAGGCATAGTTGGATGATCCCGACCAGCACAGCCCCGATGATCGGGCGGCCTCGGGAAATCTTCTGTGCAAGCGGGTAAATGGGATCCTGTACCTGGATCAACTTTTTGTATAGTTTGGAAATATTTTTTTTGTTGGACATGTGACCCTCTTGAAGGGATGACCCAGGATAATAATGTGTATTGGTTATATAGGCATTTTTAGAAACACAATCCAACTGAAAGATTATTGATTCGGATACTTGTTTTTGATTAATTATTAAAAAGGTTGATTATCTTTTTTATTCAATGAAAGACTGAAAAGGGAAATTTGAATGTGGAATAGAGGAGCACAAGCTGGTACTCGTCTCTGCGACCCTGATTAGTTTGAAGTTCGCTCTCATCACCCTTTATGGGCTGGCGCTGCCTATCCTGTGGAATTTCTATCGTAATGGCGTACTAACCACCCGAACTTTGCCAAAATTCAGTTTCGTGACAATCTTACAGAACACGTTCGTGGTCATATTAGGGTTGCTGCTGGTGGGGTGCCCTGCCTTGATCGGAGGCTTCAGGAAGAAAAGTCGGGAACAAGGAGTTTTACCATATTCATGCAAAAGCGTCCTCCGCTTGGATGCGGGATCGCTTTTTTTAATCAACGCGGGTTTGCTCTTTTGCACACTTACCACAAAAACGAAACGGCTTTTTTCTCGATGATTTCTCCTTCAAACACCAGTTCAGCGGGTGAACCAGCCATTGCGGCGCACACATGCAGCGGCAGCAAATGTTCTTCGCGAGGGTGGCAATATCTGGCATAGGGCGCATTTTGCCACGCGACCAGCCTTCCTTCTCGTTCTTCCTGCGACAATTGTTGCGTTGTGCAGGTTTCGATCAACCATTGTTGAAATGCTTCGTTCTGCGGATCGGAGCCGTCTGGATTACGCTGGTAGAAAAAAGCAGCAAGGTTGTGAAAAGAAAATCCGGAGCCAAGAATCAGGATATTTTCTTTTCGTAATGCTGCCAGGGCTTTTCCCATATGAACATGAGCTGCCGGGTCAAGAGTGTTCAAAAGGGATAATTGAACGCACGGAATCGCTGCATCCGGGTACATGATCTTCAATGGGATGAAGAGACCGTGATCAAAGCCACGCTCTTCGTCCAATTTGGCAGGTATGCGATGCGCTTCGAGAAGCGTGAATATCTTTTGCGCCAGTTCGGGTTGTCCCGGGGCGCGGTAAGTGATCTGATAGGCTTCGTCAGGAAACCCGTAGTAATCATAGAAAAGGGATGGATTTGCCCCGGCAGTGATGGTGGCGACAGGTTCTTCCCAATGGGCGCTGATAACCAGGATGGCAGAGGGCTTGCCGAGGCGGGGTGTGATGGAACGGAGAAAATCCACCATGGGTTGATGATATTTATCGCCAAGCAGAGGGAGAGGTCCACCGCCATGTGGGATATAGAGAACAGGAGCAGGCTGATCGGGAGATGGTTCTTTCATATGTGCCTCCATAGGTATCCAGGTTCATCATACATCAAATAGTATGGAATAGGCGAAATTTATAGAAAGCTTTAACAGAAATTGGATACGGTGCGTATATCAGAGAGCATCATCCTGACTTGCGGATTTATCCGCTTCACAGTCAGGTAGAGTGGGTTTCCAACCCACCACTGCTCTACTTGTGGAAAAACGGGAGGTAGAGTGTTGATCTGCCAACAAGTCAGGTAGCGTGGATTCCCAACCCGCCATTACTCTGATACGCGAAACTTGTTCAGCCAGTCTTCATCCAGCTTCACCACCAGCCGTTTGATCAGTTCCACGGCATCTGCGAGTTTCTCCGGCTTGGCCTTTTCGATCGTATCCTGCGGGCTGTGGATGACCTTGCTGTCTTTGTTGGCAAGGAAGAAACACACTTCCACTTTTTCCTTTTGAAAAGGAGCATGATCGCTGTTGTTTCCCATAATGGAATTGAACGGGCGTGCTTCGATACCCGCTTCTTTGGCGGTTTGCGCAATGAGCGCATTCAATTTCTTGTTAAGCGGTTTTTTGAAGAGGAAACCGTATTTTTCCAAATATGCCAGTTCCGAACCAACCATATCCACATTGATGACGCAGCTTTGATCGCGCTGCGCGCTGATTTCTTCTTTGTGTGCCCTGACGTAACCTTTGGAGCCATACAACCCCCATTCCTCTGCCGCGCACCAGATGAATTTCAAGCGTGTGTGGGGCAGGGGATGATCCTTGAAATAAGCAGCCAGACTCAGCAAAATAGCGGAACCGCTGCCGTTGTCAACCGCCCCCGGTCCGCTATTGACGTTCCTGGTAAAACGGGTGAAAACGACGCCGATGAGCACCAGGCAACTGAGAATAAGCACGATGAGCGTCAGGATATGGATCGCAGGAGCGAGAGAAGCATGACCAGCAGAAGAACTTATCCAATGGAGAATTCCGATTGTGATGGTGAGCAGCACGGTGAGCATATAGCTGAGCAGCATGCTCATCAATACCGGCATGTGCAGTTTCGGATGGTTCGAGGAGATGCTGTCGGAATGAGCGGTGAAATAGACGATACCTGGATCCTTCTTTTTGCCCGTTGGCTGGATATCGCACAGCACATTCTTAGCGTTGAAATCTTTTCCCAGGAATTTGAACTTGTCGTTTGTCAGCCCTTTCGTGATGAGAATGACAGCCGCAAAGGAAGCGGCAGCCAGTAAGATGAGGAAAATGCTGTTCCAGGGTGGAGGCAGGCGCAGACACAGGTTGAGCAAGATCACGAACAGAGCCATCAAGAGATAGAGATATTTGCGTCCTTCCACAAGGGCGGTGGACCATTGGATATCTTCGGTATAGGCATCTAGTTTGTGCTGCTTGAGGAAAGCGAGCAGAAAAGCAGTGGTTTCTTTTTCGCCCTCCGAGCCCATCATGCGCGGGCGGCTGAGAATGCTGTCTTGCAGAATATCATAAGTGTCAACAGGTGATGTGGGCATAAGTGGCTCTCCGTATTGTTATTTTCGTTGCATGACCGCTCATTGACAAGGAACGTTTGCATGAAGATAAATGCAAAAAATAATCGAACCAGCCTTGCTACCTCGAGAATCTGATTGGTATGCGTTGTTAATCATCCATTAAACGAGATTTAAAATGGTCATGTTACAATTCAACCATATTTTCTCCAGGAGTGAAAGTGGTGGAAAGAATTAAACCGTACCGGCTTCCCCTCATCCTGTTTCTGTTCTTTGAAGCAGTGGCGGTTTCGTTATGGCAGATTAGCGGTTCCATCTTCTATTTTTACAATTTTTCATACATTGGCTTTTTTGTCGCGTTAGGATTGGTGCTTTATATACGCAGCTATGTGCACGCCCGCAGAGTGGTGCAGTTTGCGGTGGGTAGTTATATGCTGGTCTATTTGGGCATTCTCAGCCGTGAAAACATGCAGATCGAGGGTTTTTGGTTTTACCTGTTTTTGGGCGTGTTTCAAGCCGCGGTCATCCACTACGCGGTAGCGAAGATATTCGGACCGCTGTTGTTCGGGAGGGGCTGGTGCGGGTATGCTTGCTGGACTGCCATGGTCCTGGATCTACTGCCGTATAAGGTGCCAGCAAAGCCAAGAAAAGAAAAAATAGGTTTCATCCGTTACATCGTCTTTGCCATTTCCCTGCTCTTTGTTGCTGCCTTGTTTCTTTTCCATGTGGCTGATCTGGAAAGAATCATGCTATGGAGCTTCATCGTTGGCAACGTTCTCTATTATGTGGTTGGTATTGCGCTGGCAGTTGCCTTCAAAGACAACCGCGCTTTTTGTAAATATATTTGCCCCATCACCGTGTTCTTGAAGCCAGCCAGCTATTATGCTTTGATCCGTGTCAAGGTGAATGAGGAAAAATGTATCCAATGCGGCAAGTGCCGGCGAGTGTGTCCCATGAATGTGGATATGCTCGATAATAGCCGTAAGCGCTTGAATGGCACAGAATGTATCTTGTGCAATGAGTGTGTGAAAAGCTGCCCCACTGGCGCGCTGGAAATTTAAGGATAAAGGTGCATTGCAACTTACCCTTGCATCTTATTATCTGGCGGTAGGGTGGATTCTCAACCTATCACATTACTCTCGTCATGCCGAAAGAGCGCAACGACTGAGAAATTTCTTCATTTTGTCGAAAGTACCAACCAGCGATCGCTTCTCCATTTCCTGCCCCCCAACGTTATCCTGAGCGTCAGAGAAGAAGGATCTCATTATTTACTTGTTGAACCAGCCAAACTTGCTTTATTCCATTCCCCTCCCAACAATGTCATTCAGAATATTTTTAAATTCACCTTAACCGCAGGCACAATACGACAAGGACCCCTGCATTTTCTGCATTTGAATGACAGAGGGAATGGGAGAGAATTGATCGTTCATGAGATATAGATTTCAGGAATTGATTGTATAGGGAAATGGAGATTAAAAGCAAGCAATACCTTGTAAAACTGACCTTGCAATGAAAATATGTGCCAGGATTTGCCTTTCTATCTTGAATCGTTGTGATACATTCAGGGATAACTCCGAATTAATAGATAGACATGCAAAAAGATCTGACAACCACCAAAACAAAATGCGCAGAAGAAAACATAGACTGGGATGAAGTGTATACCCGTTTATTGCCAAAGATTTTCCATTACTTTTGCTATAAAGTTGGCGATACTGCAATGGCTGAAGAACTTACCGCAGTTACGTTTGAAAAAGCCTGGATGAGTAGACGGAATTTTCATAAATCCATCGGGCAAATTCACGCCTGGATGTTTGGAATTGCGCGGAATGTCGCAGTGGATTATTTCCGAAAAAACAAGATAGAAATTTCTGTTGAAGAAATGTTGGAGTTGGATTCTGGGAATTCAGTGGAGGATGATGTTCAGAGCAATCTGGATTTTCAAACGATAGTGGCAATCCTGAATCGTTTCTCAGTCCGTGAACGTGATGTGATTGCCATGAAATATGGCGCTGAATTGAGCAATCGTGAAATCGCGCAATTGACCAAATTGAGCGAATCCAATGTTGGAACGATTTTGAATCGTACGGTCAAAAAGATCAGAGTGGAATGGGAGAAAAGCCATGCATGACGATTTTTTGTATAAAAACCGCCCGCCGGTGAGAGAAGCGTTTTCGAAAAATCTATATCAGCGATTGTCGAGGCTTGAATCTGAGAGCCTTGACCTGCAGAAAGGAAAAACGATGAGAAGAAGTTTGAATAGAAAAAATTTAACCTGGGAATATGCACTGTTTACCCTGGTGATTGCCACAGCGTTGATTCTGACCATTTCGGAACCGGTTCGCGCGAAAGCGTGGGAGTGGTTTCGCACCATTGCAGGAATTAATGTGGAAGAGCAAAGCGAATCGCCTTTAACGGAGATTGAAGAGAAAGATGTAGAGATATATGCGGTTCCAACGTTTGCTTTGCCTGCTGCATTGGAAAATCCGCCGTTTCAATTTGATTTGCCCACCTGGATTCCGGAAGGGTATGTTTTGGATCAAAATGTTGCCATCGCGCAATCCGGCAGTTGGGTTCTATTGGCTTGGAACGGCTCCAATTTGAGTGAGATTCAAATGCTGGTAGAACGCGAGTATACCGGCTACACCATCCCGACTGGTACAGACAGTGTTGAAGAGGTCAATGTTAAAGGGCTCCCCGCCATCCTCATAGTGGGGTCATGGAACGAACAGCATCAATGGGATCCCAGCCTGGGCATCACTCTCGGTTGGGAAGAAGATGGGCATTTTTATCGCCTGATCTATGCTGAACGCGAATCCGCTCATAATACAGTCAAACCTATTGACACAGACAGGGATACCATTATTGATCAATTGATCCGCATGGCTGAATCTGTTCAATAGCAGTTTTGAAAGACGGGCGTGAATGTTGCTCTAGCAGCGGACAATAGTTTGCCCGCTGCTTTCTCATCCTGCAGAGGTGGGGTATGCTGCTGATGTGCCAAGAATCTAAATGGTGGGCTGAAAAACCCACCTGCAAATTAATTAGGGCAGGTTGTGTCGGTGATACATCCAAAATATAGAAATTGAACGATGGGTTAAGAACCCAGTTTCCGTTTTTTACGTAATCCTGAGCGTCAGTGAAGGATCTCACCCTAACAGAGTCGGAACTGTTCACTGGTCGCTATATAACGAGAAAATGGATTTCTCAATTAAATATCTACTATGCAATCAACAATGCCAAAGGAAGGACTGATCTCTACTCTTCGCTACTCTTGAAATTAGCCGTGGTAGGTGCGTCGCTGACGCACCAAGAATCTATTCCCCATAATTTAGATTGAACTTGAGACCGCTTTCATTTCCCCAATCTCATCATAATAACCATCATGTACATACTGATGGAATGAAGACCATCGCCAATCCCTGACACGAGTTACATAACCATGTCTCACAGGATTGTAATGAATGTAATTGAAATGGTGCTTGAAATCACTTTCATCCTGAATAGTGTGTTCCCAGTACCGTCTTTGCCAGATAGTGGCTTCGTTACGTGCCAGATGGGAGGCATTTCGCGCCAAAGTCTCTTTATTGTGCGATAAATACGCTTTTGTGAAAAGGCGTTTTATCTCTCGTATGCGCATAGGATAGTTTACATCTTCAGATGGTAATGTGAGGATGCAGTGCAAGTGGTCTGGAAGAATACAAAAAGCATCTGTTGTGAAGGGAAACCGATTGCATACATCCGTCCACGCCGATTGCAAGAGTTTTTGGGGCAAGGGCTCAACAAAGATTGGCTGTCTTTGATAGGTTACCAAAGTGAAGAAGTATGTACCCCCGTCGACAAAAGAACGTCGATATTCAGCCATGCTGGTATCTTATCATTAATCATCTTTTTTGCATGGTACGTTACTCATGCATCAAGAATCAGGATGGTGGGTTAGAAACCCACCCGACGGAAGAAGAATGGAAATGGAGAGATTCCTCGGTCGCTGTGCTCCCTCTGAATGACGTTGGGGAGAGAAAATGGGAAAAAGCAAGTTGACTGGTTTAATATGTAACTGGAGAGATCCTTTCAATCCCGCTTTTTGTATTGCTAACTCTTGACATTTAAGACGGTATCTACCAGGTAATTAGGGTAGATACCGTCTTGAAAGTCAAGAAGCAATTGCACATTTGTGAGTGAAATTAGGATCAAAAACCAGGTCTGATTTGATGACACCATAAGCCAGGACGAGCAACTTGCGCATGGATGCACCAACGATCGCCATTTTTGCTAAACCCCTCTCGGATAACCGCTGGCACAGTTCTCGAATGATCGGATTGTGTTTCATGGCTACAATGGCTGGCATATACAACGCATAACGAAGATGCGCATTCCCGACCTTCGACAATCTGCTCTTTCTGTGAACAGAAGAACCCGATTGGTATTTTCTGGGATTCAAACCAGCATAAGCAGCCAATTGGTGGGCATTCTTGAAACTTCGAAAATCTTGAATTTCTGCCAATAATCTGGCTGCGGTCCGTTCTCCAATTCCAGGGATGGATACGAGTAGTTCACAACAATGCCTTAGTTGTAGATCAGATTGTATGTGCTGGTGGATGGCACTATGTACTTTTTTGATTTTCTCATCCAGAAAAGCGATATGCTCCAGCATGGTACTTTCTACCAACTTATCCGTGGAACTGAACTCCATGCGGTTGCGTTCCTGCTGCCGCATGGACATAAGGTCATCCAAATAGTGAACGAGGGCTTTTAGGGTACGAAAAGCATCTGTGGGAGGGATCCATAGAGGTGGTTTTTCCTTCTGACAGTATTCTGCGATCAACTTTGCATCTGCTTTATCGGTTTTATTGCGGGAGAGGTGGCTGGCAGCATAGGCTTTGATGCGGGCTGGATTGATCACACTGGTTGGATAGCCTCTTTGATAAAAATAAGTGGCAGCAGCATCTCCATATTGTCCAGTGGCTTCCATACACAGATGCACCTGCTGAAAGCCTTCTCTTTCTAGCCATGTAGATAAATGCTGGAAACCTGACAGATTGTTCCCCACTACTTGATAGTAGCTTTTTCCCTCGTACAGCAATACCACGTCCAAGCTGTTTTTTGATACATCGATCCCCATATTGACTGATTCCATCTTGTATCCTCTCTGGTAAACTTGAAATGAGGGCACTGGTTGCATGATCTCGACGAGGATTAACCTTGTGAATGCAAGCTCATTTCTGGTATGTCAGAAAGGCTTCAGATACCGTCCGATCTCTGTTTAGACCTTGGTCAGGGGATCCCATCTACGACTCGGGCTTTTTGCCTGAAGGGTGCGTTCAGATTCACCTTGACCTTCCACAACCGGTGCCTTCTGCCTTTCTAACATAGCTGTCTTTAAAGATACAAGGGTACGTTCCTAACGCACCAAAAGCATTGAAATTTGGTTGGTGGGTTGAAAAATCACCTTACTACAAATTAATTTGGATGGGTGGGTTACAAAAACGCCCTACAACTAAAAAATTTGGATATTATTTTTAAGATTGTGGTTAATCATATGAATACAGTTCGAATTATAGGAAATCGTGCAGCACATCCAGACCCTAGTGACTTTCCTTTCAGGCCAACTGATATATACCCAAGTATTTCTGCATTTTTGACAATACTTGAATGGACAGAGATGAAATCATAGTTTTGGCAGGGGCATGGACAACGCAACGATAAATTGGAATTTTTCAAGCCAATATAAATTCGTACTCTTTTATAATGCGACCATCGGAAAACTCAAAGATGTCGCATGAACGTTCGCCCAAATTATTCTTCAGGATAGCAACAATACGGGTTCCATCACTACTTTGATACAAAGCTTCGCATACAAAGGTGTTATCGCTACCCTTGTATGCTGCCATCATGGCGGTAAGATAATTGTCTATTCCCCTGATGGTTTTGATCTGCTTGGAATACAACACCCAGACGACATTCGGAGAAAGAAACTCTCGGTATGTTGCCCAATCTCGCTTATTCTCTGCCTCAAAAAAAGCTGAAAGCAACTCTTTTGTATCCATAGAAAACACAACTAATTCCTGTCCATCTACATGCAATAGAAATACTGTTTCCATCATACAACATTTTTCTCACGATATTGACTTTTGATAAACAATGAAGTATAATGAGTAAATACTCATTGAATTATAGGTCATTTTATGATGAGTTCATCGAAAAGACAATTACAAAAAGAAAATACGCGAAAGAAAATTATCGCAACAGCATATCAGGTATATGCCAAACAAGGTTTTACTGCAACTACAGCCGTTATTGCAAGAGAGGCTGGCGTATCACATGGAACAATATTTGTTCATTTCCCATCGCTAGACGAATTGTTGACTTGTCTGATACAAGATTTTGGTGACACTTTAGCATTAGAGACACACAAATTATCAGAAAGTAATAATGTCGGTGAATTATTAAGAACTTATGTGAGTGTTTTGGCTAAATATGAAGATTTTTATATTCGGCTTATAAGCCAAAGAAGTCTGTTACCGGAAGATATACAAATGATATATGCAAATATACAATCAACGGTTGCTTATCATTTCAACAAGGTAATTGAACGAGAAGTAGAAAATCAGACTATCAAAAAAATCCCCATACACATGGTATTTAATACATGGATGGGATTATTGCATTATTACTTACTAAATAAGGATTTTTTTTCGCCTGAAATGCCGCTTTTGGAGCGATATGGTTCTGAACTTATAACAACATTCTTGGAACTGATAAAAAAATAAAACGGAGGTTATCAAAATGAAAGTATGTATTGCTTGCGGTATGCCAATGAATGAAATATCTGATTTTCCGGGAGGTGATACCGGTAAAGATTATTGTATTCATTGCGCGCGCCCTGACGGTTCAATGCAGTCGTTTGAAGAAAAGAAAGCGGGAATGATAAGTTTCATAGTCAAAACGCAAGAATTTGATGAAAAAGCCGCTGCTAAAATTGCTGAAAACACTATGAGAAAACTTCCTGCGTGGAAAGAATATTTTTAAACGGGCGGGTTTAATGGATAGTTTATCAAAGTTGCCTAATATCGGTAAGGTTTTGGAAAGAAACCTGAATGATATTGGGATCTATACACAAAAACAATTAGTGGAAATGGGAAGCAAGAACGCTTTTATTCGTATCAGACAAATGGATAATGGGGCTTGTTTACATATGCTTTATGCTATACAGGGAGCGATAGAGGGGATAAAGTATCCGCAACTTGCGGTGAGCACAAAACAAGATTTAAAACATTTTTTCAATAGTTTACAAGGAGGATGATAATATTTTTTATAAAATAGATTGGTTGACACAAATCAATTAGTGAAAAGATATTTTATCGATCCAAGGAACGAATGGATAGGGGGCATTGGCAACGCACCGATAAATTTCAAAAAAGCGCTACTGTCAACTTATGTCAACTTTTGCAATAGATACAAAAAAAGGAGAGCGATCGCTCTCCTCTCTCATATTCGATAAAGTCTTATCGTTTGATCTTGAGCGCATCCCAGCCGGCGAAGGTGCCGCTTTCGCCCAACTCGGCTTCAATGCGCAACAACTGGTTGTACTTCGCCACGCGGTCCGAGCGGGCGGGGGCGCCGGTTTTGATCTGCCCGGTGTTGAGTGCCACTGCCAGGTCGGCGATGGTGGCATCTTCCGTCTCGCCCGAGCGGTGCGAGGTGACCGCCGTCCAGCCGGCGCGCTGACAGAGCGTGACCGCTTCGATAGTCTCGGTCAGTGAACCGATCTGGTTGACCTTGACCAGTAGCGAATTGCAGGCTTTCTCTTCGATGGCGCGCTTCACGCGCTGCGGGTTGGTGACCAGCAGGTCATCTCCCACGATCTGGATGCGGCTGCCGAGCTCTTTGGTGAGCAGTTTCCAGCCTTCCCAGTCATCCTGAGCCAGTCCATCTTCCAACGATATGATGGGGAACTGATCGATCCACGATTTCCAGAAAGCCACCATTTGTTCGCTGGTGAGTTTTTTGCCTTCGCGGCGCAGGTTGTAGACCTTGGCTTCTTCATCGTAGAGTTCCGAAGCAGCCGGGTCGAGGGCGATCGCCACATCCGTGCCGGCTTTGAAACCGGCTTTGCCGATGGCTTCCAGGATCACTTCCACCGCTTCTACGTTGGCTTTCAACTGCGGAGCGTAACCGCCCTCATCACCCACCAGGGTGCTGTAGCCGTGATCTTTCAAGACAGATTTCAGCGCATGGTAGATCTCGGCTCCCCAGCGCAGGCATTCTGCAAAGGAAGGGGCACCGAAGGGCATAACCATGAATTCTTGGGCATCGGTGGATTGCCAGCCGGTGTGTGCGCCGCCGTTGAGGATGTTCATCATGGGCACGGGCAGTATATGCGCGTACACGCCTCCGATATAGCGGTAGAGGGACATGCCCAGGTAGTTGGCGGCTGCTTTGGCGACCGCCAGGCTGGTGCCGAGGATGGCATTGGCGCCCAGTTTGGATTTGTGGGGGGTGCCGTCTAATTCCAGCAGGGCTGCATCGATGGCGCGCTGCTCGGTGGCATCCCAACCCAGCAGGTTGTCCTGAATGATGTTGTTGACGTTGTCCACGGCTTTGGTGACGCCTTTGCCGTTGTAGCGGACTTTGTCGCCGTCGCGCAGTTCGAGCGCTTCGTGCACGCCGGTGGATGCGCCGGAGGGAACCGCTGCGCGTCCCCAACTTCCATCGTCGAGAATTACATCCACTTCCACAGTGGGATTTCCGCGAGAGTCGAGTATCTCTTGCGCTGTAATAGATTCAATATAAGCGTCCATCTTTGATCCTTTGCTTTAGGTGAATTTATAATCCGACTTTTAAGTATAATATGAAATGTTTTTCGTCATGCTGTTTGTCAGCGTTCGCTCTGTATTTTCATTGGGAATGTGCGAGCGCCACCTGCATGAACGCTTTGAAGAGCGGGTGCGGGCGGTTAGGGCGCGAAAGGAACTCGGGGTGGAACTGCGTGCCGAGCATGAACGGATGCCCTTTGATCTCGGCGATCTCCACCAGAAGCTGGTCGGGAGAGAGCCCCGAAAACAGCAGTCCTTTTTCCGAAAGCACCTCGCGGTAGGCGTTGTTGAACTCGTAGCGGTGGCGATGGCGTTCTTCTACCTGTGCGGTCTGGTAAGCCCTGGCAGCGATGGAACCCGGGGTAAGCACGCAGGGGTACAACCCCAGGCGCATGGTGCCGCCTTTGTCGGTGATGTTCTTCTGGTCGGGCATCAGGTCGATCACCGGCAGGGGAGTGTGTTCATCGAATTCGGTGGAATTGGCTTGCTCGTTCTGCAGATGAAAGCGGGTGAATTCCACCACCATCATTTGCATGCCTAGGCACAGCCCCAAATAGGGGATGTTGTTCTCACGGGCGTAGCGTGCGGCTGCGATCTTGCCTTCGACGCCGCGGCTACCAAATCCGCCCGGCACCACGATGCCGGCGGCTTGTTTGAGCTCATCCCAATGCTTGCCTTTTTCCAACTCGCAGGAATGGATCCAGCAGATGCGCAGTTTCGCTTTGTGCGCCAGGGCAGCGTGGTTGAGCGCTTCGCGCACGCTGATGTAAGCGTCGTGCAGTTCGACATACTTGCCCACGATGGCGATGCACACTTCCCGTTGGGGGTTATGGACGGCATCCACCAGCGCGTTCCACTGCTGCCACTCGGGCTTTTTCAAGGGCTTCTGGTTGAAATGCTTCAGCAGGTACTCGCCTACCTGGTATTTCTCGAGCACCAGCGGCACCTCATAATACGAATCCAGGGTTTGCATGGGGATGACCGCTTTCTTTTCCACATCGCAGAACAGGGCGATCTTCTCGCACAGCGTCTCGTCGATGGGCTGGTCGGCGCGGGCGATGATCATATTGGGGGTGATACCCATGGAGCGCAGTTCGCGCACAGAGTGCTGGGTGGGTTTGGTCTTCAATTCGTTGGTCGCCCCGATGTAGGGCAGCCAGGTGACATGGATGTGGAAGGTATGGTCGCGCCCGATCTCGTTGCGCAACTGGCGGATGGCTTCGAGATAGGGCTGGCTTTCGATATCGCCCACCGTGCCGCCCACTTCGAGCATGATGAAATCGGCGTTGGAGGATTCTGCCACCTTCATGATGCGGCGCTTGATCTCGTTGGTGATGTGCGGAATGACCTGGATGGTGCCGCCCAGGTAATCGCCCTGGCGTTCTTTGCTGATGACCTCAGCATAAACCTGCCCGGTGGTGACGTTGCAATCCTTGTTCAAATGAATATCAATGAAACGCTCGTAGTGCCCCAGGTCCAGGTCGGTTTCCGCTCCGTCATCCAGCACGAACACCTCGCCGTGTTGGTAGGGGCTCATGGTGCCGGGGTCAACGTTCAGGTAAGGATCCAGTTTTTGGACGCCGACCTTGAAACCGCGTTCTTTCAACAGCCTTCCCAACGCTGCTGCGGTCAATCCCTTGCCAACCGAGCTGACCACACCACCGGTAAAAAATATGAATTTTGTCTGTATTTTTTTGTCTGCCATGTTCACTTTTCCTGGGCTCATCGCTCATTGGGGTTTAAAAGAAGAAGGGAGGGTTGTTGGATAAGCCCTCCCTTGGAGCACGAATTAAAAACGATCATCCGCACTACACACATTGGTTTCATTTCATTCTGACCTTAATCATAGCATGGAAAATATCAACGTGTCACGCAACATATCATTAAAAAAGAAAACCACAGCATTGAATCTGTGATCTCCTCGATTTTGAATTAGCGGTTGCTGAGGGTGCGTTTGAGAATGTTTTCTTGCACTTCAGAAACGCCTTTGTTCTTTTTATTAGTCTTGGATGTTTGCGACAGGGAGTTTTCACCGGATTTTTCCATCGCAGCCCGCAACGCGATTTCCATGGCGGTGGGTTCTGCCACAGACGGGGTCTCGCTTTCACTCTTCTCGCCAGTGCTTTTGGATTTCTTGGATTTGCGGGGTTTGCGTGCGGGGGTGATGGTCACGCCTTCGATGGCTTCCGGTTCGGGTTCGAGCGCGCGCATGCTAAGCTTGATCTGATGTTTACGGCGGTTGAAATCGAGGATTTTGACCTCGACCTCATCGCCAATATTGACCACGTCGGTGGCGGTTTTCACGTACCCGTGGGTGAGTTCACTGATATGCACCAGCCCGGGTTTCTCCGCGCCGATATCCACATAGGCACCGAACTTTTCGATCTCAACCACTTTGCCTTTGACCACCATGTCTTTTTCGATGTCGCGCCATTCCAGATCGAAAGGCTTTTTCATGGTCACTTCGATCTGCTCATTGCGGATGCCGCGCACCCACACGTCGATCTCCTGCCCGTCTTTGAGGATGTCGGAGACGCGCTTGAGGGGCTGGTCATTGGGAGTGATGATCTGTGATACGTGGAGAAGAGCGGGCTGCTCGACACCAATATCGACGATAGCTCCGGCTGTGCTGGTTTTCAGCACTTTTCCTTTCAAATGCATTTTTCTTTCAAGCTCTGCGGAACTTGTGATATTGGTTGTTGTGCTCGATTCCATGCTGTCAATCTCCGTTGGTTTAGTCAAACGGTCGTTCATTATACTCTTCCCATTTGCATCTGTCAATTAAACGAATTGCCTCTGTTATTTAAAATTCAAAAGTGGACAGTTTAAAGCTGAAAAGTGGACAAGCAAAAGAAGGGGTTCAGGTATAAATTTGAAAAGTGGACAGCTATGATACAGAAAAAGCGA